>Ga0172369_10000068_pt1 | contig 136464 bp, 137 predicted proteins | sample LakKiv25m_FD_114539 | JGI IMG/M metagenome (GOLD analysis project Ga0172369, IMG submission 114539) | Freshwater microbial communities from Kabuno Bay, South-Kivu, Congo - kab_022012_11.25m | ecosystem: Environmental > Aquatic > Freshwater > Lake | place: Democratic Republic of the Congo... | reverse complement strand
CAGTTTTCGGATTCAAATACAGACATCCTGATTTTGTAAATGACCAAAACATCTCTCATAATTTTGTATTAAGGCAATCCGTATTGAGTAGCATTCAGCAGGATTCAGCAGTTGTTTTGAACAATGTTTGGATTGACGATGAATTAAAGGAAATAATATATCCCTCAGTACGCCGGACAGGATTCGAACCTGTGGCCCTCAGCTTAGAAGGCTGATGCTCTATCCTACTGAGCTACCGGCGCATTAGTCAAGATTACAAAATTAAGAGTTTTTTCATTAGTTTACAAGGATTTTTTCATATTTTATTTGATTTATCCCACTTTTTTGGCTAATTTTGTACTTGGGTCAAGTCCCGTGCGGCTAAGTCTTGCCTAATCCCGCCAGGTCCGGAAGGAAGCAACGGTCGGTATGTCCTTAGGGTGCCACGGTCAACTTGACCTTTTTTTTAACTCTTTGCTGAATTTGCTTAGCTTTTATTCGCAGATATTAGTTAATTTAGTAAGTTTTTGGAATTTCCAATTAGAATAATAAATTTCGTATTTAATTGATTTGTAATGAAAAAAGAAATAATAATCAACTCAACCCTTAATGAAGAGCGTATTGCCATTACCGAAGATGGTAAACTGGCTGAGTTATTCATCGAGTTGCCCGACAAGGAAAGGTCTATCGGCAATATTTATCTCGGCAAGGTAACCAGAATCGTTCAGGGAATTAATGCGGCTTTTATTGATATTGGATTAAAGCAGGATGCATTCCTTCATTTTTCGGATATTGACCAATCTATGGAAAATATCATAACTGACGAAGAGGACGAGAAATTACCAGCTCCAAAAAAGCAAAGACGCAAGAAAAGAGGTCAAAAGGAGACTAAGGAATTGAATGACAGAGCTGATGAAGCTGAAAATACAGTAGTTGCACTTAGAAAGCAAAATGTTGCAAAAGAAAATAGGAACAATAAGGCAGTTTTTGCAACAAAAAAACTTGGTAGATTCCATATCAATCTCGAGCAGAAGCAAAATGTAATCGTGCAAATCGTGCGTGAAGCTTACAGTTCAAAAGGTGTTAAAGTTACAACAAAAATAGGTTTACCCGGAAGATATACTGTATTGATGCCTTTTGAAAATTCTATAGGTATTTCGAGAAAAATCAATTCGATTCATGAAAGAAAAAGACTGAGGCACCTGGCAAGAACAGTTCTCCCGATGGATTGTGGATGTATAATAAGAACAGCTGCATTGAATAAAAATGATGCTGAATTGCTCAACGATTGGAAAAGTCTGTTGGAGGTTTGGAAAGAAATCGAGGAAAAAATCAAGAAAATGGACACTCCCGGTTTGCTCTATCAGGATTTGAAAATAGCAACCTCAGTAATCAGGGATTTGTTTACCCCTGAAGTAAAAAAAGTAGTAGTAGATTCTAAGAAATTGCATAAGGAAATAATTACTTATTTAAAATCTTTTTCACCGCATCTGGTAAACAAAGTAGAACTATATAACGGTAAAATTCCTGTATTCGATAAATTTGGTATCGAAAAAGAACTTGAATCTACACAAAAACGTAAAGTGAACCTGCCAAGCGGTGGTTCGATTGTAATTGACCAAACCGAAGCAATGGTCATTGTAGATGTTAATTCGGGAAAATCAACTACATCCGGTGATGACCAGCATGAACAAAATGCATTCGTAACCAACATGGAAGCGGCAAGGGAAATTGCCCGTCAAATTCGGCTCAGAGACATTGGCGGCATGGTTTTGATTGACATGATTGATGTAAACAGACAAAAAAACAAGAAAAAACTGCTCGAGGAAATGAAAAAGGAATTGGGTAGAGACAGAGCTAAAACAATGGTTTATCCTCTTACTCAGTTAAGCATTATGCAGATTACGCGGCAAAGAATAAATCAGAATATCGGTGAAAAAATAAGTGACGAATGTCCGATGTGCCAGGGTTCAGGCAGAGTAACTTCAAAAGGTGTTATCTTCAGTGCATTGGAACGCTGGCTTAAAAATTTCCGTTCACACTCGAGAGAATTCCGGCTTGTCCTGCATGTCCATCCTCACCTTGCAACTTTTTTAATGGATGGCACAATATCGAGGTTATCGAGACTTATGATAAAATACTTCGTTAAGATAAAAATTCAGCAAAGTGATTTACTTAAAATAGATGATTTTCGCTTTTTCTCAGTCAGGCAACAAAGGGATATTACTCAGGATTTCGCATAATGAGCAAAAAGCAAAAGATAATTACTATTTTGGGTTCAACGGGTTCAATCGGCGTTCAGACTTTGCAAGTTCTGGAAACCATTCCTGAAAGTTTCAGAGTCGGATATCTTACTACAAATAAAAATATTGAATTACTCTCTCAGCAAATAAAAAAATTTAATCCTGTAGCAGTAGTAATCAAAGACAAAACTGCTTACGAAAAATTCAAATCCAACAGCGATTTCAAAGGGAAAATTCTTCACGGAAAAAAGGGATTGCTCGAAGCGGCAGGAGATAGCATTAATGATTTGGTTCTATCCGCTTTAGTCGGGTTTAGTGGAGTCGAACCAACGATGGAGGCAATAAAATCAGGAAATAATATAGCTTTGGCAAACAAAGAAACTTTGGTTTCTGCCGGTTCAGTTATCATAAAAGCCGCAAGAAAATATAAAGTTGATATAATTGCAGTTGATAGTGAACATAGTGCTATTTTACAATGTCTTGTCGGGGAATCAATTAAGGAGGTTGAGAAAATAATACTGACAGCATCCGGTGGTCCATTCTTGAATACAGCAAAGAATGATTTAAAGAAAATTACTTGGAAGGAAGCCCTCAGACATCCGAAGTGGACAATGGGTAATAAAATAAGTATTGATTCGGCAACCATGATGAATAAGGGATTTGAGGTGATCGAAGCATATTGGCTTTTTGGAATTGGCAGGGAAAAAATTGACATTCTGATTCATCCTCAAAGCATAATACATTCGATGGTTCAATTCAGGGATGGTTCGGTCAAGGCACAGATGGGATTGCCGGATATGAGGATACCAATATCGTATGCATTATCCTTTCCTCGACGATTAAAATACGATTTTCCGAGGTTGGATTTATCAGAGCTAAAGGATTTATCGTTTACAAAACCAGATTATGAAAAATTCCCTTGTGTAAAACTGGCTTTCGATGCTTTGGATACCGGTGGAACTGCACCAGCAATCATAAATGCAGCAAACGAAATAGCTGTTTATTCTTTCCTTGAAGATAAAATAAAATTTACAGATATTCCTCGTTGCATTGAAGCAGCTCGAACCGAAATAGAAGTTCAAGAAAAACCGGATTTGGAGGATATAATTGAAACTGACAAGGAAGTAAGGAACTTTGTGAGACACTTTATTGAAAATTTATATTAATTAATTAAAAAAGACTTATGAACACATTGATGACGATAATTTATTTTATAATTGCTATTGGAATATTAGTTTTAATACACGAATTTGGTCATTTTATACTGGCAAGATTATCCGGTATGAGGGCAGAGGTTTTTGCCTTTGGTATGGGGTATCGGCTCTTCGGATGGAATAAGAAATCCGGCTTTACTTTTGGTAGTCTGCCTGATGATTTCGATGGTGAAGGACATACTGATTACCGTTTAGCCGCATTCCCAATAGGTGGATATGTTAAGATCGCGGGTATGGTTGATGAATCAATGGATACAAGCATGAAGAATACTCCACCTCAGCCATGGGAATTCCGTTCGAAGAATGCCTTTCAAAAAGCTCTGGCTATCAGTGGCGGAGTTGTAATGAACATAATTTTGGCAATCATTCTTTTCTCTTTCATAATACAAATTCAGGGTCGGGACTTTAAGGCAACAACGACTATCGGTTCAGTTGCAGAACATTCAATAGCCAAAGACATCGGCTTGAAACCAGGAGATAAGATTATTTCGATTAACAGCAGAGAAATTAAAACTTGGGAACAACTCTTCATGTCTTTATACCTTGAAGATATGGGGACAAAAAAGGAAGTAAAATTAAATCGCAACGGGGAAACCATTGTTTTGAGTGCTGATGGAAATAAAATCATCAGAGATTTGACAAAGAAAAAACCTTTTGGCATTAGTCCTGAAAATGTTAGAGTTTTTATCACAGCAGTCCAAACTTTAAAACCAGCGGGTAAGATTGGAATGAAAGAAAATGACAGTATTGTCTCTGTAAATAATCAAATCATTCTCTCGGCAAAAGATTTTCAGAATGTAATAGGCAGACACAAAGAAAAACCTATACTCTTGACTTGGAAACGAGGTAGTGCAATACATTCCGATTCAATAACACCAACAAGCGATGGCATCATCGGAGTTGGTATATCTGAAACTTACACGGGAAAGACAATTCATGAAGATTATGATTTCTTCACGGCAATTGCTCTTGGAGCTAAAGAAACATACAACACAACTGAAATGATTATTGGTTCATTTGCTCAGATGATAAGCGGAAATGTCTCATTTACCCAAAATGTCGGTGGACCAATTGCCATAGCAAAAATGGCTTCACAACAAGCCGAAAGAGGTGTACTCAATTTCCTTAATTTCCTTGCTCTGATGTCTGTAATGCTTGCTGTTGTAAACATATTACCTTTTCCTGCCCTTGATGGAGGACATTTAGTTATAATCATAATTGAAGCAATTTTCAGAAGAGAAATTCCATTAAAAGCAAAAATGGGAATTCAGCAGGCTGGTATGGTTATACTTTTGGCTTTCATGGCTTTTGTTATTTATCTTGATATAATGAGATAGGTGATAATTGGAAATACTTGTTACTAACGATGATGGAATTGATTCTCCGGGACTTCATAATTTAGCAAATGCTCTTTGTGAAATTGGCAATGTAAATGTTGTAGCACCAGCAAAACAGCAAAGTGCAGTCAGTCATGCTTTAACGATTGAATATCCACTAAGAACATCATCCTATCATTTGAATGGCTCGAGATTTGGGACAGCTGTCTATGGTACACCAAGCGATTGTGTGAAGCTGGCAATTGCAAATTTACTTGATTCCAAGCCGGACATGGTAGTTTCAGGTGTTAATTTTGGCAGAAATACATCAATCAATATATTATACTCAGGAACTGTAGCTGCTGCAACAGAGGGGATGTTGGTAGGGATTCCTTCTATTGCCGTTTCGGTAAATTCGCACAGCAGAAAAGCCGATACAATTCCTTCTTCTAGATACGCTACACTTATCGCTAAAGAAATTTTAGAAAATCCCTTATTTCAAGGTTCATTAATCAATATAAATGTTCCTGATTTACCTCAGGAAGATATTAAGGGAATAAAAATCACACGCCCCAGCAATGCAAAATGGAAAGATTGGTATGAAAAACGTCAAGACCCTTTTGAACGTGATTATTATTGGTTTTCAGGCGAATATATCGTTTCTGAAGAAGACCTTGAAACTGATGATTTCGCATTGACTCAAGGATATGTTTCGGTCTCCCCTATCAGATTGAAGTTAGAAGATTTGAGTTTAATTGATGTTTTGAAATCTAATAAAAAACTGATTTGATTATCAACAAATTTCTATTTTTTATTTGAAGAAAAATGAAGAGCTAACCAGATAGTTTCAGTATCAGTATTAGTCCACTCAACCCTGTGCTTCTGATGAGCAGGAATATGAAGACAATCACCGGGTTTCATTTTAGTAATAAATTCAGAACCTTCAAAAATTAGATCGGCAGAACCGCGAAGCATAATCACCCACTCATCCCAATCCTGGTCGTACCATTGACCGTTTGGAGTTGCCTGCCCTCGTGAAATGATTCTTTCGAGTTTAAAATTCTCTGTTTGTAAAAGGTTTTCAAATATCTCTTGATTTGAATCCGGAAGATTTTCAAAAATATTTTTTATTTCCATATTCAATTAAATAGAAATTTTTAAGAACTTCCGTTTGCCAACTTTTATAATTTTCGGTTCTGAAAAATCAAACTTTGCATAAATATCTGTAACCTTTTCACCGTCAAGATACACTGCACCCTGGGTTATCATCCGACGTGCATCACTTTTTGAAGCAGTCAGACCAGCTGTCGTGATTATATCTATTATTGATAACTCTTTTGCCGATTCTTGTAGTTTCAATTCCTCGATATCGTCAGGTAAGTCTTTTTTAACAAACATTCTTTCAAATTCTTCGAATGCCGCTCTTGCCGAATCCTTGCCATGATACTTTTCAACAACTCTCATGGCTGTTTTAACCTTTGCATCTCTAGGATGAACACATCCATTCTTCAAACCTTCATCCATTTCCTTTATTTCCTCTTCTGAAGCCCATCCACCGTATCTGAAATATTTTACAATCAATTCATCAGGTATTGACATTGTTTTACCAAACATTTCCCTGGGAGTATCTGTTATTGCTATATAGTTATTTAAAGACTTGCTCATCTTTTCGATACCATCAGTTCCTTCAAGTATTGGCAATGTAACAATACACTGTGCATCTTTACCATAAGCTTTCTGAATATCCCTGCCAACTATTAAATTAAATTTTTGGTCAGTGCCGCCTAGTTCTACATCTGATTCTATAGCAACAGAGTCCATTGCCTGAGCTAAAGGATACAGAAGTTCATGAATGCTAATCGGAACTGCTGATTTAAAACGTTTGCTAAAATCATCACGCTCTAAAAGCTGAGCAACCGTGTAATTAGCGGCGAGTTTGATGACATCATTGAAATTCATTTTGGAAAGCCATTCAGAATTATATTTGATTTCAAGTTTACTATCATCGAGTATCATATTTGCCTGCTCAAGATATGTTTGACCATTGATTTTTGTTTCCTCGATTGTAAGCTGTGGTCTTGTCTTGGATTTTCCTGTCGGGTCGCCAATCATAGCAGTAAAGTCACCAATAATAAGAATTGCTTTATGTCCCAAATCCTGAAACTGTCTCAATTTATGTAACACCACAGCATGACCTATATGCAAGTCCGGCTTGCTTGGGTCACACCCAAGTTTAATGATAAGAGGTTTGTTTTTCTTCTTTGAAATTTCAATTTTCCGTGCAAGCTCTTCTTCTGGCAGTACATCTACAGCACCTGCTTTAATTAAGTCCATTTGTTCTTTAACATCAGGAAACATTTATCAATCCATTATTGTTTATTATAATCTAAATTTCTTTCTTATTTCTTTATCTGCATCCTTTTTCTTTTCATCCTCTCGTTTATCATATTTTTTCTTTGCTTTTACGAGAGCAATTTCCAGCTTAACATATCTGCCTGAAAAGTAGATTGAAAGCGGAATTAATGTCAAACCTTTTTCCTGAACTGCACTTCTTAACTTAACAGCTTCACGCTCTTTAACAAGAAGTTTTCGCTGTCTTTTTGGCTCATGATTGTAAATATTCCCATGGTCATATGGAGCTATGTGCATATTGATTATAAACAATTCATCGCTTTTTGCATCGGGAAAACCTGCATAGGCATCTTGTAAACTGCATTTGCCATTTCTCAATGATTTAACCTCAGTACCCTGTAAAACAATTCCACACTCGATTGACTGAACGATTATAAAATCATGGTAAGCTCTACGGTTTTTGGCAATAACCTTAACCTTCCTTTCCATCATTTCCTGAGTTTTCACAAGCTATCCAAAATTAAAATCCACTAAACTTCAATTTCCTATAATTCCTGCTGATTGGAATACATCTCCAGCCGCTGTCTTGCCTGCTCCTGAACAACGGGGACTTCAATATGATGATTTGTTGCCCTAGCCAATCCCCATTTGGGCATATTGTAATACATGGTTTCAAATTTATCATGTTCCACCAGATATGTTTCATGCCAAATACCGACAAATCCACTTTTACCGACTGTCTTCTTGTATTTCTTGTTGTTTGGCATGTGCAAATCATTGTTATCTTTAGCAAAAACCTCTAATTTATCAAATGAATCCCAATATTGTATAACTCCAAGACTCATTCCTGAAAAAAATAAATGAGCATTCATCATACCACTTTCGCGATAATTTCTTAACCTGCTCACTATTCTAATCAATCTAATTAGAAATGGTAACCAAAGCCAAAAAAATAATATATTATTTATCCTCATACCGAAAATAAAAACAACAAATGGTGCTTCCGGCTTCGATGTATATTTACCATTGAAAATTTGCATATAATACCCTAAATTTGAAATACTGTTTACACATAATTTATAATATACGAAGTATTTACAATATTATTACTAATTTAAATGAATTCACCGGAAGTTATAAGGCAAAATCAATCCATTAGGAAATACATTCAATATAAAAAAAGTGAAAAATCCTCTAAACCAAGGATTTTTCACTCAATCGAAATAGCAATTGTTTTTTTACGGTTTTAGTATAATAATTTTTTAAATAATAATTGATATTATCTTAAAATAATTTTTTTAGTAATTACTTGATTGCCATTGATAAATTTAATAAAATAAATACCCTTATTTACAGAAAATCCCTGGCTGTCTGTCGCATCCCAGCGGAAATTGTTACTGTTTGTTGGTTTCAATATTTTTATAGTATTGCCAAGAATATCAAAAATAATCAAATCCTGAATTCCAATGTTATTGCTTATGCTTATATCAAGAAAATCAGTGAAAGGATTAGGATAGATATTTATATTGTCTTGATTGCCAAGAAAATCAACATGAGTAATCTTAGCATCGTCATTAGTAGTTAAAATTTCAATATCATCAACAAGACCTTCGGCAAGATAAAACGGATAACCTGCATATTGAAAACCTGTGAATTCGAACTTAACTTTAAATCTATTGGTTTTTTGTACAAAAGTCTCAATTGGAAAATAAGTTCTCTCCCAACCAGTAGAAGGAGTAGTTGTTGTTTCAACCTGAACCCAGTTATCACCCCCGTTACTCGAAGCAAGAACTCTGAAAATAGAGGCATTGCCTCCAAGATAAGCTACATTGGAAAAAAATCTGTAATAGCTGAAAATTGGTTTCTCAGTTGTAGAAATATCAATCGAGGGAGATATAATCGTTGTTTTACCGTCCGGCATATTTCTAAAAATTCCCTGCTGGGTTCCTCCTCCATTGCTTGCACCAGTAACGAGACATTTTGTACCTGTTACTGAACGGTCAGAACCTGGTTGTAAAACAAAACCCTGAATTGCTACATATTGTGGTATTCCTATCTCCCAAAGACCACCTGTTGCATCGTCACCGGAATCACCAACTTTCCATCCGACAGAGTTTTCAAAATCTTCGGTCAATCCAACTTTGTATCCTACCAAAAATTCAAATGCTTTGAAAACAAGGTCATCCTGACTGAAATAAACATTCTGGTTTGACTGTTTATCAAGTGCCGACATATAATATTTTACTATCGTCCCCTTTGGCATTGCCGGAATATTTGCCTCATAATTATCATTCCCCAAAGCTATAGCCGGAACTTCAGTCTTTGTTTTTAGACCGTCTATTGAGTAGTAAATCTTGACATTTTGCGGTTCATAGTTTAAGAATGAAATCGGATTTCTTACAAAAAACTGAATATTATATGGATTTTCAGTGTCCTGAGTATCACCATAAGGAGTATGCTCAAAAGATAAAAGCATAGCTAATTTTGTTCCAATATCATGTTTATTGAAAGATTCTATTATCTGCATTGCATAAGGTGTGCCGTTGCTCATATCATTGTCCCCGTCACCGTGAGTATCGTCAGCAATCAATGCTTCGATAAACCATTCAAAAAATGCAATACCTGTGTTCTCATCATCGGGAGTACCCATTTTTTTTGTATAATGCACTAGCCATCGGACATAATCCAGGTTCGTAACCTTTCTCAAATCCCAAAAAGCACCACCTAAAATCATGCCGTCATTATGTGATTCTCCGTTAATATTTGATGGATATTTTCTTGTATTAACTAAATTTCTGATTGATTGATTTGTATCTGCAAAAGCAAGATAACCTATTTTGGGTTGGTCTGTCATAAGACCGGCATTCAAATCTGCCAATGCTTCATGACAAGCTGAATTAACCATGCCTTGAGAAATTCCCAATTCCTTATATAGCCGAGTATTTATACTATGCCCGTATTCATGGTACAAAACCGAAGGAGTCTCAACTACATACATACTCGTTTGGTTTGCACCATAAAAATATATATTTCCCTGCTCAAGATCTGAACCGGCATTCGGCTGACCGTAGTTCATTATCGTAACATTTAACTGAAAATCCATAGCTTTAGATACAGGGTCCATCATTTTAAAAAAATCATGGGCATAATTTGCATGATAGTATAAATTTCTTTCAAACCTATGGGAATTATTATCTGTCCAAAGTAGATTAAACTGTGCACCCGGGTTAATTGTCCCGGTAAAACTTGCATTTGTTTGACTGTCATATCCTATTCTGGCATATTTTCCAGTCATCGTTGCCTGTATTGATGCAGAACTTTCAATATTAACATTCGCATTACCATTTTCATCTGTTGAGTAATTTACACCATTGACAGTGAAATTAAAATTATCAAAGTTTTCATCTGTTAATGAGGAGAAACGGGAATTAAGTTTTACTCCGCCTTTTACATTAACCGGAGTTTCGATATTAGCAATCAAATTCCTTCTCCATAAGATACTACCTTGATGCATATCCACATAACTCGCAAACTTCTGGTTTGTAGAAGGAATATCAACAATGAACTCCCTAACCAGACCGAATGAAACACTTTTACCATTTTTTACAGGTAATATGTAAAGTGGCTCATTAGATTGCACCCTGATTTCTTTGTTATCCTCCTGCAATCCTTCATAAGCCATAGCTTCTGCTTTTGCCTGACTAATTGAAGGTGTTATTTCAATATTAATGTTGTCATAAGTATTTATTCCGAATGCCATCACTTTACCGTCTTTTCTGATACGCAATTCGACTTCAGTCAATAGTACTTCAAGACCATTATACAATTGCCCAAAAGACAATGTCCAAAGATTATTTATTTCAAGTGATTTCCTAAGTTTCAAATCCTTAACATACAATCCGAACAGGTCTTTTCTTTGCTCTAAAAAAGAAATAGCTGCTTCTAATACATTATCTGCATTTATATCTGAATAACCGGATATCTGAATCGGCTTACCAAATGCTCTATGTGGTTTGCCTGTGGTTCCATTGAAGAAAACTTTCCAAGTTGGATTTTCCTGATTAAATTCATGCCATATTTGCTTTGATTTAACAGGATTGGCTGTTAAATTGAGATTATTTGACTTCTGTGAGGGTAACATTATCGAACCATCTGATTCCATCATTTGCTTAATCTGAACTTCACTTAGTGCCAGGTTGCTGTTTACTGATAATATCAAAATTATCATCGAAATAAAATATTTTGCCATCATTATTCCTTATTATTTATATATAAATTTATTTTCTTAATAATATTTTAACTACACAGAACTTACTAGTTTGTTCCTTGTTGTATTTATTATTAATATCTCAGACACAACATAATCCGATTTGGTTACAAACCAACAACTTTACAAACTTTACAAACTCATAAGTATTCACCTCAAATCAATAACAGTACAATCCTTATTTGGTTCAAATTCAAATAAAGCATCTTCCGCACTTTTTCTAAATCTCAGTTTACTGATTAACCATGTCATTGTCTGAGGTTCGGTGATATGGAATTTCAATATATCATAAGTACCCGAATCAATCCAAACATCAACACTCGAAATCTGATGCAATGATTTAATGTTTTTTTTCGGTTTCAATGTCAAAATATATACAGTCTGGTTTTTTGAAACTATACTTTCATCAATCTTAACCGGTTCAAAGTTTTGAAGAAATGAAAAAAATAATGCTTCAATCGAAACCTGCTCACTTGATTCTTCAAATTTACTAATGACTACCTTATTTTCTTTCGGAGAATAATTCCAAATATTTTTAGCGTTACAAATTATTACCCTGTCACCAACAATCAACTTATATTTATTTCCTTTTTTAGCTGTCAATGTTCCTGTAAAATGCTCCTCAAGAAGTTTAAAGTTAAATGAAACCTGAACTACATTTTTATATATATTAACAAGTTCCTTATAGACCGAATCTTTCTTGCTCTGTGCTTCAAGTTCGATACTATTCAAACCAGAAAAAAAAGTAACCAACAAAATTAATATTGCTGCTCTCAGTAATTTGTTATTTTCAAAACCTCTTTCCATTCTACATTCTACATTCTATATTCTACATTTTTACAAACTTTGCTCTCTCAAATTTACCATTATTTATGTATCTAATATAATAAACTCCCTGAGGAAGTGAAGAAACATCCAATTGAATATTTTTTTCGCTAATTAACGGATTTGGCAATTCAATCTCATTTCCAAGTCCTGAATAAATTTTTATTTGAGAAATATCTATTGAAAGGATATTATCAATCATTAAATTCAGTATGCTTGATGCTGGGTTAGGATAGATTTTGATATTATAATTTTCTATCTTTTCAGTTTCAACATCAGTAATTAAATCAGAGATTTTTGCACGGTACACACCTTTTCCTGTCCCTATAAAAATATTAACGCTATCCAAAGCTATTGAAGTTACATATGTTTCAGGTAATCCTAAATTTTTTTGTCTACAACTACTACCAAAATCAGTTGACATAAAAAATCCATCATCAGTACCAAGATAAATATTATTATTTTCTATTACAATTGAATTCACTCTCAAATCCATTAATTCTCCATTTTTAGTCCAGCTTTCACCATAATTTGTTGATACAAATAAACCCTTATTTGCGTTTCCATGGGAACCGGCAAAAATAAAATTTTTATTTGCAGCTATTGCTAAAACATTAGGAATTTCTTCACCCGAAACTAATTGTGTCCAACTGTATCCATTTTCATCCAGTGAGTAGATCCCACCTGTTTCAGTTCCTACATAGACTTGATTATCATTAACAACTGAAGAATAAATATAATTATCCGTTAAACCAGTAGAAATAATACTCCATTTTTCTCCAAAATTTGTTGATTTTTGTACATAATATCCTTCAGTCCCGGCAAAAATAATATCATCATTAATTGTGAGGTGTGAATCAAAACCTGGTATTCCTTTATTCGTCCAAGAATCACCTTTGTCGGTAGTTAAAAAAACTCCTCCACAGCTTGTGAATAAACTATCACCTTTTGTTGCGAATGATTTTATAGTCCATTCTCTTAACCCAGAATTTTTTAATATCCAATTATTGCCATTATCAACTGATTTATATAGCTTACCATACCATGTTCCAACAAATAAATCATTTTTCAATTTGGTTATGGCTGTAATATTCAAATCTTCAATTCCATTATTACACGCCTCCCACTGAGCATTGCTAACTTGAATAGAGAAAAACAAATTAACTACGCAAAACAAGACAAGTATTTTGTTCTTTTTCATGGCGACACATTTGTTTACATTTATAAAATATTTTTCATTTCACAATATTCAAACGCTCTTCAACCGTTCCCTTCTCCCTTCTCCCTTTTCCTAAAATTCTTCATTTTACATTTTACATTATACATTAAAAAAAAGCTTACTTAATCTTTGCATTAACCGGTCCTCTAATACCACTATACTTTACAAGTTCGGCACCGACAAAACCAATGATAATTTTTGTTCCAACCTTAACGGGAATTTTCCTGTCATCATCTGTTAGCCAAATCAATATCTCACCCTCGCTTTTAAATAATCCACCCTCTACTACAAGCGGCTGAACGACAATACATCTGAATTTCCCTGCCTCGACTTCTACCGTTTGCCTGCCTAATATCTTGACACCTAAAGAATAGGAACTGTCATTGTAAAAATTCCTTAAATAAAATACCGTGTCTTTGGGCATTGCACTTAAATTCAAAGTTCTGACATAAAAAAATGCAGAAACAATATCATGTATATATGGCTCGACTTTGATTTTTTTCTTTTTACCTCTCAACTCAGTGTGAGCAAAATTTTTCCTCTGGTCAAAACTTGCAGTAAAATCCCTTTTGTAATTACCCTCCCTTATATGTTGCTCGAAAAGCCAAGGGAAAATACCGTGAACATCAACAACGGTACGATATGTATCACGAACCTTATAAAGCCATTCCAGACTTTCCAAAGAGCGTACCTGAAAGCGAATATCGTAGCATTTTCTGCCGCTAATTTCAATCGGGTCAGGTAAAATCTGAAAATAGCCCGTTCCTGCAGTAACAAATTTATAACCAACCTTATATTCAAGTTTTTCGCCAAAGCCAAATGCTTCGTTTGTAACATATCGAAACTCAGATGTTTCAACTGACGAAGTTTTCTTATTGTCCTGTGCAATTAGTTGAATTGTATAAATACCAAATGAAAATACTATTAAACTTATTACTCCTTTTACTATTAAAAATCTTTTACTCATAATCTCATTAATAACTTTAAAAAAACTCTATACTTTTAAAACGGTTAAGTAACAAAAATGTTACAATTTCTAATAATAATAAATATTTGTTTTGGAAATTTTTATAAATTCTTAAAATACAAATATTTCTTAAGATTACCCTTAAAATTTTTACAAATATCATATTTCATCAGATTAAAATATAATAATTTTTCCATATTGTATTTATTTCGTAATTTTTTATTTTCAAATGTTCTTTATCTTCATAAAAAGAAACTATTTGTCTAATAGTTATTTCTTAAAATTAACTTAATGTATAATTCATTAATGGAGGTCACAATGGAACTATCAATACAACATCAGGAATCCTACTCACGTGGGGAACTTCTTCTTCGAACTTTTTTCGGATGGATTTATATAATCATCCCACATTTATTTCTGCTGTTTTTCATAAGTATCTGGTCAAGTATATTGACTTTTATCACCTGGTGGATAATCTTGTTCACAGGCAAACATCCAAAGGGATTTTTCGACTTTCAGGTCAAATTGATAAGATGGAGCTTACGATTGAGTGCTTCGCTTGAAAATCTTGCCGACGGATATCCTCCTTTTGGTCTTAATGCCGAATGGGATAAAGTAAAGCTTGAAATACCCTATCCTGAGAAATTGGGAAGGGGGACTCTGCTACTAAAAACATTCTTTGGTTGGCTCTATTGTGGAATCCCGCATTGCTTTCTACTTTTTTTCAGGTCAATATGGGGATGTATTCTTGTATTTATAGCTTGGTGGGTTGTTCTGTTTACGGGAAAATATCCTCAAAGCTGGCACGAATTCAATGTTGGAACAATCAGGTGGAGCTTTCGTCTTTCTTTATATTTATTTTATCTAATGACTGACGATTATCCACCATTTTCAGGAAAATAAGTTTATCAGCAGCGTTTTGTTAAATTCAATAATTCTTTTTATTCAATAATAGAAAGGTAGGTTATGAAGAAGCGAAATTATCTTTTCACTTTGCAATTGTCAATTTTTTGTGGATTTCTGGGTTTCGATAGGTTCTATCTGGGTATGATTGGAACGGGTATTTTGAAACTTATAACGTTTGGCGGTTTTGGTATATGGTATATTATTGACATCTTTTTGACATTGTATAATGCTCAGACGGATGTATATGGTCAACCGCTGGAAGGTCAGGAATTCACCGATAAAACTATGCTTGGATTGTTGACTGTCTTTTTGGGATTTACCGGAATAGATAGATTCTATATGCACCGAACGGCTCTTGGAATTTTGAAGTTAATAACATTTGGTGGTATGGGTATTTGGTGGTTGATTGATATTTACTTCTGCTTATCAGGCAAAGCGATTTATGGTAAGAACAGATTATCGGAAGAAGATTCTAATAAATACCTGACTCCCGCTTTATGGTATTCCATCTTTTGGGGATATATAGGATTAGACAGATTTTACTTAGGTCAAAAAGAATTCGGACTGTTGAAACTGTTCACACTAGGTGGATTGGGCTTATGGTATGCTTTGGATATAGTTTTATTCATTCTTAACATGCTCAAGGATGCAGAAGGTAATGATTTAATACCGGAATAGTCTTATATATTAATGATTTTTTGGATAATTAACTATTTATTCTTCACATATTATAATATTTTTTAAAAAATATAACACATTAAATTAATTAATTTATTTCAAAACTTAAAAGAGGTCAAAAATGTCTGAAACTCAAGTTCACATCAATGCACCGCTTAAAAGCGAGGGTGTTAGTATCATTTTAACTATAATTTTTGGTGGTTTAGGATTATTATATTCAACAACCAAAGGTGGAATCATTATGTCAATAATTGAATTCATCAACTTTTTTTTATGTTTTATTATTATTGGTTTTTTTCTCCTACCAATAATTCATATAATATCGGTTATTTGGGGTCTCAAAGCAGTAAGAACCTATAATGATGAGATGCTTAAAAGATACAATAAGTAAAATATCTTATTTATAACTATTTTTACCAATTATGTTGCAAAATACAATATTATGTTGTAATTTGCAACATTATTTATTTATAGGAGAGCAAAATATGTCATTAGCCGTAAGAGTTTCTGATGATTTATTGCATGAAGCACGATTGCATTCAAAGCTTGACAACCGTTCAGTTGCCGGGCAAATTGAATATTGGGCAAAAATTGGCAAATGTGCAGTTGATAATCCCGATTTACCTTTTTCCTTAATTCAAGAAATACTTCTTGGAATTGAAGAAATCGAAGTTGGAAGGTATTCTCAATATAAATTTGGATGACTTTTATGAAAATCATTCAATCATCAAAGTTTGAAAGAACAGTCAAAAAATTTACAACCCTACAGAAGAAAACACTTGATAAACATATTTTGAAAATTATTGAAGATACTTCGATAGGAGATGAAAAAAAGGGTGATTTGAAAGGAGTTTTTATTTATAAGTTTAAAATTGGAAATACTCAATATTTACTAGCTTATAGATGCGATGCGGATGCTCTCGAATTATTAATGATTGGTCCTCATGAAAATTATTACAGAGATTTAAAAAATTATATTAGGAGTTAAATCTTATGAAAACAGCTGACGCACATTGCGATACTTTGACGAAATTTAAGGAAGAACCTTTTTATACTAAAAATGCTGCATGGAACATAAAGAAATTCCGTAAAGTTGACGGTATTCTTCAATTTATGGCAATTTTCATAGAACCTCCAAATCATGGTGATTCAGCTTTGCGGCTTGCCGTAAATGCAATCGGAAATTTCCACAAAAGAAAACCGAAAGATATAAATTTACTGGAAAAATCTTCTGATTTTAATGAGAAAAAAATTAATATCATTCTTTCTCTCGAAGGTGCATCACCCGTAATTGACGAATTAAGCAACCTGCATGCCTTCTTTAAACTTGGTGTGCGTGCAATAACTCTGACATGGAATCATCGCAACTTTGCCGCTGACGGGGTTGGCGTCAAAGGTGGTTCAGGTTTAACTGATTTTGGAGAGCAACTTGTTAAAGAAATGGAAAAACTTAAAATGATTGTTGATGTTTCACATTTAAACGAAGCAGGTTTTAAGGATTTATGCAAGATTGCAACAAGACCATTTATCGCATCACATTCCAATGCTTATGTCATCAATCCTCATATTAGAAATTTAAAGAAATATCAGGCAGAAGAAATTATAAAAAGACAAGGATATATTGGCTTGAATTTCTATTCGCCTTTTATCGGTAAAGGAAATGACAATAAAATTCTTACAAAAAAGCTCCTAAAACACGTTGATTATTTCCTGAATTTAGGTGCTGAGAACGTATTAGGACTTGGTGCCGATTTTGATGGAATTGATGAATCGCCCTTTGAGGATGTTACTTCATATTCAGTTGTCGAAGAATTGTTGGCTAATGAACTTAAATTAAATGCTGAACAAATTGAAAAAATCATGTATAAAAACCTTCTTGATTTCACTTTAAAAATGATTTAGACATCTCAAATAAAATTAAACTTCATCTAAATCTTCATTGTAACAATGAATAAGTTGGAAATAAAAAGAGAACAAATCGAGCTTATGTCGCCTGTTGGTTCTTACGAATCGCTGATGGCAGCTATTAATGCAGGGGCTGATGCCATTTATTTCGGTGCCGGCAATTTGAATATGAGGGCTCGTTCATCTGCAAATTTTAATATTGATGATATACATCGGATATCTGAAATTTGCTTTGATAATAATGTTAAATCATATCTCACGGTGAATACTGTCGTTTATGACGAGGAAAGCGAAAAACTCAAAGAAATAATATATTCTGCAAAGAATGCAAATATTACTGCGATAATTGCTTCTGATTTATCCGTAATTAATTATTGCAAACAAATAAACATGGAAGTCCATGCAAGCACTCAGCTGAATGTTAGCAATCTCGATGCCGTTAAATTCTTCTCAACTTTTTGTGATGTCATTGTGCTTGCCAGAGAGTTGAATATTACTCAAGTAAAATCAATATACGACTCTATAGAATCTGAACAAATCAAAGGACCTTTTGGTAATTTGGTTAAGCTTGAGATGTTTGTCCACGGTGCTTTATGCATGTCAATCTCCGGAAAATGCTACTTAAGCTTGCATGAACACAATTATTCAGCAAATCGCGGTGCATGTCTTCAGGCATGCAGACGAAAATACGAAGTAAGAGATAAGGAAACCGGAATTGAACTCGAAATTGATAATGAATACATAATGTCTCCAAAAGATTTATGCACAATCACTTTTTTGGATAAAATCCTCGAAGCAGGAGCAAGAGTTCTGAAAATCGAAGGCAGAGGACGTTCTCCCGAATACGTTAAGACTACAACAGAATGCTACAACGAAGCTCTGGACTTAATTTGTCAAGGTAAATATTCATTTGAAGATGCTGAACGTTTGGAAAAAAAGCTAAGGGCTGTTTATAACCGCGGTTTTTGGGATGGCTATTATCTCGGAAGACGTCTTGGCGAATGGACAGACAGACATGGCTCGAGCGCAACAAAAACCAAGAATTATGTCGGTAAAATAATTCACTTCTATCCAAATCAAATGGTCGCTGTGGCTCTTGTTGAAAGCGGCAATATCAATATAGCTAATGAAATTTTAATTACAGGAACAAGCACCGGTGCTTACTCATCATTTATTAATGAACTACGGATAGATGAAAAAAATGTAGATTTTGCACAAAAAGGTGACATTATATCTTTCAAAACAACTTCTAAAGTTAGACCAAACGACAAACTTTATAAAGTTCTCGATGCCGAAACATCATCTTGATGAAGAAAGTTCATCAGTATAATCACAATAAACAGTTTGAATAAAAAAAAGCCGAATCAGTGGGAGATTCGGCCATTTTCGGAGCTATTATGGAGTTGCTATGAAATAACTATTCATTATTCTTAGCCGTTGTTATATTTGTTGAAAACCAAATCGGTATCAACAAATTTCTTCTTAATAAACGGAAATTGAATATTTAATATTGCAAAAAAATTTCAATTTGCTTTACAAAGAACAATCTTCATTTATTAAGTTCATCTTCTCTTTGCGAATATAAAACATTTGTTTTAAATTCACAAACGAAAATTACAAAATTTTATTCTACAATCCAAATTAATTTTTTAGCAATGTCTAAATAAATAGATTTATTAATATATATTAATGCTCTATTCATTTATGATTAATTCTTAACTGCTGCAATAATATTCCAGAAATAATCAATATCAAACCTATAATTGACGAATAATGTATCCTTTCATGTAATACTAACCCTATAAATATCAGGGACAAAAAAGGAGATAGGTATATCAGATTACTAACTTTAGCTGTAGTTACCGAGTACTTTAGAGCTAATAGCCATAGCAAGAATGTAAATCCCATCTCGAAAAAGCCAATATAGATTGCTGGAAGGATTGTATTAAAATCATTAAATTTAAAATTACTAAATATTAGCTGAAACACTAAAATATAGATAAATCCAAAACAAAAATTCATGAACAATTTTAATATTTCATCACGTTTATCCCTTAGATTGAATAACCAAAACAAAGCCCAGATGACTGAACTACTCAATGCTAGAGTAACACCAAGAGGATTTGACAGATTTAATGAAATGGGATTACCTTTGGTTGCAATCATTATCACACCTGCAAAACTAATCATCAATGCCAAAAAATTTATCAGCTTGATTTTTTGTTTGAGTATCGGAATTGAAAGTAATACAACCATTACTGCCCAAGTATAATTCAATGTCAATGCTTCCTGTGCCGGCAATAAATCGTATGCTTTGAAAAGAATAAGATAATATAAAAATGGATTCAGTAAACCAAGTAGTGCTGAAAATATAACTTCAATAGCCGTTTGACCAAACAAAAATTTTATTTTCCTTTGAATGATTAAGATTACTAAAAAAATAATTATTGAAAAAAAGGTTGAGTACAAAAGTAATTCCGAATAATTCAGTTTTTCCAAACCAATCTTAAATGCAGTAGCGACCGTTGACCACAAAAGTACGGCAATACAAGCAAAGAAATATGCTTTTGTCTGCTTTTTCACTTCTCTTTTATCAATAATTAATACAATACCTATTAAAAATATCAAAAAAATTTTAATAAATTAGTAAAACTAAAATAAAAATTATTAAAATTTATGATATTAAATACTATAATATTTGCTTTAATTACTTTTATCATACTTTTTCTGAGTGATATTATCAACAGAAAAGTCGGTAAAAAGCTTTTTCCATTGCATTTCAGAAGGATTGAAGTTATTGATAAACGATTAATGGAATTAAGAAATCTCATCAGACTAACCTTAATTCATAATGACAAAAAAACAACTGAAAAACTGCAAAAGGAATATTCCGAGCAATACAACAAAGTTTTTTTTATAAAGTTAATGATAAATTCCATTTTCCTTGTACCAATACTAATGTTCGCGGTAATAATAAATTATCTTCCGTTTATTTGGGAATTGATTCTTCCGCCAGTTAACCTGGTAATATTCATGGTAGGAATTTATTTTCTAATTAAATTTTCGATAGTGATGTTCAAAAATTTTTTAAAAAAATAACAGATATTATCAATTAACTTCTTTTATCAATTTTCCTAAATTTCATTATCTGTTATTGATTCCATTTTATCGAAAATTTTCTCAATTCCTTCTTCAGCTCCTAATGGTATTGCAATATGTCCATGTGGAACCTGGTAATCTCTCGGATTGATTCTTATCAGTGTTGCATTCCTTGATGCAGCTACCGATTCCGATTTATATCGGACGGTAGGGACAGAGTAACCTGCTCCACACTCAACTATTACAATCTTTTTGTTCACAATTGAATTCAACCATTTATCCAAACTTATTTCTTGCAAAGAAGTTCTTTCTTCTAACCAACCCCAGTCTCCAAACATTAAAATATTTGGTCTTGCAATTCTTCCGCAATTTATACATTTAGGTAAGGGTTCAATTGCTTCCAAAATCTCTTCATTTATCTGAAGTCCAATATCATCAGCACTCCAAATATCCTTCGAACAACCATAATGGCATTGCAAGTGATTGATTGAACCATGACATTCTGCTATTCTCTCAGCGTCAAAACCGGCTTTTTGGAATTGTCCATCTACATTAGAAGTAAATACAAAATACTTATCCGATTTTTCTTCTGCGAAATATAATAGCTTGTTAAATCCTGCATGTGGAGTGGTTTTCCTGTACAAATTTAGACGATGACCATAAAAGCCCCATGCTAATTTTGGATTTGAAGAAAACCATTGAGGATTAGCCATGCTGCTGAATGATATGCCTAACTTGGCAATCGAAGGATATGCTTTCCAAAAGCCCTCGTTTCCTCTGAAGTCAGGTAGCCCTGAATCTACACCCATTCCTGCACCGGCACAAATAAGTATGGCATCCGCTCTTTTTAAAGCTTTTACAGCTAATTCTATATTTTCATCAATACTCATCTTTTCTGGAAAAATGTATTATAATATTTTTTTAAATCAATATTACTTTCTGTTGTTAGCAAAATGAGTTCCAAATTTGATATTTTTTTTGAATAAATTTTAATCGATTTATTTTCCAAATTTAATAATTTAATTACGTTTGTTTTAATTCTATTAATATCTAAAAATAATTTGAGTTCAGATTTATTTTTGAATTTAAATAAACCAAATTCCAATAATTTATTATGATAAGTTAAAGACATTAAATATGAATACAATATATCACTTAGATTAACCCAACTGTTTAAATTTGTATTGATATTCTGAAGCCCTAATTCTCCTTTAAATAATTTTAAATCCTTAATATTTGACCGAATCAGTTTATTCTTCAAAATCCCGTTTAATCTGAGTCCCTTATCATTTATCTGGCTTATGAAATTCTCAGCTAATTTGACACAGAACTTTAAAGTTGAGTCCTTGCCGGTTTCGTTAATAATTGAAATGTAATATATTCCAATTGCTATCTGAATATGAAATTGATTAATACAGTAAAATTGTGTTGACAGAAAAGTGTCTAAACATTTACTTCTAGAAATGGAAAAAATCCCGAAAGCCGCTTCATTGCTTAACATTTCATAAATTTCAATCTTAATTACCTCCTTGTTCAATTTGAATTGGTGAACTGTAAGTTTATTAAAACCATATTCGAGATATAAATCAGCCCCACCATTAATATAACCCCAAAGTGAATTTCCATTGAAATATTTCGTTTCGACATTGTCTTTAATATCATCTGGTAATTTCAATTCACTCAATTCCGATGATAAAGGTATGGTCCTAAACAATAATAATAATATAAAATATGCTAATCTCATTTATTTATAAGTGATTACATAACAAATTTCTTAATATCAAGTTTTCCTACGTCAGAGATACCAAGTCCATTTTTTTCAGCAAGTAAGAGAAAATTAACAGAAGATGGTGATATTGAATTTTGAATTCCTTTTTCTTTTCTTTTATTGAAAACAATATCGAAAGAAACTCTATCAACTGCTACCGGGTCTGTCCCAATTAATATGGTGTTAAAATTAGTAATAAATTCAGGTTTTGCACCGGGTCCTCCATCGTAACAACCGCGAATACCATCCATAACATTCAATACCATTTTATCTCTTATCGGAGGGAAGCATGGAACTTCGGCACATGTTTCTGCCCAAAGTGGTCTGTGCAATCTCGCAGTATTGGTTATCGAACCAAAAGCTATGTTTTTCAGGCACCCGGTAATCGAAGCTCCTGCATTTTTTAAAATTGGTACATTAATAATTTTATCCACCATTTGAGTAACAATCTTAGAAAAATAGGAATATTTGCCACCATTTACCATATATGGGATTGTTTCATTGTCATAAGTTCCTTCGACATCAGCCCAATAATACCAGTCTCTGTCAATCATAGCTTCGCTGTAAAGTTTTCCATTATCATCATAAAATGAACCATTGACATCTTTTTTTTCAGTACCCATTATTTGGACTGCAGGAAAAACATCGGATGTAAAACCCGCTTCATGCAATTGAAATTCTCTTCTGTCCCAAATAACAATATTCTCATAAGGCACTCCTATATTTGACAATTCCATTATTATTGCCCTAACTATTTCATGACTTGTTGATAGAAGTTTCCCTGCTACAGGATTGACTTTAATACCAATTCGGTCTGTTGGAGAAAACAAAGTACCCCAAGCAATTTTCAGGTCAGCCCTTTCTGTTAGAACAAGCATTGCCTGGGCTAACATGAAACTAATTTGTTCATAATCAAATTTTCCATCACTGATTGCTTTTAAATTCTGATATTCAACAACTCTGCCAGGATACTTTCCCGGTAGTGAAAATTCTGTCTTTGGATATTTCAAAGTATCTGCAAAATTTGTCTTCGGTTTTTCAGGATTTTGTGCATCCTGTGCGAAAACACGGTTTAAATTACCAAAAGTACCTGCAAATGCCAATGCTGTACCTGCTTTTACAAAATCTCTGCGTGATATGCTATGTTTGTTACCCATAATACAATTCAAATAACAATAAATAATAAATTTGTATTTATTCAAAATATAATTTAACAAATTGAGTCGAAATAAATTTTGATATTTAATCTATTAGTTTTAATTTGATTGAAGAAATATTGTAATAATTAATTTATATGGCACGATTACCGATATATAATTGCTTTCATCCCTTGATGAAAAAGAAAACTGATGACGTTACCGAAATAGATGGCAACATAAAAAAACTGGTTGAGGATATGTTTGAAACCATGTATAAAGCCGAAGGTATTGGTTTAGCTGCTAATCAGGTAGGAATTTCAAAGTCATTGCTTTTGGTTGATACATCAGTTAGTAGCGAAGAAAAATACAGACATCCACCTATAGTGATGATTAATCCTGAAATCGAAGATGAATCTGATGATGAAGTTGAAATGAATGAAGGTTGTCTGAGTATTCCAAAATTCAACGATAAAGTCTGGAGACCGGAAACCATCAAAGTTCAGTATTACGATTTAAACGGCAATGAGCAATCACTCGAAGCAACAGATTTGCTGGCTCGGGTTATTCAGCATGAGATGGACCACCTCGAAGGCATTCTTTTTTACGAACGACTCTCCCCTATTAAAAAAACTTTGGCAAAAAGCAAATTAAGGAAAATCCAAAAAGGTTTGGTCATTCCCGATTATCCGATGATACAGCCAGATGGTAAGCAAACTTTTAGTTAAAAAAGTTGCAAGTTTGACAGTTGAGTGTTTTAAGAGTTTAAAAATCATTGAAATTTGTAAAATTGAAAATTAAAAATTTTTGAATAGTGGATATATTTGAACTAAAAGATATTATTTTCGAAGGTGAATCAACTACGACTGAATTCAAAAGGAAATTCACTACTCCTGAAAAAATTGCTAAAGAAATTTCTGCATTGGCAAATACGAAAGGAGGATACTTGATATTTGGTGTTGATGACGACGGTTCGATATACGGTGTTGACAATGAAAAAGGCGAGATAGATTATATCGAGCAGGCATGTAACTTTTATCTTGAACCACCAATCGAACCGGATATAGAGATTATTGAAATTAACCACAAAGACATTGTTCTAGTTACCATTCAGCAAAGCAAAATAAAACCTCACAAAGTTGTTAATTCGGATGAAAACAATGCTTATATAAGAGTTGGCGAACAATCGGTAATTGCCAGCCGGGAAATGGTAAAGATAATGGAGGGTATGAATCCTGAATCCAAATCTTTGAAACTCAGCATCGGCAACAACGAAAAACGATTGCTCGATTATCTTGAACTTCACACAAAAGCGACAGTAATGGATTTTGCCAAAATCTGCAACATTTCAAAAAGGCGTGCATCACAATTGATTATCCGACTTGTTCGTGCAGGAGTACTGCAAATTCATCAGGATTCTACAAGCGATTATTACACGCTTATACCTTTGAATGTTGGAAAAAAACTAATTTAAATTTATGATTACTTTCGGAAGTTGTTCGAAAATACTCCTCAATCCGCAAACCGTAATTCATAATCCCTAATTCTCTACGAGCAGCCGCTCGTGGCACCACAGTCTTCACAGACAGTACAACTGCCATTTCTTTTTACTCTAATAGAACCGCAGGAAGAACATTGCTCTCCCGTATATCCGATTCTTAATGCTTCTTTTGCCTGCATAGCAGGTTTCGACCCGTTGCCACCAAATAAGCTACCCTTACTCACATTGCCGGAATTTGATACTTCTGCTTCGACTAATTCATGATTTTTTTCATAATTCATGTTCGGAGCCGTGGCTATCGGTTTTTTTTGGGATGGACCCTCCGGTTCCAACTTAACAATTTTTTTTGTGTCAGTGCTTTCAATATGATTATTCGATTTTTTCCCATTCTCGTCGTTTACTTCATCCACTGCTTTTTCATGGATAAAGTCAGTTCTGCCTAAGTAATCATATCCAAGTGAACGGAACACATAATCTAAAATTGATGTTGCATTTTTAATTGCCTCATGCCCTGTAACAATACCTGCCGGTTCGAACCTTGTAAATGTGAACGAATCAACCAATTCTTCCAATGGAATGCCATATTGCAAAGCTTTTGAAGCAAGCACAGCAAATGTATTTAACAGTCCTTTGAATGAAGCACCTTCTTTATACATATCAATAAAAATCTCACCCAAGCTACCATCTTCATATTCGCCTGTCCTAAGATATACCTTATGTCCACCGACAAAAGCTTCCCTTATATGTCCGTTTCGCTTTTTGGGTAATCTTCGCCTTTCCGATTTATTTCCTAATTTCTTTGCAATTTGCTCCTGCAGTTCCTTGGTACCCAAAGATTCATCCAAATTATCTTCATCACCAAGCATGACAATTTCATCGAGGTCTTTCATATTTGATGAATTCAATGGTTGAGAGAGTTTTGAACCGTCACGATAAACTGAAATTGCCTTAAGCATCAATTCCCATGATTCGAGATATACTTTACCGATTTCTTCGACAGTAGCATGTCTGGGCATGTTCACTGTTTTGGAAATTGCACCTGAAATAAACGGTTGTGCCGCTGACATCATGCGGACATGTCCCATATATGGGATGAATCTTGTACCATTTTTACCACACTTATTAGCCGTATCAAATATCGGTAAATGTTTTTCTTCAAGATGAGGAGCACCTTCAATCATCATTGTCCCACAAACATAATCGTTTATTTTATCAATCACATCAGAAGAGAAACCAAGTTTATTCAATAAATCAAAATCTCTATCATCAATTTGTTCTTTGCTAAAGCCAAGCTTTTGACAAAGCTCTTCACCTATGGTCCATTTATTAAACGCAAACCTGATATCAAAAATAGTTTTTAATTGAGATTCAATTTTATTTACAACTTCATTTGTAAAACCTTTTTCCCTTAAAATCTGGCTATTCAGTAATGCACAACCTTTCAATGTTCCGTGTCCCCTGGAATAATTCTCAATGTCTACGATTTGATTTTCGGTGTATCCCAATTTGAGAAGAGCTTTTCTGACAGACTGATTTACAATTTTAAAATAGCCACCCCCTGCAAGTTTTTTAAATTTAACAATTGCGAAATCAGGTTCTATACCTGTTGTATCGCAATCCATAACCAGACCAATAGTCCCTGTAGGAGCGAGAACAGTAACCTGAGCATTTCTATATCCGTATTTTTCTCCTTGCGAAAGAGCTGCATCCCAAACCTCCTTGGCTGCTTTTAATAAATAGTTCGGACAATATTTGGGATCAATACCTCTGGGTCTGATAGTCAATTCTTCATATTTCGAAGCAGGAACATTATAAGCGGCTCTTCTGTGATTTTTTATGACCCGAAGCATTTCATTCCGGTTTTTTTCATATTCCCTGAATGCACCGAATTCTTTTGCCATTTCAGAAGAAGTAACATAAGCTTCTCCGGTAAGAATAGCAGTAACGGCACCAGACCATGCCAGTGCTTCTGGTGAATCATAAGGAATTCCATTGACCATTAACATTGTGCCTAAATTTGCATAGCCCAAACCAAGGGTTCTGAAATTATAACTGTTTCTTGCCATGTTTTCGGAAGGGAACTGAGCCATCAATACTGAAATCTCAAGAACAACCGTCCACAATCGAATAGCATGACGATACTCATCAACTAAAAATTTAGACGTACCTTCATTGTAAAATTTCATCAGATTTAAGCTGGCAAGGTTGCAGGCAGTATCATCAAGAAACATATACTCACTGCAAGGATTGCTTGCGTTAATCCTACCTGAATTTGGACAAGTGTGCCATTCATTGATTGTAGTATCGAACTGCAAGCCCGGGTCAGCACTTTTCCAGGCACTAAAATTAATTTTTTCCCAAAGGTCTCTTGCTCTGACGGCTTTTCCTATCGTACCGTCGGTTCTCCACTTCAATTCCCAAAGTTTGTCTTCCCTTACAGCATTAATAAAATCGTTTGTTACTCTTATAGAATTATTTGAATTTTGACCACTGACTGTGTTGTAAGCTTCACTTTCGTAATGAGTATCGAATTCATCGAATTTCAATCCGGTGTATCCCTGCTCAGCGAGTGTGATAACTCTCATTATATAATTTAAAGGTACACCCCGTCTTAGTGCACGTTTTATTAAAAGATTTAATTTCTGATTTTTTTCTCTGTCTGACCCATGTGCAATAGCTTCCTTTAAAATAGCACTGAGGAATTTGGAAATTATTTTTGAGCCGCTAACCAAAGCTGCAACTTTTTCTTCCTCTTTTGCTTTCCATTCAATAAATTTTTCGATATCGGGATGGTCAATATCAACGATTACCATTTTTGCTGCACGCCTTGTCGTTCCACCGGATTTAATGGCACCGGCGGCTCTGTCAAATACTTTTAAGAAACTCATCAAACCGGAAGATACCCCCCCTCCGGATAGAGGTTCTTTTTCACCTCTTAAACTCGAAAAATTAGTTCCGGAACCACTGCCAAATTTAAAGATTCTTGCCTCACGAACCGCTAAATCGAAGATACCTCCTTCACCGACCAAATCATCTCTCAAAGATTGTATAAAGCAGGCATGTGGTTGAGGTCTTGTATAGGCATCATCTGATTTCTTCAATTCTTCTGTTTCGGGGTCAACATAATAATGCCCTTGTTTGTTTCCCGTAATATTATAAGCCCAAGCCAAGCCAGTATTGAACCATTGAGGAGAATTAGGTGCAGCCATTTGATTAATCAGCATATAAACCAGTTCATCATAAAAAACCTTGGCATCTTTTTCGGAATCGAAATATTTATACTTTTCACCCCAATAACGCCAGGCACCTGCAAGCCGATGAACTACCTGCTTAATGGAATTTTCAGAACCAACCTTTTGTTTACCTTCATCATCCAGAAGCGCTTCGTTATTTTCATCGAAGAGAGGAACATTTGTCTTTCTGAAGTATTTTTGTGCCAGTATGTCTGTTGCAACCTGCGACCATTCGACTGGTACTTCCACATTTTCCATCTTAAAAACTTCCGAGCCATCCGGATTTCTTAAGACAGATGTCCTGTGAACATAATCGAACTGGTCAAAAGGTGTCACACCTTCTTTTGTGAATTTTCTTTCGAACCTCATGTTGAACCTTCTATATTATATTATTAAATTTTCAAATTAACGTAACAAATTCTTACGCTGCTTAATTCACATCTTCTAATGTAACAAATTACTTGCAAAAAACAGCGTAACCAAATTAAAAAAAATTAAAAGAAAAATGCCCTGAACCGAAAAAATTTATTATATTATACTTTTCAAAATTAATTTATGTTCTTTGAACAATACATAAATTATATTTAGGAAAAATTAGGTATTATTTATTTTGAAAAAAAATTAAGTTTTCCAAAAACTTTAAACAGTAAATTATGATAAATTTTTTCATTCAAATTGATTTAATAATTTTTTATTTTATCAATATTACAATATCAAACCCGGTTTTCGATTCAGTTATGCCCTTCATCACTGAATTGAAAAATTGGTATCTTGTATATACCCTATTATTTATCTGGCTCTTTTGGAAAGGCGGGAAAAACGGTCGAATAGCCGCTCTAACACTAATCCTTGCCATAGTCGTAACAGACCAGATAAACAGTATGGTCCTTAAAGATTCAATAGGGAGATTACGACCCTGCATAACACTTGATAACATAAATTTGTTAACATCATGCGGAGCCGGTAAATCATTTCCCTCATCTCATGCTGCCAATAGTTTTGCTGCTGCTGCAATCCTATCCTTTTACTACAGACAATATAAAATTGTCTTATATACAATTGCCGCTGTCATTTCTTTTTCCCGTGTTTATGTCGGTGTTCATTATCCTGCAGATGTAGTTGCAGGAGGTTTTTTGGGGTTTATGATTGCTATTATAATTATTAGCATTATTAAGCTATACTATCGACCCGTTAAACCTTTTTGAAATCCTCGACAATTTTTCCATCACTCATTCTTAAAATCCGTTCGGCAACTTTGGCTACTTCTTCGCTATGAGTAGCAATAACGAATGTTTTTGAATATTTTTTCTTCAAATCCAACAAGAGTTCAAGTACAGCATTCGCATTGCTCTTGTCCAAATTTCCAGTCGGCTCATCAGCAAAAACAATTGCAGGGTCATTAATCAAAGCTCTTGCTATTGCGGCTCTTTGCTGTTCTCCCCCCGATAGTTCTGAGGGTTTTTGATGCTGTTGTTCAGCAATACCGACTATACCAATTAACTCTTGTGCCTTAGATTTTGCTTCTTTGTAAGATACTCCTGCAATTAAAGCAGGCATCATAATATTTTCCAATGCACTGAACTCAGGCAAAAGATGATGAAATTGAAAGATGAAGCCAATATGCTTATTCCTCAACATTGTGAATTCTTCAAAAGATGTTTTTGAATAATCAAAACTATCTCCGTTTACATTAAGAATTACATTACCTTCATCTGGCAGGTCAAGTGAACCAAGTATATGAAGCAAAGTACTTTTACCTGCACCTGATGGTCCCATTAATGCGACCAACTCTCCTTTAAAAATCTCTACAGACAGTCCTTTCAATACATTTGCCTGTTTATTTCCGGCAATGCTGTAAGTTTTACTTATGTTACTAATAATTAAAATGCTATCTGCTTTCATGAAAATCACTTTTAGTATAAACTAAATTTATACAATAATACAACAAAAATTTTAATTACAGAAAAAAAAAGACGTTCCGGGAACGTCTTTTTTTCAAAAAAATATTAACAATTACGAATTTTTTTCTTCTTCAGGATTTTCAGTTGTATCGGTTTCCGATTGCTCTGTCACCTGAACTTCATCGGTAATTTGTTCTTCGACTGATGCTTCTGAAATTTGTTCAGTTTCGGTTGTTTCAGTAATGGAAGTTCCTTCTACTAACGGTTCTTCTGCTGTTTCCGCTTCGTCAACTGAAGGTGCAATCTTGTCTTTTTTAACTTTAATTTTCTCAGGTTTTCTGGATTTACGTTTTTTCTTCGATTTGAAATCAACCGCACCATCTTGAGGAGCCGCCCAGTCCACCAATTCGATAATTGCAGTTTTACTTCCGTCACCGCGACGTGTTCCTGTCTTAATTATTCTCGTATATCCACCTGGTCTTTCAGCAACCAGAGGAGCAATAGTATCGAATAATTCCTGCAGAACAGCTTTATTTTTAATATCTTTATTAACAATTCTCCTTGAGTGTATGTCAATTGTTTGACCTTCAGCCAATTGTCCTTGCTTTTCTTTTATTACTGCACGTTTTGCTCTCGTTATAATCTGTTCTGCATAAGGACGCAATTCTTTTGCTTTAGCTTCAGTTGTAGCGATTCTCTTGTGTTCAAACAATGAAGTTACCAGATTTCTCATCAAAGCATCTTTATGACTACTTGTCCTTTTTAATTTTCTACCTTTTGTCAAATGTCTCATAACTAATACTCAATTCTATATATAATATCCAAAATAAATTAATAAAGGTCGCCTAAAACAAGCTTCTGAACATCTTCTTTAAGGAATTTATCAACATTCATCCCGAATTCCAAGCCATGTTGCTGCACAACATCAGCTAATTCAGTAAGTGACTTCCTGCCAAAGTTTCTAAATTTAAGCAATTCAGATTCCTGTAACTTAACAAGTTCTGCAAGAGTTTTTATATTAGCCGCTTTAAGACAATTGTGTGCTCTTACTGATAACTCCAATTCCTCGACAGGGGTTAACAAAATTTTACGAAGTTTATTTTTTTCTGCTTCTTTTACTTCTTCTTCGACCATAACCTGTTGCTGCTGTTCTTCCTCTACTTCAGCAAAAGTAATGAAGTATTTGATGTGGTCGTTAATGATTTTAGCAGCATTATTAACAGCTTCCTGTGGGCTTATTGTACCATCGGTTCTGACTTCTATGGTTAATTGCTCATAGTCTGTTTTTTGACCGACACGGAATGGTTCGACATTATAAATAACATTTTTTATCGGAGTATAAATCGCATCAATAGGAAGCATCCCTATAGGGAAATCAACTATCTGATGTTCTTCCGAAGGAATATAACCTTTCCCTCTGCCAATCCGAAGTTCAACTTCAAACTCGGCATCTTTTGCTAATTGGCAAATATAATGGTCAGGTTCCATTACTTCAATCTGATTTGAAGCATCCTGAATGTCCTTTGCCGTCCAAGTTTGGGGACCCTTCAATTGAAAATTTATTCTTTGCGCTTTTTTATCCAATGTTTTCATTCTGACATCCTTCAAATTCAGGATAATTTCTGAAACATCTTCAACAACACCCGGAATTGTTTGAAACTCATGCAACACATCGCTGATTTTCACGCCGATTATGGCGGCACCGGGAATCGAGGAAAGCAAAACTCTCCTCAAAGAATTACCAATTGTATGACCATATCCCTGTTCCAATGGTCTTAAAATGAACTTTCCGTAGTTAACGTCAGTTCCTTCTTCAATCTGTACCCTTTCGGGCATTTGCATTTGTGTATTCATATTCTCTATTGCTACCGAATTATTCAAAATGCTTTTACTTTCTAATTAATGATTAAACCCTTCTACGTTTAGGAGGTCTGCATCCGTTGTGAGGAATCGGAGTCCTGTCAATAATACTGTGAACTTCCAGGCCGGCAAGTGTCAACGACCTGATAGCCGCTTCCCTTCCTGAACCAGGACCTTTCACAATAACATCAACTTTTCTCAATCCCATATCGTAAGCTTCCTTACCTGTTTTCTCTGCAGAAACCTGAGCGGCATAAGGAGTATTCTTTTTTGACCCCTTGAAACCATTTCTTCCAGCCGACGACCAACAAAGCACATTCCCGTACATATCAGTGATTGTTACCATAACATTATTAAATGTTGCTTTGATAAATGCTTTGCCGTGTATATCGGCTACTGCTTTCTTCTTAGTTTTTTTTCTGACTGCTGCCATTTATTTCACTAAATAATATAACAAATTTTCTTTTCTTACTTATATATTTCAACTACCCAGTTCATCTGACTATTGTCAAAAGACAATTTCATCTAAGCTACTTACTTCTTAGCAGCTACTTTTTTCTTACCTGCAACTGTTTTACGTCTTCCTTTTCTTGTTCTGGAATTCGTTCTTGTTCTTTGACCGCGAACAGGTAATCCTTTTCTATGGCGAATTCCGCGATAGCATCCAATATCCATCAAACGCTTAATATTCATCTGCACTTCGGAACGAAGTTGACCTTCTACTTTGTATTCAGCCATTGCTTGACGAATATTCGCAATTTCTTCATCCGACCAATCACTGACTCTTTTACTAACATCAATACCAGCTTTAATTAAAATTTCGTTAGCTGTTGTTTTGCCAATACCAAAAATATAGGTCAGACCTATAATGCCTCTTTTATTTTTTGGTAAGTCAATACCTGAAATTCTTGCCACTACATCTCTCCTTTATTTTTAACCCTGTCTTTGCTTAAAACGAGGATTTTTTTTGTTAATAATATATATTCTACCTTTTCTCTTAACGATTTTGTCGTTAGGATTTCTTTTCCTGACTGATGCCTGTACTTTCATTTTTTCTCTACAATCTATTTTTTAACATCATTTTCAAATTTTCATTAACTGTTTACTTCAAGTCACTACATTTTCAATTATATAACCTCAATTTTCTTTGATTTACTTATATCTGTAAACAATTCTTCCTTTTGTCAAGTCATACGGTGAAAGTTCAACTGTAACTTTATCTCCCTGTAATATTTTAATAAAATTCATCCTCATTTTACCAGATATATGAGCCAAAACCTTATGACCGTTATCGAATTTGACAACAAATTGTGTATTGGGAAGCGTTTCTTCAACAATCCCATCAACACGTATCAAATCCTGTTTTGCCATAAATCCTTTCTAAAACTTAACAATTTATCTAATAATAACTATATTCTTTTCAAACTTTTCAATCCCTAAGAGTCAGAATAATCGGCTTATCATCATTTATCACAATGGTATGCTCAAAATGAGCCGCAGGTGATTTATCTGCCGTAATTACAGTCCAGCCATCTCTCAGCGTTTTAATGTTTTTACCACCCGCATGAACCATTGGTTCGATAGCTAATGCCATTCCATTTACCAGTTTCACATTCGGATACTGTGAACGATGTAACAACGGAGGAACAAAGTTTGGAACAGGCGGTTCCTCATGCAATTTCTTACCTATTCCATGTCCAACAAGTTCGCGTGTTACATTATATCCGTTGCTTTCGACATAGGTTTGAACAGCACGAGATATATCATAAACCTTGTTCATTTCAATTGCTTGCTCGATACCCTTCATCAAAGATTCCTCAGTTACACGAAGTAAATTTGTCTTCAATTCATCTACTTTTCCAACAGGATAGCTAATTGCACTGTCACCGAAATATCCATTCAATTCAGTACCGCAGTCAATCGATACAATCTGTCCATCTTCGAGCTTCCTCAATCCGGGTAAACCATGAACAACTTCTTCGTCTATCGAAATACAAAGAGTATTTGGATAGGCTCTGCCATCAACCTTATACCCTTTGAAAGCCGGTTTAGCACCTTTGGTTCTGATATAATCTTCAGCAATTGCATCCAATTCAACTGTTGTTATACCTGGCTTAATATATTTACCTAAAAGAACGAGCGTTTCGGCAACAATTCTTGCCGCTTTTTCCATCAAATCAATTTCTTTCTCTGTCTTAATATAAGGCGTTGGAAATTTAGGACTTGTTCTTTTTTTTCCTTGAGTTCCCATTTTTTATTCGTCAATAGTAATTACCTAAAATCCACCTTGTCCAACTCTACCTTTCATTTTACCGCTCTTCATGAAGCCATCATAATGTCTCATCAATAGATAGGATTCTATTTGTTGCAATGTATCGAGACATACACCAACTACGATCAGCAAACTCGTACCTCCAAAAAATGAGGCAAATGAGCCGGTAACAGAAAGTATATTCATCATAAATGTTGGTAATATGGCAATTATTGCCAAGAATATCGAACCGGGTAAAGTAATTCTTGTTAATACAGAATCAATATATTCCGCTGTTGGTTTCCCTGGTCGAATACCAGGAATGAATCCTCCTTGTTTCTTCATATTCTCTGCAATTTCCTTTGGATTGAAAACAATTGCAGTATAAAAGAATGTAAAAAAGACAATCATCAAGCCATAAATAAAGGCATATACGAATGACCGCTCACTGAACATTCTTGCAATCTCAACAACAAAAGGAGTTTCCGGGAAAAACTGTAAAATTGTATTCGGAATAAACATCAATGCCTGTGCAAAAATTATAGGCATAACACCCGCAGTATTCACTCTCAAAGGTATGTATTGAGTAGTACCTCCAAATACTTTTCTCCCTACAACCCTTTTAGCATATTGAACTGGAATTTTCCTTGCTCCCTGTGTAACTAGTATAACCAAGGCAATGATGACAGCTAAAAGAACAAATATAATGACTTCAACAATCCAAATCCGTGAACCTACATCAATCAATTTGTATTCCTGTATTAAAGCAATCGGAAGTCTTGCTATTATTCCAATAAAAATTATAAGAGAAATTCCGTTTCCAATTCCTCTTTCTGTAATCTGCTCTCCAAGCCACATCATAAAAATCGTACCGGCAGTTAAAAGCATAACGGTAGTAGCAACAAATAAAAATCCACCGTCGGGAACCAGTTGTGCACCACCTGCTGTTTGAGTATTCAGCAATTTTACGCTAAAAGCCCATGCCTGCATTCCAGATATAAAAACCGTACCTATTCTTGTATATTGATTAATTTTTCTTCTGCCGTCTTCGCCTGAACGTTGTAATTTTTGTATTTCAGGAATTACTATACCTCCCAACTGCATAATAATTGATGCAGTAATGTATGGCATTATACCAAGGGCAAAAATAGCGGCATTCGAAAACGCACCACCGACGAACATATCAAAAAGACCGAATAATGTATTTTGGTCGGAACCCATCGTTGCCTTCAAGACTTCTACATCAATGCCCGGTAATGTTATATGGGAACCAACCCGGACAACAATAAGTATTAATAATGTAGTCAGTAGTCGTTTCCTGAGCTCATCAATTTTAAAAATATTTTGAACCGTTTTTACAAAATTATTCATTTACTTTTGCCCTTTTTGCTGATTCAATTATTGTTATTGTACCGCCGGCAGATTCAATCTTTTTCTTGGCTGATTCCGAAAACTTATGAGCTTCAACTTTGAGAGCAACAGACAAATCACCGTTACCAAGAATTTTCACCGGCATTTCTTTCTTTGAAATAAGTCCTAAACTATATAATAAATCAAAACTAATTTTTTTATCTTCTATCTTATTACTATCGGCAAGCCCTTGCAAAGCACTTACATTAACAACCTGATAATCCACTCTGAACCTATTGTTAAAGCCAAACTTTGGCAATCGCCTGTTGATTGGCATTTGTCCACCCTCAAAAGCATAGTTACGGCTGTGACCTCTACGAGATTGTCCTCCCTTGTGACCTCTTGTGGAAGTACCTCCATGACCGGAACCGGGTCCTCTGCCTATTCTTTTTTTCTTATGTTTTGAACCTTCAGCGTATGTCAGATTACCTATATGTTTCATTTTCCTTTACCTCTATTTCTTTTTAAATAAGGAGTAATTTTCTCTTAAATTAATCATTAATTTCTTCAACCTTAACAAGATGCTTAACTTTGTTTATCATCCCTCTTGTTTGGGGATTGTCAGGCATTACAACAAAATAATTTGGTCTGCCCAAATTCATAGCTTTAATTGTAAGTTTTTGACTGTCTTCCCTGTCAATAACGCTTTTAACCTGAGTAATTTTTAGTTTTGCCATTTCTACTATCCTAAATTTTTCTTTTCAAAATTAGTAATTATCCCCTAATCACTTTCTCGACTGCAATGCCTCTGCGAGCAGCTACGGATGCAGCATCTTCGAGTTCGAGCAATCCCTGTACAGCAGCTTTAACAGAATTGTGAGGGTTTGATGAACCTAAGGATTTAGTCAGAACATCCTGAATTCCTGCAAGTTCCAATATAGCCCTAACACCACCGGCTGCAATAACTCCCGTTCCTGCTGTTGCCGGTTTAATCATAACTTTTGCGGCACCATACCTCCCAACAACTTCGTGAGGAATAGTATTTCCCTGAATACGAATTTTAACAATATTCTTTTTAGCATTTTCCGTAGCTTTTGTTACTGCGTCAACAACTTCTGCTGCCTTGCCGAGACCATATCCCACATGACCCTGTCCGTCACCAACAACAACTATTGCAGAAAAGTTAAACCTGCGACCACCTTTAACAACTTTTGCAGTTCTGCCAACATAAACAAGTTTATCGTTCAATTCAAGTTCGGAAGCTTTAAATTTTCCCACTTATTTCTCCTTTTGCCTTTCAGTTAAATACTTTTTTTAAATAAATATAATAAATTAAAATTGCAATCCGGCTTCTCTTGCCGCTTCTGCTAATGCCTTAACCCTTCCATGATACAGATAGCCATTTCTGTCGAAAGCCACAGATTTAATATCTTTCTCTATTGCTCTTTTAGCAATAAGTTGTCCTACCATTTTACTTTTTTCAATCTTTTTTACCCCGGATTTTGTCGTCGTACGCAATTGCTTATCAATTGATGAAGCCGAAATCAAAGTCTTTGCATCCTTATCATCAATTATCTGAGCATATATTTCGTTCAAGCTTCTATAAATAGTTAGCCGAGGACGGGGATGCCTGCCTTGAAGATGCTTTTTAATATGCATTTTCCTGCGACTTCTTCTTTCTAATTTTATATCCTTCTTACTCATATCCGTTGTCTTTTCTGTATATTAAAATTTAATTTTTCAAATAATTGTAATTGAAACAATCAATTAATCATCGAATTATGCCCCGGTCTTTCCGGCTTTTCTTCTGACATATTCGTTTTCGTATCTTATCCCTTTTCCTTTGTAAGGTTCTGGTTTACGAATCTTACGGATGTTAGCAGCAGTCTGACCGACCAGTTGCTTGTCAATACCACTTACCTCGATAGTTGTCGGATTAGGTGATGCCAGTGAGACTCCGTAAGGTGGAATCACAAGTACAGGGTGTGAAAAACCCAATGAAAGCAATAAATATTGCCCTTTCATTTCTACTTTATAACCAACTCCCTCTATTTTAAGGACCTTTTTAACTCCTTCGGAAACACCTGCCACTGCATTAGCTGTCAATGCCCTTGTCAATCCGTGTAATGCTCTCAAAGATTTTGTATCATCCTTGCGGGCAAAAGATAATACTTTTGCATCGTTATTGACCGTTATTCCTTCAGGTACATCTATTCCCATTTCACCTTTAGGACCTTTTATCTTAAGATGTTTGTCCTGAAGATTAATCTGTACCTTTTCAGGTATATTTATAGGTTTTAGTCCTACTCTTGACACTTTATTACTCTCCTCTCACTTTATATTCTTACCAAATAGTACATAGAATTTCACCACCGACATTGTTAACCCGTGCCTGTTTGTCGGTCATCACTCCCATAGATGTTGAAATAATGGCTATTCCTAATCCATTTTTAACACGCGGAAGTCTTCCGGCTGGTGCATAAATTCTCCTGCCCGGCTTACTTACTTTTTTAAGTTCTTTAATTGCCGGTTCTCTTTTGTAATACCTCAAAGTAACTTTAATTTTACCTTGAAGATTATCTTCAATAAATTCGTAATCCGATATATAACCTTGCTCTTTTAAAATTTTGGCGATAGCCAATTTCAATTTTGAAGCCGGTACATCGGTTTCTTTATGTCTTGCCTGTCCGGCATTACGAATTCTCGTTAAAAAATCTGATACTGTGTCTGTTACTGGCATAATCTTACATCATAAATTTTTAATTACCAACTTGCCTTTCTAATTCCCGGGATTTTCCCTTCCAACGCCAACTGGCGAAATACATTTCTGCATAATCCGAATTTTTTGTAAACAGCCCTGCCTCTACCTGTTGCAGTACACCTGCTTCTGACTCTTGTCGGAGAACTGTTTCTCGGTAACTTCTGTAACCCTTCGAAATCACCAACTTTTTTCATCGCTTCTCTTCTATCATGGTATTTTTCAACCATTCTTTGTCTTTTTAAATTCCGTGCTACTATAGCTGTTGTTGACATATTTTTTCCTTAATCTTTTTTACGAAACGGAAATCCAAATTCACTTAATAATGCTAATGATTCCTCATCACTTTTTGACTTGATAACAAAACTTATATCCAATCCTGTTATCTTGTTCACTTTGTCCACATCAATCTCCGGAAAAATAATCTGCTCTTTTATTCCAACAGTATAATTTCCTCTTCCGTCGAATCCTTTGTCCGGAAAACCCCTAAAGTCCCTTATTCGAGGCGATGCTATATTAATAAATCTATCTAAAAATTCGTACATTCTTGCTCTTCTTAAAGTTACCCTGCAACCAATAGCCATTCCCTGTCTGAGTTTAAAATTCGAAATCGCTTTTTTGGCTTTGGTTATGGCAGGTCTTTGACCGGTTATTAATTCTAACTCATTTAAAGCTCCCTGCAACAATTTCTGGTCCTGACTAGCAAGTCCAACACCCATATTCAGACAAATCTTTTCCAATTTAGGTGCCTGCATAACTGATTTATAACCAAACTTCTTCATCAGTGCTGGAATAATATTCTCTTTATAAAAACCATAAAGTCTGGGAACAGGTAGTTCTTTTTCCTTAACTTCATCCAAACGCTTCCCTTCGGGTTTAAAATCAGCTTTCTTCGATACCTGTCCGAATGTTGACGCTTTCTTCTGTGTTTTTGCTTTTGCCATCGTTCAAATTTAATTTTTGTTTACTATATTTTCTTATCATTAGTTTTTGCAAACCTTACCAAAGTTGATTTTCCATCAGCTTCTTCCTTCCGAAATCCAATTTTTGTAGGATTTTTATCAGAATCAACAAGCATAACATTAGATACATGTATCGGCAATTCTTTGCTCAAAATACCACCTTTTTGATTCTGTTGGTTAGGCCTTGTATGCTTTTTTCTTAGGTTTATTCCTTCAACAAGAACTCTTTGTGTTTTAGGATAAACTCCCAGCACTCGTCCGGTTTCTCCTTTGAAGTTGCCGCTGATAACCATAACTATATCTTCTTTCTTTATCTTCATCTTTGCATTCATAATCTTATATCTCGAGTTTATTCTAATTCCTCAATTAAACGTTTATCTAACTTTAAAGTACTTCAGGTGCTAAAGAAACAATCTTCATATAATTTTTTTCACGCAATTCTCTAGCAACAGGTCCGAAAATACGGGTACCTCTTGGTTCACCCTGAGCATTCAGTATAACTGCTGCATTATCATCAAATCTGATATAGGAACCGTCTTTTCTTTTGACTTCCTTGTGAGTTCTAACAACAACAGCTTTGCAAACTTCACCTTTTTTGACCGCTGAATTCGGTAGAGCTGACTTCACAGAAACCACAATCAGATCGCCAACACTTGCATATTTTCTTCCATGACCACCTAAAATTCTTATTGCTCTTATCTTTTTTGCCCCCGAATTATCGGCAACCGTTAAATTTGTTTCTTCTTGTATCATCTTTTTAACCTAAAGTTTTAACCTTATATGATTCACTATTGATTTATCACTAATTATTTGGCTCTTTCAACAATCTCAACCAATTCCCAACATTTTCTTGCACTCAATGGTCTGCATTCTTTTATCTTGACAACATCTCCAATATTGCAATCATTATTCTCATCGTGAGCCATGAATTTCTTTGTTTTCTTATAATATTTTTTGTAAATAGGATGCGACACCTGTCTTTCAACCTTTATAACTATTGATTTATCAGGTTTGTTGGAAACAACTTTTCCCTGAAGAATCTTTTTAGTTGCTATTGTTTTAGCTTTACTTTCAACTTTAATTTCGGGAACAATCACTACTTCTGAAACACTTACTTCAGTAATTTCTGAATTTTCTACCATGTTGTCCATTTCTAATTCCTTTTCCATATTACTTAGTTCTTTGGCGTTCATTAATAATAGTATTGATTCTTGCTATGTCTTTCTTTAAAATTTTTAAATAAGCAGTGTCATGCAACTGACTGAGTGCTTTTTGAAATCTTTGTTTTGCTAAAGTTTCCTGGGCTTCAGTCAATAACCTTTGCAGTTCATCACCGCTTAAATCTTTTAAATCTTTTGCTTTTCTTGGTTTCATCTTAGACCAAATCTCTACGTTTAACAAATTTTGTTTTGATTGGCAACTTATTGGAAGCTAATCTCAAAGCTTCTTTTGCCGCATCTTCGGTTACACCGTCAACTTCGAACATTATCCTACCCGGTTTTACAACGGCTACCCAACCTTCGGGAGTTCCCTTACCCTTACCCATACGAGTCTCAGCGGCTGTTTTGGTATATGCCTTGTCAGGAAAAATTCTAATCCAAATCCTACCGTCACGTTTCAAATAACGGTTGATAGCAATACGAGCCGCTTCTATCTGACGATTTGTAATCCATGCCGCTTCCATTGTCTTGAGTGCATAAGACCCAAAATTAATCAAATGCCCTCTGTTTGCTTTGCCTCTGTTTCTGCCGCGTTGCGGTTTTCTGTATTTTACTCGTTTAGGACTTAACATCTCTTTAACTCACCAATTTTTTCTATAATTCTCAAATTTTTAATTAAATCTACAGACTTTATTAATATAATTTTTTACCTATTACTTCACCTTTACAAATCCACACTTTGATTCCGATTGCACCGTATATAGTAAATGCAGTTGATGTTGCATAATCAATATCGGCTCTTAAAGTATGTAATGGAATTCTACCTTCTTTGTATTGTTCTGTCCTTGCCATTTCAGCTCCACCTAACCTACCGGCACACATTACGCGTATTCCAACGGCACCCATCCTTAAGGCAGAAGAAACCGACTGCTTCATCGCTCTTCTGAAGGAAATCCTGCCTTCAAGTTGTTGTCCGATGTTGTCTGCAACCAACTGGGCATCGAGTTCAGGTCTTTTTATTTCGCTAATGAGGATTTTCACGTCATCCCTTTTTGCGAATCTCTTGATTTCCTCTTCAAGCTGAGTAATATCTTTTCCGCTTCTTCCGATAATAACACCGGGTCTTGAAGTATTGATAGTGATTCTCAATTGCTTTGTAGTTCTTTCAATGATAATCCTGGAAACACCGGCTTTTTTCAAACGCTTTTTCAAATATGTTCTTACCTTGAAATCCTCTTCAAGTTTTAGAGAAACATTTTTTTCGTCGAACCAGTTGGCTTCCCATTGTCTGATAATACCTAACCTAAGACCTATTGGATTTGTTTTTTGTCCCAAAATTTAACTCCTTCTCTCTTTATTCCTTTGTTGCAACAACTATTGTTAAATGATTCGAACGTTTCCTTATTCTATAAGCTCTACCCATTGGTGCAGCCGAAATTCTTTTCATAGTTACACCCTGGTCAACATAAACCTGCTTAACATAAACCGATTCATTCTTCACAGTAATACCGTCTTCTAAATTTGACAGATTCGATATTGCCGATTTTAAAAGCATTTCAACATCATGCGATGCATGTTTAGGTGAAAATTTCAAAATTCCAAATGCTTCTGCGGCACTTTTACCACGAATCATATCCACAACCAACCTCATTTTTCGCGGTGACGACCTTATATGCTTTTTTTGTGCTCTTGCTTCCATTATCAATTATCCATTATCAATTTTTAATTGTCAATTATTTCTTAGCTGCATCAGCTTTTCTATGTCCCGAATGTCCTCTGTAAATCCTTGTCGGTGAGAATTCTCCCAATTTATGACCAACCATATTCTCAGAAATATAAACAGGAATAAATTTATTACCGTTATGTACTGCCACTGTATGTCCGACGAAATCAGGGGTTATCGTTGATGCCCTTGACCATGTCTTTACAACTTGCTTTTTATTATCAACGTTTAATGCATCAATTTTACGTTGTAATTTATAATGAACAAAATATCCTTTTTTTAATGACCTTGACATATTTTCACCCTTTAATTAACTTTTTTTCTCGAACGTATAATATATTTACTTGACAGTTTACGTTTCTTTCTTGTTTTCAAACCTTTTGTATATTTACCCCAAGGAGTAGATGGGTGTTGACGCCCCCCACCTGATTTGGAAGCACCTTCACCTCCACCCATTGGATGGTCTATCGGATTCATAGCCATAGCCCTTGTTTGCGGCTTTTTGCCAACCCAGATATTTCTACCTGCTTTTCCAATCATGATATTTTCATGTTCGCCATTACTGACTACACCTAAAGTAGCCATACAAGCTCTTGGGAGCATCCTTATTTCACCTGATGGTAATTTAATCTGAGCATGCTTTTCGTCTACCGCAACCAATTGTGCATAAGTACCTGCACTTCTTGCCAGCTGACCACCTTTTCCCGGTTTCATCTCGATATTATGTATAAACAATCCGACTGGAATTTTGAAAAGAGGCAGTGTATTGCCATCTTTAAATTCAGCATTCTCACTTGTTAAAATTTTATCCCCAACTTTCATCTTATCCGGAGCTAAAATATATCTTATTTCGCTGTCTTCATACTTAACAAGTGCAATTCTTGCTGACCTGTTTGGGTCATATTCAATTGTTTCGACAATTGCAGGAATATCAATTTTATTTCTTTTAAAATCAATTATCCTGTATTTTCTTTTATGTCCGCCACCTCTGTGCCTTGAAGTAATTCTACCGGTATTATTTCTTCCACCGCTACTTTTTAAAGTTACCACCAAAGGTTTGTGTGGATGGTCAGTTGTAATTTCATCAAATGAACTGACTGAGTAGAATCTCGTTCCCGGTGTAATTGGTTTTAATGCTCTAATTCCCATTTTATCTAACGTTCAAAATCTTTAACTTCAAATCTTTAATTAATATCAACCGATAATTGTCAATTTATTATTCACTTGTTTCACCTGAAACCAAATCAATTGTCTGTCCCTCTTTAAGAGTTACAATTGCCTTTTTTCTAGCTGCTGTTTGTCCGCGTTGAACTCCTTTTCTGGTAAAACGGGATTTTGTCTTACCTCTCACATTCATTGTCCGAACACTCGTTACATTAACTTCGAAGAATTCTTCGACTGCTTTTTTTATTTCAATTTTATTTGCATTTCGTTCAACGATAAAAGCATACTGGTGATTTCCACCAATTTTCATTGCTTTTTCTGTTACAAGCGGCTTTTTTATTACATTCATCATCTTTAAAAACTCATTTTAATTACTAAATGTTTTCACGATAGTATCTATTGCACCTTTAAATATCAATATTTTCTTATGATTTAAAATATCATATGTTGAAATTTTATCAGCCGGATAAACACTCAAGTTTTCAATATTTCTCGATGATATAAAAACTGCATCATCGGGTTGTGGTAACAGAATCAAAATTTTTGTATCATCTAATTTCAAATTTGTCAAAACACTAACCATGTTTTTTGTTTTGATTTCATCAAAGGAAAAGTCTTCAATTATGGTAATATTATTTTCACTGCATCTGGCTGATAAAGCTGATTTCTTTGCTAACCTTTTAACTTTTTTGGGTAGCTTGTAATCATATTCCCTTGGCTGAGGACCATGAACGGTACCACCGCCAGCCCATAAAGGAGAACGTGTCGAACCTGACCTTGCAGTTCCTCTGCCTTTTTGCCTCCATGGCTTTTTGCCTCCACCGCTTACTTCAGCTCTGGTTTTGGTTTTAGCGGTACCTTGTCTTTTGTTAGCTAAAAACGCAACAACTGCCTGATGCATTGCATGTTCATTTGGTTCAATACCAAATATATCATCAGGTAAATCAACCTGCCCTGTTACGTTTCCGTCCTTTGAATAAACATCTATCTGCACTTTTTTCTCCTGTTCAAATAATCTTTTCAGCTATTTTTGCTTAATAATTTCCACAACCGAATTCTTTGGTCCGGGGACACTGCCTTTGACTAATAGAAGGTTATGTTCCGGTATTATCTCAATCACCTGCAAATTCCTAACAGTTGCTTTTTTTCCACCCATTCTTCCTGCCATTCTTAAACCTTTAATGATTTTCGAAGGATAAGAAGAAGCACCTACTGAACCTGGATGTCTTTGTCTGTCGCTCTGACCATGTGTTGTCATACCAACACCACCGAAATGATGGCGTTTAACAACACCTTGAAAACCCCTACCAATACTGGTACCTGTAATTCTTAATTTATCTCCAACTTTGAACTGTTCAACAGTTAAAACATCTCCAACATTGACAGCGTTTTTTAAATCTCTGAATTCTTTTAAATGCCTGTTGGGTTTGACTCCAGACTTAGAAAAATGCCCTTTTTGCGGTTTATTCACTTTCTTTTCGAGGATTTCTTCAAATCCCAACTGAATGGCAGAATAACCGTCATTTTCCTTAGTACGAACCTGAATAACCGGACAAGGACCTGCTTCAAATACCGTGCATGGTATTTGTTCTCCTGCTTCGGTGTACAAACTTGTCATCCCAACCTTTTTTCCAAGAATTGCTGCGTTCATCTTAATCACTTCCTAATTCAATTTCCAATTTTAAATTTTCCAATTTCTAATCTTACGACTATGAATTTAAATTACACTTTAACTTCCACGTCAACACCGGCAGGAAGCTCGAGCCGCATCAATGCATCAATTGTCTTTTGAGTTGAACTCAAGATATCAATCAATCTTTTATGCACCCTTGCTTCAAATTGTTCTCTCGATTTTTTATCAACATGAGGAGAACGGTTAACAGTATAAACAGAACGTCTTGTGGGTAAAGGAATAGGTCCTGATACAACTGCTCCTGTCTGCTTTATTGTTCTAACAATCTTCTCACTTGATTTATCAATCAAGTTATGGTCGTATGACTTTAATTTTATTCTTATTTTTTGTGCTGCCACTTTTTTCTCCTGTTGACTTTCTCTTATTAAATGTTGAGGATTTATTATTATTCAATAATCTTTGTTACAACACCCGAACCAACAGTTCTTCCGCCTTCGCGAATAGCAAATCTCAAGCTTTCTTCCATTGCTATCGGTGTAATCAATTCGATTGATAAATTATCCAAGTTGTCACCAGGCATAACCATCTCTACTCCGGCAGGTAAATTCAAATTACCAGTAACATCAGTTGTTCTGAAATAAAATTGTGGTCTATAGCCACTGAAGAATGGGGTATGACGACCGCCTTCTTCTTTTTTCAAAACGTACACCTGAGCTGAGAATTTCGAGTGAGGAGTAATTGTTCCGGGTTTGGCAATAACCATACCACGTTCAATTTCATTTTTATCAACTCCACGAAGCAATAAACCAACGTTATCGCCTGCTCTACCTTCATCTAATAATTTACGGAACATTTCAATGCCGGTACAAACTGTTTTCTTTTGTAATCCAAAACCAACTAATTCAACTTCTTCGTTTACCTTTACGATACCTCTTTCAACACGACCTGTAGCAACTGTACCACGACCTGTAATTGAGAATACGTCTTCAACAGGCATTAAAAATGGTTTGTCGGTTTCTCTTTGAGGAGTAGGAATATATGCATCAACTGCATCCATCAACTCAAAAACACAAGCTAATCTTGGGTCATCAGCTGTTGCTGTAGAATCAGCACCTGCTTCCAATGCTTGAAGAGCTGAACCTTTAACGATTGGAGTTTCATCACCCGGAAATTCGTATTTATCTAAAAGCTCACGTAATTCCATTTCAATCAATTCCAATAATTCAGGATCTGCAATATCAACTTTGTTTATGAAAACAACGATTCTCGGCACACCAACCTGTCGGGCTAAAAGTATATGCTCTCTGGTTTGAGGCATTGGACCGTCATCAGCAGCACAAACTAAAATCGAACCATCCATCTGTGCGGCACCTGTAATCATATTCTTGATATAATCAGCGTGACCGGGACAGTCAACGTGTGCATAATGACGATTGCCCGTTTCGTATTCAACGTGTGCAGTTGCAATCGTTATTCCACGTGCTTTTTCCTCTGGTGCGTTGTCAATCGAGTCAAAAGTACGTACCTGTGTATTTGTACCCTTCTTTGCTAGCCCCATTGTAATGGCAGCTGTCAAAGTTGTCTTCCCATGGTCAACATGACCGATGGTTCCTATGTTAACGTGTGGCTTCGAACGATCAAATTTTTCCTTAGCCATATCAATGCTCCCTAATTAGTTTTTAAATATAATTATAAATTTTTTTCAATATCAACAAATTCAAATATCTATCTTGTATCTTCTATTTTCTATTTTCTATCTTCTATTTTCTATTTTCTAAAACCGCTTGTTCGTAATGCGAAAAAATCATTGTGTAAACTGCTCTGCCCTGACTTAAAGACCTCAATGTCGTTACATAACCAAACATTTCAGATAACGGTGCAGAACCTTTTACAACCTGCATTACACCCTGCTGATTAATACTTTCAATTTTTCCTCTTCTCGAGTTGAAGTCAGCTATAATATCACCGACGTAATCTTCCGGAGAAACGATTTCCACTTCAAAAAACGGTTCCAATAAAACCGGCGATGCTTTGCTTATGCCTTCTTTGATTGCTTGCGAAGCTGCGAAAATATAAGCCAATTCCGTTGAAGATTCATCACTGTAGGACCCACCTACTACCTTAACCTTAATATCAATTACCGGATAACCTTTCGGACCAACCTGCAAGGATTCTTTAATTCCTTTTTCAATTGAAGGATAATATTGCTTTGGTATGGTTTTTTCATCTAAAAGATTTTGATAAACCAAACCATCTCCTCTTATCGCCGGCTCAATGTTAAGAATAACATGACCATATTGCTTTTTATCACCCATTTGCCGTTCAACCTTACCATCCTGCTGAATTGAGCTTGCAATAGTTTCCCGATATGAAACCTGTGGTTTTCCAACTCTTGCAGGCAAATTAAACTCTCGTTTTAACCGGTCAACGATAACCTCCAAATGAAGTTCTCCAACACCGCTGAGAATCAATTCTCCACTTTCGTCGTCGGTATTAAATCTCAATGTCGGGTCTTCTTCAACCAGTTTATCTAATGCGGTAATTAACTTTTCTCGGTCAGCTAACGTTTTAGCTTCAATTTTCTGATTTATGACGGGTTCTGCGAAATGTATTTTCTCATACATTATTGGATGTTTTTGGTCGCAAAGGGTGTCTCCTGTTCGTGTGAAACGCAATCCCGGAATGGCAAAAATATCACCGGAGACAGATTCTCCGATTTCTTGTCTTTTGTTAGAGTACATTTTTAATAATTTATTAATTTTCTCTCTTTTTCCAACCGTAGCGTTTAGAACAGTTTCACCGGTCTTAACTTTCCCTGAATAAATTCTCACAAAAGTGAGTTTTCCAACAAACGGGTCAGTGAGTATTTTAAATGCCAGTGCGGAAAATGGTTCATCATCATTAGGATTTCTCTTAATCTTTTTGGATTCATTTTCTGGTTCGAAACCGTCAAAATATTTGACTTCTTCAGGTGATGGCAGATAATCAATGATTGCATCCATTAATGGTTGTACTCCAATGTTTTTTAGTGAAGAACCGCAAAGCACCGGTTGCAATTTTAACTCAAGCACCCCTTTTCTCAATCCACGCTTAATCTCATCATTCGTTAATTCATCGCCATCTAAATATTTTGACAACAATTCGTCGTCATTTTCTGCAGCAGCTTCTATCATTTTATCTCTGTATCGAGAAGCTATTTCATTATACTCTTCGGGAATTTCTTTAATCTCATAACTTGCACCATAATTATCGCTTTCGAAATACAATGCTTTCATGTCAATTAAATCAATAATCCCTTTGAATTTATCTTCGCTGCCCATCGGAATTGTTAATGCTACAGGATTTGCCTGAAGCTTTTCTCTCATCATATTTAATGCCCTTTCAAAATCAGCACCCAATCTGTCGAGCTTATTAATAAAAGCTATTCTTGGAACTGAGTACATATCTGCCTGATGCCAAACTGTTTCGGATTGTGGTTCAACACCACCAACTGCGCAAAACAACCCGATTGCACCATCCAGAACTCTTAAAGACCTTTGAACTTCAGCCGTAAAATCAACATGACCTGGAGTATCAATGATATTTATTTGATAATCTTTCCAAAAGCATGTCGTTGCTGCCGACATTATCGTAATACCTCTTTCCTTTTCCTGCTCCATGTAGTCCATAAAAGCAGTTCCGTCATCCACTTCACCAATACGGTGAAGATAACCGGTATAAAAAAGCATTCTTTCAGTCGTAGTAGTCTTTCCGGCATCAATATGAGCCATGATTCCGATGTTTCTAATTTTAGACTTGGCTGATGACCGTGACATATTCTAACCAACTCTACCTATATTGACAAAGAACAATTTATATCTTTACCATTTAAAATGAGCAAATGCTTTATTAGCTTCTGCCATTCTATGTGTATCTTCTTTCTTTTTTACCGCTGCACCTTCCCCATTAAATGCTGCCATTAATTCAGCGGCAATCTTTTGTGCCATTGTTTTGTCTCTTCTGGCTTTTGCATATTGTTTAATCCAGCGAATAGCCAAAGCAGTTCTTCTTTCTTCCCGTACTTCCACCGGAACCTGGTATGTAGCTCCTCCAACGCGTCTTGACCTTACCTCGGTAACAGGAGCGACATTTGACATTGCTTTTCTGAAAACTTCCAAAGGTTCCTTTTTAGTCTTTTCGGCAATGATATCGAAAGCACCGTAAACAATCTTTCTAGATGTATTCTTTTCACCGTCAAGCATAAGATTGTTAACGAACCTGGTTACCAGCAAATCCTTATATTGCGGATCCGGCTCTATTCTTCTTTTTTCTGCTCTTCTCTTTCTCATGACAAAACTTTTTTAATATTATCTTCTATTCAAAACTTAAAATTTATTTGGCTGCTTTTTTGGGTCTCTTTGAGCCATATTTACTTCTTCCCTGCTGCCTGCCTTCAACACCCTGAGTATCAGCTGTCCCACGAATTACATGGTATCTTACACCGGGTAAATCCTTAACTCTGCCTCCTCTGATATAAACTATCGAGTGCTCCTGAAGATTATGTCCTTCGCCGGGTATATAAGATGTAACTTCAATACCGTGAGTTAATCTAACTCTTGCAACTTTCCTCAGAGCCGAATTTGGCTTCTTGGGAGTTGTCGTATAAACTCTTGTACAAACACCTCTTCTTTGGGGGCAACTCTGCAATGCTGCAGACTTGCTCTTAACTAAAACCTTTTTTCTCGGCTTCTTAATCAACTGATTTATTGTTGGCATTAAACCTAAATTCCTATTAAATAAAACATTTCAATCTTCAATTACTTCAGAGCTTACAAAATTAACTAATAAAAATAAAAAAAACAAATTAATTTAATATTTATTTTAAATTTAATTAAATTTATAATTGAACTTTATTATCCAAATTATTATCCAAAAATTCTTTTTTTACTGAAATCACTTTCCATTCTATTGAAATCAATGTTATTTTCACTTTCCTTTGTTACATCTCTTCCGAATATATTTCCGACTTCGCTAATTACCTTCATTGTTTGATAATGTCTTATACCTGTACCTGCGGGTATTAATTGACCGAGGATGACATTCTCTTTCAATCCGCTCAAATAATCCACCTTGCTTGCTACTGAAGCATCTGACAGTACTCTAGTAGTCTCCTGGAATGATGCCGCCGAAAGCCAGCTTTCTGTAGTCAAGGATGCTTGAGTTATTCCAAGTAATATCGGTTCACCAATTGCAGGTTCTGCTGGTCTAAACTGTATCGGCTTCTTATTCCTTTTCTTGATATTCATATTCTCCTCACGAACCTTGCGTCTTGAAACTAATTCACCCTTCAAAAACTCAGAATCACCTGGGTCTGTAATCACAAGTTGTCGCTTCAATTCCTCATTTTCATCGTAAAAAATAATCTTATCAACATTGTCATTCTCAAGAAACGATGAATCACCAGAATCAACAATTTTAACTTTTTGCAACATCTGTCGTACAATCACCTCTATATGTTTATCGTTGATTTTAACACCTTGCATCCTGTAAACTTCCTGTATCTCGTTTACCAAATACTCTTGAACGGCATAAGGACCTTTTATTCTTAATATATCATGCGGATTGATGGAACCTTCTGTCAATCTGTCACCGGCTCTCACCCTGTCTTCCGGCTGAACCAATATATATTTTCCAATTGGGACAAGGTATTCCATTTCAGTCTTTTCATCGAGAGACTTAACTATAACAACCCTTTGCCCTCTCTTGGGATTTCCAAATGATACAATACCGTCAATTTCCGATACTGTTGCAGGATTCTGTGGTGCTCTTGCTTCAAACAATTCCGTAACTCTAGGCAAACCACCTGTAATATCACGCATTCTTCCTAAATCCCTTGGTATCTTTACTAATGGAGTACCTACTCCTACATAATCGTCATCATCCACTCTCAATTGTGCTTTAGTCGGTATGCTGTAAGATTTCAGAACATTATTCTTATCGTCTACAAGTTCTATCATTGGTGATTTTGTTTTATCTTTAGTATCGATAACCACTTTCGTCATGTGCCCTGTTTGCTCATCATTTATCTCCCTGTAAGTAACATTCGGTATCAAATCCTTAAATCTGATATGTCCCGAATATTCAGTTATAATCGTCGAGTTGTATGGGTCCCACTCATAAATCATTGCACCCTTTTTAATCTTTTCACCCTCTTTCACTTTCAGTACAGCACCATAAGTAGCATCATACTTTGTCAAAATTCTATTACTCTCAGGGTCAACAATATTTATAACTCCATTGCGGCTTACAACTATCTGAGTTTCACCTTCATCACCAGAATAAGATACAAATCTAATGTTTTCAAAGTCAACTATTCCCTCAAACTTCGCTAAAACAGATGACTGAGATGCTATCAGCAATGCAGTACCACCGGTATGGAATGTTCTCAAAGTCAACTGCGTTCCCGGCTCCCCTATTGACTGAGATGCTATAGTCCCTACTGCTTCACCAGAATCCACAATCTGGCCGGTTGCAAGATTTCTTCCATAACACTTTGCACATACACCTCTTCTCGACTCGCATGTCAATACAGAACGAATTGTAACTGTCTCGATTGAAGTTGATTCAATTTTATTTCCAATTTCCTCATCAATAACTTCTCCACCTTTTACTATCAGCTCATTGCTTATCGGGTCAACGACATCTTCCAATGCAACCCTACCTAAAATCCTCTCAAAAAGCGGTTCCTTGATTTCTTCACCGTCTTTCAAAGCACTCATCACTACACCTCTGATTGTTCCGCAGTCATCCTCCGAAATAATCATATCCTGAGCAACATCGTGCAATCTCCTTGTCAAATATCCCGCATCTGCCGTCTTCAAAGCAGTATCTGCCAAACCCTTTCTCGCTCCGTGTGTCGAAATAAAATATTCCAGAATCGAAAGACCTTCCTTGAAATTTGCAATAATTGGATTTTCTATCAACTCACCTGTCGAACCCGACAAAGACTTCTTCGGTTTCGCCATCAATCCCCTCATACCTGCCAACTGTCTGATTTGCTCCTTACTGCCTCTTGCCTGCGAATCCAACATCATCCAAAAAGCATTAAAACCATCCTTAGACTGAGCTAGTTCACTGTAAAGCTTGTCTGCCACTCTGTTTGTAGCCGTTGACCATGTATCAATTATCTTATTATATCTTTCACCGGAGCTAATAACTCCATTTTGATATGCAAACTCAATCTCGTCAATTTTCTTCTGAGCCGAATCAATTATTTTCTGTTTATCCTCAGGAACTAAAACATCAGTAATGCTAACCGACAAACCACCTTTTGTAGCATAACTAAATCCAATATTCTTCAAGTCATCCAAAAACTCCACAGTCCTTGCTAAGCCTGCTTTCCTGAAGCAAATACCTATAATCTGCCTTAAACGTTTTTTGGCTAATAGCTCATTTAAATACCCAAGCTCTTTTGGAACTATTTGGTTAAAAATTACTCTTCCTGTTGTTGTCTCAACCAAGGTTCCTTCCATCCTAACCTTAATTTTTGCATGAATATCAATCTGGTCATGATTATTAGCTATAATAACTTCGTCAACACCCGAAAATACCTTGCCTTCTCCTTTTGCCCCCCTTTTAGCTTTTGTCAAATAATAAACACCCAAAACCATATCCTGCGAAGGAACAGCAATAGGATCACCATTCTGAGTATGCATGATATTATGTGGAGCCAAAATCAACAATAAACTTTCCAATTGCGCTTCAAAACTAATCGGCACATGCACAGCCATCTGGTCTCCGTCAAAGTCCGCATTAAATGCAGTACAAACCAAAGGATGTAATTGAATTGCCTTACCTTCGATTAATCTTGGCTGAAAAGCTTGAATACCAAGACGGTGCAATGTTGGAGCCCTGTTCAACAAGACTGGATGTCCGTCAATAACTTTTTCCAATATATCATAAACTTCTGCAGTTTTTCGTTCAACCAGCTTTTTCGCACTTTTAACTGTTTTGACATGACCACGCTCAATCAATTTCCTGATGACAAACGGTTTGAATAATTCAACTGCCATATCCTTTGGTAGCCCGCACTGAAACAACTTCAATTCAGGACCGACAACAATTACAGAACGCCCCGAATAGTCCACTCTTTTTCCCAAGAGATTTTGTCTGAACCTACCGGTCTTACCTTTCAAGGTATCAGCTAAACTCTTCAATGCTCTCTGGCTCTCGCTCCTAACAGCTCTTCTGCTATTGTCAAACAAAGCATCTACAGCTTCCTGCAACATTCTCTTTTCATTTCTCAGGATAACTTCAGGGGCTTTAATATCAATCAATCTTTTTAATCTGTTATTCCTAATTATAACCCTTCTGTAAAGGTCGTTCAAATCACTGGTAGCGAACCTTCCACCCTCTAAAGGTACGAGTGGTCTCAAATCAGGTGGAGTAACCGGAATTACATCTAAAACCAACCACTCCGGTCTGTTCATTAAAAATTCACTGCCTTGCTCTGCAGTTCCCTCACCAATTCCCTTAACTATCTGCTGTCTTTTCTCTCCTCTTCTGAATGAATCGAGAATCCTTAATCTCTTTAATAAATCTGCTCTCTTTTGTTGAGAACCTTCATCTCTGAGCAATTCCTTCAATCTCAAATATTCTTCTTTCGGTTCAACCCTTTTTAACATTTCCTTTATAGCTTCTCCACCTATCAAAGCAATAAACTTATTGGGGTCATCATCATCGAGTCTCAATTCGGAATCGGATAATGAAGTTAAGACTTCCAAATACTGTTCTTCGGTGAGTAAATCCTTTTTTTGAAGTCCGGTACTTCCTGCTTGTACAACCACGTACGATTCATAATAAACAATCCTCTCAATATCCTTTGTTGCCATTCCCAACAAACCACTTAGTTTGCTTGGCAAACTTCTCAAAAACCAAATATGTACTACAGGTACTGCAAGCATAATATGCCCCATGCGTTCACGTCTTACCGTCTTTTGAGTAACTTCTACTCCGCATCTGTCGCAGACAATACCTTTGTAACGTATTCTCTTATACTTTCCGCAAGCACACTCCCAATCCCTTATTGGACCAAAAATCTTTTCACAAAACAAACCGTCCTTCTCAGGTCTGAAAGACCGATAATTAATCGTCTCCGGTTTTGTAACCTCACCATGGCTCCTGTTTAAGACATCATCGGGTGATGCTACCTTTATTGATATACTGTTATATCCTCTTTTTGGCAGTTCCGCACTATACATATTCTGCTCTCCTATATACTATTTTGTTTATTTCCTAATTTAATAACCTATCTCAACAAATCTCTGTCAACTTGACATATGCTAACGAATTTTGATCCCAGTCTATTCAATATGAACATCCAGGCACAAACCCTGTAACTCCCTAATCAAAACATTAAATGACTCGGGTATATTTGCCTCAGGCATGTTTTCACCCTTAACTATGGATTCATACATCCTTGCCCTGCCCTGCACGTCATCCGATTTCACTGTCAACATCTCCTGAAGAGTGTGTGCCGCACCGTATGCTTCCAAAGCCCATACTTCCATCTCTCCAAGTCTCTGGCCACCAAATTGTGCTTTTCCACCCAATGGTTGCTGAGTAATCAAAGAGTATGGACCAATAGAGCGGGCATGAATCTTGTCTTCAACTAAGTGTGAAAGTTTTAGCATATAAATAATTCCAACTGTAATTCTTTCAGAAAAAGTATCACCTGTTCTACCATCATACAACACAGTCTTACCGTCTTTTGGCAAACCGGCTTTTTCTAAGTAATCGCAAACTTCTTCCCAACTTGCTCCGTCAAAAATCGGAGTTGCAAAATTAATTCCTAACTTTGTTCCTGCCCATCCTAAAGCTGTCTCATAAAGCTGACCCAGATTCATACGGGAAGGCACACCTAATGGATTCAAAACTATATCAACAGGAGTTCCATCAGGCATAAAAGGCATATCCTCAACAGGAACAATTTTGGAAACAATACCTTTGTTGCCGTGTCTTCCAGCCATTTTATCTCCGATTTGCAATTTACGCTTTTTAGCAACATAAACTTTCGCCATCTGTAAAATCCCCGGTTGCAATTCATCTCCCGAAACTATCTTACTTCTCTCAGCCCTGAATTCGGCAACTAAATCTTCTCTTCTGCGTTGATAATTCCGAGTCATATCCTCGAATAACTCATTCTTATATCTGCTTCCACAGACTTCCTGTGAATAAACCAATAATTCCGGTTTCAGAGTCTTTTCCTTGAACTTAGAAAGGATGTCATCCTTTTTCATATTCTTACCGCTCCTAAAGACCTTTGAACCATCTGTCAGTTCAAGACCGACCAACTTTTCACCGTCTAATAAATCTCCAAGTCTTTCGATATATTCGTTGTCTATATCCTTAAGTTCATCCTTTTCTCTTTTGTTAATCAGTTCCTGCCTTTTCTTCTCATCAGATTTTGAATCTTTATCACCACCTGCAACTTTCCTAGTAAAGAGTTTAGTATTTATGACTACTCCTTTGATTCCCGGAGTTGCTTTCAAGGAAACATCCTTAACATCGCCGGCTTTATCTCCAAAAATTGCTCTCAATAATTTCTCTTCAGGAGTTGGGTCAGTTTCACCTTTTGGTGTAATTTTTCCAATTATAATATCCCCTTCAACAACCTTAGCTCCTGTTCTGATTATACCGTCTTCATCGAGGTCTTTAGTTGCTTCCTCACTTACATTTGGAATTTCTCTTGTAAACTCTTCTTCACCTCTTTTAGTATCCCGAACCTGCAATGTAAACTCCTCGATATGAATAGAAGTAAAAACATCTTCAGCGACAAGTTTCTGAGATACAATTATAGCATCTTCAAAATTATAACCACTCCAAGGCATGAATGCAACCATCACATTTCTGCCAAGTGCCAATTCACCCTGGTCGGATGATGCACCATCGGCAAGCGGCATACCTTTAATAACCTTTTGTCCCTGTCTGACTATTGGTTTCTGGTTAACACATGTATCCTGATTAGTCCTAAAAAACTTTAATAAGGGATATGTTACTACTTTCTTATAATTAAAATTAATAAGTTTCTCACGTTCTGTTCTTGCTTCGTCATAAATCACCCTTATAAATTCTGAACAAACATAATCAACAACACCATCACCTTCGGCTAAAATCAACGTCCTTGAATCCCTCGCTACTCTTGCCTCCATACCTGTACCAACTATAGGTGCCCTTGGTCTTAATAAAGGTACGGCTTGCCTTTGCATGTTAGAACCCATCAAAGCTCTGTTAGCATCATCATGTTCCAAAAAAGGAATAAGTGTCGAAGCGGCACTTGCTATTTGGTCTGTCGAAACATCAACAAAATCAACTTCCTTGGATGTTACGATAACAAAATCTCCGGCTTTTCTTGCTTTTATCCTGTCGCCAACTAGCTTTCCGGATTTATCAATATCCGTTGATGCCGGACAAATAATATATTTATCTTCTTGTTCTGCTGTTAAATATTCAACTTTATCGGTTATTTTACCATTTACAACTTTCCTATACGGAGTTTCAATAAATCCTAAATCGTTAACTCTACCATGAATAGCTAATGAACTTATCAAACCGATGTTCGGACCTTCAGGTGTTTCAATCGGGCAAAGTCTTCCGTAATGTGTATAATGTACGTCTCTGACCTCAAATCCTGCTCTCTCACGAGTTAAACCACCCGGACCTAAAGCAGAAGTTCTCCGCTTATGTGTCAGTTCTGCAAGCGGATTGGTCTGGTCCATAAATTGAGATAGCTGATTGGTACCAAAAAATTGATTGATAACTGATGTAATTGTTCTTGCATTAACAAGCTCTGCCGGTGTTATCTGCTCTCCATCATGAATACCCAATCTTTCCCTGATAGTCCTCGACATTCTCGCCAATCCGACATTGAACTGAGCCGCTAACTGTTCTCCTACAGTTCTAACTCTCCTGTTACCCAAATGGTCTATATCATCTCCACCCTGCTTGTCATCATGTAGTTGTATCAATCTTTTAATTATTGCGACAAAATCCTCGATTGTCAAGGTTGTCGTACTCATATCTATATTTAATTTCAATTTCTCATTAATCCTGAACCTGCCAACATTCCCCAAGTCGTAACGCTTCGGATTGAAAAACAACTTTTCCAACAGTGCCGCTGCTGTTTCCACATCAGGTGCATCGCTTGACCTTAATTGTCTATAGATGGCTTCCAAAGCATCCTCACGGTTTCTCGTAGTATCCTTGGCAATCGTTCTTGCAATGATTGGTTCTTCACTTTGTTCTTTATAGCGGAATAATTTTAATGAGTTAATATCAGATTCCTGCATCCTTGCAAGTAATTCTTCATCAACCATCATATCCCTGGTTGCAATTATTTCACCGGTATTCATATCTATTACATCGCCGGCTACTCTTCTGCCAATTATTTCACCATCAATTTTCTTAGCAGAAATTTCTTCGGATATTTCGAAAAGATTAAGAATATCCTCATCACTTGAAAAGCCCAAACCTCTTAAAAGGGTTGTAGCCGGAAACTTCTTTTTTCTGTCAATATAAGCATATAAAACATCATGAATATCAGTTATAAACTCAACCCAGGACCCCCTAAATGGAATAATCCTTGCAGTGTAAATTCTCGTACCGTTTGGATGCAATGCGTCGTCAAAAAATACACCGGGACTCCTGTGCAACTGAGTAACGATCACTCTTTCTGCACCATTTATTATAAAGGTCCCTCTGCTTGTCATCGAAGGAATATTGCCCAAATACACTTCCTGTTCGATAGATTCGATATAGTCCTCTGAATTCTTTTCTGCCTTGCTAGAAAGACGTAATTTTGCTTTCAACGGTTTTGCAAATGTAAGCTCACGTTCCCTGCATTCATCCTCATTATACTTCGGCTTTTCAATATTATATTCAATGAACTCGAGCTGAAAAATCGAAGAAGGGTCCTCTATTGGAAAGTTATTGTTAAAAGCAAGCTGAAGACCCTGATTTTTTCGCCTTGCCGGACTCACGTCTTCCTGCAAAAAATCAGAATATGCCCGTAGCTGAACATCCAATAAATCCGGATACTCCAATAATTGCTTCGATTTCGAAAAAATCACTCTCTCGGTATGTCTTACCAAACCATCATCGCTGTAATTTATTTCTTCAATATTTTGTTTGTTCTTCACTGAGCAACTCCTTATATATATGACTTTATTCTCATAATCGTTATTTAATTACTTTTCATTGTTACTTCTTTGCTTCTCAATCAACTTTTTGCAATTTTCAAATTCCATGTCATTAGCTATTTCATCTATTCATATAAAACTTACATCAATATAAATACAGAAAACTAAAAAACTTTTTTAAAAAAAACCTAAAAAAGCAAAACAAGGGAAAGCGGAAAATAGCCGCTTACCCCTTGGAAAATATATCATTCTATCACTACTTAAGAGTTACCTTTGCTCCGGCTTCCTCTAATTTTTTCTTCATATCTTCAGCTTCGTCTTTTGTTGCAGCTTCTTTAATAATACTTGGTGCACCTTCAACTGCATCCTTTGCTTCTTTCAAACCTAAACCGGTAATTTCACGTATTGCTTTAATAACATTAAGTTTCTTATCACCGACATCTGTTAACTCAACGTTAAATTCTGTTTTTTCTTCTTCAGCTTCTGCTGCAGAACCTGCTGCGGGTGCTCCACCAGCGAACATTACCGGAGCAGCGGCTGTTACACCGAACTTCTCTTCCAATTCTTTTTTTAACTCTGCTGCTTCCATAAGAGTAAGATTTGAAATCTTCTCTACCAATTCTTGAACTATTTCTGACATTTTTGTCTCCTAATACTATAATTATTAATTGTTATCAAATATTTAAAAAATTTCCATTCTCCATAATCCTCTTCCATTAATTAAGATGCTTTTTTCTTGGTAACTTCTTCAACCAAATAGGCAACATCTCTCATTACCGCATTGATTGAACCAACTATACCGCTAATTGGAGCATGTAAGCTACCGACGATAGATGCCATCATTTCCTTCTTTCCGGGAAGTGATGCCAGTTCTTTTAGTTTGGAGCCATCGAAAAACTGTTTATCCAAAACAGCGCCTTTAAGGATAGGTTTTTTATCCTTTTCAAAAATATCCTTGATAATTTTTGCTGGTGCCACTGGGTCATCGTAGCTTAATACTAGCCCTGTTGGTCCGATAAAAATATTATCAGGAATCTTCAAATCCGGGTTATCGCTCAAAGCCCTTTTAATCAAAGAGTTCTTAGCAACAACATATTTGACGTTTATTTGTTTGAGTGCCCTACGGAGTTTTATAGCTTCAAATACAGTCAATCCTGTAAAATCAAGAATATAAACTCCCTGAACATCTCTCAGTTTTTCGATAAGACCCGATACTATATCTTGCTTTTTTTGTTTTGTTATCATAATCCAATCTTATCCTTTAATAATCTATCTGTCTATTAAGCAACAGCCGGAAAATATCCGAGAAGCTAACTGTTACTTAAGAGTGCGTAATTTCAAAATTAATCGGTTGTCTTAATAGTCTGCTCATTAATGATGACACTAGGTCCCATAGTCGAGCTAAAGAAAATACTGTTAATATATTTACCTTTTGCCGAGGCAGGTTTAGCCCTAACGACACTCGAGTAAAAAGTAGCAATATTGTCAGCTAATTTATTTTCATCAAATGAACATTTGCCTACAGATGCATGAATATTACCGGTTTTGTCAACTCTATATTCTATCTTACCTGCTTTTATATCATTAACTGCTTTAGCTATGTCAAAAGTAACTGTACCGCTTTTTGGGTTTGGCATCAATCCGCGTGGACCCAATATTCTTCCCAACTTTCCAACTTCGCCCATAACATCGGGAGTCGCAATAATCACATCAACATCAGTCCATCCACCTTTTATTTTTTCAAGGTATTCATCATAACCTGCAAAATCTGCACCGGCATCTAATGCTTCCTTGTCTTTAGGAGTTTTAGCCAATACCAATACAGTTACTTTTTTACCGATACCGTGTGGTAATGACACTGTGCCTCTTACTAACTGGTCGGCTTTTCTCGGGTCAACACCTAGATTCATTGCTACATCGAAAGATTCATCGAACTTAGCGGTAGCATTCTTTTTAACAATTTTAATAGCTTCATCAAAAGAATATGACTTTGATGTATCATAGCTACTAATTAAACTCTTATATCTTTTAGGATACTTTTTCATGACTTATATCAAAAATTTCTTTAACATTAACAATATTACTCAACTACAATACCCATACTGCGGGCAGTACCTTTAATCATGCTGACACCTGCTTCGACAGTATCGCAATTCAAATCCTGCATCTTGGCTTTAACAATTTCTTCCAACTGACCCACAGAAACTTTTGCGACTTTGGTTTTATTGGAAACAGCAGAACCGCTTTGGATACCCGTAGCTTTTTTCAACAAAACAGCCGCAGGGGGTGATTTAACTTCAAAAGTAAAAGATTTATCACCAAAAAATGTTACCACTACCGGTACCAAATACCCTTTTTGCTTTTGTGTTCTTGCATTGAACTGCTTAACAAACTCCATTCCGTTTAATGCTCTTTGACCAAAAGCAGGTCCTACCGGAGGAGCCATTGTTGCTTCCGCTGCATTCAACTGGAGTTTAAAAACACCTGCTACTTTCTTTGCCATAACTTCAAACTATCTATTTTAATTCAACAAATTATTTTCAATTCTTAAATCAACTGATTTTAATCAGTGATTTTCCACTTCAACCTGGCTGAAATCGAGTTCGACAGGAGTTTTCCTGCCTAAAATCCCAACCTCAACTTTTAACTTCTGCTTTTCAAAATTAACTTCCTTCACTGTTCCATTGAAAGATGAAAAAGGACCGTCAATAACTTTAACCGGGTCACCAATTTCAAAACTGGTTTCAATTGTTGCTATGCTCTTTCTTTCTTCGACTCTACCAATAATTCTGTCAATTTCATTCTTTCTCAACGGGGCAGGTTCTGATTTAGTACCAACAAAGCTAACCACAGACGGTAAATTCTGTATAACATCTTTAATTTTTTTATTGAGGTCGATTCTTAATACAATATAACCCGGAAGAAAGTTCTTTATCTTGGTTTTCCTTTTACCTCCACGAACCTCAAAAACGGTTTCCTGTGGTATAATAATTTCAGGGACGTTAGCATCCAAACCCAATCTTTTAAGTTCTGATTCTATCGTCAACTTGACCTTTTGCTCATGACCGGTATAAGTACGCAGACAATACCACTTAAAATCCTGGTCTTCGCTTTCCTGAGTATTATCTAATTCTTCCATGTCTAAAAATTTGAATAAAATTTTAATTAATAATACAAATTGACCGCAGTACTCATTAACAAATCAATCACATAAACAATTAAAGTAATGACCAAAGTTGTAATAATTACAACATTAGTAGATTCCTTCAATTGCTCTCTTGTTGGCCATGAAACTTTTTTCATTTCCTTGACAACATCATTTGAGAAATTTTTAATTTTTCCAATCATATTAACACCTAATAAAAAAATAAATACGGTTTTCGCCGATTTTGCTGCAGGGGCGGCAGGAATCGAACCCGCAGCCTACGGTTTTGGAGACCGTCGCTCTGCCAATTGAGCTACGCCCCTAAATCTCCTATCAGCTTATTGAGCTGATGACGGGACTTGAACCCGTGACCTCATCCTTACCAAGGATGTGCTCTACCACCTGAGCTACATCAGCAGGTCTCGAGCGGGAAACGGGATTCGAACCCGCGACCCTCAGCTTGGGAAGCTGATGCTCTACCAACTGAGCTATTCCCGCACCGAAAAAACAAGTCTAACCGGGCTATTTCAAATAACATTTTCTATCTTCTATCTTCTATCTTCTTTTTTCTAAAGCCGAGCGGGAGACGAGACTCGAACCCGCGACCCTCAGCTTGGAAGGCTAATGCTCAACCGACTGAGCTACTCCCGCGCCGAAAAAACAAGTCTAACCGGGCTATTTCAAATAACATTTTCTATCTTCTATCTTCTATCTTCTATCTTCTATCTTCTTTTTTCTAAAGCCGAGCGGGAGACGAGACTCGAACCCGCGACCCTCAGCTTGGAAGGCTGATGCTCTACCGACTGAGCTACTCCCGCAATATTCAAATACAAATATAAATCTTGTTCTTTATTTCTATTTTCTATTTTCTATCTTCTTTTTTCTATCTTCTAAAACCGTGGGCAGGGAAGGATTCGAACCTCCGAAGGCATTAGCCAGCAGATTTACAGTCTGCCCCGTTTGACCGCTTCGGTACCTACCCATTGAATTAGCTTACAAAAATATGAAAATATTTTGAAATATTCAAATTTTATTTTCAATTATTCTAATTTGTTATGCATAGTTTTTTATAGACTTACTAATTTTAAAAAAATTGTGAAAAGCATTTGAAAGTATTTTTCATTTGATTTTCAACACATTTTCCATTATTTTAGTAATCTTTAATATTTTGATAATTAAAATTAATTGATTTTTAATGGATAATTCACAATATAATGCCGTAGTATCGGGGAAAATTTTAATCAATCCCGATTTGATGATTTTAAGGATTAAAACAGATACTCCGAGAAACATGTTCGAAGCCGGTCAATTTACTGCTTTAGGGCTTTTAGCTTCTGAGCAGCGAGCACCCAATTCAGTAATGAGACCTGAAACATTAAGAGAAGGTATGATAATTAAAAGACCTTATTCAATTGCATCGGCAAATCATGAAACACAAAATTTTGAATTTTATATAAGTCATGTAAAATCAGGACAATTGACACCAAGATTATTCAATTTGGCTCAGGGTAGCCGTTTGTGGATTGATAATAAAATTCTTGGTGTTTTTAAGTTGAACGATACTCCGAAAGATATGAATATTGTTATGATAGCAACCGGTACAGGTTTGGCTCCTTATATAAGTTATTTGCGTTCTCATATTAAAGATAATCAGAGCATTAAAATGCTTGTAATTCATGGTGCATCTTATACTTGGGACTTGGGTTATTTTGGTGAACTTCAATTTATGGATAGTCTTTTCAGTAATTTTTACTATCATCCAACACTTCTTGAAGCAAAACCTGAAACATGGACGGGATTGACAGGATTAATTGAAAAACATATTAAAGAAGGCAAATTATTAAAAGAAGCCGGGATTGAAATAAACCCTGAAAAAACACATTTCTTCTTATGCGGTAATCCAAAAATGATTGAGTCAGTAAGTTCGATTTTAACAAAATTTGGTTATACAAAACATACTTCTAAAAACCCGGGAGCAATGCACATTGAAGAATATTAATAATCAAATTTTTAGATACAAGATATATATTACTATTGCTTTTTCGGTAATCATATTGAATGCCTGCTTTATCGTAAAGGAAGAAATTGAAACAGATGTTGCCCCATCAATTACATTGAGTCCGAAGCCGACAATCGAGATGTCCGAAACTCTGGTACGGTCGCAAAAAGGTGATATGATAGCTTTTCTGCCTAAAGACTGGTTCTTTGTTGACCTGGAAGACAAAATATCGTCAGATGTATTTGCAGTAGCTGTCAATCCGGATTATACCTTAGCCGCCATGTTTTTAGTCATTAAACCGAATGAAGAATTAAACCAACAGGTTAAAAAGGAAGGTCTGATAGGTCTTGCAAGGTACAGCATTGCAAGGAAGCAGGATAAAACAGCTGACGCTGTCAAATTATTGGGTAAATATACAGCAATTAATATGGGTACTCTTTCTTTTTGCAAATTCAATTACTCAACAAAGCAAGAAAATATCACATCGAGTTCTGCTGTATTTATTTCATCGCTTGGTGAATTCTATGAATTTGCACTCGTCCCTTTGACAGTGAGAAATACGGCGATCTCAGGTATTTTGGATTCCGAAAAAATCTTTCATTCAATATTAACAACCATCCAATATTAATTTTTTAGTCTTTAATCCAGCACATTGCAACTTGCATACAAGACCATAAATTCTTGTTCAAAATTCGAGTATTTTTTTTATCGGCTTCATGGAATTTTATACCCTTTTTCAAACCTAAATTTGTGTTGAGAAAATACAAAGGAAAAGCATATTTTGACTTGCCGGCTATACCCATCAACTGATTAATCCGAAATACTTTTTGAATTTCATCAATTGTTTTTTTATTGAAGGGATATTCCCAATCCTTATCCGATTGAAAAGGTCTGAATAAAAATCTCATAATCGCCATTGGCAAAAAAGTATTTAAAGGGTCATAAGTTATAACTTTTCCACCAGATTTTAAAACATTATCAAGTTTTTGAAGCAATACATCAAAATATTTAAAATGATGCGCCACTGATTTAGCATATATTATGTCAAAAGTATTCTTATACTTTTGTTGAAACTCCTCACTTAAAAAATCAATTGCTAAAGCTTCAGCATTTTGATAATTTTTTTCTGTAATTTTTTCTTTTAAGATTTTGATAGCTGTTGAGCTGAGATCAATACCAAGATAACTATATGATTTTTCAGCAAGTTTTAAACTCAATGGATTGCCAGCATTACATCCTAAATCCAAAGTAAATGAATTGGACAAATCCCCCATCCATTCAAAATGAGCATTTAAAATATCATCTTCAATTCCGGTTTTTAATCTGAAATCTATAAATTTATTCCTGACATTAGTCCATTTCTTTGTTATAAAATTTTGTTCCTCTAAGTTATAATCCTTTCTGGATTGTTCTTCAGAAATTTCATAATATTTTCTTTGGCGAATATTAATATCCACCATCATTTTATCTTTTTCCATTAAACACTTTCTTTAATCCTGTTTAAATAAATCTAAATAACTAAATTACAAAAAATATATTTGTTTACAATAATTTAAAGAACATCCCGTTTTATGCCACGTTATTTTAAAACATGGAGTAATTGATTATGCCGGTTTATGAATATAAATGTAAATCGTGTGGAAAAGAATTTGAATTTGAACAAAGAATCACTGAAGAATCTTTAAAATCATGTCCTTTCGATGGATGTGATGGTGAAGTATTCAGGAAAATAAGCAAAAACGTCGGTTTGGTATTCAAAGGAAGCGGATTCTATTTAACTGATTATGCTAAAAAGCACGAGTCAGCGGTTACTCACAATAATGGACATAATGGTAACGGTTCTGCAAAAAAAGAAGAAAACACTAATCAAATTCCCAAGAAAGAAGAATCAAACAAAACAAAAGAAGATAAAAAGGCAACTGTATAAGAAATAAATTTTTTCATACAAAAAATGTTAATTCAATGAGTTAACATTTTTTTTGTTTTCTTCAATCTTATCCCACAAATCACCCGAATTTACCAAAGACATAGCCCTCGGTACATCAATCGTTACAATTGTTTCAATTGATTCGACAGCTTTATTAATCATTGTGTCTCTTTCTTCAATCTCGTTTTTGTCAAAATCCGAAAGGACATAATCCGACATCTCCCCTGCTGAAAAATTTTTTCCGATGCCACATCGCAACCTAAAAAATTCGTTTGAGTCAAGATGTTCGATTACTGAAGCTATTCCGTTATGTCCTCCATCACCCCCACCAGATTTTAATTGGATTTTACCGACAGGAAAATTATATTCATCAGCAACTACTACAATCCTATTAACCGGAATGTTGTATGATTCTTTAATAGCAGAAACTGCTTCACCGGAATTATTCATGTAAGTAGTCGGCATAGCAACCAATATCAGTTTTGATTCAATCCTCAATATGGAATGATAGTAAAGATTTGAACTAGACATAATTGGTTTTTTGTGCTTTCCACAAAGAGCGACGGCTACCATCCAGCCGATATTATGCCTGTTGAACGCATACTTCTTCCCAGGGTTACCCAATCCAATAACCAACCATTCGATATCAGCAGGTAAGACAGTTTTTCGTTTAAATAATCCCATGTCAAACAGAAACAGGGCTGACAATTAATGAAAGCCCTGCAAAAAAAATTATATAAAAAATTATTCTGATTTCTTTTGTTTCGCATCAGCAGCAGGTTCTGCGGCACCTTCGGTTTTTGCACCTTCCTTAGGTGTTTCAACCTCTTTTGATACTCTCGGCATAATCACAGAAGCAATTGCTGTATCTTGTGGAACTAAAAACTCGACTCCCGGTATTTTAATATCCTTAATATAAATACTGCCCCCAACGCCCAAATCAGATACATCAATTTCGATGGCAGTTGGTAGATCTTTTGGCAAACATTCAACCTCGACTCTTCTTAAAGTTCGTTGCAGCAGTCCACCTTCCCGAACACCTCTTGCAGAACCGAAAAACTTAACAGGTACCTCAACCGACATCTTAGCACCACCAATAATTCCATATAAATCTATATGTGTTATTTTATCAGTAACAGGGTCAAAATCCACCTGCTTTAAAACACATTCATGAACATCAGATTCACCTTCAATCTGAAGATTGATGATTTTTGTTTTTGAAGTATAAACAACATCCCTGATATCGAGTGTTTCAACAGTAAACGGTATGTTTTCTCCTGCCTTTATATAAAATACACCGGGAATTTTACCGGCATTGCGTACATCTTTGACGGCTCTCTTGCCTGTGTCTCGTCTGTTTGCTTTTAAAAATATATGACTTTCGTTCATAATAAAAAATCCTTAAAATTTATTTAAATAATTATCTTTCTATTTCAAATAAAGAGCTGATTGACCTGTTGTCATGCGTTCTGACAATCGCTTCAGCAAGCATATCAGCTATTGTAACCACCTTGATTTTCTTTGAGTCCTTTTTTAATGGAATCGTATCTGTGCAAAGCAATTTATTAAGTTCTTCGGTATTTTCGATTTTATCAATAGCACTGCCAGATAAAACAGGATGTACACAAACACCATAAATTTCCTTAGCACCTGCATCTTTCAACGCTTTTACACAATTAATAAAAGTTGTTCCAGTATCAATCATGTCATCAACTATAATAACATCTTTACCTTTCGGCTCACCGATAATATGCATAACCTCGGCAACATTGTGGGAAGGTCTTCTTTTATCAATCAGAATAAGGTTACCTCCCTGTCCCATCCGCTTGGCATAAGCTCTTGCAGTTTTAGCTCCACCGACATCAGGGGAAGCAAAGGACGGCTCTTTAATATTCAAAGAATATATTGCTTTTATCAATACAGATGAAGCATACAAGTGGTCTAAAGGAATATCGAAATATCCCTGTATTTGTGCAGAGTGTAAATCAATCGTTATAATCCTGTCGGCACCCGCTCTGGTCAGCAAATTTGCTACAAGCTTAGCAGTTATTGAAACTCTTGGCTGGTCCTTGCGGTCCTGCCTAGCGTACCCAAAGTAAGGAATTACTGCAGTTACTCTTTTAGCTGAAGCCCTTTTTGCCGCATCAATTAATATCAGAAGTTCCATCAAATTATCTGAATGAGAATGTGTTGACTGAATAATGAACAAATCAACACCTCTAACATTTTCTTCAAATTTAGCCCAAATCTCACCATCGCTGAAATTACGAATCGTAACTTCGGACAAATGCAAGCCAAGCTGGTCTGCAACTTTGCTTGCTAAAGCAGGATTTGACCTCCCTGATGCAACTTTAAAATCCGGCATATTAACTAACCACTTCTAATTTCTAATTTCTTTTAATTTCTATCTTCTATCTTTTATTTTCTATTTTCTATCTTCTAAAGCCGCTGGGATGGCAGGGGTCGAACCTGCGAATGTCGGCTCCAAAGGCCGATGCCTTACCACTTGGCTACATCCCATTGATTTTTTCAATTTTTAGAACTACAAAATTAAAATTATTTTATGAGTTAAACAAATTTATTATAGAATTGACTGTAGTTTATTTCTTAAATCGTTAAATTATTGAAATTATTCAAATTCTGTTACATTTGAGAAAAATAAATGTTTTAATAAACTCAATACCAAAATTTCATTTCCCGAAAATATTTTTTTATAATTCAAACAATATTCCTATTTTTGTATTCTTTAAAAAATACAATCCTGAGTAGCTCAGCTGGTTAGAGCATCTGACTGTTAATCAGAGGGTCGGGGGTTCAAGTCCCTCCTCAGGAGCAAGATAAGAATTTAGTAAGAAGGTATCGCAAATTTTTGTGATGCCTTTTTTTTATCTCTTCTCATAGATATTATTGTTAGAAGTTAGATGTTAGGGTTTAGAGTTTTGGATTTAGGAGTTGGGAAGACAGAAGACGAAAGTCAGAAGTCGGAAAACCGAATACCGAAAACCGAATACTGAAGACAGCAGACAGGATGAGAAGGGAGAAGGGAAAATTTTTCTCCTTTTGTATGTTCGGGCTGGAATTTCAAAAAGCAAGGGGAAAAACATGAAAGCTGTAACTTCATTACTTCGACAGATATAGGAAATTCCTCAAGAGTTTTTTCTTCTTTTTCATCATGTTTTTATGATTTTTTTGAAGCTAAAAGATGAAGTCAGAATTTTTTGCACTTTTGCATTTTTCGGAATGCAATCTTTCATTTTTTGATGAAAGGTTATATTATTGATTTGAAATTAGTTTCCGGTGGTTTGCATCATTTTCATTGTTTTTTAAGACTTTTGTATTCCGTTATCCTTTGTTAGTTAAAAAATAATTAACACTTGATATGCAAAGAACAAGCTGGACGAAATTAGGGTATTTGAAATGAACCACAAGAAAAGGATTTTAAAATGGTTTTTATTTTATTTTTACTAGGTTTCGCAGACGGAAGTTAGGGTTTAGGGTTTGGGTTTGGGGTTTGGGGTTTGGGGTTTGGGGTTTGGGGTTTAGGGTTTAGGGTTTGGGGTTGATAGAAGACGGAAGACAGAAAGACCGAAAGATGGATGTTGGATGTTAGAATTTTTTTTATCTCAGAACCACAAATTTTTCGACATGGTTGCCTGCTCTAAGAAAAAATATTCCTGTGGGTAAATGGGAAACGTCCAACCTCACCCCCTGCCCCTCTCCAAAAGGAGAGTGGTGTGAAGATTACATAACACATTGTCCGTATGTGTTGTAAATTTTGATAGAATAACTTTCTGAAAGTTTTAAACTTTCGGAAAGTTGAATTTCGATGTAATCGGATGCGGGATTGGGATAAATCTTCAAAATATGTTACTTCAAGTTCGAAATAATTATGTATCATGTGAAACAATTTTGTGCGAATTGCTAAAATTTATAAAATAACATTTTATCGAATGCGTTAAAATTGTAGTTATGTGAAAGTAGAAAAAAGCAAGTCAAAATACAACAGTTTGAGACAATAAACTTTGATGACACATAAACAAAATAATTTAACTTGTGAGGAAATGATAATTGACACAAATTTTAATTTTTACTCTGATGCTAGAGGGGGTGACCCTGACAGCACAAGTCCAACACTCCGAAAATATCACAAGATTTTATGGAGTAAACCTTTACAAAATGGTAAAATATTTGAATTAACTGAAAATAAAATCGGTGTTTATTTATATCATGAGTCGGAATTGGGAGAATTCTTTTTAGGTAGCGATGCTATAACTCACTCATATAAAAATCATAAGAGAAAACAGTGGCTTACAAAACAAATCACCCGAGAAGTAGATGAACTTTTTAACTTAGGTTCTACTATTGGTGCTTATACGATTTTCCCAAATAACAGATTTGAAGGGAATTATACAATTAATCAGGCAAGAGGAATTAATAGTTACATAGATGATAGATTCGACTTAACTTTAGAATGTATACGTCGCTTTTATATTGGGCAAATCAGTCCTTTATATGACACTTTATTGAGATATAAAAACTTTTTCGATTTGTTTGACAATTTTATTGGCTTTATCAATTTCTTTTTTTTTGATGATTTGATTAATGCAAATAATACAATTAAATTCTATTTACCTTTTGATGACTTTAAAACTCGTCCATTTTTTTCAGACACTAGCCAATACCTATCATATAAAACAGGAGTAATAAATTTTATAAATTCAAGAACCCAAAGAATAGAAAATTATATTAAACTACAAAAAAACTAGTCATTACGAACTTATAACATCATATAGCTACAACCTTGAGCAGTACAATAAATGTATTTCCACAGGAAACAGGAAAAAGTTTCAGTTTATCATCAAATTTTTCTTAGCTTGGCGAACTGCCGTTCGCCCCTACTTTGCTTTGTTGTTTACCTCGATGCCGCCGAATATTACGTTGTAATTGATTGTTAATGTTCTTGTGTTTTCATCTGACGGATTTTGCCTTGTTTTGTCTTCGAAACCGCCAAAGACGGGTGTTCCTGAAAATACAATCTTCCAATGTCTTGGGACAGACAATTCCAAACCACCGAATGTGGCATTGATGTTCAAAATGGCACCTTCAGGGGCTAATTCAGATTCAGTGAGGTCAAGCTCTACAGCACCAAACGTTGCAGAGATATTGCCACCTTTGAAATTTTTGTCCTCAACTTTTTTGCTTTGTCCGCTGAAAAGTGTTGTCAGGTTCATGTCGCCATCAGAATGTAATTGATGTTGAAATTTACCATCGAAATATTTTCTTACAGGGAACAACATACTTAACCCGATGATGACAATCATAAGGGGCCAGAAGGCAGACCAGAATCCATACTGCAGATAGCCAAGCTGGTCGGCAAGCAATAGCACTCCTACACCGATAATTAATAATCCCGAAAAGATGGGTGGATTTTTACGTGATATATGAGTGATACCTAAAAGGATTATCAGAAGGGGCCACCAGTCGGATACCGCCTGAGAAAATTCCAGATATTCAAATGAATCGAGCAAAAAGCCGACTCCAAGCAAAACCATTGCAAGAGCAAATACAGTACGTGCGTTCATAACATCTCCCTAAAATTTATCATATTTTTATTTCAAATATACGTGTTTTTTGGAAATTTGTTTAAGTTATTTCCAATTAGTTTACGTCATTTAAAAAATTAATTAAAAATTCTTATATTTGTTGTTCGTAACTTATTACAATTTTGAGATTTTAGGAAATGTCAGAAAAGAAGAAAAACATAAATAAACAAATTGATTGCCTCGATAAAGGGTTTGTCCGTTTGGTGGATTATATGGGTGATGATGATGCCATAGTTCAGGCGGCGAGGGTATCTTACGGCAAAGGGACTAAGTCGGTTACAATGGACAGGGAATTAATCAGATATCTGTTAAGGCACAGACATACTTCACCATTTGAAATGGTGGAGTTTAAGTTCCATGTAAAATTGCCGATTTTCGTTGCACGTCAATGGATTCGTCACAGAACGGCAAATGTGAATGAGTACAGCGGAAGATATTCCGAGATGAAGAATGAATTTTATGTTCCCGAGATTTTTCAGCTCAGGCATCAGAGTTCTTTGAATAAGCAGGCACGGGGTGACAAGGAATTGCCGCAGAAATCCTCGAAGGCAATTTTGGGCAAGATGCAAAAAGCACAAAGCACTTTGTACAATGACTATGAGTTTTATCTTGCAAAGGATTTAGCAAGGGAATTGTCAAGAATAAATCTACCTCTCTCGACATATACAGAATGGTATTGGAAGATTGATTTGCATAATCTTTTGCATTTCCTCAGACTGAGATTGGATTGGCATGCACAGTATGAAATAAGGATTTATGCAGAGAAGATGGCAGAGTTGATTAAGCCAATCGTGCCGATAACCTATCAGGCATTTCAGGATTACGTGATTAATTCTTTGTCTTTTTCCGACCAGGAATTATCTGTAATCAAGATGATGCTTAGCAATGAATTGCCCGATGAGAGTATCCTTGCAAAGAAAGGTTTGAAGGGCTTGGAGCTTAAGGAATTTAAAATGAAATTAGAAAAAATAAACAATAAACAATAAATTTATTAATCAAATGGAGTAAATATGTATTCGAAAATTTTAACAATAGTTTTATCGATATTCTTTTCATTTTCACAAGTTTTTAGTCAGGATGTTGATGAAATAATTAACAAAACAATCGCTGCTAGAGGTGATGTTGCAACTTATAAGAATTTAAATACACTGATAATGAGCGGCTCTCAATCGCAAATGGGTATGAATATCCCCTTCAAACTTTGTATTAAAAAAGTTGATGATAAAAAAACCAAGTATTATCTCGAATCAGAAGCAATGGGTTCAAAACAACAGATGGGTTCAGATGGCGACACACTTTGGGCTAACGTTGGGCAATTGCAAATTGTTCCAAAGGATTATGCAGAACAATTTATCTCACAGATTGCTCAAATAAGAGATTTTGCTGAAACACCATTGCTTAGGTACAAGGAAAAAGGTCATAAAATCGAATTATCAGGTAGCGTCAATGAGGATGGAAGAGATTCTTATACTTTAAGATTCATTCAAAAGGATGAACGCGAATCAATTCTTTACATTGATAAAAACAACTATGAGCTTTTCAAAATTTGGGCTCAAATGACCGGACAGAATAATGAAGATATCGAAATCGAAATGAATTATTCAAATTATAAAATGGTAAACGGCTTTTCGATACCGCACAAGATGGTTTTGAAGATGGGTGATTACGGTACGATGGATGTAACTTTAGAAAAAGTTGATTTCAATCCTGTTATTGATGATGCCATATTTAATGTACCAAAGGAAGAAAAGAAAGCAGAATAAAAAGAGTATTTAATTTCGTAATTTGTTATTTTTAATAATTTTTTAAGTGGAGATTTTGACATGAGAGTAGAACTTGTAATGCCAAAAATGGGTGAGTCATTGACAGAGGGAACAATTATCAAATGGCTGAAGAATGCAGGGGACAAGGTTGAACGTGACGAGATGATTCTCGAAATATCAACTGATAAAGTTGATACAGAAGTGCCATCACCAAGTGCCGGCAGACTGTTACAAATCCTTGCAGAAGTAAACCAGACAGTTGAAGTTGGTAAGGTAATTGCAATTATCGAAACAGATGAGAGCGATTTTGTCCCTGATGATAAGCCACCAAAGCATCCCGTTACAGGAGAAGGGAGAAGGGAGAAAGGAGAAGTGAAACAGGAAGACAGAAGTCAGAGAGCAGAAGTTATAGTTGCAACTTCAGGGGATGCCGTTGATGTAGTAATGCCGAAGATGGGAGAATCTCTTACTGAAGGAACAATTATTAAATGGCTGAAAAAGGTTGGCGATAAGGTTGAACGCGATGAGATGATTCTGGAAATTTCCACTGATAAAGTTGATACAGAAGTACCATCGCCTGTTTCAGGAACATTGGTCGAAATATTATTTAAAGAAAATGATGTCGTTGAAGTAGGAAAGGTAATTGCAAGAATTGCTGGTGGTGAATCAGTGATTGCTAAACCACTGCCTGTTGTTGAGAAGACCGTTTCAGTTAGTGAAACAAAGCCATTACAAATATCAGAAGAAGTAATTACAGAAATTCCACGTTCAAAGGACGGCAGATTTTATTCTCCGTTGGTAAGAACGATTGCTGAGCAGGAGAGAGTTACATTAAGAGAACTGGAATCAATTCAGGGTTCGGGTGTTGATGGTAGGATCACAAAAAAGGATTTGCTGGGTTATATTGATAATAGAGGCCATTCTACAGCCACACTTCGACAAGTTCAGGGTGACATCAAACAGAAAACAGATTTAATTTCAAAACCATCTTTTGAACCTGCACCAATTCCAAAGCGTGAATATTCACTTGGACCAGATGCAGATATTATTCCAATGGACAGAGTGCGGCAGTTAATTTCTGAGCACATGGTTTATTCAAAGAGAACATCGGCACACGTTACAAGTGTTGCAGAAGCAGATGTAACAGGTTTGGTGAAGCTCAGAGACAGCGAGAAAGGAGCATTCTTTGCGAGGGAAGGATTTAAACTGACATTCACTCCATTCTTTTCAAAAGCTGTTATTGATGCAGTTAAAAAATTCCCAATGGTTAATGTTAGTGTTGATGAGAAAAATATAGTACGACACAGGAGAATTAATCTTGGAATAGCCACTGCTCTTGATGACGGGAATCTCATTGTGCCGGTTGTAAGAAATGCCGATGATTTGCGAATAACCGGTTTAGCGCGTTCAATTTATGATTTGTCAACAAGAGCAAGAACCAAGAAACTTAATCCTGATGATATTCAAGGTGGTACTATCACGTTAACAAACGTTGGTACTTTTGGAACATTGTTTGGCACACCAGTAATCAATCAGCCTCAGACCGCAATTATTGGAGTTGGGGCAATAAAGAAAAGGCCTGTAGTTATAGAAATAGACGGTGAGGACCATATTGTAGTTCGGTATATGATGTTTACTTCAATTACTTACGACCACAGAGTAATAGATGGAATGCTTGCTGGTCAATGCCTTGCTGCTATCGTCCAAAGTTTGGAAGATATGAATAAAGAGAAAATTAAACTTTGATATTATTGATTAAATTGTAATTGTAAATGCCATAATGTAATTGTTCATTGTGGCATTTTTATTATATAATAATATGGTAGAAAGATTTGAAATATTACCACATCAAGCTGATGTTAGGATATTAGTGCAAGGTAGTAGCAAGGAAAATCTTTTTCGTGCTGCAATTAATGGTCTTTGTAAAATAATGTTGCATGATGATGAAACTCATCAAATTACCATATCTAAACAAATTACAGTTGAATCAACGGATATAACCGGACTTTTGATTGATTTTTTATCAGAAGTTTTGTCTTTGTCACATCAGTACAAAGTATTATTTTGCGAAGTCAAATTTGAAAAGTTGACAGAATGTTATTTGAAAGCAGAAGTCAACGGTTTTAAAATTAATGGATTTGATGAAGACGTTAAGGCAGTTACTTATCACGAAGCAGATGTTATTTATGTTGATAATGTTTATCAGAGTGTGATTGTCCTTGACATTTGAAATTTTGAGTTTAAAGTATTAATTGAAAATTATAAAGGAAAATTATGAAAGTACCATTATTGGATTTGAAATTGCAGTATAATTCCATTAAGGATGATGTTGAAAAAGCAATGCTGGAAGTTACCCGCTCACAGATGCTGATTTTAGGAAAAGAAGTTGATAATTTGGAAAAATCATTAGCTGAATATCTTGGTGTTAAATATGCTATCGGATGTTCGAGCGGAACAGATGCTCTGCTAATGGCTCTGATGGCTCTTGACATTAAGCCAGGAGATGAAGTTATCATCCCAACATATTCATTTTTTGCTACTGCTGGAGTAATCGCAAGATTGAATGCAATACCAGTATTTGTTGACAGTGACCCTGTGACATTTAACATTAATCCTTCACTTATTAAAAGTGTAATCACTCATAAAACAAAAGCAATAATGCCGGTTCATCTTTATGGGCAGTGTGCTGATATGGATGAGATAATGGCAATTTCAAGAGAATTTAATATTCCCGTTATTGAGGACGGGGCACAGGCGATTGGCTGTCAGTACAAGGACGGAAAAATGGCAGGAGCTTTCGGATTGATGGGATGCTTTTCGTTTTATCCGACAAAAAATCTTGGAGGTTTCGGTGATGGTGGCTTGGTTGTTACGAATGATGAAGCACTAGCCGATAAGCTGAAGAAGATGAGAAATCACGGCATGCATCCAAAGTACTATCATCATTTTATCGGTGGCAATTTCCGTTTGGATACTCTGCAAGCCGCTGTGCTGAATGTTAAATATCCGCATCTTGAATCATGGCATGAGGGCAGAAGAAAAAATGCAAATCTTTACACAAAATACTTCATTGAAGCAGGTCTGGCAGAAGCTGAAGGAGTTCTTGATTTCAACGAGAAAAACAAAGTACGGCTACCAAAACCTGTTTACAAAGATACAAATCACAGAAATTATCACATTTACAATCAATATGTAATTCATGTGCAAAAGCGTGATGAATTAAGGCAGTACCTCAGCGAAAAAGAAATCGGAACAGAAGTTTACTATCCCGTGCCATTTCACAGACAGGAATGTTTTAAATATTTAAATCCTGTTGATTCGCAATATCCTGTTGCAAATGCACTCTCTGAACAGACGATTGCACTGCCGATATTTCCCGAACTGACCGAAGAGCAGATTAGGTATGTTGTGGAGATGATTAGGGAGTTTTATACAAAATAATAAAATTTGTGTTATATAAATATATTGTTTAAATTTGCTATTAATATTATGTTAATTGTAGATAATTATATCATATTTTCAGATATAATTAATTGAAATTTGATTGTTCTTTAAATAATTGTTAGCGTGAACTTATTTACGTTCTTCGTAGAAAATTCGACCAAATTTTTTAAGTTATGAGAATTGTAAAAAGGCACGCCCCGACAGGGGCGTTTTCCTTTTTTGCTTTCATAACGGGTTTCTTGGTCGATACCTCTACGAAGGGCATTAATGTGGAAATGCCCTTTTTTTTATATATATGGGTTTAAATAACAAATTTATTATTTATTGGAGGTTTTATGAAATTTTTAACTAGCATAGGATTAGCGTGTATAATAATTGCATTGCTTTTTTCATGTATGTCGCCACGGAATATGTTACAGGAGGTAACAGCTAAAACTGAAAAGATAACAGTTGATGCAGCTTATAATGCAGTTACAAGCATTCTGATTGATAAAGGCTTTGATATCAAAATGGCCAATAAAGACATTGGAATTATTACAACTGAGTATAAGCAATTTGCATCAGTCGAACCGTATGGTAAACCACCATTTGATTTATATCTGCAAATAAAAGTTAAAATTAAAAAAGGTACTGATGGTAAAGTTCATATCAGTTTGTCACCTATTTCAAAAGATGTTAATAGACTGAATGCCGCTGCTTTTACAGAGCATGAATTAATTTATCTAACTCCAGAAGAACAAAAATATCCAAGAACAAATGAGAAAGCTTATTTACTCGGACAAATAATGTTTAATAATGTTGTTATTGGAGTTTCTGAATTAACTGGAATTGGTATGGAACAATTAGAATATAGAACTTATATCAAGGATAGATGATTTTTTATTTTAAAAATTTGTGATCTGAATATTACTTGAAAATTTATTTCTAAGTAAATTTAATTATCAATAGAGGTCCACTTAGAATCTGCTTTTTCAAGATTATTATTTTTTTCATATTATCTATTGTAAATAAAAAACTATATGTGTAAGTTACATTTAATATGTAGTTTCTCAAAAACACAACTTGTAAAATTTTTTTTTATCTATCTTTTGGAGGTATAAGATGTCTATTAAATTTAATTCATTATTATTAATTATCATTACTCTATTTTTTATTGGTTGCTCTAGTTTCTCAAATAAAATGGAACAAACTAGTATAAACAGAATTGAAATAGAACCTTTAAAACCAACAGAATACGAAATCATGGGTGATGTTACAGGTGTTGCGACACAAACTTGGTTGTTAGGAATAAATATAAAAGGTGAAAATAAAATAGGTAAATTATCAAATTCATCTAATTGGGTGATTACAAAAATGAATTTTGCCCCTTTGGTTTTAATAGGTGGAGGTGCAGTCTTGGCAGGTCTGGATGATGATTTAACGTATATAGGTATAGGTATTAGCGTTAGTGGGATACTATCTTTATTCCTAACTGGTGGTGGGACAACTGAAGATTATGCTATATATCAGGCAATTGAAAATTCTTTAGGTACTGATGCTCTGATATCTCCAAGATTTGAAAAAAGTGGAGTAAGTTTTTGGCCTTTTTATTCTTCTGAAACAGTTAAAGTTCATGCAAAAGCTATTAGGATCAAAACTAAATATGAAAAATGACAAAGAAATATCAAATTATTAATCAAAGAGGGGCTTCATACAGCCCCTCTTTTGTTATTTACTACACATGCACCGGAAAAATAATAAATGGTATGTTGTTGCTTAAGCATTGCTTTTGTAAACGGAATACAAGATTATTGTGTAACGACAGAACTACAAATTTGAATAAATCATAAGGGAGCCGGCTATTATCAGTAATAGTTCAACAACAATTAAAAAAACTTTTTTTGGTAATTTCTCTGCAATTTTTCGGGCGAACCAAGTTCCTGCAATCATCACTATCCCGAATGAGATTCCATAAATCAGTATTGTTTTCGTCAGGATTAAATAATTGCCATAAACAATCATTTTTACTAAGTGGATTGTTAATGCTGTAAATGCCTCACTGGCTATATAGGAGACTGCAGATAAATTCAAAGAAAGAAAGAATGCGGCACCAATTGGTCCCGCACTGCCAACCAAACCTGACAAGAATCCTGTTAATGAACCACCTACAAAAAATGTTTTCTGATTTATTGCCGTATTTTTTGAAAAGATGATTTTCCATAAAGCAAATATTATTAAAAAGCAACCAACGATAATTTTTATTATCCCTGCATCTGACTTTACCATCAACAGACTGCCGATAATGCACAAAGGAATTGCTCCTGATAAAAATATAGCAATGGATTTCCATTCCAAATCTTTAAATCCAAAAGCTACACGAGAACCATTACCAAAAATCTGGCAGATTGTTAGTATGGCAATAGAGGATTGAATATCAAGAAATGATGATAATATAGGAAGCAAAAGCAAAGCTCCGCCAAACCCTGCAACTCCTGAAATAATCGAGGCAAGAAATGTTGCAAGCAATAATATAATCATTTCAATCAGCATCACCTATTTATCAATATTAATTTGTTTATTATAATTTTCGTACTGAGAAAGTTCTTCGTCAATAATCGGTTTTTCTAATAAGTGACTTGGCAAGAAGAATTTGTTTGCGATGATTGTCGGCACAACAGCACTTGCAATTACGACTGCAACCAAATAAGAGTATTGTTCACTGCTGATTATTCCGTGAGAAAAACCGTACAGTGCAGATATTGTACCAAAGGTCAAACCTGTTGACATTAGCAAGGTGTAATACCATTTTTCATTTGTATCTTCTTTAAATTTTCTAATAACGGGATAAAGTCCGAAAATTTTGGATATTACCTTTCCGATGAATAATAAAAGAAAAATTATAGGAGCTGAAATTACTGCAGGTATGGATACTAAAGCACCGGCTCTCAGAAAATAAAAGGGAGTGAGAAAACCAATCGTTAATGTTCTGAATCTGCGAAGGAATTGATTGTAATTACTAACCAGACCTGCTAAGACCATACCCGCAATATAAGCAGGTAGTACAGGTTCACTCCCTGACCATAGAGCCAGTGAACCAAATGCAAAGAGGATGAATACAATCCATTTAGTTCTGATAGCAGCTGTTTTGCGAGCATAATGTTTTGTTAAAAAATCTGTAATGAATGGTAAGATAAATATTGAAAGTACTACAACAGCAACGAAAATTAAGGTTTTATATGTGAATGGTGCAAAGATTAATCCAAGAGCTATAACCGTACCCAAATCATTTATAAAGCAAGCACCCAATACTCCTTTTCCGAAACTTGTTTTGTTGAATCCATACTCAAGCATGACAGCATACACAACAGCCATAGATGTTGTTGAAAGGGCAATACCAGATAAAAGACTTGCGGAAAAACTCCAACCTAAAAGGTAATATGCTATTAAGGAACAACCAATGAACGGAGCAAAAAACCCAATAATACCGATAACTGAAACTTCGTTGAATTTCTTTTTTAGTGCTGATGGTTCAAGCTCTGCTCCTGCTAAGAAGGTTAGAAGAATGGCACCTGATGAGGCAATGAATTTTAACCATTCTGAATTAATTTGTAATTTGTCAAGAAGCCCTAATTCGTAAGCAACATATCCGGCACAAGCACCGACAATTATTTCAATAAGTGCAATGGATATTTTTAATAAATCTGCAATTATAGCAGATACTATGGCTAAGAAAAGCCAAATCGAAGCAACTAAGAATATTTCTAACATATAATCCTCACTAATTAAATAAACAAAAAAAATTAATTAGGAGTTATCAGCTCAACAAGCAGTTAAAGGGAAACTCCATTCCCAAAAATTTTATGACTTAATAAAATAATAATTATTTTATCGAATAGTTCTTCAACTCCCAAACAGTAGTTTTATTTGTAGTATTGTCAAGAGTTTCTTTTCGGATAAGACCGACACCAGGGACAAAGGAAATCCATTCGTGAGCTTTCCTGTCCTGCGAATCGGTTATTCTTTCAATCTCGTAAACATTATCGAATTTACCGGCAGGAACAGTTAGTGACCCAATTAAAGAACCACCGGAAGATTTGTCAGAACCATAAGATTGTTCAATATTTCGGACATTCCAGTTCAGATATTTGTCAACAGGTAGAATATAGGATTTTAATATTTTTAGATTATTGGTTAAATTCTTTGTGTCTGTAAAAAAGAAAACTGTATCATCAATGATAGCAACGAAATTTGAATATTTATTACCTAATTCTTCGAAAGACCATTGTGATGCAGAATTTGTATCAGGCAACAAAACTCGTTTGTCTATTAATATTTTAACAGTACCTTTGTATTGATTATCAACTGTGATGTTGTATTCCCAATGATTCCCCGGACTGTTAGGAAAATAATCACCCCAAAGAGTGTCTTTCTCTGTCGGCTTGACTACCGGTGGAAGCCATGGAGTAATATTTGCTTCCTGACATGAAAGCAGCAAAAATAATAGAATGATATTTATCGTTAAATTCTTCAAATGTCATAGTTCAAATAAATTAGAATGTAAAAATACACTCCATTCAAAAACATTAAGACAATCAAATTATAATATATTACTTATCCTTCAGTTTCTGTTTGCTCATTAATTTACTGTGCCCAAGCACAGATATATAGCTCTGAAGGACAAACCATCAATGGATGAGTCGGTAGTACTCTGACTGTGAATCCCTGAACACCTGTGTCTGAGCAAGTATAAGTTCCTTCATAATAGTGATATTTGTCTTCAGAACGAACTAATTTCAGATTCTCAGCCCGTGTATTAACCAGTTCACCTAAATGGTCAACTGAACCATAGTAAACTTGTACCATAACATCGTTTGGAGTTAGGTTCCCTAATGTAACACTAGCTGAAACTTTAATCGGTTTTCCAATATAATTTTCACCGTTTTCTTCCATCGAAACATCGAGTATTTCAACATTAGCCCATTCTTTCCTTACAGCATCTTTCCATTCCTTAAATTTTGCAGCGCTTACTGCTTTGTTCTGGGTCAATGTAACGTAATTCTTAAGAGCATTTAGATAAAACATATTGGCATAATCTTTTACCATCCTCTCGCTTGAAAACCTTCCTGCATTAGTTCTAATGGTTTCTTTAATAAACGAAACCCATTTATCCGGAGTTTTATTTGATTTTTCCCTGTCAAAGAACATAGGAACTATCACTTGTTCGAGCATATCATACAAAGCCCCGGCTTCAACAATATTCTGCTCATCGTAATTATCATACTCTTCCCCATGCCCTATGGAAAAGCCATTTTTACCGTTAAATGCCTCATCCCACCAGCCATCGAGAATGCTGAAATTCAGACAACCGTTCAAAGCCGCTTTCATGCCGCTTGTACCACTTGCTTCCATAGGTCGAACGGGAGTATTCAGCCATATATCACATCCTTTTACCATATAACGAGCAATAACAGTATCGTAATCTTCAAGAAATACTACATGTTTTTCCAAATTATATTCCCTGACTTTTTGAATAATAGACTGGATGACTTCCTTCCCCTGTACATCATGCGGATGTGCTTTACCTGCAAGTACTATTTGCACAGGTTTGTCGAATTTCTTTAATATTGTGGCTAATCTTTCCATATCAGTAAACAGCAGAGTTGCTCTCTTGTATGTTGCAAATCTTCTGGCAAAACCGATTGTCAGAGCATCGGGGTCAAGATACTCATTAATCTTACTTACTTGCTCAGGTGGTAAATGCCCTTTTTGTCTTCGCTTCAAATACTCTCTTGCAAAAAGAACCAACCTGACTCTTCGCCTCGTTTTCTCCCTCCAAAGCTCTTCTGAAGGAATCGAATCAATTTTATCCCAAATCGTTTGATTGTCAATTTCAGTTCTCCACTTTGGAGAAAAATACCTGTCGAACAATTCGGTAAATTCCCTTGCAACCCAAGTCATTGTATGAATCCCGTTTGTTATGTGTTGTATAGGGATTTCATCAACAGGAAAGCATTTCCAGATATTTTGCCACATCTTGCGGGCTACCTCTCCATGCAATTTACTTACACCGTTGTGATAGGAAGTAAGTTTTAATCCTAAAACCGTCATCGAGAAATCCTCATTTGGGTTTCCCTCATCAATTTGTCCCAAATGATAAAAATAATCTTTTGTTAAACCAAGGTTAGGGTAGTAATTATGGAAATAATCCTCCATCCTCGTTATTTTGAAAGTCTCATTACCAGCAGGTACCGGTGTATGTGTAGTAAAAATAGATGTTGCTTTGGTTATTTGCTTTGCAGCGCGAAAATCGAGATTGTATTGTTGCATATACATTTGAGTTCTTTCAATTAATGCAAATGCCGCATGACCTTCATTGATATGCACTGCTTCTGGCAATATATTCAATGCCTTCAATGCTCTCATTCCTCCAATACCGAGAATAATTTCCTGCTGAATTCTCGTCTCTCTAGTACCTCCGTAGAGTTGGTCTGTTATATCCCTGTACTCCTCCATCACATTAGGACCAATATTAGTATCCATCAGATATAGCGGTACCTTTCCAATTTGCATTCTCCAGATTTGTGCCCATGCTTTACCTTTTGGTAAATCAACTTCAATAAGAATCGGGTCACCGTTCTTATCCTTTTCGAGAATCAATGGCATAGAATAAAAATCGTTATAAGGATAATATTCGTTCTGCCAACCGTGTTGAGTCAAACGTTGACGAAAATAACCTTGCTGATATAGCAAACCTACACCAATTAAATTTAGGCCTAGATCACTCGCACTCTTTAAGTGGTCCCCCGACAGAATTCCCAAGCCACCTGAGTAATTTGGAAAACTTTCATTAATACCATATTCAGTGCTAAAATAAGCTATCGTCCCCTGTGGTTTATCTTCAATTTTATCATACCAACTGGTTGATTTCATATAAGCATTGAACTTTTTGTAAATATAATCAAGAAAAGAAGTAAAGTCAGTTTGTTCGGCAAGCAGATTTAATCTGTCAATAGAAAGCTTATTTATCATTTGTACAGGATTGTGATTAACCTCTTCCCATAACTCCCTATTAATCCTTACAAACAGTTCTTTTGCCTCAGAATTCCAACACCACCAATAGTTGTATGCCAGTTCCTTCAAAGTTGCAATTCTTTCCGGCAAATGTGCCGTTACGATAAAATCATGTACCGGTTTCATAAATTTTTCTCCGTTTTTTATCAATGCATTATAATATTAAATATAAAGTTATAATTTTATCTTAAATTAACAAAATATTATTGCTAAAAATAATTTATTTATATATTAACAACAATTTTCGTAAATTAATGTTTGTTTAAAAAAAAATTTAGAGAATATTTATTTGGAGGTAATAAATGGCATTCAGAGATAATTTTTCGACAGAAGAATGGAGAACTTTACAATTCGCTCATTTTTGGATTTTTAAAGCAGTTGCAGGTGTTGATAGGAATATTGATACAGAAGAACAAATTGCTCTGCATAACATTATGGAAAATGGAGCAAAATTCGATAATCCCTTAGTTAGAGAGATAATGATGGGTATCGAATTTAATATTGACGGTATTACTTCTGCTTTTTCTGATGATAAGCGAACCATTGAACAAGGACTTATTTCAGTCGCAGACCTTCTTGACCAAAAAGTGGATAAAGAAACTGCACTGAATTTTAAGAAAACCCTACTTGCTATAGGTATTGCTATTGGGCAAGCATCCGGAAAATGGTTTTCATCAAAATTCAGTAAAGAAGAAGTCGGTGCTTTGAAAGAAGCAGGTTTATTTCTTCGGGTTTCAGAAGATGACCTCCAAAAACCACCATTGCTAAACGATATTTTACTTACTATTTCCAATTAATAACTTACAATAATCTGGAAACAGATAGAGTAAATATTTCAGTTGACTTCCATAGTGCTGTCGACATAGCATCTAAGTTATTGTCCGCAGGTGAAGTTATTGCTGTTCCAACCGATACTGTCTATGGCCTGGTTTGTAATTTCTATAATCTAATGGCAGTTGAAAAAATATTTTCTCTAAAAAATAGACCGGTAAGCAAACCACTCGTTGCGTTTTGCAAGTCAATCGAAGATATCGAAAAAATTTGTACAAAAATTACTGATAAGTTCTATTTGTTGGCTGAAAAGTTCTATCCCGGTCCTTTAACAATAGTTTTAATGAAAAGCAATGTAGTCCCAAATCAATTAACCAACGGTTCAGATACAATAGGTGTAAGAATACCAAATTACAATTTTTTGAATATTCTGCTCGAAAAAGTTGATTTTCCATTGGCAAGTACATCGGCAAATTTATCGGATTCCGGTTCTTTTACTAATGCAGATGATGTTTTCAATACTTTTCTAGGAAAAATACCTCTGGTTGTTGATGGTGGAAATTGTCCTTTGGGAATTGAATCTACTGTTATTGATATCTCAACCGATAAATTTCATATTTTACGTGAAGGATTTATTAAAAAGGGTCAATTATTACCATATCTTTAAATTAAATATTTTAAATTAATTGCTTTTTTTAATAAATTGACATTTATGAATTTGCTTATAAATATAAATGATAGAACGAGAGGTAAAAATATTGAACAGAGCCGGCTTGCATACAAGACCTGCAGCTTCTTTAGTGAAGTTAGCGGCTAAGTTCAACTCAGAAGTTATTTTGAATAGAGATGGGTTTGCAATTAATGCTAAAAGCATTATTGGCGTTATGACATTGGCAGCAGAGAAGGGCAGTCGGTTAATTGTTCAGGTTGAAGGTGAAGACGAAGTTTTAGCTATTGAAGAAATTTGTAATTTGTTTGATTCGGGTTTTGGCGAAGATTAAATCTTTTAGATTATGCTTAATAAAGTAGAAATAAATAACATTAAAATTAAAAATACCCAAAATATTTTAAAAGGAATCCCATCTTCTCCGGGTCTGATTCATGGTAGAGCAGTTGTTTTACAACCTGAAACATTAGTTTTTCCTACCGAACATATTAGGGAATCATCAATACCTGATGAACTAAAGAGACTGGAAACTGCAGTCAATGATTTAATTCAGGAGTTCGTATCCGCACTCAGTAAAGTCAAAGATGAAGCAAAAAATGTTGCTGCTGTACTCGAATCAGATTTAATGATACTCACTGACGAAACCTTTTTAAATTCAATCAGAAATAAAATTAATTATGGATTTTCAACAGAAAGTGCGATAATCGGTGAATTTGATACGCAAATGCACTTCCTTTTAAATTCCAAAGACCATATCCTTAGAGAAAGAGCAATAGAACTTGAACACATCAAAGAAAGATTGATATCCGTCTTGCGATACAGATGTATTTATTATGGTATAGGGAAAAATGCCATTGTCATAGCTCAGTCTCTTACACCAACAGATATTGTAAACTTTAAAGAAGCAGGAACGTTGGGACTTGTGACAGAAGTTGGTGGTATAACTTCACACAGTTCTATCCTTGCCCGAAGCTTCGAAATTCCTGAAGTAATCGGACTAAAAGATGCTACTAATGTCATATTAGATAATAATAACCTAATTCTGGATGGTTATACAGGTACTGTAACTGTTAATCCGACAAAAAAATCAATTTCTGCTTACGTAGATAAAAAACAAAAAGAACAGGAACACAAAAGGCAACTCGGAGAACTTGCTAAGCTAAAGTCAATAACAAATGATGGTAAGACTGTTCGATTAATGGCTAATATAAACATACCAGAAGATATGGAAACGGCTGTTATGTATGGGGCAGAAGGCATTGGCTTGGTTCGCTCAGAACAATTAATAATCACAAAGAACTCGATTCCATCAGAAGAAGAACAATTCCTTTGGTACAAATCAATAGCTGATACAATTTATCCTGAATCAGTAACTATCAGAGCTTTCGATATTGGAAGTGATAAATATTCCGAAGGTATGCCCAAACACGAACAAAATCCCGCTTTGGGTTTCAGGGGTATCAGATTCCTTTTATACCGTGATGACATCTTCCGTTCTCAGATTAAAGCAATACTTCGTGCTTCAAAAAATAAAAATGTACGTTTGATGCTACCCTTGATTACTTGCTACAATGAAGTCGAGAAATCTGTTAAAATTATTGAAGAATGCAAAAACGAGCTACTAATAAATGATGTTCCATTTGATAATAGTATGCCTCTTGGGATAATGGTCGAAACACCAGCCGCAGCGATTCTGTCAGAAAGAATTGCATCTTTCGTTAATTTCTTCAGCATTGGCACTAATGACCTGACACAATATACTTTGGCTGTTGACAGAACAAATGAATTTGTATCCTCAATTTACGATTCTTTTCATCCGACAGTCCTGAGTTTAATTAAATTAACAGCAGATGCTGCAATCAAATATAATTTACCTGTTTCCGTTTGTGGAGAATTGGCAGGTCATGCTGCTGCGACATCCCTATTAATTGGTATGGGTATTAATGAACTTAGCGTCTCCCCTCCCATTCTATTGGAATTGAAAAAAAGGGTTCGTGAGATTAGTTTTAAAGAGTCTCAAAAATTAGCTGGTGAAATATTACAAATTGCTGATTGCGATAATATCAGGAAAAAATTAAGTTTTAGTTCCGAATGATTAATGATTAAAACAGTTTTCATATTGATTTTTTTTCTCGTTAATATTGTCTTTTCTAAGGCAAACGATACTACTAATTCCATTCTAATCGGATATTCAGAGAAATTCATGGAATTGATTCAAAATAAGAAATTCGAAGAAGCTTCCGACTATTTTGATTCAACTATGAAAAACGCTTTCCCAATAGATAAATTTAGAACAACATGGATTGGTGTTGAATCCCAGGTTGGCATATTAGAAAAAATTGTTAACAAAGAACAAGCAAAATACAATGGACTTCATGTTGTAATTTTCACTGGAAAGTTCGAAAAAATGTATCTCGATATACGCATGATTTATTCTGACAGTAATAAAATCTCCGGTTTTTTCCTTGCTCCAAATTATGACTACAGCGAGTATAAGACTCCTTCTTATGCCAACATTAACTCCTTCGAGGAAGAACAGGTTACTTTTGGGAGAAAAGGATGGGAGCTTAAAGGAACTTTAACCCTGCCCAAAAAAACCAAGGAAAATATGTCGGAAATATTTCCCGTTGTTATACTCGTTCATGGCTCAGGTCCCCATGATATGGATGAAAGCATCGGTCCCAATAAACCTTTTAAGGATCTTGCATGGGGTTTGGCTTCAAAACGGGTTGCAGTTTTCAGATATAATAAGAGAACAAAGGAACATGCCACTCAGATTCTGGACAAACTTCCGAATTTCACACTTTATGATGAAACTATTGAAGATGCCCTCGAAGCCGTAAAAAAAATGGTTAATATGTCTGATATTGACCCGTTTCGGATTTATGTTCTTGGACACTCCTTGGGTGGGATGGCTATCCCTCGCATTGCCGATAATGACCGTCTCATTGCCGGATATATCATAATGGCAGGAAATGCACGACCTCTACAGGAGTTATTAGTTGACCAATACAATTATCTCTTTAAACTCGATGGTAAAATCAGTGATGAAGAACAGATTGAACTCGATACCCTGCAAGCACAAATCGAGAGAATCAACAGCAAGGATTTTAACAAAGATATTCCCATGAACCTTCTTCCTAATGCAACACCGGCTGCCTATTGGCTCGATATCAGAGATTACAACCCTTCGCAAAAAGCAAAGGAGATAAATTCTAAACTTTTGATAATGCAGGGTGAAAGAGATTATCAGGTTACTACAAAAGACTTTGAAATCTGGAAAAAGGAACTTTCCGAAAAAAAGAATGTTGAATTTAAATTGTATCCAAAATTAAATCACTTATTCATGGAAGGCAAAGGTAAAAGCAAACCTGAAGAATATTCTAATGAAAATCATATACCTGTATATGTTATTGATGATATAGTAAAATTTATTCTACGAAAATATTAATTTAAAACAAAAATATTTATTTTATACCTGATGTATTTTAATAAAATTTTCTGTCATTATTTTTTTTGCAGTTAAACCGGAAACAAAAACAACACGGCCTCCACTATTTATCATTCCAAGGTGTTTAATGATTTCAGAAAATTGTTCAAAAATGCTTTCCTGAGTTAGTTCAGGTTTGATACAGATTGCCTTTACACCCCAAACAAATGATTCCATTCTCCTTTGTATGTGTTTACTGTCAGTTAACACAATTATTGGTTTTTCAGGTCTGTACTTTGCAATATTTTTTGCAGTATATCCAGAACTTGTATATGCTACGATAGCAGATGCATTGATTTGCTCGGCAATAACGACTGAAGCTTTTCCCATGGCATCAGAGATGTTCTGTTTGATATCTTTAGGAATCTCAAGTGCTTTCTGATGGTTATTATATTTTGCTTCAATAGCATTGATAATTTTGCTCATATATTGCACCGAATCGAAAGCGAATTGCCCAATACTTGTTTCACCGCTTAACATAACACAATCACATCCGTCAAGAACGGCATTTGCAATATCGCTTGCTTCAGCTCTTGTCGGTCGGGGATTATTAATCATTGATTCAAGCATCTGAGTAGCTATGATGACAGGTTTACCATAATAATTACACTTTTTCACAATATCTTTTTGAACAATTGGTACTTGTTCTGCAGGCATTTCGAGACCCAAATCTCCTCTTGCAACCATTATGGCATCTGATTCATCAATGATGGCATCAATGTTACTGTATGCTTCAGGTCGTTCTATTTTGGAAATTATGGGAACCGAATTACCATAAATTTTCATGGCAGTTTTTAGTTCAAGAATGTCTCTTTCAGAACGCACAAATGACAGAGCAACTGCGTCAATACCCGATTCCAAACCAAATTGTAAATCCTTTAAATCTTTCGTACTTAATGAGGGAGCGTCACTGGAAACTCCAGGAGCAATAATGCCTTTATTGTCTTTTAAAACACCACCTTTAATAACTTCAGTGATAATATCATTATTCTGAATTTTTTTTACTTTCAATATAATATAACCATCATCAAGTAAAAGTGTATTACCAACCGACAATTCATTTATCAGATTTGAGTATGAAGTACACACTTTGCTATTATCAGCAACTGAAGTTTTGTCAATGGTTATAATAAAATCCTGCCCATTTTCAATTGAAGCAAATCCATTTGGAAATTTGCCAATACGGATTTTTGGTCCCTGCAAATCAAGTAAGATTGCTACCGGCTTACCAGTTTTTTCAGATGCTTCCCGAATATCATTTATATTTTGTAAATGATACTCATGAGTGCCATGTGAAAAGTTAAGCCGGGCAGCATCCATACCCGATTCAATAAGCTGAACAAGTTTATCAACTCCACTTGTTGCAGGTCCGATAGTACATACTATTTTTGTTTTTCGCATTAACTTTAGTAATTCTCTTCCTTAACCTGAAAATAAGACTGTGGGTGAAGGCATGCCGGACAATTTTTCGGTGCTGAATTACCTTCATGTACGTATCCGCAATTTGTGCATTTCCACAGAACTTTCCCATCTTTAGTGAAAACTTTGCCTTCTTCAATATTCTTCAATAATTTCAAATACCTTTTTTCGTGTTCAGCTTCAACTTTAGCAATTAAAAGCCATGCAGATGCAATTTCATTAAAGCCTTCTTCCTTAGCTATTTTAGCAAATTCGGGATATAGCTCAGTCCATTCCTCATTTTCACCTTCTGCAGAAGCTTTCAGGTTTTCTATTGTTGTGCCAATTTTTCCGGCAGGATAAGTAGCGGTGATTTCCACCATTCTACCTTCGAGAAATTTAAAGAACCTTTTTGCATGCTCTTTTTCTTGCAATGCTGTCTCTGTAAAGATATTTGCAATTTGCTCAAAACCCTCATTTTTAGCTACTTTTGCGAAAAACTCATAACGATTTCTTGCCTGTGATTCCCCGGCAAAAGACTTCAATAAATTTTGTTCAGTTTTACTACCTGCTAATAACATATTAACCTCCTTATTATAAAATCAATTTAATGAATGTTTAAAATATTATTTTTTATTCAAAACTCAAAATTTAATATTTTTAATAATTCCATTGATATTATTTACTTTTTTTGTAAGTTTAGATTTATACTAAATTAAGAGGAATTAACAATGTTATTGACATTAATAAATAAATTAAATATATATCGGAATTGGTCACTAAAATTTATTATTTTACTTGTGATAATATCTTTATATTCATGCAGTGAAAGAACCGACAGTGAGCAAATTATTGAACTTTGGAAAAGTAATGGTTCTGAAACAAAACTAGCAATAAATTATCCAAGAGATAAGACAATATTTCCACCTGAGATTACTTCTCCTACCATAATCTGGGATGATAAAAGTTCTGCAAATAATTGGACAGTATATTTTGAGAGTAACAATGATATAATTTTTTCTTCAGATATTTTAAATGATAAAGAGTATCAGCCTGATTCTGCAATCTGGGAAGAAATAAAATCCAAATCAAAAGAAAAGTTCATTAACATTAGAATCTTAGGATTCAAATCAGGTAAAGATGAATTATCAAAAATTGAAAAAATAATATCTTCAGGAAGCGTTCAGATTAAAACATCCAAAGATTCTGTGAATGCACTTATATTTTACAGAACAGTTACTTTACCATTCGGTTTTGCTATAGAGCATTTGCACTCAATCAGCTGGAGATTAGGTGATATTTCATCTTATCAGGAACCACCAAAAGTAATAGACAGTTTACCGGTATGCGGGAATTGCCATTCTTTTTCAACAGATGGTAAATTCATTGGCTTAGATGTTGACTATGGAAATGATAAGGGTTCATATTATATTCAAAAAATTGATAAAAAGATGAAAATTGAATATGATGATATCGTTACCTGGAGTGATTACAAAAAAGAAGATGGTGATAAAACTTATGGATTACTATCGCAAATATCTCCTGACGGTAGATATGCTTTAAGCACTGTTAAGGACAGGTCAATATTTGTCAGAATACCGGACCTAATGATATCACAATTATTTTTTCCGGTAAAAGGAATAATTGGAGTTTACGATACAAAGACAAAGCAATTCAACTCACTTCCCGGAGCAAATAATCCAGAGTACTGCCAGAGTAATCCAAGTTGGAGCCCGGATGGTAAGGAAGTCATTTTTGCAAGAGCGCCTTATTTAAAAATTCCTGAGGCAGAAAAATCAAATGAGGTTATTTTACCTACATCTATAGCACAGAATTTTATTGATGGTAAGCAAGATTATAAGTTTGATTTGTACAGAATTCCATTCAACGACGGTATGGGAGGGGAAGCAGTACCCTTGGAAGGAGCATCGAATAACGGTAAAAGTAATTTCTTTGCGAAGTATTCTCCAAATGGAAAATGGATAGTCTTTACTCAGGCAAAAAACTTTATGCTTTTGCAACCTGATGCAAAATTATTTATAATGCCATCAAAAGGTGGTAAACCAAGAGAAATGAATTGCAATAATCCCAATACAATGAATTCATGGCATTCATGGTCACCAAATGGAAAATGGATGGTGTTCTCATCAAAAGCAAGAGGACCATATACGCAATTATATTTAACTCATATTGATGAAAATGGCTGGGATTCTCCACCTGTGTTGCTTGAATACCTCAGTGTCAAAAACTATGCTGTGAATATACCCGAATTTGTTAATATTTCCAAGAGAGGTATTGAAAAAATAGAAGAAAACTTTATGGATAATGATAACTACAGTTTTATCAGGGGCAAATCAAAATTGGAATTGGGTGACCTCGATGGTGCGATGAATGATATAAATAAAGCCATAGGAACAGACCCCAAAAATCCACATTCTTTTAATGTGCGGGCTTTAATAAAAATTGAGAAAGGTGATTATTCAGGAGCAATAAGTGATTTTTCTCAGGTTATTAAATTTGCACCTGAACGATTCGACGCATACGCAAATCGAGCATCAGCAAAATTTAATTTGAAGGATTTCAAAGGAGCCATTGAAGATTTAAATAAGGTGGTTGAATTGAATCCCAAAGGTTCTCGCGGCTACTACAGCAGGGCTACTGCAAAATACAATGTTGGTGATTATTCAGGAGCTTTGAAGGATTATACACAATCAATTAAGCTTAATCCAAAAAATGACAAAGCATGGTTTGAAAGAGCAATTGCAAAAATGCAATTAGGCCAATTGGAATCTGCATGCGGAGATTTGAACAAAGCAATTGAATTAGGAAATAAGGATGCTGTCCAATATTTGAATGAGTATTGTAAATAAACAGCAGAAAGCTTAAAGCAAAAAGCTGAATGATAAATGTAAAAGAAAACTGATAGAATTGAAAGTAATTGAATTAAATACTAAAGATAAGGTATCGAGAATACTGATTGGGGAATCCATTGAGAATTTAGATAAATATGTTCCCAAAAAAACAATTATTATTACAGATTCTAATGTAGCTCGATTCTACGGCAAGTATTTTAATAAATATAAAGTCATTAAAATAGAACCCGGTGAAAAATCAAAAAGAATACAAACCATAGAAGAAATCAGCAGAAAGTTAATGAAATTCAGAGCAGACAGGGATTCTTTTATTCTTGGTATTGGTGGAGGAGTAGTAACAGATATTACGGGATTCATTGCTTCAATATTTAAGAGGGGATTAAAATTTGGGTTCGTTTCAACAACATTATTAGGACAAATTGATGCCTCGATTGGTGGAAAAAATGGAATCGATTTTGAAGAAATTAAAAATGTAATTGGTACTTTCAGACATCCTGAGTTTGTTATATCCGATTTAACAACATTAAAAACCTTACCACAACAAGAATTAATTAATGGTATGGCTGAGCTGATAAAAATAGCTTTAATTTCCGATAAAGAATTCTTTGAGGATATTGAAGAAAATTTTAGGACAATTCTTGATTTAGATTTTAATAAATTAGAATATTATGTTTCCCATGCTGCTATGCTAAAAGCAGGTATTGTTCGAAAAGATGAAAAAGAGAATGGGATTAGAATGATTTTAAATTTTGGTCATACTTTCGGACATGCAGTCGAATCAGTTTCTGGATTATCTCATGGTGAATCTGTTGCTTTGGGGATGCTGAAAGCTATTGAAATATCTGTTTATAATTCAGGTTTAAATTATGATGTTTATGATAGGGTCAAAAAATTACTTTTAAAAGTTGGATTGTCAGTTGAATATAATTATGTTAAAGAGGGAATTCTAAACACAATGATATTTGATAAAAAAAAGTATGGCGATAAAATTAAATTTGTAATATTAAACGAAATTGGCAAAACTGAAATAGTTAATTTAGGATTTGATGAATTAAAGAGGTATTTATGATTTGTGTTAGTATAAATGCGGAGAAATATGATGAGAGTGAAGTTTATTTGACTCAGTATTCATTCATTGAATTTCGACTGGATAATACTAAAATGAATAATGATGAGATAAGACGATTGTTTAATTCTTCAAATAAATTAATAGCAACTTGCAGACCAGGTAAATACGATGAAGATTTGAGACTAAAGATATTAATAACAGCGATACAATCAGGTGCCTCGTATGTTGATATTGAGAATGGTTCTGATTTAAAAAGGATTCATGAGTTGAAGAATGAGGCAAATAAATCATTTTGTAAATTAATAATATCATATCATAATTTTGACACAACACCGGAGAAATCTTTTCTAAAAAATGCTATTAATGAAGCTTTTACGAATGGTGCAGATATAGTTAAAATTGCCTGCAAACCAGAGAATGAAATTGATATTATAAATTTGTTATCTCTTTATAAGAATTATCCTAAAGGGAAACTTATTTCAATTGGTATGGGAGTAAAAGGGCGTATAACAAGAGTAGCTGCACCTTTTCTTGGTGCTCCTTTTACTTATTCATCAATAGACTATGAATCAGAAACAGCTCCGGGACAAATTGATGTCCAAAATATGAAAAAGATATACGACCTGATGCGATGATAAATTTGCATAATATTTTCGGAGTTGCAGGTAAACCAATTCTTCATAGCAAGAGCCCCGATGTTTTCAATTATTTTCATGGGGAAACTCATTTAAATGATTCTTACTACATCAGAATAATTTCTGATTCAGCTAAAGAGATATCTGAAATTATGAATACTCTGAATATAAAGGGCTTGAATATCACTTCACCTTTTAAGGAAGATATAATTTACTATCTTGATGAAGTAAATGCTCCTGCAAATATAATCAATGCAGTTAACGTTATCGTTAATTATGATGATAAATTGATTGGTTATAATACAGATTATATCGGAGTAATTGAAACTATTAAAAAGCATGATTTGAATAAAAGCAATTTAAAATATTTGGTTATTGGAGCAGGGGGAGCCGGAAGAGCTGCGGCTTATGGACTTATGAGGGAAGGATTGAATGTAACAATTATTAACAGAACTAACGATAAGGCAAAAGAATATTCAGAAAAAATAAAATGCAGATTTGCTGATTGGAACAGTATTGGTGATGAAATTAAAAAAGCAAATGTTATTATTAATACATTATCTTCTAAATATTTTAATCTTGATAAATATGACACCAAAGGGAAATATGTACTCAAAGCTGATTATACCAAATCAAATGATAAAAATGTTAGTGGCTTGGAATGGTTGATACATCAGGCAATGCCTTCGTTAAAATTCTTTACAGGATTAGATATCACTGTTGATAAGACAGATTTTAATGCAATAATTGAAAAGCTCAATGAGAAAAGTTCTGGAGTTCCAAAGAAAGCTAATATTTCTCTTATTGGATTTATCGGAAGTGGAAAAACAGCAATTGGCAGGATATTAGCCGAGAAATTAAATTGGGAATTTATTGATACTGATGAATTAATTGTGCAAAAGGAAAATATTCCGATACGTGAAATATTCCGCAAGTTTGGAGAAACATATTTCAGAAATCTAGAGAGAGAAATATTAGATAGTCTTAAGGATAGAAAAAACATAGTAATATCATGTGGCGGTGGGCTAATCTTAGAAGATGATAACAGTGAATTATTAAAAGAAATCAGCAATATATTCTGGATATTTTCACCGATAGAAAAATGTATAGAAAGGTTAGACAATGAGTTAAGACCACCATTGACTAATCCTTTCGATTCGGTTACTGACCCACTTGAAAAAGCAGAAATATTATTTAATTACAGAATTCCGTATTATTGTGAAATTGCTGACGCCTTAGTTTATAATAATTATTCCATTGATGATGCTGTGAATAAAATATATGAAGAAGTCCATACATACTTCGGTTATTAATGGAGAAATTAATGCTCCCAGTTCAAAAAGCTATACGATACGGGCTTTAGCAGGAGCTTTGCTTTCAGATGGATATTCAATAATTTTGAAACCTGCTATCTGTGAAGATGTAAAGGCAGCGATTGAAGTTATTGAATGCCTTGGTGCAGAAGTTGAAATATCAAAAAACTCTTTTTTGGTTAAAGGTGGACTGAATCTTAAGAGGAAGATTATAAATTGCGGAGAGTCTGCTTTATGTGTTAGATTATTTTCAGCTATTGCACCAATATTGTCTGATGAAATAATAATTCAGGGAAAAGGAACTATATTAAACAGAAGCTTTGCCGATGTAGTGGAAGGTTTAAATTCTTTAGGAGTAATTTGTGAATCTGAAAGAGGATATTTGCCTTTAAAAATAAAAGGGTCATATACGAAAAGTGAAGTTAGTATTGACTGCTCTGTAAGTTCACAGTTTTTATCAGGATTATTATTTGCATTGCCATTAATAGTAAATGATACGAAAATAAATATCATTAATCTTAAAAGTAAACCATATATAAGTTTGACAATGGATATTCTAAAGCAATTTGGAATAAAGATAAAACAAAATAATTTTGAGGAATTTAATATTAACGGTAAGCAAAGTTTTCAATCAACTAACATTTCAGTTGAAGGTGACTGGAGCAATTCTGCATTTTTACTTGTTGCAGGAGCGATTGCAGGAAGTGTGAAGGTTAGAGGTTTAAATTTAAATTCCTATCAGGGTGACAGAAAAATATTGGAGGTATTAGATAAAGCCGGTGCTATTATTACAATAGATAATGAATCTTTACAGGTAAAAATGAATATTTTGAAGACGTTTAATTATGATGCAACTGATACCCCTGACTTATTTCCGCCATTGGTTATTTTGGCGTTAGGGTGTGATGGTACATCAAAGATAGCAGGTACCAACAGATTGCTGAACAAGGAAAGCAACAGATTAAAAGCTTTAATTTCTGAATTTACTAAACTAGGTATTAAAATATATGAAGAGGATAATACTCTTAATATTGAAGGTGGAAAGGTTTTTGGTTGTGAGGTTGATAGCCACAATGACCATAGAATAGCTATGGCACTTGCTGTAGCAGGATTAAAATCCGAATCACCAGTTATAATTAATGATGCTGAATGTGTTAAGAAGTCATATCCTGATTTCTTTAATGATTTGAAAAATATTGGAGGACAAATAGATGAATAGTTTTGGAAGAATTTTTAGAGTGAGTATTTTCGGTGAATCTCATGGACCGAGTGTCGGTGTTTTGATTGATGGTTGTCCTGCAGGGATTAAAATCAGTGATTCAGATTTCATCAAAGAAATTAACAGAAGACGCCCCGGTGCAGTTGGTACGACCAAGAGAATTGAACATGATATAACAATTATAGAATCAGGAATATTTAAGAATAGGACTACCGGTACGCCGATTCTGATTAGATTTGAAAATAAGGATATACAGAGTAAGAATTATGAGCAATATCTTGAAATACCGAGACCCGGTCATGCTGATTTCACATCAAAAATCAAATTTATGGGTTTTAATGACTATCGTGGTGGTGGACATAATTCAGGAAGACTTACTATCGGACTGGTTACAGCCGGTGTCATTGCAAAAAAGATGATTGCACCAATTAAAATAAATGCAAAGTTAGTTGAGGTTGGTGGAACTAAGAACATAAAAGAAATAATTGATAAAATATCAGAGACAGGAGATTCCATTGGAGGATTGATTGAATGTAAAGCTGATAAACTGCCTGTCGGATTAGGTGAACCTTTCTTCGATAGTATCGAGTCAATGATTAGCCATATAATTTTTGCAATTCCGGCTATCAAAGGTATTGAATTTGGAGTAGGATTTAAATCTGCAGATATGAAGGGCTCTGAGTTTAATGATGTATTCATAAATGAATTTGGCAAGACTGAAACTAACAATTCAGGTGGAGTAAATGGTGGAATATCGAATGGTAATCAAATTGTTTTCAGAGTTGCGGTCAAACCGCCATCGTCAATTTCTTTGAAGCAGAAAACTTTTAACTTTAAAAAAATGAAAATGGATGAACTTGTGATTAAAGGTCGTCATGATGCCTGTATTGCTCTTCGTATGCCTGCTATTGTAGAAGCCGCAGCTGCTATAGCACTGGCAGATTTGAAAATGATAAACGAAGCTATGAAATAACATGGTTAAAAATACAATCATCATAATATTAACTTTATTTGTTTTTATACTGATTACATTTTTCCTTATCTTTGGTGGAGGTTTTGGAAAAAAACAGGTGCTTAATAATAAACTCGATGGTTCTATACTATTATTTGCTCATCGTGGTATTGTTGGCTATCCTGAAAATACAAAAGAGAGTATAGAAGCAGCGAAAAGTTATGGATTAAATGCTGTTGAAATAGACATCAGACAGACAAAAGATGGTATTTTTGTGTTATTTCACGATGTCAATTGTAAAAAATTAACAGGTAGAAATATTATATTGTCAGAAATTAATTATAAGGAATTGAAAAAATACCCTATAGTCTTTCAGAGAGAGAAAACTAATAACTACGTATTATCTCTGGAAGATTTTTTAAAGGAATATTCTGACTTTTATGTTTACCTTGATACAAAAACAGATGGCGAGAAAACAAAATTTGAAAAAGCAGATAAATTAGTAGAAATACTGAAGGAATATAATGTTTTCAATAAAGTGATTGTTGCGAATGCAGATTTCCTTTTTCTGGCATATATTGAATATAAATATCCTGAAGTTTTGACAGCGCTTGAAGGTTTCAGCAATGATAAAATTTGGATATATAATCTCATCCCAAAAAATTTCAAGACAGATTTTTTGTCAAGTTCTTACAAGGACATAACTGATGAAGAAATAGAATGGCTAAAGGAAAACAATATGCTGTCACAAAGAATTCTTTATCATGTTGATTCTGAGAATAATGATAAATACTTGAATAAAGGTATATCAAAGATTATTGTTGATTATGATACGAGTTTTATATTAGCCAAATAGTTGAGTTTGTTCAGCAATTTTTAATTTATTTTCAGATAATTTGGGATAAAACTTACTATTTAAATAATCAATAATTTCTTCACTTTTATTAAATTCGATAGCTCCACGATTAATTAAATCAGCGTTACCTATAGCATTAATTTTGTTCGGACTAAGAACAAATGTTGGAATATTTAAATTTAATGCATTTTTTGCAGCATCAAATGTTCCACTCAATACTCCCTTTTCATCTTTTTCAGGTCCTGAATTAATAACAACAACAATATCTGATAAACCAACTACAACTTTATTTCTAATCATCGCATTTGAAGCTTTCCAATTTTCATCAGGGAGAAATTGTGAAATAAAAAGGGTATTTCTTTCCCAATTTAATTCCTGAAATTCTTTTGAAACCAACAATTTGTTTATTCCCATGCTTAAAACTACTGAGGTAGTCCCATCACTTTTTAATGCACCAAGATGACCAGCTGTATCAACACCTTTTGCGTATCCGGAAACTACATTGTAACCAGAATTACTTAAAAGATAGGCTAGAATCTCAGTAGCTTTAAGAATTCTTTCATCAGTGTTTCTTGAACCAACAATAGCTGCACTTTTACTTGACAACAGTGGTAAATAACCTCGACAGAACAACACTTGAGGGCAATTATCTTGTAAAGATGATTTCAACTTTTCAGGGTAATTATTATCATCTATTGTAATTATCCTTGTTTGATTTTCAATAACTTTTTGATATGATTCATGAATTTTATCAAAATCTATTTCCATGAAATTTTTATATTTTACCCTTGAGAATCGCCCTTTTCCAAACTCAGGAAATAATTGATTGAATTCACTTTCGGTAACCTCAAAGATTTTCTCCAAAGGATAATTATTTAATGCTATAGACTTCCTAAGAATACTTAGTCCTTTATTCCCGAGACCATTGACAAATAAAAGTTTGAACCATGTTAAGTTATTATCGGATTTCATTTTTTCACTCTTGTTTTAGTTAATGTCAAGACATATACTCTATCTACTTTTCCCTTTTCCAGAAATAATTGAGATATGACATTCATCGTTGCCCCTGATCTGTATAAATCGTCGAAAAGCATTACTTTTTTTGACTTGTACCTGGTATCTTTTAATTCAAAATGATTTCTTAAAATATTAATACGAGTTTCGTAATCTTCAATATCTTTCAATTCACTTGTGGGTTTTGTTTTGATTAAATAGTCCAAATCAACTTTGACATTAATAAGATTACCTATTTCTTTAACAATTTCATATACAGGCTGAAAATTTCTTTGCTTTGAAGGTGGTATTGGAATTAAAGCTGAAAGATATGGAGTTACTAATCTGGTTTTTAAGAAATCGACAACTAATTGAGCTATCATTTTAACTTTTGAATCATCTTCTTCATATTTCAATTGATAAAGTAATTCACCAAGTTCAGTTCGTTTTGTCTCGAAATGACCTTCACTTAAGAATTTACTTGATATGGTATGGTAATCCATAGCCCACCCAGCTTTCCAATTACCAATTAATTCTATAGGTTCTATTTCCATAAATTCCTCAAAATTACAAACTAAACAATTATAATTTTATTTTACCAACCCATCCAATAACTCTGACAACATCCTTGCCGATTCCTTTCTTTCGTATTTTCTGATTTTTTCATCAATCGGATTATAATTCCAAGATTCAGATTCCCATTGATTGTAATAATCTAAAATAATTTCTGCTGTCAAATCAATTTCAGATTGATGAGCTACCCTACCGCTTCGAGTTTCTTCCATCAACTTTGCAATTGCCCCGTCGTGAGGAGCTATCGTTATTACAGGTCTTTTTACACCAATATATTCATATACTTTTCCGGGGACAATTTCATTGCTTTCCTTGGATTCATCAACAACTAATAGCAGAGCATCACTTAACATCAAATATTCTATGCTTTTTTCATGTGGAATGTAGTCAATTATCTCAATTGAATTTTTGAAACTTGCATTGTTGAACATCTCATGTACTTCATTTCCGAAACGACCTATAAACCTTAATTTCAAATTATCAGGATTGATTTTATTTTCCTTAATCAGTTTTTCTATTGCTTCGAAAAAGCTTGCAGGGTTGCGTCTGCCATACATGGAACCTGTGTAGGTTACTGTGAATTTTTCATTTCTTTTTTTCTCAACATTCGGAAAATCAGCTGAATCAAAGCCATTTGGAACATGATGAAATTTGTTTTTATTTAATCTGGGATATTTGCCCAAGGCATCTTTAATAATACCTTCCCAAGCACATTCAATAGCATTTGCTTCTGTGAAAACAGATTTTTCCATCATTAAATCAATTATTTCAGGAATGAACCAACGCTTTGGTACTGATATAAAACCTCTCCATGGATCACGAAAACCTGCTACCCAAGGAAGACCGCTTCTTCTTTTGAAATTCCTTGCTATAAGTGAGCATGTATAAGGTGGTGAGGAACTATAAATAGCATCGATTTTGTGTTTTCTTTGGATTTGCTTAATCATTTTTGCAGCTGAAAGACGCCATCCAATCCGAGCATCAGGAATAAAGAATGTAGCTCTGATTAGTTCCGCAATTTTCTCCTTGAAAGTCAACTCTTGACCTTCTTTCTTGATTACATTGACATCAATAGCTGTTCCTGGTTTCTTACCTGTCAGTTTTCTGTAAAGGTCATAAGGTTCATAAATATGTGACCTATAAACAGGAACATCGCTTGGGATTTTTTCGAGTAAAGATTCATCTCTAGCAGGAAATTGTCCATTAGAAACAGTAAGCACAATAGGTTTCCAACCAAATTCGGGTAGATATTGAATATGCTTCAGCACCCTTTGTACTCCGGGACCTCCCGAAGGCGGAAAATAATATGCTATAATTAATAAGTTTTTCATTTTAAATTACAATTTTAAAAAAGTCAAATTAAGGAAAATTCTTTGTATTTATTTAGAAAATAACTTTATTTTAAAATCGTTGCTCAATTAATGAATAAAGACGAACATATAGATTATTGGTTGAGAGGTGCACAAGATAATCTCGAAGCTGTCTTATTGATATATAATTCAAAAAGATATGATTGGGCTTTATATATTGCACATTTGTCTATAGAAAAACTTTTAAAGGCAAAACTTATTAATACAACTAATAATGTTGTTCCACCAAAAATTCATAATCTCCTGAAATTAGCTGATTTATCCGGTGTGATTCTGAGTGACGAACAAAAAGAATTTTTAACTGATCTGAACAGATTTCAGATTGAGGCAAGATATCCTGATGTTAAATTGGATCTCTTTAAAATAGCTACTAAAGAATTTGCTGATGAATATTTAAAAAAATTTAAGGAAATTTTCTCATGGCTAAAATCCCAAATTTAATAATTGAAATAGTAAATAAGTTTATAAAAGAAGCTGAAAAAGATAATATCAGAATATCCCAGGCAGTGATTTTCGGCAGTTATGCCAAAGGTACAAATCACGAATACAGCGATATTGATTTAGCGGTTGTATCGGATGATTTTGAAGGTATAAGTTTCTATGACAATAAAAAACTGACCAAAGCAATGTTAAGAACAAGTATTGATTTGGAAACACACACATATTTACCTTCCGAATTCAACGAGGATAATCCATTTGTAAAAGAAATTCTTGAATACGGATTCAGGGTTGTTTAACTATTCTCAATTATAGGAATGGTTGATTTTAAATGTATCAATCTTATTACTAATATTAGTAATATCCTCTTAACTTATTCTTCAAATCACTTTTTTTAATTAGTCAATATTATTAAAGGTTAGGGTATTATCTTTTTACTAAGTTTCAAGTTAAATTGTTTAATTAATCAATATACTGTAATCATCTCAACTTTTAAATTGTATTTGTCCTCAATTTTAATAAAATATGTTCCCCTGACAATGGCATCAGTCTTTATTCTAATAATTGAATCACCGGATTTAATAGTATTAATTACAATTTCTTTTCCAAGAAGGTCAAATAATGTTATTTCAATTAAGTTTGTCCTTATATCATTTGTTGCAATATTTAGGATTTCTCCCATTCTTGCAGGGTTTGGATAAACATGAAATGTATTATTTTTAATATCTTCCACAACATTTGGCAATTGACCGAATTCAAAATATTTTTCATTTCCGAAAGGTACTTTTGTCGTCCAGCCCCTGTTGTCTTTTGCCTCGAAGTAATATTGTAAAAATTGATTATTTTCAGGTAACTGAAGCTGGACATTAATAATTTGTGCTGTATCTTTCTCAATATCAATTTTCTGAAAATTACTTGTTTTATCAATTCGGTAATAAAGCGAAGCTTCTGTAAGCATCCATCCTTTATCATATCTGTCTCCTTCGAATGTTACAGGTATTAGGACGTTGCCTTTTGGAACAAAACTTAATGGATTTGCTGGATAATGATAAATGTATGGTGCATGATTCCAGCTATACTCTGCAAAAGGTTCAAGATGTGTATATTTCTGTGCCCATGTAGTATAGATCATTCCTTTGAAATCCAATGTATTTTGAGTCCATTCCTTCCAGATACGAATATTATTTTCGTCCTGGTCATAGTAAGGAGCAGAAACTTGCCTGAAACCTTTGGATGAAAAGAAATCCAGACTTTCACTGTGTTTTCCGCTGTTCCAGTTGGCAATACCTATGTCTTTCGATATTATATCTGCACTACCCGTCATATCACCGTTAATCAGATAATAATTAGATTTTTGAGCGTTGTGATACTCGTCGAACATATCGCTCCAAACCCAGATATCTGCATCCGTATTATGTCTTTTAATTATATCAACACATTTCCCAACATTGTCAGCAAGAATTTCAGCAGGAGTCAGTCCTCTTGACTGGTCACCATAATCCCAGTTCATTACTCTAATTTCATCATGATTCATGAAATAATATTTTGGTTTCAAAATGCTGTCAACTATCTGAAATTGCTCTTCGATTTTTGTGTAAACATCAGGGTCTGACATAGTAATCATTACTTGGTCATCATAAATAACAACTGCATGGTAATATGACATTAACAATGTGTCCCCGTTATGAATGTTCCCGTTTGCTTTTCTCCTGAAAGAAGGGGGTTGATGCCAGCTGTCGTAATTACCAGCATACCCATAAATTCTTCCCATCTTTGGGTCAATAAGAGTGTCATAATCTGAGCCTTCTATGTAAGCAATATCAAGAATCTGATGTGAAACATTCAGTGGAGCACCCGGACGGCGAATCAGATTTACAAAAGCAATTTCTTCAAATACCAAATCATCCCACCAAATTTTACCGCTCTGAGCATCCCATGTTCCCCAGTAAATGTTAATTGTGTCATTATCAAGGGAATTGAAAGTGATATCAACTTTTTTCCAGTCTGTTGTTGATGGGACATTTATATAAGCATAATTAAGGGCATTACCTTTTTTGCCAAGAACCAACATTTGAGTTATATATCCGCAAACGAGATTCTCAGTTTTTACCCATGCGGACATGTGATACAAAGTAAAAGGATTGACTTTCACTCTTTTGTTTAGTCTTGCATTCGTTCCCTGACGTTGCGGGCTGTCAAAATTACTGAATCTGATACTTGCATTTCCTGAGTGTTTTACTTCAGTATCAACGAAACTTCTAATCCCCGGGTCGTCTATAAAACCAAAACCTGAGAAATTGTTACCGTTATAGTTTTCCAATCCTCCGTTTGATAAAGTTACATTAACGTTTGGAACAAGTCTTGCTGTATCAGACTCAATCACGAATTTCTGTCCCCTAACCGGAAGTCCCGAAGCCCAGTTAGGATTGTGGTATAAAATATCCCCTGAATAGCCAAAGGAAAATACACCGCAAACCATATCCAAATATTTATCTCTTGCAAAATCTCTTGTTGACTTTAGAGAATCGAAATATCTTTGAGGCATTTCGCTAATAAAAGCCCATTTATAATCACCAGTTAGCATTCCGTTTAGTTTCATATCTGCACAATTCGACCAAATAGGTTTCAGTTTATCAATATTTGCTCCAACAAGAAAATTTGTCGGATAATATACCCAGCGTACAGGAAATTCAGGAGCATCTATTATTCTGAGTGCAAATATGGATTTATTTCCGAAAAGCTTGTCCATTAGTTGGAAAAAAGTCAAAATACCATAATGTAGTCCTTGTTCATCACTTCCTGCAATAATTGCCTGTCTCGGCATGACATCCAAAACATAACCTTCTTTACCGGGATAATCAGAACTGACAGCAATTTTCTGGTCAGGAATATTGGAAAGTAAATTATTTAATAATTCATCATCAAAACCTAAGGCAATACCAGTTATCATAACGTCAATATTACTTAGAAATTCATATTCGAGAGTATCAATACCTCTTTTTACCAATTCCCTGTTAAATTCAAACGCTTGTTTGTAAGCAGGATTTTGAGGATTCAGATATATTTTCATTGACTGGGATATGGTAAATACTGCTGAAATTTCCTCACGGATATATGCCTGTCGAGGTTTAGGCACAAGATTTGACAATGGATATTGAGCTGAAAGTGAACTTATTAAACAAGAAAAAGATAAAATTATTAGAACAAGGCCAATTTGCCAATTTTTGATATTTAATTTCCAACCCATTTTTTACTCTCCTAATTTTCTCATATACATTAATTTGAAAAGCAAATTAAGTTCTTTTTAGTAAATAATCAAAGTTAAATCTTAACAACTTTGAAATCTTTGTATTCTCCAATACGATATCCGGTTATTTTTTCTATATTGTCGCAGAGTTTTACGAGGTATGGCTTTGGTCTCAACTTTTTGGGGTCAAAGTGAACTGTCCAGACTTTATCTCTTTCAATTTTTTCTTGCATAACTTCGGGGTGTTTTCCTTGAAAAGGAGTTAATTCGTAGGCAGAAGAATATCCAAAATCGAGCTCTTCCAAATCATCGAGCTTCAGGTCCACATGCTCTTTGTAATAATTATGGGAGATTCTTATTTTTTTATATTGTGCTTTCGGCTGACGCACCCAACCATAATGATATACTTCAATATCGGTATGCAAAGCTTTCAGCAACCCAAACTTATCTGCATCTCTTTTTCTGAAACCCTGAGCATCACCCCATGACACAATATTACCTGTATTCCGAAAAGCCCTGATTTCTCTTTTATACCATTGTCTGCCAACACCGATGTAATCGTAAGAACCGTAAAAATGTCTGTAATTAAAAAGTAGAGCGTCAACATTCTTATTTGAATTTGCAAAGTTAATTCTGTCTAAGGTTATTTTTTGGTCATTCTCATGCAATACTTCATCTGCCTGAAGATAAATACACCAATCCCCCTTGCAATTCGCAAGTGCCAGGTTAGTTTGTTGAGAATATATCAGCCCGTCTTTTTTAAGATTCGGTTCCCATTCTGTTTCGATGATTTTGATTTTTGAATTGTTAATACTTTTCAAAACATCAAGAGTATTGTCATCAGATTTTCCAAAGGCGATTATTAATTCATCCACTAAAGGCAATAACGAGTTAATGGACTCCAGTATTGGATATCCGAAAACCATTGCATTTCTTACGAAAGTAAATCCTGAAATAATCATATACAATAACTAAAACATCGTCATACTGAGCTTGTCGAAGTATGAAAAATGTATTCTTTTTAAATTTCATATAAAAAAGCCACCCTTCGACATGCTCAGGGTGACTAACAATGAACTATTAATTATTAATATCAATAAAAATTTAGATTTCAACCAAATCTTCGGGAGCTTGAGTCAAATGCTTCCCGCCATTTTTAGTAACAAGTATATTATCTTCAATTCTGATCCCGAATTTTCCCGGAAGATAAATTCCCGGTTCGATTGCAAGGACACAGTTTTCCGGAACAATCTGGTCATGCATCCTGAAAGTAATGGTTGGTTTCTCATGTGTTTCAATACCTAAACCGTGTCCTAAAGAATGCTGGAAATATGCTCCGTAACCTTCTTTGGTAATTAAATCACGGGCATAAGCATCAAGATTTTTACCGTTCATTCCGGGACGAACATTAGCTATAGCCAGCTCTTTGGCTGTGTGAATAATTTTGTAAATCTTCTTCTGTTCTCTTGTTGCCTTACCGACTACGAAAGCACGTGTAATGTCGCAACTGTAGCCATTGACCTTGCATCCAAAATCTAAAAGTACAACATCATTTGGTTTAATTTCCTTGTCGCTTGGTTTGCCGTGAATTAAAGCGCACCTTGGACCGCTAACAACAATTATCGGAAAAGCATCTTCTTCAGAACCAAGTTTTCTTGTTCTATACGCAATTTCCAATGCAATATCCTTTTCAGTCATTCCGGGCTTAACCATTTTTAGAATTTTATCGTAAACTGTGAGAGCTATTTCACAGGATTTTTCAATATTCGCCAACTCTTCTGGAGCTTTTGGCATTGTGAATGGCTCAACGATACATGGTGCTGGTTTGAATTTCAACGGTCTTACAAGATTTCTTATATTTACAGCATCTGAGTATGCAACTCTGTCTGCTTCGAATGCAACTGTTGAAACTCCTTTCAAGAATTTCTTTTTTGCAAGATAATCCCAGACATCTCTTGTTATGTGTGTCTGAAGATTATTGAGATTGTATAGTTCATCCTTTATCTGTTCTTCGTATCTGTCATCAGTTACAAAGTGAATTTCATCGGGTGTAACAAACAATGTTGCTGCTGAACCTGAGAAATTTGTCATATATCTGATATTTGGTAAATAGTTAATAACAAGAGCATCAACTTTTAAATCTTCCAATGAAAATCTTATCTGATTCAACCGCATATCTACTAACGATGGATAAGCTGATTTACTTACTGGTGTATTTGAATTTTTCTTAGCCATATTATTATATTTATATTATTTTACAAAGTAATTAGGAGATTCCTTAGTTATAACGACATCATGAGGATGAGATTCCTGCAATCCTGCAGGTGTCATTCTTAAAAAACGTGATTTTGCTTGCATATCGGGTATATTTGCACATCCACAATATCCCATTGAAGAACGCAAACCGCCAATAATTTGATAAATTGTATCTGAAACAGGACCTTTGTAAGGCACTCTGCCTTCTATTCCTTCCGGAACAAGTTTTGTGATTTCAGCTTCAACGTCCTGGAAATATCTGTCAGCTGAACCTTGATTCATTGCCCCAAGCGAACCCATACCACGGTAGATTTTGTAAACTCTTCCCTCATAACGAACTTTTTCACCCGGGCTTTCTTCGTGACCTGCAAAAAGAGACCCTATCATGACTGAGTCTGCACCACCAGCTAACGCTTTGGCAATGTCACCAGTCTGCTTTATTCCGCCATCAGCAACAATTGGTATTCCCGCCTTTGAAGCAACAGAGTAAACTTCCATGACAGCAGTTAATTGAGGGACACCAACACCGGCAATGATTCTTGTCGTACAAATTGAACCGGGACCTATACCAATTTTCAATCCGTCAACACCGGCATCAATGAGGAATTTTGCTGCATCTGCTGTACCAATATTTCCTGCTATAAGCTGAATTTCAGGGAAATTTCTTTTTATTTTCTTTATTGTTTCAACAACACCAAGCGTATGAGCATGAGCAGTGTCAATGAAAATTGCATCGGCACACGCTTTCAGTAATGCCTCAGTGCGTTGCATCGTATCCATTGAAACGCCGATACCTGCGGCTACTCTTAACCTTCCCTGCTCATCCTTGCAAGCATTTGGGTATTTCTTTTTCTTTTGTATATCTTTAAAAGTAATTAACCCTTTTAATACCTTGTTTTCGTCAACAACTGGTAGTTTTTCAATTCTATGTTTCTGTAAAAGTATTTCTGCCTCTTCTAAAGTTGTACCTACAGGAACTGTTGTCAGCTCACCCTTAGTCATAGTTTCGCTGATTTTCGTATTTGGGTCAGGATTGAAACGTAAGTCTCTGTTTGTGATTATTCCTATTAACTTACCGTTATTATCAACAACCGGGATTCCCGAAATATGAAACTTTGCCATCAAATCCATTGCATCTTTCAGCTTTTTGTCACTTGTCAATGTAATGGGATTTCTTATCATTCCTGATTCCGAACGCTTCACCCTATCAATATGTTCAGCTTGTTTTTCGATTGACATATTCTTGTGAACAACACCAATACCGCCTTCACGGGCAATGGCGACAGCCATTTCAGCTTCTGTTACGGTATCCATTGCGGCACTGATCAGTGGAATATTCAATTTGATTTTATTTGTCAGCCGGGTTTCAAGAACTGCATCCCTTGGCAAAACTTCGGAGTATGCAGGTACAAGCAGTACATCATCGTATGTAATTCCTTCACCAACTATTTTATTTTTCATATCCATGAATTTTTTTCTTTTTTAATTCAAAAATTATATATTTGAGTATTCCTTTTTACTCACACTGAAAATATGAAATCCGAAAATTTGTAATAAATTAAGTTACAAAAATAACTATAATTATTTAATTAGATATAATGAATAATCGTTTGTTAATAAAAATTAACTTTAGCTAAAAATATATTTGCTGAAGGTGAATAATTGTAAGTGTTATTAAATTGAATGTATTAGAATGATTTATGCTGATTGTTTAATATTTAAAGAGTTAGCGAATTCTAATATTTTCTTGCTCCATAAGAAAATCATCAAAATCCCTGAAAACCATTTCATTTTCTCTGGCTGTCTTTAAATATGTGATATCTTCTTCATCTTCCAATTTTTCGATTATTTCATTAAAAACATTAATATCAATGATAGCCGCAACAGGTTTTTTATTCCTATATATAAAATCAGGTTTAATATTGGAAATGCTCAACATATTATGTTTCCTTTTAAATTATTATTATACTTATTTATAAATGTAACGTTTAATGAAGGTTATTATTAATTTCAATATTTAACAAACTTCTCTACAAATAACTCTGTTCCTGCCCTTACTTTTACAAAATAGACTCCAGCCGGAAGAAAATCAATCGGAATTATTTTCCTGTTCCAACCAGATAGTACTTGAATATTTTCTTCACTATAAATACAGATACTTTGAAGATTAAATATTTCAATATGTGCTTGTTCGTTTTCCGTAATAAAGTAATCGAGAATTAATTCGTTGTTGGAGTTTATGAATGTTTTTAATTCGGGGTGATTATCTTTGATTTCTTGAACATCAATAAAATTTGAATCTAATTCAAAAAGCCAGGTATCATTCATGGTGCCTAAATCTGAAATTCCGCTTGTCATCAAAGCCTTACCATTTGTAATTTTAGCCATATTATGCATATAGCGACCTTCAGGTTTTATAAAATTATCAGGCTGAAACCATTTACTATTTTTCGTTATATAAATCCAAGTTGAATCCCAGTGACCTCCTGTACCGCCATACATTAATAAATATTCATCAGTCAAATTGGCTATCGGTTGATTTTTTAAAATTGCAGTTAAATTAGAATTTATTATTTCATTCCAATTATTATTCAAAGATCTATATATCCAAGTATCATTTAAATATTTTGAGCACCATCCACCATAAATTATTATTTCACCATCTTGAATTTTTGCAATTCCGAAGCTTGCTCTAGAGATTGGTTTTGTATTAATAACAGATACAATATTCCAAGTCAGTGTTTGCAAATCAAATATATAAGATGAATTTAGAAATGAGATATGATCTGGTGAACCACCAAATAGGAATACACTGCCATCATATAATTGTGCCATTCCATGCCGAGTTCTTTTACCGGGAGAATGTTCTACCTTGATTTCATGCCAGTTTGTATCTGCTATATCGAAAATCCAGGTATCATTTAAAATGATATTTGTGTCATTTGGGGGAGACATAAGGTTATTATAATATCCACCAAATAACAAGACTTTTCCATCAGAAATTTGAGCTATACTATGACCTTCTCGGGGAGATGGAGTATTTTTAGTAATAATTTGTGTCCAGGAATTCTCATCATAATCGTAAATCCAGGTTTCGTTAGCGAAAAATCCATTATCACCATATTCAACTTCTCCACCAAACAACAATACTTTTTTATCAGTTAATTGAGTCATCCCAAATTCCCATCTATTCGGGAATATATTATTTGGGTAATTGCCTTTAATGGTTGGGTGTAGTTCTGTCCACTTACCATATTGCCCGAAAGAAAAAGGACTCATTAAATGAAGTAAAAGCAGGGATATGAACAGGAATTTTTTCATGGTGATTATTTAATAATCTTATTTATTCAACCTATTTCTTTGGAAATGTATTCCTGAATAGTATCAATGAATTCTTTAACTTCAATCATTAATTCTTGTACTTCCTCTTTTTCTATTTCAACATTATCCATATAGTCACCTTCATTGCGTAAATCGAAAACCCTGTGATATATATTATTCCACTTTTTATCGAATATTTGATTTTCAATGAAATTCTTGTAGAATAGTACCATAACACCTTTGTGTGTTTTTGAGTTTAAACCTTTTAAGAAAAGCAAAGCTAATACAACATAAAAGCAGGAATAATACAAACGATTTGTTGTACCAAATAATAGGTTCAAATCGAACAGTGCTTGAGCTTCTTCATATACGGTATATGCCTTTGATATTCGATATCTTATAAGCTCTTTTGATTCCTCGGTCATAATTTTTTATATTCTTGTATAACTGATTGATAAAAAGGTGTAATTTGAAAAATTCTATCATTTTGCCATGTGGTGAATTTTCTGAAAATAATACTAAAAATGCTAGAAAATTTAATTTCTATATCATATAGTTTATCTGAAATTCTTTTTTTTATTCTGTAATCAGAAGAATCAGGTAACAGCACTAATACATCCCAATCGGAGTCCTCCGAATGAGTTCCTCTTGCCCTTGAACCGAAAAGGTAAACTTCGGCTTCAGGTTCGATTGCAATTACTGCATCTTTTATTTCTTGTAAAATATCCATAATTTCTAATTTATTATAAATAAACGAGAATATCAAAAATTAATTTGAAAAAACATGTATTAAAGTTCTTGACAAATACTTAGCTCGACAGTTCTAAATTCCAATTTAGTTATGTGACGTAATTTCCAATTTTACTCTATTCAATTTTAAATTTTTGGGAAATTACCTGCCAAAAAGGTGTCTCAGAATAAACTATATATAATTATCCTTATTATTTCCAGAAAACTCTTTAACTATTATTGAAATCCATTATATGATTTAACTTTCATCTCATTTCTTCCATTCTCTTTCTGCTACAACGAGTAATTGATTGGCATATCTTGCGGCTGTGAAAAGGTAATCGGAAAGACGATTGAGAAATATAACAGGTAAATCTCCAATGTCATCTATTTCCATAAGCGATACGGCTAAACGCTCTGCCCGACGACAAACTGTTCGTGCCTGATGTAAAAAAGATGCCGGTTTTGAACCACCAGGCAAAATGAAATTTCTCAGTTCAGGCATTTTTTCGCTGTATTCGTCAATCATTTGCTCAAGAAAAGCAATATCGCAATTTTGAATCCGATTAATTTGTAAATTGCTGTCAAGTGGAGTCGCAAGGTCTGAGCCGAGATTGAAAAGCAAATTGCTGATTTTGGTTAAATCCTCCGAGATTTTTTCGGGCATACCCTGAGAAATGGCAATGCCTATTATTGAATTCAATTCATCAACAGTTCCGTATGTTTCTACTCTCAAATCAGATTTGAGAACTCGGGTACCTTTAAAAAGAGAGGTTTTACCTGTGTCACCTGTTTTAGTATAAATTTTCATTTTTCGCAATCCGACTTTTTAAAAAAACAAAATTGATAAAAAAAGAATTGATTAACAAGTAAAATTTGAATTTTTAGTAATTTGCATGATTATATTAATTAAAAAGCAGTAAAATGAAAGAAAAAATAAATGTTTTATTTATCGGAGATGTGGTCGGTGATGCCGGTATTAACATAATCAGAACTTATATTCAGGAGTTGAAGGACAGGTATCAGCCGGATTTTATTATCGCTAACGGAGAAAATGCAGACAAGGGAAAGGGAATTTCCAAAAAGGAGGCGGAACAGCTTTTTGAGTTTGGAATTGATGTGATAACAACAGGAAATCATGTTTGGGATAATTGGAATTCGAAGCCATTACTTGCTGAAAATTCAAATGTTCTGAGACCTTTCAACTACCCAGCTGGAAATGTCGGGTTGGGCTATACCTTTCATGAGAAAGAAGAATTTAATATTTGTGTATTAAATTTACAGGGTCGTACTTTTATGCAACCGATTGATTGTCCTTTCAAAGCTGCAGATTTAGTCATCAGGCAGGTTTCTGATAAAACAAATATCATAATCGTTGATTTTCATGCTGAGGCAACTGCAGAAAAGATGGGTATGGGTTGGTATCTGGACGGCAGGGTTAGTGCTGTTATCGGAACTCACACGCATATTCCTACATCTGATGCTTCGATTATGCCAAACGGAACTGCTTACATAACCGATGTTGGCATGACGGGTTCTTATGATTCTGTTGTTGGTATGACAAAGGACCAGGCGATAAAGCGTTTGCTTTTGCAGATTCCACACAAATATGAGGTGGCTACTGAAGATTGCAGAATTTGCGGTGTAAATGTTACGATTGATACTGAAAGCGGAATGTCCGATTGCATTGAGCCATTCATATTACCGAAGTTTGAAAATGGGAAATAAATTTAGTGAAAAGTGAATAAAGAAAAGTGAATATTTTTAATCGTCAGTCGTCAAGCAACAGTCTTCGGTTAAATAATACATAACAAGAATTACGGAGAAATGAGAACTGATAACAGATAGCGGAATAGAGGAAACTGATAATGGATAAAGTTTTAAAATAATAGTGAAAATGAAGAAGTTTAATATTGCGATATTGGGTGCAACAGGTCTTGTCGGCAGGACAATGCTGAAGGTTTTGGAAGAGCGCAACTTCCCTGTAAAGGAATTGAGACTGCTTGCCTCGGAAAGAAGTGCAGGAAAGAAACTCATGTTCAAAGGACAGGAGATTGAAACAAAGGCAGTGAACGAATCGTTATTTGAAGGAATTGATATAGCTCTTTTTTCTCCGGGTAAAACTGCAAGTAAGATTTGGGCACCAATAGCGGCAAGTAAGGGTTGTATTGTTATTGACAATAGTTCTGCATGGAGGATGGATTCTCAGATACCTTTGGTTGTCCCCGAAGTAAATCCACATGTTTTGAAAAATTATAAGGGAATAATTGCAAATCCGAATTGTTCGACAATCCAAATGGTAGTAGTTTTAAATGAGATTAAAAAGCATTTCGGTTTGAAGCGGGTGATTGTATCAACTTATCAATCCATAAGCGGTGCAGGACAAAAGGGGATTGACAAATTACTGAATGAACTTGAAGGCAACTGGAATGATGATAAGCACAGAATTGCTTATAATTGTATGTTCCATGATATATCGAGTATAAGCGGACACTCCGAAGAAGAAATAAAAATGATTAACGAGACACGAAAAATACTCGATATGCCTGAGATTCCTCTTTCTGTAACATGTGTTCGTTTACCGATTCTTGGAGGGCATGGTGAATCGCTCAACATTCAAACTGAGAAACAATGTACTGTTTCTGATATTAGAAATGTTATGAAAAGTGCAAATGGAATTGTTTTAATTGATAATCCTCTTGAACAGGAATATCCTACACCGGCAATGGTAAATGAAAAAGACGAGGTTTATGTCGGAAGAATCAGAAAAGATGATGCATTTGAAAATGGCTTTTATCTTTGGATATGTGCTGACAATGTTAGAAAAGGAGCGGCAACTAATGCTGTGCAAATAGCTGAGTTATTTTTTTGATTTAGCAACATGAAATACATCTTCCCTGAACTCGACACTCCTTCTTTACTGATTGAAAAAAGTATTCTCGAAAAAAATATTCGGGATATGCAAAACTTGATTAATAAATATAAAGTCAGGTTAAGACCACATATTAAAACGCATAAATCACCATTTCTTGCAAAAATGCAAATTCAAGAAGGTGCGGTCGGTATTGCATGTGCTAAAATTTCAGAAGCTTTGGTTTTTGCCGAAGCCGGAATAATGGATATTCAGATAGCAAATATCATTGTCGGAGAAAAGAAATTTAAAAATTTAATCATTTTACAAAAGAGAGTCCATAAATTATCAACTTGTGTAGATTCGGTTGGCAATGCTAAATTAATTGCAGATTATTTTGAAAATCACAAGAAAAAAATTGATGTTCAACTGATTGTTGATTGTGGATATCATCGTTGCGGATTCACCGATTACAAAAAAATTCTTGAAGTTGCACATTATATTCAAAGCAGAAAATCCTTAAATTTACTTGGAATCACTACTCATGCAGGACAATCTTATGCAGCCAAATCAAATGAAGAAAGATTGAATATTGCAAAGCATGAAGGAAATCTGTTGGTTCATTATGCGAATAAATTAAGAAAAGATGGGATTGATATTCATGATGTTGTTATCGGCTCTAATCCAACAGCTAGAGAAAGCTGCAAAATTATAGGTGTAACCGAAATCAGAAGTGGAAATTATATTTTCAACGATATGATTCAGGTATCATTGGGAACAGTCAGGAAATCGCAATGTGCTTTGACAGTAGTAACTCAGGTTATTAGCATACCCTCAAAAAACAGAGTAATCATTGATGCAGGAAGTAAAGCATTCAGTTCTGACAAAGGAGCACATGGTAATGAGAATCTTAATGGATATGGACAAATTTTAGATAAAAAAGCCATAATCGAAAAACTTTCTGAAGAACATGGAATAATTACTCACCACAATGAGAAATTCCAAATTGGAGAAAGACTTAGGATTATTCCTAATCACGCTTGCACTACAACCAACATGTTTGAAAAGGCATATTTGGTTGATAAGGATAAGGTTGTCAGAGAAATTCTAATATCTGCAAGAGGAAAAATTGAGTAATATTCAAACTTATTTTCGTAATCTATTTTTAAATAATATGGCTGTTCCATGTGTAATTTTTTGCAAATATATTTTAAAAATAATATAATAAATTAGCTAAAGCTAATTTAAATAATAATCCGAGAATTAACTGCTAAGTAGCTATTATAGAGAATACTTTTTGCTAACCGATTTAACTCAATTCGATGAAGTTACCTGATATTAGGAAAAACTTGAAATATTTTTTTGAAAACCGAGCTAAATTCTTTAATTTTGTAATCTTAATAATTTGATTTTATTGGAGAGTATAAAATGGCAAAGAAAGAACAGAGAATAACGGTTACATTGGAATGTACAGAAGCAAAAAAAGAAGGTAAGCCTGCTTCGAGGTACACAACTAAAAAAAATAAACAAAATACAACTGAAAGACTTGAATTAAAAAAGTATAATCCCTTTTTAAGAAGGCATACGATTCACAAAGAAGTAAAATAATTTAACTTTATCGGGTAAACAAAGCTCCTTTTTGGGGCTTCTAGTATTATTGAAATAATTATAACGGCATTATAAACATTATTATAGATATCTTAACTATTATTTTTTTAAAGGAGTTAAAATTAAATGAAAATCAGGAAAGAAGATGCCCTCGAATACCACAGCATGGGTAGAAAGGGTAAAATCGAAGTAATTACTACCAAACCATGTGTTACACAAAGAGATTTATCATTAGCTTATACACCGGGTGTAGCAATACCTTGTTTGGAAATTCATGAGGAAGAATTAAAAGTATTTGAATACACGGCTAAAGGTAATCTTGTAGCTGTAATTTCTAACGGAACTGCTGTCTTGGGTTTAGGTGATATTGGTCCTGCAGCAGGTAAGCCGGTTATGGAAGGTAAAGGTGTCTTATTTAAAACATTTGCTGATATAGATGTTTTTGACCTTGAATTGAACTCTAAAGATAACGATGAAATTATTCGTACCTGCGAGATTTTAGAACCAACTTTTGGCGGCATCAACCTTGAAGATATTAAAGGACCTGAATGTTTTTACATCGAAGAAGCACTAAAGAAAAAATTAAATATACCGGTTTTCCACGATGATCAGCATGGTACTGCTATTATTAGCGGTGCTGCCTTGATGAATGCCGCTGAACTGGTTGGGAAAAAACTTAAAGATTTAAAAGTGGTTTATAATGGTGCAGGTGCTTCAGGTATCGCCTGTTCTAAATTCCATATAAGTCTTGGCTTGAGTAAAGAAAATGTGATTCTTTGTGATTCCAAAGGTGTTATTTACAAGGGTAGAACCAAAGGTATGAATGAATTCAAAGAACAGTTTGCTGTTGAAACCAATTTAAGAACTTTAGAAGAAGCATTGGTCGGAGCAGATGTATTTTTCGGTCTTTCACAGGCAAATTGTGTAACTAAAGACATGGTCAAATCCATGGCACCGAATCCAATAATATTTGCAATGGCAAATCCTGACCCTGAAATAACTTATGAGGATGCAAAGGAAGCAAGACCTGAAGTTATTATGGCAACTGGACGTTCGGATTATCCAAATCAGGTGAACAATGTACTTGGCTTTCCATTTATTTTCCGTGGTGCTTTGGATGTCCATGCAAAGGCAATAAACGAAGAAATGAAGAAAGCTGCGGCTTACGCTCTTGCAAAATTAGCAAAAGAACCTGTTTTAGACAGCGTAAAGAAGGTTTATGGGGTTGATGAAATGAGTTTCGGAAATGATTACATTATCCCAAAACCTTTTGACCCAAGAGTTCTAACATGGGTTGCACCGGCTGTAGCAAAAGCGGCAATGGAAACTGGAGTGGCAAGAACGCCAATTAAAAATTTTGATGAATATGTACATAGTCTGAACGTCCGTATGGGTAGAACTGACAGAATTATGACAAAGATATACCAAAAAGCACATTCCAAGACAAAAAGAGTTGTCTTTTGTGAAGGTACCGAACCGAAAATTATCAAAGCTGCACAACTCTGTATAGATGAACGCATAGCCACACCAATATTAATCGGAAACGAAGATGTAATTCGAAAAACAGCGGAGGAGAACGGTTATGATATAGATGGAATCGAAATTATTAATCCGAAAAATTTTAAAAAAATTGATAAATACATTCGAGAATATTATAAGCTGAGACAGCGAAAAGGTATTACATCGAAAGAAGCTGAAAAGAGAATGTACACAAGAGCAAATTATTTCGGTGCTATGATGGTACATTTGAAAGATGCAGATGCTATGATTTCCGGATTGGTTTCGCATTATCCTGACACTTTGAAGCCGGCAATAGAAATAATAGGTAAAGACAAGAGATTTGATAAAATTTCAGGTCTTTATATACTTTCGACCAAGAAAGGGACATTTTTCTTTGCCGATACAACAGTAAATATTGACCCAAGCGCAAAGGATATTGTTGATATAACATTAGAAACAGCCGAATTTGTTAAGAATTTTGAAATAACACCAAGAGTTGCTTTAATATCTCACAGCAATTTCGGTTCGAAAAAAGGAGAAGAAAGCAATAAACTTCAGGAAGCTTTGAAATTGATTCGTGAAAAACAGCCGAATTTGATGGTTGACGGTGAAATGCAGGCAGATACTGCTGTTGTTCCTGAGATAATCGAGAAAACGTTTGATTTCAGTACTCTTAAAGGAGGTGCAAATGTTTTGATATTCCCGAATTTGACTGCAGGTAATGCAGCATATAAGTTGATGTCACGCATTGGTGGTGCTCACTCAATTGGTCCAGTTCTGCAAGGATTCAACAAATCAGTTCATGTTTTGCAAATGGGTGACGATGTTAATGAAATTATCAACATGGCGGCAATCGCAGTAGTTGATGCACAAAACAAGGAATTATTGAAATAATTTTATATAATTTCTCGAGAAATCAGCTTATTTCAGAAATTTAATTTTGGGGTATGGATTACAAAATCCATACCCTAATTTCTTTTTAATAGTCAACTCTCCAGATAAAATTCATTGCTACAGAAGCATAAGGATTGCCGGAGCCACCAAGTAATGTAGTTAGGTCCTGAGTCGCAAAACAAACATCGAGAACAGATGTTGAGAATCCTAAACCTAATGTCCAGACTAAATCTCCTGCCCTGTTATTTGTAAAACCTGTACTAATAACCGGAATATAAGGCAAAGTTTGCCATCTTACACCAAAAGCAACTCTTGGGTCTGTAGAATTACCTGGTGAATCATTGAAACCTTGATTATAACCAAATAAAATTGTCAAATCACCGGGTATTGCTTCAAAAGTTTTTGAAATATCATAAGCTATGCTTAATCTCAAAGCCGTCGGCAAGCTGGTGGAAAAACTGCTGACTTTATAACTGCTATCGCTTAGAAGAGCATCGAGACGGTCTCTTTGATTTTGCTTAAGCAGGTCATCAATATGTGCTTCGGAGTTTGAGCTATGTTCCGCTGCATAAGTATCCCATGTGATAGAGCCAATATCAGTTATAGCTAATCCGGCTCTCAGGTTATAAGCCAGTTCAGTGGCAAAACCAATATCAAATCCGAATCCCGAACCAACTGTTTCAGGAGTCAATGAGAACTCACCCGGGAATCTTACGTCGTACCAGCTGTCTTTATAAGTTGAATCCTGCATATCTGGTGAAAAGGCAGTCCAAGCCAACATATCCACTTTTCCGTCGAGAACATTATTTTCTCCGGTTTTGAATGTAGCATTCATTCTTTCGAGTCCGGCATAAGCATAACCACTGACTAGTTTGAGAGACAAACCTCCTGTTAAACTTCTAATAAAACTTTCCTTGTCAAATTCGAGAATATCCCTTGCATAAGATAATGTTGTTGTTCCAATCCACCAGGTTTTAAATTGCATATCATCAAAAGTATATGTTTCACCTTCCTTGTTTCCATTAATTGCAAGGTCAATTAAAGCTAATGGAATATTCATATTCCCTGCAATATACTGTGTCATTGATATTGCGAATGTACCGATTTCAGGTGATGGCTTCCAGGCAAGAGCGAATAATTTTGAACCAACATTGTAATAAAGACCGTTATTATCATCAAATGTATTGAAGAATTCCTGTTTACCTTTTTCGTCTAAGACCAGCGATTCCTTATTTCCAAAATATTTGTTGAAATCTTCCATTGTCATGGTTGATTGCAAAACTGCAAGTTCAAGATTTGGAATCTGCAAGGCAAAGTATGAAACTGAATCACGTGGATATGCTAGAAAAGCAGGATTTTTCCCCAAAGCCAAAGTTCCGAATGCATTACCGAATGTATTACCCATACCGATTGTCTGCGCATCGGAAGTACCGAAAGAACCATATTGAGCAAACGATTTGTTTATAATCATCGCATTCATTGTCATCATTACAAGCAAAAGTATTATATATTTTTTCATTATTTTTCTCCTTATATTAAATTTTATTACTAAATCACCTAATTACTTCTCTTTTTCTTCACTCAGATTGATATTATAGATTACTTTGCAGAATGAAATAATTCCCAGCCAGTCTTTAGAAGAAAAGATAGCTTTTTGGTCTAAATGTGAATTGGTTGTATTGATAATGACCTCAGCAATAATGTAATAAGATTCAGCAAATTTTTGCAGTTGCATTGAGTCAAGTTCTACTATTGGTTCCGAATGTTTCACACTTGGAATACCATCGGTATTTACATCTGCCGGCTCGAATGTCAATGTATCCAGTGTAAGTAGTTTAATATAGTTTTTATCAGTGTAATGCATAACAATTTTTCCACCAAAGGCAACCTTATTATCAATTTTAAAATATATGGTAGCCGCTTTGAAATCCTTCAGCCAATCTCGGGCGTCACCATCCATTTCGAGGTCAACCGTATCTTTGGCTTCAAGATTTTTTACAGTAACAACACTCTTTATAATTAGGTTAAAACCAAATTGAAGAGTATCTCTGTAGGTAGCAGCACCTCTTTTTCTTTCAGGATTAATTTTTGGAATAGCAGTAACCATTATTGAATCGGGAATGAATGCCAAAAAGTCAGAAAGGTTTGAATTTTCAGCAGTATAAATTTCTTCGAGGTTTTTGTTCCTCATTGTAACAGGACCGAGGTTATTGTCGTTTCTGCCTTTTAATTTCAATGAAAATTGTTGGGTCTTATTATTCCTGTAACCTGTTATATTCAAAGTTTCGATTTCAATATCGAAAGGTTTATTCTGGTCATTTGGATTAAAAGCTAATATCTTATCAATATAATTACCAATCAGTTTTAATTGTATATCCCAAAGTTTCAATTTATCCCTGAAATCTGCCACATCATCGGTAATTGGCAATCCCACTGAACTTTCCACTGCTTCAACAGGAGTCGGAGGTACAATGCCGGCAAAGTAACTGAACATAGAATTTGTAATGGAATAATTAATAACCAAATTCCCACTGAAATTACTCCCGAGGACGGTGCCATCAATTTGCAAGCTGTCCGGTCCAAATTTTTGCTTTCTTGAATCATAGGAATATCCGTTTAAATCCTGGTTGACAGTCTCGGTTGCACCTCCTGCAATAGTTTTTTGTAACGTAAGTTTGTTACCATCAGGAGCAATGAAAGCAGGTAATTCCATTTTAACAGTTGCTTCAGATGCTGAAGTATTTTTCACAGACATCATCAAAGTACCTCTAACTAATTTGGCACTGTCAATTGTAAGTCCGTTATCATAAGCAACACCAATTGTTCCCTGTCCGTTAGTAACTGGAATAGTGATGTCATTTTTTGATTGGTCAATCCGTCCTTCAATGAAATTCTCAGTCCCTTGTTTACCGCCGTAATCCTCATGATGAGCGACATAAATAAATCCGTTTTGAGAATCCACGCTGATATACTTATCTGTTTTAATCAATTCACCAAGTTCATATTTTCGATTCATCAATGGTAAATTGAACTCAGTATCCCATGACGGAATGGTTATATCTTCCGGGAAATCCATACACCCAACAAATAATGGGATAAAGATAAGAGTTAGAAAAATTTTCTTCATGATTAGTCCTTCGTATTTATTATTAATATCATCTAATTTTCTATTTAAATTTTGTCAAGAGAATCCTTAATTATTATTAATAATTTGAATAGGCAAGTTACAAATAAATTCTTTTATAGGATATTTTAAATATGATTATGAATTATTTATAATCTAATATTAACATCACGTTCACAATTTAAGCAAATGCCTTTATTATATATTAGATTCGGAGCAGACTTCTTTGTACCAATCCATTTTTGCAATTTTGTCGAATATCTGTTTCGTTCAATTAAAAGCTTTTTACAGTCAGGACAATAAGTGTTTTCTACGTCGGGTAAATTTGTGTTCCCGATATAAACATATTTCAGTCCCGCATTTTCAGCAGTTTTCTTTGCTTTGAGCAGAGTACTTATTTCGGTAGCCGGTTTATCCATTAATTTATTAGCAGGATGGAATCTGCTGAAATGAAGCGGTATTTCGTTATTCACTGAAGAAATAAAATCAGATAATTTAATAAAATCCTCATCTGTATCATTTTCACCGGGAATAACGAGATTTATGATTTCGGTATGGATGAAATCAGACAGTTCATTAAATCTTAAAATATTATCCAGAACCGGTTGCAAAGAAGAATTGCATATTTTTCTATACTTCTTCTCATCCATGAATTTCAAATCAATATTTATTGCGTCAATCAATTTTTCTTTACGAATTAAATCAACTGTTTCTTTGGACATGAATCCATTGGAAATGAACAAATGAAATAATTCCTTGCCAGAAAATTTCTTTCTGTATTCAAGAATAGTATCTCTCGCATACTCGAAAAAGATTGTCGGTTCTGAGTATGTATAAGCAATTCCGTCAACATTGTGTTCAATTGCTAAGTCTGCAATTACCGATGGAGGATAATCCATTTGTAAATTTTCTAACGAATTTCTTTTCGCATGAGACATTTGCCAATTCTGGCAATTCAGACATTTGAAATTGCAACCGGGGGTACCGAATGACAAAACTTTTGTGACGGGTTTAAAGTGATAAAAAGGTTTTTTCTCGATTGGGTCAATAGCAAAGCCGGTTGATGCACCATAGCTGTAAGTAAACAATTCCCTATCAATATTTTTTCTTAAAAGACAAGTTCCAACTTCCCCGGGTTTTATTTCGCAATAGTGTGAGCAGAGCAAACATCTTACAATTTTCTCTTCCTGCTTTTCATATAGTATGGCTTGTTGCAAAGCTTTCTGTAAAAAATTAATTGATTACAAGCTCTTCCTTTTTTACTATGGGTTTTATTCCTAAAGTCTCTTTGATTTTAATTGCTATTCCTTCAATATCCAGTTTCAAATCTCGCAACAATTCCTGTTGAGTACCATGCTCAACAAACTTATCCGGGATGCCATGAATATATATTTCATTATTGGTTTTACCTGTCTCAGCAAAATATTCGAGAACGGCAGAACCGAAACCGCCTTGTTTTTGTCCTTCTTCGACTGTGATTATCTTAGAAAAACGAGATGCAATATTATCCAGCATGTCAGTATCCAACGGCTTAACAAAGCGTGCATTGACAACTTCAACAGAAATTCTATCTTCTTCCAGAAGTTCAGCCGCCTTCAAAGAGTAATTTACCATTTTCCCGATAGCTATAATGGCTATATCTTCCCCAATTCTCAGTGTTTCACTCTGACCTAAGGGGATATGCTTCATCTTCGAATATGGAACTCCTTCTCCCCTACCCCTAGGGTATCTGATTGCCACAGGTCCTTGATTGTAATAATATATTGCCGAGAAAAGCAAATCCCTTAACTCCTGCTCATCCTTTGGTGCTGAAACAACTATTTTGGGTATCGAGCGAAGATATGCCATGTCTAAGATTCCATGATGAGTAGGCCCGTCCTCACCTACAATCCCTGCTCTGTCAAGAGTAAATACAACATGAAGTTTTTGCAAAGCACAGTCGTGAATAATCTGGTCAAAAGCTCTTTGCAAAAAAGTTGAGTATATTGCAACAACGGGAATTACTCCTTCTTTAGCCAAGCCGGCAGCGAAAGTAACAGCATGTTGCTCTGCAATACCCACATCAAAAAATCTGTTCGGATATTTCTTTTCCAATATATCCAAACCCGTGCCTTCACCCATCGCGGCTGTAATACCAACAATTTTAGGATTATTGTCGCATAGCTCTACCAAAGTTTCACCCAAGACTTTGTAATACTGAGGTGCAAGTGCCTTTCCGGAATCAGTAGTTATTGACTTACCGGTATTAATATCAATTTTCCCTATTGCATGAAGGTTTGAAGAATCATCTTCGGCAGGTTTATATCCCTTACCTTTTTGTGTAACGATGTGCAACAAAATGGGTCCATGCAAATCCCGTATTAGTCTTAGTATTCTGACAAGCTGTAAAACGTTGTTACCGTTTATTGGTCCATAGTATCTGAAACCAAAAGCTTCGAAAAGACTTCCAGGAGTGATAACTGACTTAACACCGTCTTCCACTCTTGCCATAACCTTACGTATTCTGTCGCCGAGTTCATCCATCCTTCCGGTAAGTTCCCAAATATTTGACCTGACTTTTTCAACAACTGGAGAAGCAAAAAGTTCATTGAAGTAATTCGATATTGCAGACACATTATGGTTGATTGACATATTGTTGTCATTCAAAATAACAGTAACATCACGTTTTTGTACGCCACAATTATTCATTGCTTCGTAAGCCATGCCACCAGTCAAAGCACCATCGCCGATAACAGCAACAATGCGGTTTCTCTTGCCTAAGATATCCCTTGCCGCCGCCATACCTAAAGCTGCAGATATGCTTGTGCTTGCATGACCGGCACCGAAAGCATCGTACTCGCTTTCACTGGGCTTCAGAAATCCTGAAAGTCCACCCTTTTGGCGAATTGTATGCAGAAATTCTCTTCTTCCTGTCAGAACTTTATGTGGATAACCCTGATGCCCGACATCGAAAATAATTTTGTCTTTTGGAGTATCATATATATAATGCAATGCTACCGTTAATTCAACAACTCCTAGTCCTGCACCAAAATGCCCACCGGTTTTGGATATTGTATCAATGATAAAATCTCTTAGTTCGTTACAAACAACAGGCAATTCCTTAGGATTCAGCTTTTTCAAATCCGAAGGATTGTTAATATTCATTAAATATTTGTATTTACCGTTTTTACCGTTTCTCATTTACTATCAAAAATTAATATCTAATTATAATATCACTAAATTATTAAAATTATATTGTATTATATTATTTTTATCTTTTTATAAGATATTACTTTTATTCCCAATTCCTAATCATTAAAGCATTCTCCCAAACCTTCTATCAAGTTCAGGTATTGTAAATTCAATGACAACAGGTCTGCCATGAGGACAAACATAAGGCATAGAGCAATTAAAAAGCTCATCAATCAGTTTCTTCATTTCCTCAGGATTGAGATAATGACCTGTTTTAATTGCCGCTTTGCAACTGAAAGATGCCGCCAGATTATCTCTCGAACTGCTTTCCCGAATACGATTTTCCTCTGCATATTGCTCCAGTATCTCAATCAATGCCTGAGCTTCAGTACCTGTCGAAACATCGAGAGGAACGGCATTTATCCTGAATTTTCCATTGGATATATCGTCAATGATAAATCCAAGTTTTTTTATATTATCCTCCAATTCTTTATAAAGAAGCTTCTTCGATGAATCAAGTTCAACTTCAATAGGAAAAAGCAAATCCTGTGAATAAGCAAATTCATTATTCATTGCTTTCAATGCTTTTTCATAAAGAATTCTTTCATGAGCCGCATGCTGGTCAACAATAATAAATCCTTTATCTGTTTGAGTGCAAATATATTTTTTATGAACCTGCCAGTACATCTGAACTGGTTTGTCGAAAACTCTTTGAGCAGTCAAGTCTTTTTCTTCACCATCAGTTTGTTTCTTATTGAAAAGGAAATCGAAAGCTGACATATCGAAATTCTTATTTTCATTTGAGCTTGAAATAAAATTGCAGCTTCTCTGGAAATTCGGGGATGTGCTGAACTGAGTACGATTTCCCTGATTCAAAGGTTGAGAAGATACTACTTCACCTGTAACCTTATTGACCATTACAAATTTATCATCTTCATCGCTGATTTTTGTAAATGGGGATTGAATTTCCTGACTGTTCAAAATAATTTCCGGAGAAAGATTGGATTGCTGCAATGTCTGGCTGACTGCTTTAAACAAAGCATTATAGATATATTTCTCATCTTCAAATTTAACTTCATGTTTTTGAGGATGAACATTGACATCAACATTTTTTGGGTCTAAAAGAATATTTAGAACATAAAAGGGATGTGCTTTCTTTTCGAGTAAATGTTCGAATGATGCAAAAACTGCATGGTTTAAAGATTTACTGATGATACTCCTGTTATTAAGGAACAGGTACTGTCCCGATTTCGATTGTTTAGCGATTAAAGGTTCTCCGATGAATCCTTCAATTTTAATAAAATCTGTTTGATAATCAATGGGTAATAATGCATTTGCAATGTTTTTCCCTAAAATATTTTCAATTCTTTTTTCCCGGCTTGAAGGTAAAACATCGAATATAAGATTTTCATTATCGTAAAATGTAAACCTGATATCAGGTCTAATAATGCCAAACTTAATCATTGTGTCTGAGATATAGCGAAATTCTGTCAGGTCTGATTTCAAAAATTTTCTTCTTGCAGGAACATTATAGAATAAATTTTTTACGAATACTTGAGTTCCTACATCCATGCTAATTGGTGATATTTCCTCCTTCTTCATTGGTTCAGCAACAAGTTTCCAGCCATGTTCAGCTTCTTTTTGTCTGCTTCTGATTTCTAATAAGGCAACCGATGCAATCGAAGCAAGGGCTTCACCCCTGAATCCGTAAGTCTTTATTTCTTCGAGGTCATCGGTAGTGATAATTTTACTTGTTGCATGCCGTTTAATTGACAAAGCTAAATCTTCTTTTACGATTCCTTGTCCATTATCAACAACGTGTATAAGTTGCTTCCCGGAGATTTTAACTACTAACACAATCTCTGTAGCACCGGCATCCAAAGAATTTTCAATCAGTTCCTTCACTACTGATTCAGGCCTTTGAACTACTTCGCCTGCAGCAATTTGGTTTGCCACAAAATCCGGCAGAATTATTATTTTATTTTGTTCACCCAATTAATAAAAATATTTAATTTCATATATATAGTTAGATAGTGACGTATGAATCAAGAAAATAATAATTTAAAAAAATTATCAGTATAAAAATCCTGATTCATTATCCTTAAGATAGATTTTTCATCAAAGTAATGAATAAACAATTCAATAATTTAGTAAATATTAATGGAAAAAAATTATTTCAAGGTACTATAACAATGTTAAACGAAATAATAATTTTTGGTAGGAAAGGGAAAAACATTTTATCAACCGAACATTTTTCTTAAATTTGTAGTTTATATAATTATAAGATACAAATAAGGATAGATAGTATATGAAGATTGAGTTTTCTAAGGAAGAATTACAGAAAATCGACGAGATTAAAAAGCGGTATCCCGAACAAAAAGCAGCTATTATGCCTGTTATGTGGATGGCTCAAAAGAAATTCGGATGGATATCGGATGACGTAAATCAATATATTGCGGAATTGCTTAACCTGTCATACGCACATGTTCAAGGAGTAGCAAGCTTTTATACAATGTACTTCAAAAAACCTATGGGAAAATATCATGTGCAGATATGCACAAATGTATCTTGTATGCTACTTGGCGGTGAAGAAATTTATATGCATGTTTGCGATAAACTTGGACTCAAGAATTTGGAAACTACAACTGACGGAAAATTTTCAATTGAAGAAGTCGAATGTATGGGTGCCTGCGGAGGTGCTCCTATGATAGCAATAAATGAAGATTATTATGAAAATATGGATATAGCAAAAGTTGATGCTTTATTGGATTCATTAAAATAGGAAGATGGAAAAAAGAACACGAATATACTACTTCTCACATCTTTTCATAATAGTAAGCGGAATTTTTTATTTAGTTGATTTGGCAATAGGATATAAATTTAATAGTTTATTATCATTAGCACCGGGGAAATACTTCAATAATACCGAGTGGTGGCGATTGCTTACTTATCCTTTGGCTTTGAATACTATTGAAGGAATAATGCTGTTCATATTCGTATTTTTACTTTTTGCTCCGAAACTCGAAGAGATATATCATACCCTGCTCTATCCTGTAGTACTATTATCAGTAATTATTTTCCAGGGACTTTTATTCACAAACATACTTTGGAATTCGAATCTAATTTTGTCCGGTATGGACGGATTAACTTTTTTCGTACTGACTTTGTTTACATTGCTAAATCTGAAAGGCAGGTTGGTTGTAGCAAATAAATTATTTGTGCATACTTCCCTGTTCTCTTTATCGTTGATAACTCTATGGTTCATTACACTGTTTTTCCATTCCGTTTGGGTGGAAAACTATCAATTGATTTTTAAGGGATTATATTCGGCAACTTTCGGGTGCAGTATAGGTTTCATAGCTTACTTACACATTAGATTTACTCGAAAAATAAGTTCAAAAAATGCATCTTCTGCAATCAACACAAGACATGCAGAAGCAATTAGAAAGCAAATATTTTCTTTAGCTATGATTGCAAATGAAGAATTAAAAAGAGTAAATGAGGAATTGATGAGAAATTCGGAACCCATTGAACAATATCCAAAGCCCGATGAAGATAGATTAAATGACATACTCGATAAAATAAATGATTTGGGCGCTGAATCATTAACCGAAGAAGAGAAAAAATTTTTAGATGGTTATTCTGATAATCATGACTAAATAATTAAAAATATAAAGAATAAAATTTACAATTTCTATTGGAGAAGAAAATGACACAGAAAACAAAATTCAGGAAAGAAGATTTTCTACAAAAAAATCAAATCGTGAAACATATAGATATTAAGCAACATGATGTAAGAAAACTTGTGGATTCTATGGGCGAAATGGCTTTTCAGGCAAAAAATCTGCATAGAGCCGCCAACATATACGTCAAGATGCTTAAGGACAAAGATTGTTCGGTCTATCTGACATTAGCCGGTTCATTGTTCAGTGCAGGTTTGAAGGATGTAGTCGTTGACTTGATTAAGCACAATATGATTGACGGGATTATCTCCACTGGAGCTATAATCGTGGATCAGGACTTCTTCGAAGCACTTGGTTTTAAACATTATAAAGGTTCGCCTTTCGTTGACGACAATGTCTTAAGGGATTTGATGATTGACAGGATATATGATACATATATTGATGAAGATGACTTAAGGGTTTGCGACATGACTGTTGCAGAGATAGCTAATTCACTTGAACCGAGACCATACAGTTCGAGAGAATTTATCAGGGAGATGGGAAGATGGCTTGTACTGAATAAAATGGGTAAAAATTCGGTGATAAGAAATGCTTTCGAAAAAGATGTGCCGATTTTTGTTCCGGCATTTTCAGACTGTTCAGCAGGATTTGGCTTGATTCATCATCAGTTCAATAACAAAGGCGAAAAAGTCTCCATTGACTCTGCTAAAGATTTCCTCGAACTAACTCAGACTAAGCTGAATTCAAAACAAACAGGTATTCTGATGATTGGGGGAGGTGTTCCGAAGAATTTCACTCAGGATGTTGTAGTTGCCTGCGATGTTTTAGGTATAGAAAAAGATATGCACAAATACGCAATTCAAATAACTGTAGCCGACGAAAGGGATGGAGGACTTTCCGGTTCGACGCTAAAAGAAGCAAGTTCTTGGGGAAAGGTTGAAACCACTTATGAGCAGATGGTCTTCAGTGAAGCTACTATCGCAATGCCTTTGATTACCGCTTATGCTTACCATAGTAATGCCTGGAAAAACCGCAAAGAAAGAAGATGGAACAAACTCTTTGATTAAAATAATTATAATTTTTTTTTACTTTATGCGTTAAAACATTAACTGATAAATTATAAAGTAGTTAATTGAAATTAAATGAAAAGAGTTATTATTTTTTTTGCTTTGATTGTGATTGTATCCAACATCCGGGCTGACGAAGAGTATTATTACAATAAATTGACGGAAACTGATTTCAAAGAATGGATGAATTCAGTGAAAATACCTGGATTTACTTTCAGGAATTGCGAACTAAAAGGAACTACCGAAACTTACAACATCGAGTATTCCGCAATGTTCTCAAATATTATGGATGAGATGATTAATCCACGTATTGGACATCCTAATGTTTTCTATGGATATGAAGATTTGAAAGCATACGAAATTGTGGGTCCCTATCAGCTCGATGGTTTTCCTGCTGTATTTATTTATAATAAAAAGCTCACTAAACCCTCAAATATGACATACCTGCTAGTACAAATGCCGAATTTGAATGCAACATTTTCTTTAACTGCATTGACAAAAGAACGCCTTACACAGGAAAGAATGGAAGAATTTTTCAGATACTTTAATCTGAAGTCAGTAGATAACAATAAAATAATTAGTTGGGTCCCTGAGATTCCTATTGCAATACGCCTGAGCGGAGATTTGTTTGAGATAACAAAAAGCGAATCCAAAGAGGAGCTTGTGAAAAGTGAGGTTTTGGTCAAAATACTTAAAACAGATGACTTTTTGAAGAATCTCAAAAGATTTTATAAGGAAAGAAAAGGATGGCTCGATTTGACAAGGTACGACAATGTTACTATGATTTGCAAGACAACTCAGGATTTCAGTATTCTCGAAAAAATGAAAGATGGCGAAATAATTGAGTTTGTGTATTATGTGAAATAAAATTTATCTTTAAGAAAAATATTCCTTTAATGCACTTGCTGATTTTTCACCGACTTTATCAGCCAATTTTTCAAAATCTGCTTTTTTGATACTTTCAACCGAGCCCAGTTCAATCAACAATTTTTGAGCTTTCTTTATACCAATACCCGGAATATCCGTTAGCTCAGTATGAAGTGTCCTTTTATCCCGTAATTGTCTGTGATAGGTGATGGCAAAGCGATGTGCTTCATCTCTGATTTGTTGTAAAAGTTTCAAACTACTCGATGTTTTTGGTAACATGATTGCATCAGATTGTCCCGGAAAAAATACTTCTTCGAGCCGTTTTGCCAACCCAATAATCGTAACTTTATCTGATAAATTTAACTCTTTAAGAACTTCTACTGCACCCGAAAGCTGACCTTTGCCTCCGTCAATGATTATTAAATCAGGCAAAATACCTTTTTCTTCAATCAATCTTTTATATCGCCTGCCAACCGCTTCACGCATAGCGGCAAAGTCATCATTGTTTTCGACGGTAATTATTTTGAATTTTCTGTAATCCTGCTTACTCGGTTTGCCGTCAACAAATACTACACATGATGACACCAGTTCGGAACCCTGAATATGAGAATTGTCAAAACACTCGATTCTTACAGGCAACTGTGGCAAACGCAAATCTCTTTGTAATGATAGTACCGCCCTTGGGATACTTTGCTCTCTTTTGAGCAAAGCAAGGTTGTAATCACGTAGCATATATTCTGCATTTGCAGTTGCAAGGTTAACAAGTTTTTTCTTTTCCCCGATTTTCGGAACAAGCAACTCGATAGAATGCTCGCTTTTTTTCCTTAACCAATCTGTTATAAATTCGACTTGTTCAGCCATAACAGGAAGAAATATTTCCTTGGGAATGAAATCAGTTTCAAGATACCATTTTTCCATTGTGGTTTGCATCAACTCCTCATCGCTAACATCTGAAGCATTCGGAATAATGAAATGCCGTTTACCAATCAATTTGCCGTCCCTTACCTTGAAAACAAGTGTACATGCAGAATTTTCTGTCCGGAACAAACCAAAAACATCTCTGTCTATCAAATCAGTAGATACAATTTTCTGATGCTCGAGGTATTCTTTCAAAATCAAATACCTGCTTTTAATTATGGATGCTTCTTCAAATTTCATCTCATCAGCCAGCTCTTGCATTTGAGTTGCAAGTTCCTTTTCAATTTCCTTGGTCTTCCCGTTGAGTATCCTAATGGCATGTTCGACATTCGCATTGTATTTTTCTTTGCTAATGAATCCTTCGCAGGGACCTTCACATTTATTGATATGATAATCTAGACATATTTTATATTTCTTAACCTCAACAGTTTCTTCAGTGAGATAGTAATCACAACTGCGAAGCATAAAGAGAGTACGGATTACTCGTAATACTCTTTTTAAATGACCGACATCCGTAAATGGTCCAAAGTATTTCGAGCCGTCCCTTATTATTTTCCTAGTAGGAAATATGCGTGGATACTCTTCCTTTGTAACACGCACATAAGGAAAAGACTTGTCGTCACGAAGAAGGATATTGTATTTTGGCTTGTGTTTTTTTACGAGAGTATCTTCCAATATCAACGCTTCAGTTTCGGAATCCACAACAATGATTTCAAAATCGGCTATTTTAAGAACAAGTGCTTTAGTCTTTGCATCTGCAGGTCTTCCCTGCTGAAAATAGGAACGGACACGGTTTCGCAGATTTTTCGCTTTGCCAATATATATGATTTTCCCGTTCTTGTCCTTGTGCAAATAAACACCGGGAGAAGTTGGCAGAGAACTTAGTTTATCACTAATCTCCGAAAAATCAGTCTTATTATCAGACTCTTCCTCTTTAAATATTTCGCCGTTCATTGTTGATTAATATGATTTTGGATTAATTTCAATGAAATCTTTTGAGAATATTACATTGAAATTCATCTTTTCACAAACAAACTTCTGCTATTTTTTATATCTGCAATATACAGACCTGAGGGGAGAAAATCAAGATTTATTCTTGCATTTTTATCACTTATATCAAAATTCATCACTTTCTGCCCGAGCAAATTATAAATATTAACATTTCCCAAATCACTATTTGCATCAATATATAATATTTCATTAACCGGATTTGGATAAATCTTATATTCAAAGCTACTGATTGAATTGGAATCATCAATATTAATAATACCCTTACACGGTATAGCAAGAATCGTAAAAGAATGAGGAGGAACGGTGTATGAATTTGAAACAGTCCAGGACTTCTGCTTAGGAACAACCTTGTTTGGAGTTTCAGCAGTATTGGCATCGAGATAGGATTCAGACCAAAGTTCATAAGCAATTGCCTCTGAACCGATAATATCCTTATCAATTACAATTTCAATGTCTTTATATTCATTTACATAACGACTAAGAATGTTGATGAAAAGAGTATCTGTTGTTGCAGTTACGGTTGCATCTAAATAGGGTGTTCTATCCGGTACCCAAAAACCTTTTATTACAGGTAAGGAATAACTTTCACATTCAAGATTGGAATTAATTAAATGCTTTCCATGATGATTCCTTATCAATGCATTTGCGTAAAAAGACGGAGTAACATAAAATATTCTTTTACCGGAATTTATATCAATATGGCATTTTATCATTCCTAAGCCCATTGATCTAGAAGCCATTGAAACAGATTCAGGAAATTTCATTAAAGAATTGAGTATTGAAACATTGGTCAAACCACTTTCAAGAGAGCAATTTTTCCAGGCAGTATCAAGCATCCAATTAGCAAGTGTTCCATAGTCTGTCCACCATTCAGAAAAACCTTGCTTTACATTGGGAAACAATCCCCATTTAATAAATTCATCCTGATAATGTTGCAAGAAATAATTTTCGTACAAATAGGAAGCAGCAATCACAGATAAAAAACTTGTATCGGGATGAACATAAACCTTTGCATTACCCGGAAAAGCTGGATGATATCCAAATATGTCACATTTGTTACCTACAATTGAAAATAAATTATCGAAGTTTTCCTGATATCTCCAATGATTACCATCAATAATTATTTTAATATTTCTATCTATACTTTTCATTGTATCATAGAAAGTTAAATATCTTGTTGCATATCCAATTTCGTCATCCCATTGTTCATTACCTACTTCCCAAAATTTTATCTGATATGGTTCATGGTTACCGTTAGATACCCTTTTTGCACCCCAATAAGACAAAGGTGAACCATTGCAATACTCAACATATTCTGCTGCTTCTGTTGAAGTTCCATTCTGAAAATTTATTGTAATATGAGGTTCTGCATTAATTGATTTACATAAATTTAGAAATTCATCCAATCCAAAGTCCATTCTTTGTTCGTGAATATATTCAGGTGATTTTCTTTGGTCCATTGAACCTATACAATTTTGTAGTTTATTTTGAGGAGAATCAGCAAAACATCCCCCGGGATATCTCAATAATCCCGGTTTCCAAAATTGATAAAAGTCGTAGAATTCTTTACGAACACCATTAATATTATTTTCCGGCATAAGAGAACTTTCATCTAGATATACGATACCCTTATTTTTATAACTAATGATTAAGTCAACTTTATGTGAATTTTTTATAGGTGGTATCAATATTTCTTTTTTTTGCCATTTCTCATTTGGGCAACCTAATGCTTTAGAATACACTATTTCTTTTCTGATACTATCATATAATGATAAAACTAATGAATCAATTCCAATATTTCCAAGAAAATAAATATAAAAACTATGACCGATTGAATCATTAAGGTAAACTTGCTGACTTACACCTATTTCTCCGGTATCACTTTCTTTTATTATTTTTTGAGAAAATCTTCCAAATCTATTAAATTTTAATGTATCATGCTGAATATAATCGTAGGGGAATTTGAACCATCTTTTCTGCCAGAATTGAGCGACTCCACTCCATTTACTGTCATTTATATCGAATCCTCTGTTTAATAGTTCCTGTGACCAATGTCCTCTCGGACCATTTACATAATGTTCAACTAATTCGATAAAACCACCAAAAAGTTCTTTGGGAATTGTATCCTTGGAAACAATACTTGTGTTAATAGTCAATTGAGGTTCAATTGGTCTAACCTGCAATATTGAAGTTAAAAAAACAACAATTATAACGATAATATTTTTCTTCATTTGTTTATTTTGCATATAGCAATTTAATGAAAAAATTATCAAAATCGTTCTTGGTTTATTTTTTAATTCATTTTTCCTTTTTTCCCGTTATTTTTCGTAAGATTGATTATTTTTCCGGGTAAATACTTTGGGAAAAATTTGTCGTCATGGCAATTACTGCAAGTTGGCTTAGTAGTAAATTTCTTTGCATCATGACAATCTTCACAATCCAGCTCTTTATGATTATCATCCAAAATCAATCCAGTAACTTTGTGATTGAAGTTACCTTTTTTCCAATCTTTATGGCAATCCCTACATTCGATACTGATTTTATCAAATTGATTTTTCCTTGTATGGCAACTTTCGCATGGCAGTTTATCATGATAGTGTTTCAATGCAAAACTTGTACTTTTATCATGGCTCCATGGTAAGAGTTCCTTTTCGGAATGGCACATTTCGCAGTTATTTTGTTTGTGGCATGCAAGACAAGGTCTGTGATGGTCATCGAACGACAGGTGTACTTTTTGTGTTTTATGTTTCTCAAGAAGAGAATGTGTCAATTTGTTATTCCAATCATGACATTTAATACAGTTTTCATGACGGTGACAAGTAACACATGGAGAATTAAAAAGCTTGATATGGTCCTCGTGAAAAAAAGTAACAAGTTTGCCTTTTTTATAACTTGTTTCAAAAATTATTTTATCAGGCAATTTCGCTTTAGGATGTTCCTTCCCTTTTATCTCAGATACTTTTTTTGAAATTGTTTTCGATTGTGTACCATTTTTTGGAAGATGACATGAATAACAATCGGTCGTATGACTCCATTGTCTGTGGCAACTCATACACTGCCTGTGATATGCACCCTTCAGGTCAACCCTCCTGATATTCTCTCTTCGCCTTCCTTGTTCGTGACATTTCTTGCAAGCTAAAACAGGACCAGTAGTGTTGTAATGATGACAGCCTTGGCATCCATCGGACATCTCAGCCATCTGGGCATGCAATTTATGTGAGAAAACAACAGCCCCGAATCTTCGGGACATCTCATCGAAAACAATTATTTCGGGGCATTCATCGGGAGTATGGTGTACTGAGATTATTCCCTCTCTGGGGCAGTAAATTAAGCATGGTTCATCCTTTGTCGGATATTCACAATTATGGCAAGTTTTACAATTTAATTTCTGTGTGGAATGAGCTTTACCCGGACTTTGCTGAATAAAAAAGTCGCTTTGTTTAACATCTTTGCTAACTTGCACTGTTTGAACTGTTTTTTTTCCTTTCCTATTTCTATTTTCTCGACTTATAATCAACGTAGAAAAAATTATTATCAGTACTAACAATGTTAATATTTTAAATTTCATTTTTAACCTCTATTGAATTGATTGGATTCTCTGTTAATACTAATTACCGGGAAAATCATTACACAAGCCCTGTACATTAAAACAAGCAATGCAACAAATCCCAAAGTAACGGATATTTCTCCAAAGGACGGGAAATATGATTCAACTTTATAAGGTGGATTATATGCAAGTATGAAATTATTTATTCTGTTCAGCACTACACCTGCTATGACAAAAACAGAAGATATGAATACAAGGTTAATTGATTTTATTACTTTTTTAGATAAAAGCATAACAAGTGGTATGATAACTCCTATTAATATTTCTATTATGAACATAACAGATACCAAATTGAACTCTCCCAAATACACAAAAGTTTTCCTGATAAACATATCACCAAGTTTGAATGCTAAATAAACAAGTAAAATAGGTGCAATCATATTAGCTAACCTTCTTAAGGTGGGTTCTAAAAATTCAATTATTTAATCATTTCTTGAAGGATATCAAGAACCCAATAAATATCCTTTAAATATCAAGTTCTAAAATGCAAAAAATTATTCAATTATTCAAATTATTT
>Ga0172369_10000065_pt1 | contig 137696 bp, 128 predicted proteins | sample LakKiv25m_FD_114539 | JGI IMG/M metagenome (GOLD analysis project Ga0172369, IMG submission 114539) | Freshwater microbial communities from Kabuno Bay, South-Kivu, Congo - kab_022012_11.25m | ecosystem: Environmental > Aquatic > Freshwater > Lake | place: Democratic Republic of the Congo... | reverse complement strand
CCTGCAAGTGGATCAACCTTTTCTAAAACTATGCTTCTCACGCCAAAGCACAAATCAATTCATATGTTATTTGATGAAAATTTTTGGAAAAATCTGTAGGGTGTCCCAGTGTCAAAGTCAGGAGAAAAAATTAAATATTGCTGATGTCAAGTAGCATTCGCTGATTATTAAAAAAAAGGACAGGTTCAAAACAATCTGTCCTTTTTTTTATTTCCAATCAAGAATTAAGGCTTTCACAAATTCTATTCGGTCGCTTTTTTTATTGAATTCAGAAATTTCACACCAATCAAGCGTTCATAATTATCGTTGGGTTCTCTGTAATAAACTAAGATTGAATAATCATTCTCAGTCTTACTGGAAGTACCTTCAATAAAGGAAATATCCCCCACTTCTGAACCATTTTCCAAAAAAGCATATTGGTAATTATAATATCCTTGTTTAAGATATAAAGCTCGTTCGTAGGTTTTAACAGGATAATTATAAATCATTTTTGAATCTTCATTAAAAGTCCATCCTGTCAGAGCACCAAAAACATATACACTTCCATTTACTAGAGGTACGGCATAAGGCAAAGTAAAATATACATAACAGTATTCCGACTCAATCTCGCTGTCTTTGACACCTTCATTTTTAACAGCAAAACGACCATTAATATCATTCTGAAAAATATAATGTTTAAAAGAACGCCTTTCGTCGGGTTTGAGAAAAACATAATACGAAGTACTTCTTTTTTGAACTCTTTCAATATTATCAGAAAAATACTTCATGCTTTTCAAATCAATATAGCGATATTCGTTATCTCCCTGAAAAACGTTGCCATATTCGTATTCATAGATAAGTTCATTATTTCGTGCCAAAGATGGTTTAAGTGTATTTATCGTATTATCCCATCTTTCATTCTGCATCAACACAACTTTCAGGTTTTTAAAAGGATTTAAAATAGCATAATCTGAATTTAAAATAGAAAATACTATCTCCTGTTTGTAGTTTTTATCTTCTATAACAGTAGCCTGTCTTTCTTTTGCATTAATCGTAATTTTTGTATCAACAATCATAAAGCGGCGTGTAAATACAATATCATCTGGATTATCGAGGTACACTTTTAATATGTAATTGCCTGATATTTTAGGTTTTACATCAACCTGAGGAAACTCTAAATTATAATGGGTATAAGTCTGAAGTGTATTTATAGAAGATTTAGCATCAGTAATAGGAGCTGATGTAAAACCGCTTACGTAATCAGCAACATTTAAATCGGAAGGCTGCCATTCGGAGTTGCAATGGACAATGGTGTACTGATATTTTTTAAAATCACCATCCAAATCATCAAATGACAATTTTAATGTCTCGCTTTTTCCTAATTCAATAATAGGGTAAGATAGTTCCCAACCAGTTCGGTGAAGCAATACAGTTTTAATATTTTTCTTATAGGTGTAGTTTGAATAACGTAAATAGTTTTTATCAAAATATGCTAAGGTATCTTCTTTAACTGCTTCATTTATAGAATCTTTTATGATTTCTACAGCTTTTATATTATTTACAATGGCAGTATCTTTTACCATAACAGGCATTGGCAATTTATCAGTTTCTTGTGGTATTTTTGTTTTGCAGGAAAAAATAAAAATTGAAATTATGAAAATGTAAAAAGAAAGTTTTATATTCAAATCGGGCATTGATTTTAATTTTAAAAAATTAAGAAGGCATTCATTTATACAAAAATAGAATTAAAAATTTAAATTTTTTAAGTTTACTGCATAAAAAAACCACAACCCTAAAGCTGTGGTTTTTATATAGTTCGAATTAATTGTCATTTATCCAAGCAATCCACCTTTTTTATATATCTGAAGCTGCACTTCATAAAACGGATTTATTTTGGATTCGGTATTCTTGGTGACATTTTTTATTTCACCGGTTTCAAAATTCACTCTGATCATATCTCCATTCTCGAGGTTTAGACCATCGAGTGATTTGTAAGTAAGAATAGGAAATGCTGCATTAATGGCATTGCGTTCGTAAATAGCGCCAAATGATTCAGCAATGATGCACTGAATACCAAGAGATATAAAACAATCTACAGCTTGTTGTCTGGAACTTCCTGCACCAAAATTTTTAGTAGTCACCACAATATCACCGGCTTTGGCTTTTTTGGCAAAATCTTCATACCCTTTAAGGTTGTCGAAGGTGTATTTGCCCATTTCATTAATATCGGTGATTGTAAGGTACCTGTTATGAAAAATCATATCAGTATCAATATCATCTTTCTGAATAAACCAAACATTTCCTTCAACAATAGTTTTTCTTTCAACAGCTTGTTTGTCTGTTTTCGTTGCTGTTTGAGAGAATTTACCCAATGGTTTAAATAGTGATGGTTCTGCAGGAATATTTTCAGGAACAGAAATGCAACCGGCAATAGCAGAAGCAGCAACAATAGCGGGAGAAGTAAGATAAACCAGACCTTTCCCTTGTTTGCCTGCAAAATTTCTATTTCCTGTACTGAGTGTTACTTCTTCGGGTCCATTTTGACCAACCTGACCGGCAGCACATCCGGCACAACCTGCATTTGATACCAAAGCACCGGCTTCTTTAAATATTTTTATCAAACCCAAATCCAAAGCTTCATTCCAAATATCATTAGTAGCAGGAACAATTTTAAGGACAACACCAGGAGCTACCTTTTTACCTTTAAGAATAGAGGCAGCCAGTTTCAGATCTTCAATACGGCCATTGGTGCAACTGCCTATAAAAGCAGAATCAATTTTTTTTCCGAGTTCGAGAGTCACATCAGCATTGTCGTGAGGATGTCCAGGCAGCGCTAACATTGGTTTGAATTCTGAAATATCAATAGTGTATTCTTTTTCATAAATGGCATCAGCATCGGCATAAACGCCCTCAATATTTCTTCCTGTTTTGCTTTGGCAATAATCTAGCACTTCTTTGTTTGGTGGAAAGATAATAATGATAGCTCCCATTTCAGTGGCCATTGACGAAATGGTAATGCGTTCATCAAGAGTAAGAAGGTCAATAGCATCACCATACATTTCAATAGAATAGCCCAGAAGGGTATTGGCTCCAAATTGCTTAAGCATGTTAAGAACTATATCTTTTGCAGAAACACTTTTTGGTTTAAGGCCGACAAAATTCATTTTAACTGACTGAGGCACTTTAAACCATACTGAACCATTTGCCCATGCAGCAGCTATATCCTGATCCCCCATCCCCTGACCAAAGGCACCTATAGCACCCAGAATATTGGCATGAGAATCAGTTGAAACAAAAGTGCTACCGGGATATGCCATACCTCTGTCAATAGCCAGATGTGTTCCAATACCAGAGTCAATATCAAAAACTTTAATATTGTTTTCTCTTGCAAAAAGTCTGCATTTGTGCTGATTGGCAGCATATTGCTGATCAGAACCACCGGGATTGCAGTCAAATGTAAAAATCGTACGGGAAGCATCGTGTACTTTAAGATTATTATCTAAGAGATTTTTCACTACGTTTGCACCGCCAAAGTCACGTGCAGCACGTGAATCAATAAAAACGTCAACAATATCATCAGCTTTAACAACAGATTGGCTGGAATGGTTGGCAATTATTTTTTCTATAATATTCATGTTTATTTTTATTTATGTTTATACTTTGAGTCTGTCTTTGAAAGGTTCAAAAGTCATAAAATCGGCATGATGCACCACAAAAGCTTCGGTTGTTCGTTTTACCATGTCACCTTCACCGGCATGCGTTGCAATGATATGACAAACTGCCGGAGGCACGCCGCATTGTTCGGCTAATGACACACCTGAAAAAGGATGACGAAGATATTTGCCATAAGAACCCTGAACAGATTTTCCATCTTTAAGTTCGTATTCGAGCAATTTGCCAACATCGGCAAGTATGGCACCTGCAATAAGCACATCCATATTAACAGGCAAATCATTTTTGAAAAATTTATTCATTTGCTCGCCACAGTCTTTGGCAATATGCACAACGGCACGTTTGTGATCCATAAAAGTAACCTTTAAATCTGGTCCACAAAGTAATGTAAATGGTATTGTATTTAAGTCTTTAACAGTCAATACACTTTTTTCTAAAGCAACTTCCCAGGTTTTAGCTGTATTTTCTCTGAGCGTTTCATCCTGAATCCACATTAATTCAGGCCATAATTCAAGAACTGTTTTATTCATAATATATATTTTAATGATTAATGATTAATGGTTAATGGTTAATGCAATTGGCGAGGAGTTTATAATAAAAAGAGTCAGGGTTCTTAAAAGGACTCTGACTCTTTTTAAGGGTTAATTATTAAAGTTTTGCAATTATGGCATCAGTCATTTGATAAGTTGATGCAGCACCTTTATTAATAACATCCTGTGTGCCTCTCATTTTCAACATATCATAAGTTCTCACTTTACCTTCAGCAATAACATCAGCAATGGCTTTTTGAATTTTAGCTGAGATTTCTTTTTCTCCCAAATAATCGAGCATCATTACTGCAGACATAAACATGGCTATAGGATTTACAATAGAGACTTCGAAATCAGCATATTTAGGAGCAGAGCCATGCGTAGGTTCGAAAACGGCAACGCCAGTTTCGCCAAATTGTGCAGAGCAAGCAAAACCTAAACCACCAATTAATCCGGCAAAGCCATCAGAGAGTATGTCGCCAAACATATTACTGGCAACAACCACGTTATAATCTTCCGGATTTTTAGTAATCCACATCATTTGAGCATCAATGTTAGTATCCCAAACTGCAATTTCGGGATACTCTTCTTTAGATATTTTCTGAGCCAATTTCAGCATTAAACCACTGGTTTCTCTGATAACATTTGGTTTCTCACAAACTGTAATGCCTTTGTACCCTTTTTCTTTAGCATATTCAAAAGCAGCTCTGATAATACGTTCCGAATATTTTTTGGTAAGAATTCTGGTTGAAATATATACTTCATTGCGTGGGTGCATAGCAAAATTCTTTACAAAATTAGGATGGCTCATCATAGCATCCCAAACGAGATCAGAAGGATTGCTCCATTCAACACCGCCATACAAACCTTCGGTGTTCTGTCTGAAAATCATGCTGTCCACTTTAGGTTCCTCGATAGTGTCATTGGGACCACGACGAACAAAATTGAGCGGATTGCCAATAAAAGATTTGCAAGGGCGCATACAAATATCCATTTTGAAATGCTGACGCATTTTAACTATAGGACTGAAATAATTAATCCCTTTGCCTTTTAATTCCGGATTAAGTTCTGCTTCAGCTTTATCTTTTGGTTTAGATGTAATAGCTCCGAACAGTCCAATTTTATGTTTCTCGAGTAATTCAAGTGTCCTGTTTGGTAAAGGGTTTCCTTCTTTACACCAAAAATCCCATCCAATGTCGCCATGTACATACTCTGCTTCAAATCCTGCTGCATTTAAGAGTCTGATGGATTCATCAAGTACAACTTTTCCTATGCCATCACCGGGCATTGCTACGATAGTTCTTTTTGCCATAATAAATAAAATTTAGTTTTAATTTGAGTTCAAAAATAATAGTTTAAAGCATATGAAAATTAAAAATCACTTATGAAAAAACAATTTAACAACTTTTATTTTTTTATAAATTTTTTCGCACATATCCTCCCCTTTTCATCAGTCAATTTTATTAGATAAAGTCCACTCTTCAAACTTGTGCAAGGGATTTTAAAAAAATTTATATTTTTCAAGCAAACACGCCCAAAAACATCAAAAATTTCAATTTTGTAATTGTGCTGAATTATGGTATTTTTAATTTCAACATTCAAATAATCTTCAACGGGATTAGGATATATCATCAATGATTCCGATTGCAAATCAGAAGGATCATTTACAGCGCTTATATAACCTACAAGAGGCAGATTAATATAAGAACTGTAATTGCTATTTGTATAAATAATGTTCTGAGCCATAAGAGAGTCGCCTGCAACATACATAGCGCCACCATTGTTCAAATTAAGGGCAAAACGCGGGTAATTAGAAGAACTTACATCAACTCGAATTTTATGACCAACTAAAAAAGAATGTGCCAGATATGGCAATTCTATAGTTATCTGATATATATTGCCTGGTAACATAGCTGCCGTATCGGCCGCCCAGTAGCCACTTCTGAACCTCATTCTTTTTACACCTTCAACTATCAACATTGAGCGTCCATCGGGATATACATCAGTAAGTCTGACATTGAAATCAGTATCCAACACATTTGATGAAACATTCAAGACAACATTAGGTTTGCCTTTCAAAACAATGGGAGTAGTTATAAGAGGTGAAGTAAAAACAGAAATATCATTTCGTGCTTCAACAACAGGAGCCTGATCATACGGACCTTGACCTAAAGACTGAGTGAGTGTGGCACCACCAACTGTAGGCGAAGGATTTTTTGGGTCATAATTAAACATGACAGAATCATTCAAATTTGATGGTGGTGAATCGGACAATGTCAAATCCGTATTAAAATAAAAAAGATGAGATGAAGCGCTTTGCGGTGGAAAAACATCTGTAAAGTTCCAAATATTTTCACCCATCTGGAAATAGGTATAGTCTGTAAGCGAATCCCATCCATTATTTTCATTTCTTAAATAAAAATCAAAAAACAATAATGCCAATGAATCGCTCCACCGTGCAGCCTCGGGGTAAAAAAGCTGACCTTGCTGACCGGTACCTACCTGAGCTGTTCCAAATCCACCGTGAGCCCAAGGGCCCATCAATAGTTTATGCTTTTCTCGTACTGACAGAGGGGCACTTTGTTTTAATCCTTTAAAGAAATCGAACATTACGTTGGTATTGTGATCGTACCAACCACCTATCATAAGCAAAGGAACCTCGATTTGAGAAGTGTAAAATGTTGAATTTTCAGAATATTGCCAAAAAATGTCAAATACCTGATGTGCCAGTAAAGTTGTAGAAAGGCCAAAACCTAAAGCATCTAATGTTTCTACATACTCTTTACGCAAAACGCCCCCTTGGTAATACTCTTGATAATTATATTGCGGACCTGCCACTAATGGGACTGCACATGTCAAATGAGGGGGTTTTTCTTTGGCTGTCTGATATTGAATTCTACCTAATGCTGAGGGTCCCCAAGTGCCAATTTTATGGTTTGACCACGACTGAGAGGCAATCCATTCTACTACATCATAGCCATCCTCACCTCTGTCGGCATTGACAACACAGGCTGAAGCAGAACCATAAAAACAGCGCCAGTCAACAATAACGAAAGCAAAAGGTGCGTTTTGATTCTGTGTGCCAAAACCTAAAGGTAAAGCAAGCCGGTAATAAAGCCTGTTATATGGAGTTTGCACTAAAATAACCGGAAACGATTGACCTCCGGTAGTGTCGGGAAGATAAATGTCGGCAGACAGTTTTTTTCCATCGCGCATTGGAATTGAATCAACAAACCAATGATTTTGAGAAGTAGCTACATGACAAAGAAAAACCAATATGATAATTGTAAAACGTTTATTGTTCATAGATTAAATGATTGTTATATTAAACAAAAATAGGAAAAAACACAAATATTGACTGCCATTTGAAAAAATTATCTAATTTTAACACGAAATTACAGCAACCAAATTGGAAAAGAACAACAATCTGACTTTATTAAGTGATTTAGAGCTCATCGCTTTATACCAAAAAGATAAAGATAAAAACATATTGGGAATTTTGTTTAAAAGATACACCCGATTTGTCTTTTTGGTGTGTATGAAGTACATGAAAGACGAAGACAAGAGTAAAGATATCGTCATGGATATTTTTGAACAATTATTTGATAAATTGCTCAAACATCAGGTTTCCAACTTCAAGTCATGGCTGTATTCAGTCGCCAAAAACCAGTGTTTGCACGAAATTAGAGACAACAAATTGGTGATGCGTGATGAATGGTACGAAAAAAATACTGAAGAGAATGTTATGGAAAATAATTTCTTTTTGTATCCAGACAACGAAATTGTTTTGAATAATCAGGTTTTGAAATTGGAAAAAGGCATCAATGAATTGTCTGAAGAACAAAAAATATGTATTAAATTGTTTTACCTGCATGATAAAAGTTATGAGGAAGTATCACAGACAACAGGGTATGATTTAAAAAAAGTAAAGAGCTATATTCAAAATGGAAAAAGAAATTTAAAAATATTTTTACTTAAAAAAAATGAGTAACAAGGTCAATATAATATTTTCAAACACCTCCTGCCCTACAGAGGACATCCTTTTGAAATATGTAAAAGGTACACTCAGTGATAAGGACAGAAGAGCTGTTGAAGAACATCTGACTGATTGTGAAATGTGCAATGATGAAATAGAAGGACTATCACTTCTAAATAAACCCGAAGAAATTGATGATATCGTTTTTAAAATAAATGCCAAAGTTGATGCTTACACTCAAATAAAAAACAACAGAGATTACGGATTTTTTTTTAAAATAGCCGCAACAGTTATTCTGGTTGTTGGTTTATCTGTAATCGTTTACTATCAGGTTAACAAGAAAAAAAAACATGATTTAATTTCGGAAAATATCAAACTTGTACCTGCTGCCGATGAAGGTCAATTAAAAGTTACTGATAGTGCTGAAATATCAAAAGAATCTAATTTAAAAGAAGAAGAAAAAGCCACAACTAAAGATGAAAACGCAGAAATAATCCTTGACGACATACCACAAAAAAATCTGGAACAATCATTCAGAAAAGACTTGCAAACAAAAAGTCCTGAGGGTAAAGAACCAAAAACAGGCGAAGGGAAAAAAGTAACTGTAACAGCAGGTCTTGTAAATGGGTCGGCAGGATATGCAGAGTATAAATCTGTTACTATCTCAGGTGATGTTCTTGCAAGGGATAAAAGTATTGCTGATGATGGCATATCGGAACAAGAAGATTCAAAAGATGCAGAAAAAGCTGATAAAAAAGAAACTGATAAAGGAGGAATAAAAACAGTTGCGACATCATCGACAGTCGAAAAGTTAGATTTGGCAATCGTTTCAGGTAAAATGGAAAAGACAAAAGAATCTCAGAAACAAAGTGGTAGAAACTCATCCATAAATGATGAAGATTTAAAAGCAGCTTCCCCAGCTTACAGTGAATATACTGTTGTTTCTGAAGCCCCTTTGCGAGAAGAAGCCAGTGGCATGGGAGGTGAAATTGCTTTAAGTGATATGAGAAAAGAAGCCATAATTAAAGCCAAATCGAATAAATACAACGAAGCATTGATTTTGTTTGAAAGCGCCCCTGACCAATCGGTTAATGATGAAACTTCATTGTTTTACGAAGGACTGTGTTATTATAAATTAAATAATCCACAAAGGGCTTATGCCATTTTCAAAAGTTTAGGAAAAAACAGCAAATTAGAAATATATAATGACATAAAATGGTATTATGCTTTGACATTAATTTCTCTCAATAAAAAAAATGATGCTGTTAAAGTATTAAAAGAAATTTCAAACAGCAATTCCCCATATGCTCCCAATGCTATCATAGAGCTCGACAAATTAAAATAATTTTTGAGCTGTATCCGTTGCATAAATTTTTATATTTTTACATCAAAATCATAAAAACAATAAGATTATGTTTAAAAATAATAGTTATTACGATGGCAATGTTCAATCAATAGGTTTTGAAACAGCAGAAGGTAAGGCTAGTGTAGGGGTTATGAATATTGGTGAATATGAGTTTGCCACTTCACAGAAAGAGATAATGAAGTTTACATCCGGCAAATTTGAAGTAAAATTACCTGGGGGGTGTTGCTGGAAAGAAATAGGACTTAATGTACCGTTTGAAATTGCTGCAAACAACAAATTTAATGTTAAAATAACTGAAGTTGCATCTTATATTTGCCTATACCGATAGTTAACGGTTCACGGGCATTCCCGAATTATCAATGATTTTTTGAGGCATTATATTCTCAGGAATATCTAATACATTGCCACTTATTCTTACTATAACATCAGGTTCACTAGCGTTACTTGAAATAGTAATTTGTTTGTTAATGGTACCTACCCTTCGTGTATCATATATCACATTAATAATTCCAGAATCCCCTGGCATTACAGGTTCTTTGGGCCAAGAAGGCACAGTGCAACCACAAGTGGAAGCAATGTTAGTTATAATTAAAGGACTTTTGCCTGTGTTGTAAAATTTCAAATTTCCAATACCTTCAGAATTTTTGTCAATTTGTCCGAAATCAAAGGTTTTGCCCACTTTAAGGACAGGACTATTTTCTTGAGAAAAGGCAAAAGTCAGAGATAAAATAAAAAACAAAGAAATAAGTAAGGATTTCATAATAAGTTTTGTATTAATAAAACACCCATACAAATTTAAGAAAGTTCAGCATTGCAACATTAAATGTTATGAAATATTAACATAAAAACACATGTATAATTAATAGGATATAATATTAATCTATTACAACTAACTAATATTAAGATAATTAAACATTCAAAATAAATTTTAATAAAAATGGTGTATATATTAAAAAAATATGTAATTTAGCAGCCGTTTTGGATCGGTAGTTCAGTTTGGTTAGAATGCCGCCCTGTCACGGCGGAGGTCGCGGGTTCGAGTCCCGTCCGGTCCGCAAAACAAAGAAAAGCCACTGATTAATTTCAGTGGTTTTTTTGCTTTAAATCAACACTTAGAACATTAAAGCAGATAAACTGAATATTTCACACATTATTAACAAATTTTTATTTACTTTGTTTTGTCAAATTAATACAACACTTTTTTATAAATTAAATTCAAATCAATCATGATGAAAAAGGCATCCTTATTATTTTTGGCTTTTTCATTCTCCATGAGTGTTTTTTCACAATTTGACAAGCACAAAATCAGTCTTTCGATTGGACCAAGTTTTTCGGTGGGTGAATTTGGCAGTAAAAGTATTACCAATAAAAATTCGGGAAATGCTGACAAAGGTATAAATCTGTATTTTTACTATTGTTATAATGTAACGCGTAATTTGAGTGTAGGCACAAAAATATTTTACAATTCAAATAAAAACAATACGGAAGCAGTAATCTCTGATCTGAACTATTCCACAGGCACTACATGGACAACAAATGATTCAAAATGGACATCGCAGGGGTATATGATTGGAGTTACAGCACATGTGCCCAGAACCAGAAAGTTCATAATTGACTTTAGATTTTATTGTGGCTACCTATTTTTAAATTCGCCTGAATACGCATTAACAAATAGCATCAATTCAATCTCTTATGATAAGGCGAAGGGAAAATCATTAGGATACAGTATAGGAACTGGGGTTTCGTATTTTATTAATAAAAAGTGGGATATTTTGTTAAATATTGATTATATCAGCACTAATACTATTTTTAAAGATTATGTTACCAGACATTCAACAGGCTTTGTAAATCATGCCTACGAATACAGACGCACATTTGACATTGTAAACACGACTATTGGCGTTGGATATAATTTCACTAAAATATTTAAGAAGTAATCTTTTTTATGAGATTTATAAATTTCATTATCTCAATTCTCTTTGTAAATATTTCATTATCAGCACAGGTTTTCAATTTTTATCCAGAAAGTAAAACCCATTGTGAATTAATTAAACATAGTTTTTTTCGATTGTGTTATAATGAAGCAGATGAGCAAGCCCAATGGGTGGCCTATATGCTGACATCTGAAATGGTTAAGAATAATATATGTAAGCGGAGTGATAACTTCAGACCTGACCCAAGTGTAAGTACCGGCTCAGCGACATTAGCCGATTATAAGGGTTCGGGATATGACAGAGGGCATTTGTGTCCGGCAGGTGATATGGGTTTTGATTGCATAGCCATGAGTGAAACATTTTACATGAGTAATATGTCGCCACAATTTCCTTCATTCAACCGAGGCATATGGAAAAGTCTGGAAGAAAAGGTCAGAAATTGGGCTGACACTTATGATACTGTTTATGTAGTGACCGGTCCGGTTTTGAATGAACCCATTGACAGTATAGGAAAAAGTAAAGTAACAGTACCAAAATATTATTACAAAGCCGTTTACAGAAGCACTATTAAAGGAGGGACATGCATCGCATTGGTATTGCCTAATGAATCGGGAGATGAACCATTAGAAAGCTATGTGATTAGTGTTGACAGTTTGGAAACACTCACCAATATTGACTTTTTCCCTGCATTGCCTGATAGCATAGAGCAAACCATTGAAAAAAATATAAATACAAAAAAATGGGAGTTTAACAGATAAGGGAATGAGTTCCTCCAGAAATACTTTAGGTGTTACACTGAGCTCAGACAAATTGCATTTAAAACCTCTCAACTATCTCTCGTAGCTGCCTTTTTTAAGTGCTTTTCCTTCTTCGACAAAAAGTACGCCCATAGCCGTCATGTACATGATATTGAATTTATCATTAAACAAGACCACATCTGCATCTTTGCCTACTTCTACCCTGCCCTTTTGCTTTAATTTCAATACATCAGCCACATTGGAAGTTGCCACTTTTAGAGCTTTTTCGAGAGGAAGTTTTTCTTCGAGCACAGCATCTGTCAGCTCTGTCAATATTGATTTTGGCAAACCCATTTCGAGTTTTACAAGATTTCCTTTATCATCAAAACCAGGCAGAGAGCCACAAGCATCAGAAGTAAAAGTAATTCTTTCGAGGGGCACACCGGCATTTATGAGTTCGAGTATTGCTTTAGAGGGTTTCACTTCATATTCGGGAAAATAAGGATAAGAACTGGTGGTTATATCCACAAAACCTCCTCTTTTTCCATATTCTTTTGCAAATTCGAGTGTATAATCGTTGCGGTTGCAATGAGTGGGTATAAATTGCGTCAGTTTGAGCATTTTCTGACTTTTCTCAATCACATCGTAAAGAAGTTGAAAGGGGTCTGATTCCTGATCACCGAGGTGAATATTAACAATGCCTGCTTTACCGCCCAGCATTCCACCTACCCTTGCATGCTCAGTTAAACGGATGAGTTCATCTGCGGTGGGCCATGATGAACGGTGGTCGGAAATAGCTATCTCACCGACACCTATAATTTCTTCTATAGTGGCAATATCTTTTCCCACTTCACCGGTAACAGTAGGTGTAGGAATCTGATAAGCCCCAGTGTACATCCATGCTGACACTCCTTCCTGTCGTAATGATTTTACTTTCATCAGCACTGACTCAACACTTCTGGTCATGCCATCGGTACCAAGACAACCAATAACGGTGGTGACGCCGGCTTCAATCATATGACTAAGTTGCATCTCGGGTGTACGGGTAGCAGGCCCACCTTCGCCTCCGGCACCGGCAATATGAACGTGAGCATCAATTAAACCAGGTGTCAATTTTAAACCTGTGGCATCAATAACTTTAACGTTCAAATTTAATGGCATTTCAATACTGTCATCAATAGCAATTATTTTTGTTCCGGCCAACAGAACATCTTTTTTCCCAATATGGTCAGGTGTATAAACCTCAGCATTTTTAAATAATATCATTTATAGTTCTCCTTTTATTTTTAATTATTAGTATTCGTTTGTTTGAGGGTGTAAAATTAAAAAAAATAGTGAAGTAAAAAAAAGACTAAAAAAGAATAATTAAGAATAGTTTGAAGTACTTAAAGTTTGAAGTACTTAAAGTTTGAAGTACTTAAAGTTAAAGAATGCTTCCAAAAAGTGTGTAGGCGTCTGCATCAACAATTTTGACCTGATAAAAAGTGCCGGGTATAAGCTTTGTTTGTGAATTCACGACCACTTCATTATCGATTTCAGGGGAGTCGTATTGGGTACGGCCAATGTAAGAATCTCCATCATAAAAATCAATAAGCACACTCATTTTTTTTCCTATCCTGCTTAAATTTTTCTCAAGCGAAATGCCTTGTTGCAGCTCCATAAGCAAATTGAAGCGCTTGTCTTTGACTTTTTGACTCACACAATCTTTCAAAGCATAAGCAGAAGTATTTTCTTCGTGAGAATATTTAAAAATTCCAACCCTGTCGAATTTCATTTCTTCAACAAAATCGTACAACTCTTTATAATCTTCTTCTGTTTCTGTAGGAAAGCCAACAATAAATGAAGTTCTGATAGTAGCATTGGGTATGGTATGGCGTATTTTCTGAACAAGCTGCAATGTTTTCTTTTTGTCAATGCCTCTGTTCATAGATTTCAATACATCATCGCTTATATGCTGCAATGGGATGTCGATATAATTACAGATTTTTGGATCTTCCGCCATTAATTTCAATACATCAGCAGGAAAAGAAGCAGGATAAGTGTAATGCAGGCGAATCCAATCAATGCCATTAATTTGAGTTAGTTCTTTTAAAAGCGTACCTAAAGCTCGTTTTTTATAAATGTCAACGCCATAATAAGTGGTATCCTGGGCAATAATTATCAGTTCTTTAACTCCATTTTCAGCAAGGTATTGAGCTTCTTTTACAACATTTTCAATAGGATATGAAACATGTTTGCCTCTGATTTGAGGAATAATACAGAAGGCACACGATCTGTCGCAACCTTCAGCAATTTTGAGGTATGCAAAATGAGGCAGCGTAGTTATTTGACGTTCAATTGAATTTGATTTTGTATGAGCATTCAAAAAGGCTTTGACAGCTTCAAAATCATTGACACCAAAAATAGCATCAATCTCTTTAATATCAGCTTTCAGTTCAACTTTATATCTTTCGGAAAGACACCCCATAACAATGAGTGTTTTAAGAGAACCATTTTTTTTGAGTTCAGCATTTTGTAAAATTGCATCTACAGATTCCTCTTTGGCATCGTTAATAAATCCGCAAGTATTGATAATAACCACTTCACAGTTATTTTCAGCACTTTCAAAAAGCACATTGTATCCGGCAACTTTAAGAGAGCCCATTAATTTTTCGGAATCGACCAGATTTTTGGCACAACCCAATGATATGAAGTTAATCGATTTTGTTTTCAAATTTGGTGATGTAAGAATTATCCCTATTTATCACTACTGAATAAGCTTTCAACAAAGTCAACTCTGTCGAAAATTTGCAGATCGTCCATTTTTTCGCCAACACCTATGTATTTGACAGGAATTTTAAACTGGTCGGATATGCCAATAACCACACCTCCCTTGGCAGTACCATCCAATTTAGTCAAAGCAAGCGCATTAACATCGATAAAGGAGATGAACTGACGGGCTTGTTCGAAAGCATTTTGACCTGTAGAAGCATCGAGCACCAATAAAATTTCATGAGGTGCATCGGGGATGACTTTCTGCATTACTTTTTTAATTTTAGACAATTCATTCATGAGGTTGACTTTATTATGAAGTCTTCCTGCAGTATCAATTATCACAATATCAGCATTTTTAGCTTTGGCAGATGAAAGGGTATCGAAGGCAACAGAAGCGGGGTCAGAACCCATACCCTGAGTGACAATAGGGACATCAACTCTTTGCGCCCATATTTTAAGCTGATCCACAGCAGCAGCTCTGAAAGTGTCGGCCGCACCCAAAACAACATTTTTGCCTGCTGTTTTAAACTGATGAGCTAATTTGGCAATAGTGGTCGTTTTTCCAACACCATTAACACCAACAACCATTATTACATAAGGGTTTCCGGAAGCAGAAAAATTAAAAACATCAGAGTCTGTATTATTATTTTCTTTAAGCAATTCAACTATTTCTTCTTTCAGAATAGTGTTTAATTGTTCAGTGCCAATATATTTGTCGCGGGCAATACGATTTTGAATGCGTTCAATAATCTTTATTGTGGTAGTAACACCAACATCGGAAGCCACTAAGATTTCTTCAAGATTATCTAAAACTTCATCATCAACTTTAGATTTTCCAATAATAGCCTTAGCAATTTTAGAAAAAACACTTGTTTTAGTTTTTTCTAAACCTTTGTCTAATTGCTCTTTTTTGTTTTTAGAGAGAAAATCAAAAAATCCCATGATTTAAAAGTTTATAATTAATAAAGTACCGATTAAACAAAAATAGGCTGAAAATCTACATCCCAGCCTACCCTTTAAATATTTCTAAAAAATTATTTTTTTGCCAAAAAATCTTTTAATTCATCTGATGAAACGATGCTTTCTTTAAAAGTGTAAGCGCCTGTTTTTTTTGATTTTTCACATTTAATAACTTTTGTTAAGGATTTACCACCTTCAACTTTTAGTGTTGCAACAACTTTCTTTGCCATGTGTTATATGTTATTTAATTTCTTTATGAATAGTTACTTTTTTCAAAATACGGTTGTATTTTTTTAATTCCAACCTTTCAGGTGTATTTTTCCTGTTTTTTGTAGTTACATATCTCGATGTGCCGGGCATTCCACTTGTTTTATGTTCAGTACATTCTAAGATAACCTGACCTCTTGCTTCTTTTTGCTTCTTTGCCATTTTAATCGGTTTTTTAAATTTGAGTGCAAAGATAGTTTATTTTAATTAAATACAAAACAATTAATTAAACTTTTTTTTAACAAGGCAGTAATGATATAAGAATTATCAAGAATCCGATCTAAAGATAGGTTTAGAAAAGTTATTTTTTAAATAAATAACTATTTAACCTTCATTTTTTTCAGAAAATTTTTTTTCGTAGATTTTAATTGCTTTTGAAATGATAATATATGAAGCAAAGATTAGAATTGGCCAACTTAATAAACTGATAATTTCTGATATGTGGTTCATAGTTTTTTTATATATTTATTTAATAAATATGTTCATCTTTTTTTATCTCCTCATGAGAGATTTTATTTTTATCAACAGCCCGCCATGCAAAAAATATATAAGCTATTACAAAAGGCACGAACAACGACACATAGCTCATAGCAGTTAGGGTATAATGACTTGAAGAACTGTTACTTATGGTAAGTGAACTTTGCAAATCACTCATAGAAGGATAGAATGCAGTATTGTTTAGCCCTGCTACAAGCAGAAGAGCAAAAACGGTTAAAAAAGCACCTATGCCACTAAACCAAATGCCTTTAATACTGTTTTTAAAGACAGATATACCCATACCATAAAGCACAAGCAGTACTCCAACAATACAAATTCCTAAAACTAAGGGCATCTGAATAAAATTATGCAGATATTTATACTTTTCTAAATAGACAACGCCATCGTTTCCATAAGCAAATCCCTGAGTGAGCAATATGCTGATTAAAAAAAACAAGAAGGGTATCAGAAACAATATGCTATTGATGTAAACCTGTTTGCGTGAACGTTGACGTATGAGAACATCATTGATATTATTGATCAGATATTGAGCACCCAATACTCTGGCAAGAAAAAACAAAGATAATCCCAGGGCAATATTATTTATATTGAATAATAATTCCAATCCTAATAGTTTGTTTTGCCAAACCGATTGATTGTATTCATTTACAGTGAATTCAGAACCGGTAAAAAAAGAGGCAACAGCAAGGCCTAAAAGAAAAACGCCCAAGCTTCCGTTGACAAAAAGAAAAACTTCGAAAGTTCTTTTGCCCAAGAAATTACCTTTTTTGCGTCGGTATTCGAAGGCAACAGCCTGAATCACAAAGCAGAACAAAATGGCCATCCATGCATAATAAGCGCCGCCAAAGCTGGTTGCATAAAAGAGAGGGAAAGCGGCAAACATGGCTCCCCCAAAAGTAACAAGGGTTGTAAATGTGAACTCCCACTTGCGGCCAATTGAATTAATGATAAGTGTTTTCTCGTCTTCATTTTTAGCAATCACATTAAAGAGGGTCTGCCCCCCTTGTACAAAAAGCAGTGAAACAAGCGCAGCACCTAATACCGATACTATGACCCACCAATATTGCTGGAGTTGTAAATGTGTTAATGTCTCAAACATTAGAACCTCCTTTCTTAGATTCAGGACCCAATTTTATTTGTGTTAACATAATTTTAATTTCTGCGATTAATAATGAAGTAAACAAAGCTACAAAAAGCCAGAAGGTAATCATTACCGATGTTGTCTGTAAGCGTGAGGTAGCCACCATAGTAGGCATCAAATCCTGAATTACCCATGGCTGGCGCCCCACTTCAGCAACAATCCAACCTGTTTGTGATGCCAAATAGCCCAATGGAAAAGAAAATATTCCAATTCTGAGCAGCCACTTATATTTTTGAATTTTATCTTTAAACAATAGGAATAATATCAGGAGAAACAATCCTATAAAATAAAAGCCCAACATGACCATAACGTGGAAACTATAAAAAATAAATGGCACATTGGGAATAACATCTTTAGGATTTTTGAAATAACCATAGCCCATATAGCGGTAATTTTCTCTAAAAACCTTTTCCGATTCTTCGGCTAAGCTTGTATTACTTTCTTTAACTGCTTTTTTATAGGTTATCAAAGCATTGAGAGCTTTTTTACCTTTATCAATGCGGGACAAGGTAGGCTCTACATTATATTCTTCATTGCCATTAACAAAGTCATTAATTCCGGGTACAAAAGCTTTGGAAGAACGATATGCCAACAAAGACAGCATTTTAGGTATCTCCACTTTAAAAAGAAATTCATTTTCATTATTGCCAATTTTTTTCTTTGGATTGAGCACACCAATAGCCACTAAGCCTGCATCTGTTTTTCCATTGTAGAGTCCTTCCATAGCAGCCAGTTTAACAGGTTGTTTTTGAGCTACCCAATAGGCAGAGCCATCACCTGTAAAAGCGAGAAACAAAGATGATATCAAACCGAATATAGCACCTACAATCATGCTTTTTTTGGCAAATACCAAATCTCTTTTTTTCAGAAGATACCAAGCGCAAACTGCTACTACAAATAAAGAAGCGATAACAAAACCGGAAGCAATAGTATGTAAAAATTTATTTATAGCGATGGGAGAAAAAAGAACAGCCCAAAAGTCAGTCATTTCATTACGTGCCGTATCGAGGTTAAAGGTCATTCCAACAGGATCTTGCATCCAGCCATTGGCAACCAAAATCCATAAAGCAGACAAACTGGCTCCAAATGCAACAAGCCATGATGACAGCAAATGAAATTGCTTGCTTACCCTACCCCATCCAAAAAACATAACAGCAATAAAAGTAGATTCTAAGAAAAATGCCATGATGCCTTCAATTGCTAATGGGGCGCCAAAAATGTCCCCGACAAACCATGAATAATACGACCAGTTAGTGCCAAATTCAAACTCCATAATTATTCCTGTGGCTACGCCAATGGCAAAATTAATCCCAAAAAGCGTCATCCAAAATTTTGTAATACGCTTCCATTCCTCACTACCTGTCTTCACATAAATAGTGTTCATTATTGCAACCATATAAGTCAAACCAATGGTTATAGGTATAAAAAACCAATGGTAAAAAGCCGTCAGGGCAAACTGAGCCCGCGACCAATCGACAAGAGATAAATCAATTTTTTCTATCATAATGATTATTTATTCGGGTTTGTTAATTGTTCAATAACATGATTTTGTCTTTCTTCCTTGTTAGTGAAGTTAGTTTTTAAAAAATCGGGAAAGAAAAAAAATTTAAGAATGGCAAAAATGATAAAGAGTTTAATAATTATAATTGCCCAGAGTGTTTTACCAACAGTCATGCGTTTGAAACCATTGACATAAAACATTAAAATATTTTTAAAAATATTGTGATTATTTTTCAATACGCAATTTTTTATACAAAAATAATATTTTTAATGTAATTTTTTGTTTATTTGATTTTGAATTATTGAACAAATGTTTTTATATAATGACAAAAACACATAAAAACTTAATTTTAGTCAGTGGCACAGGGCAGAATGTAGGAAAAACAACTTTTGTGTGTATGCTTATTGAGAAGTTTAAAAAACAACAAGTTATAGCGCTGAAAATCTCACCTTACTGGCACAACATCAACAATGAAAAAGATATTATTGTCAATAATGGGCAATACATGATTTTGAGAGAAAGCAATAACGATGGAAATAAGGACAGTTCAAAAATGCATCTGAGTGGGGCATTTCAAACTTATTATATACAGGCTACAGATAAACATATTCCTGAAGCATTTAATTATCTGAATAAAAATTTCATTAAGAATCAACCGGTCATTTGTGAATCTTCTGCTCTTGGCAAACATTTTACACCTGCTTTTCATTTTGTCATTACTAAAGATTTGAATATTAATATAAGAGAAAATAAATCAACAATAATCAGGGTTCAAAACACAAATAATATGTTTGACTTTGACTTTAACAGCTTGATTTTGGATAAAAACAACTGGCATATTAAACAATAACATTTCATTATGATTAGCATATTCAACAACAAATCGAAAAAACCTGAATCTGCAGATTTAAAATTAGCATTGGGTGACTTATATGAAATGTGGCATGAATTAAGAAATTATGTTTTAGAAAAATACCCATCAACCATCGAAGAATGGAATTATCCGGGTGTCAAATATGGGTGGAGTTTCAGGATGAAGGATAAAAAAAGAGCAATTCTGTACTTTTTACCTCGCGATAACTACTTTAAAGTAGCTTTTGTATTTGGTCAAAAAGCCACAAATGCTATTTTGGATAGTGAAATACCTGAGGATATTAAAAATGAGTTATTATCTGCAAAGGTCTATGCTGAAGGCCGAGGTATCAGAATAGATGTGAAAGAAAGAAGTGTCATTAATGATATTAAAAAGCTGATTGACATTAAAATAGCTAACTAAAGATGAATATTATAAATTAAAACAAATGAAGCGCATAATATTGTTGGTGATTTTTTTACCGACAATGGCATTAAATCTCATTTCTCAATCGAAGGAATCCATTTCGGATTCCCTTAATAATAATTTTGGATTCATTGAAAACAAAGGTCAGATTATAGACCAAAACAAAAAAACAAATCCTGATGTAAAGTATCTTTATAATAGCACAAACATCAATATTCAACTCCGGCAAACAGGATTCAGTTATGATACCTATACTTTAAAAAAAATACATGACATCGAAAAAGCAGCATCAGAAAAATTCAATAAACTTCCCGATGATGAAATCCAATACAATTTTCACAGGATTGACATAGAATTTGAGGGTGCCAACAGCAATCTTTTAATTGAAGCTTCTCAACCTTTTCAGGATGTTATAAACTATTATACATCAGGCACTTCTAATGAAGAAATAGTCAATGTAAAGCATTTTAAAAAAATAGTTTACAAAAATGTTTATCCTCAAATTGATGTTGAGTTTATTGTTGATGAAAAAGTCGGCAATAAAAATGGATTTAAATACAATTTTATTGTCAACAAGGGTGGAGATATAAATGATATTAAATTAAGATTTAAGGGTGCAACAACAGAAATTATTGAAAATGAGAGCATTCAAATAAATACTAGCAATGGCAACATTTTAGAAACCATTCCCCTAAGTTATCTTATTGATAACAATAACACTATAAGGAATGTAAAAGTAACCTTCTATAAAATGGCCAATGGCCTGTATGGTGTTAAAACCAATGAAATAAATGGAAACACATTAATTATAGACCCAACACCCGATGTTTTATGGGCCACTTATTATGGAGGAGCTGATCAGGATGTGTGTGCGGGCAAAGTTGATAAGGCAGACAACATTGTATTAAGCGGTCAAACAAAGTCAAGTACGAATATTGCAACCAATGGTGCTTTTCAAACTACCTATACAGGCGATATTGATTGTTTTATTGCAAAGTTTAACACTTCAGGTGTCAGACAATGGGCAACGTATTACGGGGGTAGTGATTTGGATCAATCCCAGTATATAGCATTTGATTCTCAAAATAATATTATTGTTGTGGGATACACATTTTCCACTGCAAACATAAGTACACAGGGCTCACAGCAGCCTGTTTACGCAGGCAATCTGGATGGTTTTATTATTAAATTTACTTCTGCAGGGGTCAGACTTTGGGGAACGTATTTCGGTGGTACAAGTCAGGAGCGATTATATGCAGTAGGCGTTGATAATGATAATAATATTGTGGTGTTTGGCAGTACCTTTTCAAATGGATTAGCAACACAAGGAGCACATCAAATCAGTTACGGGGGCAATGAAGATGCCTGTCTGATAAAATATAATCCTGATGGCGTTTTGTTATGGTGTACTTATTATGGAGGAGACAGTGAGGATGAAGGTTACCGCTTATCGTTAGACGCAAATAAAAACATCTATTTAACTGGGTTTACAAGATCAGCAAACAATATTTCAACAACAGCTTCACATCAAACATCAATGGGTGGGTGGCAAGATGCTTATGTAGCCAAGTTTTCAGCTACAGGAACTCTCATTTGGGGCACTTATTATGGAGGTCATCTTATGGATGAAGGAGATGGAATTTCTGTGGACAGTGCAGGCAATGTTGTTGTTGCCGGTTATACCCATTCAACCAATGCTATTTCTACTTCTGGTTCTCATCAGGTAAACCCTGGTGGTAGTCAGGATGTGTTTGTTGTTAAGTTTAATAACTCCGGAAACAGGCTCTGGGCAACTTACTATGGAGGCAGTAGTGATGATTATTGCATCAACCTTGAAACCGACTATACAAACAACATCTATTTTACCGGATATACCGCTTCTACTAATGCTATAGCTACAGGTGGCAGTTATCAGCCAAGCTATGGCGGTGGAATTTATGATGCATATATGGTTAAATTAGATGAAAATGGTGTCAGGCAATGGGGTACCTATTATGGCGGAAGTGGTGATGACTATGGTATATTTATATCTCTCGACAACGCTTATAATATTTATATTTCAGGTTACACTAATTCCATTTCCAATATTGCTACTCCTGGAGCTCATCAAACGAATAACAACGGAGGTGTTTATGATGCATTTGTAGCAAAATTTTCAAATGTATGTTCTAATTTTAATCCGGTTGTTAGTGTCAACAACCCTTTGTGTGAAGGTGACAGCATCAAATTTTGGGCATCAGCCGGCTTTACTTACAGTTGGGCAGGACCCAATGGGTTTACAAGCAACAATCAAAGTCCTGTTATTCCTTATGCCACTCAAATCAATGCAGGAAATTACACTGTTACAATTTCCGACAGTAATGGTTGTTCTGAAACAAATGCTTTATTGGTAAATATCAATCCAATGCCGGCAGTTTCATTTTCAGCCAATGTTTTAAATGGTTGTGCCCCCCTTAATGTCAGCTTTAATGATTTCTCCACACCCGCAATAACCTTCTGGCTGTGGAATTTTGGCGACCCAACATCAGGAAGTTCTAACACGTCCAACTTACAAAATCCCCTACACAACTTTGCTTATGGAGGAACATACAGTGTCACATTAACAGTTACAGCAACAGGCGGATGTCAGCAAACTTTTACTTTCAATAATTTAATAAACGTTTACCCATCTCCTACTGTTGATGCAGGTTTAGATCAGACCATCTATCCGGGTGACACAATTACACTTAATGGCAGCGGTGGCCCACCCTATTTATGGACACCTGCTGAAACCCTGAGCGATTCCGACACAGCCAATCCTTTAGCCTTTCCAAGCTTTACCACTACATATATACTTTCTGTCACCAACAGTTTTAACTGTGCTGCAAGCGATGAAGTTGTTATTACTATTGGGGAAATAGACGCTGAAATATTTGTACCTAATATTTTTTCACCCAACAACGATGGTGTTAATGACGTGTTATATGTATTTGGTCCAAACATTAAAGCAATGACTTTTTTCATTTACAACCGTTGGGGCAATAAAGTCTTTGAGACACAAAAACAAAATATTGGATGGAATGGGTTTCATAACGGGCTGGAAGCACAAATAGGAGTATATGTGTATTATTTGGAAGCAGAATTAATTAATGAAAAAAAAATCATAAAAAAGGGGAATATTTCATTAGTACGTTAGTTGTAAAAGATGTAAAATCAATGAGCCCTTTCTGAAACAAAAAAAATTCTAATAACATATCAATAATTTCTATATTTGTTCTGTGCTAATTTCTAAAACCCGATAAACATGAAAAAACATCTGTTATTCATAGCTTTTATTGCATTTTTTTCAATTAACAATCTGTTAGCTCAGGAACGTTTTGAAGCCCTTTATAAAATAAAAGGCCCTATCGTCAGTATAAACGAAATTGACAATAACAAAGATTTGCAAACCATTATCGCTGACCTTGCTTACAATTATAATTATGGTGAAAAAACGGCCAAAAGGGTCATGCGATATACCCACGAAAAAAACTGGCCTGAAGCCATCAATACCTCCGATAAAAGAAAAAATCCCGCTGTGCAAAAGAACATTTTAAAATATACAGCATTCAGCATCACATCATTTAAATTAGACATGTTCAGTAATAAAGATGTATATCTTCTTTTTATTCCTAAAGATAAAAATGAAAAAATGCCAGAGGGATACCGCCCTGCCACCGATATCTTCTTTTTGTCAACCGATGCTGAGTTCACAAAGAAAAACGATAAAACTGACTATAAACGTGAGGACAATCTGGTAAGTGAAAATTACAATTTTATCAAATTAAATGAAATCATTTATTATTTCTGGTACCTGAACCAAATGGCTGTAAATAATTACTATAATCGTATAGACGCTAATGGCAATCAGATTTTCAATCAGCCATTGGGACGTGAATTGAACGGTTTTTACGAAAACACCTATATTAAAACACCTGACGGAGACTGTTACGCTGTTTCGTACTACGATGCCGGCACCAATGCCGAAAGTGCAAAAGCGACCATGAAGTTTATGGCTGAACTCCTTAGTGGCGGGGAGTTCAATAAATGCAACTACAAAATATCAAAATACAATAACCCTCTAGCTTTGGAAGCTTACAGATTAATATCGGATAAATGCCCCGAAAAACCTATTATGATTGAATTTGGTGTGTTTGAAAACAATAAAATCGATTGTAAAAACAAAAATAAAGAGGGATATTCTATTATGCTTTCAGTTAAAGCAGTAGAAGACCCTGCATTAACTTATTGGTCGCAACTCATCCTTAATGCTTCCAAAAAAATGAAAGATGACGGACACTGGATACTCAACACCTGCAAAGGTAAAGACGGCATACTCCGTTGTGATTTCAAGTTTAACAGCCCTATGGAAATAAGCTGGGATGCCTATATCAGCTATCCGGACCCATCTTTTTATATTTACGATGAAGAAACAAAAAAAGAAATCATTTTGAACCAAAAAGCGACGCTTTACGAAAACAACATTTGGCAATTTAAAGGTTCTATGAAATTGGCACCCGGTGAATATCGTTTTATGGGTAATCCTCCGGCCGGTAATATCGGCTATTGGGCTGTGTGCTTAGGTGAGAAAGATGACAAAGCAAAACAAGCAGAGCAGCTAAAAGCTCAAAAAGAAAAGGATGAATTAATCGCAAAAGCTAAAGAATCGGCTACTGCGCAACTTAAAAAGGAAAATTATAATGATATTTTTGAAAACACTTTTTCATCCGCATCCGACAGTCAGTATGTGCGCATCAATTACCCCAATCATAAAGTTCAGGCATTTTTCATTACACCACATTCCGATGCCACCGTAAAAGTTTGTAATGGAAAGGGTCAAAGTGTTGTAAAAGAATCAAATGTTACAGAGAGCAAAGGTTTGCATTTGCATGGTGTATATTTTGAAGCACTACCCGGAAATGAGTATTATGTTATCATCAAAAATCCTTCAAAAAAATACGACAATTCCCTTTTAATATATGGTGTTAAAAAATAGTCATTACCTATGAGCCCGCAACTGAAACTTATACTTTTTGTTATCACGGCATTCATTAGTTTAACTGCCCTTATGTCATCTTTAATGATGCTTTCCGTTGGACCTTATGCTGCATACCGAACATCTCTCTTAATTATTTTTTTGGCAAGTATAGTTGTATCTGTTTTTGCAGTCGTGCAAATTGTCAGATTAAATAAAAAATGGCAAAACAAGCAGTTAGAAAAGACATCGGATACATGGGCAGAATGGGTTGTTGAAAAAGAAGAATGGAAGCAATACAAACAAACGTATATCGCTGAAAAAAAAATCAGAAAAGACGCAATCATTTATAGCATTATAGCATCTGTTGTTTGGTTCCTGTTTATGCTGCTGGTAATAAGTTCAACAGCAAGGCATACAGAAGCACTTGTAGCAGGTCTTACTACTGCGCCAGTTTTCGGAGCTTTGCTTTTCGTATTAATAAACTGTATTGCCAAAAAAAAGCTTAATTATTTGACAGATGCAACTAAAGTTCATGTAAAAGGATATAGTGAAATGATACTCATTAACAATAAACCTATTTTTCTAAATACACCCGGATTAAAGCCATGCGCCTTTATCATGGAAGAAAAAAACGGTGTATTTTCTGCACTTCTAATACTTGAGTCCATATCTCCCCGTCGCAGGCTAACTCAGGAGCACCGTATCCCCTTTCCCAAAGCAGAAGCCGAAATTGCAAAGTATTATTTTGAAAAAATCAAAAGGAAATATAATATTCACTAATTTTATCACTCAATTGTTCCTTAGTCTAGTATAAAGCTACTAATCAACTTATTAAAAAGCACACATTGAAAGAAAAAATTCAAAATATCAAATTAAGTATATTTAGTAAAGGTTATTATTGTTTATTTCTCTTTTTACCTTTCATTTATATAAGCGAATTAGTTGATCCTGTGCTTATTCCCCGACAAATATTTCTCTCTGTTTTTGTATTTTTTATTGGTGTTTTAATTTTTTATTGGATTTATTCAAAAAAGCTAACAACAGATTTTTCTTTTATAAAACTGGCTCTTCCATTATTATTATTTGCTTTTATATTTTCCATAATAATTTCGACCACACAGTCAATTGATATAAGTGAAAGCTTGTATGTATTATCAAAAGTATCTGCAGAAATATTATTTTTTATTATTACAACCTACTTATTAATTCAAAAGAAAATAAATTCTGAAATTTTCATTAAATCAATTATAATATTGAGTTTTATTTTTGTAATTATTGCAATGTATCAGATATTTACAATCTTTATTTCTGAGAAAAGTATTTTTGAAAATATTGAAATGATAAAAGCCACAAATGGCAATAAGAATTCATTATCATCAATATTATTTCTCACATTGCCCTTTGCAGTGAGCTCTATGCTTTTGATAAAACCATGGAAGGCAGCATCTGTTGTTTTGATTTTAATAATAATGTTTCTTTTTTGGATAATTCAATCCAAAGGGGTAATTATTGCATTTATAATTTTTCTAATTGTATTTCTTTTTTTATTTTTAAAATTCAGAAAAAAATCCTTCAACAAAGATTTTTTAAAAATAATATCTATTGCAGTTGCTCTAATAATTTTATTAGCTGGTATTGTTACTATTAAAAACAAAAAGACATTTTACCGGATTACAAATCCCCGTACAATATTGATGAGATTCACAACGTGGGAGAATTCTGCTCAAATGGTTAAGGATAATTTTTTTCTAGGCGTAGGTTCCGGAAACTGGCAGGTACATTTTCCCAAGTATGGATTAGACAAGTTTGTTAATATAGATAAAGCTGTTAAAGATGGCCTAATTACTTATCAACGACCCCATAACGATTTTTTATGGATATGCTGCGAACAGGGAATTTTTGGATTACTAATATACATTTCGATTTTTGCAACAGTATTATTTTATCTGTTCAAACTTATGAAAAAGTCAGATAAATGGGAGGACAAATGGCTTTACATATCACTTTTTGCAAGTATTGCCGGTTACATTATAATTGCCTTAGTGGACTTTCCATTTGAAAGAATTGAACACCAATTGTTGCTTTATGTAATTTTTTCAATCATTACTGCACATTATTACAACAACTTTAAAACAGATAAAACATCAAAAAAAACAACTATAAAACTTCCGTTATTGATAATAATGGCTGTTCCGGTTTTATTCTCATTTATTGTAAGTGTTTACAGGTTTTCGGGTGAATACCATACACATAAAATGTATGATGCAAGGGCTAAGGGAAATTGGAAACTTATGGTAAGTGAAGCTGATAAAGCTTTAAGCTATTATTATTTAATGGACCCTATGTCTATGCCTATAGTATGGTACAAAGGGGTGGCATTATTTTCCTCCGGAAATATTGAAAAGGCGCTGTTAAACTTTGAAAACGCCTATAAAATACATCCCTATAACATTCATGTTCTTAATAACCTGGCCAGTTGCTTCGAAAAAAAGAAAGATCACTTAAAAGCTGAAGCTTTTTATCTTGAAGCATTGAGCATTTCATCAGCTTTTGAAGAAGCCCGTTTAAATTTAAGTGCTGTATATTTTAATATGAAAGAATATGAAAAAGCCTTCAAAACTATTGATAAATGCCAAGTCAACTCTGATGACCCTAAATACCATTCTTTTCTTCCAGTGATTCTTAGTTCTTATATTGAGTTAAATGTCAGCAAACAAAACAATATAGAATCTATTAAAAAGTGGAGTGAAATTAAGAACGATACAAATAAAATTTTAAATATTTATTTTGAATCTAAAAAGAAAAATATTAATTTTATCCAATTAATTTTAAAATAAGCATTTCATATATATTTCTTTAAAAATTATACGAATGAAAAAGATAATTACCACTCTTTTTGTATTAAGTTATGCTTTATTCTCTTTTGCACAAACGATTCCAAACAATATTTTTGAAACATGGTCAGGAGGTAAACCAATAGAATGGGACGCGCCAAGCTTATTAGGGATCAATACTGTAAGTGAAGAGACTGCATCTCCACAAAGCGGTTTAAAATCAGTTAAAATAGAAACCAAATCTATTCTTGGAAATATTGTTCCTGGGTTTATAACACTTGGCATTTTTAATCTTGCCACTCAATCTATAACAGGAGGAGAAATTTTTCCATACCGCCCATCTAAACTTAAAGGCTATTATAAATGTCAACCGGCTTCGGGTGATCAAGGTTTCATTGGGGTTGGTTTATCAAAAGAAGTTGGAGGAGTAAATGACACCATAGGTCAGGGCTTATTACTTTTTCCAACAGCAGTATCAGCTTGGACACCTTTTGAAATTCCTATCAACTGGACAAGTTCAGATGTGCCTGACAGTTTAAATATAATTATTTCTTCATCAAACTTAAGCACAGGAGCTTTTGTTGTAGGCAGTTTATTTTGGGTGGATAGCCTGTATTTTGAATATGATGCCAATATACCTGTTTTAACCACAACAACAGTATCAGGAATTTCATTTGATGCTGCTACAAGCGGAGGCGATATTAGCTCAGATGGGGGTGCTTCTGTTAATGAAAGAGGTGTATGTTGGTCAACGAATGCAAACCCTACAATTAATGACAGTCATTCAACAGATGGCATAGGCATAGGTTTATTTGTCAGTAATTTAACAGGCTTATTATCAGGCACATTGTACTATGTCAGAGCTTATGCTACAAATAGTTCAGGTACTGCTTATGGTCAGGAAGAGACATTTACCACTCTAACACCGCCTTCTTTGATTTCAATAAATCCTTCAGTTGCCAATGCAGGAGAAACATTAGATGTAACTATCACAGGTGCTGATACACATTTTATGCAAGCAACATGGACCACTGTCGATTTTGGTTTTAACACCGGTGGTGGTGTGGTTAATACGCTTAACATTATTGACGATTTTACTATCGATGCAAATATAACTGTTCCGTCATCAACCTTTTTGGGAGATTATGATGTGTATGTTAACAATTCCATTGATGGTAATCTTTTAATGCCTTATGGATTTCATGTTAATGGTCTTGCACAACCCCTTTTAGTATCGACAAATCCATCCGGAGCTAATGCCGGAGAAACATTAGATGTTACCATTACAGGAACTGACACTCATTTTATGCAAGCGACATGGACTACTGTTGATTTCGGATTTAATCCCGGAACCGGTGTGGTAAATACAGTCAACATCATTGACGACTATACAATTGACGCTAACATCACAGTCCCATCTACCACATTTACAGGCTATTATGATGTTTTTATTGATAATTCTGTTGATGGAAATCTTATTCTAATTAATGGTTTTTTTGTTGATGGGATTACATCTATCATCAGCAACGATAATGCAAATATTGTCTTTAACTTTTACCCCAACCCCGCCAATAAAACCATTATTATCACATTCAATTCTACCAACAAAATCAGCGTTGTTGAAATATTTAACAGTCTTGGGCAAACAGTTTTGACAAAACACATTAAAATTGCCAGCAAGTCTCAACAAATCAACATTTCTGACTTGCAGAAAGGTGTATATTTTATTAAAGTACAAACAGATACGGGTTGTTTTATTAAAAAAATGTTAAAGGAATAGAAAGGGGAAATGTAAAAGGGGGAATTTATCTTATCAGCGTCACATGGCCTGTGTATTTCTGTTGGCCTATAATATAGTTATCCTGCCAGAAAACCCACACATACACATCCTGCTGAGCGGGTTTTCCCGTATTATTTACAGTGCCGTCCCATGGATAATTGACATCATCAGTCATAAAAACCAATTCGCCCCAGCGGTCGTATATGTACATTACAAATGCATTATTATTTATTTCAACACCTTCGGGCATAAAAAAATCATTAATACCATCGCCATCAGGGGTAAAAGCATTGGGAACATATAAGTTAAAATCGCCTCTGATAATAATTTTGCCCGATGTTGAATCGGTACAGCCAAAATCGCTGGTTACATACAGCCATACATCATAAAAGCCGGCAGTACTGTATAAATGCTGAGGGTTGTATGCATCAGAAAAATTATCCGAACCCGAATTATTATCTCCAAAATTCCAATGCCATATTGTTGCATCAGCTGATTCATCGAAGAAAGAAATAAGCATATTATCTGAATCTCCTTCTCGTGGCAGAAAATAAAACGAAGCTTCCGGCTGAGGATAAACAGTGATTAAATTATTGTAAGTTATAGTATTTTTACAACCCGTTAGAGCAGTTACAGTAATAGTTGGGCTGTATGTTCCCGAATTATTATAAGCATGGGATGGATTTTCTAATAAAGAATTATTCGCAAAGCCCGATGGGGCATCACCAAAATCCCAAACATAATTTACAAGCTGGTTGGTTGAAAAAGGTAAGAAATTAACAAGTAAAGGTTTGCATCCTTTTAATGTATCAGCTAAAAAAGAGATATCGGGCTTTTCAACTACAGTAACAACAATATCTTCTGTATCGGTGCATCCGTGCTGATCTGTCGCATTAACTGTATATAAAATTGAAGATTGTGGATTGGCAACAGGGTTGGAAATATTGGCATTATTTAATCCTGTACCGGGTTGCCAGATATAACTCGACATACCACTTGCAATCAACTGAACAGCATCACCCGAGCAAATGGTGGTATCATTAGAAAGAGCCAATATCGGGCTAACCAGAGTTATCTTTATTGTATCAGCCACTGTAGCACAGTTTCCACCCACAGTATTGATAACAAGCATTACATAGCCACTGTCTTTTTCTGTTTGAGAAAAAGAGTAAACAGGGTTTAAAACATTAGCTGACGGCTGAAATTGCCCGCTCCCACCCGACCACATACCTGAGGGTGCAAACTGAACACCTCCATTGAGTTGTATTGAAGAATAATAAGCACACAAAAGGGTGTCATTCATACCAGGTGGTGCATAAATATTAGCATCGGCAATTGGATATTCAAAATTAACCATAGATGTATCTGTAATAGAATTGGCATACCACCAGGTATTGATAGTACTCATGTCACCCAAAGAACAATAAGAAGGAATCGAAGGGTCAAGGCAATTGCCGACATTCCATTGATGACAGCCGGAAGAACTAATGCACCCCATAAGGTTAGAGGAGCCACCAATAATACCGGAATCATCCCAAAAAAGCTTGGGATGTGGCATCGGGCTGAAAGGCCGCACAATTTCCACGATAAAACCATTCACATTCGCTTCTACATCATACAAAGGCAAGTGAGTTAATCCATTAAAATAATTGACTTCAATGGGAATGACGGTTCCTGATGGAATAACTGCACCCAACCCATTCTGTCCGCTCCATGGAATACAATTCACACCGGGTGAAACATCCATCGAAAAAGCCAGATCTTCGCTGTTGGACTGATAATCGGGTATGCCATTCAGATTGATAAAAACTTCCACATTACCGGGTTTGTCAACAGTTATATTAATACAAAATTGTCCCGGGCATCCGGTTATAGTTGTTGGAGCTGAAATACTTCCAAAGAAGCCTGTAGGAAAACAATTGCTGTCGGGGTCATTTAAAAATATTTTATACTGAGGATAAGTGTTTATGCCATTTACCGATTTACGGTCTTGCGCAAAGTTACCGGTATTAAAGCATCCCGACTGATTAGCTGATATATTAAAAACAAAAGGTTGCATATTGTTCAAGTTGGCCGATGTCACTACGCCATCATCAGAATACACATACATTTTCCCGTCGAAACCTGCAATATAGGGACTTGTAAATCCTGCCTGGGGATCTGTTGTCAGTTGCCAGTTCTTCGACCACAATCTGCCATTTTTAGGCTGATTGGTGGCAGAGGTCACAGTAATATCAATAAAATCAAATACCCTTCGTTCATAATCATAAGGCTGTGTAAAAGTGAATTCAATATAATAATCGCCCAGCATCAGAGGTGTATAGATGAGAGGGTTATAACCCGACGTATTTATGACATCAGGTCCATAAAATGCCTGATTGTAGTTGGGAATAAAACCGGCCCCAATTGTGGGCAGTGGTGCTGGTCCCACGACAACATTTCCGTTGGGGTCTTTAATACGGTATATAACATCTGTTTGATGAATACCATCAGAACTTTTAACCAATCCGAAACCATAATAAATTATTTCTCCCTGATTGCGAATTGAAATATGTAATCTGTGTTCAGGAGCCGCATTAAAAATTGCAAAATCACTTACCCATGGCATTAATTGCAAACGGCCATAACTTAAAGGTGTAGGCTGTATTTGTTTTGTACCTTCTGCCTTAAGATTGATAGAAAATATAAAACCCATTAAAACTATCAATAATAGCTTTACTAAAGACATGTTTTTATATGTTCTTTTTAAAGACAAAATAATCTGATTAATAAGTAACAAATTTACTTACAATCAAATTAATACGCAAATAAATATGAAAAGGTACGCTTTGAAAAGATTATTAATTTTTTTTATCAACTCCACACTTATTTAAGCAGTTCGGGTCTTCTTTTTTCCGTTCTCTCGACAGATTTTTCATGTCGCCATTTTTCAATTTCTTTGTCATTTCCTGAAAGCAATATATCAGGCACTTTAAGTCCCTCAAATTCAGCAGGGCGAGTATAAACGGGTGCCGATAGCAAACCATTTTGAAAAGAATCTGACAAAGCAGAAGTTTCATCGCTCAAAACGCCGGGAATAAGTCTGACAATGGCATCAGCAAAAACCATAGCGGGTATTTCACCACCCGACAATACATAATCGCCAATAGAAATCTCTTTCGTTACAAACAGCTCCCTGATTCTTTCATCAATACCTTTATAATGCCCACACAAAATAATGATATTATTTAATGTTGAGAAATAATTGGCTTTCATTTGATCAAACACTTCCCCGTCGGGTGTCATAAAAACGACTTCATCATATACGCGTTGATATTGAAGGGCTCTGATACATTCAGCAATAGGTTCAATCTTCATGACCATCCCTGCCCCACCCCCAAAAGCATAATCGTCCACCTGTTTGTGTTTATTATGTGAATAATCCCTGATATTATGAATATGTATTTCAATTAATTCTTTTTTTACGGCTCTTTTAATAATAGAATCTGCAAAAGGCCCTGAAAACATTTCAGGAAAGAGCGTGAGTATATCAATACGCATAATGTATTTTTTTTGTAAAGGTAAATAATATGTAAAAGTGAGTTAAAAATATTTTAATGTCTCCAGTAACATTTCAGTTTTTAAATGCGTCACATTAAAAAAACAAATTATAATTAATTCTAAAAATACAGAAATTATGAAAACACTTATTTTAACATTGGTTTTTGCAATTGCATTTGCAGTAAATACTTTTGCTTCAGGTATTAATCCTAAGAATGACATAAAAAAAACACTTTCAAAAGAAATTTCATATCCTGAGTTTGCAAAAGAACAAAAATTAGAAGGTGTGGTGATGGTAAGTTTCTCAATCAATGAAAATGGCTTTATAAATATTGACCTTACCAATGCCAGTAATGAAGATCTGAAAGAATATGTTGTCGGGAAACTAAAAAACTTAATTTTCAAAAATTCAGATAAAGCAGAAAGCAAATACAATATGAAATTTGAATTTAAGTTTCAATAAAAAAACGGGTGAAAATTAACTTCACCCGTTTTTTTTTAAATATCTGCAAATATTTTCTGCATTTGTTCTTTGAACTTTTCCTTTACAAAAGATCTTCGTACTTTTAAAGTAGCGCTCAACTCTCCTGTTTCAATACTCCATTCCTTATTAAGAATCTCATATTGCATAACTCTTTCATAATCGCCCAAGGATGAGTTAAGAAAATTGACTTCATTTTTAAAAAGTAATTTAACTTCACTATCATTCAACATTTCATCTCTGTTCTCAAACTTAAAACCTTTTTCTTCGCACCAGAGTTTAAGGTTGACAAATTCAGGAATTATTAGAGCAGCAGCATATTTTTGATTTTCACCAAAAACCATGATCTGGTCAATATAAATTGATTCTTTAAATTTATTTTCAATCAATTGTGGTGCTATATATTTTCCAAAGGAGGTTTTAAAGATTAACTTTTTGCGATCAGTAATTCTGAGGTGCCCACTGCTTTCAATGACCCCAATATCACCGGTATGAAACCATCCGTCGGAGTCGATAACTTCTTTAGTCATGGCTTCTTCTTTATAATAACCAAGCATAAGGCCAGGGGTCTTGCATATAATTTCGCCATCTTCAGCAATTTTCAGTTTCACATCATCAAAAGGCAAACCCACTGTGCCAAGTTTGGCCCCATATTTTTCGAGATTATTAACAGTAAGAACAGGAGAAGTTTCAGTGAGACCATATCCTTCTAAAACATGCACACCCAACGCCCAGTAAAATTTGCAGAGCCTCATTTGCAAAGCAGCACCACCTGACACGATGATATCTATATTTTGTCCTAATGATGCTTTTATTTTATTCAATATCAATTTCTTAGCAATAAAAAGCTTGATGCCATACATAAGTTTCTTTTCTTTGCCAATGTCATAATCAAGTGCAAGATTTACAGACCAAAAGAAAATATTTTTTTTCAATCCTTTCAAGGTATTGCCCTTACTAATTACTTTATCAAATATTTTTTCAAGAAGTCTAGGTACAGTGCTAAACACATGGGGATTAAACTCTTTAAAATTATCAGAAAGATTGGCCAAAGAGCCCGAATAATAAACTGTTAACCCTAAGTACTGATACATATAATTGAGCATCCTTTCATAGATATGACATATTGGCAGAAAGCTCAGGGCAATATGTTTAGGCCCATAGGGAGGTACTTTAGAAGCATTAATAAAATTACTTACCATATTTTTGTGAGAAAGTATCACCCCTTTGGGAATACCGGTTGTGCCAGAAGTATAAATGATGGTTGCAATATCATTTTCGGAAATTGAATGTTTAATTTCATCCAATTTTAGTTTTTCTTTATGCTTTGCACCCAATTCTATAAGTTCATTTAAATGCTGAATTCCGTTCAGATTTCTAAAAGTATAGATAGCTTTAAGTGATGGGATTTTTGGCACAATATCCTTGATTCTATTGTACATTTCAATTCCGGCAACAAAAATATATTTGACTTCTGCATGCTGAAGAATGTACTCATAATCTTTATCACTGATGGTTGGATAAATAGGAATATGAATAGCGCCAATCTGCAAAATGCCCATATCCAAAAAGTTCCATTCGGGTCGGTTGAAGGTAATAGATGCAATTTTATCACCTTTGGACACACCCAATTTCATAAGCCCATAGCTAATATTATTAGAATTTTCAATATAATCAGTGGTAGAATACTGACTTGATCCTCCGGGATCTTTCCCTGCCAAAGCCACTTTTTTAAATGGGAATTTATTGGCATACAAATCTAAAATATCAAATGTGCGTGTTACAGTCATGATATTTGTTTTAATTTATAATCAACACGATTTCAGAAAGTGGAATTTAATAATCCACCTTTTAATAATTTATATCTACAAAGATATAAAATTTAATGATTAAGATTAAAAAGTTTATATAGCTTTTATTTATTAGGGCCTGCAGCTACAAGTTTCAATCCTTCTTCGGTATCAGTAAAATTCTTAAAATTATTAATAAATTTTTCTGCCAGCATTTCAGCTTGTTGAATGTATTCAGCTTCTGATTTCCAACTTTTACTTGGATTAAGAACAGCACTGTCAACGCCATTAACATACTTTGGAATCATCAACCCGAATATTGGCAACTTTTCAAATTCAGCACTATCAATAGAATTATCAAGAATAGCTTTAATTATATTGCGTGTTGATTTAATGTCAATTCTTTTACCTGTGCCATAAGCACCACCGATCCATCCGGTATTGACAAGATAAGCATCAGCGCCATATTTTTCCATTTTATTTCCTAATTGTTGGGCATACACAGTTGGATGGAGTAAAAGAAAAGCGGCTCCAAAAGCAGAAGAAAATGTAGGTGTAGGCTCTTTTATACCTCTTTCAGTTCCTGCCAACTTTGCAGTATAACCACTTAAGAAATAGTACTGGGTTTGTTCTTTAGTCAGTTTAGCAACAGGAGGAAATACACCAAAAGCATCAGCTGTAAGAAAAATAATTTTATTAGGATGCCCCCCTTTTGAAACAGGTTTTACTATATTATTTATGTGGTCAATAGGATATGAAACTCTTGTATTTTCTGTTTTAGAGCCATCAGCAAAGTCAATTTCGCCATTTTCAGGATTAAAAACTACATTTTCTAACAACGCATCTCGTCTGATAGCATTAAAGATATCGGGTTCATTTTCTTTGCTTAGATTGATACATTTGGCATAGCAACCACCTTCAAAGTTAAAAACGCCTTCATCGTCCCAACCGTGTTCATCATCACCAATAAGGTATCTGTCGGGGTCAGCAGAGAGGGTTGTTTTTCCTGTGCCGGACAATCCAAAAAACAAGGCTGTGTCGCCATTATGGCCCATATTGGCAGAGCAATGCATTGAAGCCATTCCCTGCAATGGCAAGAAATAGTTCATTATTGAAAAGAATCCCTTCTTAATTTCGCCACCATACCACGAACCACCAACAACAGCCATTTTTTCCTTAATATTAAAAGCAATATAAACATCACTGTTTAAACCTTGCTCTTTCCATTTAGGATTGATTGTTTTGCAAGCATTAAGCATCACAAAATCTGGAGTAAAGTTTTCAAGTTGTTCATCTGTTGGGGTGATAAACATATTTTTTACAAAATGAGACATCCAGGCTACTTCAGTAATAACACGGATTTTTATTCTTGTGTTTTCATTGGCACCACAATAAGCATCGGTAACATATAATTTTTTGCCTGTTAATTGTTTTTGTGATGTTATTAATAAATCATTCCAAATTTCCTGACTGATAGGTTTATTATCAGACCCTTTTCTGTTAGGTCCGGCCCACCACACATTTTCACTTGATTCATCATCTTTAACTATGTATTTATCTTTAGGTGAGCGTCCGGTAAAAATGCCGGTATCTACAGCTACTGCACCTGTGCTGGTCACAAAACCCTTTTCATAACCCACTAAATTTTCATCAGTTTCATGTTTGAATAATTCATCATAAGAAAGATTATGATAAACCTTTTCTACATTATAAATTCCATACTGTGTTAGATCGATTCTACTGTTTTCCATAATAATATATTTGTAATTTTTTTAAAATTTGATTTAAGAGCTTGCAAATTTAGAATTATCCTCTTTAAAACAAACTAAAAATTAAAAAAATTGTAAATACTTTTCAACACATCCCTATCGAATGGCTGTAAAGCATTTTTTCAAAAAAGAAAGTTATAAGAATCAGACTTTCCCTGCTTGTTCTATAGCTGCATAATCGATTTCCGAACCAAACATGCTGTGGGGCACGAGATAAGTGGCCAGTAAAACAATAGCAGCAGCCAAGACCCACCATCGTGTATTTTTACTATTACGTACAGACATAATAAAAGCAATAAACCAAAAGACAATAGCAATGGCCGTTTTGTTATCAGTAAGGTCATGCCCGAAAGGAAAGCCAGTCCAGTAAGCTCCGAAAGCATATTTCTGAACAAAAGGGCCAAAGATAAAGCCACCTAAAACCAATGAGAATAGTGTAATAGTTGTATAAATATTTATAGGTTTCTTCACAAAAAGGCTTTGAAAAAGACATCTTACAGACATCAGCAAGCCAATAAACATAAAAATAATATGGGGAATTAAAAAGGAAGGCGGCACATCCCCTTTATATCTTATAATGACTGGTTCTTCGGTAAGAGGATATTCTTTTGCAGCTGATCTTAGCACTACTTCGTACATTACTTTTCCTGCTTCAGGTTGTGTTGGTAAAAGCGCCGTTAAGAAACCATCTTTATAATACATTTCCTGATTAACCCATTCATCATTACTTTTATATCTTTTGTATTTCACATTTCCGCTAATGGCAGTATCACCAGTAAAAATTTTCACTTCAGCATTAATGCCAGAAATTTCTGTGCGTAAAAGTTTAAACTTTACAGTTGTGTTGCCTATCTCAACTTTCCCTCTTACAGGCTTAGTTGGACCGGTCATCCTTTGATAAATAGCAATAGAAAAAGTAAAAAGAATGGTTAATATCCACAGAATCCAATTTGTACGTTTCATATTTAGTTAAATAGATGAATTAATATTTACAAAAATACAAAATAAATTAAAATATCATTTTTAAAAGTTTTATCTATTTTTTTTACCTATTCAGACAACGACATCATATTTGTTTCGTCATGTCATTGCTAAATAATATTAATTTCGTATTTTTGAAAAAAAAACATAATGTTTAATCGTAAAATAACATTTGTATTGTTTTTCCTTTTTCTGTGTATTTCAAATTATGCACAGAAAACATTACATAAATGCTGTTCGGGAGAGATTTCCTTTATTGAAAATAAAAATCAATGGGATAATCCGATAAAATATAAAACTGAGTTGAGTGGCACTTCCATCTTTTTTGAAAATGATGGTTTTACTTTTGCTTTTGAAGATTTTAATGCAGTCAGAGAGCTGATGAAGTATAAGGTTGCGGATGAAGATGAAAGAAAAAAACTTCCTGTTCCAAACCCGCTTATAAATTATCACGCCTATAAAATGCGTTTTATCAATGCCAATCCCAATGTAGGTATAGAAGCTTCAGACCCTCATTTTGATTATGTAAACTATTACATAGGTGACGATAAAAGCAAATGGGCTTCAGAAGTAAAAAAATACAATCAGATCAATTATAAAAATTTATACAATAATATTGACCTTAAAGTGTTTGAGAAAGACCATTTGCTGAAATATGATTTTATTGTAAAGCCTAATGGTAATCCCCAAGATATTATCATGGAATACAAAGGTCAGGATAATATTAGCATTGGTAACCGCGGGCATTTGATAATCAGGACAAGTGTTAATGAAGTTACAGAGATTAAACCATACACATTTCAACTCATTGAAAATGATACGATTGAAATAGACACAAAATTTAAATTAGAGAACAATAAAGTTACCTTTGAATTGCCCGATGGCTATAATAAGGAATACCCATTAATTATTGACCCCACGCTCATTTTTTCCACATTTTCGGGTTCTACTGTTGATAACTGGGGCTATACAGCAACTTACGATTATGAGGGGTATGTTTATGCTGCCGGCATAGCTATGGGTATCGGATATCCAACCACGTTGGGCGCTTATCAGGTTACATTTGGAGGCGCCTATTGTGATATTTCAATTACAAAGTACGATACCACAGGAGCTTCATTAAAATATTCTACTTTTCTGGGTGGCAATGGGCCGGAGATACCTCACAGTATTTTTGTGAACAACAACAACGAATTGTTCGTTTTTGGCACTACCTCTTCAAATAACTTTCCTACGACAGTGGGAGCCTATGACAATACTTTCAACGGCGGTACAGCTTATACCATGACGTATGTGTTACAATATACTCTAGGCTCCGATATTATTGTTTCGAGGTTCAATGCCAATGGCACAGCTCTATTGGCTTCTACGTACATAGGAGGTAGCGGAAACGACGGCTTAAGTTCGGCAGCTCCATTAAAATACAATTATGCTGACGAAGCGCGTGGAGAAGTTTTTCTCGACGAAAACAACAATTGCTGGATAGCCTCAAGTACACAGTCTGCCAATTTTCCTGTCACACCTAATGCATTTCAAGCTACTTTTGGAGGCGGACAACAAGATGGTCTGATAATTAAAATGGACAATAATTTAAGCACCATGATATGGAGTTCATTTTATGGTGGAAGTGGCAACGATGCTGTTTACAGCCTGACAATAGATGACAGTGATGGTGATATTTATGTTTCTGGAGGGACAAGTTCTACAAACTTTTATACAACAACCGGAGCGTATAAAACAGCATACATAGGAGGAACATGTGATGGTTTTATTTCTAAAATCAATAAAAATGGCAACAGTGTTTTGTATTCAACTTATTACGGTTCAAATGCTTACGATCAGGCTTATTTTGTAGAGCGGGATAAAAAAGGGTTTATTTATATTTATGGACAAACGCAAGCGACAGGAAATACTTTAATTTATAATGCACTTTGGAACACCCCCAATGGAGGTATGTATATCAGTAAATTAAAAGGCAATCTCGATTCTTTGGTATGGTCAACGGCATTTGGTACAGGCACAGGAGTGCCAAATCTTTCACCCACAGCCTTTCTTGTTGACTTATGTAACAATATTTATCTTTCGGGATGGGGTGGCGCTGTCAATGGATTTGGAGGCACTAGTGGTTTGCCAATTACCACCAACGCTTTTCAATCGACAACCTATAATAATGACTTTTATTTATTGGTTATAACAGATGATGCTTCTTCATTGGTATATGGCTCATATTTCGGAGGCCAGTACAGCCACTCCCATGTGGATGGTGGCACCAGCAGGTTTGACAAAAAAGGAATTATATATCAGGCCATGTGTGCCGGTTGCGGCGGTTATTCAGACACTCCCACAACCACAGGTGCATGGTCTCAAACCAACAACAGCAGCAATTGCAACAATGCAGTTTTTAAAATGAATTTTGGTTTACCTGTTACCGTTGCTAATTTCAATTCCCCACCCATTCTTTGTGCTCCAGTCACAGTCAATTTTGTAAACACATCAACAACCACTAGCAGTTCAGGTGTCAGTTATTACTGGAATTTTGGAAATGGTTTGAATTCAACATCAGTAAATCCTTCTACTTCATATACCCAATCAGGCATTTATAATGTAATGCTTGTTGTTTCTGATTTAGGTTCATGCAATTTTTCAGATACTATTATCAAGCAAATTGTTATTCTTTCCAATACGGTTGACACATTAGCAACAGACACTATTTGCAAAGGTGATTTTACACAAATTGGCATTCTACCACTCCCCGACCCTAACACATCTTATCACTGGGTACCTGGCACCAATCTTAGTCAAACAACTGTTCCCAATCCAATTGCTTCTCCACAAAACACGACACAGTACATGCTTTTAATTTCTAATGGCATCTGTACCGACACACTCTATCAGCGGGTTTATGTTGATAATTTGATTGTCAATGCTGGTAATGACACAACAGTATGTCAGGGCTCTGCGACTTTTCATGCTTCTGCCAATCAAGCAGTTATCTCTTATCAATGGTCGTCAAATCACAACTTTACCGACACTTTGAATGTTTTTCCATCATCAAACAGTTTTACAACAAATGTAAACGGCACCACAACCTATTTTGTCAAGGTAAAAGATCTGCATTGCTCGGCAATAGATTCTGTGACAGTTACTGTATCGCAGGTAAGTATTACAGCCAGCGGACCACAGACTATTTGTTTAGGTAACAGTACTACTATCAATGCATACAATCAGCTTCCACTCAATCCTGTTACTTACTCGTGGCAACCAACATCTTCAATTACCAGTGGTAGTACCACATCTTCTCCTTTAGTCACACCTCAGGTCAACACCACATATATTGTAACAGCAACTGATTCGATTGGTTGTGCTGCCACAGCGAGTGTTCCGGTAACTGTTACCGTACTGCAGTCAACATTTAATCTGCAAAATGTTGCATGTAATGGATTTTGTACCGGAGCCATTAATATTACGCCTACGGGAGGAACAACACCTTATACATATTCATGGAGCAATGGGCAATCACTTCCTAACATCAATTCATTATGCGCAGGAAGCTATACTGTTACAGTAAGTGATTTGAACAGCTGTAAATTAATCAGCACCTACCAGATTCAACAGCCACCTCCACTTGTTGTCAACATTACAGACACAGTGCATGTAGTATGTAATGGCATTTGCGATGGCTCCATTACTGTTGCAGGAAGCGGAGGCATAGCGCCTTATATCTATCAATGGATAAATGGTCAAACTACACCACAGATTACAGGCTTATGTGCAGGTCTTTACACAGTTACTGTGACAGATTCAAACAATTGTTCAACTTCACTTCCCATTGATATTCATGACACTTCCAGTTTTGATGTTACCACTAATATTATAAATGCAAGTTGTTACGACAGTTGTAATGGTTATGCCATTGCAATAGGTACAGGAGGGACATTGCCATATGATTTCCATTGGGTTAATGGTCCAACAACTCCAAGCCAGAGTAATTTATGTGCAGGCATTTATAATGTAAGTGTTACCGAATCTGCAGGTTGTATCAGGAATGTTTTTGTTACAATTACACAACCTTCTCAATTGACAAGCAATATAATAAATATAGAAAACCCTCATTGTTTTGGTTATTGTGATGGTGAAGCAGAGATTGTAATCAGCGGGGGAACAACACCTTATAATATCTTGTGGAGTAATAACAGTACAACAGCATTTGTAAATAATCTTTGCGATGGTACTTATTATGTGAATGTGACCGATAGTAATTCATGCCCTGCATCAGACACAGTAATAATGATTCAGCCTACGCCATTACTGCTTGATCTTTCTTCTACGAATGTACCATGTATTGAAATTTGTAATGGTGTTGCTGTAGCCAATCCCACGGGCAGCACACCACCTTATACTTACTTCTGGAGCGATGGACAATCCACAATATCTGCAACAGGTCTGTGCGAGGGTTTATATAACATCACCATTACTGATATTAATGGTTGTACAATAAGCGATACTATATCTGTAAATGACTCCACAATGTTTCCACCCGAAATACACACCTATGCTTCTAAAGACACCATTTACAGAAGTCAGTCAGTTCAGTTATTTACAACGCAACTCAGCGGTTTTACCTATTCATGGACTCCTGCTTCCTCTTTAAATAACCACACTGTTTATAACCCAATTGCCACGCCCTACCAAACAACCACTTATTATGTAAATATAATTGATCAATGGGGATGTGTGCTGAAAGATTCAGTGACCATCTATGTTTTGGATGTTTTCTGCGATGAATCAAATATTTTTATTCCTAATGCTTTCTCACCTAATGGTGACAACAGCAATGATATATTATATGTTAGAGGAAAAGTAATTGATGAAATTTATTTAACGATATACAATCGCTGGGGTGAGATGGTTTTTGAGACACGCAATATTGCCGATGGTTGGAATGGCATTTACAAGACAAAACTGTCCGAACCAGGGGTTTATGTCTATTATCTTACTGTTACCTGTATTGACAATCAGGAATTTTTCAAAAAAGGTAATATTACACTATTGCGTTAATAGAATATTGTATGGGAATGAAAGTGAAGCATATAGCAATAGTAATAATAATGTATTTCACATTATTTAAGAGTTTAATAGCCCAGGACATTCATTTTTCACAGTTTTACAATTCTCCATTAAATTTGAATCCGGCAAAAGCGGGATATTTTATGGGGTCACATCGTTTTGCTCTTAATTATAAAAACCAGTGGCAATCTGTTACCGTACCTTATCGGACTTTTTCTGCCTCTTTCGACATGCCTGTAATTCAGAGGAGCGCGCATCAGGATATGTTTGGCACAGGGATAGTACTCAACACAGATAAAGCCGGAGATGCAGCTTACGGCACTACACAAGCCAGTTTTGCCTTTTCATATATCAAAGCACTCAATAAACTTAACAATCATTATATTTCTTTTGCTTTGCAACCGGGTATTTTTCAAAGAAGTTTTAAGCAGGATGCCTTAAATTTCGACAATCAATATGATGGAACAGCACTTAACACATCTTTACCACAAGGAGAAACATTTTCAAAATCAAATTTTGTATTTTTCGATATGTCGGCCGGTTTATACTGGAACTATCAATATATGGATAATTTGGGCTTTGATGCAGGTCTGGCTGTTTTTCACATCAACAAACCTGCACAATCATTTTACAATGATACGAGCACCATTTTGAACAGAAAGACGTTATTTTTTGCAAATGCCGTTTTTCAGGTTTCCGACAAGTATGATGCAGTGCCGGGAATTTTTTATGCCCATCAGCACAATTTTAATGAATTTCTTATTGGAAGCACCTTCAGATATATCAAAAGTCCCAATCCCATAAATTACTCAACTTTCAATTTGGGAATGTTTTTCAGAACCAAGGATGCAGCAATTGTAGTCGCAGGTTTTGATTATTTACAGTATAGTTTTGCAGTGAGTTACGACATAAACCTTTCCGATTTAAAACCAGCCAGCAGGAATATGGGAGGATTGGAAGTGTCATTCAAATACATAATAGATTCTAAAAGAAGTTACATAAAAAAAGTCCCTTGTCCGATATTTTAAAATGAAGATTTTGAAAAATTATATACACACTGTTGATATTTTGAATAAAGGAAAACTTATATTTATCCTAATATATCTTTCTTCCACACATGTTATTTTATTGGGTCAGATAAATAAGGAAAACCTGCGGTTTGGGCATGAAGCCTATAATAACAAAGATTTCTACAGTGCCACATACTATTTTTCAAAGGTGATGGAATCAGAACCCAACAATGTAGATGTGGCTTATTGGCTGGCAGATGCTTCTCGTTTGTCGTTGGCATATAAAGATGCTGAAAAATGGTATATGTTTGTAAAAGATAAATCTTCATCCAAACCCTATCCTTTATTAAAGTTTTATTTAGGAAGTGTAAATAAAAGCTTGGGGAAATATGAAGAAGCCTTGAAATATTACAATGATTTTATTATAGAAAGTGCTGATTCAGTATTAGATGTGCTTCCCAAAGCCCGGCAAGAAATTCTTTCCTGTACTAAAGCTATGGAAATCATGAAAGACACATTAAAAGCTTCTATCAGTCGCATTGAAAACTCAATAAATACACCATATACAGAATTCAATCCCTACCCTCTCAGCGATAGTGTCTTATATTTTTCATCCTTACGACCAACAAGTAAAGAAAAATCTGATGCCCTTATTCAGCCTTCTTACAGCACTTATATTTACAAATCTAATTTAAGCATTAGTGGTTTTAGTGAGCCCAGGGAAATTGAGTCAAAGATAAATTCTAAAGATGCCCATAATGCCAATATATGTTTTAACAGTGAACGAAACATCATTTTTTTCAGTCGTTGTTTTGAAGATAAGTCTTCGAAAATGAGCTGTAGTTTATATAGAAGCCAATTTGAAAACAATAAATGGACAAATCCCGAAAAGTTAAACAACAAAATTAATTTAGCAGGATATACTTCCACACAACCTGCTTACGGCAAATCAAAAGACAATCAGGAAGTATTATTTTTTGTTTCAGACAGACCCGGAGGTCAGGGAGGCATGGACATCTGGTATTCAGTCATTAAGAATGATGTTTTTAATGAACCCATAAATGTTGGCAGTTTTGTAAATACACCAGGTGAAGACATTTCTCCCTTCTATCATATACCTACCCAGACACTCTATTTCAGTTCTGATTGGACAGAGGGACTGGGAGGTTATGACATTTTCAAAACAAGCGGTTTTTTTAATGAATGGTCAAAACCACAGAATTTGGGATATCCCATCAATACGAGCTTTAACGACATGTATTTTGTTTTAAATGAAGAATACCCTGAGGCTTATTTTACTTCAAACAGACCAGGCTCATTACATTTGAAAGGAGAAACATGTTGCAACGACATCTATTATGTAAAATATTCTGAAACAAAAAAAGATACCCTACCAATAATAACTGAAGTAAAAGACAGTGTGCCTATTACAATAAAAAGTCAAATTGAACAGTTGCTGCCACTCACATTGTATTTTCACAACGATGAACCCGACCCTGCCACCAATAAAACGACAACTGATATCACATACGAAGCTGCATTAAATAATTATGTATTGCTTAAGAATGATTATATTAAAGAATATGCTGAAGGATTAAATGGCAATGATAAAATCAAAGCACAAAACGACATTAAAGATTTTTTTGACAACTATGTGATGAATGGGTTTGAAAAACTTAAGAAGTTTACTGCCTGGCTGGTTGAAGATCTGGAAGCAGGCAATACTGTTCAGATAACAATAAGAGGATATTGTAGTCCCTTAAATAGAGGATTATACAATGTAAATCTTTCAAAAAGGCGTATTTCCAGTTTGGAAAATTACATTAAAACTTTTGATAACGGAAAACTTTTACCCTATCTTGATGGCAGCAGCGCAAATAAAGGAAAACTTGAGATCTATGAAGAGCCATTGGGAGATGCACAAGCAGCCTCATTTGTAAGCAACAATCCCAACGATGCAAGAAACTCAATATACAGTCGAGTTGCTGCACTAGAAAGGAAAGTAGAGATTGTCATGTATAATTCGGGGCATGACAGCTCAGATTTCAATTTTCCTGAAATAACTTTCAGAAATCCGGTACAGGATTTCGGCAACTTAAGTAAAAATGAGCGAAAAACACATATTTTTATATTTAAAAACACAGGCAAATCGCCACTTTTAATAACCTCTGTAGAAACCACATCATCTTCAATTGTTACAAATTGGGAAGCGAAGGAGATAGAACCTTTTGGGACAGGTGTCATCAATATACTCTTTGACACAAAGAACCTTACTGGGAAAGTTGATGAAAAAATTTACGTAACAGGAAATACCAATCAGGGAAAGATTGTTTTAGAAATAAAAGCTATGATTCAATAAAACTTTTTTCAGGTTTCTTTTTTCTGTATTACATTGAAAATCTATATTTTAGTGATTAAAAAAAATAAATATTAGATTTTTATTAAGAAAAATAAAAAAAACGTTTGTCAAAACAAATGTTTATTGTATTTTTGCACTCCTTTTAGGCAAAGGAGAGATGGGTGAGCGGCTTAAACCAACAGTTTGCTAAACTGTCGTATCTGAAAAGGTACCGGGGGTTCGAATCCCCCTCTCTCCGCATAGTTCTTTAATTTACGGGGTGTAGCGTAGTCCGGTTATCGCGCCTGCTTTGGGAGCAGGAGGTCGCAGGTTCGAATCCTGCCACCCCGACTTTTATTGGTCCCGTAGCTCAGTTGGATAGAGCAACAGCCTTCTAAGCTGTGGGTCGAGCGTTCGAATCGCCCCGGGATCACTTTTTACTTAAAAACAATTGAAACAAATGTTTCAATTTGTTTCACAAAATCAAGCCACAAGCGAAAAACCCAAAAACAATTAAAATCAACTTATCAGTTGTTTAATTGTTTTTTCATTGACAAAAATATAACAATATTTTTTAATTTAAAAAATTGTCAACGATGGGTAAATTTAGAATAGTTCTTAGAACTAATTACATCAGTAAAACAGGTAAACAATCTTTAGCAGTAAAATATACTGATAAAAATAAATCATTGCAAATAAATACAGGTATAGAAGTATATGCTAAGAATTGGGATCAATTAAAACAAGTTGTTTTAGAACCTGAAAACGATATAACAAATAAAAATTTACTTATACATAAACACAAGTTAAAAGCTGAAAAAATAATATTTGATTTTCAAATTTTAAATCAATATTTATCAGTAGAAGAATTTAAAAAGGCTTTTATAATTAAGCCAATAGAAAATAATCAATGTTTCTATCAGTTTGCTGACAATGAAATATTATTAAAAAAAAATGTTATTAAAGAGTCAACCAGGACTCAATATAAACATGAGATAACCAAAGTAAAAAAATTCAAAAGTAAACTTACAATAGATGAAGTAAATACTTATTTATTCTTTCAGCAGTACGAAAATTATATGAGAACAGTACTTAATAACAGAACAAATACTGTAGGAAAAACTTTAAAAAAATTTAAAGCATTATTACAATTAGCTCTTAAAAAGGAGTTTATAGAAAAAATTAATGTCTTAAACTATAAGCTGAAATATGAAAATGGTAATAGAAAGTTTTTGACAATTTCTGAATTAGAACTACTTGAAAAACTTCTAAATAAAGGCATTTCAAAAAGAATATATGATTCACTTATTTGTTTTTTATTTGCTTGCTATACTGGATTACGATATTCAGATTTGTTACAATTAAAGTATTCTGAAATTGATAATGAAATTATTAAAATACAACAAATAAAAACTAATGAATACCTTGAAATCCCATTATCTAAAAAAGCATTAAATTTGTTAGATCCCTTAAAGTTCAAAACAAATGAAAAAGTATTTAATGTTATTAGTAATCAAAAAATTAATGATAATGTTAAAGCTGCCATTGCACGTGTCGGAATAGATAAAGAAATTTCATTTCATTGTAGCCGGCATACTTTTGCAACTATTTCTCTTAACCTCGGAATACCCTTAAATGTTGTTTCTAAATTACTTGGCCATACAGATATGAAAACAACACTTATTTATGCAAAGCTTCTTAAAAATACAAAAGTAGAAGAAATGAAAAAGTGGGATAGTTTTTAAAAATTGTTAGATCGGGTTTTCTCAGTGGCTCCCTTCTGATACCTTGCTATGGTTGCCTTGTTTGCGCTTATTTATAATGATTATTATTAAGAGCAATATTAAAAGGGCTAACACAGATCCAATTAAAATATAAGTGTATTTGTTTTCAGAATCATTTATTATCGTTTTTATTGGTATTTGTTTTTCAATGTAAATAGTATCTCCAGCATAATTTGAATAAACAAAAATAGAATCATTGTGCCGTATAACCTGGGTTGAAAGATTATCTTTTATAATCAGGATTGTATCAACTGCTGATGTAATAAATGCTGTGTCAATGGTTATTGATTGTGTATAGATAGTATCACGAAAAGTTATTGTATCAATTGTAAGTAATTCTTGATGTTTTTTCAAAAGACGTTCAAGACGTTTTTGTGGTGAACATGAAAACAAAAAAAGTAAAAGTATTATAATTATGGTTCTCTGTTTTCGCATGTTTCTTTTTCGCATTTAAGTTTTTTCAGCTCTTTAATATCTGATTCAAGTATTAATATGCGTTTTTCATAATTTGAAATCAGATCATCCGCCATTTTTTTATAAATAGCTATTATTTTTTCTGTTGCATCAAATTCTGAAATTTTACTTTCTGCATTAGATTTTCGTTTGCTTGCTCTTAAAGTATAAAAGAATCCCAATAATGTAGTTATATTAGTTGCTGAGAGTAATCCTATAATTAAATTTGTCCAGTCCATAATTAAAGTTTAGCGTTTAAAGCAATTTTCTCTACTATTTTTATATTATTATCCTCAGAAATCTTTTTCTTAATAATACTATAATTGTTTAATGGGTTTACATCAAACTTATCTAATGGCTGCAAGAATTCATCATAATTGATATAATGTGGCACAATTGCATCAGGAAGCATCCACACACTGTCTCCTTTTTCGTTTAATTCACTGCACCATGCCCAGTCATGTGCTTGTATTCCTTTATAAAAAGGTTTAAATAGTTTTGGACATAGTTCTTTCCAAAAAAACAAATAACCTGTACCGGTATATTCAAGTTTAAAAGGTTCTTTACTTGGAAGTAAATCTATATCTACAGTGGCTCTTGGATTTTCCTTGTTAAAATTTCCACCAATGAATTTTTGCCAATTTTTATTTCTATTAAAATATATTCCTGCTGCTGCACTTTTTACAGGGAGTCCATCAGTAATAAAATCAAATAAAATTTTAAAACTGTTTCCTGTTGATAAAATATCATCTTCTCTAAAATGAATAATTTCCCCTGTGGCATTTTCCATAATAATATTATAGCAATCTGCCAATAATTCTGCTACTTTATTTCTGCGCTCTATTTCATTAGTAAATTTAATTTTTCCTCTTCCGGTAATAATTTTAATTTCAGAAAAATTACTTTCAAATTCATTTACTATTGATGAAATATCAGATTCAGAATTATTTACAATAATAAGTTGTGGCTTATTGTTAAGCAATTTTATGTCAGAACAAAGATTTAACATCCATTTTTCAAGAAAATTAGAAATTCTACCTCCATAAACAAGACCAATAGACATATTTACAAGCTCACGTCTGATTGATATTGAAAGTTTTATCAATTGCCCATCAGTTTTTTCTTTACTTGCTGACCATGAATTATTATGCTGTCTATAGTTGAGAACTGCCGGACTTTTTCTTGGTATTCCTAATCTGCTTAATCTAATTGCTAAACTCCAATCCCACATAGTTTTTTCGCATGTTTCTTGCCATTTCCCTGCTTTTATAAAAGCATCCTTCCATATCATAGCTGAAGTATTGACAAAATTACGGTTCCATAGACAAAGTGTGCCCCAACTAAAGACATCCCAAAAAGTCTCAAAAGTTCCAAATGCTTGTGCGGCACAATAGACAAATGGCGTTGTTTTATCAAAAACCTGTAGGTGTTTTTCAAGAAAGTCTTTAGGCAATACATCATCACCATCAACGTGAACAAGTATATTGCCTTTTGATTTATCTACTGCATAATTTCTTGCTTTTACCACTCCAATATTTTCAGGAAGAGCCAAAACTTTGGCTTTAGTTTTCTTAGCAATTAAAACAGAATTATCATTAGAGTAATCATCACAATATATTACTTCAAAAGGTTTAACAGTTTGTTTAAAACAACTATCAATACACTCTTTAATATACATAGAGTAATTACGAGCCGTGATAATAATACTAATTCTACAATTTTTAATCATTATAGTGTAGGTATACTTTTGAAAAATGCATAAATTTGAAAAGAACCTGCGGTCCAGTTGTGTAAATTAGCGCCACTTAATGTTACTCTTATATCTAAATTAGCATTGACAGAATGTTGCATTGAAAAATCATCAACAACAATGACTCCGGCAGCATTTGTAAATCCAAGAGGTCTTAAATTTTTAATATCAAGAATAGTCAAGCCGGAATAAGAGAGAAAAGGAGTAATAACCTTATACATCAATTTATCAATGTATTTTCCTGTAGGAATAGCACCGGTAATTTGTATTCTTGCAACATTAGTACTGTCAGCAGCGTTTAGGTCTGCAAAGTCAACATCTCCAACTAATTGGGTATAACTCGAGCTTCCTTTTGTTTGAACATTAACATCGGTAGTTAAATTTCCAATTAGGCTTTCAATAAAGCTTTCATTTAAATTTATTGTATTGATGGTGCCAGATACAATAGAACAATTGACTGTAGCAAAAGAAGACGTCTCAGCGGTCAAACTTACACTTCCATAGAGAGAAATAGTATTTTTAAAATGACAATGAAACATTTGCAGAGTCAAATTAAGGAAAGCAAAATTTCCAAAACTCATACAAGAGTATAGTTGGTGTAAAGAACTTTCTTTAAAAGATATTGGAAATTCTTCTGTAGATTTAAATAAACACTGATGAAAAACGCCCTGTAAGCCTGTAATTTGACCTAAAGTGCTATAAAAATAAGAATTCCAAGAGGTAACGTCAGTAAAATAGTTAAATGTTCCCTTTGAAACGATACAGTTATTCATAAATAGATATCCAGCAGTTTCAGGAGTAGAAAGCACATTTAAAATCAAACAGTCGTTTAAATAAACAGATGAATTTAAAGTTGAAATATAGGTGTTAATTGTAGCATCATTAATTTGTGCTGAATATTCCTCATTTTCAATATATTCAATAGTTGAAGTTAGATTTTCAATTATGGTTTTTCTATTACAATTAATTAAAATATGTTTATTGCTAAGTTCAACATTTCCAACAGAACCGGCCGGTAAAATAATTTGCCAGAGGTTGTCTGCTGATGGGGAACCGTTAACTATAATCCATGCAAGGGCAGAAGCATAAGTGTTGAAAATTCTTAGTGTTGAATTACTTTCTGCTAAATCTAAATTTACATAAGCAGTATTAGATAATGGTATTATAGCTGATGTTCCAGGCTCATTAGCTTTTTTATATTCACCGTTACTTTTTTTTATGTAAAGTTCATCATTAAAATGATAAAGCCATCCATATCCTTCAGGAGGTGTTGGAATATCACTATGGGTTTTATTTTTATTTCTTATCATATCAATTTATTATTAATTTTCCATTATTAAGTATTGGTGCTTCAACTATAATACTGTCCTCGATTATATATTGATGGTTTGGTCTAATATTTAAACGGTTAATAATTACAGTGCTTATCCCTGTATTACCGGTACTGCCTAACTTTTTTATAGTAACTTTTGAAGCCATTATTCAAATTTTATATCGAAGTTTGTTTTTATAACATTACCGGGATGATTATTAAACTCAATAGTATCATCAGGTTCCATAAGGATATTACTTAATATGTAAACATTAGTATCTCCTTTATTTATAAATAATATGGATGTGCAGTTATTAGCAGTTACAGTTGTGTTTTCTGTTACTGCCTCGCTTGAATGAAATACTTCCCATATCCCATTTTTTAGTTCTGTATATGTTTTTATTATTAACAGCATCAATTGAAGTTTTTATAAATTATTCCGGCAACTATGCCTAAAATCAAAGAATTACGTATTAACTTTTTTTTTTATTTTCTACCGGTGGCTCCTGCCCAGATAACAATAAATTTAAACCTGCATTTATTTCAGCCTGACTTGGCATGATTCCATTTTCTTTACGACTAATGGCAAATGCAATTTTTACTAACTTTTCTGTGTCTGATATACCAATGATTACATTTTTAGAAATACCGGTCCATTTTACAACATCATCAATATATTTTTCTGTATTGTTTTCTGAAGATGGGGCCCATGAACTTATTATTTTTTCAATGGTATTTTTTTTATAATATTTGATGTATCGTGAAAGCAAATGAAATAAGGCCCTATATCCCCATTCAATAGAAATAAACTGCCTAAAACGACTGTCTTTTGATGGCACAACCTCACCCTTATATGGTTGCCCTCCTTGTATGATGTTTCCCGGATTGTTGTTTCTTAATCCTCTTGGTAATTCTGCCATTATGATTTTCTTTTAGTCGTTTGATGATCAATGAATTTTGTAATTAAGTAGAAGCCACCCAATGCAAATGCAACCGGCTTAACAAATGTAAACATGCCATCAAATTTACCTGATGTTTTACCTGCATTATAAGCATCATCAATCTGAGTTTCTAAACTTTCTTTTATCTTATTGGCTTTTACAGGATCCATCTTTGATAAAGCATCTTCTAAATCTTTACAGACTTTCAGATCTACTTTGCTTTCATCATAACGTGGCCTAAAAGCATAATAACACGCTACAGCACTTGCTGCACCAATAGCAAAAACAATAATGATTATAATTATTGGAATAACTCCAATGCCTGTAATGCTTTCTACAATTGATTTATAGCCCTCAATTAATTTTGCATACTTTTTAGGATATCCTGTTTTATAGCTTTTTGCCAATCCACTATTTAAAAGTAAATTCTGACGTTGTCCAAGTCTATAAATTAAATATTTTAGTTTTTGCTTTGAAGCTGTTGTATTAACCCCTTTTTGGTCGAGTGAAATAATGATATTTGCAGAGCGAACTAATGATTTGAAAATTTCAAGTTCATTCTTCAAAAATGAATTTATTAAATCCTGGGCATTGCTATTGGCAACATTGTTATCAGCAGGTGTATGATATGAAATAACATCATCCCTTACAAAGCCAATATAGATATTGTTTATAGGTGTTTGAAGGTTTACTTCTATCCAGCGGCCATCTGTTTGATCAATATAAAATCCTGAACAACGCCCAACATAAGATCCTTTTTTGACATTAATCAGAATATCAGCAGTAGTACTTGCACTTTTACGCACATTTACTGATGTGTTTTTTACACCAACCAATTTATTTGTTAAAGCTAAATTTAAATTTAAATCCATTTTATTGCGACATTAACATGTTTTTAGCCATCTGATACGTATTCTTGTTGTTTTTTGCAATGTTTAAAATCTTACTGACAAGATCAGGCATTTCATCATCTACATCGTACCAATCTTTTAAATTTTTACTTAATGCTTCACTGTCTATATCAATTTCACCGGCACCTGCAATTCCCTCTTGTGTTTTAGTAAATCCTAAACCCTCCATTAATTCAGGCAGATATGGATTAAGTCTTTTCATTATTCTTGCCTGGGCAGAATCAATTTCTAACTGGAGATCCTTTTTTTCATTTTCTAAAAGGTTTACTTTTGCTTTAAGCGTTTCAATTTCCTGATCCTTTTTATAATCTGTCAATGCCTTTGCAATTTTATCATCAATATTTTCATTTGGTATGTTTCCAATACCTGCAAAATATTGAGACATTTGCTTATTCTCAGATTCTGATCCTGATCCTTCTACCTCAAAAAATGTTTTATTCCATTCTTTTTTTTGTCCTTCCGTTTGCCAGGCTTCAATAAAGTATCTACCCGCCATTAGTCTATTCAATATTCTATTAAAATAAACTAATGAGCCATCAAGTGTTGGCGTTTCTGAATCAATTGGATAAGACGTCAACATGTGTCCTTTATCGTTATTTAAACGAACTTTCCAGTATATAGCGTTGTTATCTCTTAAAAAATCTGCAACATAACCTGACTTAATCATAAATTTTATTCGTTAAAATAAAAACTAAATGGGATTGCTTTTCCAACGTTTTCAGCTACGGACGTTGTCTCTGAAAATTCGATGTAACTTTTTGCAAAGTCGATTTCAATGTCATCAAATAACAAACGGCGTCCATTGTTTTGAGAGGGTATTAATGCTATAAGTGGTAAGCGGTTTATTGCTTCCTTGCCCTTACTTACAAATGTTACAAAACATTTTTTTACCAATGCTTCCGGTATTACGGCATTTGCTTTTTCAGTATAAGTAAGATCTAAAACTAAAGAATCAATAATTTTAATTTTCTTACCTCTGAACAAATCATTTTCGCCAAAATAATGTCTTACACCTGATCTCAGTATTTTGATTTCTAAAGGTTCTACCCTATTTATAGGGCTTTCACTGTTTTGAATATTCATCGTTTTTTTTATTAAATGTTTAAAAAAAAGGCTGCCACTATTTAGCAGCAGCCTTTCACTTATTATAAACCTATTTTAAAAATGATTACTTTCTACCTGCTGCACCGGTTGCCATTGGACGTCCTGAGCTTATTGGACCCATGAACGATAAGTTAGATGCAGGTTGTACAGGTGGGGGTGTAAATTGTGCATTAACAGCAGCTCCCTTTGTAAGATAGCCATAAGGATGGAATATAATTTTATTTGTAAATCCTGATGTTACAGCAGCGATTTGAATTCCTGGGAATGTTGGAATTTCAATAGTAGCATTGATATCCATAGTACCATAGAGATACAACAAGCTTCCTAATTTAAATGTAGCTTCAATAAGAGAGTACTGAGATTTATTGCCACTTGATGACTGTTGTGTTTGTGGTACAAATCTGAAATGTTGCATTGACATTTTTTCAATGTTTACATTGCTGCCAATTTTAAGGGTAAAGAATCCATTATAAATAGTTTCCAAATCATCAGGATCAAATCCTGATACTGCTGGAAATATTTGTTTATTGGGATAAGATTGTAATACATCTTTACCTATTTTAGCATCAGTCTGACACAATAAATAAACAGATATATCCGATACAACAAATAAGTCGTTTCTGTCTAATTTTACTTCTGTGATAGACTCACCGCCAATGGCTTTAAGATTAAAATTATAACGTGAATTTGTATTGTTTAAAGTTTGTTCTACACGCAAATAACTTGGTGAAGGAATACTGCCACCTAATTCTTTTGCTTTTTGCAATACAGTTTTCCAAATAGCTCTGTCTCTCATTGCAGAAGCTGCCATACCTGCCATAGATACACTACCCGCGGTAAATACTTTTGATGTGATGTTTTCTGCAAATACATTTACAGATATTACTGCTGCGGCTAAAAGCAGCATCATTAAGCCTAATTGTTTAATTGTTTTCATTTTTTACTTTATTTAGTTTAAGTTTATTTTTACTATTTACTTTTTTTGAAATTTTTAAAATTCTCCATCATCATGGATATCACCCATTGAATTGTCCATTGTTCCGGTTCCTGAAACATTATCTTCTGTTACTTCAGCATCCATTACAAAGCCCTCATCTTCTAAGTCCATTTTTCCTATTGACTGATCAATGTTGCCAATACCTGAAACTAAAGAAGGTGCCAATTCTTCAACCAATTCACCTGCACCAACTGCAATCAAACCGGCTCCCATGTCTTCCACAAATTTACCTTTTACAAATTCGGGAATAGCTGCGCCAACAACGATTTTTAAGCCGCCTCTTAACTTTGGATCCATACCTGAGAGTGGTTTGTTTATTACTTTGCCTGCTACAGCACCGGCACCAACTCCGGCGACTCTCATTCCTATAGCTTTAAAGTCAAATTTTTTCTTAGTTGCCATTTTATTTATTTTTTTTGATTTTTTTACTCAGTTAATTACTCTTTAAGCTTAGACTATAAGCCGGATATTCTTTTGCGTAGTTTATCCTTTTTATCGTTTTCTGCTTTTCTTTTTTTGTTTGCTTTGTCAATTTCTGACCTTTTTTTAAGGTAATTTTCCATAGTTGCCACACTTGCATTTGCTTTTGGCTTCCTGGGGTATTTCAACATTTTTAACTTTGCCATGATTATAAATTATTAATTATTATTACTGTTTTTATTTTTAACCTAATGAATTCCAAATTGATTTTCCACCATTTTCTCCATATTCTTTTTCATCTGTTGATGAACTGTCTGATTCTTCTTTTCCGGCTTTCACATCTTCACTATCAAACATATCATCCTTTTGTCCTTTAACTTCATTTGATATTTCTTCTTTTTGTGAAGCGTTTAAGCTTTCCCAATCTTCTATACTTTCCATATCATTTTCAGTAACCGGTTCAGCTTTTTTCCCAAACAATGATGAAATTTTTTGAATAAGTGCACTGAGAATTTCTATAATATCCATAATGACTCCTATGCCTGCTATTCCTTTCATTCTGTCAGCAATAACCTTTTCAGGCTCTTTACCGTATTTTTTTAATATACCATTTCGAACAATACCCATGAAATGCGCTCTTTTCATGCCTATGGCTTCAACAATGAAATTGGCAATACGCTCTGCTTTCTTTCTCTTTTCACGTACTTTTGCAGGTAATTTTGCAATAATAGCAGCATCGTTAATAAACAGGTATAAAAAGAATGGGGCCGCTTTAGGAAGTGATAATTCCAATATGCCTTTAACAGCTAAACGCTGTGGAGTTGTAGCAACTTTTGCAACGGCTTTAGCTCCCTTTTTAACTTTTTCAGCAACTTTTTGTAAAAATTTACCTGTTTTTGTTTTTTGACCACTTGCTTTTTTTGTTGCTTTTTCAGCCTTTTTAGCAGCTTTCTTGCTTTCTTTTTTGGCTTTCTTTTCAGCTTTTTTAGCCTGCCTGACTTCTTTTTTTCCACTGATAGATCCAATGCCATGTATTTTATTTGCAATAGAATATGCACCGCTTACAGCATCATCTGTTATAACTGACATTGCTATTTCTACATCGGGATCATCAACGGCCTCAATTGCATCATTGAGCATGTCAATACTATCCTGATATTTCTCAGCTTTTAATGATCCAATACCTCTTATCTGTTCGGTTATTGTTTTCATTGTCAATAACCTGTCTTTTGCAATGCGAAGATCTAATTCACCTTCGGTAAGGTCTGCAATATCTTTATCCCCTAAGTTGAGTAACTTAACGTTTCCAATACCACTCATTTGATAAATCTTTGTCATTTTTATGTCTTTTTTAAATTTATATGCTTTTTCTTCATTGTAACCAGGCATTACACAGTCAATAGTTATTTGATTGCCTATTAGTGGTATTACAACATATACATGTGTAAAATCACTGCTGCCAAATGATACAAATCTGTAACAAAATGGAATCCCTAAGTTTTTCAGTATGCTTGCTGTCATTATTGAATACGACTTGCAATCTCCTACTTTATCCAACCACATACGGGCCGGCGTTTTTACATACTGATATCCCAATGGATCCACTTTGTAATTTATGTTCCTTTTGATGAAATGCCACACATTAGAACATGTTTCAAAGAGCGTTTTTCCTTTTAAAAATGGTGCAAATTGTTTTGTATCTCCCTGGCTTATCCTGTCGGTATCTAAAATAACTTTTACAATATCAGCAGTGTCGCCATCCTTATACTTTAAATTTGAATCATTTTTAGCATTTTTTATATATTGATCTGCTATTGCAGAAATATTACTTTCCATTTTAATTTTGTGAACATGTAATTTGTTCTTCAAAAATATCTACAGCAATTTTAAAACTGTTGGTAGATCTGCTTACAAATTGTGTGTCGGGCTTTTCTACCTGCCACACTTTAACTTTTTTTCTTAATCCTTCTACAATAATAACTTCCCTGTTTTTAGGATCATGTCCTGTTTTTACAATTGTGCTTTCTTCCATTTTATTCAGTTAATTTAATTTCATTACTGTAAGGAAATTTAAAACCATCTGCCCAAAAAAAACCTTCTACTGATAAGCTGCCTAATTTTTCAGGATTTGAAAGAACATCTTTAAGCTGATTGAAAAGTGTTAGATTGCTGACATTCATCTTAATTCCTTTTAAAAGTGTGTCTTCATTGGCTGCCAGTTCTAAGCTTTTTTTAATGTCTAATGTTGAAAGCGTTTTGCCATTGTGCTTAACAGTTAATTGCATTTGCTTAAAATTCGATTTCTGATTGTTGGGATTGGTAATCAGAAAATCCATTTCAAGTTTTGTAGTTAGCAAATTTTGGAAAAAACCACTTTGTTTAACAAGTCTTAGTTTTACCGGCTTACCTGTCAAATTCTGCAATCTTTTTCCTGATGACAAATAACTGTAACCCAATAAACTTAATACGCCAACAATTAGTAAATTCATAAAATGGTTTTCAAATTTGTATTTTCAGAACACAATTTTAAATCAACTATAAGTAAAGCATAAAAAAATAGAAGAGTTTTTCATACTTTTTCATATTTTTTCATAATCTACCGGTAAAAAAAAAGCCCTACAACAAATGCTGCAAGGCTCAAAATTTTAAAAAATAAAATGGTATCAGGCTAAGATCCCCAACGCTTTTTTAATTTCATCAGCAGAAATACCCTCATATTTAGCATATTCATCTATGGTAACTTTATGATTATTCTTTTTACCCAAACTATCTTTAATGATTTTAAAATCTTTCCAACATGCATTATAAGTATGTCCGGTAAGAATAACTAAATCATTTACGCTAATGAATAATCTGTGTGCTTTCATTTTATTTAAATTTTAATATTGAAAATTAAATTCTGATCTTTTTTATAAAAAAATATAATATTTTTTAATGTATTGAAAACTAATATTTTAGGTTTTAAATTTAATATTGTTTTTTAATTGAAAATTAAAGAAAAATTAATAGTGTATCTAATAGCTATTAACTACAGATAATCATCGAAATCAACATCAAAAAAAGGACTATAACTTGGTGAATCTTCATTATCAACTGCACCAAATGCAAACCATTTTTTAGTTTCATAATCAAAAACAAAGGCTTCTTTAATGACAGGATAGTTTTGCAGAAGTTCTAAAACTTTATCTTTTATCTTTTTCAATTTGTCATGTGTTGTAATTTCTATAATAACATCAGGATATCTATTGTTATCATCTTCATAAATTACAACATCAGGTGCCTTACTGTCTAAATCAAATTCATCAACACATTGTTCTGTTAATGCTGAGATATCATCCTGATCTAAGTTGATAATTAAATTTTTTAATATTTTTTGATGCTCTTTTCTTGGTCTCGGACTCATTCCGATTCCTGTGTAATTGTCTAATAGTCCCATGTTTTAAATTTTTTAAAGGTTATACAAATTTAATCTTTTTTCGGTGTCCTGTAACCATTTGTATCATCAAATCTATTGATGCAGCTACAGAAATGGTTGATAAATATTTTGCTTTATCCCTGGCCTTTTTACTTAGTGTTATTTTCAAATTATCGGGATCATCTCCAAAATGATATATAAATGCCGGATTGCATAAGAAAAATTTTCGTGTTTGTACAATTTCGCCTGTATCTGTATCAACATCAAATAAACTGTCTTTATTTTCAATATCTGATGTTTCTTTCAAATCATCCAATAGCTCTTCTTGTTTCGTACTAAATTTTAAATTCAATGCCTTTTCTCCATGCAAGCATCCAAATTTTTTATATAGTGTTTTTCTATATAATACCGGCAATAGCTCGCTGAGCAAATCAAAATCAGTTTCGCCTGATTCTTTATCAAATGCCTCCGGTTCAAAATGATAACTTATGGCTTCCATTACAGCAAAAAGCATTTCATCGCTCCCAAATTCTTTAGCCCTTACTTTTTCTGTACGGTCGTTATTCCAGTTGAAAATTGTTTCAAGTGTTAACAGGGTGCCACCCATCGGATTAAGTGTATCAATAAATTTATCATCAATAAGGCTGTTTCCTTTTTTAATTTTTTCTCTGACAAATGGTGTAAATTCTGTACGTTCATTCAGTTTGTTAACAGTATTATTATTCCAAAACTTCATAATCTGTTTATGCAATGTATTGCGACTTTGAGTAAAACGTTTTACAAAAATAAGACTGTGTATGTGTATGTTCAACCCATTGTCTGTATTTGTTGTCTCAATACCATATTCACCACCATACACATTTTCATCCCAAAATTTTTCACGTCTCATTTTCCAGTACAGATTAGCAATTTCATCATAGTAATATTTATTGCCGTTGAACCCTGTTTCTTTATAGTGTGGTACCGTTAATGTCAGGTGCATTACATCGTATTGCTCTGAGCCAACATAATAATATTTGTTATCGTTCTTATACTTATCATCGTACTGGCTATTTGTAATAACTTTTTCTTTTTTCGTTTTTTTGTTAGCTACCCTGATCAACTCTTTGTTTTCATCAAACCATTTGTAATATTTTCGTCTGATGCGTTTCTGACGGTTGTAATTACATATAGGACAGTTTTTATTATCACATGTATGTGAGTTGAAATATACAATTTCGTTTGTAAACATATCGTGAGAGTACAACGAATAAGAACTACAGGCCGTTAAATTTTTATTCAATCTCAAAAGATGCTCTTCCTGTTCTGCTGTTAATTCGTTTTTGGGAATGTACTTAGTAATTTGATCAGCCATTTTTAACGCTTTTCTTTTCAAAGAAGATATTTTATTTGACCTCTTTGAGTTAAAATTGACGGATTTTATTTTTTCTGCTGCTAAAACATTCATTTTTTAATGCTTTTTTGACTGTAAAGAATTTGAAACATTTGTTTCAATTGTTTTAATATTTTGTTTTTTAATTTCTACGAACGTTCCTTATTATCAAGGAAGGGTTTAAATACATAAAAATCAGTATGTTAACCTAAAATTATAAATATGCAAACATTTGAAACATTGTTTTCAATTGTTTGCAAGTTTTTAAATTGAGCTAATTTCATTTTTTTGGGTGTTTTTAGGTTTTGTTAAAGTATAAATTATTTGATTGCAAAAAATAAAATTTAAAAAAAGGGGGGCTTATTTTTGGAGTAGCCCCCCACAAACTCCCAACCAGCAAGTATAACTACCGGTCGCCACAGGGTAGAGTTGCCCCCCGGCAGAGCTCTACCAATATCTATTTAATATGGTGCAGGATCATTTATGTTGTCTTCCAATACTGGCATTTCATTATTGGCGGAAGATTCATTAGAAGGCTCCTGTTTGCTTTCTGTGGTGGTATTCTTGCCAATAAACTGCACATTGCTCACCCTACAGTTTATACCACACATTTTAATACCTTCTTTATTGGTAAAGATATTTGCCGATGGGTACCCCTCAACATATACAGATCTGCCTTTTGTAAGGTACTCTGCCATTTTTGTGTTTTCAGTCCACATCTGACAGTTTATCCATATTGTTTTTTCTACCCATTGACCATCTACGTTTTTGAAACGCTCAGCATGGGCCACTGAAAAATTAATAACTTTAGTGTCGTTTACCTGATTGATTTTTGCATCTTGGCCCAGGTGGCCGATTAATTGAAGTTTTAACATGATTAATTAAATTTAGGTTTATAATTGTTTATTGCGAGCATTCCATTTTATCCATTCTGCATAAGCTGTTAGCAAACTTTCTGCTTTATCCCTGTAATGTTTCGTGGGTGCATTGAGTTGTATAAATGCCAGGTTGCCTACACTCATTGCATTAAAGTTTGGGAAAATATAATTGGGCTCTTTTTCGTTGAAAGGTAAAAAAGCTTTTTTAAGAAAACGTGTTTCGTTGATTTTTGTAACCGTTATCAGGTTGGCATAGCGTGCCTGATGGTTTAAAGGAAAATCTAATATTTTATATTTTACAGCTTCATAGTGTCGCATTGTGAAACGTACACCATTAGAATCAAAGAATCCGAACCATCTTTTTATTGCATCAATAATTTTTCTCATTTTGAGTAGAGTTTATTTGTTTTTGATTTTACTTTCATTTCTTCTAATATCCTTGCAGCACTACCTATACCATACATTTTACGATCTACACCATCGGCATGATCAAACAATGAAGTTTGCTGTTGTTTCTTTTTTTTTATTGTAGGCTTCATTTCTTAGTTTTATTGATAATTCTTTAAGTCCGTATTTTTTTTGCTTTGTGCCTGATGTTTCAGTTTGTTCTACTGAATCGAGTATTGATAATTGTTTGTCTTTTTTTTTCATTTGGTTTTGCTGTTGATGTACTCATTGACACTTTTGAGTGAAAATAAATTATCAGCCGTTTGTTTGATGATGCCCTTTTTTACTAATGTCAATATTTTTTGGCGGCCACCTATTACTTTCATCTTTACAAGCTTATTCATGGTTAATACTTTGTCGTTCATTTCATAATTGTGCTTATCCTGCAATGCCTTGTTTACTATCCTTTCAATGGTGGGTTCTATATGTTTAATGAACTCCTCTATAGTGAGATCTATTAATCTGTTGTCGCTCATATACTAATTATTATCATCATTAGGGTATCCACATAATTCACAACTTTGAGTCTGAACTTCTTGCCATTTCCAAGCAGCACTGCAATTAGGACATGTTTCAAGCATAATTTTTTTAGGCTGTTGTACCCCAACAAGATCCTGCACGGCATTAATTTTCTTTAAAACAACTATTGAAAAGTAGTCCCTATCTACATCAACAGTAGGTTTATTCTTGTACATGGTGCGTATGATGTTGATCGTTTCATCTTTTGGGTAACCGGTATCAATCATACAGTGATAATCTTTCAAATCGTTAATCAAAGTTTTGTAGGCTACATGCACCTGGGCTCTGCCCTTGTTTATAACTTCGCCTTTATGAATCAGTTCGATATCGAAAATAGCTCCAGGGAAATAGCGACTGTTATTCATTAAGCGGATGGTTGTAAAACAATTACAATCTAACTTGTTATTCCAGTTGTAGTAAAATTGGAGTTTTGGGGGCGTTTCCATAATAATGATTAATGGTTAATGGTTAATGATTAATTGTTTTATTGCTTTAAAAATTCAAGGCCTAAATAATTGGTGTAAGCCGGTGGGATGGCTTCCGATAATTCTTTATTACTTATTTTCCAGTCTATACCCATTGCATATTTCCAAGTTTCCATGATGGTTTTCTTTTTGAACTTTGGCATTTTCTGTCCGGCTACTTTCATTTTGCCTGATTTAATCCAGGCAGCTTTCCCAAAAACAGAAACATAATCACCCTCGATTACACTGCCCCTTTTTATCGGCATCCCTGGTTTTAGCATAAACCAATTTATTAATTCAAACTTTCTCTTGCGTAAAACCTTTAATCCAAACATATCACCACGTAATATTACATCACTTGCAATGGGAGCTTGTAATACGTTTTCTATTATACATGGTATGCCAAATTTCAACATTTCATTTCTAATTGGATCTACTATATCAGGGTACTCTTTGCCGTTGGCTCTTTGTAGTGCAGTGGAGTTGCTCCACTTTTGACAGGGTGGTGAAGCATGGACATGCGTGTATAACTTGCCAAATTGCTTAATATACTCAACTGCATCAGTTTTAATAAAATTAAAAGGATAGTTGGGTTGCTCATTAATATCTATACCGGTTATTGTAATATGAATACCCATTTTCTGCGCAGCTTGGTAATATCCCATAGCTGCACCACCTGCACCACAACATAAGTCTAACAAACGGATTTGATTTACCATAATCTAAGCATAATGTTTCTGTTCATCATAAGGACAGTTTTTACATGGGTGCGGACATTTGCTGCACTTATCCGGGGCAGAAGCTATCATAATAAAAAAGATAAACAAGAAAATGCCTCCGGCAATACCTATTATTTCATACCAGCTCATTAAGCCACCTCCATAAATTGATTTAACAACTCAGCTTTCTCAGGGTAATCCCGCTTTACTATTTCAATTATCTTTTCACCTACAAGTTTTGGTATTTTGCATTTGGATCCTGGAGAGGTGTAATTATTCAGTGTAGAATAAGAAATGCCGCATTCGGTAGTAATCTTATTGCGAAATTCTGAATACTCAGGACTTTTGCGGTTAGTGAAACTTTCAATTAATAAGCGTAAAATTTGTTTGTTCATGGGGTTGTAGTTTGTTATTTATATTTTATTTTTTAAGAGAATCATTCATGGCATTTAAAGCTATTTTAAACATAAAAGCTATAAAAATAAAAACCATTGCCAGTACAATTATTCTTTCCATAAATCTTTGATTTTAATCAATTAATGTTAATTCTGTTTTGCGTGTAACATGCCAAAACTTGCCATTGACAAAATATCCGAAAACACCACCATTCTTATCAATCAGATAAATGCTTGAATTATATTCATTGGTGCCCTTCAATATTTCTAAGTGTACTTCTTCGCAAAAAAGATGATCTTTTGCACGTCTTTTGTTTTTGCATAAGTCTTTAGCAAGGGATATCATGTCTTCAAGTGCAAGAGTTGTAAAAGCGCCATTCATCATTTTTCTTTCTTTTATCTTCATAACTCCCTGATTTTTACAATATTTATTATTTTATTTCCGTTTTGTTTAAATATAATCACTATATTTACGATGCAAATATAAGTACAATAGATTATAAATTCCAAATAAATTACATAATAATTTTATAAATGTTGCTAATTTATTTAGATTCTAAATTATGAAAATAGATATTAATAACAAAATCAGACAGTTGTGTAAAGAAAGAAGGATTTCTTTAAAAGAATTAGCTGAAGGAATAAATATAACACAAACAGGTTTACAAGGAATTCTAAAAAATAATAGTACATCTTTGGATAAATTAATTGAAATAGTAGAATTCTTTAAGGTTCCAGTGGGTACTTTTTTTGATGAACCAGAAGCGCCCATCGGCAACGGTGTAAATATGACAGCCACCGGCAATAATAATAAGCAGTCGGTAGCTCTCAACGATTGCCACCACAAAGTAGCACTTTTAGAAAAAGAAATAGAGGGGCTTAAAAAAGAAATAGAGGGTAAGGATAAAATAATAGGGTTGTTGGAAAGGAGTAAGTAAAACACTTATACTTTCCTGAAATCTAAATTTTGGCGGAAAATAATTTCAGGAATAATCGAATTTTAAAACAGGCTTCTAAAGCCACAAAGAACATGGTGCAAAAAAAAGGTTATAATAAAAAAAACATTTGCCGGCAAATAGACTATAAAAATAATCATTAAATTTATTATGTTTTACAATAAAAATAGTATTATCTTTGCAGTATCAAAATATTATAGCGCCCCTGGCCACGTATTCTCATTTTTCTATTTAAAAACATTTTTTATAGCGAGAATGCCCACCCAGGGGCATTTTGTTTTATATTATGAATAAAAAAACAGCAATACTTATTGATGGCGGATTTTTTCTGAAAAGATATAAATCTATTACCCATGTGAAAAATTTAGATCCTGCTAAAACTGCAAAAGATTTGTGGGATATGTGTGTAAAACATTTAAAACAAGCGAATAAAGAAAAGTACGATTTGTACCGTATTTTTTATTATGACTGTTTGCCCTATAATCAAAAACAACATAATCCTGTTTCAGGAAAGGCAATAGATTTTGCCAAAACACAACAAAACGTTTTTCAGTGTGCATTTTTTGAAGAGCTAAAAAAGAAAAGAAAAGTTGCGCTTCGACTCGGTATTTTGGAAAGCAGAAACCATTGGATAATAAATCCACATAAAACAAAACAATTGCTTTCAAAACAAATAAAAATAGATGATCTTACTGATAAAGATGTATTTTTTGATTTTTCTCAAAAAATGGTTGACATAAAAATAGGACTGGACATAGCCACAATAACACTAAAAAAACAAGTACAACAAATTATACTGGTATCGGGCGACAGCGACTTTGTACCGGCTGCAAAACTGGCACGCATGGAAGGTGTTGATTTTATTCTTGATCCTATGTGGAACCCAATTAAGCCTCATTTGTTTGAACACATAGACGGATTGATTTCTAAAATTAAAAAACCTTTATGTACTGCACAAAAAAATAAATAAAAATGACAAAAAACAAACATTTAAAAATATAAATCAGTGGTTTTCGCTGTGGAAGCATCATTAAAGAGCGGGTCATTAAATCGCCCCGGGATCACTGATATTATGAAGATTTGTAAGAGGTTTTATTAAACATTGTTTATAAAACCTCTTTTTTTATTTTTGATTCATTCAAAATTTAATATATATCCCTTTTTCTGTATTTTTGCATGTAATAATTCTGGCATTATTTATATAAAAATTATAATGAAATCACTCAAAGATAAATTATACTTATTAAAAATGAGCGTTGCCAAGAAACTCAGTAATTTAACCTTTAACAACAAACTAAAAAAGTTATTCCTCAAAAAAATAAAAAAAATCAATGTTATTTATATCATTTCTGACTTCTCGGAGAATGATATAATTTCTCTGAAAACTTTTTTTCAGGTTGATTTTACTCATTTTGATCTGCATATTTCATTTTACATTTCAGAAAATATTAAAAGTAAATTCCATGCATTTGCAAAAAGTGAAGCAATTTTCCCAAAGCATGTAACTTTTAATTATTTTACTGCTACTCCCCCACTTATTAAAGTCATCGATTCAGCATTATCTTACAATTCTGACTTGATTGCTTTTGCATCTTCTCAACTTGTTTTCCATCCTCTTTGGCTTCAGAAAGCGGCAGGAGCAGGAAGGGAAGCTTTTAAAAATGAGAAAATGGTTAAAATTGCAGGCTTTTCATCTTTCAACCCAAATGATTTCAAGCTGCTTAAAACCCTATCGGAAAACAGTTCAAAAAGCTATTGTATAAAAGACGGATTTTCATTTCACGGTATAATATTTCCTCATTTTGTTATTCAAGAGACTCGCAGCAAATTAAATTTAATATTTACAGAAAGTGACTTTTACAAAGCTTTTTCAAACAGCATCGTAAGATTTTCCTTTACCAATCAAAGTTATGCAGAAGTGCATTCGTATGACACATATAATATTTATGATTCATTTCATGAAAAGCCACATAATTTGTCGTTTGCTTCATTTAGGGTAAAAGAAGGCTGGAATAATGAGTTGACATCTAATCTGCCCAAATTTGAAAGGCTTGTGATTTTTGTTAATTACGGGGGATTAGGGGATAATCTTTTCATGAGCCCTTTACCAAGAATTGCAAAAGAAACAGGCGCTTATAAAAAAGTGTATATATCTAACAGGTCAATATTTCGTCATCCTGATTATAAGCGATTGTTCTGGGATATGAATCCTTATATAGACGGTTATGTTGAAGAGATGGGGTATTATATTGAATTTTTGAAATTTGGGAATGAAATAAATATATTGGATAAAATTATGTTTCTGCATGGTTTAGATGATGGAAAGCGCTTTCATGAACCTGAGTTATATTATAAGCCTTTATTAAAGGAAGAATTAAAGGATAAGATAATATATGATCCCAATTATATTTCTGATATTGCCAAAATTAATGAAAGACGCGTTGAAAATTATTTTAAATCTAAACAAATAAAGATTGATTACCAAATGCAATTAAGAGATAACAATATGCCTGTTACACACTTTTCTGAATGGCTTCAATCAAAGAGTTTAGAAGAATTTTGCAGCATAATTGTTTCATGTAAGGACATATATTGTTTAACGACGGGTACTGCAACCTTAGCTCCTGCATTGGGTAAAAAAGCTCATGTTTTTTACAGTGAGGATTATAATGAGACTTTTTTACATTCTAAGTTGAATCAATATATTAAGTTAACAAGTTAAAATATTATATTTTACAATGATAATTGTTAAAATACAGGGAGGTTTAGGCAATCAGTTATTTCAATATGCAACAGGCTTTGCTATTTCTGTAAAACAAAAGAAAAAGTTATTTTTAGACACTTCCGATATGGAAAGGCCTGTTGCAGGTCATTTATCAAGAAGTTTTATGTTGGATGGGTTTAACATTAAAGGAAGGGAAGCTCCATCGAAACTTATAAATAATTTTAAAAGAGGTCACTTTTTTAATAAAATATACACGCCGCCCAAAACACACATAAAACAATTAGTTTTTGATGAAATACCTGCCACAAAAAGTCATTTTTACAAATCCCATTTTATAGTAAAACCTCTAACTTATATATTTTATAAAGATATACTTGAAATCTCCAATGGAAATATGTATATTGATGGTTATTGGCAAGCTTATAAATATTTTGAGGGCATTGAGGATTTACTTAAAAATGAGTTTGTTTTTAAACCATTTTATCAAAATAAAAATGAGAAACAACTGAATTTGATTCAAAACTCACTGTCTGTTTCAATTCATATCCGACGTACCGATTATGTGAACACAGAATTTGGAAAAAAATATTTTATTTCTTTACCACTCTCCTATTATTATGATGCTATTAAATTGCTTGAATTAAGCATAGATAACATTAAATTATTTGTTTTTTCGGATGATATTGAATGGTGTAAAGAAAACCTCAAGACCAAATACGAAACACATTATATTTCAAATGAGAACCCTTTAGATGATTTATTTTTAATGTCAAATTGCAAGCATAACATTGTGGCTAATAGCTCTTTCAGCTGGTGGGCTGCATGGCTTAATAATAACAGGGATAAAAAAATAATCAGTCCGGCACAATGGTATTATAATGTAAATGCTGATAAAATGCAAGATCTTCTACCAAACGAATGGTTAAAAGTTAATATCTAATGAATACTATTTTAAAATACTTTCCAGAATTAAATAGCAGGCAAATTGAACAATTCTCATTACTCCTTTCTTTGTACAAAGAGTGGAATGAAAAAATAAATGTCATTTCGCGCAAAGACATTGACAATTTGTATTTACATCATGTGCTACATTCATTAGCTATAGCCAAAGTTATACAATTCAAAAATGAGACATCAATTCTTGATGTAGGTACAGGCGGCGGCTTCCCTGGCATACCGCTGGCTATTATGTTTCCTGAAAGTTCATTTCTGTTAGCAGATTCAATAAATAAAAAAATTACTGTTGTAAAAGGCATATCAGAGGCGATAGAATTGAAGAATGTAAGAGCCATTCATTCCAGAGCAGAGGATATTAAAGAAAGTTTTGATTTTGTTGTAAGCAGAGCTGTAACTACAATGCCAACTTTTGTCTGTTGGGTTGGCAATAAAATCAATAAGAATAGTAAGAATACACTTAAAAATGGCATTATCTATCTAAAAGGGGGAGATTTTACTGAAGAACTTAAGCTTCTTAAAAGCTGGAATTATTCAAATTTTGCCATAAGAGATATATTTGAAGATGTCTATTTTGACGAAAAAATAGTTTTACATTTATATAATAAAACCAAAAGTTAAAATTTGTTATAAATGCATCTATTTCCACTTTTTTTTAAATGGACTTATAAATATTTGTAATTTTATAGCATCATAAATTTTTATAAATTAAAAAGGAGAATTAATAATGAATAATGCTTTATCAAACTTAAAACCTGAATTGCTCTGGCAAATTTTTGAAGAAATTTGCAATATTCCTCATCCTTCCAAATATGAAGGAAAACTTACAGAATATGTTCTTGATTTTGCAAAAAAACACAACATTGAATCTTTTGTTGATGAAGTTGGCAACGTAATACTTAGAAAAAAAGCAACGCCGGGGATGGAAAATCGAAAAGGTGTTGTATTACAAGGCCATTTGGATATGGTACCTCAAAAAAATTCCGACACAAAACATGATTTTTTAACTGACCCCATTTTACCCTATGTTGACGGCGAATGGGTAAAAGCACGCGGCACCACATTAGGTGCAGATAATGGCATTGGTGTGGCAGCTTCTTTAGCAGTTATGGCTTCAAACAACATTCAACATGGTCCTATTGAGGCATTACTAACTATAGATGAAGAAACAGGAATGACAGGTGCATTTGGTTTAAAAGCGGGCATTCTCAACGGCAGTATTTTAATGAACCTCGATTCAGAAGATGAAGGTGAATTATATGTAGGTTGTGCCGGTGGTATAGACACTACAGCAACGTTTAAATATGAAGAAGAAAGTGTGCCATCAAACCATGTTGCATACAAATTGGAATTAAAAGGACTTAAAGGTGGTCACTCGGGTTGCGATATTGCATTGGGAAGAGGCAACTCCAACAAATTATTATTCAGATATTTACATCATGCTTCAAAAAAACAAGGTTTGCGTTTGGCCAGTGTTGATGGGGGCAGTTTACGCAATGCTCTACCCAGAGAATCTTTTGCAATAGTAACTATTCCTCAGGAAAATGAGCAAAAATTCATGGAATGTTTAAAAAATCATGAAAATATATTTAAAAATGAATTATCATCAACAGAACCTACTTTAGTTTTTAATGCCATTAAAACTGAGCTTCCTGCATTTGTTATGGATAAAGCATCACAGGAAAAGTTAATTTTATCGGTATATGCTTGTCCCAATGGGGTTATTCGCATGAGTGCCGACATGGAAAATTTAGTAGAAACGTCTCTTAACCTGGCAATTGTTAAATCAGCCAATAAAAAAGCTGAAGTCATTTGTTTATTAAGAAGCTCTGTTGACTCAGCAAAAGAAGATCTATCTGTTATGGTTGAATCTGTTTTCAAACTAGCCGGTGCAGAAGTTGTACACGAAGGTTCATATCCTGGTTGGAAACCCAACATGGATTCTGCTATATTAAAAGTATGCAAAGAGCTTTATCAGAAGATGTACGGAAAAGTACCAGATGTTAAGGCCATTCATGCAGGCTTAGAATGTGGTTTATTGGGTGGTGTTTATCCTCATTGGGACATGATTTCATTTGGACCAACCATCCGTTCGCCTCACTCACCTGACGAAAGAACAGAAATTTCAACTGTTGTTAAATTCTGGGATTACTTGCTTGAAGTTCTTAAAAATGTACCTGCATAAGGAAAGTTTGAAGTTTGAAGTGTGAAGTGCGAAGTTATAGATGACTTTAAATATTTCATACTTCAGACTTTAAAGTTTTTAAAAAATAATTTGTTTATTAAATATTATTTTATACTTTTGCAGTCCCAAAAATGAATAAATTATGAAAAGAACATTTCAACCATCGCAAAGAAAAAGAAGAAACAAGCACGGTTTCAGAGAGAGAATGGAATCAGCAAACGGTCGCAGAGTTTTAGCAGCAAGAAGAGCTAAAGGCAGAAAAAAACTGACTGTTTCAGATGAAAAACAACACAAAAGATAATTTTTTCTTGTAAAAGATAAATTTCTAAACCCTTTCCAATTTTGGATTGGGTTTTTTTATTGATAAACCAACAATATTATGTACAAACTTATTGTTTTTTTAATACTCATATATTTATTTTTCCGTATTTTTACCACATATCTTTTACCCTGGTTGTTAAACTATTTTTTAAAAAAAGTTGTGCAAAACAACTTGAGTAATCTGAATAATATGCAATCTAAAGATAATAGTAAAGAAAATGATAAAATACATGCCCATTTTAAATCAAAAGATAAATCTCCTTTAAAAAACAAGAAAAATTTTGATGAAGGCGAATATGTTGATTTTACAGAAATTAAATAAAAACTTAAATTAAAATAAATATGAAGTCAATAAACTTTAAAAGTTATTTACCACACCTCATTGCAATAATCATTTTTGCCGCTATCAGCCTGACATACTTAAGTCCATTACTCAACGGCAAAAAATTAGACCAACATGACGTCACTAAATTTGATGGTATGGCGAAAGAAATTGCAGATTTCAGGGCAGCGACCGGAGAAGAGCCATTATGGACAAATTCCATGTTCAGTGGCATGCCAGCTTTTCAGATTTCTGTCATTTACACAACCAATATTGCCAACAAAATTTCCGAAATAATTCAAATGGTTATCCCCTATACAGCGGATATGATTTTCATCTATCTTATTGGTTTTTATATTCTATTATTGGTACTGGGTGTCAGTCCGTGGATGAGTATTGTCGGCGCCATAGCCTTTGCATTTTCATCGTATCATTTCATTATAATTACAGCAGGACACACATCAAAAGCTTATGCCATAGGTTACATGGCTCCTACCCTTGCAGGTATCATTCTTACATTCAGAAAAAAATGGCTTGCCGGAGGAGCATTAACAGCGCTTTTTCTCACACTTGAAATAGCAGCAAACCATTTTCAAATAACCTATTACTTTTTATTTATTTTGTTTTTCTGGGGTATGTTTGAGATAATTCTTAAAATCACAGAAAAGGACTTTACATCAATATATAAATCATTTGCAGTTCTTTTTATAGCTGCAGTAATAGCTATAGGTGTAAACTTTGGCAATATATGGTCAACCTATGAATATGCAAAGCAAACCATGCGTGGCAAATCAGAATTAACAATCAGTACCGAAGGATTGGGTAAAGAAAATAAAACCAGCGGCTTAGATAAAGACTATGCAACCCACTGGAGCTATGGTATAGCTGAAACTTTTTCAGTGATGATACCCAATATAAAAGGAGGAGGCAATGCTGCTATTGGCAATACTAAAAGCGCCCTCGATAAAGTTGACAGCCGTTTGAGAAATGATATTGCCCGTCAGGATCAATACTGGGGAGATCAGCCGGGAACATCAGGTCCGGTTTATATGGGGTCAATTATTATCTTTCTTTTTATTCTGGCACTTCTGACTGAAAAAAGTAAAGTCAAATGGTTTTTGCTTGCAGCTATTGTTCTTTCTGTGACATTAAGCTGGGGCAACAACTTTATGGCTCTGAGTGATTTCTTCCTTAATTATTTTCCAGGTTATAACAAATTCAGAGCTGTATCCATGACTCTTGTCATAGCAGAGCTTTGTGTGCCGCTTCTTGCATTTATTTCTCTCAAAAGCATAGTTGATAAGCCTGAATTATTAAGAAAAAATATAAAAAAGATTTATATTGCTTTTGGTTTAACGGGAGGTTTAGCATTGATTTTTTATGTCCTGCCTACATTATTTTTTAGTTTTTTCAGCAACATGCAGTTGAGTGCCATTAATGAGCAAAGGGCATCTAATCCTGAATATGCTGACCAAATCAATTTGTTTATGTCAAATCTTGAGATGGCGAGAATTCATATTTTCAGATTAGATACTATCAGGAGTTTTCTTTTTATAACATTAGGATGCGGTGCTTTGCTTTTATTTGTATATAATAAAATAAATAAAAATATATTTATTGCTGCTTTGGGAATTTTAGTTCTTGTTGACATGTGGAGTATTGACAAGAGGTACTTAAACGATGATAATTTCACTTCAAAAAAAGTGGCAATGAGTGTTTTTCAGAAAACACAAGCAGATATTGAAATTTTAAAGGATACAGATCCTAATTTCAGGGTTTTCAATCCTGATGGCAATCCATTCAATGAAACTGCAACATCATATTATCACAAGTCTATTGGCGGATATCATGGTGCCAAGCTTAAAAAATATCAAGAAATCATAAATCTGTATTTAGGTGGTGGAGAAAAGATAAACATGAATGTATTGAACATGCTTAACACCAAATATGTGATACGTCAAACTGAGAATGGTCCGGTAGCTTTGCGTAATCCGGGCGCATTAGGCAATGCCTGGTTTGTAAAATTCATTAAAATTGTCGAAAATGCAGATGAGGAAATTCTGTCACTTAAAGATTTAAACCCTCTTGATACAGTGGTTATTGATAAACGATTCAAACCACAATTAGATAAATTTGTCATGAACTATGACTCAACTGCTCAGATAAAACTTACTGAATACAAGCCCAATAAACTGACTTACTCATCAACAACCGTTAATCCGCAACTGGCTGTATTTTCTGAAATTTACTACGAGCCGGGATGGGATGTGACTATAAATGGCAAAAGCAGTGAGCTTTTAAGAGTTAACTATATTTTACGTGGTTTGGTTGTACCGGCAGGAAATAACACCATTATCTTTGAGTTTAAACCTAAGTCATACTATACTGGTCAAAAAATATCGCTGGCAAGTTCTATACTTTTAGTTTTATTTTTAATTGCTGCATTTGCATCAAATATCAGATTCAAAATGCGCTTAAAGGCATGATACATATACAATAAAAATTGACACACTCATTTTATCTATATTCAGCCGAAATTTAAAACATTATAAACATTTGACGGGTTTTAAAGTTTTTATATGACAATTTGAAAATTCAGACAAGATTACAGGATTAACAAGATAATAAAAGGAAAGTTGATTCAGAATATGAGTTACCAAAGCATGCAATACTTTTGTAAGTGTCAAAACCTGTAAATCATGTCAAAAGATGAAAGCAAACATATGAAAAAGGTACTGATAATCACTTATTATTGGCCACCCAGTGGTGGAGCCGGTGTACAGCGGTGGTTAAAATTCGTAAAATATTTGCGTCAGTTTGGATGGGAGCCTGTAATATATACCCCATCAAATGCAGAATATCCCGATCTGGACGAGTCCTATTTTGATGATATCCCAGAAAATGTGCAAGTTATTAAAACTCCCATCAAGGAGCCTTACTCTTTTTATAAAGCTTTTATTGGTCAAAATAAAAAAGAAAGAATTCATTTTGGTCTTTTAGCAGAAAAGAAGGAAAATAAGAAAAAGAATATTTTAAAGAAAATTTCAATATGGATAAGAGGAAATTTTTTTATTCCCGACGCTAAAGTATTTTGGATAAAACCATCGGTCAAATTTTTAACAAATTATCTTTCAGCCAATGCTGTTGATGCTATTGTATCTACAGGGCCACCTCACAGTCTGCATGTTATTGCTTCAAAAGTATCACAAAAATTATCCTTGCCGTGGCTTGCCGATTTTCGTGATCCATGGACTAACATTGACTTTTACAAAGAACTCATGTTAACGCGTTTGGCTGACAGAAAGCATCACAAACTCGAATTAAATGTTTTAAAACTTGCCGACAGTGTGGTAACTATCAGCCAAACCATGAAAGATGAGTTTTCAAATATTCACAACAGGCATTATGATGTAATTACTAATGGATACGATACTGAAGATCTGGATTCAATCGAAAATATTGTTCTTGATAAGAAATTCAGTATCGCTCATGTTGGTACCATTTCCAAATCAAGAAATCCTTATTTGTTTTGGGAAACTGTTGGGGAGCTTGTTAAAGAATTGAAAGGTTTTTCTGATGACCTTGAAATAAAAATAATCGGAAAAGCAGACATTTCAGTATGGGATGATATTGATAGATTTCATTTAAAAGCATATATCAAAAGGACCGATCAAATGCCACATAAAGAAGCCACCCGTGAGCAGCAACGGACTCAGGTACTTTTATTAAGCGTTAACAATACCCCCAATGCCAAAGGCATCCTGACAAGTAAATTTTTTGAGTATATGGCGGCCAATCGTCCTATTTTATGTATTGGACCTGACGGTGGTGATGCAGAAAAGATCATAAGCGAAACCCAATGCGGGCTTTTTTCAAATTATACAGAAAAAGAAAAACTAAAACAAAACATACTTACACTTTATACCAAGTATAAAAACAACCAGCTATATACAAACACATCTAATATTGAAAAGTATTCACGTTTAGAATTGACAAAAAATCTGGCAATGATACTTGATAAAATAAATGCTTCAAAAAAAATCAGTTAAAAAACTAAGTTAAACTTTTTTAACGTTTATTAATAGGTGTTTTTATCAAATTATTTATAAAAGTTTATAAATTTGCATTCATTAAAATTTAAGAAAAATGCGAAAGATTGTTTATTTATTAATTTCATTATTAGTTTTCAATACCCTTGGGTTTACGCAATCAAAAAATGTTAATATCAGGGCAAAAATTAAAGGATTAAAAGAAGGGGAAGAGTGTTTTCTGGGCAATTATTTTGGAGACAAACAATTTGTACAGGACACAGCCAAAGTAGATGGTAAAGGATGGATAGAATTCAAGAAAGAAGAAACTTATCCAGGTGGCATTTACTTTATTGTGCTTCCCGACAGGAAATATTTTGAAATTATTTTAGATAAGGAACAGACCTTGTCGTTTGAAACTGACACAACAGATTTAATTAACAACATGAAGGTAAAAAATTCAAACGACAATCAAATGTTTTATGATTATTTAAAATTTATAGATGCCCGCCATAAACAGGTTTTACCATTGACCGAAGAATATAAAAACAAGCCCGACAGCAGCAATGAAGCAAAGGTATTGAAGGAGCGAATTAAAGCGATTAACAAAGAAGTAGAAACATTTAAACTTGATTTCATAAAAAAGAATCCCGATAAATTTCTTTCTAAAGTGTTTTTAGCATCTAAAGAAGTGGAAGTGCCAGAAGCGCCTAAAAAAGCGGATGGCAGCATTGACAGCTTGTTCACATATAATTACTACAAAAGTCATTATTTTGATGATTTAGACTTCACCGATGACAGGCTGTTGCGCACGCCTATTTTTCACAACAAAATTAACAATTACATCACCAACCTTGTACTTCAATTGCCCGATTCAATTTCAAAAGAAGCTGACATTATGATTGCCAAAACGAAGGACAATAAAGAAGTATTTAAATATCTTGTGTGGTATATCACAAACTTTGCTGAGCGTTCGAATATTATGGGTATGGATGCAGCTTTTGTTCACATGGTAGAAACATATTACGCCACAAATAAAGCATTTTGGATTTCGCCCGAGCAATTACAAAAGATAACAGACAGGGCTAAAAAACTTAAACCTCTTTTAATAGGAAAAATTGCGCCCAACCTAACTGTGATGGACTCTATCGGTCAGAAGCACTCATTGCATGATGTCAAATCGAAATACACAGTACTTTATATATGGAGCACCGATTGCGGCCACTGTAAGAAGATGACACCCATTCTCAAAGATTTCTATTTAGCCAACAGGAAAAGCGAAAAAGACGTAGAAGTTTTTGCTTTATGTACAGAAACAGATTTGGATGAATGGAAACAAAAAGTTGTTGAGTATAATGCCCCATGGATAAATGTTTGGGACCCCATTAATATGTCAAATTTCAGAGATATTTTTGATGTGTACAGCACTCCTATTGTTTACTTACTTGATAAAGACAAAAAAATTCTTGCAAAACGCATAGATGTCACGCAATTAAAAGATTTTGTTGACAAAGTCAGGGCGGAAGGCAAATAGTTATTTTTCACTTCTTCATATTCCTCACAAAAAAAGTCGAATGTTGAGCTATTGACGTTCTTAAAGCATAATGCAACAAACAATTCAATAAATTATTATTTTCTCAACTCATTATAGATATATTTTCATATATTTGTTTTGGGTTTCCTATAGAGTTACAACTATTAAAAAATAAAAAACATGCAAAGTCATTTCAAGGTTATATTAATCTCAATTTTTGTATTTATTTACTATTGTGCAAATGCGGCATATTTCAGTTTTCAACCTTATACAATTACTCAACCTGATGGTGAAATAATTGAGTGTTATGTGAGTGGTGATGAATATTACAACTGGCTGCACGATGCCAATGGGTTTACCATTGTTCAGGCACAGGATGGCTATTTTTATTATGGTATTGAAAATAATGGTAATGTGGTTCCTTCTGTTTATAGAGTAAATAAAATAAGCCCTGAGGATGCCGGCATAAAAAAATGGGCAAAAATCTCATATCAACAATATATGAGCAAAAGAGACTTTATGAGAATTTCACCATCTAAAAGTATATCAGGACTACATACCGGCACGCTCAACAGCATAGTCATTTATATTCGTTTTGCAGATGACAGTGAATTTACAATACCCAGAAGCACCTACGACAATAAATTCAATCTGACAAGTGCTGTTTCATTAAAGAGTTATTTTAAAGAAGTATCTTACAATCAATTAGATATAATTAGTTATCATTATCCGATTTGCAGTCTTACCACAAATTTATCATTTCAAGATACCTATGACCGCAGTTATTATCAGCCTTATAATGCCACAACCAATCCGGGTGGATATAATGATGATAATGAAAGAGAACTCAGAGAACATACATTGTTGGTAAATGCGGTAAATAGTGTTTCATCGCAAATTCCAAGCTCCATAAATATTGATGGAGACAATGATGGCAATGTAGATAATGTATCGTTTATCATCAGAGGCAATTCAGGTGCATGGGCTGAACTGCTTTGGGCTCACCGATGGTCATTATCATCTCAAACTGTTAATATAAACGGTAAGCGGGTAATGGACTATACATTTGAACCTGAAAACCAAGCATCAGTTAACACGTTATGCCATGAAATGTTTCATGTGCTGGGTTCGCCCGATTTATACCATTACAGTCAGGATGGCTTCTCACCTGTTGGCGATTGGGACTTGATGGAGTCTGGTTCAGGACATATGTGTGCGTTTATGAAATGGAAATATACTAATCAGAACTGGATTGCCGATATTCCAGAAATCACAACTCAGGGAACATACACACTTCATCCCCTATCTTCACCCACAAACAATGCCTACAGAATAATTTCTCCTAACAACCCTGATGAGTATTTTGTATTTGAATACAGAAAAAAAGAAGGCATGTATGAAACCAATGTTCCGGGTTCAGGCCTTGTTATATACAGGATAAATACATTAGCCGGTGATGGTAATGCCGGAGGACCTCCCGACGAAGTATATGTTTACAGACCAAATGGAACTTTAACAGACAATGGAAATATTAGCACTGCTTTTTTTTCTTTAAATGCTGGCCGGACATCATTTAATTACCAGAGTAACCCCAATTGCTTCTTATCTGACAACTCTCCCGGAGACATTGAAATATTTGACATCACCAATGCAGACACCACCATCTCTTTTACATATGGTATTGATTATAAGCCCACTGCTGCTTTTGATGCTTTGCCAAAACAGTCGTGTACAGGAGTTGTTGAATTTATTGATAAATCATCAAAATCTCCCACCTCCTGGTTATGGGATTTTGGTGATGGCACCACATCAACACTGCAAAATCCGACACATGAATATTCGACAAACGGGTATAAGACTGTCAAGCTAAAAGTTACCAACACTTATGGTGTAGATTCATTAAGGATGTTTAATTTTGTACGTATAGAAAAGCCTGTTGCCCCACAAGCCATCGACAAAAGCAGTTGTGTTCCAGCATCATTAACTTTAGAAGCTACTGCTAATACAGGAGGTGTGCTTAACTGGTATTCTCAATTGAACGGAGGCACACTTCTAAATACAGGCAGTACCTATCAAACACCTTTTCTATCAGCCACCACAACCTATTACGTAGAAGAAGAAACACAACCAACGATTCAGAATGTAGGCGCCATTGATACGACTATTGGCAATGGCGGTTTTTTCAACAATTCAAACACGCACTATTTGGTTTTTGATTGTTATAAGGATCTTATCATACAATCGGTTAAAGTTTATGCCCAAACGGACAAAGACAGAACTATAGTTATAAAAGATTTGAATGACAACATACTTTTTGATACTACCATTTATCTGACCACAGGCGAACACACCTTAAATTTAAATGCCAGCTTACCTATTGGTTCTAATTATAAGATGGAATGTACCACCCCTTATGCATTGTTATTCAGAAACAGCAGTGGTGGCAGTTATGATTATATTGTCAGCAGTTTAATCGCCATAACTGACAACAGTGCATCAAACCCTGCTTATTATTATTATTTTTATGATTGGAAAGTTATTGGAAACTCTTCGTGTGTGAGTTTAAGAAAACCTGTGACAGCCAATATTTTAATTGCTTCTGCCAATTTCAGCTACACCACACAAAATCTCAACGCCAGTTTTCAGAACACATCCCTGAATGCGAGTACTTATCTTTGGAATTTTGGTGATGGCAATACTTCTACTCAATTAAATCCACAGCACACTTATGCCTCAGAGGGTTATTATGATGTATCGCTTATTATTACTAATTCGTGTGATACAGATACTGTAAGCCAGCAAATACATGTGTTTCTTAATGATGTTCAGAATATAAATTCAAAACCACTTTTCAAAGCCTATCCCAATCCTGTAAAAGATGAACTCACTTTGAATTTCGATTTTCAATCATCAATTACAATTGAAATTTTAAATCTGTATGGTCAAAAAGTATTTTCTGAAAAAATTAATACTGCTGAAAAAAGCATGTTTACAGTGCCTTTTTTCAACTTTCCTCAAGGTGTTTATTTACTCAATATAAAAGGCGAAAGAGATTACACACAAAAGATTATAAAACTATAAGTAACGACACATTTCAAACTTTCACGTTCAATGATATTGACCGAGCGAAAGTCGAAGCAAGCCGAAGTGTCAAACGCCAAACTTCTTTAACATGTGTGGTTTAATATAAATAAATATTAGTATTTTTGCATTGGCAAGCTAAAAAGAAAAATAATTAAAAGGATTAAAGCAATGACTGCAAATGATGATTTGAAAGCTATGAATGAAGCTCAAGACGCTAATGATGCAAACCTCCAGGCAACCGATTTGCAATTGAATGAGGATATAAAAGAGCCTTTAACAGAAGTGCCGGTTGATGAAACGGCAATAAAAGATAAAGATAAGCTTACTTTAACTGAAAGTGAGATTGTTGTTAATGATATCGCTTCTGTTCTGGATGAAGTCGCACCCATAATAGTAAAGTCTTCTGATGAAGTTAAATCTGATGTATTGATTTCAGATCCAATAACTGAGCATTTTGAAGCTGAAATTACTTCAAATGAACTTACTCCTGAAATAGCAGCAGAAGCTGAAGTTATTATGCCAGCTGATGAAATGTCTATTGAAACAGAGGATTTAACTGAGGATGAAGATGAAAACATTGATTATGATACTTTCACCAGAGAAAATCTTATTGAAGCTATAGAGAAAGCCGTTAAAGTAAAATCTGTTGAGAAAATTAAAAGAAAAATCGGGCTTATAAAACTTGCTTATATAAAACTGACCAAAGAGGAAAAAGAGAATAAATTAAAAGATTTTCTTACCATTGAAGGTCGTAAGAAAGAAGATTTCAAACCGGAACAGGATGTACTTGAAGAAAGGTTTAATAATGCCTTTTTTATTTACAAAGAAAATAAAAAGAATTTTGACAATGCTGTTGAGACTGAAAAACAAACCAATCTTGATAAAAAGAAACTTATACTTGAAGACATAAAAAAATTGATTGATTCTAATGAGGAATTAAAATTTACTTACGACACCTTCAAAAAGTTGCAATTTGAATGGAAAGAAATAGGGCAAGTACCTCATACAGAAACCAATAACCTGTGGCAGTCGTATCATTTTTTAGTCGAAAAATTTCTTGACAAAGTAAGAATTAATGAAGAACTCAGGGATCTCGACAGAAAGAAAAATCTTGAACAATGTATTGATTTGTGCGAAAAAGCAGAAGAGTTAATTATCAATCCATCCATTAACGAATCGTATAAACTTTTACAGCAATACCATAACGAGTGGAAAGAAATTGGCAGTTTGCCCCTTGATAAAAAAGAAGAAGTATGGGAAAGGTTCAGACAGGCATCAGTAAAGGTTAATGAAAGACGCAAAGAATATTTTGAAAAAAGCAAATCAGAACAACAGAACAACTTAGTATCTAAGTCGGTTCTATGCGAAAAAGTTGAAGAAATTGTTAAGATGAAAATCAATAATTCAAAATCGTGGCAGGAAGCGACTGATAAAGTTATTGAAATACAAAACCTGTGGAAGACAATTGGAGCCGTTCCCCCTGAAGATAAAGATCTTGTATGGAAAAGATTCAGAGAGGCCATTAACTTGTTTTTCGACAATAAAAAAGAGCATTTTGAAGGCATTAAAGAAGAATATCTCAATAATTACAACTTAAAATTGGCCATCTGCAATCAGGCAGAGGCTCTTAAAACGAGTCAGGATTGGAAAAATGCCACCAACGATTTAATCAAACTTCAGAATGAATGGAAAAGAATTGGTGCATTGCCTAAAAAGCAGTCTGATGAACTATGGAAAAAATTCAGAAAAGCCTGTGATTATTTTTTCGACAAGAAACAGGAATATTTCTCACATATTGACGAAAAAGAAAAAGAAAACCTTGATGCTAAATTATCCCTTATTGAAAAAGTAAAAAGTGCGGTTATAGCAGGCGACAGCAAACAGGTATTTGAAGTAATTAAAGAATACCAGCGCGAATTTACTGCTATTGGTCATGTGCCTGTCAACGAGAAAGAGAAAATTCAAAACATGTTCCGAGATGCTATTAATGCTAAGTTTGATGAGTTGAAAATCAATCCTGTTGAAAAAAAGGTGATGGGTTACAAATCAAAATTTGAAACCCTTAAAAATGACCCCAATCAATACGATGTCATTAAAAATGAAATACGATTTGTCACCAATAAACTTACCCAACTGACAGCAGACATACAACTTTGGGAAAACAATATTGGTTTCTTTGCCAACAGCAAAAGCGCTAATATTCTTAAACAGGAGTTTGAGAAAAAAATAGAAACGGCTAAAGAAGAATTTAAAATACTTGAAGAAAAATTGAAGTTTCTTAAAGCAAGGTAAAAATTTACCTTTAAAAAGCCATGTTATATAATAATGCAATTGCTCATATCAAAAAAGCATTTTGTTCTCCCCTGCCCGGCAGCGATGCCCATATTGAAATGTTGCCCAGTAGCAGACCCATCAATTTCAATTCTTTAAAAAACACCTCTTTCAGAGACAGTGGTGTGGCGCTGATTTTATATCCCAAAAACAACACTGCATTTTCAGTTCTTATTGAAAGAGCCGTATATAACGGTGTTCACAGCGGACAGATAAGTTTGCCCGGCGGCAAGAAAGAAGAGAGCGACACAAATTTAATTGAAACAGCACTTAGAGAGGCCGAAGAAGAAACAGGCATTAAAAAAAACAGCATTGAATTATTGGGCAGCTTAAGCGAATTATACATTCCGCCCAGCAGTTTCAGAGTGCTTCCTGTTGTGTGTTGTCTTAAAGAAGTCCCTCAATTTGAAATAGAAGTTAAAGAAGTCGCTGCTATTATCGAATATGATATTGACACACTCATTAAGCAATCGTTCGACAAAACAAAAAAATTTAAGGGGGCTGATTATGCAATAGAAGCACCCTATTTCGATATAAATGGTTACAGTGTTTGGGGCGCTACTGCAATGATTCTCAACGAATTCAGAAAACTATTCTGATGGCTACAAACAAAAAAACCGCCCTTTGGGAGCGGTTTTTCATTTTTTAAATTAATGAGTTTATATTGAAGACATCACTTTCTGCAAAGTGTCTTTGGCATCACCATAAAGCATATCGGTGTTTTCTTTATAGAACAATGGGTTTTCTACACCTGCATAACCTACAGCCATAGAGCGTTTCATTACTATTACATTTTTGCATTTCCAGGCTTCAACCACAGGCATTCCATAAATAGGACTTGATGGGTCTTCGAGAGCGCCGGGGTTTACAGTATCATTAGCCCCAATAACAATAGCCACATCAGTCTCGTGGAGTTCAGGATTTACTTCATCCATTTCCAAAACGATGTCGTAAGGCACATTGGCTTCGGCAAGCAATACATTCATGTGACCTGGGAGGCGACCGGCTACAGGGTGAATAGCAAACTTAACAGTCTTGCCTTTTTTTCTTAGATTTTCGACAAGTTCATAAACTGTATATTGAGCTTTAGCTACAGCCATTCCGTAACCTGGGATAATAACAACTGATTGAGCTTCATTAAGCATTTCTGCAGCTTCTTCAGCATTAATAGATTTAACTTTGCCTTCAATTTTTTTACCTGTTTTAATTTCCTGACCAAAGCCTCCTGAAATAACAGAGAAGAAAGACCTATTCATCGCTTTACACATTATAATAGAAAGAATAGCCCCTGAACTTCCAACCAAAGCGCCTATTACAATAAGCACGTCATTTCCTAACATGAAACCTGAAGCAGCAGCAGTCCAGCCCGACAATGAATTAAGCATTGAAATGACAACAGGCATATCAGCACCACCAATAGCCATTACCATGATAATTCCAAAGAAAGCTGCAATTGCTGTCATAATATACAGGTAAATCATTCCATCAGTACCACTTTCTCTCATAAACAATACTGCCAAAACTATAGAAGCTAATATGAGCACAACATTTAAAATATCTTTTCCTTTAAATGCAAATGGCTTGCTGGTAATTTTTTCGGTAAGCTTTCCCCAAGCTATAACTGAACCTGTGAAAGTAATGGCTCCAATAAAAATACCGATATAAATTTCCACCAAATGAATTGACCTTTCAGCACCTACCAAACTAAGGCTTTTAGGATCAATAAAAGTACTGAAACCAACTAAAACTGCTGCTAAACCCACAAAGCTATGCAGCATGGCGATGAGCTCAGGCATTGACGTCATTTCTACTTTTCTGGCTACAATAATTCCTATTGCTGATGCAATAACCATAGCAATAATAATATAAGTAAATCCTTGTATACTGGGATCAAAAAGAGTTGCAGCAATTGCTACAATCATACCTATGATACCATAAATAACTCCTTTTTTTGCTGTTTCCTGAGATGATAAGCCCGATAAGCTTAAAATAAATAAAATCGAAGCAAATACATAGGCTGCAATCTTAATTTGGAGGAAGGAAGCTTCTACGGGAATATTTGTAGTATCTGCAATTATCTGTATTAGTGTTGTATTCATAATTTATTATTTTTTAAACATGTTTAACATTCTATAAGTAACAACGAAACCGCCAACAATATTAATAGATGCAATCAATACAGCAATAAAAGCCAATATGGTTCTTGCCAGACTTACCGGATCAGAAATATCGCTTTGTATCTGTAACAATCCACCTATAATAATAATCCCACTAATGGCATTTGTAACAGACATCAGAGGAGTATGCAAGGCATGTGTAACATTCCATATAACATTCCATCCTACAAAAACAGCCAGGACAAATGCGGTTACATGCCCCATAAAACCTGAAGGAGCCACTTTACCTAAGAGGAATAATAAAACACCAATTATTGAAAGTGTAATTATATTTGATATAATTAATTTCCTTGTCTTTTCAGCTTTAGATGAAGCTTCTTTCGCAGGAGTTGATTTCGCAATTTCCGCAGGCTTCTGTGGACTTACAGCGAGAGGTTCGGGTGGCCAGTTAATTTTGCCATCATAAGTCACCATAGCACGTTTAACGACATCATCAGTCATATCAATTTTAAAACCGTTGGCTTGACCCATATCATCGAGCAAATGGCACATGTTATTGCCATATAAAAAGCTGGCTTGTGAAGGCAAGGTATCAACTTTGCCAACAACGATAACACCATTGTCAGTAGTTATTATTTCATCTTTCTTAGTATAGATGCAATTACCGCCTGTTGAAGCAGCGAGGTCAACAATCACAGAACCGGGTTTCATGGCTTTTACCTGTTCTTCGAGCAGGAGCTTTGGAGCTTCTCTGCCGGGTATTTGAGCAGTTGTAATAATAATATCAACTTCTTCAGCTTGTTTTGTAAAAAGGGCCATTTCAGCATCGATAAATGCCTGGCTCATGGTTTTGCTATAACCCGATGCAGTGGCACCATCTTCATCAATATCTACAGTGACAAATTGAGCGCCCATGGACTGAATCTGTTCAGCAGTTTCTTTACGTGTATCAAAAGCTCTTACAATAGCACCTAATGATTTGGCAGTTCCAATAGCAGCCAGACCTGCCACGCCGGTACCAATAACAAGAACCTTTGCAGGATCTACCTTCCCTGCTGCAGTTATCTGACCATTTAAGAAACGCCCAAAATAATTGGCAGCTTCAATTACAGCTCTATAGCCGGCAATATTTGCCATTGATGAGAGGACATCCATTTTTTGAGCTCTTGAAATCCTAGGGATGGCATCCATCGCAATAGCGTTAACACCGACATCAGCAAGTTTTTTAAGCAATTGTTGGTTTTGTGCAGGAAATAAATAGCTAAAAAGGACTGTGCCCTTTTTCATCAAATCAACTTCTCCTTCAGTTGCCGGCTGAACTTTAAGGATAATGTCCGATTTTGAATAAAGTTCAGATGCCGAAGCCACTACCTCTGCGCCTGCAGCTTTAAAATCCTCATCAGAGAATTTAGCCCTCAGACCGCATCCGGCTTCAACCAAAACTTCAAATCCTTGCTTTTTTATTAAGCGAATCACAGTTTTTGGTGTTGCAGCAACTCTGAATTCATTCTGCTGCAACTCTTTTGGAATTCCTACTTTCATGTTATTTTCGTTTAGGTTTTGTAATTATTTTATAAACTCAAATGATTTAAATTTACGCAAATATATATTTTATATCAATAGAAATAATGAAACTATCAAATTCATATTAAAATAGATAATACACTTATTTTTTTAGTTATTTTACTTATTATATTATTAAGTATTTAACCTATTATAAAAATAGTAAAAAAATATTTTTTTTGCAAAGTTAGAATTTTGAAATATATTAAACTCAATTTAAACACTATAAAAATGACTTATACATAGATAATACGACAAATAGTATATTTTTTATCAGTTTGATTTTTAAGCATATAACTTAAAATTATTTATGTAAAAATCTTAAATAATATTTTTCTATACCAATAATTTATATAATTTTGCTGTGAAATTACAATTCACAATAAATAAAAATTTTATTCGATTTCCCTAATTATTAAGTATTTATAAACATATAAAAAAATTGTTATGAACGTAGAAAAAATAATGCAGAAATTAGAGCAAAGAGGTTCTCATGAAAAAGAATATTTGCAAGCTGTAAAAGAAGTATTGGAATCAATTGAGAAAGTTGTAAACGAAAATCCTCAGTTTGAAGCAGCCAATATAGTTGAAAGATTGGTTGAACCCGACAGAGTTATCGCTTTCAAAGTACAGTGGATTGACGACAAAGGTGCAGTTCAGATCAACCGTGGTTACAGGGTACAGTTTAACAACGCTATAGGACCATACAAAGGTGGTTTGCGTTTTCACCCAAGTGTTACATTAAGTATTTTAAAGTTCTTAGGTTTCGAACAGATTTTCAAAAACAGCTTGACCACACTTCCTATGGGTGGTGCAAAAGGTGGTTCTGATTTCGATCCAAAAGGCAAATCAAACACAGAAATTATGCGTTTCTGCCAGGCTTTCATGTCTGAGTTGTGGAAATACATAGGCCCCGAAATTGATGTTCCAGCAGGTGATATAGGCGTTGGTGGCAGAGAAATCGGTTATTTGTTTGGCATGTACAAGAAATTAGCCCGCGAACATGTAGGCGTATTAACAGGAAAAGGCAGCAACTGGGGTGGCAGTTTGGTCAGACCCGAAGCTACAGGTTTTGGTAATGTATTTTTTGCAGAAGAAATGCTTAAAACCCGTGGTTTAGATCTTAAAGGTAAAACCGTTGCTATATCTGGTTTTGGTAATGTGGCATGGGGTTCAGCAATTAAAGCTACCCAACTGGGTGCTAAAGTTGTTACTATTTCAGGTCCTGATGGTTACATCTACGATCCCGATGGTATTTCAGGTGAAAAAATTGATTACATGTTAGAATTAAGAGCTTCTAACAATGACATCGTTAAACCTTATTCTTACGAATTTCCAAATGCACAGTTCCACCAGGGCAAGAAACCTTGGGAAGTTAAATGTGACATTGCACTTCCATGTGCTACTCAAAATGAACTCAACGGTGATGACGCCAAAGCATTGGTTGCCAATGGTTGCATTTGTGTATCGGAAGGCGCTAACATGCCATGTACTCCAGAAGCTATCGAAGTTTTACATGAAAATAAAATTTTATTTGCTCCCGGAAAAGCTTCTAACGCAGGTGGTGTTGCCACATCAGGTTTGGAACAATCACAGAATTCTATGAAATTAAATTGGGCTGCCGAAGAAGTAGAACAAAAACTTCACGACATTATGAAGAGCATTCATGCTTCATGTGTTAAATACGGTAAAGAAGAAGATGGTTACGTAAATTACGTAAAAGGTGCTAACATAGCAGGTTTTATGAAAGTTGCCAACTCAATGCTTGACCAAGGCGTTATCTAGTACTTGGTTCTAACTAACTAAAAACAAAAAAGCGTCTAAGCAATTAGGCGCTTTTTTTTGTCTGAAATTTTCTATTGCCATCGCTACCCCTCAATCCCCTGAAGGGGAAGAGCTAACAGTACCTTCATTTAGTGCGGGCAGGCACCCCTTTTAGTGGGCAGGGGGTTGCATCGGTCAAATTTTCTCTATAAATCTTTAACACAACGGACATAGTGATAATAAATTCTTTGAGTTTCGCCTCCAGATATTTCACTGTGCTCGTAGCTTAAGTACCTATGATAAGCACCAGTTTCATCTCCTTCAGTAGAAGTCCAAAAGGCAGTACAAGTTCCTAAACCAATAAATGCTCCATCTACATTGACGAAACCACCTGCAAGTGCATTAAAACCATAAGCATCTGTACCGGTGCTGTTTTCGTTTTTCCACCAACCAGTAGTAGATTTTAGTTTTTTACCTTGATCAGTACCCCTCCAACTTGTTTTTTTAAATTCAGATTTACTTATTCCCATAAATATTTCCAATTTTTTCCATTCACCATCACTTGGAAGATGCCAACCACTTGGACACACTTTTTTTGACGTACCCCAACCGTATAATCTACCATATTTGTCGCAATTAGATTTATTATTATCATAACAATAGCTGCCACTGCTTGTATAAAAATTTAGGTTTTCAGCCATCCATGTTTGTGTTCCTATTTTTACAAATTTATAAGTTTTACCGTCACGCGTGTCGGTAAAACTTAAGTCAGAAACATAGGATGCTGTAATTTTAAACTTTATATTGTCACCTTGAAGCTTATCACGTGTTGCAAGTACATCCCAAATAAGATTTTTTAATGAACCAGGTGTTACTTTAGAACCTATATCCCCATTAATACCGTTAGTTAGTTGCTCCCAGTTCATCCCGCCATTAGTACTCACAAAAAATTTAATTTCATACTCATTTACATCTTGTTTTCCTGTAAGGGTGTATGTTATAATTATTTTCTTTCCATCCTGTTTAGCTGCAACATTGGTTAGCTGCTGGCTTTGAACATGGTTGAATAAAAATGAAAATAATATTAAAAGAAAAGTACATTTTAGATTTTTATAAAATATTTTCATAATAATGATGTTTTTTAAGTTATTTTATTGCCTGCGCTACCCCTCGATCCCCTGAAGGGGAAGACCAACTCCAAACTTCATTAAGTGTGGGTGGATACCCCTTTTAGGGGGCAGGGGGTTGCGTGAGCCATATTTTTTTTTATTTCTTATTTTTTTCTATTTGCCATCGCTACCCCTCAATCCCCTTAAGGGGAAAACCGACCCCATACTTCATTAAGTGTGGGTAGATACACCCTTTAGAGAGCAGTGGTTACGTTGGTTAATAATTTCTTACATTTTAATTCAATCTGAACTTTTACTTCTTCAATTTCATTATAAATTTGATTATTAGTAAAACGAATAATATCTAATCCAAAATTTTCTAATTCAAATGTTCTGCCTTCATCGTGTTCTAAAATATCATTGTTTAAATGAATATCACCATCTACTTCTATAACTAGCTTTAATGAATGACAATAGAAATCAGCAATAAAAATGTTAATAGGGTGTTGTCTCCTAAACTTTAAATCCAAAATTTGTTTATTTTTCAAGATTTCCCATAATCTAACTTCTGCTGCTGTAGGATTTAGTCTTAATATCCTTGCCCTCTCAAATATTAAAGGTTTTGCATCATAAAACATTTTATTTTCAATAGTATCATTAAGTCTTGCCATAATTTATTCTTTTGCCATCACTACCCTCAATCCCCTTAAGGGGAAGACCGACGCTGACCTTAATTTAGTGCAGGCGGACACCCACTTTAGGGGGCAGGGGGTTACGCTGGCTAATTTTTATTTTATCTTCCAACTTCCCCAAACATTATTCACATCAGGAGCTACCAATACTTGTGGCGTCTGTGGTTTACCTATAAGACTTGATTCTTTTATCACATTGGTTTTTATATATTCTTTAAGTTCTTCATAAGAAACATCGCCTGATGTTTCCTGTAGTTTTTTGAGCAAAAAATAGGTAAAAAAACCATGTTTCTTATCCCTGAAGATTCCAGAAGATTCATTCCCATCACTTGAAGCAAATACCACAAGATTACCTTTAAGAGCTACTTTCTCAGGATTTACTCTGATGCTTTTCTGAGCAATAAGTGGCATATTACGAGCGCCACCACTAAAGCAAGCATCAAAAAAAACAGTAATATGCTGAGCAGGATTTTCAGTAAGCTTATTGTATATCTGGCTTACCTTTACACCCTGCTTTACATTGCTGCCACTCACATCTACAGGGATAATGTATGGTTCCTTTGTCTCTTCATCAGGCAAGCCATGTCCTGAATAATAGAAAAATAATTCTGCATTACCATTTTCAGCCTTACTCAAAACACTGAGCCAGTCAAGCGCCTGATTTATTTTAGAGCCTGTTGCATTTTCTATATATCGTATCTGTCTTTCAGGTACACCAAGGGTTAATTTGCAGTAATCTCTGAAAATAGATGCATCATTAACTGCATAATCAACATTCACTTCTGTACTTATTCCTTGTTGTTGAGAACTGTAATCTTCATTACCTATAATAACAGCGTAACGATGCAAGTTTTGAATACCTGAATTAGGAATGTTCTTATCCACATCACTTGTAAGTGAACCCCTTTCTATATTGATATTTGTATTTTGTTTTTCAGCTAATACTTCAATTTTGTTAGGTGACATATTCTGATTAAGTTTCAGCAAAATATCTTTATCTTTTGCATATTTTCCATATTTTTCTTTTAATTTAATTTTAAGGGGAATATCAGTACCAGTAAATTTATCACTGACTATTAGAGAGTAAACGATGCTTTTCTTTTCACCTGCAACTAATGTTGAATAGTCAAGACTTTCATTGCTCGAAACACACAAAACACCATCAGGAAGAATAAAATTTACCTTAACATTCTCAGCCACTCCTGGTTTGGTATTTTGCACAAGCACTTGCAAATCGAAAGGTATCTTACGTGTAAGAACTCCTGTCTGACTGCCTGTCAAAGTAAAATCAACCACTTCAACAAGAGGTTGAGAAAAACTACGGGTGCTAAGTTCCATTTGAAAAGTATCAGTTCCAAAACCATTTGGTTCATCTACTTTTAAAGAAAAAATAATTTTACCATCAGAGGTGTTCATATTTGCACTTATAGGTAACTCCACTTTTAGCTTCTGCCCTATCTTTAGGGTTTGCAAACTTTTGTTAGAATTAAAAGTAATTCCTTGTGAATTTCCAATAGCTGTGGTTATAAGACTTAAGCCATAACCATCTCCCAAACCATTATTTTCCAAAGTAAAACTAATTTTGCTTTCTTCATTTGCATCAATAGCTTTGTTATTATTCGCATCAGAAAAAATAAAGCTTCCATTGGTTACTGAAAGAATAGGCGGTTTAACTTCTTTAGTTATGTTAAAACTGTAATCCTTACTTATTCCCTCTACAGTTTGCTGTGCCTGAATATAGAAAAAGTTAATAATCAGACAAAAAATCAGAATAGTATGCTTCATAATAATTTTTTATCTGCAAATATAAAATATTTACAGATAATATAAAAAGATATTATTAATTATAAAGCCCATCAAACCGCCGAAATCGCAATCACGCCATTAATGGCGTTTTTGATAACATTGTAGGTCGTACGTGAAACCGGCACATTAGGCAAACGCAGATAATTCTGGCACAGACCCATAATTTCCATTGCTGCTTTTATACCACAGGGGCTTCCTTCCATAAAAAGAGAAGAAGTAAAATCAGTCAGTTGAAAATGGATTTTACGGGCGCTTTTATAATCTCCCTTTTTACACAAATGCACCATTTCCGAAAATTCCTTGGGAAAAGCATTGGCTGTGACTGATATAACACCGCTTGCGCCAAAAGCCATCAAAGGTAAAGTAGAATTGTCGTCACCCGAAATAAGAATAAAATTTTCAGGCTTATTTTTTATAATCGACACACATTGCTCAAAATTTTTTGATGCTTCTTTGATGCCTATAATATTATCAAAATCATTGGCCAACTGCAAGGTTGTCTCTGCTTTTATGTTCACCCCAGTCCTATCAGGTACATTGTATAATATAACAGGTACAGGTGAATTGTTGGCCACAGCTTTATAATGCAAATATATGCCTCCCTGCTGCGGTTTTATATAGTATGGACACACTGATAATACAGCATCAGCACCATCCAAAGAAATTTGCTTAAGATTATTAACTACATCGGCTGTATTGTTGCCCCCTAGTCCAACAACTACAGGTATGCGACCATCGGTTATCTCAACAACAAAATTAATGACTGCATTTTTTTCATCAATATTTAAAGATGTCGATTCGCCTGTAGTGCCAAGTGTAACGATATAATTAATGCCGTTTGAAATTAAATGATTGATGACTTTTTCAAAAGATCTGAAATCTATGCTTCCGTCTTTGTGAAAGGGAGTAATGACGGCCACGCCGGTACCGATAAACTTTTTACTCATTAGTACTTATGTTTATGTTAGTAAGGTAATGTATGATCTGCGATAAATATTCCGACAACTCAATATCAGGCTGAACTGTCATCATCAGGTCGTAATGTTCTAAATTACTACTACTATTCATGCCCATTTTAAACTTAGCTATAGAAGTATATCCGATGTAACTTATTGTAAAATTTTCACTGGTTTGCAAATCAATAAGCAAATCATATTCAGTGTTAACGAAATCATCCACAAACTTATGCGAGGGTTTGCCAAACCAGTTTATATTCTTTTTGGTGAAATAATCGTAGGTTAACTTTGGAAAACAATAATGAGGAATATACTCAGTATTTGTAAACCCCAGAGCTTTGACAATTTTATTATTATCCTGAAAATATTTAACAAAATTTACTATATGAGGATAGTCTTGTTCGTGCGGGACAACATATAAAATACCGATAGTCTTAATGTTATTAAATCCGTTGGGTTTTCTGTTCCTTCTCAATTTCTGCAAATCTTTTTTCAACAGATAGGACCCAATAGTGTTTTTTATTTTTACAACAATGCCCACAATAATTATATTAGAAATTTAAGAACAGCAAATTTAAAAATAAATGATTGACTTACTTAAAAATAATTTCAAACTTTTTTGAAAACATTTAATATTTCGCCAATATACATTCTGTGGTAATCATTATTGTACAATTTATCAATAGCATTATCAATAAAATTAAGGGGTTTGATATCATCGAAATACATTTTTTTGCATTCCAGTGCCATTTCCGATTGCTGAAAAATAACCGAATTTTGCTCTCCTTTCAATGCAATTAGTCCGGTGTTTTTCTCTTTATCAACATCTCTGCCCGAAAATTTTCCACAGTAATTTAAAATGTCTCTGTATTTATCATCAAAAAAACACATTGAAAAATAATCATTATTTTCGAAAAAGATGTAAGTATGCCTTGTAGGTCTGATAAAGCAAAACACAACAGGTTTATTCCACAGATACCCTATGCCACCCCAGGCTGCCGTCATGGTATTATAATTATCAACAGTGCCAGCAGTTAGTAAAAACCAATCGTCTTTAAGCATTTGCACCGGATTGTCTTTAATATCCTTTGCATTAATTTTTTTGAATTGTTTTAGCATATTTATGTGCTTTTAATAATATTTATGTAATGAATAAAGTGAGCTAAAGTGAGCTAAAGTGCCTAAAGTTAAATATAAAAATAAATTTTTCTTCATTTTTTCCCTTTAAAAAAGTTTATTAAAATTAAACATTTTTTAAGTTAATGACCATTTTTGTCTTTTTCAAAAATATAAAAAAAACAATAATTTTTCAATGTTGAAGTATCAATCATCTAACTTTAAGTACTTTAGGTGCCACACTGAGCGAAACAAAGTGTAGTCGAAGTTCACTTTAAGTACTTTAGGCACTCTACGTTTGTTTCATTTATAAAGTAACATTTTCAAAGGTATTAATATTTTGTAATGAGATTTTTTATTAATTTGTAATAATTTTTAAAGTATCATTATTTTGGTAAAAATCACATTTCTTGGAACAGGCACTTCTATGGGTGTACCAGTGATATGTTGCAATTGTCCTACATGTTTATCGGACGATTTGAGAGACAAACGCCTCCGAACATCTATCATGATTGAAGTTGGCGAAAATGTCATTGTTATTGACTCGGGGCCGGATTTCAGGCAACAAATGCTGAGAGAAAACATCACTAAATTAGATGCCATCTTACTCACTCATTCGCACAAAGACCATACTGCCGGACTCGACGATGTGAGAGCTTATAACTACTTTATGAACCAACCCATGGATGTGTTTGCCAATGCGTTCACTTTAGACTCCATTAAAAATGAATTCCAATATGTTTTTTCAAACAACAAGTATCCGGGAATTCCTGAAATAAATCTCATAGAAATAGAAAATAAGCCTTTTAAAATCAACAACATAGAAATTATCCCAATTGAAGTGCTTCATTATAAAATGCCTGTATTAGGGTTTCGTATTGAAAATTTCACATACATCACCGATGCAAATTATATTTCAAAAATTGAAACGGATAAACTGTTAGGTTCTGAGGTTGTTGTGATAAACGCTTTGCGAAAGAAAAAACATTTGTCGCATTTTAATTTAAATGAAGCCATTGAAATTATCAACAGCATCAATCCCAAAGTGGCTTATTTTACGCATATCAGTCATCAGATGGGCAAACATGCCGACATTGAAAAAGAATTGCCCGATAATATCTTTTTAGCTTACGATGGTTTAAAGATAAATGTATAAATTTACAACCTTATATAAAATAAAACAAACCACCATTGATTAACAACAGCACCATACAAAAAATTATAGATTATGCCCGCATAGAAGAGGTTGTTGGTGATTTTGTGCGTCTCAAAAAGAGTGGTGTCAATTACAAGGGAAATTGTCCTTTTCATAATGAGAAAACGCCTTCGTTTATGGTGAATCCGTCCAAGAACATTTTTAAATGTTTTGGTTGCGGTGAGTCGGGCAATCCGGTTACCTTCATCATGAAACATGAGCACTACAGTTATCCCGAAGCGCTCAAATACCTGGCAGAAAAATATTCCATACCCATTGAAGAAGACAATACAAAAGCAGAGAGTCAGCCCGAATATGAAGAAAGAGAGAGCCTCTATACACTCAACGCCTTTGCTCAAAAGTATTTTTCGAGGATGCTTCAAGAGTCGGAAGGTGGGAAAGCCATTGCCAAAACATATTTAGATGCCAGAGGCATTAAGAATAAAGACATTGATAAATTTTTAATTGGTTACAATCCCGACATCTGGGATGCTTTTACCACCCATGCCATTGAAAATGGTTATAATATTTCAGTGCTTGAAAAGGCCGGTCTGACTGTTTTTAAAGATACCAGCAACAGCTACGACAGGTTTAAAGGACGTATTATATTTCCCATTCAAAACCTGACCGGACGCATAGTGGGTTTTGGTGCCCGGCTTATAGGGAAGGCTGAAAACAGGCCCAAATATGTCAACTCTCCCGAAACCGAAATCTACAATAAAAGCAAAGTCCTTTACGGCTTGTTTCAGGCGAAGAATCATATTTCAACCAAAGACAACTGCTACCTTGTTGAGGGATATACCGATGTTATTTCCATGCACCGCACCGGTATTGAGAATGTTGTAGCTTCTTCTGGCACTTCCCTTACAACTGAGCAGATACGTTTGATAAAACGTTACACCCAAAACATCACCATCCTTTACGATGGTGATACGGCCGGCATTAAAGCTTCTTTCAGAGGAATGAACATGATTCTTGAAGAAGACATGAATGTGAAAATCGTTCTTTTCCCCGAAGGCGAAGACCCCGACTCCTTCAGCAAAACCCGCGAAGCCCAGGAGGTAAGGGATTTTATAACTCAGAATGCCACTGACTTTATAAAATTCAAAACCAACCTGCTTTTAAAAGAAACCCAGAACGACCCCATTAAAAAAGCGGCTCTCATAAAGGATATTGTCGATACCATTGCTTTAATTCCTGATGGCATTCTGCGTTCATTGTACATCAAAGAATGCAGTAACTTACTTGATGTCACCGAACAAACTCTCAACAACCACCTGACCAAAGAACTCAGAAATAAAATTTCCAAACGAAAAAACGAGCCTGTCGCCGACATAACCGATATTACTGAATATACTTCCGAAAAACAGACCATTGCTGAGGCCGACGACCCTACCTTCGACGAAAAATACTTTATCCGCTTTATGATCAACCATGCCAACAAAGAGATTTATGTTGTCAACGAGAAGGCTTCTGAGGATAAAACCGACAGGAAAGTTGAAGAAAAAGTCACCACTATTGCCGAATATTACGTAAAAGAAATGGTTAGAGATGGGTTAAAATTTGAAGACCCCAACCTGCAATATATTTTTGATGAATTTGCCCTGGCCCTCGAAAAAAATGTGATTCTCAACGAAAGTCATTTTCTCAACCACCCCGACAGCAATATCAGAAGCCTGGTGATTGATGTAGTGTCTTCAAATTTTCAATTGAGCGAAAACTGGGAACTAAAGCACCACATCTTTACACCTTCCGAGGAAAAGAAACTGTCTTATTTTTCAATATGGTATCTCGACAATTTTAAATCGTATAAAATCCTGAAACTGCTGAAAGAAAATACTGAAAAACTAAAAAATGCCACCGAAGATGATGTTGTGGAAATATTGGATTTTCATCAAAAACTCAACAGCCTGAAAAAACAATTAGCCAAGAAAATGAACAGAATTTTTATTAAGTAATTTATTAAACAAACACTTTATATAAATACACATAATCAACAATAAATCTGTTCATTATGAAACAAACAAATAAAGATAAAATTATTAAGAAAAAACCTTCTCAGCAAAAAGTCAAGGCTGTTTCTAAGCCATTTATATACAAGCCCCTTGTTGTTTTTTCAATCCTTTTTATTGTCAGTTTAATTATTTACAGCGGAGGGTTCAGCAATAAGATTGTTTTTCTGGATGACGACATGATGTTCGACAATTTAAAACTTCTTTATCAGAAACCTTTTAGTATTATACACGAATCGTACACCCGAGATGCCATGATAGGAATAGGCGGCGACCTGTACCGTCCGGTGCAGACATTTGCGCTTATATTTTTATACGGACTAGGAGACGGGAATATGCTTTATTTTCATCTCATGCAGCTGCTGTTACATGTGGTGGGGTGCTATCTGATTTACTTTCTGCTTGTCACTCTCAATTTCGACAAAAACAAAGCTTTGGTTCTGACATTAATTTATACTGTGCATCCTTTGTTTGCACCCTTGGTCTGTTTTGTGCCGGCCATTGGTGACCAATTGCTGCTTGTGTTGGGAATAGCTTCATTTCTGAGTTTTATTTATTTTACAAGGACAAAAAAAACAGTTTTTTTAGTACTCCATATCCTTTTATTTTTATTGGCTTTGCTCACCAAAGAAACGGCACTTGTGTTCCCTGCTGTATTTATTTTTTTTGCTTTATTTATAGAAAATTCAAAGCCTTATAAAGTGCTTTTACTTCCCTTGATTTTTTGGATAGCATTGCCCCTCTTATTTATCATAGTCAGGCAGCATTTTATTCTGCCCGAGCTGGTTGCACCGCACAATGTGTTGAATTTTAAAAACATTTCCACCAATTTTTCATACAACACCCCTTCATTTTTCGAATTTATTGCCAAGTTCTTTATCCCCTACAAGCTGTCATTTTTAGCGCCTTTCAGCTCAGTGAGGACCCTGATGGGATTGGTTTTCATAGTTGTCTTTATAGTACTGGCAGTATTAAAAAAACTCGATTACAAGTGGTTTTTCTTTTCACTTTTATGGTACAGTGTTTTTATTTTGCCCCCTATGCTGTATCGCAACCCTGTTTTCGATTATGGCGAACACAGAGGATTTCTGCCCCTTGTAAGTTTTCTTTTCTTAGTGGCAGCGGTGAAGCAAACCAACAAATATTTCGGGTTTTTATACATTATCGTTCCTGTTTTGGCATTTATTTCATTTAACAGAAAGGCTGATTTTAAAGACCCTATGGCATTTTACACCGGCATTATTGACAACGACCCTGTGCCCATTGCCTATCTCAACAGGGGCGCTTATAACCAGAAACAAAAAAAAGACCTCAAATCGGTTTTGGATGATTACAATAATGCCATTGCCCTTAAAAAAGATTATGCTACAGCATTGTACAACAGGGCCATTTTGAAATCGGAAGATTTGAAAGACATAGAAGGCGCCTTTTCCGATTTGAAAGCGGCCATTGAATCCAAACCCAATTATGCCGACGCTTATTATCACAGGGGCTATCTGGAGCTTACGGCTTTAAAAGACACTAAAAAAGCCCTGGCTGACATGGATTCTGCCATAGTTTTAAATCCCAATTATGTACTGGCATACAACAACCGTGGCATCCTCAAAATGAGTTATCTTAATGACACCATAGGCGCCTTTAACGATTTTGACAAGTCAGTGAGCCTGCAGTCACAATATAACCCGACGGCATTCTTCTACAGAGGACTTATCAGTTACAATAATAAAGACCTGGCCAAAGCATGCGGAGACTGGAACATTGCCCAACAGCAGGGACATAAGCAAGCATACGACTTATATACAAGTTATTGCTCAAAATAATTTTTTCATTAATAAAAAGCTTTAGATTTGTGTATTCATTTCAAAACAAATTAATTATGGTACTCGACAACAAAACAATAATGGCATTGATTCCATTGGTTATCATTCAGTTAATTCTTATTATCGTGTGTGTGATTGACTGGAATAAGAGAGAGAAATTTAAAAATCTCAACAAATGGTTCTGGTTAATCGTTATTTTATTTGTCAACATAATTGGTCCTATATTGTATTTAACTTTTGGCAGAGACAATGACAATAATTAACTGTCACAATATAAGTAAGTTATACAAAGAAACCGGACAGTTGGCGCTGGACAATCTCACTTTGGAGATGGAAGCGCACAGCGTTTTTGGTTTTTTGGGACCCAATGGGGCCGGCAAAACCACCACCATAAAGATATTAACAGGACTGATGCAACCCACATCGGGTGAAGCCTGGATAGCAAGTGAGAAAGTTGAGAAGAATTCAATTGCCCTGAGAAGCAAGATAGGTTACCTGGGTCAGGAACCGGCCATGTACCGGTGGATGAAAGGTAAGGAGCTGCTGATGTTTGTCGGCGATATATTCGGCTTGAGTAAAAGTGAAAACAGAACCCGTGCTTCTATGCTGCTGGAAATGTCGGGACTCACTGCTGCTGCCAACAAAAAAATAGCCTCCTACTCAGGGGGCATGGTGCAACGTTTAGGTATTGCACAGGCCTTGGTCAGCAAGCCCGAAGTGCTGTTTCTGGATGAACCTACTTCATCTCTCGACCCTATAGGCCGGAAAGAAGTGCTTGAATTTATTTACAACCTGAAAAACGAAACAACCGTTTTTATGTCAACACACATCTTGTCTGATGTAGAGCGTGTATGCGACCATGTGGGCATTCTCAATAACGGGAAACTTCTGGCTTGTGAAAAATTGGAGGATCTGAAAAATAAATTTTCTACCAATGTCTGCCAGATTGAATTTGAGATGGGGAGCAATTTTGAAAGCTTCATTAATGCCTTAAAAGGTGAGCATATTTTAAATTATAAAATTTCAGAGAACATCGCCACCGTTAACCTCATGCACATTCAAAAAGAATACAAACAAATTCTTGGTCTGCTCAGTACTTTAAATATGGATGTCAAAAGGGTTGAAATAACGCATGCCTCACTCGAAGACATTTTTGTAGAGCTTGTTAAAACCGCCGAAAAATGAAATTAATAGTCTTACTTAAAAAAGAATATCTCGAATTTATAAGGAATAAAAAGCTTATCTCCATAATGCTTATTTTCATATTTTTCGGCATCATGTCGCCGCTCACAGCTTATTTTATTCCCGACATCATGGAATATGTCACCAAAACACAAAACATAAAAATTGACTTCCCCGCCCCTACTTATGCCGATGCTATTTTTCAGTTTATCAAAAACATCAGCCAGATGTGTGTGTTTGTGCTTATACTGATGAATATGGGTATTGTGAGCAATGAAAAAGAGAAGGGCACGGCTATTTTTGTTTTGGTAAAACCTGTAAACCGCCAGGCTTTTATCTTTGCCAAATTTTTTTCAGTGTTGTCAATCACCGCGATAGCACTTATAGCTTCGGCTGCATTTGCCGGCTTTTACACGGTTTTGTTTTTCGACACCCTCCCATTAGGGATTTTCGTCATGCAAAATCTTTTGCTCTTGTTGTATATTTCAACAATACTCTCAATCACCATCATGTTCAGCACCGTGGTAAAATCTCAAATCCTCGCCGGCATCCTATCCTTTTTTGTATGGATTTCTTTCACACTTTTTTCGCAATTTGGCGAAATCGGCAAACTCTCGCCCGACAACCTTATAAATACGGCCTCAACATTAGTGAAAAGTTACAGTATTTACCCGTGTACCATCATCACAAGCATCTTGTTAATTTTTTTATCATTATGCATTGCTCTCTTTTCATTTGTTAAATGGGAACCAAAATAAAACGTTTATGAAGCACATTCTTTTATTTATAGTATTTCTGCCTCTTTTCACCATAGCTCAAAATAAAGCATTTAAAGCAAAACTTATTGATTATTCAAAAGACAAGATGACGCCGGCATGTGGCAAAAGCGCCTTTGCAACAACTTTAAAATTTGAGCTCAAAGAAGATGTGGACAGTCTTAAAATGGGACAAAAGATTTTAGTAATAATCACCTGTCCAAGCGACATTGGCATAAAATACAAGAACAACAACGATTACTCTATCATCTTATGCAATACTGCCGAAACAAAAGTCAAAGAAATATACCACTGGCCAATGGTGTATAAATATGAAAATGAGAAACTTCCACGTTTCTGGTGTCAGAAAATTGAAAAAATAAAAGTTGTTTATTACTAAACTTTTAAATAAATAATATCAAATAAAAGCTCTGTAAGAGCGCACTATTATAAATAAATTTTTATCAAATGAAACAACTTCTGCTTACAAATTGCCTGATTTTAATGATGTTTGCCGCTGTAGCCCAGAACAAAGAAAGAATAAATGATATAGAACAAAAATGCAAAATCATCAATCTGGCTCCTGCATATCAGATAAAAACACTTGAAGGAGCTGATTTTCTCGACAGTGCTTTCATCAATCAGCCCAATGAGGGTTATGGCAAGCTCACAGGCTATTTCAGAAATGACACGTTGTTCAAGATACGAGAATTTTATGGCATCAAAAAACTTGAAATTATTGGCATCACCGAATATTACTATTGGGAGAACAAGCTGATTTTTGTACATGAAACTGAAAATTCAGGACCGGATGTACTTATGGATAGTTCCGGTACTATTGATTATCGTGTAAAAGTTCCTGAATTTGAAGGTTTGTATTATTTTTTTTCTGACATGCTTATTTACAAACTCGTAGAAGGTGAACAAGCTATTTTGCCAAATGAAAAGTTTTTTGATTCCCAGTCAAAAGAAGGACAATTACTTAGCAGCTCCGGAACAAATATTTCGTTACTAAAGAAAGAATAGTACTTAGAATTAAAGTATTTTTGTGTTTCCAATACGGTCATTTTAATGAAAATACTAAAATTCATCATTTCTTATCTGAAAGATTGGAAAAACCTTTTGGCACACACAATTATAGGTGTATTAATTCTTTTAGCGGCCTTTTATCTTCCTGTACCTCTGTATGTTAGATTAGGGATATTAGTTATCGTAGTGCTCTTTAACCTTTACAGAATGAAAAGAGAAAAAACAAGAAAAAAAACGGGTATATTATAATTTTAAACATCAAATCATACGCTTTGAAATACATCACAAAAACCATCTGGATATTATCACTTATCAGTTTATTTACCGACACAGCCAGTGAAATGCTTTACCCTGTGATGCCCATATACTTAAAAAGCATAGGTTTTTCAATACTGCTTATAGGTGTCCTTGAGGGTGTAGCAGAAGCCACAGCAGGCTTGAGTAAAGGATACTTCGGAAAACTTTCAGATAATACCAATAAAAGAGTGCCCTTTGTTCAGATTGGTTACGGTCTGAGTGCTCTTTCTAAACCCATGATTGCACTTTTTGCTTTCCCTGTTTGGATATTTTTTGCACGCACCATCGACCGCTTTGGCAAGGGCATACGCACAGGCGCCAGAGATGCACTCCTCTCCGACGAAGCCACAGCCGAAACCAAAGGCAAAGTATTTGGCTTTCACCGTTCAATGGACACTTTGGGAGCTGCCATAGGACCATCATTGGCTTTGGTATATCTGTATTTTTATCCACAGAATTACAAAACACTTTTTTTCATTGCTTTTATTCCAGGCATGCTGGCTGTGTTTTCTTCCTTTTTTCTAAAAGAAAAAAAAATCGCCTCACAAAAGCCTAAAGTTGCCACTTCTTTTTTTTCGTTTATCAGCTATTGGAAATCGAGTCCTGCATTATATCGCAAGGTGGTTATTGGCTTGTTGCTGTTTACATTATTCAACAGTTCGGATGTATTTTTACTGCTCAAAGCCAAGCAGTCGGGTCTCAACGACACCATGGTTATAGGTGTTTATATTTTTTACAATCTGGTTTATGCTTTATTTGCTTTCCCAATAGGCATTATTGCTGACAAAATAGGATTAAAAACCATCTTCATTATAGGTCTTGCCATGTTTGCCATTGTCTATTTCGGCATGTCGTTCAACAGTAATATTTACGTGTTTTTCGGTCTTTTCTTTATTTATGGACTGTATGCTGCTGCCTCAGAAGGCATTTCCAAAGCATGGATAAGCAACATCAGCGACAAAAAAGACACGGCCACTGCCATTGGCACCTATTCGGCATTTCAGAGTATATGTACCATGCTGGCAAGCACACTGGCTGGCCTTATATGGTTCCATTTTGGCGCAGCCCCTACTTTCATTATAACATCAATTGTAACTGTTATAGTAATTGTCTATTTCATGACTATTTCTTACAAGTCTTCAAAAATTTCAAATGTTTAAATCCTTAAATAAATATTATGAAACTAAAATATATTTTATTCATTGCTATTTTAAACTTTTATAAAATAGGGTTTACCTTTTCACAATTGCCTTGTGGAAGTAATTATTCGATAGATTTTGAAGATTCAATATGTCTTAACCATTTATATATTGACACGGTTAACTTTCCCCAAAACATTTGGCAAATTGGCTTTCCTCATAAGCAAACTGTTGACAGTAGCTATTCTTTTGGAAAAATCATTGCAACCGATACCACTAACCCCTACCCAACAAGCAACTACTCAGTTTATACAATTAGTAATATAGTTGATTTCGGTGATATTTATGGTTTTAAATCATTTCAAGGAAGATATTATGTTCACTCTGACACTTTAAATGATTTTGGAAAAATTGAATTTTCGTCTGATAATGGCACTACATGGATTGACTTAATAAATGATACAACCTACAGCTCGAGTATAATGTGGTACTCTCCCAAACCTGTTTTATCAGGTCGTTCAAATACTTGGAAACATTTTGATGTAGTTCTGGCAGATAATGGATCTGTGTTTAACTTGCAACTGGGTGATACTGTCATGTACAAATTTTCATTTACAAGTGACAGCACTTTCGACAATATGGATGGGCTGATGTTTGACAATATTAGTTTTTATAGTTTCGTTGAGGGTATTTCCGAAATACGTTTTAAGCCTGTCAAATCTAAGATATATCCTAATCCTTCGGCTGATAATTTCACTATAGAGTTTGATTATATTAATGATGAATCTTACGAACTGGCAATTTATAGTATCAAAAGCAAACTTTTATACACTCAAGGCAGCATAAAGGAAAATAAAATTGCTATTGATGGTCATCAATTGAAGCCCGGCATCTATGTTTATAAGCTCACAAATCTGAAAGATAAGAAAAGATGTTGGGGTAAATTTATTAAGATTTAAAAATTGTATTATTTTTTTTAACAGGCTGGATCCTGTTATCATAGTCCGATTCCGATAGCTATCTGAAGCAGAGCCAAAGCCGAGCACAATTCATCAAAATATTCGGCTAATACATTATCTTATCTACACACTGAAGTTCGACTAAGGCGGCGCCTTAGTCGTCTTATTCTTTCAGGTTCTGCCTGATGCATGACCAATAAACTGTTTCAGTAGTCCTATAATGGTGCTCGGCTTAGGCTCTGATTAAGCTGTCTATTCTTTTTGGCTCTGCCAGATGCATGGCCAAGTCTCTGTTTTAATCTTCGTATCTTGTTGCTCGGCAAAGGCTCCGCCTAGTCGCCTAATTCCTTCAGGCTCTGCCTGATTTTTTTTCTAATTATTGAAAATAAATTTACTTTTACATAACAAAATAAAATAATCTATTTTTTAAGCAATTAATGTCAACAGGTTATAAAATTTCAGATAAAGACGGTGCATACTTTTTAACCTTTCAAATTGTAGGCTGGGTTGATCTTTTCACGAGAAAAGTTTATCGTGATATTGCAATTGAAAGCCTTAAATATTGTCAAAAAAACAAAGGACTAAACATTTTCGCATACGTCATCATGTCTAATCACATTCATTTATTAGTTCAAAGCGATAATAGTGATTTAAGTGGTTTTATGCGTGATTTTAAAAGTTTTACCAGTAAAAAATTCACAGAATTTATTGCATCTAAAGAAGAAAGTAGAAAAGATTGGCTCAAAATTGTTTTTGAATTCCACGGTAAAAATAAAAATAATCAGACTTATCAGATTTGGACAAATGATAATCATGCTAAATTAGTTTATAGTCAGAAATTTATTGAGCAAAAAGTAAATTACATACACCAAAACCCTGTTAAAAGCGGTATCGTTGTTAAAGCAGAAGATTATCTATACTCAAGTGCTCGTAATTACGCAGATTTAGATGCTGTTATTGATGTTATTAAGATTAGCTTTAGCTTGAAAACATATTAAAAAACACAATAATGAGTTTTAAAACTCATTTAAGCCTGATATTATTCTTCAATTTCTTTTCATTTACATTATTTGCTCAAAAATCTGATAATGAAATTATTATTGAAGTAAATCAAATATAATTTATGAGATTAAATTGCATTATATGAGTGCAGAGAATTGTTTTATAATTTTTTTCTAAACAGGCTGGAGCCTGTTATCATAATCCGATTTTGGCAGAGCCAAAGCCGTGCACAATTCATCAAAATATTCGGCTAAGACAATGCCTTATCCACACACTGATGTTCGGCTAAGGCTCTGCCTTAGTCGTTTTATTCTTTCAGGCTCTGCCTGAATTAAAAAATTAACTTGTAAAATTATTCTTCAGATTTCACAGGCATTTCAACCACAGTATCTTTTGTAAACTTCATCTCCGACATTGTAAACTTCAGCACATCCTCCGCATAGAGAAGTTCGGCATTAATGCTGTCTTTCACAGGACCTAACCAAATTTCAACCAGTTTCTTTGGCAGTGGGTCTGATTCAAAAATCCGCCCTATATAGCCACATTCAATCACATAACCTATCCCAGAAGAGTCGGGATTACTGATATTTTTTCTTATTTTTCCATTCACAAACTCAGCCAAGCCAATTGAGCCACTTACGGTGTTGTTGTTATAGACTCTGAGTGTTACCACTGCAGAATCAGAAACAAATTGGTATTTCAATAATCGGGGTTCTGTACGCACTTTTACGTTAGTCTTTTCTGTTTTCCAATGTCCCACAAGATCAGGAGCAACAATCCTTTTTTCGCACGACAGCAACATGAACAATATCAGCACGATAAAAAATGACTTCAAACAGATTAATTTATAGTCAATAATTTTCATCTTTATTTAATCATTTGCATAAATAGTTCTTCATCAATTACTCTAATGTTCAGTTCTTTAGCTTTGCTCATCTTACTTGGCCCGGGGTTCTCTCCTGCCAGCAGGAAATTGGTTTTTGATGATACAGAAGTGGCATTCTTTCCGCCATTTTTTTCAATCATCAAACTCAGCTCCTCTCTCGAAATTGAGAAAGTGCCACTGATGACAAATAGCTGATTGTTCAACTTATTAACTATAGGAGTCTTTGTTTCTTCAATTTCAAAAATCAACCCCTGACTTCTCAATTTCTCAATTATTTCCAGATAAATGTCATTTTTAAAATAATCTACAAGGCTTAATGCAATCTTATCTCCTATCTCTTCTACCTTAATTAAATCATCATAAGAAGCCTTAATCAGGTTGTCGATATTTTTAAAATGAAAAGCCAATTTTTTAGCCACAGTTTCTCCTACATATCTGATACCCAGAGCAAAAAGCACTCTTTCGAAGGGTATTTTTTTCGATTCTTTAATGCCATTGAGGATATTATTGACTGTTTTCTCATGAAATTTTATAATGCGGTTTTTACCTGTTACTTCATCAACAATAATATTTTCGAGTCCATACAACACCTCATAATTCAAGAAATACAAGTCGGCCACATGATGCAACAAACCTTTATTAAAAAGCAATTCCACCTTTCCCTCTCCCAGACTGTTGATGTCCATTGCTTTCCGGCTTATAAAATGTTCTATTTTTCCTCTAATCTGAGGGGGGCATTGGGCTTCATTAGGGCAGTAATGGGCAGATTCCCCTTCATTTTTCACAAGAACAGCCCAGCATTCAGGACAATTTTTAATAAATTCAAATTTTTTACCATTGATCTTGCTGTTTTCAGCATCTACACCGATTATTTTAGGAATAATCTCCCCTCCTTTTTCCACAAATACAAAATCGCCTTCTTTTAATCCCAATTTATCTATAAAATCAGCATTATTCAGGGTGGCTCTTTTAACAATAGTACCCGACAACAATATTGGTTCAAGATTAACCACCGGTGTTACTGCTCCTGTTCTTCCTACCTGATAGTCGATAGAAATTATCTTTGTAGAAAGTTGCTCAGCCTTAAACTTGTAGGATATGGCCCAGCGGGGAGACTTTGCCGTAAACCCCAGCAATTCCTGCTGCGCATAGTCATTCACTTTTATGACCATACCATCAATATCAAAAGGCAGGTTGCTGCGCTCGTTTTCCCAATAAGCAATATATTCTGTTACTTCATTTATTGAACGGCATTTGACCATAAAATCGGAAATTTTAAATCCCCATTTTCTGGCAGCTCTCAAATTGTCGTAATGATTGTTGTAAGGCAATAAAGCACCTAAAATGTGATAGAGGTAACAATCGAGGTTTCTTTGTGCAACAAGTGCCGAATCCTGCAATTTCAAACTGCCCGAAGCTGCATTTCGCGGATTGGCAAAGACCTGCTCGTTGCTTTCTGCACGCATAGAATTTAATTTATCAAAACTCTTGCGGGGCATTATAATCTCCCCTCTTATTTCAAATTCATCAGGATAATCAGGGCCTTTGAGTTTGAGAGGTATGCTTTTTATTGTTTTAACATTGTTTGTTACATCGTCACCCTTTACGCCATCACCTCTGGTAATAGCTTTTGATAAAATGCCATTGACATAAATTAAGCTGATGGCAACACCATCAAATTTGAGTTCACATACATATTCAAAAGAACTCCCTATAATTTTTTTTACTCTTTCATCAAAAGCCTTCAGTTCATCTGCCGAATAGGTATTACCTAATGACAGCATGGGGTATTTGTGCATGACATTTTCAAATTCCTTGGTTATGCTGCCTCCCACCCTTTGCGACGGAGAATTGGCATCAAAAAATTCAGGATAAGCATTCTCAAACGCTATCAATTCTTTTAGTAACATATCAAAGTCGAAGTCGCTGATGTCGGGCTGCGATAAAACATAATATTTGTAATTATGCTCCTCTATTTCTGCTCTTAATTGCTTTATCTTTTCGTAAGCTTTATCTTTTTCCATAGGAATATATATAAATAAAAAACTTTATGCTTTTCATTCAGTAAAGTTAAAAAAAATTGGAAAATATTAGAGATAAAGATTTAATATTATCATCATAAAATATTCCTTCTATTGAACAAATATTATTATAAATGATAATGAGAATTATTAATAAAAATAACAAAACTCAAAATGTGTAAAGTAAAATACTTATATTTTGTAAAATAGATTACTCAAAATTTGTAAAATAACCCTAATAACATAGGTAATCTCTCATTTTGTTCCGACACAATCTCAACTTCAAATTTTAGGCACTTTAGTGCACTTTAGCTCACTTTAGGTGGTCACTGAACGTAATGAAGTGGAGACGAAGTGCACTTCCTACAACCCAATAATCATAATATGAAAATCCTTAGGATTCACACACATTACAGGTATTTCAGCAGAGTTAAAAAGAATCTGTTCGTCCCATTTTCCCATGACAAAACTGGGCAATAACTGATCGGGATTAGTCATAATTAGGATAAGGTCGGCTTTAACTTTTTCAGAATATTCGATAATATGCTTGGCATAATTGCCGCCTCTTTCTGTAGGTTTGGCTTCAATAAAAGGAATGCTGTTTTTTTCAAACACGCTTTTTATTTGTTTCAAATTCCTGTTTATGCCTGCACTTATTTCACCATCTTTTTCATTGGGTGAGTAAATATGAATAGTAGAATTAAAAATCTGAGCAATATAAACAGCCCATTTAATTTTTTGTTTCGATTCAGCAGTATCATCTATGGTGATAACTATATTTTTATAACCTTCGTGAAAAGTTTTTTTCTGAACAACAATAAAAGGAACACTTGATTTGGTGATTACTTTCATGGCATAGCTGCCTGAAATATGTTGCATTCCTTTCTTTCCATGAGTGCCCATAACAACAAACTTCGAACCTGTGTAAAGAGCAGCATTGGCTATATCTTTAAAGATGTTACCTTCTTTAATGAGATATCTTACCGCAATTTTATGTTTGGTCTGATAGTCTTCAGCAATTTTTTTTAGCTTCTCTGCTTTTTCATGTTGTTCTGCAGCCAGATCATCTTTTCCTGTCACATGAAAGAGTCTGACTTCATAATTTAATAATTTTGCCATCCCTATAGCATGATCAACCGCACAATCAGCAGCCTCAGTAAAATCATAAGGCACTAAAATGACATTTTCACTGGTTTGATTTTCCATAAATAATATTTTTATTAAAAGAATAATAATTTCAATGATTGCAAATATATAAAAAAATTGAATAATATCAATTTTATATGTTTTTTAACAATTATTTTAATCTCATTTTACCATTATAAAAAAACACTTCATCAAGAATTTTATACGCTTCACTACATATAGTATTGCAGTTTTACCAATAAATATTTTATATTTGTGCTAAATTATTAATCCTATTAAAAAATAAAGCCATGAAAAAGTTATTTTTTTCACTCTTGATGTTAAGTTATGGTTTTGTCAATGCACAAATTACTATAACAGGAAACGATTTGCCAAAAAGTGGCAGGGTCAACCTCTTAGCTACTGATACGCTCTCAGCTCCTAACATTGGCACAGCCGGTTCTACAGCTCAGACATGGGATTTCACGGGTATTAATATAAGCTATCCTCAGGTAACTTCTTATTCGTCCACTACACCTTACCACCAGTATGCTTCTAACTTCCCCAATGCCAATATATATGCTTATGGTCCATCTTTATTGTATGGTGCTTTGGCAGGGGCTGCTCCTATCAACTATACTAATTTTGGATACATGTACCTTTCGTCCGATACCAACGGGCTGAGCGTTATTGGTTACAAAAGTGCATATGGAATCACGCATCAGGTGCCCAAGGAAGTCATTCTCAAGACCCCTGCAAATCTGAACGACTCCTATAATGATTCTTCTTACTGGGATGTTTACTTCAACCTCAATCCTTTAGATTATGACACAACATACAGAAGCTCTGTTAAAAAAACCATCACCGTTGATGCTTTCGGTTCAATGACTACCGCTTTTGGAACATTTGATGTGTTAAGGGTTCATGAGTTTTTTGTTAAAGTTGACAGCGTTTACGGTTCAGTAAATGGCAATGTCCTCTATAAAATGGAAATCATGCGTGATACCGTCAACAACTTTCATTTCTGGGCTAATGGCATCGAATACCCTTTAGCAATAGTAAAAACAGATGCTAACTTCAATGTGGTTGAAACAGAGGTATTATTTGACACCTTACCAAACTACCAGATAAATGGAACAGTGTATAACACCGACACCAGCGCAGTTGTTACTTCAGGTAAAGCCCAGCTGATTCCTAAAAATCCACTCGATAATTTCTTTGGTGTGCAGGAAGTTGTGGATATTGACAACAATGGCCATTTTCAATTTTCAAATGTGCTTCAATTTGGCAATTTTCTCATCATAGCCATTCCAAATGCTGTGCAGTATCCATCGCTTATACCTACCTATTTTGGCGATGAAGTGTACTGGCAGAGCGCACTGACCATGCAAACGCTCTCTGATACCAGCATCAATATTCATTGCCAAAACAACCTGGTATGGCAAAATTACCCGGGCGATGGCAACTCAATAACAGGCTATATCTGGCAGAATTTAAACGGCAGTAAAGGCCCCTCTAACAGCACATCAGGAAGAGGTATCAGAGTCACCCTTGAGAAAAAACCCGGAGGTGAAATTGTACGCCACACCGAAACTGACGAAAATGGCCGCTATATTTTTGAAGACCTTCCCCAATTTGAATATGCTACCGTTGTTGACATCCCCGGTCTCGAAATGGATTCCACCTACCACTATGACCTAACAAACAGCAGCAATCAAGTGCTCGACGGTTATGATTTTGTGTACGACTCAACTAAAATTTACATCTACGATGCCACTTCAATTAATTCTCCGCTGACTCAAATGGACATCAACCTATCAGTGTATCCCAACCCTTTCAAACAAACTGCAAATGTTGGATTCATCAATCCAAAAGGTGAATTATTGAAATATGATTTTCAGATTTTTGATGTCTCTGGCAGAAAAATCAAGAGCTACGAAGGTCAGGATGCTGATGGTTTTAGCATCGACAGCGACAATATGAATAATGGCTTCTATTTTTACAATTTGTATATCGATGGCCATCTGGCTATATCAGGTAAAATCATTGTAAACAAATAATTATTGATTACTTCTTCTAATTATAAATAAGTGCTGATAACCGATTAATGGATTTATCAGCACTTATTTTTTTTCTTATCAATAAATTTTAATACTTTTATGGTAAATGAGTATTACTAATTTAAACAAGAAAATTATGAAAACTAATTTAACATTAATCTTAACGTTTATTTTATTTCCTTTATTCACTTTCCCACAAGCAGCAGGCAACTGGAGTTTAAACCAATCGAAAGAAGAAACCATTTCTTTTGATTATGGTGGCGCTTATAAAGCTAAAGCTATTTATGATGGGGATTACAAAGCCACTCCCTATTATTCATACGATGTGTTAACCGGCGACAGCATTATTATTCTTGAAACTAATATACTTATGAATATCAAAGCCGATTCATACCTTGCTTACTTTGGCATCACTCAGGTTAATGAAAAAATTGAAACCTGTCACGAGTTAATCAACAGCAGAATCAATACATTTATTGAGAATCTGAAAAAACTTGGCATTTCAAAAAATGACATATATGTGGACTTTATTTCTCAGGTACCATTATTTGAAATTGAAGTAGAAAAGAAACTTTTCAGCAAAACATATAACGAAATACCAAAAGGTTTTGAAGTAAAGAAGAACCTGCACATTAAATACAACGACATTAATATTGCAGAACAACTTTTAATTGAAGCTGCCAAAAATGAAATTTATGATATTATCAAAGTAGATTATGTTATCAACAATGTAGAAGCTGTTTATGATACTTTGCGACAAAAAGGACTGGCCAATCTGAATAAAAAAATTAATGAGCTGAAAAAATCGGGTATTAAAATAGATCCAATGTATCAAACCATTGGAGAGACCATTTACAGTACATATCCTTTAGAAAGATATGCCTCTTACAAAGCTTTTAAAAGCTCTTCTTTAAGTGGTATTACAAAGGGTGCACCCAGTGCCACAGTCAACAATTCATCATTATACTATAATAAAATGCCTTATAACACTTATGATGTTGTTATCAATCCCGAAATAATACAACCGGTAGTGCAATTTACCTATACAGTAAAAACACAATTTACATTAAAGAAGCAATAGATATTAAATTTTTTCCTGAGCGTTTTTAAGGATATTGTACAAGAACTCTCTTGCTCTGAATAACTGAGCTTTAACAGTTCCAAGAGGGAGTTCTAATTCTTCTGCTATTTCTTCATAAGAATATTCTTTAAAATATCTTAGTTCAACAAGCCTTTTGTAGCGGGGTTTGAGTTTTTCTACAACATCCCGCATCATCTTAATTTTTTGTTTTTCTATAAATTTCTCTTCAGGATCTAAGATATATGAGGGAATGTTATGAGAAATTTCCAATGTGCTTTCGCTGTCGAATGATTTATCAATAGAAAAAGTATTTTTCTTTTTCTTTCTGATAAAATCAATGCAGTTATTGGTGGCAATTTTGAAAAGCCAGGTACTGAAAGCATATTCAGGCGTGTATTGTCTGAGGTTCTTAAACGCTTTACCAAATGCTTCTATTGTTAGATCGTCAGCATCGTCAGGGTCATTGGTCATCTTAAGCATCATAAAGTAAAGGGAATCCTTATAGTGATTCATCAGTTCGGCATAAGCTTTCTGGTCGGATAATTCCAAAGCCATGCAAACCAACTTATAATCCCTTTGAGCTTTTTCTGTTAAATTGATGCTTAATTCCATTTTCTCTTTCTTGAAACAAGATTTGTAAATGCAAGCAACGGATTAATTACCGTGATTAAAATTTCAAATATTGGCGAAAATAATAATAATTTTCTTTCTGATAATTTATTTGTGCTTTTTTTAAAAATCACAAGTTGGGTAATTAATCTCAAAATAAATAACGAAGCAATAATCACAATATTATATTTGAGCAACATCAGGGCTGCAAACAACATATAAAATAAAATGTTTGTTATAGCAAATGTGCCAAGCACAAATTTGTTTCTTTTTTTATAATACGGATAGGTTGTAAAATGTCTTCGCTTTTGTTTTATCCAATCAATAAAAGTAGTTTTAGGATAGGTAAGCATTTGTGCCCCTTTGTCAATCTCTATTTTGACATTACTTCTCTGAGCCACCTGATTGATAAATATATCATCATCCCCTGAGCTGATATGATAATGGGATGAAAAACCTTTATTATTAATAAAAAGTGACCTACGGTACGACAAATTTCTTCCTACTCCCATATAGGGCATTCCCGAAAGTGCAAGAGAAAAGTATTGCAATGCGGTATAAAATGTTTCAAACCTGATAAGATAATTAAGCACACCGGGTTCCTGAATATAGGGACTATAGCCTAATACAATCTGTGTTTTTTCGTTATCGTAATTGGATTGAATATGTTTGAGCCATTGATCAGATGTAGGAACACAATCGGCATCGGTAAGGACTAAAAACTCATTTTTGGCAGATCTGATACCAATAGCCAATGGAAATTTTTTTCCATAGAAAAAGTTGACATTTTTTTTAAAATCAACAACTTTCAAATGGGTATATTTTTCACAAAAATCTTTAAGTAAATAATGTGAATCATCATCAGAGGCATCATCTACTACAACAACCTCAAAGTCGGGATAATCCTGTTCTAAAATGGCCGGTAAATTTTTCTTTAAATTAAGGTATTCATTTTTAGCACAAATGATAACAGAAAGAGGTTTGTATCTGTTGTCCGATACACTTTTTTTGCGGTAAAATGCCAGACGGCCAAAAACAGCCCAATAATACAATAATTGTATAAAAAGTACAGCTGCAAAGAGTAAAAACAAATAAAAAACCGGATTTCCGGTAGAAAAATCAAATTCCAACATCGATTAAAAATTCAGCTTGCAAATTTATCTATTCTTTGTGAATATATTTTATCTTTGAAAAAAAATATGAAATGAATTTTGAAATAATAAGCAAAGACCTTGTCACAAAAGCAAGAGCAGGGAAAATTACAACAGACCATGGCATTATAGAAACGCCCATTTTTATGCCGGTGGGCACTGCAGGCAGTGTTAAGGCCATTCACACCAGAGATATAGCAGACGAAATTAAAGCACAAATCATATTGGGAAATACTTATCATCTCTTTCTCAGACCGGGTTTGGAGATACTTCAGAAAGCAGGAGGCTTGCATAAATTTAACGGATGGAAGCGTTCTATACTTACTGACAGTGGAGGCTATCAGGTTTATTCGCTGGCAGAAAACAGAAAAATAAAAGAAGAAGGCGTTTCATTTCGTTCGCACATTGATGGCTCAAAACATTTTATTTCGCCCGAAATAAGCATAGACATTCAAAGAACTATAGGTGCCGATATAATGATGGCATTTGACGAATGCACCCCTTACCCCTGTGCTTACGATTATGCCAAAAAGTCGATGGATATGACCCACCGCTGGCTCGAAAGATGTGTTAATAGAATTGCAGAAACAAAAGCATGCTATGATTACAATCAAAATCTTTTTGGCATCGTTCAGGGCAGTACATATAAAGATTTGCGAAAAGTTTCAGCCGAAAAAATTGCTTCTTTTGAGTGTCAGGGAAATGCCATTGGTGGCTTATCTGTTGGAGAACCTCACGAAATGATGTATGAAATGACAGAACTTGTCACCTCCATTCTTCCTGCCAATAAGCCCAGATACCTGATGGGTGTGGGCACACCCGCCAACATACTGGAATGTATTGCTTTGGGTGTTGACATGTTCGATTGTGTGATGCCTACACGCAATGCCCGCAACGGCATGTTATTCACCAAAGAAGGTGTTATCAATATTAAAAACAACAAATGGAAAGATGATTTCAGTCCGGTTGATGAAAATGCCCACACCTTTGTTGATGTTCAATACAGCCGAGCATACCTGAGACATTTGTTTATTTCGGGAGAGATTTTAGGTCCCATGATTGCCTCTATCCATAACCTTGGGTTTTATCTGTGGCTAGTAAAAGAAGCCCGTTTTCAAATTTCTGCCGGCACTTTCAAACAATGGAAAGATACAATGGTAATCAGCACTCAAAATCGATTGTAAAACTTTACCTTTATATTGAGATTTATTTGAAACCATGCACAAAGGACAAATTACTTTTCCTGACCCCGAAAAAGCTGATGATGAAGGCTTGTTGTGCTATGGTGGCAACTTACATCCCGAAACACTAATCAGTGCATACTGTCAGGGTATATTTCCGTGGTACGATGCTTCTAATCCTATACTGTGGTGGTCTCCTCCTTTGCGTATGATAATGAAACCCTCAGAATTAAAAGTAAGCAAAAGTCTGCAACATATTATTAACAAAAATATGTTCGAAATTCAATTTGACCACAATTTTGAAGAGGTAATCAGATTGTGTTCAAAAGTAAAAAGAAAGGGACAAAGAGGCACCTGGATTACTAAAGAAATGAAAGAAGCTTATATTAATCTTCATCATCTCGGTTATGCCCACTCTGTAGAAGCCTATCAAGGAGAGACATTAGTTGGTGGATTGTATGGGGTATCGCTGGGAAAAGCTTTCTTTGGTGAATCTATGTTTCATTTGATCAGCAATGCGTCAAAAGTTGCATTCTATCACCTTGTACAGCGGCTGACAGAATGGGATTTTCAATTAATAGACGCACAGCAAAACACAAAACATTTAAGCAGTTTGGGTGCTTATGAAATTGAAAGAAAAAATTTCTTAATTTTGCTGCAAAATGCATTGAAGTTTGAAACAAAATGTGGAAAGTGGATTGGAGAAAGTGACTAAAGTGAGCTAAAGTGAACTAAAATAAACTTAGATTTGATTGACTTTTTGAAATGAATTATTTTGTTTACATATTATTCCGAATTGCAGTATTCATCATTTATCTGCTGCCGTTTAAGTTATTATATGTACTATCCGATATTTTCGCATTTTTTCTGAATAAAGTATTCAAATACAGAAAAAAAATAGTTTACAAAAACATCAGATTGTGTTTCCCCGAAAAAAGTGATGCTGAAATAAAAAAAATAGCCGACGACTTTTATATTAACCTTTCAGACGTCATTGTAGAAGCCATCAAAGGGTTCTCAATGACAGAAGCTGAGTTGCATAAAAGATATAATTTTCTAAACAGAGAAATACTGAATGGATATTATGAGAGAGGAATCAGTGCGATCTGTGTCAGTGCACATTTTAATAATTGGGAATGGGGTGTACTGATTATGGGCAAACAATTCAACCATAAAACTTTTGGTGTTTACAAGCACTTATCCAATCAGTTCATTGATGTTTATATTGAAAAAAAACGCAGAAAACTGGACATGAATCTCTTGGTGATGGAAGAAACGGTAAAGGGTATGCGGGTTAAATATGAGCGACCAGCCTGTTTTATACTTATTGCAGACCAGTCACCCTCCAATCATAAAAAAGCCCTCTGGGTTGATTTTTTCAACATTAAAACAGCCTGCGCTCCCGGTGTTGAATTGGCCTCAAAAATATTTTCCTATCCTGTCATTTACATTATTTCTCACAGGCTAAAAAGGGGGTTTTATGAAGTAGAAGGCATTCTACTGTCTGATGATCCCTCAAAAATGGGCAAGGGAGAGATAACTCAAAAGTACATGAGCCTTCTTGAAAAAAGCATTAAAGAAGAGCCTTCCCGCTGGTTATGGTCGCACAAACGCTGGAAACATAAATTTGAAGATGTTCACGAATAATTTTTAATCAGTAATTTTTCACCCTTTATCTTAACACCTATTTAAAACAACCTTTCTTTTCTCTTTCTTCACAGGCAGCAAGCTGCTTTGTTTAAAAATATATCAGAAATAACTTGACTTTTGGGTTCAAATTTTGTATTTTTGGTAGGTTTTAAATATGTCAAATTCTATATATATAATTGCATGGTTTTTGATAAAGTTTTTTAAACTTAAAAATAATTATTATGAAAAATATTATACTCCTCATATCGTTTATCTTACTTACCATTTCAATTTTTGCACAAAGTTTTAAAATTCTTGATGAATCTAAACAAGATATCACCAACGGAGCAGTCACGCTTTCCGATAATGTTGACAGCCTGATGAAAGGTCAGATATATATTGTAAATAACACTTTAATTGCCACACCCTTTAAGGTTAAGAAAATTGAAACTAATGTGTTAAGCAATTCAGTAAATACATTTTGTTTCGGTGGTCAGTGTTATCCGCCTTATGTTATGGAAACACCTACATCAATGATGCTACAACCGGGAGATACCACTGAGCCCAATGATTATTATGCAGATTACACAGGGAGTGCAGCAGGCTCTTCAATTATAACCTACGTTGTTTATAATGCCAACAATGTGAATGATTCTGTTTATGTGACAATTACTTATAATACAACGCCTGCCGGTATTTCAAAAGTTGATTTTTCAAAAGTTGATTTTTCAAACCCCTACCCTAATCCGGTTTCATCACTGACCAGAATGAACTATAACATTCCTGCCAACTTCAGTAAAGCCACATTAATATTGCGCAATTTGATTGGCACAAGTGTTAAAGAATTTGTAATCGAAGACCCACAAGGGAAATTGGTCATGGACTTATCAGATTTAAAAGAAGGCATTTATTTCTACTCTCTCATTATTGATGACAATGTGATATTGACAAGAAAGTTAATTAAAAATTAATTGAGACGTCTTTAACCTTTCTTTATAATTCTTTCAATATTTCATCAGCAGATGGATCTATTAAAATTGTACCTTTAACATCTACAAGAGGAAAAGTTATATCTGTTACACCAATTGAATGTGCTTTAGCCCACATTTCTCCGTAATTAACAGAATCTGGCTCCTGATTTGAACTTTTCCAAATTTCTTTAAAAATATATTTTACATTATTTTCGTCGTACTCTGTTAGTCTTCGTTGAGTATTGCTACAAGCCCATTGTGAGCTATAAACCAGAACATCATTAGGATTATTATTGCTTTTATCTTTTTTACAACTTATTAAGGTAATCGAAAATAATACTAAGATCAAAAAAAATGATTTCATTGTACTATTTTATTTAATTTATAATTCTTGTAAAATTACGGCTTAAAAGATTAAAACATTATGTGCTTTTCTTTGTCTTTCAGTTGTCTCTTGTTTTTTCAAATCATAAGTCAACTTATCAGCTGAATCGACATATCCTAAGGCCATCACAGTAAAGACCTCGTATTCTTCAGAAATATTAAAACTCTCTTTGATTTTAGCTTTATCAAAGCCGGCCATCTGGTGCACATAAACATCATGTGATAAAGCTTGCATTGTCAGATAAGATACAGACTGACCCGTATCGTAAGCCACATAATTATTGGGTTTGTCATTACGGGTAAAAGTAGTTCGGCCACAACTCACCATTAAAACTGGTGCATTTTTAGCCCAATTCTGATTAAACTCAACAAGGGATTCTAATATTTTAGAATAATTTCCATCTTCATTTTTAACACCTAAAATAAAGCGCCAGGGTTGTTCATTGAATGCAGAAGGCGACCATCGGGCAGCTTCAAGAAGGGTGTGTAAAATTTCGTCATCAATGGGTTTATCGGCAAAAGAGCGTGGACTCCATCTGTCTTTGATAATATCGAGAAGAGGATAGTCGGTTTTGGCAATTTTGATGATGCTTTTCATCAAATATATCTTTTTATTAATCTCAGTTTGTGGGTGTATTTATTTTCTTCGTAATTGTAAATTCCATAATGATCAATTACATCAATGCGCACTGAACCGGACGCATGCATGATTTTATTTTTTCCGATAATCAATCCAGTGTGAGTAATCAGCCCTTCATTATTATCAAAAAAGACCACATCGCCCGGAAGTGTATCTGAAATGAAGTTAACTGTTTCTCCTATTTGAGCTTGCTCCTGGGCATCTCTTTTAAGGAAAATGCCATTAACTTTAAATATCATCTGAATAAAGCCTGAGCAATCAATACCAAAGGGTGAACGTCCGCCCCACAAATATGGAGCATTAAGATAGATCTGAGCAGCTTCAATAATGTTTTGAGCTTTAGGTTTTTCGAGAGCTAACACCTCTCCATCAAAAGTATATTTTGTCTCATCAATAAAAAATAATTTATTTTCTAAGTGAGGAATAGAGCTGCCAAAGACTATAGGAATAAACCTGTTGAGCTGGTGATTAAATACTAATTGTACAAGTTCGTTTGAATATGATTGTTTTTGAGAAGATAATTTTTCAAAACCCATTTCAGAAACGAGCAAAACCTGTTTTTTATCAACCCACCCCAGATAATCATCATGGAGTGATTTTACAAACCACCAGTCACCATTGATCTCCATCAACTGAAAAAGCTCACCGAACAAAAGTTGAGATACCATTTCCGATTTGCTTGTCGGCTCGGCTCTCAGAGGTGTAATTGCAATATGGCAAATTCCAAAACTACTCATAAAAATATTTTATGGTACTAAATTAATATAAAAATCAATACAAATATACAATGAAATAAAATAGTATGAGGAAAGTGAGCTAAAGTGCACTTCGGCTCCACTTTGTTTCGCTCAGTGACCACCTAAAGTGCACTTCGGCTCCACTTTGTTTCGCTCAGTGACCACCTAAAGTGCACTTCGGCTCCACTTTGTTTCGCTCAGTGACCACCTAAAGTGAGCTAAAGTTCATAAAGTGTACTAAAGTGGGCTAAAGATTATTTTAATTTATTTTAAGAACTTAAAATTTTCTTATCTTTACAAAATCTAAATAAAGAAAATCATTTTGACATGACAATCAGTAAAGAAATAATTATAAATGCATTACGTGCAGTTATAGAACCTGATTTAAAGAAAGATCTGGTAACACTCAACATGATTGATAATTTAGAAATCAAAGGACAAGTGATATCATTTACGATTGTGCTAACCACACCTGCCTGTCCGCTGAAAGAAAGCATGAAAAATGCCTGTAAAGAGGTGATACGAAAAATTACAGGCGATGTCTATCAAATTGAGATAAATTTTTCATCGAGGGTACTGCCACGAAAAACAATCAGCAGTTTCAACATGCCGGGTGTAAAGAATATTATAGCAGTAGCATCAGGTAAAGGAGGCGTTGGAAAATCAACAGTGGCGGTTAATCTGGCTGTTTCGCTGGCCAAAAAGGGAGCTAAAGTAGCATTGACAGATGCTGACATATATGGTCCTTCTATTCCTATCATGTTTGGAGTAGAAAATGAAAAACCATTAACCAGGGAAGTTGATGGAAAAATAATGATAGTCCCCATTGAAAAATACGGTGTTAAAATTTCATCCATCGGTTTTTTGGTTGACAGCTCAAAAGCACTGATATGGCGTGGACCTATGGCATCAAATGCCTTAAGTCAATTACTTACTGAAACGGATTGGGGCGAAGTGGATTATATGGTACTAGATTTACCACCGGGCACCGGAGATATTCAGTTGACACTGGTACAAAGTTTTTCAATAGCGGGTGTTGTCATTGTAAGTACGCCACAGGAAATTGCCCTTGCAGATGCCCGAAAAGCCATTGCTATGTTTCAGCAGGATAAAATAAGTGTTCCTATCCTGGGAATCGTAGAAAACATGTCGTATTTTGTCCCTGATGATGATAAAAATAAAAAATATTATATTTTTGGCAAAGGTGGCTGTCAGCGGTTGAGCGAACAATACAACATTCCTTTTCTGGGAGGTATTCCATTGGTTGAGAATCTATGTACCAAAGCTGATGAAGGCATTCCAAGTGTATTGATATCTGAATTAACAGCAAATATTTTTTCGGATGTTTCAGAAAAAGCAGCCCAACAAATTTCTTTAAACAATTTTAAACATTAATAATTAATATTATATCAGATGGCAACAGAAAAATCAATTTTAATAAAACAGGTAGAAAGTGTTATTGATCAGATCAGACCTTACCTCGAAGCAGACGGAGGCAACATCAAATTTGTTGAACTTACAGATGATAATGTCGTCAATGTAGAACTTTTAGGCGCTTGCAGAGGTTGTCCGATGAGCATGATGACCCTTAAATCGGGTGTTGAAAATGCTGTTAAAAAAGCCATACCGGAAATTAAATCGGTAGAAGCCATTAACATCAATTACTAAAAAGCATTTTAATTAGTTCTGCTCCTGTTTTAAAAAGGTCAAAGAGGTCCTTTTCATTTTGTTAAAATAACAGCATATATGTTTATATTTTTCAAACATTGAAAAGATGAAAAAGCTCTTGATATTCATTTTTTTTGCATGTATTATTTTCATGTATTCAGTGCCTTTAAACGCACAATTTTATAATTTTGGCCAGGACCCGTCCTCTATCAGATGGTCTCACATAGAATCAAAAAATTTCGATTTTATTTTCCCAAGAAGTGATTCATTATTAGCTCAAAAATCAATTAATGACTTTGAAAAATCTTTTATTAAAGTCAGTTCGGGTTTGCATGTTTTCCCTTCAAAAACCCCAGTTGTTCTGCACACCAGATCTATAATATCAAATGCTTTTGTAGTGTGGGCACCCAGAAGGGCAGAATTATTTCCGAATTTTACCCAGAGCACGCTTGCAATGGACAACATGGAGCAGCTTGCCATACATGAATTCCGGCATGTAGTACAAATGAGTAAGATACATCAAGGCTTTGGCAAAGCATTGTATTTTGTTCTTGGTGAGCAATCGGTGGGAGCACTCACAGGTTTGTTTATACCGCAGTGGTTTCTGGAAGGTGATGCTGTTTGCACCGAAACAGCCTTATCACATTCGGGTAGAGGACGTTCACCAGCTTTTACCAACAAAATAAAAGCCCAACTTCTTGAAAAAGGCAAATATTCTTACGACAAGACTGTTTATGGCTCATTTAAAGACTTTGTACCTGATCATTATGAGTTAGGCTATCTGATTACATCACAGGCACGAAAAGACTATGGTAAAGAAATCTGGTCTGATGTATTGAATAATGTGGCCCGAAAACCTTACACTATCTTTCCCTTTTCGATGGGCATCAAAAAAGCTAGTGGACTGATCAAAAGCAAGCTTTATAAAGCTGTTATGGATACGCTCCAAAAAAACTGGATGTTTACAAATACCCTGATTAATTCAACCTATTTTTCACCGCTCAGTAAAAAAAATGCCTTTTACACAAATTATGAAACGCCCTTTTCAGTAAATGATTCATTGACTATTGCATTTAAAAAAAATATGAATGAAGATGATGCGATTGTCAGCATAGATAAAAACGGACATGAAAAAAATATTTTAAAAACAGGGTTTATCATCCCTTCTACTGTGAACTACGCCAATAATACAATCAGCTTTATTGAATATAAAAACGATGTGCGCTGGCAAAACAGGAGTTATTCTAATATTGTAACGTTTAATCCTATTACAAAGAAGGTCAATAGACTGACACACAAGGCAAGATATCAGACATCTGTTCTCAATGCCGATGGAAGCAAAATAGCTGCTGTATATAACACGCCTGAGAACATTACGGGCATGCACATTATAGATGCACATAGCGGAGAAATAATTACAAAAATCAACAATGAAAACAATTTTTACATTATTGATCCTTCCTGGTCTAAAGATGGCGTTTTTATTACATGTGTTCTTCAAAATGAAACCGGAAAAGCGCTGGGAATCATCGATATTAATAAAAATCAAATAACCAATGTGACTGATTTTACAAATTTTGAACTGAACTATCCCTTTTATTATAAGCAACACATTTTGTACACATCTAATTATAATGGCATTGATAATATCTATGCGCTCGATACGAACAGCAAGAGGATTTCTCAACTAACTTCTTCATTATATGGTGCCAGCAAAGGGAGAGCAGATTTCTCAGAAAAAAATCTTTTGTATCTCAATCTTGCATCGGGGGGTAATGAAATAGTATGTACCCCTTTCGACAGTTTGTTGTGGCAACCCATAAATCAGATTAAATCATATCAAAACACTTTGTATAATGATATTTCTTTACAGGAAAACGGTATTATTGATTTCTACAGTCAAGCTGACAGTACTTATTTAATAAAGCCTTATAGAAAGTATAGAAATCTTTTTAATATTCACAGCTGGGCACCTTTATACCTAAATGTTGATCAGACAACCATTAATCCAGGACTGATGTTGCTCTCACAAAACTTATTAAGTACAGCAACATCTTCATTAGGTTATAAATATGATCCTGTTGAAAAAGCAGGGAAGTATGTTGTGGGTTTCGAGTATTCGGGATTTTTTCCAATACTTTCGACCAATATTGAATATGGCACAAGAAAATACAGCATCAGCAACAGTGAAAATAAAATAATAAGCAAGGAAACAAAAATAGACAATGGGATAAGTATTCCAATTACTATATCGAGAGGCCGGTATGTAAGGCAATTTCAGTTAAGTGCTTCAAATGATTTTATTATTATTGACCCATTGGAAGACTCTATCAGCAATGCAAAACTTCACACTTTAGATTATGGCTTATATTTTTACAATTATATTAAATCAAACAAAAGAGATATTTATCCCCGATGGGCACAGTCGGCAAGTTTGAAATATGCACACTCCCCCTTATCGTATGATAATGTAGGAAGAATTGCAGGCGCCAATTTAAATATGTTTTTTCCGGGATTGTTTAAGCACCACAGTTTCTTTGTTTCTTCTTCATATCAGCAGCGAGATGCAGGCAAATATACATTTAATTACATATATCCACTTCCAAAAGGCTTTAACGACTTAAAAGAGGATTTTAAGAGCATTTTAAGAATCAGCTCAAACTATGCCCTGCCCCTACTCTATCCCGATTTTTCAGTAAGTTCGCTTATTTATATTAAAAGACTGAGGACATTGTTATTCTACGACTATGGCATCACGTATAATAAAAATCAAATGCTGCGTTCTTATGGTTTTGATTTGCTGGCAGATGTTCATCTTTTGAGGTTTATTGCACCTATAGAACTCGGCATAAGATATATTTACAGGCAAAATGACAAGAAAATGATTTTTGAACCATTGTTTTCGGTGAAGTTTGAAGGGATATAAGAAGTGAGCTAAAGTGAGCTAAAGTGAGCTAAAGTGAACTAAAGTACTTGAGGGTTGTAAAGTTTTGTGGTTTTATTAATTTTGTAAAAAATATTAAAAAGTATGTTTATAATTAAAATTTTAGTTTCCAGTTTTGCAGTAGTTATAGCTCAATATTTACTTCCGGGGGTGAGTATTGATGGCTTTACGACCGCTATAGTTGTTGCATTTGTAATGGCAGTATTAAATGCATTTTTAAAGCCCATTATTATACTTCTTACAATACCGATAACTATTTTCACATTTGGTTTATTTCTCGTAGTTATTAATGCTTTTATTGTAATGATTACTGCTCACTTTGTATCAGGTTTTCATGTTGAAAACTTTTGGTCTGCCTTACTTTTTAGTGTGATTTTATCAGTGGTCACCTATTTATTGGAGGGTCCTAATAAACAAGTGAGAAATAATAGAAATTAATTTATAAAAAAACGGATAAGTTTACATTAGTTAATAATTTTTTTTTAATTTAGTCAAAAAAAATAATTCACATAGGAGGCAAACAAAATGGCTAATTTAACAACGCGTTATTTGGGATTAACTTTAAAAAATCCTTTAATTGTTGGCAGTTCGGGCTTAACAAACAGTATTGAAAATATATGTAAGATTGAGGAAAACGGTGCAGGTGCTGTTGTCCTTAAATCAATATTTGAGGAACAAATCAGACAAGAAACAAGCAGCTATATAGATAGTGGCAACTCCTCTTTATCTGCCATGGAAAAAGGGTTTCAGGATGTATTAAAGAGCCGCAGCTACGATTATTCGGAAGCTTTTGAATACATGACAAATTTTGCCAAAGAGCACACTTTGAACGAATATTTGAAGTTTATTGCTGATGTAAAAAAGGCAGTTAAAATTCCGGTCATTGCAAGTGTTAACTGTGTATTTACTTACGATTGGTATTCATTTGCCAAACGCATGCAAGATGCAGGTGCTGATGCCATTGAACTGAATATTTATGTTTTGCCCTCTGATCCTAAGAAAACGGGAGCGCAAAATGAAGAAGTTTATTTGAATGTCATCAATGCTGTTAAAAAATATGTAACCATTCCGGTTTCAATCAAAATGAGTTATTACTTTTCGGGTCTCAGCAATAAGCTGGTTGAACTTTCAAAAAGTGGCATTGAAGGAATGGTTTTATTTAACAGACCCTACACACCCGATATTGACATAAACACATTTGAAATCACCTCAGGCAATACCCACAGTACCGCTGCCGAATATGCACACACATTGCGCTGGATTGCCATACTTGCTGGTCGTGTAAGTTGCGACATTTCTGCAGCTACAGGGGTTCATGATGCTGAATCATTTATAAAGCAATTGTTGGCAGGAGCAAATACTGTTCAGGTTGCATCTGTTCTTTACAAAGAAGGCTTTGGCCAAATAGGTAAGATGCTCTCAGGACTTGAAAACTGGATGGACAGGCACAACTTTAAAAATATTGAAGATTTCCGTGGTAAAATGTCGCAGGTTAAATTAGAGAATCCTGCTGATTACGAAAGAGTACAATTTATGAAACTTTATTCAAAAATTGAATAACACCCCCTATTAAACAAAAAAGGCTGTCTTAATATTAAGCAGCCTTTTTTTTATTTCATTACCAATAATACTAGTATTCGCCAGGTAGTTCTTTGAGTTGTTTGAGAGTGAATACAGGGCCATCTTTGCAGACAAACACTTTGCCCACATTGCAGCGGCCACATTTTCCAAAACCGCATTTCATACGGTTTTCGAGAGTAGTGAAAATATTTTCATCAGCAAAACCAAGTTTTTCGAGTACCGGCATGGTAAACTTAATCATGATGGGAGGACCGCATACAATAGCAATGGTGTTTTCGCTTGAAGTCACTTCTTGACTAAGTACTGTAGGAACAAAGCCAATTTTACCTTTCCAGTCGGGAGTTTCGCCACCCGGGTCAACAGTAGTGATGAGTTTAACATCAGGACGGTGGTCCCATTCGCGCAGTTCTTCTTTATAAACAAGGTCTGCAACAGTTTTTGCACCATATACAATGGTCACATTTTTATAGTTTTCGCGTAAATCGAGGCAGTTCCAGATGACGCTGCGCATTGGTGGAAGGGCTATACCACCGGCGATAAACAAAAGATTTTTTCCTTTCCATTCTTCAATGGGGAAAATATTGCCATAAGGGCCGCGGAAACCAATAATGTCGCCAACGTCTCTTCTGTACAAAGCAGAGGTCACTTTACCGGCCTGGCGGAAAGTGCATTCAATATATCCTTTTTGAGTGGGAGAAGAAGCAATACAGAAGGTTGATTCCCCCTCACCCATTACAGAATATTCTCCAAACTGGCCTGTTCTGTAAGAGAAGTTTTTTTCATCTTCTTCGTTAACAAATTTCAATCTGAATGTTTTTACAAAAGGCGCTTCTTCAGATATTCTCTCGATGCGCATCAAATAAGGTTTGTAAATATTTTCCTGGCTCATTTTGCAACCTCCTTTGCTAAGTTAATCAAATGTTCTTTCAAATTCATATCGGCAGGACAACTGCGTGAACAACGGCCACAGCCTACACATCCCACAACCTGCTGGCGTTCGGGCATATATGCAAACTTGTGCATCACACGCTGACGCCAACGTTGACTTTGTACTTCACGTGGGTTATGACCGGAAGTATGAATAGTAAATAATCCGAAACCACACGAATCCCAACTGCGTTTGCGATGTCCTTCGCTCCCGTTGTTAATATCCTGAATATCGAAGCATGCACATGTAGGGCACACATAAGCACATGCACCACAACTGATGCAACGCAATGATTGTTTAACCCACAATGGATGGTCGAATGCTCCGGAAATATTATCGAGTATGGCTTTAAGTTCAAATTGCACAGGCACATCTGCTAAATATTTATTTTTATCAACTTCAGGAGCTGCCTCGAATAAATCTGCATACTTGGCTGCAAGATCCTGACCTTTTTCGGTAATTATTTCAGCCAAATAGTTGCCATTGTCAATTTTAGTAAGCAATATGTCGCTTCCCCTTGTTGAACCCGGATTTCCATTGACAGAAGTACAAAAGCATTTATCATCAGCCTTACTGCAACTGAATCCTATTATTGTTGTCTTTTTCAGTTTTTGAACAAAGAAGTGATCATTAAGATTATCCCATGTAAAAATAGCATTGAGTGCTTCAAAAGCAGCTGCATCACAGGGACGTGCACCCAGAAGTACCACTTCGGGCAGTGACTGAGTATCTTTTTCAGTGATTGCCACATTACTTTTAGAAATCTGAAAATCGAACAGTGTTTCAACCTTTGGGAAAGCAACTGCTTTAGCCGATTGAACTGTAACGATATAATCTTCGGTCATTTCCTGCAAAGAAGCTATTTCAGAAAAATCTACAATGTCATTTTTCTTTACAGGAGCAAATACTTGCTTTCCTTCTTCTTTTAGTTTCAAAATCAGCTTCTCGAGAGAAGATTGTTTGAGTAATTTATTTTCAATATTCATAATCTATCGAATAAAGTTTTCTTTATCATCAATTTTGTATGAAGACAGTACAGAATCCATGTTTGCCAATGTACCAGAGACAACATCAAATTGTTCTTTAACGGTCATCACTGTTTTGTATGTAAGCAGATTGACAGGTATATTAAGAGGGCAAGCACGGCCACATTCGCCACAGTTTACACATCTACCGGTAAGATGCATGGCTCTCATAAAATGCCATTCGAGGTTGCCCATTGGTGTGGCTTCAACTGTGATCCATTGTGGATTGTTGCACTCCACCTGACAACGTGTGCAATAGCACATCGGACAAGCTGCGCGGCAGGCATAGCATTTAATACATCTTGAAAGCTCATTGGTCCAGAAAGTCCATCTTTCCTGAACTGTCATGGCATCTAACTTTGCAATAATTTCTTTTTCCTTTGCAGGAAGATCTAAATCGCAAGCAGCCACATAACTTTCGATGTCTTTAAATCCATTGCACTCAACGAGTTCACCTTTAGGGTTAACACCAAGCACGACGACATTTTCTTCTTTAATCTGACACTCCGATGCTATTTGCAGAATGGTACGCATAACAGGCAATGGGGCAATGATACCCAGTTTACCCATGTGCTTCACTTCGTGTTTCATCAGGTAAAATGCCAGATTCTGCACACAACGTTCGTCGTAAATAAGTTGGTCAACTTCATCAGCAGTGCTGATAAAAATGGTTCTTACACTTTTGTCAGATCCTTCACCATAACCAATAATCAGATTTACTGACTGGTTTTCGAGAAGTTCTTTTGCTTTCTTTTTTACACTATCCATGAATGTGTAATTATATATTAATATTAAATAATTGCGTCTTTATGTTCAACCTTTGCAAGATCGATATAATTGTTATAAGGACCAAGATTGCGGACTTCTTCTGTAAAAGTATTCACCACTTCAGCCCATTTAGCACCTTCGGCAGCAGAAACCCACGAAAACCTGATACGATTAACATCAATGCCCACGAAACCTGCCAGCTCATTAAAAGCCATCCAGCGTCTGCGTGCATGAAAATTACCGGAGGTATAGTGACAATCGTTTGGATGACAACCTGAAACAATAATTCCATCGGCTCCGTTGGCAAAAGATTTCATAACCAACATGAAATCAATACGGCCTGTACAGGGAAAACGGATTATTCTTACATTGGGTGCATATTTAATACGGCTGGTACCAGTAAGGTCGGCACCTGCATAAGTGCACCAGTTACATACAAAAGCTACAATCTTAGGTTCAAAATCTGCCATTTTATTAATTTTTAAACATTTAATAAAGCTACTACTTCAGCCAGCATCTGGTTATTGGTATAACCATGAATTTCTATGGATTTAGAACGGCACAGTGCCACACATGTTCCACATCCCTGACACAAGCCGGGGTTAACAAATGCTACTTCTTTAATTACATTGCCACTGCGGTCTTTAATCTGTTCACGCTCAATAGCCTGATAAGGACAAACCGGCTGACACATAAAACACCCCACACATGTAGAAAACAAAGGAGGTGAAGTTCTGTGTACTTCAGCAATGATTGGTTCGCGGGTGAGTTCATCGTTAGAGAACAAACAAGCTACTTTACCTGCGGTACCTGAAGCCATAGCAACTGATTCTGGTATGTCTTTAGGTGCGTGACAAGCGCCTGCAAGGAAAATACCGGCAGTGTTTGTCTCAACAGGTTTAAGTTTGGGATGTGCTTCGGAGAAGAATTTGTACTGATCGTAAGAAATGTGAAGCTTCTGAGCCAGCTCTTCAGCGCCTTTACCGGCTACACCGGCAGTGGCAAGAACCACCATATCGGCTTCAATTTCAACCGGCATAGCATTTAATAAGGTATCAACACCCGAAACTATCAATTTGCCATTTTTCTCATATACTTTAGAAACACGACCACGTATATAATGAGCGCCATCTTCAGCAATAGCCCTTCTGGAAAACTCTTCATAATTTTTACCGGCAGTACGTATGTCCATATAGAATACATAGGCATCGCCATCATGTACTTTATGTTTGTAAAGCATGGTATGTTTGGCAGTGTACATGCAACATATCTTGGAGCAATATTCAATGCCCTTGGCGGGGTCGCGCGAACCGGCACATTTGATAAAGACAATTTTCTTAGGTACCTGACCGTCAGAAGGACGTTTTATTTCACCCTGTGTGGGACCTGAAGCAGATGCCAGGCGTTCGAACTGCATTCCTGTGATAACATCTTTATATTTGCCATAACCATATTCGGGGAAGAAATCTGTATCGAGAATCTGGAAACCTGTAGCCACTACGATTGCTCCTACTTCCACTTCTATAATTTCATCCTGTTGGTCAAAACGAATAGCACCTGTGGGACATACTTTTTCACACACGCGACATTTGCCCTTTATATAGTAAGTACAATTATTCTTATCAATAACAGGTTTATTGGGAACAGCCTGAGGGAATGGGACATAGATAGCTGTTCTGAAGCCTAATTTTTCTTCAAATTCACTGGGGATTTTCTTTACAGGGCATTTGGTGCAGCACAAACCGCAACCGGTGCACAATTTTTCATCTAAGCTTTTGGCTTTCAGACGTATTTTAGCTTTAAAGTTTCCAATAAAACCATCGAGAGATTCTAATTCGGCATAGGTATAAAGCGTGATATTGGGATTCTGAGCCACTTCAACCATACGAGGAGTAAGAATGCACTGAGAGCAGTCGAGCGTTGGAAAAGTTTCAGACAACTGCGACATGTGTCCGCCAATAGAAGGATCTTTTTCAATCATTATTACCTTGTTGCCAGCATTGGCAATATCGAGAGCAGCCTGAATACCGGCCACACCGCCACCAATGACAAGTGCTGTTTTAGTCACAGGAACACGTATAGGAAACAGAGGGGTATTGCGTTTTACTTTTTCGACAAGGGTGCGAATAATATCTATTGCTTTGTTGGTGGTAGCCTCAGTTTTATCGTGTACCCACGAGCAATGCTCACGCAAGTTGGCCATCTCACATAAATAGGGATTTAATCCTGCTTCGGCTGTAGCACGACGAAAAGTCGGCTCGTGCATACGTGGTGAGCAAGCAGCCACCACAACACCATCGAGTTTATGTTCTTTGATAGCTTCTTTAACAAGAGTTTGTCCGGGATCGGAACACATATACTTGTAACTGATGCTGTAAGCTACACCGGGGAATTGCGATGCGACTTCGGCAACTTTTTCACAATCGACTGTTGCAGATATGTTACTTCCGCAATGACAAACAAATACGCCAATTCGTGCCATATATTATTTCTCCTCCATTTGTGTTTTTACTTCTTTTTCGGGTAATTCAACAGGAACGAAATGCCTGTGTAAACCCAGTACTTCCTCATCAATACCTAAAGCCAGGCCAATAGCCTGAGTAATATAAATGACCGGAATTTCAAAATTAGTTCCTATTACTTTATTTATATCGGGTCTGCGCATGTCGAGGTTTGAATGACACATTGGGCAGGCTACAATAATTGCTTCTGCGCCACGATCCACAGCATCTTTAATAATGTTACCCGATAATTTACCTACAACATCTGTTCTGGCCACCGACATACCGGCACCACAACATTCTACTTTGAAAGCCCAATCAATAGCATCTGCACCTAAAAGCTTCATGGCTTCATCCATTGTCTGAGGATCTTCAGGCCTGTCGAATTTAAGAATGCCATGAGGTCTTACCAACAGGCATCCATAATAGCAAGCTACCTTATAATCAAAAGGTTTTACAATTTTTGCCGGAAGTTGTTCCAAAATAAATTGTTGCAAAAATTGAATGACATTCAAAATCTTCACTGTGCCTTTGTAAGGCATTTCGATAATGTCAACCACTTTCTTTTTTAAAGCTGCATCTTCATTCAATTCGTGTTGAACAATAGTGAGTCTGCTGTAGCAAGCAGCGCATGGAACAACAAGAACTTCCATACCGGCTTGTTCGGCCAATGCAAGGTTTCGTGCAGGAAGTGACAGTGAGAGTTCATGGCTCAAATTATGAGCAGCCGTAGCACCACAGCAATTCCAATCGGGAATTTCTTCCAGATGTATATCAAATGCTTTAGCCATTGCAACAACCGATTCTTTGTATTCGCGCGAACCACCTTTGAGCGAGCAACCAGGATATAAACCAATTTTCATAAAGGCTTCTCCTTATTTTTTATTTATTGTTTTATTAAATATACTTTTCATTTTTGCAGTGTCCTTAATAAATTCAGGAATGAAATGAAGTTTGCCTCTTGCTATCATTTTAGGTGCAAGAGCGACATCCTGAAACATATTAAAAGTACGCATTTTATAATCAGCTATCAATCCTAATTCTGACAAACGGCCTGTATAGTTAATAGAATCTAAAAAGGCTCTGTGAAACTTAACAATATTTTTGGCTTTGGGATTGACTTTATTTTCTTTCAACGATTTCTGACGCAAATAATCCATCACCTTGGGAATATCAATTTCCATAGGACAACGGCCATAACACATCTCACACGACACACACATCCAGATTGCATAAGAACGCAATAATTTATCCTCTAATTTGGGATCCTGTGTCTGTAACATGCGCATGACAACACTTGGAGGGAAATCCATCTCACTGTTTACCGGACAACCGGCTGAACATTTACCACACTGGTAACATTTGGCAACAGATACATGCACATCATGATTGACATCATTTGCCACTGAATCTTTTTTATATATGCTGAAACCTGACATAAATTTTATTTTAAACTTTTAAAAAGTAAATAAAAATAACCACTAATAATTTAATAAAATTTTAATGATGTGCCAAAGGTAAAAAAAGAATTGAATTGCAAAAAAGAAATAAAAATATTTTTTTTTAAAATTAATTTAACAAATTTTTAACAGAAATAATTTATTTGGTCGTTAGCATAAAGCATTAATTTGAGAGCTTATATTTAAAATATTTTTTTTATAATATGGATGAAAATCAGGGTATTTTAATCGGAATTTGTTTTTTTTATTTAAAAAATATGGAATTTTTAAATGTTTTTCATCCTTCAATTCGTATTATTTAATTTTATACTTTTATTTTTATATAATTCTCAAAAATCGATTATCATGAAAACAAAAATTATCATTTTATTTTCTTTGTTAAGTTTGATAGTATTGGCAGGCATTAACAACAGCTATTTCACATTATCCACATCAAGTTTGAGTTCTATTCCAGGTAAACCGGACAATGATTATAAGATTGAATGGAAAAAAATTGACTCACTTCTCAACAAAGGATTGACACAAAGTGCTCTTAAAGAAGTGGATGCTTTGTATAAGAAAGTAAAAGCTGAAGGCAATAACCCTCAAATTGTAAAAACAATCATTTACAAATCGAAAATGATTGATTTAAAAGAAGAAGACAGTTACATGAAAATATTTAAAGATATTGATGCTGAGATAGCCACCTCACAGGCCCCTTTAAAAAACATTTTACATTCAGTACAGGCAGAATTATTCTGGCGCTACTATTCTACCAACAGGTATCAGTTTATGAATCGCACCACTACCGTTGATTTTAAAAATGATGATATTGCCACATGGGATTTAAAAACACTCGTAACTAAAATAGCTGACCATTATCTGAAGTCACTTGAAAACAACAACATTTTAAAATCCTGTAAAATCGAGGATTACAAATCAATTTTGACTATTGAAAAGAAGTCGGAACTTTATCGCCCCACCTTGTACGATTTTCTGGCTCACAGAGCTATTGACTATTTTTCAAATGATGAGCCAGCTGTCTCACGCCCTTTGGATGCATTTAAAATTGACAATCCCAATTATTTTTCTTTGCCCGAAGATTTTTTAAAAATGAATTTTTCCACCACCGACAGTCTTTCATTTAAATATTATGCCCTTAAAATAATGCAGGATGTTGTAAAGTTTCATATTACTGATTATGACTTCAAACCCCTTATAGATGTAGAATTAAAACGCCTCAGTTTTATAAAAAACAATGCTGAATTTGAAGATAAAGACACCCTCTATTATAAAGCTTTGGTAAACCTGGAATCTAAATACAAGAGTAGTCCCGCAGTGGCAGATGTTTCATATCTGATTGCCAATCAATATTATACAAGAGGCCAATTGTATAAACCTTTGCAATCGGATGATTATAAATGGGACATTAAAAGGGCATTGGAAAAGTGCAATGAAGTCATTGAATCTTTTCCAGGAACAGATGGTGCTAACAATTGTCAAAACATGATAGAACGTATTAAAAGCAGCAAAATCAACATGACTTTTGAAGAATTTATGCCTTCCAACAAGCCATTTCTTGGCAGTGTTTCTTACGCCAATATTGACAAATTGCATGTAAGAATTATTCCATCAGACTTCAAAAAAATAAATGAGGGATATAATTATAAGTCAACAGAGGAAATGTTGAATACTTATATCAATATGAAGTTTGAAAAAGCCATGAGCTTCGATTTGATTAATGATAAAGATTATCAGTTACACACAACAGAGGTAGCTCTTCCAGAACTAAAAAACGGTTATTATATTATCCTTTCATCCGACAACGAAAATTTTTCATATAAAGAAGGCGATGTCGCTTACGCCTATGTGATGATTACTGACCTTAGTTATATCACAAGGCGCAGTAATGAAGGCAACTATCATATTTTTGTACTTGACAGAAATAATGGGTCACCTGTTGAAAATGCAAAAGTTCAAACTTATTATCAGGAATATAACAGTCTAAAACGCATTTATGAAACCAAGAAATGGAAAACATTTGTGACTGACACCAACGGTTTTGTAGAAATAAATGCTGAGAAAAGTTCCTATTACAGAAATTTTAATCTTGAAATCTCAAAAAACAATGACTTTATCTATTCCAACAGAGATTTTTACCAATACAGTTATTATGATAAAGATGAAAAAACTTATATAAGCACGCATTTCTTTACCGACAGAGCCATTTACCGTCCAGGTCAGACTGTTTATTTTAAAGGTTTGATGATAGAAAACAAAGGTGAAAACCGCAATATTAAGCCCAATTACAATACCAAGGTCACTTTTTATGATGTTAACAATCAGGTTATTAGTTCATTAGATTTAAAGACCAATGAATTTGGTACTTTCAGTGGCTCTTTCACAACACCAAGCGGTGTTTTAAACGGCCAGATGAGCATCCGCAATGAGAATGGCAGTAAGTATTTTAGTGTTGAAGAGTACAAAAGGCCAAAATTTGAGGTGGCTTTTGACCCTATTAAAGGTCTTTACAAGCTGAATGAAAACATCAAAGTCAAAGGCAAAGCCACAGCTTATGCAGGCAGTTCTATTGACAATGCCGAAGTAAAGTACAGAGTTGTCAGAAACACCCGTTATCCTTATTATATTTGGGGTTGGCGCTGGGCATTCCCAACTTCACCTGAGGTAGTGGTTAAAACAGGAAGCACTAAAACAGATTCAAAAGGCGCGTTTAATGTTGACTTCAATGCTGTTCCCGACAACAAAGTAAATAAAAAATTTAAACCTGTATTTAATTATACGGTATATGCCGATGTGACTGATATTACAGGTGAAACCCGATCTACAGTTGCCTCTGTTTTTGTCGGATATACAGCATTATTGGTTGACATGCATGTGCCGGCCAGTATTAACAAAACCGATTTTTCACCACTTAGGTTATATTCTACAAATCTGAATGGCGAAAAAGAGCCTGTGGCATGTCAAGTAAAAATATCACGGCTTAAAAACCCTGAAAGCGTTTACAGAAGTAAATTGTGGAACGAAAGTGATAAAAAAATTATAAGCGAGGCCGACTACAGACGCATTTTCCCAAAAGATTTGTACGAAAATGAAAATGACTTCACCTTATGGGCCAGGGAAAACGCCACTTTTGATAAAGTCATTAACACCGATAAAGAGAAAGAAACTGAAATTTCAATTGATGATATAAAAAATTGGAAATCAGGTAAATATATTATTGAAGTTAAAGCCAAAGATACCTTTAACGAAAATATTGAAAAGACATTCTACTTTACATTGTATGGAAAAGATGATAAAAAGACACCTGTCAATGATATTTTCTGGGTTGATTTTGCTTACAAAGAATATGAACCTGGTACCAATGCAGAATTTAGGATTGGCAGCGCAGATAAAGATGCAAAAATCTTATATGAAATTGAGCATAAAGGCAAAATTGTAAAAAGAGAATACGTTGCACTTAATAATGAAATAAAAACCAAAAGTATCCAGGTGACAGAGGAATACAGAGGAAATTTCACTGTTCATTTTGCCATGGTTAAAGACAACCGCCAATATACTAGAAGTGAAAACGTTACAGTGCCTTTCACCAACAAATACCTCGATATTGAATATGCCACATTCAGAGATAAGCTGAACCCTGGTCAGAAAGAAGAATGGAAGATTATCATCAAGGACAAGAAGGGTGATAAAATGCTTGCCGAACTACTGACAACCATGTATGACGCTTCATTGGATGCTTTTGCCCGAAATTATTGGTACCTGGATATACTGTCTTACAGCAATTCAACATTCTATTGGGATAATAATAAATCGTTCAGAACGGAACATGCCAACATTTACTCCAAAAAGATAAAAATTAAGCATTATACTGTTCAGAAAGCATACAATTCGCTTAACTGGTTTGGTTTTAACTTCTATGGTTGGTCTTATAGATATAACAGAGGAGATTATGACGATTATGACGATTATGACAACAACGAAGTTATGATAATGTCAGAACAAAGTGTTTCAAAAGGCAGGAACGGAGACGGCAAGAGCAGTTCCAGAACCACTACAGCTACAGGAAGAAGCGGTATTAAAGAAGAGGAAGGTTCCTACAAATCAATGGACATGCTTGAAGGCGCCATAGGAGGATTGGCAATGGGTGGTGAGGTTGCAGATAAAAGTGCAGAAATGCAACTCGGGCAAGGCGTTGCTACTGCTGATTTTTCATCAGGTGTGCAGATAAGGAGCAACTTCAGCGAAACGGCTTTCTTCTATCCACAGCTCACCACCAACGAAAATGGCGAAGTAGTGGTATCGTTCACTGTCCCTGAGTCGCTCACCAAATGG
>Ga0172369_10000064_pt1 | contig 139015 bp, 131 predicted proteins | sample LakKiv25m_FD_114539 | JGI IMG/M metagenome (GOLD analysis project Ga0172369, IMG submission 114539) | Freshwater microbial communities from Kabuno Bay, South-Kivu, Congo - kab_022012_11.25m | ecosystem: Environmental > Aquatic > Freshwater > Lake | place: Democratic Republic of the Congo... | reverse complement strand
CGACCTGTCCAATGTCACATTCGACGAACTCGCCGATGCCTTCCGCGAGCAAGCCGTCGGTCTGATCCGCGGCGGGGTTGACTTGCTGCTCATCGAAACCTCGCAAGACATCCTCGAAGTCAAAGCCGCCATCACAGGTTTGCACAAAGCCTTCGATGAGACTCGAATCTATTTGCCGATCCAGGCCCAGGTCACGCTGGACACGACAGGCCGCATGCTGCTCGGCACCGACATCAACGCTGCGCTCGCCATCCTCGAAGGCATGGGCATCGACGTCATCGGCCTCAACTGTTCCACCGGACCCGAGCACATGCGCGAGCCGATCCGCATCCTCGGCGAAAATTCCACGCTGCCCGTTTCGTGCATCCCCAACGCGGGACTGCCGCTCAATGTGGATGGTCAGGCCGTCTATCCGCTCGAGCCTGAACCATTCGCGAATGACATGTACGAGTTTGTGACCAAATACAACATTTCAGTAGTGGGCGGATGTTGTGGAACGACTCCCGAACACCTGCGACTCTTGGTGGAAAAATTAGGCAACACGCAACACGGATCACGCCCGCTTCGCTCCACGCCTCAGCTTGCTTCCGCCATGTCGGCCATTTCCATGCGACAGGATCCTCCGCCAACCCTGCTCGGCGAGAGGTGTAACGCGCAAGGCTCACGTAAATTCAAGCGGTTGCTGCTCGAAGAAGATTACGATGGCATTTTGGAGATCGCGCGCGAACAGGTCACATTCGGCGCGCACGCCATTGACATTTGCTGTGCAGTCACTGAACGCCCTGACGAAGTGGAACTCATGCGCAAGGTGGTCAAGAAACTCGAAATGGGCGTGGATGTTCCGCTCGTAATTGACACGACTGAACTTGATGTGCTTGAAGTCGCGCTCAAGACCGCGCCTGGGCGTTGTTTGATCAACTCGACGAATCTCGAATCGGGCCGCGCCAAGGCTGATAAAATATTCAAACTTGCAAAAGAACATAATGCCGCCGTCATTGTTCTGACGATTGATGAAAACGGCATGGCGAAGACCCGCGAGAAAAAACTCGAGGTCGCAAGACGCATCTACGACATCGCAGTCAATGATCACGGACTCAAACCCGAAGATCTGGTCTACGACGCGCTGACATTTACACTGGCAACTGGCGACGAAGAATTTGTTAATTCTGCAATCGAAACCATCGAAGGCATTCGTCTTATAAAAGAAAACCTGCCTGGAGTGATGGCCTCACTTGGCGTAAGCAACTTATCATTTGGCCTTGCGCAACATGCGCGACCCGTGCTCAATTCGATCATGCTCTATCACTGCGTCAAGGCCGGCATGGACATGGCCATCATCAACCCGTCGCATGTCACCCCGTATGCAGACATTAACACCGAAGAAAAAGAAATGGCGGAAGACCTGCTCTTCAACCGCCGCGCCGATGCCTTGCAGCGTTATATCGAATACTACGATAATGTCACCCCGCAATCGGCTGAAGACGCCGCAATTGACCCGACCAAAGACATGACGCCCGAACAAAGACTGAATTGGTGCATTGTTCATCGTCACAAGGAAGGCGTCGAAGCGGATATTGACACGATCATCAATCGCGGCGATTTCCCGACGAAACATGAAGCCGCCGTCTACACCCTCAATAACACCCTGCTCCCCGCCATGAAAGAAGTCGGCGACAAATTTGGCGCGGGCGAATTGATTCTGCCTTTCGTGTTACAGTCCGCTGAAGTTATGAAGAAGACCGTCAACCACCTTGAGAATTATCTTGAGAAAGTTGAAGGTGTCACCAAAGGCACAGTTGTGATCGCCACCGTCTATGGCGATGTGCATGACATCGGCAAGAATCTCGTCAAGACCATTCTCGCCAACAACGGCTACACCGTGATCGACCTCGGCAAGCAAGTGCCGGCAGAGACGATCATCACCAAAGCCGTTGAAGCCAATGCCACCGCGATTGGCTTATCTGCATTATTGGTTTCCACTTCCAAGCAAATGCCGCTCATCATCAACGAACTCCATCGCCGCGGACATAAAATCCCCGTGCTGGTTGGCGGCGCGGCCATCAACCGCCGCTTCGGACGCCGTATCTTATTCGCCGAAGATGGAAAATCTTACGACCCTGGCGTCTTCTATTGTAAAGACGCCTTCGAAGGCCTTGAGACAATGGATCAACTGATCGATCCAAATCGTAAACCTGCCCTGCTCGAACAAATGCACAAAGACGCCGATATGGAAATGGGTCGCGCCTCGCAGACCCCCGAACATCGCAAGACAGAAGGTACGCGTTCGAATATCGTCCCTGCGCCGATCCCATTGCTGCAAAAACTGGGTCAACGCGTCGTCAAGGATATGCCACTTGAAATGGTGCTCAAGCACCTCAATATCAATGAACTGTATCGCCTTTCATGGGGTGCAAAAAATACTCATGGTATAGAATGGGAGAAGATGAAAAAAGAATTCGACGCCCGCCTGCAAAAGATGACCAAAGAAGCGCTCAAAGACGGTTGGCTCAAACCCCAGGCTGTATACGGCTATTTTGCCTGTCAAGCAGATGGCGATGACCTTATCATCTATTCCCCTCTCCCTGAGGGAGAGGGGGCAGGGGTGAGGGAAGAGATCGCGCGTTTCAATTTTCCACGCCAGCCTTATGATGACCATCTCGCGCTTTCAGATTACTACGCCTCCGTTGAATCAGGTCAAATGGACGTGGTTGCTTTTCAAGTTGTAACAGTTGGACTCGAAGCCACTGAGCGTTTTGAAAAAATGCAGGCCGCCAACGATTACACCGAAGCCTACTTCGCCCACGGACTCGCAGTGCAAACTGCGGAGGCCACAGCCAATTACCTGCATGAGCATATCCGCCGTGAATTAGGTCTCGCGGAAGAACAGGGCAAACGTTACTCGTGGGGTTATCCCGCCATCCCTGACCTGGAAGATCACTTCAAAGTGTTCAAATTATTACCTGCCGTGGAAACAGAACTTGGGATGAGTCTCTCCACTTCGGGGCAACTCATCCCCGAGCAATCCACTGCTGCGATCATTGTGCATCACAAGGATGCGAAATATTACTCGATAGGCGAATCGCGGGTTGAGCAGTTGATGAAGTAGCGTGAATCGTACGAAAATACAGGTAAATACACGGATTCCGCTTGGATGTTTTCCTGTATGCATTATTTCAAATTGCGTTAAACTTATCACCGATAACCTCGTCTGGATCAGATAAATGAAACATACCCTGCAAACCGCACTCAAAACATGGGTTGGCCTCACACTGCTGGCCATCGCCAGTCTTATAGCCATCTATCTCCGAAACGGCACAGAGGGCCTCAATCTTTTCATCCAGCAATGGCCTTTATCCAATCTGGTAATTACCCTGGCTACGACAACCCTGACCTGGTTGCTGCTGGGCGCACTACTTTATCTGCTTGTCGATCGAAAAATAAATGCGGGTAATGCCTTCATGGTTGCGGGTTTTTTTCTTGTCATGTTCATTTATCTCAATATCCTGCGCGAAAGATTCCGCTATGGAGATTACGCCTACTATATCGAAGCGGCAACTGCCTTACTAAACAAACAAACATTACCAGATACCTATTTATATCTACCTCTCTGGGCAACCCTGTTGCAATTTATCGTCCCGCTTGGTGACCAGGGCATTTTAGCAATCCTGTGGAGCGTCAACATGTTCGCGCTTGGAGCGTTCTATCTGTTGCTGATCCGTGTTCTTGAAAAATATGAGTTTTCAAATTATTTTGCAGTGAGCGTTGCGGTCCCGTTTATCTTGATCAACGCCCCGATCCAGCGGACCCTGGGATTCGTGCAAGTCAATCTCCTGGTGATGGATTTAATATTCCTCAGCATTCTGGCATATCCAAAAAATACGTTTGTCTCCGCCTTGACTCTGGCTCTCGCCGTCCACTTGAAAACATCCCCCGCTGTGCTGGTGCTGGCTTTTCTACTTGAATTTAACTGGCGCTGGCTTGTATGGTTCGCCGTAAGCTTTCTCATCATTGCCGCCATTCCAGTTGCAATCAACGGCATCTCGCCGTATTATGATTATTTGAATAATATCGCCATCCTGACCCAAATCCCGGATACGAACTTCCACGATACCTCCTTCGATTCATTCCTGCGTTTCCTCAATCCATTCTTCGGCATAAATATTTTATGGACGCGCATCATGATTTACATTGCCAAAGCCGCACTTTTATGTACAACGATATTTGTAATGATAAAAAATATTCGTAACCGGTCGTTTACAAATGGCAGGGACAATATGTTAAACGCCATCCCGCCGTTGTTTGTCGTCATGACTTTGGCTTCACCCATCGTTTGGGATCACCACGGCATTTTTGTCACCTTATCATTTTTACTGATGTTAAAGCTCATCAATACACCCAATTTATGGATGTGGTTTGGCTTTGCATATTTCCTTGAATTTGTCATGCCTTCGTTTGATTTCTTCCCCTGGTCTTATGGCCGCCTGGTTGCCCCAATGATCGTGCTGGCATTGATGTGGTTGGTCGCCAAAAAAGATCGACCCTCGTCTTTCTTCACAAATGCCAATCAGTGGCTTGCAAAACTGGCAAGTTGAACAAGTCATCCCAAAATGAAGAAAAATTACTCCATTCTCATCATCTTTGCGCTAAGCCTGTTCCTTGGCTTTTTTACCTTCGATCAGTATGGCGAAAGCTGGGATGATAAGTCGCTTCAAAAATATGCCGTTAAATCAATCAACGCATATGCAACCTGGCCTCAGCAAGGCATCGTTTCCCTTGCACAGGATGATCTTGGAAACTACGGTCCATTCTATGTAATGCTGGTGGAGCGCGTCACGCAATTTTTCAGCACATTTCTTCCGTATGGCTTTCCCGATCTTCGCCACTTGTTTTATTTTATGACTTATATCGCTAGCGTTGTGGCTTTCTACATGCTCGCCAAACGCTGGCTGAGTGAAATCCCCGCCATCGGCGCAACCCTGCTTTTTATGACGCAGCCGCTTTTGTGGGGACATGCCTTCATCAATCCAAAGGATACGCCCTTTCTTGCATTTTTCATGCTCAGTCTGGTCTTTGGATTCAAGATGATAGATTCCATTAAACCTGTTTCGTTTGACCCTTTGACTTCATCCGCCAGGCGAACTCTGGCGCTTCTGACCGCCCTGTGGCTTGTTTCTGTTTTCTCGCTCTTCACCTTCACGGACGCATTTTACTCGCTCGTCACGGGCCTGGTTCAGGCGGCGCAGGCTGGTGAGACAAATATCCTGTCGTTGATCGCATCCAATATTCATAAAGTCCCTGCGGAAGTTTATATTCAAAGATATTTCATTTTCTTCCTGCGCGGACGCGCAATCTATTTCATACTGTCCACCTGCCTGCTTCTTTTCGCATATCACCGCCTGAGGCTTTCGCGCGAAATCTTAAAACTCCTGATTGCAGTTCTTCCATCAGCCATTCTGCTTGGATTTACGACCTCCACGCGGATTTTAGGTCCATTTGCAGGTCTGATCATTGTCTATTTTGCCCTGCGCGCCAAAGGCAGGCAAGCCATCCCTGCTTTAGGGATGTATGCAGTGATTGCGATGATGGCAATGTACCTCACCTGGCCTTATCTGTGGATGGATCCGATTGGGCGTTTCTTTGAAAGCCTGGACACGATGTCTTTATATCCCTGGCTTGGATTGGTGCTATTCAACGGGGTTAAATATCAATCCACCAATTTGCCGCATTCCTATTTGCCTGTTCTATTCGCCATCCAGTTGACTGAGCCTGTCTGGGCGTTGTCCATTGTCGGATGGATTGTGGCAATTGTCGGCGGGGAAAAGAGGCGTGGACTGGTCGAGTTGGCGCTCCTGTGGTTTGTCATCCCGCTTATTGGATTCGTCGTCATGCGCACGGTTTTGTATGACAACTTCAGGCAGGTATTATTTATCCTGCCGCCCATTTTCTTGATGGCCGGGGTTGCGTTCGAGAAGATAAAAAATGCAAAATGGCAGGTTGCGTTGATAACCTTGTGTTTGATCCCTGGCGTGATGGGAATTGTATCTTTACATCCATACGAATATATTTATTACAATCGTTTCGTCGGCGGTGTGGATGGCGCACAGGGACGTTTTGATCTCGATTACTGGGTCATTTCGTATCGCGAGGCGGCGGAATATATAAATTCAGTTGCTCCGCCAAATGCGGCCATTTGGGTTGAAGGGCCTTCGCATTTGTTTGCATTGTTTGCACGGGAAGATTTAAAAATATATTCATCCTATGAAGTGGAAAGAGCCGAACGATATGATTATGTAGTTGCAACCACGCGTTACGATTTTGACAAAACATCCTATCCGCAGGCAGAAATCGTCCATAAGATTATGCGCAGCAAGGCTTTACTGGCCGTGATAAAAAAACCTTGAAAGAGAAAATATGAATCTGATTGAAACCATTTCCAAAAAAACCCTGCTTGCCGACGGCGCAATGGGCACCATGCTTCATGCGCGCGGCATTGGCTTTGACAAATGCTTCGATGAATTAAACCTGACCAACCCCGTGACCGTGGTTGAAATCCATCGTGAGTATATTGAAGCAGGCGCAGAGTTGATCATCACAAATACATTTAGCGCGAACCGCTTTAAGTTAAGAAAACATGGTTTGCAGGATAATGTAGCTGAGATCAATCGTGCGGGTGTGGAACTTGTAAAGCGCGTGGTGGCGGCGGCATACAAGGATGTGTTGATCGCCGGGGATGTCGGTCCGCTGGGAGTGAGGATCGCTCCGTATGGCAGGGTCAAGCCGGAGGAGGCGCGCGAGGCGTTTGCGGAACAGATCCGCGCTTTGGCGGAGGCCGGCGCAGATTTAATTGTCATCGAAACGATGAGCGACTTATATGAAATTCAGGAGGCCATCAAGGCGGCGAAGGCATCCTGTTCCCTGCCTGTTGTGGCATCGGTGACTTTCACGCGCGATGACCGTACTTTGCTTGGCGATGCCCCTGCAAAGGTTGCGCGCAGACTTGCAGATACAGGCGCGGATGTGATCGGCGTCAATTGCTCTGGCGGACCATCGCAGTTATTGCGCATCTTAAAGCAAATGCGGCAGGCTGTGCCAAACGGAAAGTTTTGGGTGAAGCCAAATGCAGGCTGGCCCGAGCAGGTTGGCGGACGAATCATGTATCCTGCGGATGCAGAATATTTCGGCGATTATGCGCTTTCGTTCCGCGCGGCCGGTGCCAATATCGTCGGCGGCTGCTGCGGCACCACGCCTCAACATATCGCCTCGATGAAGAAGGCACTGGAATCTGCGCGGGTTGACGCAAATGCAGATGTGATGGTTTTGCCAGTGGATGAGGATTCAGACGAACCGGCCGAAGGAACTACACAACTTGCCCAAAAACTTGCCGCTGGAAAATTTACGATATGTGTGGAGATGAACCCGCCGCGCGGACTATCTACTCATAAACTACTTGCAGGCGCATCGCTTTTATATGATTCTGGCGCGGATGTCATCAATGTGGCAGACAGCCCGATGGCACGCATGAGAATGTCCGCCTGGGCGGTGTGCGATGTGGTCCAGCGCAAGATCGGCGTGGAGACCACCTTGCATTTCCCCACCCGCGGACGCAACCTCCTGCGCGTGCAAGGCGACCTGCTCGCCGCACATGCCATTGGTTTGCGAAATGTCTTTGTCGTGATGGGCGATCCGACTTCGATTGGCGATTATCCCGAAGCAACGGATAATTATGACCTGGTGCCTTCTGGTTTGATCAAATTGATCAAGCAGGGATTCAATATGGGCATGGATCATTCTGGCACCAGCATCGGTCAACCTACCAACTTTTTTGTCGGCGCAGCATTGAACCTCTGTCCGCAGGATATGGATACGGAAGTAAAAAATCTGCATCGCAAGATCAAGGCGGGCGCGGACTTCTTCCTGACCCAGCCCATTTATCGCGCCGATGATGGCCCTAATTTAATCAAGGCCTTCGAAGCGAAGCACGGAATATTAAACAAACCGATCCTTGCGGGCATCCTGCCACTGGTCAGCGCCAAACATGCGAACTTCCTGCATCACGAAGTGCCAGGCGTATTCATCCCTGAGGAAGCGCGCAAGCGGATCGAGTCTGCCGGCGAAAATAGCGCAAAGGTCGGTGTGGAACTTGCCGTGGAATTGATCGAGGGAATCAAAGGCTGGGCAGGCGGAATTTATATCATGCCGCAGTTCCATCGCTACGATATGATCTCCGAAATTATCATGGCTGTAAAAGAATAAAGGAATGAAAGTCTTACGCGCAGTTCTCAGTTTGTTGATTGGATCCGCTGTCAGTTATTTTCTGGCGGTGACTTTTTTCAATTATTCTGGTTACTCATCGAACGTGGACCGCCTCTTTCTGACCGTTGTGCCTGCTCTGGCAATTGGCACTCTCCTGTTCGAGATATTTCCTGTCGCCTCACAATGGACAAAACGAATTTGGGCGCGTTATTCATTCCTGTATTATCTCCTTGGTTTCCTATTGAGCCTGACCTTTACTTATGGCGCGGTTGGCTTCCTGAATGAAGCGCTTCACACCTCATTCGACATGGCCATATTTACTGTTGTTTCCATCACATTAGGCAGTGTGGTTGGATATTACCTCGTCTGCCGTACTGCGCGTTCCCTCCGCAATGGGTTTTTGAGCAAACCTTTGAATGTGATCCTTGTTCTCGCTTTGCCTTTGCTTTTGTCGGCGGTCATTTTTGCATGTATCCAGTTTCCCGCCATGTTTGTTTGGGAATATATGATCGTCCCACGGAAATGGATCGGTTTATTTACGGTCACTGCGTTGGCGGCTGGTGTGTGGAGCCTTTCCATTTTAGAGAAGTTTGAATTGGGAGGCTATTATAAAAACCTCAAGCAAACAAAGTTATTTATTTTCACCTCACAAAACCTGCCTGGGCTTTACCTGGGTGGGATGTTCTTCATTATTAATCTCATCATTGCACGGGCATTGAATCAACCTGCACTGAGCATCAACAGCGTGCTGTTTGAATCTGACGCAGGCCCGTGGATGTCCATCCTGGCCAGCCCTGAAGGGGATGCGATCAATCGCTCTGTGCATCCCCTGACATTAATCACCGTACGTCCGCTCATCCGTTTTGTGGCAGGTTTCATGGGTGAGCACTGGAACCTCGCTGGGATGCTGGTCCCTGCTGCCATGAGTGGACTATGCGTTTTCATGGCATGGCTTTTCGTCAAACGCGCAACGGATTCTAAAACATATGCTTTTATTTTTGCGATTTTGCTTGGTTCCACTGCCACGCATTTGCTCTTCGGCTCGCTGACTGAAAATTATATCTTCGGCGCGGCTGCTCTGATCTTATTCTTCCTATTGCTTCAAGCGGATGAAAAACGCTTTTCCGTTCTCGTGCCTGCCGGATGGCTCCTTTTTGGCATTACCATCACCAACTTCGTGCAGGGCGTGATCGGCTTATTTTTCAAAAAATTTGGCTTGCGCCGCCTGGTCCAATATAGTGTGCTCGTGATTGCCTCAGGCATAATATTAACCACCATTACCAGCGCTTTATATCCCAACACACAGACGCTCTTCTTTGTGCCTGCCGACCTTGCCTTTGAGTTCAATTTTGTGAAAACAAACCAGGAATCTCCTGCGGCAAATTTACTTGAAAAATTTCAGGTCGTCAGCCGCACGATGTTTTTGTACGGCGTGGTGGGTCCCAGTCCCATCGAAGCGATTTCGAATAAAGACCCGTTCCCCACGATTGACTTCAAGACCTTCGATGTGCGCACACACCGCCTGGCCTCATACAGGGGTCTCGGCAATATTCCACTTGTATTGTGGCTGACCTTGCTTGCGGGGGCGTTCCTCGTCTTTGTGATGAATATCCGTTTATTCAAGCACCTGCCGCTGATGCTCGGCCTGCTTGGGACGCTGGTCTTCAATTTTCTCATGCACATGATTTATGGCACGGAACTCTTCCTTTACACACCGTATTGGATCTACGCGCTGGTCTTTTTCACTGCACTGGCATTGGAAAAATTTGCGGATAGAAAATGGTTTGAATCCGCACTGGCCATTATCGTGTTGACATTAATGATCAATAACTTCTGGTTCATCTTCGTCATCCTGCGCGGACTGGCTCCCTTTTATGCAGCAATACCATAATATGGTCTTTGCATAGTCCATGGACAGGTTTCTGATTTCATGGCATAGTTTTAACGTGAAAAACACGAGGATATAATGCTTTTCGCGAAAATTCGGCACATTCGTGCTATTTGCATTAAGGTCTTTTTGACTTTTCAAAAGCCATGAGCACCATAATTTGTACTGAATATGTCATGTCTCACTACATGGTAGAATAATGAAAATTGCTTTTGATCGAATCGTGAGAAACCTATGCAGGCTCTTGATTTCTGGAAAACTATAACAATGGATCACTCCAATCTGCTGGAAAACCTGATCGCTTATTTACGGAAACAGGAAATTCAGTTTTGTGTAATTGGCGGTCAGGCTGTTAATGCTTATGTGGAACCATTGGTAAGTCTTGACTTGGATTTGGCAGTTGCGATCTCTCAGATTGAAAGAGTAGAGTCGCTTCTTGAAAAACAATTTATCCTGAAAAAATTCCCACATAGCTTGAATGTTTCGATCCCAGGCTCTGACATCAGGGTGCAAATTCAGACGGATGAGCGTTATAGTTCTTTTCTCGATCACGCAACAGGACGAATTGTGCTGGGCATGGAATTGCCTGTTGCCAGCATCGAGGATGTATTACAGGGGAAAATTTGGGCTGTTTCAGATACGGAGCGAAGAGGCAGCAAGAGACAAAAAGACCTGGCTGACATTGCCCGTATTCTTGAAGAATACCCTGAGTTACGTGTAAAAGTCCCCCAGGATATCCTTGCCCGCCTCATGGATTAACGATGCTCCTCACCATTGACATCGGCAATACCAACCTTGCCCTCGGCCTTTATGAAGGCGATAAGCTCGGCGCACACTGGCGTCTCGCCACAGACCATAAGCGCATGCCCGACGAATACGGCTTGCAATTTTTAGGTCTCCTGCAAAATGCGGGCAAAACGCTGGATGAGATCACGGGCATTTCGCTGGCTTCCGTGGTGCCGCCGTTGACGGGGCGTGTACTCCATGCCTGCCGTGAATATCTCAAACAAGAACCGCTGGTCGTGGATGCGGGAGTCAAAACGGGAATCAAAATCCTCTATGAAGACCCGCGAGCTGTGGGCGCAGACCGCGTTTGTGATGCCGTGGCGGTAATGAAACTATATGGCGGTCCGGCCTGTGTGGTGGATTTTGGAACGGCCACCTCATTCAACGCCCTTACAAAAGATGGCGAATATCTGGGCGGCGCGATCACCGCAGGCATCAACCTCGCCGCGGAAGCCCTGTTCACGCACGCCGCAAAACTTCCACACATCGATCTTCAGGTGCCTCCCTCTGTGATTGGACGCAATACTGTCCATGCCATGCAGTCCGGTTTATTGTTTGGGTATGTGAGCATGGTCGAGGGGATGGTGGCAAGATTCAGGTCGGAATTGGGAAGCGAGATGAAAGTCATCGCAACGGGTGGGCTGGCCGAAGTCGTCGCCAAAGAGACGAAGGTGATTGATATCATCGCTCCCTGGCTTACCCTGGAAGGGCTGCGCATTCTCTGGAAACTCAACCAATAATCTCATGAGGGGATTCCAATGAAGAACGTTATTAATATCATTTTGGGAACCTGTTTGCTATTGACCGCGTGTAATGGGACTCTCGCTTCGGATGAAAGTTCTCCCACCTCGACTGAGACGCCTCTTTCTTCCACGACAGCTGATTCAGCAACATCCACATTTCCCCCTGCCTCAACTTCAACAGCCAACCCGGCTTTCAGCCCCACCCCCGACCTGCGCCTGCCGCCCGAAGATTGGCAGGAGTGGCCCATCGTTCCCGCCATCAGTGTACGTGCGCGTGAAATTTATCAGCACGGCCTGGAGATGGGAAACAACCCTCATGCCTTTTCCAAGATCGGCGATTGCCAGAATATTCCTGAAGCATTTCTAGGCATCTACGATCTGCCGGGTCGCTATTCATTCACACCTGGTTACAAGTATTTGCAGGAAAGCGTGGAATACTATGCCGGTTCCTTCAACCGCCAGGGTGAATCGGTGCGCGGGGGGTTCAATGCATCCTCTGTGCTGTTGCCTTTATGGGCAAATAGCGAAGTCTGCCTGCCCGGGGAAACCCCCATGGAGTGCGAAAACCGCATCCAAAACCCCAGCGTTGTCATCATCAGCCTGGAGGTCTGGTTTTCCGGGCGCACGCAGGACAGATATGAAAAATATATGCGCCAGATCATCGAATACAATATCGAGCAGGGGACCCTGCCCATCCTGTCCACCAAGGCGGATAATGTCGAAGGCGATCACAGCATTAATTACACCATTGCAAAACTCGCCTACGAATACGACCTGCCCTTATGGAATTTCTGGCGGGCTGTCCAGCCTTTGCCCAATCACGGACTTGACTCAACCGATAAGACCGGCTTTCACCTGAGTGTGGATGGGTGGAATATGCGAAGTTTCACCGCCCTGCAAGTTTTAGATGAGATCATGCGGGAGAGGGAGGGATCCCCAACCGAAATCTCACAAGATGGGGAAACCATTCCCGTCCCCAGTACCCCGTCTGTTTCGTTCACCCCCGGACCTGTGAACGGACTCCCCCATTCCCAAGTGGAAGCCTCTCCCGACCCAGCTTTCTCCGACTCTTCGATTCTGCTCGGAATTTCCATTCGCGATGGAGACGTTCTCAAATCCAATGGTATCTTTCAAGGAAGTCTCAACGGACAGGAATGGCAGGCTCTTGCAGAAGCGGGATTCACCCTCCTTGATTATTCCGAATTTGGCGCGCTTGTTGTGCAGGATAACGCCCTCTACATTTTGAAAGACAACTGGCGCACCTTATTGACCAGCCAACTGCGTTCCGATGCTTCACGTCCTGCCGTCTGGCTTTCCGACGGACGCGTCGCCGCCATTTTGCGCGTCAATGAACAATATCAGATCGCCATTTTATCTCCTGGCGGAGGAGCTCCTTTTATCCTGCCCGCTGTGCCCTATCCTCCATTGGAATTGTATCCATCGCGTAATCCGGCGCATGTTTATTGGGGAGCTGGCACATGTGCCAGTTCCGTCTGCGAAACTCAGGAACTCTTCGTTTCAGACCTGGATGGTTCCAACATCCAGGCCCTGCCTTATGAGGGGCAACCCTCCTTCGCCGCGGACGGCAAAATGGCATTCATGACATACGACGCCAACCATAAAACACAATTGACCCTCGTCAACGGAGACAAGGCCCGCACCTTTTCCGTCCCTGGTAACCGTCTTGTAGATATGTCCTGGTCGCCGGACGGCACTACCCTGGCGGTCAGCACTTCATTGGTGAGCAATTACTCCGGGCGTACGCTTGAATCACGTCTTTTCTTTGTCACCCTGCCGGTTACGGTGGATGCGGTTTTTTATGTGGCCGACGAGGCAGCGGAACAGCATGTCTGGTCGCCGGACGGAAAATACATCATGTTCGTTCACCGCAGGATTGCAAACAACAAGTACCAGCTTAACTTTGTGTTCCTCGACGCGGCAAGACAAATCGAATTACCCGCTTCTGGTTTTCGGCTGGTTAGTGAAGATTACCTGCTTCTACAACCCAATTTCTGGCTGCCTTGAAGCCCCCGCTTTTGTGAAAGATCTGTAAAGGGAGGAAAGATTATCTTTCGCCAAATCTCAACAGGATCACGCCTGTCAGTACAAGCAGGCCGCCAATGAGTTGTACGCCCGTGAGGATTTCACTTAATAAAAAGTAAGCCCAGACCGCGGTGAAGGCGGGCTCAAGCGTGGCGATCAAATTTGCAGTGGTGGGCGAGAGATAACGGATGCTCAAAGTGTAAAGACCAAAACCGCCAAGGGTGGGCGCCACACCGAGGAAGAAAAGGATGCCCCAGCCTGCAATTGAATCTCCCAGCCACATCATATCTGCGAACGGAGCCTTGCCTGTGATAAACAGGTCATTGCCGAGGTTGAAGAATAATAAAAACACCATCGCCCACAAAAAGCTGTAAAGCAATGCCGTCCACGAATCAATAGCTCTATCGGATGCTGATTTGCCTTGCAGGTTATAAATGGCAAACAGCAGGCCCGTCAGCAGCCCAAAGATGATTCCCAACGGGTTGAGATTCCATACTGAGGGATCGTAAGCGCCCGATACAAAAACGATGCCTGCAAGGCTGAGCAGGATGGAGACGATCTTAATCCTGCTGAACTTTTCCTTGAAGACAATGCGGCTGAGGATCGCCGTCATGGCCGGCGAGGAAAATGCCAGGACGGTTGCAACAGCCGCCCCGTTGTATTGAACCGAAAATGTCCACATCGAATTGAAGACCGCCAGCACAAATCCATAGGCAGCCATGAAACCCCAATGTGCGCGGTCAAGATGAAAGCGCGGGCGATTGAACACAAGCAGGCCAACTGCCACGCCAAATGAGACGAACAGGTCGCGCCAGAAGGCCAGCACAAACGACGGCAGGGCATAGGCCCTGTTCAGGTAACTGATGATGATGCCGGTGAATGACCAAAGGAGGGTGGCTGTCAGGGCAATGATGTATCCGCGCGATTTTGTTGTGTGGGTCAAGGCGTGTATCTCCATGGGAACGCAATTTATAGACACTGTCAATTGTACTAAAAAGGCCTAAGATAGGTCTGATTTGTGATTTTATAAAAGAAAAAGAGGTCAGGTTGATTTACAGAGACACAATCAAAATGGCTGGCTAATTGCCAGTCTTTAAGTCAGTGGAATTACCTCAATTTTGTTTCCTCTAGGCCGAATAACAAACGCTGCTGCAACCCCGGTTTTCTGTTGTTTTACTGCGCATGTTTCCATTTTTTCCCATGCATTTATCAATTGTTTTCCCATTTCCTTGATACTTAGTTTGTCTCCACTTAAATAAAACGCTACTATGCCATATTTTATCAACGCAGCTTTTTCTTTTGGATTTTTACGTATCATCTTGTCTTTGGTAATTACGACTAGCTTGTTTTCCCCAACATATTCTAGCCATTCTTCGTCGAGTACCCCTATCGGAAATTTTTCGTAAATATGAATAATATTTGTATAGCCAAGGTCCCGTAGACCTGTGACTAGTTTGAGACCCAAACCAGCGTCAACAAAAAATTCTACGCCCATAGACTGTGTTCAAACTGAACGGCAGTCTTTATTTCAGGAACAGGAATATCAAACCATTGACTCACAGGCGTGAGCTTCTTGTTTTCCCCTAAATAAAGATCGTAAATATTGGATGTAGATACTCCATATCCAACTACTGTAGGTTTGCCAAATGATATCTGCGGGTCAATAACAATAGAACCTTTTTTCCCGTTTGGATACCACCTTCGCGCAAAACCATATTCTGTAAGATCTTCAAAATCCAACTTTTGACTTAATTTTCTTGTTATTTCTGGAACAACATATTGCCCACCAGTCATTAACGCAATTAAAGCGCCATCCTGTGGGAGTTTCAAAATTATTTCAGCAGCACTTGTGTAAAACTCGCTTCTAGCGAAGTGGGGAGTACCTAAACGATCTTTTGCTTCAGCTAAAGCACTTCGCAGACGTTGTAGTGTAAATCCCCTTTTTAGAAATTCTTTAACATATAAAAGATCTATTAAATCAAGAAAAGAAGCATAAGTAGTATCCTCTTCGGACTGGTCGATAATTGGAGGTCGATGTCTCTTGTAAAAGTCTTCTTTAATAGGTTTGTAATCATAACCCCTTAAGTAACGTGAAACACTCCAGCGGGTAATTCCTGTCAAGCGACTGGTTACAGAAATAGTATATGCTGGAGCAGTAAGGGAGTTGTAAAGTTCTTTTTGATTAGTGTGAGTGGACATTTTATACACCTAACATGTTAACAACCTGTCATTTAATATTATACTAGGGAATTGACAGGTTTGGTCAACAGATTTGTTAAGGTGAAGTTCAGGGAAACCAAAAAAGAAACCTTATGAGGCTTCTTTTTTAGTCTTCCTGAGCCTGAAATAATCCCCTTCAACACCTATACTGTGTCTATAAATAAGTGCCCCCACGGGAATTCGAATCCCGGTTTAAGCCTTGAGAGGGCTTCGTCCTGGGCCACTAGACGATGGGGGCATGGCGGGCGAGATTGTATCACTGCGATATTAAATCGTCAACGAACACATGAATTTCCTTCGGTCCATGCACGCCAATGGTCAACGTCATCTCGATGTCGGCTGTACGGGAAGGGCCTGTGATGAAGACGGCGGAGTTTTTATCTTTAACCAAGTCCATGGCATCCGATAAAGATGGAAGAATATCAAATGACCCTAATACGGCAACATGGATCTCGGGCAACAGCGAGGCGTGTAACGCCCCGTCCGCTTCAAGCACGGACCCGGTATCTGCCAGCCCGCACAGGGCCTTTGTCACTCCGACCAGGATTTCTGGATCCGGTTCGTGGGTGAAATCTATGCCTGCATCTCGCAGGAGGTTTTCATCCAACACGCCTGGCTCAAGCTGGATTTGATTGATGCCACGCGACTTAAGGAATTCAACAATTTCCTTTGTGACATTCTTTGTTTGATACACATATCCGCCTAATGCGGCCAGTTCTTTGGAGAATTGTTCGATCTTATCCGGGCGGACTCCAACATCTGGAGACGTTGGGGATTTGGGATCGTACCGATGTCCACTGACTTCGACTTTCATGAGATTTTTCGCGACAAATCCATCCCGAAATGTCCTGCCTGCGAACCTCGGCAGGTCCTTGCTAAAACCCCAGCCTGTAAACGCCGGCGGACGCATCCACTGCGAACGAGGGGCGAGCAGGAAACTTCCCAGGGAAGCGAATTTTTGTGAGGCGGCAAACAGCTTCGGGTGAGTCGCGAGGCGGGTGTACATTTGCAGGGAAAATTTTGTCGAAAACGAAAGTCCTGCGCCTTCTCCACTCTCCCAAAGGGAGGGCGGTTGGGGATGAGGAGATTGCCCTGCCCGTACGCGAGTCAACAATTTTGGCAGATCAATATCAACCGGACAGATATCCTTGCAGGCGCCGCAAAGAGAGGAAGCCTGCGCGAGCTGGACAAAATTCTCACCAAGCAAGCCGGGCGAAACGACCGAACCGATGGGGCCAGGATAAGGCGCAATGGATTTATCCCTGCCGATGTAAGCGTGGCCGCTGAGTTCACGAAAGACGGGGCAGGCGTTGAGACACGCCCCGCAGCGAATGCAATATAAAGATTCTTTGAGCGGGGAATTCCTTAAGCGTGTGCGTCCATTATCGAGGATGATGAGATGCCGTGTTTGATCCGCCCTGAGCGCAGTCGAAGGGAGCAGTTTGCGCAGCAACTGAGTGTAGACCGTTAATTTTTGTCCGGTTGCCGAACGGGGCAGAAGCGACAGCATCAGCGCAAGATCATCGAGATTTGGGACGAGACGTTCCAAGCCCATCAAGGCGATATGCACCGGCGGAATGGTCGTGACCATGCGCCCATTGCCCTCGTTGGTAATGATGCAAACGGCGCCCGTTTCAGCCACGCCGAAGTTGACTCCGCTAAAGCCGATATCAGCGGTGAGAAAAACTTTGCGCAGAATCTTTCGGGCCGTGGCTGTCAGGGTGGGGACATCTTCCGTGTAAGGAATGCCAAATTTTTCATGAAAGAGCTGCGCTATCTGTTCCGTACGCAGATGCACGGCGGGTGTGATGATATGACTGGGTCTTTCATGGCGAAGCTGAATAATATATTCGCCGAGGTCTGTTTCAACGACCTGGAGACCTTCCTTTTCAAGGGCATGATTGAGCCCGATCTCTTCGGAGACCATGCTTTTGGATTTGGCGATCAAAACCTTTTCGCTACGAAGTGTCGTCAGGGAATCCTTCGTGTCCCTTCGCGGTAATTCGTTTGCAATTTTCAGAACAAATTGAATCGCCTCCGCCGCATCCTGCGCGCGATGGACAATGACCCCATTCTCCTCATTCTTCGCGATGAACTGCGCGAGATATTCATCGAGGCCTTCGATGACCTGCGCGCGGACTCGATGCGCGCGCTGGCGTCTCGCGCGCCAATCGGGCAGGGATTCAAGCGCAAGTTCACGTCCCTTCAAACGGCGTTCGGTGTTATTGTCCAGCGCGGTTTGGAGGGTTTCGTTTTTTATGGACTCTTGAATTCGAGAGCGAAAATACCGATTACTCATGATTTAAGGCCTATATAAAGTCCGCGTCCATACAATCCATCAGGATCATAAATGACTTCCAAGCGATTTGCATGGAAGGATTCCAGATATTCTTCGTTGGTGAAAAGCGCGAGTTCATGATATTCAGTAAAATACTCAACGCCCTCGGGCGTGCCCACCAAAAAATGAAAAGTAAAGTAAGACAGATTGCCTTTCCTTTCACTTGAGTTCATTCGGATAATTTTCAGATCAGGCTCATCTACGAACAAGGTATGAACCGTACCAGTATGCCATGTATCGGGAGTAAACCAGGGCTCCACAAACATTACACCGCCGGGCTTAAGCGGTTTTCCCATGTTTCCAATCGCCTGGCGCAATTGGGCTGTATCTTTCATATATCCGATGGCGCTGAATAAACAGGTTACCACGTCGAACTGACGGCCAGGGTCAAAATCGCGCATGTCGCCCTGATAAAATGGAATTTTAGGATGCCTTTCGCGAGCCATATTGAGCATATTTTCATCTAAGTCAACACCTTCCACCTGGTAAAACTCGCTTAAATAACCCGCATGCAGGCCTGTGCCGCAGGCAACATCAAGAAGGAAATTTCCCTGCGATTTTTGATGTTGTTGTCCCAATTCATGAATGCGACGCGCTTCAGACGCATAGTTCTTGCCCTGGTTCAGGTATATCAGGTCATAAAGATGAGCCGATTCTTTATACATGGACATTCCTATCTATTATTCAATACTTCCGCGATATGCACAACACGTTGACTTTTCTTCTGGCGATGCAGGCCGCCTGCGATATGCATGAGACAGCCTGCATCGGTTACGACCAAAGTGGGAGACCGGGTCATTTCCAAATTAGTGATTTTGCGCTTCAACCATTCCGCCGACAACTCAGGGTGTTCGACGGACATTACGCCGCCGAAGCCGCAGCATTCATCTGCATGAGGCAGCTCTACAAGGGTTGCCCCCTGGACATTCGCGAGTAAGGCGCGCGGTTGTTGATCCACGTGGATGCCGCGCAGGGTATGACAGGATGGATGGTAGGTGAGCAGTCCATCCCATGCTGCGCCCACATCGGTCACACCGAGTTTGTCCACCAGATATTCGGTGAACTCATACACCCGTCCTGATAACGCCCTGGCACGCGGATACCAGACCGAATCCCCCTCGAATAATTCCAGGTAATTGCGCCTGAAATGATGGGCGCATGAACCGGAGGGTGTGACAATATCGCCTTTGGCATTCTCAAAGACTTTGATCGTGTGTTCCGCAATCGCTCGCGCATCCTTGCGCAGGCCTGCGTTAAATTGCGGTTGTCCGCAGCAGGTTTGGTCGCGGGCAAAATCCACGTCGAGGCCAAGGCGATGGAGGATGTCCACGACCGCCTCGCCAGTTTGCGGGAAGAATGAATCGGTCAGGCAGGTGATGAAGAGTTGGACGGTGGTCATGGGCTCATTCTATAACAGATATGCTCATATAGAAAGATCATAACCGTACCTTTGTGAATTTTTTCAACTTTCAGAATAAGTCATATCTAAATAGGAGATATTGGGTTAGAATAATCGTGATTTTCCGGTTAAAGGTACCCCAAAAATATTTACGATGAAATTCACATCTGAAAAATACAATGGAGATGGATTGCATGAAGATTTTTCATAAAATTACGTTATTGGCCGGATTGGGATTTATTCTTAGTGGCTGCACGACCTCCCCCACATTTTTGAGACCGGCATCTTCCATTGCCCAACACGAGGCGAATCTATATAACAATCTATTAATTATGGCGCTGGTGGTTTTTGTGCTCGTGGAAGCCGTCCTGGTTTGGATCCTGATCCGCGACCGTAAAAAGAGGGGGGACGATGACAGGCCACCCACGCAAATTTATGCAAATACAAAACTTGAAATTACATGGACTGTAATCCCAGTTTTACTCACCGGCGCCTTATTTGCCATGACCTTCCAGACCATGAAAAATGTTGCGGTCCCTGCCGCTTCTGCGAAGGATATCAATGTGCATGTGATCGGGCATCAGTGGTGGTGGGAATTTGACTACCCCGATCTGGGATTTAAAACAGCAAACGAGTTGCATATTCCGGTGGGGGCAACCGTTCAAGTTACCCTTGATTCAATGGATGTCATCCACAGTTTCTGGGTTCCACAACTTTCCGGGAAAACAGATGCGGTCCCGGGACAAACCAATCATATGTGGCTGACTTCCAACCAGACCGGTGTATTCATTGGCCAATGTGCGGAGTTTTGCGGCACGGAACATGCCATGATGCGGATTGAAGTAGTTGTTGATTCACAGGATGATTTTAACGCCTGGGTTTCCAACCAGCAGAAACCGGCCGCCCAGCCGCAGACAGCAGACGAACTGGCTGGCTACAAAGATTTCTCCGGTGTCTGTGCCTCCTGTCACTCCTTAAATCCAGCCGAGCCGGAAAATAAGGTTGGCCCAAACCTGGCCCACTTATTTTCACGCTCGACATTTGCAGGCGCCACCTACCCCCTGACGGAAGAAAACCTTCGCAACTGGCTTCATGATACCCAGTCGATGAAACCCGGCAACGACATGAAGCTCACATTGTCCCCCGATGAAATTAACCATATTTACGCATATCTCAAACTATTGAAATAAATTAACCAGAGGAAAACCATGACAGTTCAGGCACAGAATAGTTCAAGGATACAGGGAGCAGCCCAGCGAGGTTTTCTCTCATGGGTCATGACAGTCGACCATAAGCGGATTGGCATTATGTATCTGTTGAGTGCAGCATTGTTTTTTCTGGTTGGAGGCCTGGAAGCCCTGTTGATGCGCATCCAATTGGCCCAACCCGAAAGCAAATTCCTCACTCCCGACATGTACAACCAGATATTCACCATGCACGGTACAACCATGATATTTCTGGCTGTCATGCCGCTGGCAGCCGGTTTTGGAAATTACCTGATCCCTTTAATGATAGGCGCGCGGGATATGGTTTATCCAAAATTAAACGCCCTAAGCTACTGGACTTTCCTCTTCGGCGGTTTATTTATGTATAGCAGTTTTTTCTTTGGCGGAGCACCTAATGACGGCTGGTTTAGTTATGCCCCGCTGACAGAAAAGCTCTACTCGCCGTCTCATGGGATGGACTTCTGGATCATGGGCATTCTGTTGCTTGGCTTTGCCACGACAATTGGTTCGATCAATTTCATCGTAACCATTATCCAACTGCGCGCCCCCGGCATGACTCTCACCCGCCTGCCCCTGTTCGTATGGACGATGTTTGTCACATCTTTTCTGGCGGTCTTCTCCCTGCCATCATTAACAACTGCCGTTCTGCTCCTTTTTCTGGACCGGGAATTGGGTGCGCATTTCTATAACGTAGCGCAAGGTGGAAGCGCCTTGCTTTGGCAACATCTATTCTGGTTCTTTGGTCACCCGGAAGTGTATATCCTGATCCTGCCTGCGATGGGAATCGTCTCGGAAGTAATCCCTGTTTTTTCGGGAAAACCTTTGTTCGGCTATAAAGCTGTCGTGTTCTCGGCGATTGGCATCGGGTTCCTGGGTTTCACCGTCTGGGCGCATCACATGTTTGCAACAGGCATGCCGTCAACAACATTGCTTTTCTTTGCGGCCGACAGCTTCCTGATCGGCGTTCCAACGGGAGTGAAAATCTTTGCCTGGCTGGCCACGATGTGGAAAGGCAAACTTAGATTTGAAACGCCCATGCTCTTTTCCATTGGGTTTGTCGCACTGTTCTTGATCGGTGGTCTCGACGGGATCCATCTGGCAGTGGTACCCGTGGATTGGCAAATCACCGATACCTACTACGTGGTTGCCCATATTCATTATGTGCTCTTTGGGGGAGCGATTTTCGGAATACTATCCGGCGTGTATTACTGGTTCCCAAAGATGAGCGGCCGTCGCCTGGATGAGGGATTGGGTAAATGGCATTTCTGGCTGATGTTCATTGGGATGAATTTGGTTTTCATGCCGATGCATATTCTTGGCATCGAAGGCATGCCGCGCCGCATTTATACCTATGGCGCTGGCCGCGGTTGGGAAATCTGGAATTTTATTGAGACGATTGGCGCAATCATTATCGCAGCAGGCATGTTGGTATTCATCGTCAACTTTTTTGTTTCGCTGCGCAAGGAAGCGACAAATAAATCAGATCCCTGGGATGCCAATACCCTGGAATGGAAAACAGCGTCGCCCCCTCCTGCATACAACTTTGAGGAAATCCCCGTTGTCCGCGGTTTGCGCCCGCTTTGGGATGAGAAACATCCCGAACTGGCGGATTGGAAGGCTGCTGAATGAGCATTTTAGCGAACACCAGTCCAACGAATAAGTTGAGCACTGGCAAGGTAGCCTTGTCAATTATCCTGACATCAGAATCTGTATTCTTTGCGACGATGCTGGTTGCATATGTTGCTTTGCGGGATCAGAATAACTGGCCCGTTGAACATACTCTTGCGCGTTTATCGATTCCGCTTACAAATACCGTGCTCTTGTTATTCAGCGCAATCTCTGCCTGGCGCGCAACAGTCAGTCTTAGGGTAGGGAAAACATCCGCTTCACAGGCTTGGCAGATATTAACCCTCTTACTCGGGCTTGTTTTTGTAACCATCCAGATATTTGAATTTACCCACTCCGGCATGCAAATTAATGACCAGGCCTATGGCGGCGTCTTTTTCACCCTGATGGGCTTCCACGGCCTGCATGTTCTCGCAGGCATAGTTTTTCTAATGATTAATTTGGTGCGTACCCGACTGGGTGACTTTTCGTCAACTCGTTATGACACGGTGGAAATTGGATCCTGGTTTTGGTATTACGTCACCTCGGTGTGGATTCTATTGTTTGTTGCACTATACCTATTATGACTGAGGTCCTTTTAACCGGCTGGACATGGTATCCCAGCGTACTCATGGGAATTGGTCTGTGGACTGGCGCCTATCTTATTTTGATCGGTCCGGTTCGCAGGCGCAAGGCTTGGGGCGAAGCGCCCGGGGTTTGGCAGCAAATTGCGTTCCATTCCGGTACGTTGATACTCCTGATTGCTCTTATTTCACCCTTGGATGAACTGGGTGATGAATATCTTTTTAGTGCCCATATGGTCCAACACCTGTTAATGATGTTCATCACTCCCCCATTATGGTTGATGGGCAGTCCTGCCTGGCTGGTTGATTTTATCCTGCCGAAACGACTTGCCCCATTGGCCGCGTGGATTACACGCCCGGCTGCCGCCTTTATTGTTTTCACGAGTGTGATGTATATCTGGCATATCCCGGCTCTTTACAATCTGGCGCAAACCAATGAAGGAGTGCACATCCTGGAACACTTGATGTACATCGGCGGGAGCCTGATTGGTTGGTGGCCGGTGGCATCTCAAACCGGTTCCATTATTTCCAAGCCATCTGCCCCGGTGAGTATGCTTTATATCTTTTTGATGACAATTCCCTGCACAGTCCTGGCAGCCATTTTGACATTTTCATCCCGGCCCTTATATCCCCTTTACATGGAAGCACCTCGCATCATCGGCTTGAGCGTACTCGAAGATCAGCATTTGGGCGGTTTGTTGATGTGGCTGCCAACCCATATGGTGTTGCTACTTGCGCTCGGCATCACTTTTTTTCAATGGCTTAATATTAATGAAAATCGTCATGAAGACCAGATAGCCCTAAGTTAACTTATCAAGGAGATGATAACCGTGAAAGAACACCCTGATATCCACATCCCCCCTCCCAGTTTTTGGCCGATCACATTGGCAGGCGGTTTGGTTTTGATTGCCATCGGCGTTGTTTCAAATTACATTGTCAGCATACTTGGGATCATTGTTTTACTGGTCGCCGTGGGTGGCTGGGCAATGGAGAACCGAGTTAATGAGGAGACAGGTCATGAGTGAAACGACCAGTATCATCCCGGTACCGCAGAGCGAAAATACAAAATTTGGGATGTGGGTATTTCTGGGCGGAGAAGTGGTCTTCTTTGTTTCCCTCATTTTGATTTTTCTGCTTACTCGTATTGTAAATCCCAATTACGAGATCGAATTTCGCTCGTTATTGAGCATACCAGTCATTGCCGGCAACACCTTCATCCTCTTGACGAGCAGCTATTTCGTGGTGCGTGCTTTGGAAGCCATAGGAATTGGCAATCATAAAGGGATGCGTAACAATCTTATCGTAGTAATTGCGCTTGGTTTCCTTTTTCTGGCAGGACAGATGGTTGAATGGGCAACCTTGTTTCGGGACGGTGTGAATTACTCCAGTACATTCGGCATGCCTTTTTTTACTGTGACGGGTATTCATGGAACACATGTTTTTATCGGCGTCCTCTGGGCAATCTATGCCCTGGTCGGTGATCGACGCCTGCCCTACACAAAGGAAAATCATATGGGTATCGAGAACTTTGGCCTGTACTGGCATTTTGTAGATATTGTTTGGATTGTCTTGTTTACCCTGATCTATTTAATCTAAGGAGGCCGCATGTCACATCAAACAACAGAAAGACGAGTGAATTACCTTGGTATTTTCATATTCTTGGCAATCCTCACCCTGGTTGAAACGCTGGCCAGTTATCTGCAACAAACCACGATCAAATTCCCTGTCCTGATTGCTCTCTCAGTAATCAAGGCGGTTCTTGTGTTGTTATATTTTATGCACTTGAAGTTTGATTCTCGCATCTTCGGCTATCTCTTTATTGCCGGCTGTTTGCTTTCCATACCGTTGATTCTTGTGATGATATTTGTGATGCCCATCATCGCAGATTATTAGAAAGAAGGAGGCTTCCCCAAAAGATAAAATTCAGTTGTTCATGTTATAAATTGTCCGAATAACACATTAAAAAATACAATATTGGATACAACTTCAAAAGGAGAAGAATAAAATGAAAACCCGCAAGCCATATCAAATATTAATTGTAGTTGCTTTACTGGTCGTTTCCGTCTTGGCAGGATGCAGCAGTGGCCCTACTAAGGTTGATGTTTCCCTCACAACCTATGCCGTCACGTTTTCAACAGACTCTATCAAAGCAGGCGACGTTGTTTTCCATGTTACGAACGACGCGACTGACCAGATCCATGAGTTTGTGATTTTCAAAACTGACTTACCTGGTGATCAATTGCCGCTCAACGCTGAAGGCGCTGTGGATGAAGAAGGCGCCGGGATCACATTTATGGGTGAAGTCGAGGATGTGGAAATAGGCACTTCTCAGGACTTCACTTTGACTTTGGAACCAGGAAAGTATGTGGGGTTGTGCAATGTAGGTGAAAATGTGGGAGATGTTGTTAATCACTACACACATGGTATGTACATAGAATTTACTGTAAAGTAATAAGCTTTAAACAAAACAAAAACGCCCGGACACGTCCGGGCGTTTTTGTTTGAATTGATTGCTATGGTATCATTCGGCGCTATGGACTTCTTAACCTCCCCCTCCCAAAAATTTGACCTCCCCAAGCGCATTGCGCGTCTTGGTGCGCTTGCCACAAATTTATGGTGGACCTGGCAGCCAGAAGCCGCGCGTCTCTTTGGCAGGCTCGATTATGACCTGTGGGAAAGACTCGGCCATAATCCCATCCGTTTATTGAAAGAAATCGCTCATAGTCGCCTGGCCCAGGCCGCAAAAGATAAGGATTATCTGGCGTTATATGACGCGCTCTTCGCACGTTACGATGACTACTTCGCCAAAACATCCTGGACTCAAAAGGCACATCCCGAATTCGGGAACAAACCTGTCGCCTATTTTTCCATGGAATTCGGCTTGCATGAAACGCTTCCGATTTATTCGGGCGGTTTGGGCGTGCTGTCGGGCGACCACCTTAAAGAATCATCCGACCTTGGTTTGCCGCTGATTGGCGTGGGCTTCATGTATGCGCAGGGATATTTCTCGCAGCGTATCAGCGAGGACGGCTGGCAGGAGGCGCTCAACAATCCATTGACTTTCGATCATCTGCCTGTTGCGCTGGTCACTAAAAATGACAAGCCCGTCACGATACAAATCGAATTCCCGGACCGCAAGATCATCGCCCAAATCTGGGAAGTGCGCGTGGGCCGCGTCCCGCTTTATTTATTGGATTCAAACATCGAAGCCAATGATGAATATGACCGCCTGCTCACCGCGCGCCTCTATTGGTCCGACCTGGACCGCCGCGTGATGCAGGAAATTTTATTGGGAATTGGCGGAGTCCGCGCCTTGCGTGCGTTGGGATATTCGCCGGCCGTCTGGCATATGAACGAAGGTCACGCCTCCTTCCTGACCCTTGAACGGGCGCGTGAACTGGTGGCATCCGGTTTAACCTTTGCAGATGCCGCCCAAAAAATTCGCGGACAAAATGTCTTCACCACGCATACCCCCGTGCCTGCGGGCAATGACGAATTCCCGCTCTGGCTGATGGATCGGTATCTCGCCGCCTACTGGCCCAAGCTGGGACTCACCCGTGAGGAATTCATGGATATTGCCAGGCATCACCAGCCTCACGGTGAGACGTATTCCATGCCGATCCTGGCATTGAAATTATCCGGCGGGAGTAACGGCGTTTCGGAATTGCACGGTGAAGTTTCTCGCAATATGTGGAAATTTCTTTGGGAAGATCGTGATGTGAAGGATGTCCCCATTGGCCACGTCACGAACGGAGTCCACACGGCCAACTGGATGGCGCGCCGCCTGAATATTTTGCTCGAAAAATATCTCGGCGCTGACTGGTACGATAACCTCGACGATCACGCCTTGATGGAGAAACTCGACTCGATCCCCGACCCTGAATTGTGGGGCGTTCGCCTGCATCTCAAACGCAAACTTGCTTTTTACATGCGTGAGCGTGTCCGTGATCGCTGGACGCATGGCGGCTTTCATCCTGTGCAGGTGGTTTCGTCTGGCGTATTGATCAATCCTTATGCCTTGACCATCGGTTTTGCACGCCGCTTCGCCACATACAAACGCGCCAACCTGATCCTTTCTGATATTGAACGCCTGCTCGAAATCATCAACCGCCCGAATATGCCCGTGCAGATCATCTTTGCAGGCAAGGCGCATCCTGCCGATGAACCCGGCAAGCAGTTGATCCAAAAGGTCTATCGGACTGTGAAGAAAGCTGAAACCGGCGGGCGGCTCGTCTTCCTCGAAGATTATGACATAAACCTGGCCCGCTACCTCGTCCAGGGTGTGGACGTGTGGATGAATACGCCGCGCCGCCCAATGGAAGCCAGCGGCACCTCAGGCATGAAAGCCGCCATCAACGGCGCGCTCAATTTCTCCGTCCTGGATGGTTGGTGGCGCGAAGCCTATAACGGTCACAATGGCTGGTCCATCGGCGAGGATAGGGAATATGCCTCCAACGAGATCCAGGATGCGGCCGATGCCGAGGATGTGTATCAGACCCTCGAGCATGAGATCATCCCGATGTATTATGACCGTGACCCAAAGGAGATGTCTCACGAATGGATCTCCAGCATGAAAGACGCCATGAAGACCGTCATCCCGCAATTCTCCACCCGCCGCATGGTGAAGGAATATGTGGAAAAGTTCTATGCGCCTGCGGTGAAGAAATGATTTAATCTGTAGGGGTGGATCGCAATCCAGCCCTAAACGTGATTGGAAAGCCTATGTACCCCGAAATTACGGTCACCGAGCTCGGTGCAAAACTAAAATCAGAAGAAAAATTCATTTTGCTGGACGTACGTGAACTCCCAGAGTTGAATCAAGCCAAAGTAATAGACAGCAGGCTCGAGGTCATGCCAATGAGCCGTCTGGCGCAGGAGGGAATTGCCGCATTGTCAGGGACTGTCCAAAAGCAGGAAATCCCCGTCTATGTGATGTGTCATCATGGGAACAGAAGTATGCAAGTGACCATGTGGCTGGCACAGCAGGGCTTCAAAAATACGTTCAATGTGCGCGGGGGAATTGACGAATATGCACGTAAAGTGGATTCTTCCGTCGGGTCTTATTAACCAGAATGCCACCCTTGCGGGTGGCATTCGTGGGGCGCTGTGGCTTCCCGAAGGTGCAGGTGTACTTCCTGCCTTCTTACTTGAGGAGGGATGCCACAGCGCTGGGTTTAATGCTACTATCCATAAGAGACATCACCTTCTCCTTTCAATAGGATGGCGGTTTAATTTGTTTGCCCCCGCTTGGTGTCGGAAGTATGTCACAAATTATTTTGAATGTCAATAGCCCGCTTTCGATTCTCACAAATTTGTAATATTTGACCCTGAAAAATTCTGATACCTTTTGAGAGTCTCTGCAAGGCTGGCGGGGCTATGCTTGCAATGATTCGATCAGGAGAAGCATATGAAAACCAATCCGAATAAATTATGGATCACCGTTCTTGCGCTTGGCTGGCTCTTCGATTTTCTATTCTGGAAAAAAGCCCCCGCCCTCAACTTTTCCATCTTTTCGATGGCCTGCCTGGTTGCGGCTTTCTATCTTTTATTGAGCGACGGGCTTCGCCCGCATCGTGTCAGCCTCGGCCTGCTTCCGTTATTTGGCTTTTTCGCCGCCGTCACATTTGTCCGCGCCGAGCCAATGACCACCCTGCTCGCCGGCGCATTCACCCTGCTGGCGATGGCCATCCTGGCAGTCACTTATCGCGGCGGGCGCTGGGTTCATTACACAATCACGGATTACCTTTCAAAAACCATTGCCCTGATCGGAAGCATGCTCATACGCCCGGTCTCATTTATGGTGGATGTCCGAACAACCCGGGCAGAGACGGGCACGCAATCTCCAAAAAATAATCTCTGGCCCATTCTGCGCGGCCTGCTCATTGCTCTTCCAGTGGTGGCAATCTTTGCATCCCTGCTTGCCTCTGCGGATGCGGTCTTTGGGCAACGGCTTGCGAACTTCGTCGAGCTATTTAGGCTGGAAAAATTCCCCGAATATACCTTCCGGTTCATTTACATCCTTGTCATTGGCTATGCTTTGGCAGGTATCGTCCTACATGCCGCCTCCGAAACGCAGGATGAGAAACTGGCCGGCGACAGGAAGTCTGTCATTTCGTCATTTCTTGGGTTTGTTGAGTCGTCGATCGTGCTGGGGAGTGTGGTGGCGCTCTTCGCCTCGTTCGTGGTGATCCAATTCCAATATTTTTTTGGCGGTCACACCAATATCAACGTGGATGGTTTTACCTACTCCGAATACGCGCGCCGCGGATTCGGCGAATTGGTCGCTGTGGCATTCTTTGCCCTGCTGATGCTGCTTACCTTGAGCGCCGTCACCAAACGCGAAACCGAAACACAGAGAAAAATCTATTCTGGGCTGGGTGTTGCCCTGGTTGCCCTTCTGTTGGTCATGCTTGTTTCGGCCTACCAACGCCTCGGTCTGTATGAGGCGGCGTACGGCTTCTCGCGCCTCCGCACCTATACCCACGTCCTCCTGATCTGGATCGGCCTGCTTCTTGTCGCAACCATCGTATTGGAGATTCTTCACAAGGAAAGGATGTTTGCATTTGCGATGCTCATTGCGTCGTTTGGATTTGCCATCTCTCTTCCCATTTTGAATGTGGATGCTTTCATCGTAAACCAAAACATACAGCGTGAAGTTCAGGGCGTGTCAGATGACGGTGTCGAGTTGGATGCCCAGTATTTTATCGAGCTCTCCGATGATGCAATTCCCACGCTTGCCAAGGCGCTGCAGACTCCGACCCTGCCTGATCCTGTCCGGGAGAAGGTTGGCGCCGCTCTGGCATGTATCCGCTATGAGCGTGGACGGGATATGCGCGTACTGCCCTGGCAATCCTTTCACTTCGCCCACTTTAATGCGGACCGTGCATTGGTCTCCGTCAAAAATGAGCTGGACCGATTTGAGATTATTGATAAAGGTCAACCTGTGTTGGTGACAACTCCTTCAGGTGAGGAGTTTTCCTGCTCGCCATATTATTATGACTAGCCATATCATTGCTAGGGCGTTCTTGTTCTTCGCCCGAAACAATCTCCCTCACCAATACAGGGATTGCTTTGTCGGGAAGTGCACCGTCCTCGCAATGACATGAAATATGATGTAAGAACCAGCCACCATTGACAGTCTATTTCTCATCTCAATGCTTAAGGAATTGTCAATGGGCTTCAAGCTGACCATCTTCTCTGATTACATCTGACCGTGGTGCTATGTCGGCCAGGGTGTGGTCGACCAACTGAAAGCTGAATACAAAGTGGATGTGGACTGGCGTCCGTATTATTTGCGCCCCGATATTCCGCCCGAAGGCATGGAACTGCCCGATTACATTCTGCGTGCGCGTGCAAGCGGTGCAGATGAGCGCCTGCAAGGCATGGCGAAATTGCATAACCTGGGGTTCAAATCTCCGGACCGCATTTACAATACCCGCCTTGCACACGAGGCCACGGAATATGCCCGCCAGCATGGCAGGGTCAATGAATTCCATCGCCTTGTCTTTCATAAAGTATATGCCGAGGGACAGGATATCGGCAAGTGGGAAGTGCTTCGTTCCGCCGCCGGGGAAGCTGGCCTGGATGCAGCCGACATGCAATCCGTTGCGGAGGGCGGCAAATACACCGCCCAGGTTGCAGAGCAGGTCCGTTGGGCACAGGAGATCGGGGTGACAGGTGTGCCGACTTATGTGATCAATGACCGTTATGCGATCGTCGGCGCACAGCCCTATCAGGCTTTCAAGAATGCGCTGGCACAGATATTGAAAGATAAGGGTAACTAGAAACAGGACTGTATAAAATCCATGTGGAGCAGACTTGCCTCCCTACCCCTTGACGTAGGATAACCTTTCGCAGATGGAACCGTTCTTCACCTTGAAGATATCGACTCCTCGGACGTGTCCATTTTTTCCTGCCATATCCACCCAGTTGTATTTCCAGCGCATAATGCAACGAATACCAAAGCCGAAAATCTCCTCGATTTCGATGTGGGCATGGGGCGATTCGCGGAAGAAGTCCCGCCAAAACTGGGTTAGCACTTCTTTCCCCGAGATCGCAGAGCCCTCGGGGGCTGGATCAGTATTTTCGAAGACACAATCGTCGCTCACATTCTGCATCATACCTGCGACATCGTGACGGTTGAAGGCCTCGTTGAACTCAAGGACGACGCGGATTGCCGATTCTACGCGTGACATGCGGGATGGACTCATATGGATAACACCTCCATCAGCAGAAAGCCGCTTGGCTGCTTAACTGTTTGCGATATCATTCCCGAAGGGAGCATCGTCCCCGTAGGGGTAGCGGCGGTGGGTTTCGACAGGTCCAACTACCAAGGCGGGCGTGGACAATGCTGGGGAGCAGGAAAAACTCGAAGCCAGATAAATGCTCGATTGCCAAGCGTGCGGCACGTGTGAAGTGCAGTGCTCGCCATTCATTAGTACGCTGTGTTTGGATGGATTAATTGGCTTTCAGCGAGCGGGCCAGAATATCCCTGAGTTTGTAGGAATATCCGATCAGCGTCAACTCGGGGGCAACTGACCCGGCGGTTTCGATCTTGAAATCGCCAACCCCGAAAATGCGGTCAAACAGGTTCTGTTCAGCGGCATAGTTGGTGACACGTGAGAATGGAATCACCACCTCGCTCTTATTCAGGAGCCCTTTGCGATACATCAAGTTATCCTCATAAACGTCAAGTGTTTCGGAAAAGTGCGCGATGATCCGTGGGTTCACCAACGACCACCAGCGTATGACAGGTTTGAATGATTGCATGGTTGTTATCCTTTTCTAGCCTACGGTTTCGATAAATATCATTTTATCAGAGTACATCCATGATATGGATGTACTCTGATTACCGAACGATTATAACGTCTATTCCTAGCGACGCACATTTTTTGTTTTCCGATGAATTGTCAAGCGACAAGAAAGCTTATGTTTATTGGGTTTGGATTCAAAGACGCACTCCTGCCCAATTATCGATCATGCACCCCAGTGGCTGCTCATCGGCGGGTAGGCACACGCCCTCCTCAGACCAGGCAGACGGGTTGTGGCCATGGATTCGAGCAAGTCATTTTGCAATGCGCGGGAAAAAGAGTCTGCTTGGGGTTGATGAGCAGGACAGGGATCGCTTTGATGCGGCTGCCTTCGGTCGAGACAAATACGATTCGGCAGGCTGATCCCAAAATCAGGAGAAGGGTTTGCGGTTTCCAAATCCAAAAAAGTGGCGTTGTTAAACATAATTGGCGCACCGTATAGTGCGTCAATCTTTCCGTCATTCAATAAACAAGGCAAACCTGGATTACTTTGAAAAGCGGCCATCCTCATGACAGAACTTCGCGTTGACGGTGTAGAGACTCATCCCCCAAAGGGGACTATGCGCTGCGCTCAGAGTAACATTGACCTTCGACGTTGAATGATACTGTAAATTGCAAGCGCGAGGGCAAAGAAGGCGGCAGCCCAGGCGCTGCCGGCAACCAGCGGCGTAGACGCTTGTCTGACAGCGATGCCGATGAATGCCCAGGCCAGTACGAAAACAAAACCTGAGTCGCGGCGGGAAATTGTGATGGCAAGAGCAATGAGACTGGCCACAACCAGCATAATGACCGCCCAAACCTGCGGCGCGATACCGAATCCGTTCCAATTGATCAGATATAAATAATCGGTGATATTGGCGATTGTGGCAACAGTGATCCAGCCAAGGTAAACGCTGAAGGGAATATCCACGCTCCATTTTTCAGTGCTGCCAACCGGTGTACGCCCGACATTTAGATTGAGGTAGCTGGCAATCAGCAGTCCAAGCAGGATCAGCATGATCAGCACGCTAAAGCCGAATAAATTGTAATGCCAGCAGAATAACCAGGCAGCGTTGAAGACGCCGCTTATTGCAAATGTGTAACCTAGTTTGCGTAAGCGCGGGCTTTCTTTTTGCGCGGGTAAATATTGATGGATCGTGAACGCGATCCAGCCGATATAGATGACGCCCCAGATGGCAAAGACGTATCCTGCAGGCACAAAGTAGACCTGGAAGCGGTCTGAGATTTCGCCTGTGCTCTGTCCGTTAAAGGGCAGGGTATTGGCGAGAATGTTGACCACGATCGCCAGCACTACCGAGAGTTCGTTGGCAAGTTGGCGGTTTGAATCCTTTGACATGCTGCTCTCCAATTTGAAATATGTATCACAGAGACTAGCCCATCGTACAATTTCTTACTGTAATTATTGGCATGTAATTCCTGGCTGCGGACTGGACCGACGGACTGGTTTACTTCTCAAAATACTTTCGTACTTTTGCCGCGATCTGACGCTCGGTCATCTTATCTGCGGCTTCCACATGGATCTCCTGGATGCGATTCCTTTTATGCGCGAGCCGTTTTTCAAGTTCATGTTTTGCTTCTCCAGCGCCAAATACGAATAGCGAACTCGCTTCGCCAACTGCCGAAATGATCTGTCGATAATACTTGTTGAGATGCTCCTGGTAGTACCTGTCTTCCTGGGTCTCAGCTGCACAAAATTGCGGGCTGTATGCTGTTTTCCCGTGGGCTCCCCCTCTAAACCTGTTGCGTTTCTTCAAATTTGATTCGATTTTCCGCAGTTCCACCTGCTTATTTTCAAGGATCACGATCACTGTTTTTTTGTGGTCAATCCACAAGCCGATTTGCTTTTCCATGAAACCTCCAGATCTGTTTCAACAGGCAGTTTCGACCCAATTTCAGTATACCTAATTCAATCCTGTATTGCAAATTAACTCATTTATGAAAACCCTCATGCGGATAAAAGTTAGCTCAGTGGCTCGCGGAACTGGTAAATGACTCTTGCCCTGCTCAAGCATATGCATCCATTCAATTATTTTTGAACCTGCGCATATCGGAATCAAAAACGGGAAAAGAGTGCTTCTCCTCCCGTTTTATCGTTGACTATTTGCCAAACCACATACGGCCAAGCAGGTTATCTTTGATGATGAATTGGTGATAGACCGCCCCGCCGACATGCAGTACCAACAGCCCCAGGATCGCAATCCACCCAAGTTGATGTAACGCACCAAGGAACCCGACCCTGGCATGCGAAACCGAGCCGGTGCCAAGCACATAGCCAATTAAGTTTCTTTGGGATGCGATCAGCCCTCCTAAAGTCAGGATATAGAAGGCGAAAAAGTACAGACCCACATGGACCAATTCCCCAAGTTTATTGAGAAATCGATTCCCTGTATTTGCCCATGCGGGACGTTTGGTTGCAAAGCGCATGATCAGACGTATGACCATTGTAACAAGCAGCAACGCACCCAGGATCATGTGCGTATTGATCGGAGATCTGCCGCCGCCTTCACTGTCAGAAAGCAGCCCGGCCCCCAGGATCAGGACAACAGTCAGCCAGTGTAAAACGACCATGATTGGATGATAACGTTTGGGTGTTTTCACACTTTGGATAATCTCCTTTTTTAGGACAATATAATGGGAATATATTAATCCCACATGATAAATTGTCATCATGGAATATCTTAATGAGATTCACGGACTCTAGCAAGTGTGCTTTGTTATATAAAGAGTCTGTTGACAATTGCCCCTTCCCATTTTCAATCCCTGGATTTAAAAGACATCCGAAGCAGAAGGTTCGGATGTCTTTGGGTTGCGGTTTACTAATCCGACAAATTATAATTGAGAGGCAAGCATCATTATTACGCCAATGCAGCAACCAACGACACCGAGGATGGCAAATACAGCGCCGATGATGATAAATAAATTTCCACCTTTGGCTTTGATCTCCAATACAGCCTCGATCGGGTTGGCGGGATCATAGTGAACAGTTGCTGTTGAACCCGGCTGATAGCGATTGACAATGGTTTGAGCCGTTCCCAGGTCATAGCTCATGGTCGCCCCGGGAAAGATACGGTTCCCCTGATAGGTTTTTCCGCCAACCTCATAGGTATATTCAACGACCGGAGCATAGGTTGTGCGATTGTAAGTCCGCCCGTCTCTTCGCTCGGTTCTGGTATTCTGGTCGAGCCTGGAAGAGACGATCGTTCCGCTTATAGTTGGCCAGGCTTCAGCTGCTTTGGCTTTTTTACGGTCGCGCAAGCCGAAGATAAGCAGACCGATCCCCAATATGGCAAAAACGCCACCCAACAAAAGCGGAATTAAGAAGGTGAAAACCGAAGATGTAGTATCCATTTTTATCCTTTGATTTGTTCAAAATATTATTTTTTTATTTAATGTATCATACGCTTCCTGGAAGGGGAATAATATAACAAATGTCACATCGCTAATCTTACATTGATCCTAATGTTACAGCGCAGAGTTGGCAGCAGGTAATCCGAATAATCCTCCAGGGAAGAAGAGCAGGGTATCATTCTCCAAACACGGTCAAATGGGAGTGAGGCGGAGAAAAGCATGCCTGCCAAAATTCAAGTGGAAGCGCCTCTCACCCCGTAAATCAATCATATGAGAAGGCAATCAGCCTCCCATGATATAATCTGCCCGCCTTGGAAATAATCCGAGGCAGTTTAATTTTTGGAGAAAGCATGTTCAAGCACGAAGTCCCAAATGCCCTTATTCACAACACCCCGCCGCCTTTAATCGAAGTCTCTGGTTCACACCACGAGATGGGCCGCCAGATCGGTGAAGCCGCCCGCGTCCAGGTTCAAAACAGTGTATCCAACGCACATATCCTGATTGAGGCCGCATACAATGCCCTCGAACTCACCTGGGACGGCGCGAAGATACAAGCGCGCAAATACCTGCCTTTTGCAGAAGAGCGTTATCCACAATATGTGGATGAATTGCGCGGCATCGCCGAAGGCGCAAACATCCCGTTTGACGACATCATGGTGCTCAATGCGATGGAAGCCGTCACCATGGATGCGCTGCATCTCACCCGTTGCACCAGCCTGGCCGTCAACGACGAGCGCACAGCTGATGGTCATGTGCTCGCGGCACATAACGAAGATTGGATTCCAGAAGACGAAGGTGATGTATTCATCATCTCTGCCAAACCTGACAGGGATCCCCCGTATCTTGCCATGACCTATGGCGGGCTGCTGCCCAATGTCGGCTTCAACGCTTATGGCATTGCCCAACTAATCGACTCCGTTTACCCGAGCGACTCACGCATTGGCATCCCGCGTCTCGTCGTGGCGCGCGCCGTGCTCGCCTCCCGCCGCATTTCCGGCGCAATTGGGCGCACCCTCATCCCACACCGCGCGGCAGGCTACAATCATCTATTGATCCATGAGAGCGGAGAGATCTATTCCATAGAAGTCTCCGCCCGCAAATTTGAAATCCTCTATGCAAATGACGGGTATATGGTTCACACAAACCATTATATTGACCCGCAAATGAAACAGATCGAAAAAACTCCCGAGGAACTACTCTCCTCCCGTGTGCGTTACTTCCGCGCCTCGCGCCTGCTCCGCCAGAATGAAAAACATTCCATCAAAAGCCTGCAGGCCATTCAAAAGGATCACGTCAACATCCCGAACTCGATTTGCAACCACAATATCGAGGGTCTCGACCCGCTTGACCGTGAAAAGACGATCAACGCCCTGGTCATTGACCTGACCTCACGTGAAATGCATATTGCATGGGGAAATCCCTGCCAGAATACGTATCACACGTATCACTTGAACGCATAGATACAATTGAAAGAAAAATAGAAAAAGAGTCCGCTTGAATTGAGCGGACTCTTTTTTCTTACAGGCATATATTTCATCAACCTGTAGATGATTTTGATAATTCCGGTTCCTTCAAAAACAAAGCCAATGGAGAAGCGATTAACACCATGCCGGTTGTCAAAGTTAATACAAAGGGGAAACCATAGACTTCCGCCAAACGACCTGTGTAGAGCAATCCCAATGCACCGGAAGAAAAGATAAAACCCAATGCCAGCCCGGAGGCCAAAGCCATCCCGCCTGGGATGATCCGCTGGGCGAAAACCACCATGATGCTGTGCACCGCACCGGTGAATGCGCCCGCAATCGGGAGCAGCACATATAACCAGGGCGACCATCCAATAATGCTGACCAGGTAGATCGGGAAGGCGGCTAGAAATAGAACCGAAGACGCGATGAAGCGCTTGCTATAGCGATCCCCATAATAACCGCCGAAGACATTTCCCATGGCAGAACCGCCCATGAACAAGCCTGCCATGCTTCCATAAATTGTCGGCCCCTGTCCCAAATCCTTAATATATTTGGGAATGAGGTTTACCATATTGGCCTGCGTCCACGATTGCAAAATCGCCACCAGTGCCAGCACAAGAATGAACAGGAGACCTGCTTGTCTGCGGTTTGAATGCGCCGCCTGGACATGCTTCGGATGAGGCAGGTTGGCACGCAGTTGGTGAAGCAAGGCAAAGCCAATCGGAATGGAGACGATCGGCACAATCAACATACCCGGAATTTTATAGGATGCGAGAATAAACCCCGTCAGAATGGGGCCTATGAAATGTCCAAGCTGGCCCGACATGAAAAAGAGCGACGCAGCCGTGGTTTCACGCCCCTTTAAGAGATCCCGTCCACGCAGGGTGGCCTGGGTAGTGCCAACCGGATGAAATGAAGATGATCCCAATGCCGCGATGATCAAACATCCCAGGCCAATATTACCGGGTAGTAATAAGGCCGCAGAATAGAAAACCGCCATCCACAAAATCCCGCCCGCCGCCAGCCAGCGTGGACCCGTACGATCCGATATCCAACCGAAGACGGGCTGGGTCAGCGCAGATGTCCAGATATAAATGGTGGAGAATAAAGCGATCTGCGATTCGCTTAAACCAAGATAGGTCAGCAGGACAGGACGGCTGGCATTGAACGTATCCACCATGAAGTGGCTGACGGCAATCGATGAAAAAATGGAATCAAGGAATAATGGCATATATTGTCGTATTATTTTCCACGATACAGATGATGCGACTCAATATATTCGTACACCGATGGAGGGACATAATAACGATACATCTCCCCTGCCTCGATGCGGCGGCGTAATTCGCGCGAGGAGACGGGCTGCAGGAGCGCGTCGATGAATGTGATTTTTTCCGTCACGCCGGGCAGTTTCGCTTCAATCTCGGAGAGGTCAGTGTGGTTGCCGGGGCGGCGCATAACGCCGATTTTGGAAACAGCAGCTACCAGGTCCGAACTTGAGCGCCAGGTGGGCAGATCCCATAGTGAATCCCCGCCGATCAAAAGGATGATCTCGGCTGAAGGTTCCTGTCCGGCCAGCAATCTGACCGAGTCAATGGCGTAATGCGGCCCAGGGCGGTCAATTTCAAGACGTGAGATCTCAAAAGCCGGGTTATCTGCCAGCATGCCTTGCAGCATCGCCAGACGATGCTCCAGCGGAGTGATTGTCTGTTCCTGTTTATGCGGCGGAGTGGGTGTGAGCACCCAGAGCAGGCGGGAGATATTAAATTCATACACGGCCTCACTGGCCAGGATGAGATGCCCGATATGCGGCGGGTCAAATGTGCCGCCAAAGAAGCCGATGGTTGTTCGTGACATGGGGGTTAGTATATCGCAAAGTTTTACAGGGTGTTTTTGTGATCTTTACACATTCTTTATATTCGAAGAATATGATGTACTGTAACAAAGGAGCTTATCATGTCTACAAAAAATAAATGGTTTATCGGTGCGGGAATCGTGCTTGGCTTGATCGTCCTATTTACCCTGCCGTTCATCTGGCAGGCTTTGGTCCCCGCACACGGGTTCGGCATGATGGGATATGGATACGATCACATGCCGATGATGCGCGGTTATGGGTTTTCGCCCACGTTCGGCATAATGGGATTTGGCGGGTTCTTCATGTGGCTGATCCCGCTCAGCCTGCTCATCTTGATCGGCTTGAGCATTGAGGCCTTGATCAAGTATTTGCGATCCCATTCCGCTTAATCCAATCCAATTTTACCGTCCCCGCTATTTGAAATGGCGGGGACTATTTTAATTAAACCCTTAAGTCCCCAGGTGGTATACTCCGCTAAAATTGGCGTGCTGGTTAATTTCGCAACCAAAATCAATCACATTGAGGAACGGATATGTCACAAAATTTTGATGTCATCGTGATCGGAGCCGGCGTGATCGGCGTCAGCACCGCATTTCATCTGGCAGAACGCGGTGTAAAACCCGTCATTTTGGAACGCAAACAAGTCGGTTTCGGAGCCACTGGCAGCTCCAGCGGGCTGGTGCGCATGCATTACGATCTCGAAGCGGAGTCCCGCCTGGCCTGGGAAAGCTTTCAATATTTCCGTAATTGGAACGAACGGGTTGGCGGTGAGTGCGGATTCCGCCGCACAGGATTTTTACACATCGAACCAGCCGATCACCAAACCCAGTTGCGCAAAAATGTCGAAATGCATAAACGGATTGGAATTCCAACCGATGTCATCACAGGCGAGGATGTAAAACGAATCGCTCCCGATTTTAAAACGGATGACATTGAATTCGCAGCCTATGAGCCCGAGTCGGGTTACGCGGATGCAACCCTGACAGCAAATTCCTTCCTAACTGCGGCGAAGGAACGCGGCGCAATTTATATGCAGGATTGTGCAGTAAGCGGCGCACAGATCACGGGCGGAAAAGTGACAGGCGTACAAACCACGAGCGGTGACTTTTCGGCGCCGATCATTATCAATGCAGCCGGCGCGTGGGCAGGAAAGGTAAGCGAATTATTTGGCGTTTCCATTCCCCTCGACACATGGACTCATGACGTGGTCCACGTCCGCCGCCCGGCTCATATTGGCGATCATCCGACCGTCATAGACAGTTCGCTCAGCATGTACTTTCGACCTGATTCAGGCGACCTGACCTTGATCGCGCTTGAAGATGACAGCCGCATAGGCGAATCACCAGAAGCGGACCTCGGTTACGTGGCCAAGGATTTCGTGGAACGCGCCATCGACCGGATTTGCCTGCGCATCCCCGCCATGGAGGAAGGCTCGCTGCACTCCTCCCATGTGGGAAGGGACGGATTAACCCCGGACCAGCGCGCAGTCATCGGTCCGGCCGGACCCGAAGGGTATTACCTCGTCACCGGTTTTAGCGGCACGGGTTTCAAAATCTCTCCTGCCGTAGGGCTGTGCGTCAGCGAGCTGATCCTCGACGGAAAGTCAAAGACCGTTGATATTTCGGGCTTTACCCCGATGCGCTTCGAACGCGGTGAACTGCTTAAAGGCCAGGATGACTACGGTTTCATCTGGCGGAATGCGAACACACCATAGCGCCCGGTTTACAAAGAGGGGGAACAAAGTTGGACCGTCATGGACGGTTAGGTCAGGACACAGGTTGAAGGTATAGTCCAAGCCTGGAAACGGGAAAGGATTCAGAGACAGGTATTATTCAGGAAGTCGTTGAAAATTCCCAAGTGACAATCCCAATGAAGTGGAGCAATTTCTCGCCGGCAAAGAGACCATCATCCAATGGCTAATGAGACAAGTCGCCCGCGCCACCAAAGCCTGCCCTGACGGTTCGACTTTCGCTCACCGTGTTGAAGGGGCAAGGCGGATCCAAATGTCGCGAAGGAGTTATTGGTGAAGGCGTTGGAAGAGAGAAGAAAATAAAGTTGTATAATCTGTTTAGAGGCACAACATGTTAATTTCTTATATTCAAAATGCGATGAAATTGGCAAAGTACGAAATCCTTGAAGACGGACAGTATTATGGGGAAATAAAAGGCTTTCAAGGGTTGTGGGCACAGGCAGAACAGCCTGACGCCTGTCGTGAAGAACTGCAAAGCGCATTGGAAGACTGGCTTGTGCTTGGCCTGCAAATGGGACATAAACTTCCCGTTAGTAAAGGAATTTAATTATGGACTGGAAAGATCGAATCATTATTGACCCCAATATCCTTGTTGGCAAACCTGTCATCAAGGGAACAAGGTTAGCTGTTGAATTTATCGTTGAATTACTCGCACAAGGCTGGCCCGAAAGCGAGATCACCCGAAATTACCCGGGCATTACACATGAGGACATTACTGCCTGTTTGAAGTATGCAACAAATATTCTCAAAGCAGAGAAAATCTACCCCTTTGAGCTTTCGAAGACATAACCATGCGTCTGCTTGCAAATGAAAATTTTCCATTGGACGCAGTGGAGGCTCTGCGCACAGACGGTCACGATGTTGCGTGGATTCGAGAAGATTCACGCGGCACATCCGATGACAAAATTCTCCTGCGTGCACAGGATGAAGTTAGAATTTGCAAGCGAGTCCATCAGCACATTCCATTATTGTGATAGCCAAGTAATTTAGGTTTGGCAGAATTTGGAAACATCAATAGTGGCAAGCAGCGAACTAAGACAGTGGTGATATAATGATTTTAGCAAGCATTAGGGTTCACAAATAAAAGTATTTCCTATGACTGATCTAAAAATCTGGAAAATAATATTTGATATAAAATATCCCGCCGCAGCTAATCTGTTCGATAATCGCGGCAAAATTGCTACAAAATGGCAGTGGACATCCGACTTAACCGAATGGCGGATATCTAATAATCTGGTGTCGATTCATAATAAAAGTGGCACCACCTTCCTAAACGCTGGCTTCAAAAATACCAGTGTAGTTATGGAATTACCAGAAAGTCACACTCAGTTTTCCAATCAAGCGTCGGAATTTTCGACTTGGGCTCTTGATTTATTGCAAGTCAAAAAAATAGATCGAGTCGGTCTAAGGTTCATCCAACTTTCCAAAAAACAACACTTTAAAATACTTGTCACGAAAATGCGAGAAAAATTGTTAGCTTTAAGTGAAGATGACTGGGAATCTCTTGGTGGTCATCCAGAAGACATGGGTCTGCCACTTACCTTAGCACTTGGAGATAATAAGGCTAATTTCACTCTTGGACCAATGAAATCTGATCAACTTGCAAATTTTTTCGAGTCAAACGATGTGAAAGGAAAGCTTCCCTCTGTAGCCGTATTTTTAGATTTCGATTTATACAGGAGTGAACCTAACTTCTCATCAGAAACTCGATCCAAAGAAATAAGTGAATATTTGAAATCAGGAAGTCAACAAATTCTGGATATTTCAGATAAATTTTTAGCTAGGTACGGAGGATTTAAATGACAAGCTCCTATAATCGTTCCGAAACTACAATTCCTCGTGTCGAAGAAATGTTCTCTCAAGGCTCAACAACCGAAAGCACAGAATCAAGTATTCTTGAGAGGCTGGAGACACTAACTAATCAAACTGGTCAACTTAGAGTCGATGTTCAGGATAGACCAGTGAAGTACAACTCACAAGTTCGCGATTTGGGCGATGAAAACTACACTCTGAATGAACCGCTAATGGTATCTATTGAAGAATATCCTGGTGAGGATACAGTTATTGCTAGTTTTCCCGAAATTGAGATGTTTGGTGAGGGCGCGACTGAAGCAGAAGCCTTAATGAATCTAAAGTGGGCTATTCTCGATTTATACGAGGAACTAATGGAAACTACACCTGCTGAACTAGGCGATTTACCAAAAGCTTGGCTTGTGATTCTGCGAAAAATTATTAAACAAAACAGCTAACTATTATGAAGTGGCGAAACATTACAGCGGCAGATTTTGGAAATGTAATTAAGAAGCTCTCACTGCAGTCTTCGCAATCAAAGAGGCGAGCGCCGTATCCTGTCTACTGGTATAACCTTGATGGCAAGAAGACGTTAAGGATTACTTTGCCTAATACACACGGTGGAGCAAAGTCGATTTCGACGGGTTTTTTGAAACAAATTCAAAACAATTTCCGATTAGATACTAGGCAATTTGAAGATTTGGCAGAATGCCCGCTCAGTGCTGAAGAGTATGAGGCGATAATTCGAGATAAGTTAAGAACTTAGTTGATCTTCTTAAAATTGGACCTCCGATTTTCAACTCGGAGGTCTTCTTTTTTGATAACCATCGCCCCCCTGTCGACAACCAGGCATTCTTGACCTACGTCGTATTGCACAAAAATCCGTAATCTTCGCCCTACTTTTTCTCAACACTTTTTAGAAATGAAAATAACCTTCTGCTATAATTGACCAAATCAACGAATTAAAGGACTCATTTCATGGCTGAAACCATCAGCGTTTCAAAAATATCAAATTACGTCGAGAAAGAAGTGACTATCAAGGGTTGGGTCTACAACCGCACCGATAAAGGCAAGCTGGTCTTTTTGCTCGTGCGCGATGGCTCGGGATTTGTGCAATGCGTGGCCTTCAAAGGCGACCTTGACCCCGAGGTCTTCGACAAGGTTATACGTCTGCCGCAAGAGTCGTCCGTCATCATCACAGGATCTGTCCGCGAGGATAAGCGCGCGCCCGGCATCCCTGGCGGATATGAGGTCGGCGTGAAGCAGATCGAGATCGTGCAGGAAGCGGGCCTGGACTATCCCATGTCGCTCAAAGATCACGGTCCCGACTTCGCGCTTGATAACCGTCACCTGTGGATTCGTATGCAGAGTCAATGGGCGATCCTGCGCGTCCGTGCCACGGTTATGGCAGCCACCCGCGAATGGCTCGATAACCACGGCTTCATTGCGATGGACACTCCCATCCTGACGCCTGCGGCGGCTGAAGGCACAACCACCCTATTCGAAACCGAATACTTCGATGAAGGCAAAGCCTATCTCGCGCAAACGGGACAACTATACAACGAAGCCAATATCTTTGCCTTCGGAAAAGTCTATTGTTTTGGTCCAACATTCCGTGCAGAGAAATCAAAAACGCGTCGCCACTTGACCGAGTTCTGGATGCTCGAACCCGAGATTGCCTTCTGCGACCTGGACGGCTTGATGGAGGTCGAAGAGCAGATGCTGACGCATATCATCCAGCGCGTCCTGCGTGACCACTTGCCTGAGTTGAGATCCCTCGGGCGTGACATTTCCAACCTGGAAAAGATCGCCGCTCCCTTCCCGCGCATTTCCTACGATGAGGCGGCGAAGATAATCGCAAAATTACGTGAACAAGAAACTGACCCCGAGAAGAAGGAATTACTCGCCTTCGAATGGGGCATGGATTTTGGCGCGCCGCACGAGACCGCTATCACCAGTCAATTTGACAAACCCGTATTTGTGTACGGTTATCCTTCCGCTGTCAAAGCCTTTTATATGGAACCGTGGCCTGGCCGCCCCGAAGTCTGCAAGTCGGTGGATTTACTCGCCCCCGAAGGCTACGGCGAAATCTGCGGCGGCTCCGAGCGCATGAGCGACCACGACGCGTTACTGGCGCGCATCCGCAAAGAGAAACTCCCCGAGGAGGCCTTCAAATGGTATCTGGAATTACGAAAATACGGCTCAGTCCCCCACTCAGGCTTTGGCATGGGCACGGAGCGAGTCACCTCATGGATCTGCGGCATCGAACACGTCCGCGAGGCGATTGCCTTCCCGCGCACGATCAAGCGTGTCTATCCTTAAATATAAAGGCCCAAAAGGCTTTGCGAAGTCCTCGAAGAGGGAAAGCCTTTTAGGTCTAAATAATTACGGAATGATCAAAACCCTTTACCCGCATCCCGGGCCAGTCGAGGCCTGCATCCCGATCTGGAAAACATCAATGCCAGGGCTTTCACCTGCAATTACCTGCATGTGATCAGTTGGGACACACCTCTTTAATATGTAACACATAACTTTCAGAAAATCAATTGCTTTATTAAGAGATAGTATTTTCAATATTTAATATATATCTATGCCTGCCTGTTGGAATATGGTATAAGATTCATAGCCCTGCTGTGCGCGTGATATCGCCCTCACGTTTTGAGCCAACATCTTTACAACGGTCTCTTATTTTGAAGAAATAACGCGATAGGCCCGAGCCAAGGCGGCGTTTCCCAATACGAGACCACCTGCGCAAGCAGGTTCAAAACCTGGCGGTACACGGCATAAGCGGGGTCTTTTTTGCACTTGACGAACTCGTAGCCTGCGAGTAAAATCGCGGCGATTGCTTAGTCGGGATCACAATTGAATAACGGAGATACAAGCGGCTGGGTCTTGTGGTTTCGAGATGCGCTTCGCGCTGCTCAACCACCAAACAAGATCACGAGGTGGAGGTTCTCCCGTGCGAACGGGACGCTAATTGCCCTCCTTCACCCTTTCCTGAAAGGAGAGGGGCGGGGTGAGGTCGAGAAAATCGGATAGATCAGCGGATGCCTCTGGAGCCAGATCACTGGCTCCCTTCTCCCTTCCAAAGAAAGCGGATCTGCGCAAAGGAGTTTAAAAAAACTCTATTGCTCACCACCGAAAACCACACGGCGACGAGTGGGACAAGGCGGACGCAGTGAACAGGTATATTGATCTATTGTATGGATCAATTGCCTGCAATGCTTGGAAGGGCGTTTCTTTTTAATACCGGCATGTATTAAAACAGGTATGCCCAGGCATACCTGTTTTTTCATAAGCAAACCTGACAGGTCTACAGCCAAAACACCTGCCACAAGTATATCTTCCGGGACTTATCAAGTTTTGAGTTGAAGAAAAAAATGAGCAAGAAACGGGTCGTACCCACACAAGCCGTCGCATACAATCTCCAGCGCCATAAAGGAGATTGATATGAAAAATAATATTGAACCTTCACAACATTATCAATTGATCGAGCAAGCCATTCAGTACATCGAAGCCAATGTGCAGCGCCAACCCGAATTGGAGGAAATCGCCTCCGCCATCGGTTTGAGCGAATATCACTTTCAACGCCTATTCACCCACTGGACAGGCATCAGCCCCAAGCGCTTCATGCAATTTCTAACGAAGGAACACGCCAAGGAATTACTCGACAAGTCTGAAAACCTGCTGGAAACCACGCATCAGGTCGGGCTTTCAAGCCTGGGGCGCCTGCACGATCTCTTCGTCACCACTGAAGCAGTGACGCCGGGTGAATACAAAACCGGTGGCACAGGTCTCACCATCCGGTATGGGATCCATCCCTCGCTCTTCGGCAAGTGTCTGATCGCCGCAACCGAGCGCGGCATCTGCCATTTGGGATTTGTGCAAACCAGCGAAGGCAACGCGATCGACAACCTGGTCTCAGTCTGGAAGGCGGCGAAGATGATCGAAGATTACAAAGCTACTGCCCCACTCGTCACCCTCATCTTTTCTGGTCTCGATCCGCAAAACACGCCGCCCGGCCAGCCTCAACAACCCCTTAAGCTTCACCTGCGCGGGACGAATTTCCAGATCAAAGTCTGGGAAGCATTGCTCACCATTCCAACCGGCGCAGTGACCACTTACGAGCACATCGCTGCACAGATTGGCAACCCGAACGCATTACGCGCCGTCGGCACAGCCGTCGGACATAATCCAATCGCCTACTTGATCCCGTGCCACCGTGTGATACGCAAGAGCGGCGAGTTTGGAAATTATTTTTACGGCTCAGCCCGAAAGAAAGTCATATTGGCGAGAGAACTTGGTGCAGGTCATACTTAGAGCGTGATTTATACAAAGGAAAAAATGAAAACAAAAGTTTTAATTGCTTTACTGGCTTTGTATATCGTCTGGGGTTCGACTTATTTGGGAATCAAGTTTGCCATTGAAACCATTCCGCCATTTTTACAAGCGGGAATACGGTTCCTGATATCCGGGATAATCCTGATGGTTTGGCAGCGCGCGGCCGGCGCCGCCATGCCCACGAGGAAACAATGGATTTCAACAGCCATCATCGGCAACCTGCTTTTACTCGGCGGCAATGGAATGCTTGGCTGGGCGGAACAGACCATCCCTTCGGGAGTTGCCGCGATCATTATTGGAAGCATGCCCATGTTCTTGGTGATCGCTGAAGCGCTCCGACCCCATGGAGTCAAACCAAACTTGCGCGCAATCATCGGATTGCTGATCGGATTTGCAGGGATCATCATCCTGGTCGGACCCTCAAATATTTCAGGCAGCGATCATCCATTAAATCCATTGGGATTGGGCGCATTACTCATCGCTTGTATAACCTGGTCAAGCGGTTCGGTCTACGCCAAGACGGCAGACCTGCCAAAGTCAACACTGGTGACGACCGGCGCGCAGATGTTGACTGGCAGTATCGGCTTGTTCATGGTTGCATTCATCACCCGTGAGTTTCATGGATTTAATGTGATGGAAGTTTCCACCAAATCCATGCTTGGCTTGACGTATCTTATTCTCGTTGGTTCGCTGGTCGGATTTGTATCGTATGGCTGGTTGCTGCAAAACGCGCCAATCTCGCTCGTGGCAACGTATGCGTATGTCAACCCGGTCGTGGCGGTAGTGCTCGGGAGCTGGCTTGCGGCGGAAAAGTTGGGACCTAATATTTGGCTGGCGACAGCCGTCATCATCGGGTCGGTCATATTCATTAACAGTAACAGGCCAAAAGTCCGCGCGAAGCGTGAAACGAAGGAGGTCATTGAAAGCGTATCGTAAGCAGAAAATGTTCGCAGGTCGTCAATCATCGTTCACTAATTGGAGAAAACCTCCAGAGATAAATCAAAAAGGAGAAATGGAAAATGGACGGAAAAGATATAATCAAAAAAGTCAAGGAAGATAATGTCAAGTTCATCTCGCTGCAATTCACGGATGTGATGGGCGCGGTGAAAAGCGTGGACATGCCGATCCGCCATCTCGAAGATGTGCTGGAAGACGGCGCATGGTTCGATGGTTCCTCAGTGGAAGGGTTTGCGCGCATTCAGGAAAGCGATATGCGCCTGAAAATCGACCCCGATACCTATGCGGTGCTGCCCTGGTCGTCCGCCGAGTCGCGGCGTGCGCGTGTATTCTGCGATATTTACATGCCCGGCGGCGAACCCTTCGATGGCGATCCGCGCGGGGCGTTGAAGCGCATTCTCAAGAAAATTGCCGACCGCGGCTGGACACTCAACATTGGCCCGGAGCCCGAGTTCTTCCTGTTCAAAGGCGAGAACGGTCACGGCGTTCATCCTGTCCCACACGACACAGGCGGTTACTTTGATTTCTCCTCCTTCGATGAAGCCGTTGTCGTGCGCACTGCGTTAATTGAAGCGCTTGATGCAATGGGCCTGGATGTGGAAGTGGGTCACCACGAAGTTGCATTGGGCCAGCATGAAATTGACTTTCGATTTGCGGATGCCCTCAAAGCCGCGGATAATGTGTTGACCTTGAAGTACACCGTCAAGGCGATTGCCGCGCAGAATGGACTGGTCGCTTCTTTCATGCCCAAACCTGTCCAAGGCATTAATGGCTCCGGGATGCACTGCCATCAATCGCTCTTCGAGATCAAGACCGGCAGGAACCTGTTCTTCGATGCCAAAGATGCCGCCCACCTTTCACCCCTGGCATATTCATTCATCGCAGGTCAGTTGGAACATGCCCGCGCGCTGGCCGGCGTGGTGGCTCCGACTGTGAATTCCTACAAACGCCTGGTGCCCGGTTATGAAGCGCCTGTTTATATTGGCTGGGCGCAACAGAACCGCTCGGCGTTGATCCGCATTCCCCGCTATACCGAGGGGCGCGATAAGGCGGTGCGCGCTGAGTTGCGCTTCCCCGATCCTTCCTCGAATCCGTATCTGGCGTTTACTGCGATGCTGGCCGCCGCCCTCGATGGCATTGACAGGAACCTCGCCGCGCCCAAGCCATTGAATAACATCAACCTGTATCACCTCAACAAGGAAGAACGCACCAAATTGGGTGTGACCGAACTGCCTGGTTCTCTGGCTGAATCTTTGAGCGAACTCGAAAAGAACGAAGTATTGAAGTCCGCGCTTGGCGCTTACTTGTTCGAGGCTTATCTGCGCGCCAAGTGGGAAGAGTGGGATGAATTCCGCTTAAGTGTGACGGATTTTGAGATCGAACGATATTTGGAGACGGCGTAAGAGCAGTAATCAGTGATCAATTTTGAAGATAGACTCTAAAGGATTTCCCCATCGGGAGCCTTTAGAGTCTTTTGTTTTCATCGGCTATAATTCAATCATCCCATTCCCCAAAGGGGACAAACCCATGCCTGCTTCTGTATCCATTCGACAACTTGTGGAACGATTTGAACAGCACCGCGACGCGTATCGCGCGGGGAAGTATAACGAGACGCAATTGCGGCGGGAATTTTTAGACCCGTTCTTCGAGGCCTTGGGTTGGGACGTGTTCAATAAACTCGGATATTCCGAGGAGAACAAGCACGTCATTCACGAGGATTCACTGGAAATCGAGGGCATGAAGAAAGCGCCCGATTATGCGTTCAAAATTGGGAAAGAGCGCAAGTTTTTTGTGGAGGCGAAAAAGCCCTCCGTCAAAATAGAAACAAACCCCGAAGTTGCCTTTCAATTAAAGCGCTATGTCTGGTCGGCGAAACTGCCGTTGGGGATTTTAACGGACTTTGAAGAATTTGCCGTTTATGAATGCCGCAGCAAGCCGAAGGTCAGTGACTCGGTCAAGACGGGGCGCGTGCTGCTGCTGAGCTACACCGATTACATCGAAAGATGGGATGAGATCGTATCCATTTTTTCGCATGATGCAGTGATGACGGGCGGATTCGATAAGTTTGCGAAAAGCGTGGCGAAGAAGAAAGGCACCGCCGAAGTGGACTCGGCGTTTCTGGCGGAGATCGAAGGCTGGCGTGAGACGTTGGCGAAAAATATCGCGCTGAGAAACAAGGAAAAAATCCAGAGCGAAGCGGATTTGAATTACGCCGTCCAGATGACGATTGACCGAATGATCTTCCTGCGTATTTGCGAAGATCGCGGATATGAATCCGAATATCAATTGCAAGAGCTTACCCTCACCCGTCCTTCGGACACCCTCTCCCAAAATGGGAGAGGGATATACGCGGAGTTGAAGAAATTATTTGAACGCGCGGATAGACGCTATAACTCTGGCTTGTTCCATTTCCCCGCAGCGCGCAGAGCGAAGGATGAAAAAGGTCGCGGGCGGGCGGATGCGTTTACGACGGGGCTGGAGATTGACGATAAAGTTCTGAAAGATATCATCAAGGATCTGTATTATCCCGCGCCGTATGTGTTCGCGCTGATCCCCGCCGATATTTTGGGGCAGATCTACGAGCAGTTTTTGGGCAAGGTGATTCGGCTCACCGCGAGCGGAAACGCAAAAGTAGAGGAGAAGCCCGAAGTCCGTAAAGCGGGCGGAGTCTATTACACGCCGACGTTCATTGTGGATACGATTGTTATCAATACACTTGGAAAATTGTTGAACCCGACCCCACCCCTAGCCCCTCCCCAAACGAAGAACACGTTTGGAGAGGGGAAGATGACCCCGAAGGAAGCTGCGCGTTTGAAAATCCTTGACCCCGCCTGCGGTTCGGGCACTTTCCTTTTGGGCGCGTTTCAATATTTGCTCGATTGGCATTTGGGTTGGTACTTGAACAATGACTTTGAAAAATGGTCAAAAGGTAAGAAGCCCGCCATTTTTAGAACCCTCACCCGTCCCGCTTCGCGGGACACCCTCTCCCACAGGGGGGAGGGAAAGGGAGGGGGCTGGAAGTTGAGCGTTGAAAAGAAGAAGGAGATTTTGCTCAACAACATCTACGGCGTGGACATTGACCCGCAGGCTGTGGAAGTGACCAAACTCTCCCTGCTCTTGAAGGTGATCGAAGACCCTGGGCAGTTGAGCTATCTCGACGAACGCATCTTGCCTGACCTGGGCAGGAATATTCAATGTGGCAATTCGTTGATCGGTCCCGATTATTGGGATGGACAGTTGATGGTGGACGAAGAAGAACGCGCGCGCGTCAATGCCTTTGACTGAAAGGCCGCTTTCCCCGAAGTGTTTGACCCCCACCGCCCTTCGGGCACCTCCCCCAAATCCGCAGGCGAGAAGACTCCCCGACAAAATAGTAGTGCGGATTTGTGGGAGGACGGGAGGGGGTTTGATGCGGTGGTGGGAAATCCGCCGTATGTGAGACAAGAAATGCTCGGAGAACTAAAAGACTATTTTTCCCAACACTATAAAACATATCATGGTAGTGCAGACCTCTACACCTATTTTATTGAGCGTGGAGTATCACTGCTAAAACAAGGTGGTTATTTCTCCTACATTGTCGCGAATAAGTGGATGAGAACAAACTACGCAGAGCCATTACGAAGATGGTTGAAACAACAAGACATCGAAGAAATTGTTGATTTTGGTGATTTACCTGTATTCCAAAATGCTACAACCTATCCTTGTATTATTCGCATTTGCAAAAAAACGCCTAGAGCTACTTTCGATGCAGTTCAAGTGGAAAATTTGAAGTTTACAAGTCTTCTCGAATATATTGCTTCAAATCGTTATACTGTAAACAAACTTAGTTTGGAAGATAAAGGCTGGTCTTTATCGGACGAGAATACACAAAACATCTTGAGCCAGTTGAAGTCCAAAGGTATAACGCTAGAAAAGTACGTTGAGGGAAAAGTATTCTACGGAATTAAGACTGGGTTAAATGAAGCTTTTGTACTGAGCGAAACCGAAAAGAATAGCTTAATTGCAAAAGACGAAAAAAGTAGAGAACTTATCAAGCCGTTTTTGATCGGGCGAGAAGTAAAGCGATATTCAGCGCCAGTAGGCGGCTCATACTTAATACTTATACCGCGCGGATGGACACGAGAGAAATCAAATAATGCCCGTGATGCTTGGGGATGGTTTACGAAGAATTATCCTGCTATTGCATCCCATTTGCAGCAATTTGCCGATAAAGCAGAACAACGGTATGACAAGGGTGATTATTGGTGGGAGTTAAGGGCTTGTGATTATTACGATGAGTTTGAAAAAGCAAAAATTGTATATCCAAATATTTGCAAGCAGCCAGAGTTTACGCTTGAACTAAGCAACTCTTTTACAAATCAGAAGTGTTTCATTATTCCATTGGATGATAAATATCTTCTGGGGATTCTTAATAGCAGTTTATGCTACTTTTTGTTTAGGAAGATATTGCCGAAATTACGGGGTGACTTTTACGAGCCGAGTTATGTTTATTTTAAAGATTTTCCCATTTACTCAATCAACTTCGCCGACCCCGCCGAGAAAGCACAGCACGACAAGCTGGTCTCGCTGGTGGAGAGAATGTTGGCATTGCAGAAGAGTCTTAAGTCCGCGCATAATCCGCAAGAGGCAGATCGTCTGGCGCGGGAGGTGGAGTCGGTGGATAAGGCGATTGACGGGTTGGTCTATGAATTGTATGGGTTGAGTGAGGAAGAGATAAAGATTGTGGAAGGAAAATGACCCCCATCCCGTCCTTCCCCTATTCGAAGATCACGAATAGGGGAAGGGGGATGAAGAGTATGAATGAAAACTAAAATTCAAACCCAAATCAAAGTTATTCCTCCCCCATTGTCGCTTTTGTTCTTTGACAATGGGGGAGGGCAGGGTAGGGGTTCTTGAATCACCATCGAGCCACGCCCAAAATCTTCGCGCGCGCCAAAGAATTGCACCGTAATATGACTCCCGTCGAAGCTAAACTTTGGGCAAGGTTACGTGCTCATCGCATGGCGGATGTCCATTTTCGTCCGCAACATGCGATTGGCAATTACATCGTAGATTTTTGCGCACCTCGAAAAAAACTTATCGTTGAACTGGATGGTAGTCAACATTTGGAACTAGAAGAATATGATGCCGAGAGAATCGAATTCTTGAAATCCAAAGGTTACAAAGTACTGCGATTCTGGAACAATGATGTGATGAACAATATCGATTCGGTTTTAAATGTGATTTGGGATACGCTGAATGAAGAAACTAAAGAACAATGAGTTGGCATTGCACAAGAGTCTTAAGTCCGCGCACAACCCGCAAGAGGCAGATCGTCTCACGCGCGAGGTTGAGTCGGTGGATAAGCCCATTGACGGATTGGTTACGTCGCCTTCGTGATCAGCGTCTCATGATTTAGTTGACGATAGAGAATGCTCCGCGAAATACTTACGCAATATGCAGGATGGATTTCTCAATTTTATCTGCGCGACCACAACCAGCCCCCCACAAAACCTAGTAGTCCCCCCAGAAACACAATGGTAATCACACCCGAAAGACTGCTTTCGATCAACCAGTCCGTTATTCCAAATAAACCGAAGGCAAGCATGTTATAGGCGAGCAGCCCGCCTATCAAAATACCCAGCGCCCAACGCAACGCAGAACGGCGTTTCACCACGCGAATGACAATGCCATAAACGGTCCCTGCGCTGAACAGGACAAGTAGCATGGCAACAAACCAGGCCGACAAACGCGGAAAGCCATCCAATGAAATATAGCTGTCTTCTTCCTCACTAACAGGCGCTTCGGGAGTTGACTCGATAGACTGGGTCAGCTCCGGCACAATCACCGTCACAGCCACTGCACCAGACTGCGAAACATCCAATTGCAGAACTTCCGAGATCGTGGCAGGTTCGCTCGAAACACGGATTTCGAGCAGACCGGGCTTGTTCAACCCGAAGGATGCATGCGCCCAACCCTGTGCGGTGATGGCTTCCACTTGCTGTAGAATACCGCCGCCTTCCCCGGTCAGCATCATCGAGAATTGCACCACCGTCCCATCCGGGACGGGGTTTCCATTATGATCCTTTATGACGCCGGTGCGGATGGCAATCGTGTCGCCGATTCGGAAGAGCGGGACCGGCGTCGGCTCGGGTGTCAGGGATGCACCAGGGGTAAGAGTGGCAGGCGGAAGGTCCAAAAAGAGCGGGATAATCTGCGCCGCATCTGGAGCCATGATGGAGATCAAATCATATCCAATGGCGGAAATTGAAACCGGTGAGGAACCGATGGGTGTCAATTCTTGAAAAAGCAATCGTGCAGCCACATCGATGAACTGAGGTTGTTTGCTGTAAAGCGCATAATAGGCGGTGAATTTTGAAATGGTGGTCGTATCAAAATAATAGGGTGCGCCAAAAGAAAACAGGATCACATGCTTGTCACGCAGAAGATCCGGGCGTTCGCGCAAAAAGCGGCTGATCAGCGCGGGCTGCCCTTGCGATGCGTCGGCCAGGGATATGACGATCCAGTCTGCGACACCTATCGATTCATCCATGGGTTGGTAGTCATCCGGGGTGTCAAGCAAAGCTTGCATATTCTGAAATGAATAGGACGTCATTCTATAATCTTCAATTTGGTTTCCACTTTGAGGACCATAAAGCTGCAGGACGGCATTCTCCAGCGCGTCCACCGCCGGCAACGACTGCGGTGGACAATCTGTGCATTGTTTTATTGATATGGAATCGGTAATAAAGACCAGCCGCTCATTCGGTTGGGGCGGAAGAGGCATGATGGAAGTAAGGTCCTGCAAGTCCGGGCTGATCAGGGTTGCGGAATTGCGCGCAACGGTAAAGGTGACATCGGTTGCCTCGCCGAGTCCTGTCAGTTGACCATCCGACCCAATTACATTGGCAAGGGCAAAATTCCCATACAGATCCAGTTTTGTGGCAAGGATCCTCGCAACAGAGGCATCCACTCGCAGGGCGAACGCTGAATCCTCGCGATACTTCTGTGCAAAGAAATCCATAATGCGGGTTACGGTTGTAAAAGTATCCGGGGCATCATTCGATTTAATATTGCCAAGATACAAAAGATCATTGCCTGCCAGAAAAGCATCACGCGCAGCGATCCGCGCAAAGAACTGACCGCCCCCTGAAGTATAAAAATCGCTGACCGCACTCGCACCGAGATCGTCACTGACCAACAGTCCGCCTGCAGAATACCAGGTGGAAAACTGAGGCAATGCCAGAATTTGATTCAATGCCTGCGAGTCGAAGCTGATCGGGCGTGTGGTTGCACGGATATTTCCCTGAAAGCCCTGGTAGCGAATATGTGAAACAAGCAGACCATCCACCGTTGTTTCCGGGGAGGTGGAATTTCCAGTCACTGCAAAAAACGGAGCCAACTCGATCTGCTTCAGCTGCTCAAGCGATTTTCGAACCGTGGAAACTTCAACTTCAGGCAATCGGTCAGCGCCGCCCACGCCGGGAAAGTGCTTGGCGATCACCAGCAAGTGGTGATTGCTCCCGTTATGCAAACCGGCGACATAGGCGCGTCCCATTTCACCCACCCAAAACGGGTCACCGCCAAAGACGCGTGTCCCCAGGTCGCCACCGGAGCTTGAGGGGCTTTCCAGGACATCCAGAGATGGACTCGAGAACAAATTAAAGCCAAGCGCAGCCAGCTCACTCCCGCGCACCTGCCCCACCCTTCCAGCAAGCTCTGTATCCCATGTGGCTCCAATTGCCATTTCACTCGGCAATGGAGTCAATCCATTCAGGATCTGATCCGTTGGATAACCATCCCCTTCCTGGGTAATGCCAATAAAAAGCGGCACATAGCTGGGTTTAAGTTTCTGTCCCGTTATGGAATCTATGACCGGGTTGACGGCATTATCCCATTCCAACCGCTGCAAACCATCGATAAGATCGTGAATTTGCATTAAGGTATTCGTGTCGGAGAAATTATCATTCCCAGCCTGTAGAAACACGCCCCCAATGTGATAACGGACGATCAGCTCATGGATCTGTGAGGCCTCACTTGTATCCATTCCAGTAAAGGAGGCCATGAACAATTGCCCGATCCGCTCCTCGGGGGCCATCGAATCCAAAATGAATTGAACCGCGGCGGGAGGCGTGGAAGTTTGCGCCTCCACCGGCATCGGTATGAGCGTCAAAAGAAAGAGGGCCAGCAAAATAATTCGAATTAAACGCATTGATTTCTCTGATTACATAACTTGATTTCAAGATAAAACGGACGCCGCTCAATGAACGGCGCCATGCGGATATTCGCTTCGCTCCCCGCCCAAGCCTGCTCCCGGCATTCGAATAGATTCATCCACTCCTCCCAAGCGCCCGCAACGCAGCCTCGGGGTCATCCGTAAAGATGCCGTCAGCGCCCCACTCCTTGAGCTGATTCACCTGCTCGGGCGTATTCGCGGTCCACACATGCACGCGTCGTTTAAGGCGGTGTGCGCGCTGCATCTGCTCCCTGCTTGTGTTGGAAATATGAGGATGAAGGGCTTGATAATCCCCGAACATAAATCCGAAGGAACGCGCCCATAAACCGATCAAGCCCGGCATGGCAAGCAGGCCGCGCGGCACTTCGGGTAAAATCTGCGCCGCAACTTTCAAATTGGATGTAAAAAAGGATGAGAAGATGACTTGATTTTGGTTGTTGAAGCGTTTGATCAACTCGCACACTTTTTTTGTCAGACCGTCATGCGGGGTGGAGTAATTGGTCAGTTCAATGTTGATCAATTTTTCCCTCCCCACTATCTCAAAAACTTCCTCAAGCACAGGGACTTTTGTGCCGGCAAATTTTTCGCTGAACCATGCGCCCGCATCCAGTTTGCGGATTTCTTCAAGTGAAAAAGATGCAACTTTTCCATTCCCGTTTGTCGTGCGGCCGACAGTGGCATCATGCATAACAATGAGGTGACCATCGAAAGTCAGTTTTGCATCCAGCTCCACACCGTCGGCGCCTTTTTGGACGGCTTGCGAAAATGACGGAAGGGTATTCTCCGGCGCGTGTGCCAGGTCGCCGCGATGAGCGAGAATGATGGGGGAAGAGAAATTTTCAAACATGTGAATCAGGTTTTAGTTCGGTGCGAAGCGGTTTAAATATCCACAAAATAGGCTCTGCCGGCATGGTCGATCATCTCGCGGGACATAACTGGCGGCACGGCCAGATAGGAGGCGATATCAATGATCTGGTCGCACAAATCGCGCGGATGGGATGCGCGTAATTTGCGGTTGCGCTTGATATACCATTCCTGTAAAAGATATGCCAAACCCTGGTCGTTATATTCGATGTTTCTATCCTTTGAAACCCGTTTGAAGATTTCACGATACTCGTCAAAGGACGGGTCGCCGATTTCAATTTTGTGACGCAGGCGGCGCAGGAAGGCCTCGTCCACCAGGTCTTTGGGCGGCAGGTTTGTGGAGAATACGATCAAGACATCAAATGGGATCTCCACTTTGCGGCCGGTATGCAAGCGTAAATAATCGAGGCGATTCTCGAGCGGTACGATCCAGCGATTAAGTAAATCGCGCGGACGAACCTGCTGGCGGCCGAAATCGTCGATTAATAAAATGCCGCCATTGGCTTTAACTTGAAATGGCGCCTCATAAAATTTGGTTGTATCGTCAAATACAAGGTCGAGGCCTTCAAGAGTTAATTCACCGCCAACCACAATAAACGGTCGCCGTATTTTTACCCAACGTGGATCGCGGCGGATATTGGCACGGAGAGTGCCCGTGAAGCCGCCCAAGTTGTTTGAGTCGGTATCCGGCGCAAGGCTGTGGCTGACGGCATCGTAGACCTTGATGACCTGCCCATCCAGATACAAGGCATAAGGAATGTACATATTCTGGCTGAGGACAAGGTTTCCAAAAGCACGAGCGATGCTGGTCTTGCCGTTTCCAGGCGGTCCATACATAAAAATGGACGAACCCGAGTTAAGCGCAGGGCCAAGCCTTTGAAATGTGGATTCTGAAATCACCAATTGTGAGAGGATCTGATGCATGGTGCGGGAGGTGACGGATAAACGTCCGCTTTTCTGGTGCCGAATGGCTTCGTTATACATTTCAAAAGGCACCGGAGCAGGGCCGGCATATTGACTGCGCTCCATGGCCTCGCGAGCACGCACCACACCCGCGTTGGTAATTCCATAAGTGTAGGCGCCGTCGCCCAAACCACCCTGGGAAGACTTCACTTCAATATATTTTTCCTGTTTTAATATGGTGAGCAAATGGTCGGTCACGCCTGCCAGAGGCAGGGCGATCTCCTCCGCGATCTTGAAACCCGTCAAATAACCGCGAAAATACAGGACTTTAAGGATCAGGTCTTGCAACCAGAGCGGCGAAAGGCCTGTATCTTCAAGGCTATTGATCTGCGGGGGCAAAAAATCGCCAATGGGTGCAGACATTTGTCCTAATTGTCTTGTCATAATGGTCACCGTCCCAAGCGGGAATTTTTGAATTACAGGCTGATTATACTTCTTTTCGTTTATAATCCAGTTCATATGAAACTATCAGTCATAATCCCTGTTTACAATGAAGTTGAGAGCATTCAAACCATCCTGAAACGGGTGCAAAATACCAAGCTTGCCCATGAGATTATTGTGGTTGACGATGGATCAAAAGATGGGACACGCGATATTCTAAAGAAACTGGATGGCAAAAAGGGCGTGCGAGTCATCCTGCATGAAAAAAACCAGGGCAAGGGCGCGGCAGTACGCACCGGCATGTCCGCCGCAAAAGGTGATGTGCTCCTGATACAGGACGCCGACCTGGAATATGATCCGCGCGATTACCCTGAATTAATAAAACCCATCCAGGAAGGTCTTGCAGACGTGGTGTATGGCTCGCGATTCCTGGGAAGCGCGCACCGCGTAACGATGTTCTGGCACTTGATGGCCAACAAATCCCTGACCTTGATGACCAATATCCTGTATGACACCATTTTGACCGATATGGAAACAGGGTATAAGGTATTTAAACGCCAGGTCATTGAAGGCGTCACCTTCCACGCCAACAGCTTCAACTTTGAGCCCGAGTTCACCGCCAAAGTACTCAAACGTAAATTCCGCATTTTTGAAGTACCGATCACCTTCAACCCGCGTGATTACACCCAGGGCAAGAAGATCAAATTACACGATGCTTTCGAAGCGGTGTGGACCTTGATCAAATACAGGTTTATTGATTAAAATAAAACGACGGGCGCAGATGCCCGTCGTTTTTCTGATTCCAGCCCGCTTCACCACCCATCAGATTATTTCATCACTGCCTACGGCTTCACATACACCGTGTAATCCAAAACATAATCACCCGCTTCATAATCTGCCATACCGTCGTTGATAGGGGCGGTGAATGTTGCCGTGGTTGTAAGATGATGCTCGCCGGGCGTCCATTCGCTCAAAGAGGTGTAATACAGCTTGCACCACTGGGTATCGGTTTCAAGGTCCTCCTGTCTTAACTTATCCAAGTCCACATCATCGCCATTGAGGGTAAATTTCACCTCGATGTTCTTAAGATTTTGGTCAAGGATATCTTTGGAGGAAGTACACCAGGCATAGATCCAGATCAAACCTTCCTCTTTGAGGAGCGGGATCGTATAGGTCAGCGCGCCAGGCGCGGCAAAGTCATTATCCTGATATTCCTCACGCGCCAAATCTTCAAGGAATTTCTCCCCCGAGGATAACGCAGACGAGGCCGCAGCCGGGTCTGCCATCCGTGGAGGCGCCGATGGGGTGATGCCAGCGCCCAAAGGCTCACTGATCGCTTTTTCAGCATAATCCAAAACCACATCCTCCCCATTGGCCTGTCCCAGGAGGGTTTCAAAAGTGACCGGTACCCGCAGATCAGGCGCCACGCCGCTTCCTTCGATATGAATATTACCGTCTCCATCCATGGCGCGCCCAATGGTCATCTGGGCGTAGATGTCGCCCGGCAGCAGGAAACCTTCCACACTGCCACCGGCTCCATTGGACGGATACTGTCCAACAACAACGGCGCGGTCATTGATGGTCATATCGTAGGAAAAGAATTCACAGGCGCTGGCGCAATTGGGACCCACCATCACCACCACCTGGCCGTTGTATTGCAAGTCATCAGGTGGCGGAATCATCGACTCCTCATAATCCGGGTCCGTGAAAAATTCACCCGTGCTGTCATCATAATAAGCGGTCTGGCCGACCACGGTCTCTTTGTTAAAAAAGTAGGCGGCCATTTGATCTGCAAGCCAGCCGCTCCCGCCGCCATTATCGCGCAGGTCCAGGATCACACCGGGAATTTCGTTTTCATTAAAGAACCGCATCGCGCGTTCCCAAACCAAAATGGATAACAGGTCATTATCTGAAAAACTGGAGACTTTAATATAACCATAACCGCTGGACAGGATGCTAAACTCAACCGGCAGGGCCGTCGGGTCTTCGCCAGCGCGGAAAGAAGATGAGTTAAAACTATCAACCTCGTTAACCACTTTCAAGGCTGCAGTTTGCTGAGACCCTCCAGGGTTCTTAAAAGTCACTTTCACTTCGCCTTTTTCAAGCCTGAAGCGAGTCGCATAACGTAATTGCTGCAGGCGTTTAATTTCCTTATTACTAAACGGAGATGACCACGGAACGACCGCATCCACTACTTCCGCTGTGGGGACGCCATCCATGGCAACGATCTCCGCCCCCCACAACATCCCAGCCTGAGCCGCGGGGCTGCCATCCGAAACGAAATTGGCGATCATCCTGCCATCATCCGTTTCGCGCATGGCAAAACCCAGGCCGCCGGCAATGTCTGCCTGAAAATCGGCATTTAATGAGGCGGTATCAAACCCGACATGGGTATCTGGAATGGACCAGAAGAAATCACGCAACGCAAGCACATAGGCATGACTGTCATGATTCTGATCTGCCGCCTCAAACCGCGGACGGAACTCTGCCGCCTTCGCCTCCCAGTCAATTCCCTTGAATTCGGTGAAAGCATACTCATTCCTGAATTTTTTAAGCATCGCATCGAACGCCTCGGCATAGGAAAGCGCGGAGAAATCATCCAAGGCAGAACCTTCAGGTTCAATTAATGCAATTTCAGGATTTTCAGAACGGTCGCTTCCAAAGGGGGTTTTATCCAAATCGATCACAGACCAGCCCGCAGGGATGTCCATGATCGGGTCGTCATCCGTAAACAACTTTTTATCGTCGCCAAACCCCGACGGGAAGGATTGCCCATCGTCCGGCGCATAAACCAGATATTTGCCGCCGAATACCTCAAGATAGGAATCTTTATCATCGCTGACATTGGTGGAGGCATAAGCGGAGAACCACCCGCCGCCGCCCTGATCGCGGCGCTCAAGAAACGGATCGCCCCATGTATTCGTCCAATATGCAACTGCGAAGACCATCACACCGGTTTCATCGTGACCATCATGATCCACATCATGCTGGGTCCCATTCGGCTCTTCCGGCAAGGCAAGGCTGTATGTAAAAGGCGAAGTATAAAAATCCGAGGTGATCTGTCCAATCACCTGGGATTCAACCGGGATCAAAAACTTGCGGTTGCGAGTCACAAATCCGCTCTGATCCTCAAGAATAACAATAGGCTCAGCCACCCCCATGGTAAAAAAAGCATTGGTATAGGCAACTGTTCCCGTAACAATTTTTGGTCCCCTGTTTTGGGTTGGGGCTATGGGCACAAGTGGAATGGTCAACTCGTTCCCAAACCGGCAAGCCAATAAAGCCAAACTCATCGCAATCACAACCGACACTATTTGAAATAAACGTGGTTTCATTTCCTGCTCCTGTTAAAGATTAAAGTATTATAACGCCAAGTATAATCAGGAAATGGATTTGAAAATACAAATACAAAACGAATTCGACAACGCAGAGAAAGCCCGCTTGCACGACAATGAAGGCCGCGCGCGAGTCTGTGCAAGGCGTGCAACCGGCTTTGCAATTCGGGAATATCTCACCCGCCGCGGGAGGCGCATCCCAAACGCGAGCGCCTACGATCTGTTAAATCTACTCAAGGAAGACGCGCTTCTGCCCTCTGACCTGAAACTGATTGCCGACCATTTGACATTGCGGGTCACCGAGGAATTCAAACTCCCCATCGAAGCGGACATCATTGCCGAGGCGCGTTTGTTATGTGATTGGTTATTAAGCAAATAGGTCCCACAGGTTTTTTGAAACCTGTGGGACCTACCTCTAATCAACCAAATTACATAGCGTTCTTGCGCCCAGCGAGGTAATAGAACATGCGCGCAACCGTAACCAGTAGCAGCAAGCCAGACATGACGCCGCCAAAGACAATGAACAACCTGCGCCAGTCTGTCAGGCGTAAAGTGATTTCCCTTCGGCTGGGCATATGGATGCGTCCGCGCAAGCGTTGGAGGATGTCGCTCGGAGGCGCAACTCGCTTCAAAGCCCCGGCCAGATGCGCTTCGATTGCATCCAAATTTTCTTGATAGTTCAGGTCAGTCTTGCGCTTCGACATACTATTCCCTATCGTTTATTCTGCGGGGTAAAGAATTAACCCAACGGTGCCCGGCCCGAGATTCGCCGCAATTGAAATTGAAAGTTCGCTGATCATCGTCTCTTTGCAGTTGAAGTGACTTTTTGCATCTTCCAACAGCGCCCGGCCCGATTTAATATCACGAGCATGTATCACTGCCAGATAGACAGGCTTGGAACCATACTCTTCCTTCATCATCTCAATCACGCGATCCAGAGAGGCTTTGCGTGTGCGAACTTTTTCGGTCATATTAAGGTCGCCGTTACGCAAGACCGCAATCGGTTTTACATTTAATAATGAGGCGAGCGCGGCTTGCAGGGTCTTTACACGCCCTGACATTTTTGCGTATTCGAGCGTGTCCAATGTCAAGATAACACGAACATTGTTTTTGACATTTTCGATATATTTGACGATCTCATCGATGCCTTTGCCGGCGCGCTCCATTTTACGGGCTTCGCGGCACATTAAACCAATGCCGAGCGAGCCGCTGGCCGAGTCAATGGGGATGACATTGAACTCACCTTTTAATTCTTCGGCGGCGGAAATTGCGGAAGCATACGTCCCGGAAAGCTTGGCGGTGATGTGAATGGAGAGGATCGTATCGCCCTTTTGAGCCACCTTGCGGTAAAACTCGACAAATTGATGAGGGGAGGGCTGGGAGGTCTTTGGAATCCGCTTGCTCTCATCCACCAGTTTGTAGAAACCTTCGTTATCCAATTCCACACCCTGGAGATACGATTTTTCCCCAAACAAAATGTTGACGGGGATCATATCAATGCCGTATTCCTTTTCCCATTCGGGAAGGATATCAGCCGCGCCGTCGGTAACAATTCTCAACATGGTTACTCTCCTTCAAGATTTAAGTTTTGCCCTGCCAATTGATCGCGAAGAGCCAGCAGGGTGCGGTGGTATAAACTCTTCACGGCTCCTTCACTCCTGTGCATAATCGCGCCGATCTCCGCGTTGGACATATTCTCAACAAACTTCAAGATCAGCAGGTTCTGTCTCTCAGGTGGCAATTTGCGAATCATTCGCAACAGCACCTCCTGCTCCTGTGAGCGGACCAGTTTCTTTTCGGGATGATCGCCTTTGGTCGGCAGAATGGGCAGGTCATCCAGCGGAATTTCCTGCTTGCGGCTTCTATCGCGATGCCAGTTCGCCACCAAGTTGTGGGCGATCCGGTACAGCCACGCAGAAAACGGAACCCCGCGATTCGTATAGTTCTCTATGTGATTCATTGCCCGCTGGAAAACACGCGCGGTGAGATCCTCTGCATCGTGCAGATTTCCAGTCCGGTAATAGACATAATTGAAGATGCGTTCCACGTAGCGCTCATACAGTTGACCAAAAGCGTCGCGGTCACCCTGTGAAGCAAGAGCCAGAACTTCCTCTTCGTTGTATTCCAATTCCGACAAGTTAAAAACCTTACCGGCGGATTTGAATTAAATAACACCGCCGGATTTGAGAAGTTGCACCGAGTATAACATGACCAATATCCTGCGATCGGCAGCGGGGATTGCTTTGGTTATAATACAGGGTCACTCGATGCGTAGAAAATAAATCATTCACAGAACACATGTGCTATAATACGAATTCCCAATAGGAGAAATATGTCATCCGATGTCATCCGCGTCGTAGGCGCGCGCGTCCACAATTTGAAAAATATCACCGTTGAAATCCCTCGGGATAAGTTTGTGGTCATCACAGGCTTATCGGGTTCGGGCAAGTCTTCGCTGGCGTTTGATACGATTTTCGCCGAAGGTCAGCGGCGCTATGTCGAGTCGCTTTCCGCATATGCGCGCCAATTTATCGGTCAGATGGACAAGCCCGACGTGGATTATATTGACGGTCTCTCCCCTGCCGTTTCGATCGACCAGAAATCCACCTCGCATAACCCCCGTTCGACAGTCGGAACTGTAACCGAAATCTACGATTACATGCGTCTGCTGTTCGCGCGCGCGGGTATTCCGCATTGTCCTGTGTGCGGACGCGAAGTAGTCAAACAATCGGCGCAGGAGATCGTGGATAAGATCGAAAAACTTCCCAATGGCACACGCGTATTGATTCTTTCTCCCATCGTACGCGCGCGCAAGGGAACCTATCAGGCAGTCTTTGAGGAGATTCGCAAGGCAGGTTTCACCCGCGCCCGCGTGGATGGAAACGTCTCTTCGCTGGATGATGAGATCGAACTGGATCGTTACAAACAACACACAATTGAGTCGGTTGTGGACCGTCTTGTCATTTCACAACATGAAGATAAAGAGGACAAGAAAGCCGCCCGCACTCGTTTAACAGATTCGGTTGAAACAGCGCTCAAATTTGGCGAGGGCTATATCACAGTGAATCTCATTGATAAGAAGGAAGACCTGCAGTTTTCAGAACACCTTACCTGCCCCGAACACGGCGTCAGCATCGCAGAGGTGGAACCGCGCACGTTCTCCTTTAACACCCCGCAGGGCGCATGTCCGGACTGTCAGGGACTCGGCTCGAAACTGGAGATTGACCCGCAACGCATCATTCCTGACGATAGCCTGTCTCTGAACGATGGGGCGATCATCAGCATGGAATGGAGTGGACCGAAAATAGAAGGCGGCTATTACTGGCAAAGCCTGATCAATGCCTCGAAGGCATTCAAAATAGATTTGGATAAGCCTGTTAAAGAATTAACCAAGGAGCAACTGAAAATTGTCTTGTACGGCACGGGCGACAAGCAAATTCAGATGATATACCAGGGAGCCAACGGGAATGAGTTCAAGTTTACGCGCGCTTTCGAAGGCGTGATCACAAACCTGGAACGGCGATATAAAGAAACAAACTCGGAATATATTCGCGAGAAGATCTCCGAGTTCATGTCAGACCGTCCCTGCCCGAGTTGTGGGGGCAAAAGGCTCAATCCCGCCGCATTGGCGGTCACCGTAGACGGCATCAACATCGTGGAGGCAAATTCATGGCCCGTGTCAACAACCCTGGAATGGGTGAAGAAAATCTCCGGCAAGGGCTCTCCGCTGACTTCGAAACAGAAGACCATCGCTGAAAGAGTGATCAGGGAAATTCACGAACGACTTAATTTCCTGGTCAATGTCGGTTTGAATTACTTAACTTTGAACCGCTCGGCCACAACCTTATCGGGCGGAGAGGCGCAGCGTATTCGCCTTGCGACGCAAGTAGGCTCGCGTCTGGTCGGTGTTTTGTACGTGTTGGATGAACCTTCGATTGGTTTGCACCCGCGCGACAATGCAAGATTACTGGAAACGCTCAAGGGTCTGCGCGACCTGGGCAATACGGTATTGGTTGTTGAACATGATAATGAAACCATCCGTGAGGCAGATTGGGTGATTGACCTCGGCCCTGCCGCGGGCGAGCATGGTGGACAGGTCATTGCCGAGGGCACACCCAGACAGATCCTGGCGCATCCAAAGTCATTGACAGGCGCCTATCTCTCGGGGCGCAAGCAGATTGAGGTCCCGAAAAAGAGACGGGAAGGAAACGGCAAATCACTGAAGGTTGTCAATGCCACGGCGAACAACTTGAAAGGCGTGAATATCTCGATCCCGCTTGGAAAAATGGTTTGCATCACAGGTGTTTCGGGCTCGGGCAAATCCACCCTGATGAGCGATATTTTATACAACGCGCTCGCCGCAAAGTTGATGGGCGCACGCACACAACCGGGCGAACACGAAAAAATCGAGGGCGTCGAACATCTCGATAAGATCATCAATATTGACCAATCCCCCATTGGCCGCACACCGCGCTCGAATCCGGGGACATACACGGGCTTGTTCGATGAAATCAGGAAGTTATATGCCGAGTTACCCGAAAGTAAAATACGCGGATACAGGCCCGGGCGTTTCTCGTTCAACGTACATGGCGGGCGCTGTGAAGCCTGCCAGGGACAGGGCGAGCTGCGAATCGAAATGCAATTTTTACCCGATGTGTATGTGCCTTGCGATGTGTGTCATGGCAAACGCTTCAACCGCGAGACCTTGCAGGTTTTGTTCCGGGATAAATATTCGATCTCCGATATTTTGGATATGACCGTTGACCATGCGTTGAGCGAATTCCAGAATTATCCGCAAATGCAAAATAAATTGAAGCTATTGCAGGAAGTGGGGCTTGGCTACGTGCGAATTGGCCAGGCGGCAACAACTTTATCCGGCGGGGAAGCGCAGCGTGTAAAACTCTCGAAAGAATTATCACGCCGCGCAACGGGACGCACGCTGTATGTATTGGATGAACCATCCGTTGGTTTGCATGCGGCGGATGTTCACAAGTTGATAGAAGTCCTGCAAAGATTGGTAAATACAGGCAACTCGGTCGTGATCATTGAGCACAATCTCGATATCATCAAAATTGCAGACTGGCTGATCGATCTCGGCCCCGAAGGCGGTGACATGGGCGGAGAATTGATCGCAGAAGGCACGCCTGAACAGGTGATGAAGGTAAAAGAGTCCTATACAGGCAAATATCTAAAGGCGCATATGAAGTAAATGCACCCGAGGTAGCCTGGACGACATTTACAAACACCATCAGGTCGTTTCGAAAGGCTGCCTGATTCCACAGAAATATATTAAAACCCTGCATCACAACCTTTGTTTTTCAGGTAGAATCGTTTTACATTGCGTTGGATGGGAAACCGCCGTAAAAAGCGCTTTGTAAAAAGGAAACGACTCATGAATAATAGACCTCCTCTTTCGTCTTCATCATCCGGCATGCTCAATCCGTACCGCAAACATAAAAATCGCTTCGCCCCCAATCTTATTTCGATCCTCGCCGGCATATTTATCCTGGGCGGTATTGCATTGCTGATCTTTTGGCTGGCAGGTCCCAACAAACCGCTCAATGCGTTCTTTGCCACTGAAACCCCCACGCCAACGATGACCTTCACACCGACCAGCACCGCCACACCCACCGAGACGCCAACAATCACACCAAGCTCCACAGTAACGCCTACACCGACATATTCATCGCCTTTTACTTATACGGTTCAAGAAGGCGACTATCTTGCGCTCATTGTAGAAAGATTCAGCCTCGGCGACGATGGGATTGAGCTCATTTTGCTTCTCAATCAGCCGTATGTAGATGCCAATGGGGTTCCACAAGGTATTGATCCAACCAATCCTATTATTAGACCCGGCCAAAACCTTACAATACCCAACCCAGGTATGCTGCTTCCTACAGCCACGCCCATCCCGCCTAATCTAGCGCGTGGCACAAAGATAGATTACATCGTCAAAGCTGGCGATTCTCTTGGCGGCATCGCAGCTCTGTTCAACAGCACCATTGACGATATTATTAAAGAGAACAACATCACAGACCCGAATGCCATTGCCGTTGGCGACCTGCTGGTTATCCCGGTCAACATGGTCACCCCAACAGCCACCCGCCCACCCACAAGCACTCCCATTCCGCCGGGACCCGGAACCGTGCTGCCTACAGTCACTTTTACACCAATTAACTAGAACTTATCTCAAAAATACCATTTCACTCTGAGGGCGCGGCTGTTGCGACCGAAGAGTCCCTTATTTTGGCGGCGAGACCCTTCGCTACGCTCACATCGTCCCGATGTCCTTCGGGAGGGAGACATTTTTGAGATGACTTCCAATACACTCGTTTGGATAAAGATAAATCCGCAGGAAAATTCCTGCGGATTTATGAAATTTACTGGACAAATACTTCCCCCTCATGTAAAATACAACGCTGTCGTAAAGAAAAGTAAGTTTTTTGGAGAAAAATCTTGGCTAACATTAAGTCTCAAATCAAACGAAATCGTCAAAATGAAAAACGCCGCCTGCGCAACCGCACAGTGCGCGGCGCAGCACGCACGGCTGTAAACCAGGCACGGACTGGCTTCATTGCAGAAGCGCCTGAAACAAAAGAAGCTGTACTCAAAGCCGTCAGCCTGCTCGATAAAGCCGCTGGAAAAGGCGTCATTCACCCCAATAACGCCGCACGCCGCAAGGGTCGTCTTATGAAGCGTCTCGCTTCATTTACGCCAAGCGACAAACCCGCTGAAGAGAAAAAAGCAAAAAAGAAGACTGCAACAAAGAAGACTGCAACCAAAAAAGCAGCAAAAAAATAGCGCGTGATTATTCACAAAATGCGGGAGTCGACAGCGGGTCAGAGTCAATGCGTCTCGTCCCGTTTGAAGTCGAATTAACTCTGTAAACCTAAACGCCCTTTTTCAAGGGCGTTTAGGTTTTTATTATTCAATTTTAGATTATTTGCCATTCTTTCAAGGAGCTCGATGACTGGCACGATACATCCCTTGTCTTAGGGATGGTTTTGTCGTATAGTTTTGACAATCGTGTTGCTACCATAGGGTTTTGGTTATTATACAGAAAAGGTTACTTTAAGCCCTCCTCCAAGTGTAATAAGAAGAAGATAATTCACCCTAAGAACAGAAAAGGGGTAAAAATAAAAAGAGGAAGGTGCTCCTCCCGTATACTGTTAAGAAGATTTTTATTCTCTGACGCAATAGTTGTGCAGAAAGGAATGAAACATGAACAAAGTAACCAAGCCATCAATGAGACCACTCATTCACGGAGACATTCTCAAACGAGCCAACCTCTTCAGATGGATTCGAGAGTTCATTGAGGCCCAAGGCATGACACCGGGATACTACATGGAATTCGGTCTTCTTAACGGTGAGTGTATGATCGATGCATACAGACAGTTTCGCGGGCTTCTTTCGCATTATTACGGATTCGATTCCTTCGAAGGCCTGCCTGACCTCAGTCCTGATGACGAACAAGCTGCAAACTTGACACCAACATTCCACAAAGGTAATTTTGCGTCAATGCAGGTCGAATATGTGCAACAGACAATCCTATCCTCCTGCCGCATGGCACCCGATGAACTTTCTTTGGTGAAGGGATTATTTAACGAATCGCTGCCCAAATTTCCCAAAGACAGCCTGCCGAGTCAGGGTGCACCTCTGGTTGTCTACATTGATTGCGACCTATATTCGTCCACAGTCGATGTCCTGCAATTCATTGATGGTCTTGTTACTACTGGAACATGGATTCTCTTCGACGACTACTGGTGCTATCGAGGCTCGCCTCAGGCAGGCGAACAAAGAGCCATCAGGGAATGGATGGACGACAACAAACGAATTGGGCTCCAGCCATATTGTAACTTTGAGGGATGGGGACGCGCCTTTATCGTCTATGAGAAGTGATAGTTGCCCAACAAAGCGTGGATCCGACAAGCGGGATTCTGCGCGATTTATAAACATTTTTCTGGATACAAAGGAATCAAAACGTCAAATCCCGTTTGAAATCGAAATAGCCTTGTAACAAGCTGTCAAACTTGGGTGCACCATTTCGCAAATCACTTTTTGAGATTTATAACATGTTAAAGTAATCTCTAATCTTTGCAGCCATAAATCGACGACGTTCATTCAGGAGTATTCATTTATTAACCACTCAACCCTTTGAAAAAGGGAAAGAAGAAAAGCATAAGAGCAATCGTTAATGCGAGCAAGGCATACCAGCGTTTTCGAACGACCAAAAGAATCTGGCTGATGGATCGGAATTGCTCCATCTCTACGAATTCGCTAAAGAGTATGTAGGATCCATACGAGCCAAGCCCGATCATGACAAGATTATAGATCAATTCTAAAACAAGGGAAGTGGCTTTCACTTCTTTCCTTCCACGATTTTTATTTCATCTTCCGTCAACCCATACAACTCATAGACCAATCGATCAATGGACTTGTCGGTTGCTTCGATTTCACGCGCCAGGCGTTCCTTCTCCTGAGGCGTGCGACCCCCACCCTGCCCTCCCCCAAGTCCAGCAGTGGATTTGGGGGAGGTGCCGAAGGCGGAGGGGGTCGAACGGCTGGTTTCAAATATGGCAGGCTCCTTCCCCCTTGCCCATTTCTCTGGGTCGTTCTCCATATACCATTTCAAATGCCAGTCCAACAGATATTGAAACGCGCCGAGCGGAAATGTCCCTGAACCGCAGGCAGGGTCAAGGATCTTGATCTTCGCAACTTCCTTCGGTGTGAGTCCCCCTCTCCTTTCAGGAGAGGGGTTAGGGGTGAGGTCGGGGTCAAGCAACTTTCCCACCGTATTCTTGACGATGTACTCCACAATATACGTAGGCGTGTAATACACTCCGCCCGCCTTGCGCACTTCGGGCTTCTCTTCCACCTTCGCCTGATGTCCCGCCGTCAGTCGAATGACCTTGCCAAGAAAACGCTCGTACACTTGTCCCAAAATATCGGATGGGATTTCAGAAAAGACATACGGACTCTCTGGATAATACAGACTGCCGAGAATCTCGCGCAAAACTTTATCATCCACGCTCAGACTTAACGTCAGGCGGTCTGCGGCGCTACTGGCATTTTTCTCATCTTTGAAATGGAACAATCCCGAATTGTAGCGATCATCCGCCTGCTGGAATATCTGGACTAATTCAGCATATACCGACCCCCTCCCAGCCTCCCCCAAATCAAACTGGGGTTCGTCGGATTTGGGGGAGGTACCCGACAGGGCGCTGGGGGTCATGGCATCTTGTAGTTTTCCATACCTCTCAATTCCCCGATCTTCACAAATTCGCAAAAAGATAATACGGTCAATCGTCAATTGCACCGCATAATTCAACTCGCGCGTCGTCAACGACGGGTTACGCAAGGCAAAATTCCTGGCAAGCAATTCACGCCAGCGTTCGATCTCCGCCAGAAAAGCATCGTCAACTTCCGCCGTGCCTTTCTTGCCCTTCATCCCTTCAGCATACTTATCGAACGAACCTTTGAGAACCGCCTCGCGCGAAAAGATGTCCGCGATCTCATCCCATTTTTCGACATACTCGCGAAACGAATAATACGTTACGCGTCCCGTGGAAGCCTTATCTTTTTTATCTGGTTTGTTTCGGCAATCATATATGGCGAATTCTTCAAAATCAGATAACACCCCCAAAGGCAATTTCGCAGACCATGAATAACGTCGCAATTGAAAAGCGGGATGAATATCGAATTGAATATTGACGGATGGTTTCTTGGCTTCCACAAAATATTTACGCTGACCCCCAACGCGAAAAGCATAATCAGGCGCTTTGGTTGCGCCCTCTACTTCAAATGAATCTTCGTGAATGACTTCCTTATAGGTTTCTGCGTACCCCTGCTTATTGAATAAATCCCAACCCAAAGCTTCAAAAAATGGGTCAAGGAACTCCCGCCGTAACTGCGCCTCGTTGTACTTATTTGAACGATACGAATCCAGGTTTTCTTCAAATCGCTTTACAAGCTGACGGATATTTTCAGGTGCAGGCATATGTTTTATCCCTATCTTGATTGAGCAATTATAGCAAACAATCCGCTATAATCCCCCCGACATATCCGAATTAGAAAAGGCGGATCATGAATTAAAGAAGCAAACTTTTTAGGCAGCTTATTACAATCCCAGCATTCAGGCGATATTCAATTTGATATAATCCAAAAACCATGTTCCAAACAGAACAAGAACTCATCGAAGATAAAATAATAGCCTTTTGCCAGGAACGCGACATTGCACTGGCTGAGCTCAAATGGCAACCCATTCCCTTCTCCGGTGAATGGGGCTTCGCCACGTCATTTTTCCAGACCGCCGCCAACGAGGCGCGCGCCGGCAAAGGGGAAAAAGTCCCAGTGTCGCAAAAGGCCCAGGAAATCGCCGAGCAAGTAAAGGCGCAGATCGGAAGCGTGGATGGCATCAGTCACATTGAGGCAATCAGGGGCTATCTCAATATCTACTTCAAGACCTCCGATTACGCGCGTCGTGTTGTAGATGAAGTGCTCAAGGCTGGCGCGGAATTTGGTCGCGGTGAAAAGAAATCCGAAAGGGTCATGGTGGAATATGCCCAGCCCAATACGCATCATTCATTCCATATTGGACACGCCCGCAACACGATTTTAGGTGAAGTACTGGCGAGGCTGGTCGAATTTGCAGGGTATGAAACGATCCGCGCCTCCTACCCCGGCGACTTGGGACTGGGCGTCATCACCGTAATGTGGATTTATGACAAGTTATACAAGGGACAGGAGCCTGAGGGCGTGCACGAGCGCGGTCAATGGCTGGCAAAACTTTATGTAGAAGCCACCACCCTGCTTGAAAAGAAAGACGATGAAACGCCCGAAGAAACCGCCAAGCGCGAAGCATACGAGGCTGAACGCCGCGAGGTATATCGCAAGTGGGATGCAGGCGATGATGATGTGCGCGACTTATGGCGCATGACACGCGAGTGGAGCCTGGATGAATTACGTGAAATTCTACATATGCTTGATGTGGAAATGGACGTGTGGTTTTACGAAAGCGAAGTAGACGAACTATCCAAAACAATTGTGGATGAGTTAATCGCAAAAGATATAGCCACTGATGAACGTCCACAAGGCGGCGCGGTCATTGTAAAGATCGATGAAAAACTTGGCCTCACCAAAGAGAAGTATCGTACGAACGTCCTGTTGCGCTCAGACGGCACCACCCTCTATTTAACAAAAGATCTTGCTTTAGCCAAGGTAAAGTTTGAACAGTATCACGTGGATCGCTCCATCTATGTGGTGGATGTGCGTCAGTCGCTGCATTTGCAACAGGCATTTGCCATACTCAAATTATGGGGCTTCCCCCAATCTGAGAAGTGCTATCATTTGGGTTACGGCTTTGTGAGCCTGCCCGAGGGAGCCATGTCCGCGCGGCGTGGACGGATGGTGTTGTTCAAAGATGTGGCTGATGAAGCCGTGAGACGCGTACTGGCAGTTGAATCTGAAAAAAGCGGCGATATCCCAGCAGGCGAACGTGAGAAGATCGCGAATCAAATCGGTTTGGGCGCATTGGTATATTCCATGCTTTCAGTGGATAACAACAAGGATATTATCTTCGACATCAACGAAGCCTTGTCTTTTGACGGCAGAACGGGACCCTATATTCAGAATGCCTATGTGCGGGCAAACTCAATCTTGAAGAAGGCAAACATTCAAACACTCAAACATTCCGACCTTCAAACGTTTGACTATGAATTGACCAAACACGAGATTGAACTGATCGAGCTGGTCTCCCGCTTCCCGCAGGCCGTGGAACAGGCGGCCAACGAATATCGTCCGCTGGTAATGGCGGCCTATGCGTATGATCTGGCAAACGCCTTTCACTCTTTCTACCATGCCGTCAATGTTTTACAGACGGAAGATGAAAATATCAAAATTGCGCGTTTGCGCTTGGTCGCTTCCGCAAAACAGACAATCAAGAATGCGCTGCGCCTATTGGACATCCAAGCGCCGGAGGTCATGTAAGGGAACAGGCAAAGCGCATAATGATGTGACGTTTCTCATCGGGTGGATTATTTAAGTCTTCCAGATCGTTTTGATAGGTGGACAAATCAAATATTAATTGATATTACATAATACCTTGAGTATGATGTCAGAACGATAGCCTTCGGGCCATGCAGATACCTTCTTCAACTGCTGGCAAAGATAAAGGCGCGTGTCTTTGTCGGTAATAAAAGTAGCCACCCGTTTCGCTTTTTTCTCTTCACCATGATTTGCATATGCCTCCAAGACAGGCAGCCATTCTGCCTCGTCGCGGGGCTGCACATCCGCCAGGCTGGCTTCATCTGCAAATTGTGCTGCGTCAATCCACTGTCCAGCCTGAAGCGATAGATTGATCTTCTGATAAAAATAACACCATCCATGCCCGGGTTCATCACCCATAATTTGATATGGCCCCGCTGGGGAGACCGCATCATACAGAATCAAATCCATTTTGGAATAGGGGGCAAGCAGTGTGATATTGGAAGACTCAATAGTGGAAATATCAAGCAACGAGCCGTTATAAACATGCAAACATGAAACAGTCGATGGCGTGGATGTAATTAATGAATAGTTATAATCGCGATTCACCGTGACCGTGCCGCGTACAAGTCTTTCCTCTATGGTTCCCTGTTCCAAATCCACTACAAGCTGTTTTAATCCCACCTGCCCTGGGATCGTCAAGGGTTCACCGGGATGATATACAAGATTTAACGGTCCCCACACTTCATATTCTTCAGCAAACTGGTATCCCCCTGGCAGCGACGCGATCACAGTGGTTCCATCTTCAATTTGTGGCGCACGCCAATATAATTGCCACCAGGTTTCCCGCTGAGCCTCCCAAAAATCACGATAGAATATTTCACTAAAGACCTGGGTCGAAACACCGCTTATGAGCAACAAAACCAAAATAGTCCAGCGCAGGTTGCCGCGCAACGCATGGAAAACAAAACCACCCGCCAACAATGCCACGCCCAAAACAGATTGATATGTATAGCGATCCCATTGAACTCCAAAAACAACATCGCGGCCGGCAACGACGACCGGCAAAGTGGTCACAAATACAATGAGGGCGCCAAGAACAAACCAATCAAGCGGCGACCCAACCTCCGCATCGTTACGAATTTCGACCTGTTTCCGCACAAGTAGATAATATCCCGCCCCAGCCAGTACAACCAAAAGTCCCAGCCCAAGAGCCAGACCCATATCCTTATATATTGCCCGGGCAGAAAACTGGTAAAAGGGGACTCCCCAGGCAAGAATTGATGTTTCCATCAAATCTTTCCCGGTTTCCACAAGAAGGCGTATTATGCCGTGTAAAGAAGTATAGCTGCCTGCCAATACCTCCACACTGGTTGCCCTTCGGATACTTTGAAAAATAAAAACACGCCAAAACACAAACAAAGCAGCCAGTGAAAGATACGGGACCCAATGCAACACAGCCGAACGAAGACTTTCCCTCCATTTTATATTTCGTTTATATAAAAGATACCAAATTAAAAAGAGGCGGGCAACTTCCAGTCCTATTAAAGGCTCGTAAATAAAGAGGTAAAAAGCAGCCAATGCTACAGCTAAAACAGTGAACAACAGCCTGTGCATGGTTTTATTGGTTTTTATCGCTTGAACAGTCAATGCAAGCGAAAACAATGCCGCCGCATAGGCAAGCAATAATTGCTTAAATGTCAGGGCATTGGGCTGTTGGTAAAAACCGGGGTAGACGACAAATAACAATGTCATAAACGTAGTTTCAATTTTATGCCGCGGCCATATACTGCGAACCAGCCAGAAAAACGCCAGGGCAGAGATAATTTTGATAAATAAGGCGTATAAATGCCAGCCGAACGGAGCGGTACCGAGCATGGAAAAATCGAAGATATACAACCAGCCTAAAAACGGACGGTCGCCTCGGAACAGGTTAAGCAAACCTGGCGCGCCCTGCGATTCAGCTGTCCAGAGCAGATACCAGTCATCTCGATAAAAGCCGAGTTGTGAGATCAGCGTGCCATAGGTTAATACGGTTGTTAGAATAATGAGGCCAATTGCATAAAACGGTTCACGGCGTGAAGTAGCAGGTGAAGTATTCATTAGAATTTAAACTCCAAAATAGTGTCGATAACTTGTTCTTGTTCATTGCTCGTCAATGCATTATGGAAAGGCAGACGAATTAACCGATCGCTGATTTGTTCTGTCACGGGAAATTCGCCGGATTTATATCCGAAACCCTGTCCCATGTCTGAAAGATGGAGCGGCAGATAATGAAAAACTCCATGGATTTCCCGTTCGCGTAAAAATAAAATAAGTTTTTGGCGTAATTCCAAGTTGGGCAGAAGCATATAGAACATGTGATATGCTTGTTCACAGTCAGAGGGGATATAAGGTAACTGGACACCGTGTTTTTCTGCCCAGGGTTTGAGCGCCGTATTGTACATATCCCACACATTTTTTCGGTGGTTCTGTATTTTCCCACGTTGTTCAAACTGTGCATATAAAAATGCGGCGAGAATGTCTGATGGAAGATAGGATGAACCGATATCCACCCAGGTATATTTATCCACCTGGCCGCGGAAAAATCGGGAACGGTTTGTCCCTTTTTCGCGGATAATCTCGGCCCGCTCAGCCAATGTGGGATCGTTGATCAATAATGCGCCTCCCTCTCCACAGTAGAAATTCTTTGTTTCATGAAAGGATTGCGCCGCCATGGACCCAATCGTACCAAGGTATTTCCCTTTATATTTTCCAAATAAACCATGTGCATTGTCTTCCATTACCGCAACATTACGGCGCCTGGCGCTATCCATAATGGAATCCATTTCACAGCCCACGCCCGCATAATGTACAGGGACAATTGCCTTCGTGCGCGGCGTGATGGCGGCCTCCAGCCTGGACTCATCTAAATTCAGTGTATCAGGTCGAACGTCAAGAAAGACCGGTTTGGCGCCTCTTAGCACAAAAGCATTTACAGTCGAGACAAAGGTAAAATCCGGAATGATCACTTCATCGCCAGGCTGAATATCCAATAAAATCGCGGACATTTCCAAGGCATGCGTACAAGATGTGGTCAGCAAGGCTTTTGCAACGCCAAGTTCCTGTTCGAGAAAAGCATGGCATTTTTTGGTAAAAGGACCATCACCCGAGATATGCGCATTCAAAACTGCCTGACGCATATATTCGAATTCATTTCCAACCGTAATGGGGCAATTAAAATCAACCTTCATAATTCTCCAAAATCACTTTACAGATTTTCTCAGCCTTTCGCGAATCAAAATGATGATCATTGAATAAATTGACAATCTCATTGGAAAGGATCTCGGCTTGCGGCGCATACCCTTCAGCCATAATACCTGCAAGCGACGCATAATGTGAACTGGCAAAAAGCCCGGCGCTAAAAATGGCTTGTAAAATATTTATTTTATTCTTCACTCGAATGTTAAATCTCCATTTTTGATATGCCTGCGGCAATTGTATTTCAAATGGCAAAAGTTCTCGATATATTGCATTCAATTCATTACGATGAGCAAGCGATGGCTCCAGCCCGTTTTTAATTTTTTCGCGATAATCACGCCACGCAGGGATCGGACGGGTTGTTTCAAGCCAGCTGCTGTCGTGATAGACAAAAGCCTTACGGGCTTGAACAGCTTCCTTGAAAGATAATTCAAGCTCGACGTAATCTTGTGGATCAAAGGGCAACTTTACAGGCAGATAGTCGATATGATCTTGAGCCAGGGCATAACCTCCAAAACCCATTTCAACAATCTTGGCCTGGCCCGTACTGTATAAAGTTAGATCTACCGGCGCATCGGATTCAAAGCCTGGGACGCATAAACAGCGATCATCCAAAATAAAAAGGTCGGGAGCGATATCTTTTAATGAATAAAAGAAATCGTGCGGCGTGGACGCCTCGCCGTATGTATGTGCATACAGCAAGCCGCCAAATTTGCGCGCCTTAATTCGATCTTCAACCTGCTCCAGATCCATATGAAGGGTCGAGGTTGAAATATCCACAAACTCAAAGGAGATACCGGCTTTTAAGAAGATGATCGGAACAATGGGGCAGATGTTGGCGGGCAAAAGCCATGGACGCGAATCCGCCTGGGTAATCAGTAAATTATAGAGAATTGTGGAAGCACGGGATTCATAGATATGTTTCATCTAAAGGGTAAAGTTGGCAGATGATATAACCTGTCAGCGTTATATCATCTATCCTTTATCCTTGCGAACAAGGATGGTGAAATCATATAAAACATAATCGTGAAGTAAAGTAACATCACGTGAGAAATTCCGCTTACAATGATCAAAGAAGTATAGCGGATCGCCAAAGAACAAATCGGGTCGCCGAGACATGCGATCTTCGTCAGAATATTTTGTGAGCATATTAAATGAAAAGCCCTTACGGCACAATCCATTCATGCGCTGCAAGGTTGCCAGGATCATATCCTGCCATTCATCATGATTGGCTTCGAATTTATTATTAAAAATCGACCCGGCTGTCAAATAATCAGCAACCACCAGATCGTTTTCAGAATGAAAAAAATGGGCATTGGTAAAACCTTTATTGGCCTCTTTCCCGGCAGCCGCCATTTTCTCGATCATGTCAAAACCATAATAGGTAAACTGCCAGTTTTTCTTCAGGAGAAAATTAAACATGGCGCCATAGCCGCAACCATAATCAATAATGCTAAACGCTGTTGATGGATCAATCACCTTGGTCAATTGTTCGAAACGAATTTCCTGAGCTTCAAAGCCATTGTAATCCACGCCTTCGGGGACAGCGCCATAAGTTTCGATTTTTTGGGTGAAATATGCTTTATATTTCTCGAGGGCATTTTCAAGATCCATTAGAATTTTCCCTTTGTGTATTGGCTATATAATCCAGTGCGCGTTCGCCGGTCATGAAAAGCAGGTCAAGTATGCTTACAAACGGTTCAAATGGAAGATAAAGTTGTTCATAGGAAGGATAATCATAGTTGATATATTCAAGCGTGATGCCTGCTTTGTCAAATTTTTCCTGTTCAATGTAGTCGCGTGCAGACGGTCCGCTAATGTAATGACTCGCACCAACTTGAGCCAATATCTGGATCAATCGGTCAGTCCTTTCACCGCTTATACCCGGAATATCGGATGAACGCATAAAACGAGTATGTGTGATTCCCAAGGTTCTGGTGATTACCTCAGTCGTAGCAATGGTGAAATCTGAAAGCATTTCATCGTGACGAGAATAAAAAGACTCGATCAAGGGTAAATACTGCTTGAAATAAGGGGCTTTTTGATAGGCGAATCCCAATGCCTTAAAGTGATTCTTTGCCCAGGGCTTGGACCAGTCTATTCGTACATTCTTGATCGAAATCCCTTTGGTTGCGCCATGGCTGTGAACAGGGATGGTCAACCATTGTTTACCTTGAGCTGTTTTGATCTGATTACGATTGCGCCAGCCGTGTTTATCATATTGTACATTGTCATAGAAGATGAATAGATCCGCACGGAGAATTTGATCAAAATAGCCTCGCCATGGGATATATGAAGGCTGAAGAATAACAACATTCATATTTATTTTCCAGAAGTAGCTGCGTTACGGGTTGTCTCAGCGATCGTGTAGGTTGGCCGTCCGCCTGTTCGATCAAAAACCCGCGCCAAATACTCGCCAATAATACCAAGCGCAAACAATTGCACACCGCTAAAAATGGCAATAAGTGATGCCTGAAAAGAAAAGCCGGGAACCGACCCTGCCATAAAATAAGTGACCAAAACATAAATAAAAACACCGAGCCCGAACAGTGTGAATATAAAACCGATCACGCTGGCAAAGCGAAGGGGTAGGGTTGTGTAACTGGTGAGCACAAGTAGAGCCACATGTACAAGTTTCATGAATGTATAATTGGAATGTCCAACCGGACGAAGATTTTCCTCCACTTCCACAGAACCAAAGCGGGTTGTTCCCCACGAGAGGAGCACGTCAACCAACACCTCGGGGCCAGTGTACGTTACAAACACATCACGAAGCGAAGTACGCAAAGCGCGAAAGGAACTGATCTCCCGCACGGTCCTAAAACCCATCACATAGGAAATGGCATATTTTGTTATTACAGAAAATGCGTTGCGCCACCAACTATGAGGGAGTTTTTTGGGGGTGCCGTATACAACATCAAATCCCTCATTCAATTTTGCGATCAACAAAGGTATTTGTTCTGGCGGATGCTGCAGGTCGTCATCCATAGTCACTGTAATTTCATAACGCGCTTCGCGAATTCCACATAAAACCGCATTATGCTGGCCGTAATTACGCATCAAGTTAAAACCGCGCACCCAAACATATTGAGCCGCGAGCCGCTCAATCACCGCCCAACTATTATCCGGGCTGCCATCATTGACCAATACTACTTCATAAGAGTCGGCGGCATTCGGCAGAACCAGGGCAAGCCGTTCAATTAAGAGCTCGAGGATTTGTTCACTGCGATAGACAGGAATGACAACGGAGCAGTTCATACGAAATGCAATTATACCTGCTCGCTTCACAATTGGACATCGTCGCCCTGCAACGGCATCAGGTTTTTCGACTAAATTATCGTCCACAATAAAACCTCCGTCTTCGATTTCAATTTTACGGACAGTCAACCTGGCATCTTGCCACAAATCGACAGGGGTTTGCTTCCCGCCTATTGGCCGCTATTCCATCTGCTACGATGATTTCACCATTAAGAAATGGGGATAGCCTCGCAACGGTTATTTATTTACCCCAATGCGCTAATTGCATAGTTGTCGTACAGATCAAACGGTTTTCCATTTTATCTCGGTGAATTTATGCTAGAACTGTGTAAGGTGAGTTTATAATTGCATTGTTTATGAAGAAACATTCCCGTCCCTGTTTATTTTATTCCGTAGTGGGTCGGGAATTCCCTGCCCATGCTCATTTTCATCCTTGACCGCTGTGGCTGAGCAAAGCATCTTTCAGAATACCCGATCGGTATTTGCTAATAGAGGGCTGTCACATAAAAAACAGGCTGAAAGTTATCTAGGCTTTTAGCCAGTTTTCCCGTTTAATAAAATCAATGAGACCGTATTGGATAAAAACGAAGCGGCTCAAAACCAAAGCCGGGTTGCTTCGGACACTGTCCTCAGTACGGTTTTCACGATAGGAGATTCCTATGCCAATCAAAACCATCATCATGGGCGCGGCGGGACGTGATTTTCACAACTTCAACACGTTCTTCCGTGGGAACAAGGATTATGAGGTCGTGGCTTTCACGGCAACCCAGATCCCTGACATCGAAGGCCGCCTGTATCCGAAGGAACTCGCAGGCGATCTATATCCGAAAGGGATTCCGATCCATGCCGAGGATGAATTACTTGGTTTGATCAGGAAGCATAACGCGGAACAGGTTGTCTTTTCTTACAGCGATGTGCCACATGAATATGTGATGCACAAAGCCAGCATGGTTAATGCGGCGGGCGCAGACTTCCGCTTGATGGGCACCAAGAATACCCAGGTGAAGTCTACAAAACCCGTCGTGTCGGTCTGTGCCGTTCGGACAGGATCAGGCAAAAGCCAGACCACGAGGCGCGTGTCTTTGATCCTCAGAGAAATGGGGTACAAAGTCGCGGCCATCCGCCACCCCATGCCTTATGGAAACCTTGTCGCGCAGGAAGTTCAACGCTATGCGAATTACGATGACCTCGATGAATATAATTGCACAATCGAAGAACGCGAGGAATACGAACCGCATCTTGATAACGGTGTGATCGTGTATGCGGGTGTGGACTATGAGAAGATCATCCGCCAGGCTGAGGCGGAAGTGGATATTATTTTATGGGACGGCGGCAACAACGATTTCCCGTTTTATATCCCAGACCTGCAAATTGTTGTGGCCGACCCGCACAGACCCGGGCATGAATCAACCTATTATCCCGGCGAAACAAACGTGCGCATGGCGGATGTGTTCGTGATCAATAAGGTAGATACGGCGGACGCGGAGAATGTGATTAAACTGCGCACGTCGCTGCACAAGCTGAACCCGAATGCAATCCAGATCGAAGCCGCTTCCCCGCTCTTTGTGGATGACCCCGATGCCATTCGCGGCAAGCGGGTACTGGTAATTGAAGACGGCCCAACTCTGACCCATGGTGAGATGGCCTATGGAGCCGGATATATCGCCGCCCGGCGATTTGGCGCGGCGGAAATCGTTGACCCGCGTCCCTTCGCGGTGAAATCCATTGCTGCGACATATGTAAAATATCCGAAGACTGGACCGATCCTGCCAGCGATGGGATACGGCGCTGCGCAGACCAAAGACCTCGAAGAGACGATCAATAATTCCGATGTAGACCTGGTCATCATCGGCACGCCCATCGACCTTTCGCGTGTGATGAAGATCAAGAAACCCTATCAGCGTGTGAGATATGAATTGCAGGAGATCGGCCAACCAACCTTGCAGGAGATCTTGATGAAGAAGTTCGGGAAGAAGAAGTAGAACAGTAGTGAACCATTAAAGCCAAGAGGTAAAAAGTGACAATCATCCAAAAGGTGATTGTCACTTTTGCAATGACCGTCTTTTAAATCATGCCCTGTTAATAGCTACAACAAAGTCCCCTTTAAAATAACCGCCGCCACCGAAAAATAGATGATCAATCCCGAAACATCCACGAGCGTGGCAACGAAGGGAGCAGAGGAAGTGGCAGGGTCAAGCCCGATACGCCGCAGAAAAAAGGGCAGCATGGAGCCGGAGAGGGATCCCCACAATACAATGCCCACAAGCGAGAAGCCAACCGTTAACGCCAGTAGAAACCAGTGCGGTCCATAGGAATGGAACAGAGTTGCCCAAATCGAAATGCGAATAAAACCGATCGAGCCCAGAATCGCGCCGAGCGACAAGCCCGAGATAAATTCACGCCGCATTACACGCCACCAATCGCGCAAACCTACTTCGCCCAGCGCCATCGCACGGATGATTAAAGTGGAAGCCTGTGAACCGGAGTTGCCTCCACTGGAAATGACCAAAGGCACAAAAATGGAGAGCACCACAGCCTTGGCAATTTCATTTTCAAATTTTCCCATTGCAGTGGCGGTCAACATTTCACTGATGAACAAAATGACCAGCCACGTGGCGCGCTTGCGAACCATGCTGGAAATATTGCTCTGCATATAGGGTTCGTCCAAAGCCTCGGAACCGCCCATCTTATGAAAGTCTTCCGTGGCCTCTTCTTCAGCCACATCAAGGATATCGTCCACCGTCACAATGCCGATCAAAGCATCCGCTGCATCGATCACCGGCAGGGCGTTGAGGTCGGCCTCCTTGAAGACTTCCACTGCAGTTTCGCGGTTATCGGTGGCTTTCAGGGAAACGAAACGATAATCCATCACCTCTTCGATTTTTAAATCAGGCGGAGCCAGCAGGATCTGTCGAATCCGCAAATCGTCCACCAGCTTGTTATCATCGTCGATGACATAGATCATGCTCATGGTCTCGCTGTCCTTGCCATAGCGGCGGATATGATCGAGAGCCTGGGCAACTGTCCAGTGCGGCCTGACGCGCACAAAATCCGGCGTCATCAAACGTCCCACCGAGTCCTCTTCATAACCCAGCAATTGAGAAGCTACTGCCCGTTCCTCAGCAGAAAGCAGATTCAACAACTGCTGGATCACATTGGCGGGAAGTTCCTCAAGCAGGGAGGTGCGGTCATCAGGAGACATGGCATTAAGCATGCCCGCCACCTCTTCACGCGCCATGGCCTTAAGCAATTCCTCCTGGCGCTTCTCCGATAAATAAGTAAACACACCAGCCGCCTGTTCGCGCGTCAGCAGACGGAAAATTACCGCCTCGATCTCCGCCGATAACGGCTCCATTAATTCGGCCAGGTCAACTGCCGACCAGTTCTTGGTTTCCTCACGCAGCTTATCGAAATCTTGCGCTTCGACCAGGGCTGTGAGATCAATCATACTGAGTGTTGGGTTCATGGTTGTTCCATTTCCATCTTTTGATTTTTATCGCAGATCAAAAGCGCGGACAAGGCCATCACAATATTATTGATGATTTCGTCCTTGCCTTCGATCCAGTAGTCAAACAGAGGCAACAAAAAATCGCCTCTGTTTGACAAAAAGGCGATTCACTCTTAACCTGATACCTGTCATAATTTCCCCCGCCGCTGCCCTGCCCGTTTCATTTCACGGGCAGGGTAAAGCACAACAGAGGTAATCTGAGAACGACAAATAAGACGGGCAAAGGAGATCATCCTTTCGTCTGAAAAAGATACGTTTATGATCATCCACGCTCACGCGAACAACCTCCTTGCAGCATATGTCTGAATTTGCAATTGCATCATATGCCGGCAAAATGAAAGCCTCCCGTCATAAGGCCAGGAGGCAGGCAAGACATACGTTTGACAAATGCCGCCTCTCTGGTTGAGCTTTGGCAATGCAAATCGTAGGAATTGAAAAAACCATTCCAGCCATGTTGAGTGAAGCCTTATGCCGACATCACCTGGTTTACCCTTTGGCGTCTTTCGACGTTTCAGGACAATGGCTTATGTATTTTGCAAACGCCTGGCCTAACGAGGAATTTCAAGTTGCAGGGCGGTTATACACCCGCACAAGGCAGGCTGTCAAGAAAATTAATGCGGCGATTTTCAGCGAGGAGGATTCGGCAAATCCGTGTTAATATCCAGTGCAAATATTACATAAAAAAGGATTCTTTATGACTGCATTGGCCCCCACCCTCTCAACCCGTTATTTTCCAAATACGTCTCCCCGCCTGCGCGACTACAGCTTGATTATCGCCGGCAGTTTATTCGTCGCTTTGTTCGCGCAAATCGAAATTCCCCTGCAACCTGTGCCGATCACGGGGCAGACTTTTGCTGTGCTGCTTATCGGCGCATTGCTTGGGTCAAAGCGCGGAGCGGCGGCCATGATCGCATATATTGCCCAAGGCGCATTGGGACTGCCCTTCTTTGCAGGCGGCGCAGGCGGACTCGGGATTATCACTGGGGCGACGGCTGGTTATCTGCTGGGATTTGTCGGCGCGGCGTATGTCATTGGCCTGCTGGCAGAAAGAGGCTTGGAGCGAAGCGTCCTCACATCGATCATTCCCTTTTTGGTTGGGACGGTCGTCATCTACGTGTGCGGCGTCGCATGGCTTTCCATCGTATTGGGAAGTTTAAGTAAAGCCATTCAATTTGGATTGCTCCCTTTTTTGGTTGGTGATGCTCTCAAATTAGTGGCGGCGGCTGTTGCGCTGCCGATTGCATGGAGGTTTGTAAAATAGCCCCACCGTCCTTCGGACCGTGGGGCACGTTATAATGGGGGCATGTTTATAGATCAGGTTAACATCCACGTAAAATCAGGCAAAGGCGGCGACGGCATGGTGCATTTTCGCCGCGAGAAATTTGTACCACTTGGCGGCCCCGATGGCGGCGATGGCGGCAAAGGCGGCGATGTCGTCTTTGAAGTGAAAGCCACGCTCAACACTCTTTCCGCATTTCGACAGAACGAAAAGTTTTCAGCAGAGCCGGGCAAAGGTGGCGGCGGCGCGCAGATGACCGGTCACGGAGGCAAGGACCTTGTAATTCCCGTCCCGCCCGGCACGATCATATTTGACGCGGAAACAGGCGCACTGCTCGGCGATCTGACCGACCCCGGGCAACGCCTCATGATATGCAAAGGCGGGCGCGGCGGGCGCGGCAACCAGCATTTTGCCACCTCTCGGAATCAAGCCCCGCGCACAGCGGAGCGCGGCGAACCGCATGAGGAAAGATTACTGCGCCTCGAACTTAAGTTGATAGCGGATATCGGCATCATCGGCCTGCCCAACGCCGGGAAATCCACGCTGCTCTCCGTCCTGACAAATGCCAAGCCGAAGATCGGCGACTATCCCTTCACCACGCTTGAACCGAATCTCGGCGTGGCCAATATTGACGATGACACAACCGTTGTGATGGCAGACATCCCCGGCTTGATCGAAGGCGCGGCTGAAGGCGCAGGCCTGGGACATGACTTCCTGCGTCACATTCAACGCACGCGAGTCCTCATCCACATGATCGACGGTCTATCCGAAGACCCGCTTGCGGATTTCAGCCAGATCAACACCGAGCTATCCCTGTTCGATCCCAAACTCGGCAGTAAACCTCAAATTGTCGTACTCAACAAAATAGACCAGCCCAATGTGCAGGAAAGGCTCAAGGAAATAAAAGCCAGTTTCAAGAAGAAAAAAGTGGATCTGATCACAGCCTCCGCCATGACACGCACCAATACGCGCGACATCTTGATCTCAGCATACAAACAATTGCAGGAAATACCTGCCGAGGAATTTGAAGAAACGCTCCCCATCTATAAACCAGATGTGGACCCGAATCTATTTGAGATCAAACGCGAAGACAGCCACGAATGGCGCGTCAGCGGCGTGGCCATCGAGCGCGCCGCAAAAATGACCTACTGGGAACATGACGGCTCCGTCCGCAGGTTCCAAAAATTAATGGGTAAACTGGGTGTGGATGAGGCCCTCCGCAAAGCGGGCATACAGGAAGGCCACACCGTTTTCGTCGGCGATTTTGAATTGGAATGGCAGGATTAATTCATGCCCGCGCCGGTCAAATCAAAACAACGCGTCCTGACTATCGTGTTAACCATCCTCGGATGCCTGTTGATCACGTTCTTTGGCTTGCGGGCTTTCCACGCATTCAAAAAATTTAACGGGCACCGTCCCCCACCCGGGCAGGTGGAAACCGACGTGGAACTCATCCGCGATTGGATGACCGTCCCTTTCATTGCGCGCATGTATGCTGTGCCTGAAAAGATCATCTTTGATGCGCTTGAAATTTTGCCTCGAGAGAATCGCGATAAAAGCCTTGAAGAAATAAACAGGGAATATTATCCCGAAACGGATGGACTCGCGATGCAGATCGTCAAAGCGGCGATCCTCGCACATCAGCCCCCGCCGAAAGCTGCCCCACCGCCAGCGCCGTTCCCCTCACCGACGCCGGCCGCACCATAAGGCAATCCCATGTCTGAATATCTGCTTACACAGGTCATTAACTATGGCGCGCCACTGCTTGCGATCATCGTCTTGATTGGCGGACTTGGCGTGCCTTTGCCATGTACGGTATTGGTGATTGCCGCCGGCGCGTTCGCACGCCAGGGGATCCTGCCCTGGCATACCACCGCCATCCTCAGCCTCGTCAGCGTTGTGATCGGCGACGCCCTCAGCTATTCATTGGGATATTATTCGCGGGATCTGGTCTTGCGACGTTTCAGTGAAACGCCGCGCTGGCTGCAAGCCGAACAATCCTTTCAAAAATGGGGGCCGCTGTCCATTTTCTTTTCGCGCTTTCTGGTGACTGCCATTGCCTTACCCGTCAATTTACTTTCAGGCACAAGCCTCTTCCCATTTAGAAAATTTTTCGCCTACGACTTTCTCGGCGAAACCGTGTGGATCTTTGGCTACGGCGGGCTGGGATACCTGTTCGGCAGCCAGTGGGAACTGGTCAACGAATTCCTGAGCAATTTCGGCGGCCTGGTCCTGGGCGTCATATTGTTTTTCATCGGCATAAAACAGGGGATGCAATGGTTGAAAAAACAACAGCGAAAAGTAACTCCTGCGGGTTGATCAGGGTTTTCGCAAATGATTAGTGGTGATGCCCATCGCCCTCGTGGACATGACCATGATCCTTTTCCTCTTCGGTGGGTTCGCGCAGGGCAACCACCTTGACCGAAAAATGTAATTCCGCGCCTGCAAGGGGATGGTTGAAATCAAGCTGGACAGCTTGATCGTCGAAACTGTTCACATAGGCGGCCTGATGCTGACCATCCTCATCGGTGACGTGCAATTCCATGCCTTCTTCCAATTCCATATCTTGCGGGAACTCGCTGCGCGGCACATCCATAAAGGCTTGATCGTCAAATTCGCCGTAGCCGTCTGCGGGTTTTACCACCACATCCTTGCTGTCGCCGATCTTCATGCCCAGCATTTCCCTTTCCAAACCGGGGATGATGTTTTCATAACCCGCCAGGAATTGCAAGGGACCTGCTTCATCGGAAGAATCGAGCAGTTCCCCGTCCACGGTTAACTTATAATCCATCGAAACCACTACGCCGTTCTGCACTTCATTATTACTCATTTTTTTCCTTTTAATAATTTTTGCGTTCATTTTACCAGCGAGAAGTGGTTCGGTAAACAGGCGGACGGTTAAATGTCAGATAAGACTTTATCCTTCATGCTCATATACCCTGATCGTCTAATTCCTACCTTATAATTTGCTCATGCGATACGACTTATGCCTGCCCTGGTATTGGGAATATGACGACACCTTTGCAGGGATGGTGGAGCGCGCCTGTATTGAAGAAGGCATTTCACTCTGGCAGATCAAGCCTGACAATCTACTTGAATCCATTACCGCGCTTTATAAAGGAATTACAACCTTCAAAACCCTGCTTCACCGCGGACAAGGCGACTCACGCTTCGACCCCATACCCCGCTGGGCGCATGAATTCGGCGCGCGGCGGATCAATCCTCTGGAAGTCTCTGCCTGGTCTGAAGACAAGGCCACCATGCACCTTGAGTTTATCAACCGTGGTTTGCACACGCCCTATACCATTTTGCTCGCGCCTTTCCTTGAACAACCCGTCGTTCCTCCAATGGATATAACTCCGCTCGGTGAAAATTTTGTCATCAAACCGTCGAACGGCGGAGGCGGCGAGGGCGTCATCCTCGGCGCATCGTCGTTGGAAGAAATATTGCAGGCGCGCATGCAATTCCCGGAGCAGAAATATTTGATCCAGGCGCATGTCACGCCGCGCATCATCGCAGAGTGGCCGGCCTGGTTCCGCGTCTTTTTTGCGAATGGCGAAATCCATCCCTGCTGGTGGGATCCAAACACGCATATTTACGCGCCTGTTACAGCGGAGGAAGAGTCCCAGGACGGCCTCGGCAGTTTGAGGGATATCACGCAGCGCATCGCATCCATCTGCAAGCTGGATTGGTTTTCTACAGAAATTGCTCTGTCTGATGAATTCATCGTCGTGGATTATGTCAACGATGAAATCGATACACGCGTTCAATCCCAGGCGATGGATGGCGTGCCTGATGAAATCATGGAAAGCATTGCCAGGCAGCTTGTAAAAATTGCAAAGGAGAATGTATGACTAAACCACGCGCACGCGATTTGGGGATTCCGTTCGAGGGAGAAACAGGCGAGTTCAACGCGATCACGGACGTTTCAGGCATAAGCGTTGGATATGCCACCATTATCGAAGGCCGCTCAGCGCGGACAGGCGTGACCATGATCCATCCGCGTGGAAGCAAGGATCACACACCTGTTTACGCGGGCGCGCATTCATTCAACGGCAATGGCGAAATGACGGGCGCGGCTTGGGTGGAGGAAGGCGGCTTGCTCGAAGGTCCGATTGGAATCACGAACACACACAGCGTAGGCATTGTGCGCGATACGATCATTGCCTGGCAGGTCAAGAATGATGCCATGTATCAAAAATGGTCCTGCCCTGTGGTCGCTGAAACTGCAGATGGCTGGCTCAATAACATGAATGGTTTTCATGTAAAAGAACAGCATGTGATGACTGCATTGAATTCTGCCAAGTCAGGCGCGATTGAGGAAGGAAACGTCGGTGGCGGGACAGGCATGATCTGTTATGAATTTAAAGGCGGCACAGGAACTTCTTCGCGCAAACTCCCCGAAAAACTTGGCAGTTGGACAGTCGGTGTTTTAGTTCAATCAAACTTTGGTAGAAGGTATCAACTCACGGTTGCTGGTGTGCCTGTGGGAGGACATTTATTAGATGGTGCGCCTTTCACACATGGCAAAAATCCATTCAAACAGGATGATGGCTCGTTGATCGTTATCATTGGGACGAATGCGCCCCTGCTCCCCCATCAACTCAAGCGACTGGCAAAACGAGGGACCATCGGCATGGCTCGCACAGGCAGTCTGGGCGGCAACGGTTCAGGGGATATTTTCCTTGCATTCTCCACTGCCAATCCAAACGCCGCGCATGGGGATAAAATGGGATTGGCGAATATTCAAACTTTATCCAACGACCATATAGATCCATTGCTATCCGCGTCTGCGCTTGCAACGGAAGAAGCGATTATCAATTCAATGATCGCCGCAGAGGATATGGTCGGACATAACAATTTGAACATCAAGGCATTGTCGCATGAAGAAGTTAAGGATTTATTGAGGAAATATAACAGGCTGAATCAATAGGCGGAAGGCATATCGACTACCTTCCGCCTACTTAGGTTTCCAAATCCAATTATCCTACTTCACCATCCCTATCTTGACGCTCACGTTCAATTTATCGCCGATCTCCTCCAACGCGTCGCTCCATTTGTGGAAATTCAACTGCGGTGGGACAACGACCATCCCTTTCATCATGAACAACGGTGTGCCGCTCATCGGCGCAGGCGTGGAACTGGTATCCATGTTCTCGATGTTAATGCCCTGCGCGGCAAGATGATGCGAGATCTTATGGATGATGCCTTCATGATCCGCGCCCGTGACTTCGATCTCATAGGGAAGCCAGCCCGCATATTTCTTCGAATCGTCCTCGGTTTGCAAAAGAGTGACCTGGTATTCCTCTTCGCGCAGTTTCTTAAAGTCCTGATCGAGGTTCGCAAACTCGTCGTCAGGGACTGCGACCAGCATGAGCATGGCGAATTCCCCGCCAAGACGCGACATCCGACTGGCCCCCACATTGCCCTTGCGCTTGAGGATCACATTTGTAACATGATCCACAATTCCGATCTTGTCGCGGCCTGTCAGGGTCAATACAATATTCTTTGGCATGGTAATCTCTCTTTTTACAGTGGATATGCAAATTTTTCAATCAAGTATAGCATAAGGAAAAAACAGCAGATTATTACACTCTGCCAGTCTTCTCCAGATAATCGCTATACCCGCCCTGATATTCAAGCAGCTGGCCATTTTCAATCACAAGCAATCGTTCCACGGACCTGTCGAGGAAATAGCGGTCATGCGAGATGACCAGCACCGTGCCGATAAAATCTTCGAGCGCCTGCTCGAGCACTTCAGCCGAGGCAATATCAAGATTGTTGGTGGGTTCATCCAGCAGAAGAAAATTCGCACCGCAGAGCACGACCAAAGCCAGTTGCAGTCGGCTGCGCTCCCCGCCGGATAGTTCGCCGATCTTGTGCGAGACCTGTTTATAAGTGAATAAGTATCGTAGCAGGAAGGCGGTCGCCCTGGATTCGCTCATCTCGCCCGCGTATCGGACAGCATCCAAAACTGTTTGATCGAAATCGAGCGTTTCATGCTCCTGGGCATAATGTCCAATCGAAACGCTGGGGCCGATTTTTATCTCACCGGAGTCGGGACATTCTTTTCCAAGGATCATGCGCATCATCACAGATTTGCCCGCGCCGTTCGCACCGATGAGGCCTACCCGTTCACCGTGCCAGATGGTTTGATTGAGATTTAAGAATACTGGTCCACTGCCGAATGATTTGGAAACTTCAACGAGTTCCAAAACCTTATTCGAACCGCGCCAGCCATTGAGACGCAGTTCCATGCGTTTGCGGTCGGTGACGGGCTTTTCGACCGTGTCCATCTTGTCCAACCGTTTCTGCATGGTCTTGGATTTTCTGGCAAGGTCTTCGTTATCATAGACCCTGCCCCAGATTGCCAATCGTTTTATGGCAGCTTTGAGGCGGGCGATCTGATGCTGTTGTGCGCGGAACAATTCATCCTGTCGTGTCAGCCGCATTTCCTTATCGACGATATAGGATGAATAATCGCCTTCGAACAAGGTCAATCTGCCGTCTTCGAGTTCGGCAATATGCGTGACGACAGCATCCAGCAAATAGCGGTCGTGCGAGACGATGACCACCGTCCCTTCGTATTCGCGGATAAGTTTTTCAAGATACATTTTGCCGGGCAGATCGAGATGATTATCCGGCTCATCCAAAAGCAGAATATCCCGGCGGAGCAGCAGCAGACGCGCCAGCCCGATCAATTTCTTCTGCCCGCCGCTCAAAACGGACAGGGGTTTGGTCAATTCACTTTCAGCCAGCCCCAGCCCAAGCAGCAGATCGCGCACGCGCGCAGGATAGGAGTCGCCGCCGAGGGAGTAGTATTCGTCAACAAGCTGATGTTGTTGTTCGAGGGCGCTTTGTAATTTCTTTTCATCTCCATACACTTCAGGATCACTCAAGCTGGATTCCACGCGCTCCAATTCCGCATAGACTTCCGCCACACGCGGATTGCCCGCGAGCGCGGCCTCAAAAGCTGTCAGCACAGGATCAAGCTCGGGATGTTGAGACAGGTATCCCGTCCGAACGAGGCGGGCGCGGGTGATGGATCCGCCCATTTCAGGGGAATGTTCGCCTTCGATCAATTTGAAGAGGGAAGACTTCCCCGCGCCGTTGGCGCCGATCAGGCCGATCTTTTGTCCATGTTGGATCTCCCAATCGAGATTTTCAAAGATGCGCCTGGCGCCGAGGATAAGGGTGATGTTCGAGAGTTGAATTTGGATCATTTTATTTTCCGATGAATTAAACAAAAACGCCGCAGGCGACCCGCGGCGTGTGAAAGTTGAGCTGCTGCTTTCAGCGTACAGGCGCGATTCGAGGAAGCCCTGTGTGGAAGAAACCACGCACACCGATCATCAATGGAGCTTTGCCTGCACAAAATTCGTAAATCATGTTTGCGATTATACCTGATTTCCGGAGGCCCCAAGGTCACTCACCCGCGATGGCAGAGTCTTCTGGCCGTGTGTATCAAGCAGGTTCACGGAAGACTCCTTCCACACCAATATGCAGATGTGTATTAATCTGTGGCAAAATAGGGGCATGTCCATCCAATTGACCACCCTCAGTCAGACCTCCCTTCAGGACTACAATGACTGTCCGCGCCGCTTTGAATTGCGCTACCTGCAACAACTGGCTTATCCCGCCATTGAGACCGAACCCGCGCTTGAAAATGAAAGACATCAAAAAGAGGGTGAATATTTTCATCGCCTCGTGCAGCAGCATCTCATCGGCATCCCTGCGGAGCAGATCGGCAAGCTGGCGAATACAGATAATTTACAAAGATGGTGGGAGAATTATATTAACTCAAAAGACCTCCGAGTTCTTCGAGAACTCGGAGGTCTATACACGGAAATCACCCTTTCTGCGCCGCTTGGCAAATTTCGTTTGGTCGCGAAATATGATTTGATCGCGATTGATAATAATAAAGTTACCATCTACGATTGGAAAACATATCGCAAACACCCAAAGAATGAGTGGCTCGCTGTCCGCTGGCAGACGCGCGTTTATCGCGCTTTGCTTGTGCAAGCGGGCGCGCATCTCAACGGCGGCAAGCCGCTCGACCCTGAACAGATCGAAATGATCTACTGGTTCGCAGATTTTCCAAACGACCCCGCCCGATTCATTTACAAAGCGGATCAATTCAAACGGGATTGGGACGCGCTCACAAGGTTGTCAGAGGAGATCACATCCGCTTCATCTGGTTCGACTGCGCTCACCACAGGCTTCCCGCTCACGGATGATGTCTCGAAATGCAGTTACTGCCCCTATCGGTCGTACTGCAACCGCGGCATCCGCGCAGGCGACGCGCTCGACGCCGAACTGGAAACTGAAGCCGAGGAATTATTCGATATCAATTTTGAACAGATCGGGGAGATCGAGTTTTAACTTTACTGCGGGGATGATGTAAACCCGCCTCTGTTTTATGAAGTCTCAGCCTCCGCCTTGCGCATGGACTGGAAGGACTGGATCGCCACTTCCAGCATGGACAGATCGGGAGTACGCGTGGTGAGACGCTGCAAAGCCAGATTGGGCTTGATCAATAATTGAACGATGGGATTACCCAGGTTGTTGGCAGTCCAGCGGATGTATTCGACGGCAATCCCTGCCAGGATGGGGATGAACAAAACCCGGGTAACCAGGCGCCACAGGATCGGCATGGGGCCCAAGGCCGTGAAGACCAAAATGGACAACAAGGCCAGGGTGAGCAGAAAAGCCGTCCCGCAGCGCGGATGTTCAATGGGGTAATTCGCCACGTTCTGCGGAGTCAATTCCGCGCCCGCTTCAAAGGCATTGATGGTCTTGTGCTCCGCGCCGTGGTACATGAACAGTCGTTTCACATCGGGCATAAAGCTGATCGCCCAGATATAGCCAATCAGCAGCAGCAGGCGGAGAATCCCCTCGAGCAGGTTGCCAACCCAAAGCGCAGCAGGGTTCTGGGCGAGCAAATGCTCCACCCAACCGCCGATCCCTGCGGGAAGCAGAAAGAAGAGTCCAATGCCAAAGGCGAGAGACAGTCCCATGGTCAGATAAAGAGTCGCCCCCTCCAGTTTTTCATCCTCGCCGGTTTGGGTATTCGCCGAAAGCGTGAGCGCGCGCATTCCCAACCCCAGCGCATCCATCAGCAGAATTCCGCCGCGCAAAAAGGGAATCCTGGTTATGCCCGAGCGATAGACATTCGCCAGTTTTTCGGTGTGAACGACAATCCCGCCGTCGGGCGAACGCATGGCAATTGCATACGCTTTTTGCCCGCGCATCATCACACCCTCGATCACAGCCTGTCCGCCGTACGTAATGATTCGATCTTCCATTATTTATTTTTTCCTGTAGGGACAGGGTTTATTCCTGCCCGTTTTTTTGAATACCAACCCATAAAGGGGTACCCATATTATTAAAGGCAACCTTAACGGCCGCGCTTACGAATTAAAAATTATAGAAAAAGCGAGTGAAGGCCTCTATGCCTTTATACCAGGTCGGCAAATGAAGTTTTTCATTGGGAGAGTGGACGTTGTCGTCCGGCAGGCCGAAGCCGGTCAGGAGCGAATCGGCGCCGACATATTTCTGTAAGAGCACCACTGACCCAATCGAGCCGCCTTCGCGTTTGAAGTACGGACGCCTGCCCCAAACGGATTCGAGCGCTTTCGAAAGCGCCTGCACACCGGCGGAATCCGTTTCGACCAACGCCGCGCCTGCGTTGGACAAATTGATCAACTCCCATTTGATCGTCCTGGGCGCATTCTTTTTAAGATACGCCTTCATCTGCTTATGAACTTCCTGCGGGGTTTGATCCGGCACCAGGCGGCAGGAGATCTTCGCCATCGCCCACGCGGGTAGAACTGTCTTGGAGCCCTGCCCGGTAAAGCCCGAAAGCAAACCGTTTACTTCCAGGGTTGGGCGCGCGCCGACGCGTTCTGCTGGAATGAACTGCGGCTCGCCCCACAAGGCAGGCACGCCCGTCAGTTGAATCAATTCCCTGTCCCTGATCGGCAAACGTTTAAAATCCTCGCGCTCCCTTTTGCTCAGCTTGCGCACCTTGTCGTAAAAACCCGGCAGGGTAATCCTTCCATTTTTATCATGCATGCCCGCCACCAGCTCGATCAAGGCCTGTGCGGGATTGTGAATGGTCCCGCCGAACAAGCCGGAGTGCAGGTCCTTGTTCGGGCCGTAGACTTTCAATTCAAAATAAGCCAGGCCGCGCAAGCCAGTGGTGATGGTCGGCTTATCCGCCCCCATCATGCCCGCATCTGGATTCAAACAAAAATCACAGGCCAGCAGCGCTTTATGATTCTTGATAAATTCGCCGAGGTGTTCGGAACCGATCTCCTCTTCGCCCTCGACCAGCCATTTGATATTGACAGGCAAGCCTGTCGTGCGGACGATGGCTTCCACCGCTTTGAGAGAAGCCATCACCTGGCCCTTCATGTCAGAAGAACCGCGCGCGAATAGATAATCGCCATGCACTACTGCATGGAAGGGATCGGAGGTCCACAATTCCAGCGGATCAACCGGCTGCACATCGTAATGTCCATAGATCATCACCGTAGGGGCGGATTTGCCCGCGCCCAGCCACTCGCCATATACAACCGGATGTCCGCCGGTCGGCATGATCTGCACCTTATCCATTTTGAACGAGCGCAACTGCGCGGCTACCCATTCCGCCCCGCGTTGAAGATCGCCTTTATTTTCGTCAAGAGTGGAAATGGAAGGGATGGCAAGAAACTCTTTTAATTCGTCCAGGTATCGCCCGCTGTTCGAGCGGACATAATCCAGCGCTTTCTGAACATCTGGCATGCTTGATTCTCCTTTTATGTTTATGGCGTTGCAGTCGGTTCGGGCATTTGTTCCAGCGTCCGGCGCGTTACCAGGTACCACTCAGTGATCAGAGCAAGGCGGTCACTGACATCATACATCGGGGCAACCTGCACTCCCTGAACCTGCGCATCCACCCCATAGGAATAGACGGGATAATACAAAGGCAGGGATGGCATGTCCTTTATGAACACAACCTGAAAGTTGCGATACAGGCGTGCACGCTCGGCAAAGTCTGCGGTGGTGCGGGCGGTTTCGAGAAACTCGCTGGCCGTGCGGTTATCCCATTGCGAATAGTTCTGTCCGCCCGTGGCTTCAGATTGATGCCAGAAAAGGTAGGGATCCGGGTCTGGCGTGCGGGAGGTATTCAAGTCTGCAAGCGCGGCTTGATAATTGCGTGGGGTGAGGTAATCATTCACAAGCGAGTCATAGGCAAGGGGCTGCAAATCTATTTTTACGCCGATCAATGCCCAATCCGATTGGATGGCTTGAGCGATCTGTGTGTGGATCGCGTCATCGGGATGCACCAATGTAAAGGTCAGAAATTGACCGTCCTTTGCGCGCACGTCCCCGCCGCCGGCAGGGATGACATATCCATCTGCTTTAAGTAAGGCGGTCGCGGCGTCAGGGTCATACTCGAATTTTTCGATATCTTCGTAGTAGGCCCACGAACCCGGCAGGATGGGACCGTCGGCAATGATGGCTTGTCCATTGAGGATATGCGAGACAATCACATTACGGTTTACCCCAAATAACAACGCGCGGCGAACCTTCTCGCTTTGCAGGAACGGCACACTGGGGTCGTTGAGGTTGAGGAAGACCAGCCCCATTTGCGGGAGGCGGCTGGTATAGACCGAGAGCGTGCTTTCTCTTAAAGCCTGCTCCAAAGTGTCGTTGGTCAACTGACTCACTCCAAGCACCTCGCCTTGATTATAAGCATCAAAGGCGGCGGCTGAATTCGGATAAAAACGGAATACAACCTGTTCAATGAACGGAGGTTGTATGTAGTAATCCGCGTTTGCAGCAAGCACGACGCCAGTGATCTGGCCGCCGCTGGTCAGCAGTCGGTCAAACTTATACGGACCTGAACCGACCGGCTGCAAATTAAATTCTGCGTTGGCCAATTGATCGGCGGGGATGGTTTCGAGCAGGTGTTTTGGCAGAATGCCAAATGTGACGTAATCCAAAAACGGGGCAAACGGTTCCGCCAATTTGAATTGAATGGTTTTATCGTCGAGGCGTTTTACTTCAATTTGAGACCACAGGTCTTTGATATCCTGCGGGAAGCGCGAGCCTGCGCTTTTGATAAGTTCAATTGTAAAAATCACATCATCGCTTGTAACCGGCTGACCATCATGCCAGAAAGCGTTTTGCCGCAATGAAAAATTATAGATCATCCCGTCAGGTGTTGCAGCCCATGAATCTGCAAGATCAGGCTGGGGCAATCCGCGGGAATCAAAACGCATCAGTCCGCTGAAGATCAGGCGGTTGATGTCGCGGTCGGCGGAGTTGTTCCAATCCAGCATGGGGTTGAGCCTACCCATGGAGCCGATCAGGGCTTCTGTATAAATGCCGCCGGGCGCGGCCTCGGGTAAAGTAATCACACTTACCGGTTGTTGGCTAAGCAGCAGCAAAGCCACGATCACAATCGTGACTGCTACAACGAGGATCTGCCAGCGTAATTTTTTCATAGCGAAATAAAATAAAGAAAGGCCGCCGCCAACCCCAATCTAGGGCAATGGCCCGGCGGCCCAGACAGGCTTGTGATTTTTAGCGTCCCAAAATGATGATGGTGATCACAAGGCCGAAAAAAACCACGGCAAGTACGATCGTCACCCAGAAAAGGATGCGTTCAATACCGCGACGGGCGGTAAATACACCGCCGGTATCCGCGCCGGTAAGACCGCCCAGCCCTGCACCCTTGCTTTGCAGGATCACACTGAGGATCAAACCAACCGAGGTTATAATCAGCGAAATATTCAAAAATCTAGTCATACAATATGCCTCCTTGAAATTAGCGGACAAATTATACCTGTTCAAGAAGCGAATCGTCAACAAGAGCCTGTAAGTCAGAAAATTTAAAGATGTCATTCCCCATTCGGGGACGATGTGCGAGGGCATGCCCTTCGACAGCCTCAGGACATCGCTTTCCGAAGAGATCCCCCGTTTCAGCGAGCAGGCTGCCTACCCATGCGGGTACGATGTCACCGCAAAATGGCCCACAGCGATATATTCATGAGGAATTTATGCACGAAGTCATCATCAACCTGCACATGCACACTAGATATTCAGACGGAAGCGGTACCCACAAGGATATTGCCTCCGCCGCCATGAAGGCCGGCGTCGATGTGGTGATCGTCACCGACCACAATATTCTTGTGCATGGATTTGAAGGGTATTACAAGGAAAAAAATAAAAAAATCCTGCTGCTGATTGGCGAGGAAGTCCACGACCAGGCGCGTGACCCGCAAAAGAATCACCTGCTCGTCTTTGGCGCAGACCGCGAACTGGCTACCTTCGCTGAGAATCCGCAAAACCTGATCGATCAGGTACACAAGGCGGGCGGGCTGTCCTTCCTGGCCCACCCGGACGACCCCGAAGCGGAGGCGTTCAGGGAGGTCGACATTTCATGGGTGGATTGGTCGGTGCAAAATTACACCGGCATCGAGTTATGGAATGCCCTGAGTGAATTGAAAACCGTCGTTCCCACAAAGCTTCACGGCGCATTCTATGCGTTTTTTCCCGCTTTCGTGGCGCACCAGCCTATTCCAAAGACACTGGCAAAATGGGATGAATTACTCTCGCATGGTCAGCCTGTGGTGGCGGTCGGCGGTTCGGATGCGCACGCTTTGGACATGCATATGGGGCCGATCCACCGCGTGATCTTTCCGTATGAATTTCACTTTCAGACGGTCAACACGCACGCGCTTCTCCCTGAACCGTTGAGCGGCGAGGCGGAGGAGGACAGGCTCCTCATCTACAAGGCCATGTCGGCGGGACATTGTTTCGTCGGCTATGACCTGCCCGCCCCCACCCGCGGATTCCGCTTCACCGCGCAGGGACGGGATACCTCCGTGTCGATGGGCGATGAGATTCCAGCGAAGGGCGGTGTGACCTTGCAGGCAAAATTACCGTCTCATGCGGAAATCTCCCTTTTGAAAGATGGCGAGGTGATACGAACCTGGAAGAATCAAACCGCCTGCACACATATCACCACTGAGCCGGGCGTATATCGGGTCGAGGTCTATCGCAGATTTCTGGGCGGGAGGCGCGGCTGGATATACAGCAATCCGATCTATGTAAGCTGAAAATCCCTCGGACGGGATCAGCTGTCCGTTAAGCATGAGGCGGATTCTTCATCCAAATAAAAAGATTCTGTGGTAAACTTCGCACCCTAATCAAACAGGTACGTCTTAATATACGTGCCTTTCCGTTCCCGGCAAGCCAACGGCTTGAACAGGAACATACCCATGGAAAGGAGGATTTCCCAATGCGTAAATACGAATTGATGTGCATTATTCAGCCCGACTTGGATGAGACCGCTTTTAACGGCGTGCTTGACAAGGTCAAAAGCTGGATCAGCGAGTCAGGCGGCAGCGTGGATAAGGCCGAGGTGTGGGGACGCCGCAAGCTTGCCTACATTATCCAAAAGCACCGCGAAGGCCAGTACGTTCTTTTGAACGTGAGCATGGAGCCTGCTGCCACCTCCGCCCTTGAACGCAACCTGCGTTTTCAAGAGTCGATCATACGTCATATGCTTTCTGTTGTCGGTTAGTTTATTGCAATTGCCGGTTATTTACCAAGGAGATTGAGATGAGCCGAGGCCTTAATAAAGTTCAGATCATTGGGCATCTTGGGAAAGACCCAGAGATGCGTTACACACCTTCGGGTAAACCAGTCACAACTTTTTCCGTGGCAGTCAGCCGTTCGTGGAACAGCGCGGATGGCGAGCGCCATAACGAAACCGAGTGGTTCAATGTGGTTGCCTGGGGTAATCTCGCTGAAATCTGCAAGCAATACCTCATCAAGGGGCAGCAGGTCTACATTGAAGGACGCCTGCAGACCCGCCGCTGGGATGACAAGGAAGGCCAGAAGCATACCAGCGTGGAGATCGTTGCCAACGAGATGATGATGCTGGGTGACCGACGCGATGCAAATAACAACCATCCACAGGATATTGACAGCGCTTCTCCCGAACCGGGCACGGGCCCGGCGGAAGACGAATTCCCGTTCTAGATAGTTTGGAGTAAACCATGAGTGACGAACGCAATTTCTCAGGCGGCGGTGAAGGCGGCGGCGGAGACCGCAGGTTTTTCGCCAAGCCTAAATTTTGTCAATTTTGCGCAGACAAACAATTGATCATCGAATACAAGAAGATCGACTTGCTTCGCAAATATATAACTGAAGACGGCAAGATCCGTCCGCGCCGCCAGACCGGCGCATGCGCCAGGCACCAGCGTGTGGTGGCGGCCGCGATAAAGCAGGCCCGCCTTGTGGCGCTTCTGCCTTTCAGCGGCAGGGCATTGGACGATACCCGTTCCTAATTGCCAAAAGATTTTCACGGGGCATGGGAAAAATTCCATGCCCCGAATTTATGTTAATGACTTTATTTTTTCATAAAGGAGTATGAGCATGCCTAATGATTCGGGTAAAAAACCTGTTTTGCATAAAAAGCATGTCGCCCGCCTGCAGCGCGAACAACAACAGGTACGCCTCATCCTGTACTTATTCTTCGGCGCTCTGGCCCTGGTTGTGGCTCTGCTGGTGTATGGCTGGCTGGACATTAAATACTTCCAACTTCAACGCCCGGTTGCGAAGGTTGGGGATGCTGAAATTCGTCTCAGCGATTTTGAACCGCGCGTACGATTGCAGCGCCAGCAGTTATTGGGTCAATATGCCCAATATCAGCAATACGCACAGTATTTCGGCATGAATGTGGATAACCAGCTGAAACAAATCGAATCCAATTTAAATACACCTGTGACGATTGGCCAGGCCGTGCTGGACCAGATGGTCAACGAAGCATTGGTCCGCCAAGAAGCCGCGAAGCGCGGAATCACCGTGAGTGAGGCCGAGCTCAACGAGGCCATTCAGGGCGCCTTTGGCTATTATCCAAACGGCACACCCGTACCGACTGTCACACCCACACAAGTGATCTTACCGGATGTCCCGGCTGAGGCTTTCAGCGTCGTCACAGTCACCCCGCCGCCCAGCGCCACGCCTGAACCTCCCACGGCTACACCCACTATCACGGAAATCGCTCCCACCGTGGGCGCCCCTGAAGCGACGGCAACCGTAAGCCCCACGCCCATCCCCCTGCCGACCTCCACGCCTTACACTCTCCAGGGATTTGAAAGCGAGCTCAAAGACGCGACCCAAAGAATGGCAAGCCTGGGTTTCGATGAAGGCATCTATCGTTCATTCTTCGAGGCGCAGATTCTTGATAGAAAACTCAGAGAGGAGATCACAGCCGACGTCGCCCCAACACAGACCCAAGTCTGGGCGCGCCACATTTTGGTAGCCGACGAGACCCTTGCCAAAGATATCATCGAACGCTTAAAGAACGGCGAAGACTTCGCCGCGCTGGCAGCGGAATTCTCCACCGATACTGGCTCTGCAGCCTCCGGCGGGGACCTCGGCTGGTTTGGCACTGGCGCCATGGTTCCTGAATTCGAAACTGCGGCCTTTGCATTGGAGAAATCCGGCGATTTCACCACCGAGCCTGTTCAAAGCAATTTTGGCTATCACATCATCCAGTTGATTGCGAAGCAGGAACGCCCGCTGACCGCGGACCAGTATAAAGCCGCCAAAGACAAGGTCTTTTCAGATTGGCTGACGACCGCCAGGGAAGAATACGGCGTGCAAACCTTCGACATCTGGCAGCAGCGTGTTCCTTCCGAGCCCAACTTCGTCACCCAGGCAACTGAAGCCGCAAATGCACAATTGACTGCCCAGGCGGAATCCTTGACGCAAACGGCAACTGCCAAGCCTTAATCGTTGTAAAAGAGTAGCAAATCACAAAATGCCCGCCTGATCATAGGCGGGCATTTTGTTGTAAATTTATGCCGCAAAATCCTTTAGATTCATGGGGCTTTTCTTGTTGCGATCAATCAACGATGAAGAGTTTAACTCCAGTCTCTGTATGGGATCGATGCGGTTCCGCTTCATCGGCTCCCTGAGTATTGCCAGACTGCTTCAAAAACAGAGACTCTTCTTCAGGTTCGTTTGCAAAATGTTTCTTTTTGCATGTACAATTATCCTGATTATTGGTGGATGTATATTTTGTCTCGGTGACCCGAAAAATATTTGATCTTTAATTTCCAAGCGGTGGGCTGAGATGCTCGTGCGTACGGCTTAGTTCAACTCGGACGGATGCGGCGGCACTTTCTACCGCAGTTTTTATTCCCTTCCCTCCCGCCGCATCAATCCTTAATTCGTTAGGCAGCCCATTGTAGCACAGTGATTTGATAAACAAGTAAAGGAGAAAACCATGTCAGACGAAAACAAACACAATCTCATTTATTTTGAAAGCACCTCCATGAAAGCCCTGTACGAAACGATGGAAGAATGGCAAAAAAGCAATAACAAGCGCCTCCTCTCAACCAATATTCAGAAAGACAAAGGTAAATTTTGTTGCATCGCCCTCAGCAATCCCACTGAAGTAATCATTTGCAATGGGTCTCAAGCACACCAAGCATCGGTTACACCAAACGGAAAACTGCATGTAGTTCCCGCCAACAATTATGCATAGCGGCTAGTACTATTGCATTACATAGTTAGCCAAAAGGAGTAATTTATGCCAACACATAATGAAATAATGATGTTGTCGGTATTTTATGGTCAAGCAATGAACGAATTGAAAGCGTCTAGAAATTATGCAGAGGCGGTTCGTTTGTTCAACGTAGCATTGGGTTTAGACCCAAACAATGGAGAGATTTATCATAATCGGGGAATCGCTTATACCAACCTTGAACGTTGGCGTGAAGCGGTGTCAGATTTTAGCCATGCTATTTCATTATCACCTCATCCGTCATCTTTTGAACAAAGAGGTATGGCATATTATCAAATCGGTGACAAAGACTCGGCTTTCAAAGATTGGCAACAAGCGTTACAAATAAATTCTCGCAGTGTATTCGCAGTGACAAATTTGGCTTGTCTTGCCATTGAGAAAAGTCAATTCCAACAAGCGATAAAATTATGTTCTCAGGCTATTCTTATTGAGCCAACATACGCAAAGGTTTATCAACTTCGGGCGCATGCTTATCTCGAAACGGGAGACCGACCTCACCATCTCGCAGATTTACAAACAGCGCACGAGTTGGTCGCGAGCGGCAGAGATACGTCAGATAATGACTCAGGAGAACGATAACAATATCTTCGCATGGGAAAAGCGGGCTAACAAAGCGTTCTCAGAAACAAGATCATCAAGAGCTGGTATGAGATCATCATCAGGTGACGAATTTCGTGCGAATTCTCTTGGGACATCAATTGCAAAGCTAAAAATCAATCAAATTTTCGCAAGCGATTAAACACAAACAAGGCATCTTCAATGATGAGGATGCCTTTGCCTTTGCTGATTCCATCCTGTTAGGCAGGCACGAGCTGGAAACCGAATTTCCCGGCTTTCTTCTTTATGTACTTGATCTGCGCATCTTTGTACTTCTTCTCGTATTCCTCCACGTTGATCTTTTCATATTCCACTTGATCTTCAACATCCGATACACTACGCGCGCGATGGCAATCCATATCATACCTCAATAGAGCGTTGAAATCTTGTATCTGGGTATAATTTGAGGGTTCAAATGGATGTTTTTCGACAGTCTCGTTAGGCTGCCCGTTCTGTATGATTAATAAATTGAGAGGTCAGCAATGAGTGATATCAATACCTCGGAATGCGTTGTCTGTCGCAAACATAAAGGTGAGATTGATATTCCTGGTGCAGTCATCCATCAAAACGCTCTGATCTTTATTTCTCATGCCCAGTTATGGCGAAATGAGAAAGAACATTATTTAGGACATGTGCTTATTGAATCTAAACGCCATGTGGCAGAATTGGCGGATTTGACCGAGCAAGAAGCCCAAGTCATTGGCTTATTCACAAGTAGAGTAGCGAAAGCCTTGTTGCATACAGAGTCTGTGGAGCACGTCTACTCGTTTTTCATAGGTGATGGTGTTCCTCACGTTCATATCCATGTGATTGGCAGGTATCCTAATGCACCCAAAGAATATTGGGGTCCAAGAGTAGATGAATGGCCCGATGCTCCGAAAGGAACCGCAAAGGAAATTGAGCAAGTTGCAACCCGTCTGCGTAACTTTCTTAAAGAAAATTACGATGACATAGCGGTTGAATGAATTTAGAAACGTTGATTGTAAAAAGGTAGCCCACCGATTAACAGCAGTGTCAAGAGATAAGCGACAAAAGGATTGAAAAGAAAGTGCTGTAATAGAAAATGGTTCGGAAGGATGAACTTTTGGAGCCATTTTTGTTACTTGCTTTCATGATTTTCAAGCTGGAAAGGGCCTTCACTGTCTCTGCCAGATGGGTTTATACTTTCGCTGTGCAATAAAGCATTTTTCCCTGGACGAACACCAGGCCCGGCTGGTTTCGAGTTTTTCCTGCTCCCAGGCAGAGTCCACGCTTGTACTGACTGGCGAAGCCGTGTCGAAGTGCCCGCCCCGCTGAATTGAGCTTGTCGAAATCACCTGTCAGTATCCCCACTCGGCCAGCATCCCCTTCGGGAATGATAGCACAAACCGTTTGCTACATCGCTCCCAGAAAGTTCCAAAATCCTTCCGCCATTGGTGTAAAATCAATGTAGACAGTATAGTGTTTAGCGAGTTTATGGAGTAAAAAACCATGACACTTGATGAGAAGATCCACCGATACGCACAAAAACTTCCTCATTCTTTTCAGGAAGAGTTGTTCGACTTTGTTCAGTATTTGCTAATGAAGGCTGAACAGCAAGAAAAGCAAGAGTGGGATTCATTATCGTTATCTTCGGCAATGCGTGATATGGAAGATGAGCCTGCTTTATACGGCATTTCTGACATACGGGTGGCTTTTGCGTGAAAAAAGCGGGGCAAGTTGTTGTATTTCGTTTTCCGCAAACTGACCTTGAAGAAGGTAAGTTGCGCCCTGCTCTATTGCTTGGAAAATTGCCTGGTGAATACGAAGATTGGCTGATCGTCACAGACTCGCCAATTTATTGAGGGGTTCGATGAACTTGTCAAAGATAGTGACGAAGATTTTGGGGAAAGCGATTTGAAAGCTACAAGTGTAATTCGTTAGGCATCTCAATCTTCTTGAGGTAAGCTATGAAAAACATTTCCACAAGCGACCACTAAAGAGAAATTATGATGATTATTATGAGAGCGGAGACTCTGAATGGCGGATGTTGGGGGCAATAGATAAGGCTGCCAATATCATCTCTCTTTGTCATGACCTGCCCCATACAGCCATTCTTGAAATAGGAGCTGGGGAAGGATCCATATTGAAGAAATTATCGGAACTAGGTTTTGGTGAAAAGCTTTATGCTCTTGAAATATCGCCATCTGGTGTAGAAACCATTCATAGTAAAGGAATATCTCGATTAACCGAATGCCTGCTCTTTGATGGATATGATATTCCATATGGCGATTACAAGTTTGATGTCGCAATTCTAAGCCATGTGATTGAGCATGTTGAGTACCCAAGAAAACTTCTTTATGAGGCTGCTCGTGTGGCTAAATATGTTTTCGTAGAAGTGCCTTTGGAAGATACTTTGCGGTTGAAAACTGATTTCGTTTTTGATAAAACGGGGCACATTAATTTTTATTCGCCTATTACAATCAGAAGACTAATTCAGACCTGTCATCTGGAAGTCTTAAAACAAATAGTAACGAATCCATCAAAAGCTGTGCACAAATATCGGCTAGGCAAGAAAGGGTTAGTAAATTATTACATTAAGGAATATTTGCTGAAAGTTTCGCCAAGTATAGCTACAAAAATCTTTACCTACCATTTGTCATTAGTATGTCAAGCGAAACGGTAGGTATACAAGTTTTCACCTACCTGCTGCCGAGCAAAGCATGCATCCCGTCACTGCTTCGTGTGCGGGGCGAGCGGCCGGATGCTGGGGATGCCAAGCGCTCGCGCGCTTTGGCTGGGCTATGGTCGCAGGGGACTGCTCCCTCGCCCAACCGTCGCCATTTTCGAGAATTTTGGTTGTTGAGCCTGTCGAAACACTGGCTTCGAGTTATTTTCTACTTTCGAACAGAATTCACGCCCGCCCCAGCGCCATGCTTCGCGAACGCAAACCGTTGGGCAAGCAGAGAGAGGTAATGAAATGGCAAAGTTTATCAAATACGTTCCCCCAAAAGAGAAAGAATTGCATGAAATAATTAAGACCAATCTATCTTCGCTGGAAGATGAACTTCACCTCCTACAGTACGAATTACCAACAGAAACAGGAATTATTGACCTGTTATGCGTAGATGTGGAAGGGCGAATCGTAATTATCGAAGTTAAGCTACATGAGGATGAAGGTATATTGTTCCAGGCGCTACGATATTATAGTGTTATAGATAAAATACGATATCAATTAGCGAAGAACTTCAGTAAATTCAAGATAAATCCCGAATTATCTCCAAGAATAGTATTAATAGCTGAGGTTTTCAGCGAAGATATTAAACGATTAGCGACGCTTGTTAAGCCAGAAGTCGAATTATTCGAATACACAACAATAAAGTTCGAAGATTCTGAGAAGGGGATAATATTTCACAGTATTTCATTGCCAATTGAAATATTTGAACCAACGAAACCGCCAACGCTTGAACGGATAATTGAAAATATGAGAAATAAGAAATTGTTACCATTACTTGAACAAGCAAGAGAACGAATAAAACAAATAGGACCAGGTATTGATGAGTATGCTACCCAAAGTTATATTGGGTATAGATATTCAAATGGCAGGCAAATTGGATTTATTATGACATATAGAAATGCCTTTCGAGTTGGATCCAATACGGTAGATGAAGAAAAACGACTACTTCGCTATGAAGACAAGAGAATTGAGACAATTGAAGATACATTCGATAATATTATCGAAAATATACGAACCACATATATCAATTTGAGTGGCAATAAAAATTAGGCTTTTCCAACACCGGCTCCAGCAGACAGCGGCTCCCCCACTGGTGGAAAGCGTCGGCTTGCGAGAAATGAGTGATAATGGCGAAGGCGCCTTGTCCGTCCCGCCGTTGCCGCTGAGCCATTCCGTTATAAAAGTTCAAAATGAAAAAAAACACCATCAAATCATTGCCCAATAGAAACAAAACCTAAAATCGCTGGGTCACAGTTTCAAATCCAAGGGGTCTAACCCCTACCCCCTCTTCAATAAATCATCTGTGACTTGATCCAGACGCAGGCTGATGATCTGACTGGCCGAGTCACGTCCCATGGTCACGCCGTAGATCACGTCCGCCGCCTGCACGGTATTGCGATTGTGGGTGATGATGATGAACTGCGTATCCCTGCTCAAGTCGACCAGTAAATCGCGGAACCGCCCGACATTGGCTTCATCGAGCATCGCATCCACTTCGTCCATCACGCAGATAGGCGTGGGCGAAACTTTTAGCAGGGCAAATACCAGCGCGATCGCGGTCAAACTTCTTTCACCGCCGGAGAGCATGGCCAGGCCTTGTTCGCGCCGGCCCGGTAAACGCGCTTCGATTTCAATGCCGGTGTCCACAAGGTTTTCAGGGTCGGTCAATGCCAGGCGCGCCGAACCGCCGCCAAACAGGCGCACAAAAGTCTCACGGAACTGCTTATCCACCGCATCGAAGGTGCGCACAAATTCGCGTTTGGTGACTTCATCCAGCTCGGCGATTACCTGTTTCAAATCCGCTTCGGCTTTGCGCAGGTCTTCCACCTGGGTCTTCATGAATGTGTAGCGTTCGCTTTCCTGATCGAATTCCTGTTTTGCATCCGGGTTGATCGGCCCCATGCGGCGCAACTGTGCGCGATGATGGGTCAACTGTTCTTCGACTTCAGGCGCGAGTTCCGTCACAATGGGCAGCTGTTCCACCATGCCATCCAACGGCAGAGGCACGGGACCGGAAACATCCTCCGCATAATCGAACATCACCAGGCCAAAGTCATCGCTGATCTTCTCGCGCAGGTTATCCAGGGCTTCCGCCTTGCGGGTCTGCTCCAATTGCAGCTGTCCATGCGAACGCTCGGCATTTGCAAAGATCTTTTGGGCGTTATTTTCATCCTCCTGCAAACGCGTTTCCTCCTGTTCCGCCGTTTCAAGGTCTTTTTCGGCAGGCTCAATTTGAACCCGCATGGTCTCGATCTGTCCGTGCAAACCCGATTCAAGTTCACGCAAATTTGTTTTTTCGTGATCCAGAACATTCAGGGAATGTTCTGGATCCTGCAAACGCGAAGCCAGCTCCACACGGCGGACATCCAGGCGCGTGATCTCTTTTTCGCGCTCCCCCTTTTTCGCAAGCGCGCCCGCCGCACTTTGTTCCGCCACAGCCACGCGCGTGCCCCAGTAGGAAGCCTGTTCCTGCAACTCGTCCGCGGAAACTTCCTTCAACTTCGCATTGATTTCCTTTAATTGCGCCTGCGCTTCGGATGAATGCGCCTCAACTTCAGATTGAGATTCGATCAATTTTCTCTGGATCGAAGCCGACTCCTGCGCCTCGGCTTCCAATTGTGTCAACTGGTTTCTCTGCCACTCCAGTTGACGCGTCATCGATTCAGACTCAAGACCGGCCTGCTGCTCGGTCTCCTGGGCTTCCCCCAATCTGATGCGGGCTTCGCGCGCATCGGTCCCGGCTTGCACCAGTTCACGCTGCGCCGCAGCCAGTTGATTGGATAGCTGTTCCACGGAATCATTTGATTCTGCAAGGCGGGCGAGGAGTCCGCTCAAGGCTGATTCAAATTCCCGTTTTTTGCGTGACCGGCCGAGGGTCGAGGAGGAAGCGGTTTTCCCAGCGATGATCAAACCGTCGCCGCGGAAGACTTCGCCGCGCAGAGTCACCACGCGCGCGTGAGTCGGTAAATCATTAATTAAGTTTCGCGCAGACGAACGGTCCCGCACGATCAGCGTCTGGCCCAACATTAATTCGACCACGCCGCGCAAATCACCCGGCGCATTGACAAGTTCGGAGGCGACACCGAGGCAATCCATATCATCAGGTTTGTGGAGGGGGATGGAATCCTGTTCCACGAGGGGCAACAACGCGGCGCGCCCGGCATCGTCTGATTCCAATAAACTCAACGCATCTTCAAGTTGATCTGGGTCCAGCAAGACCGCATCGAGGGTATCGCCGAGGGCAGCGGCAATGGCAACTTCAAGTTCGGCTGGAACATCCAATGCGGCACTGAGCGCACCACGCGCACCCGAGAGCCTGGATTGACGTGCAGCATCGAGTAAATAACGCGCGCCCTCCGCATAACCCGCAAGCGATTGTTCGGATTGCTCCAATACTTCGATCTGGGCTTTCAACCGCGAGTGATCGGTTTCTTCCTTCGCGCGGTGTTCAAGGGCTTCGCGGCGTTCGCGTTCGATTGAATCGACTTCATTTCTTTTTGCAGCAACTTTTTTCTCGGTTTCCTGCAAGGCAAGCAGAGCCTGCTCACGCGCCTTAATCGCAGATTCAAATTGTGCCCTGGCCTGCGCAGTGAGGGATTCGGCCCTGGCAATGGAGGTTTTGGTTAGTTCTATTTTCTGGTTTTGTGATTCAATACGCGATTTCAATTCATCCAGGCGTGCATTATTTTCGGCGCGCTGCTGGCTCAGCGCTTCGATTTGGTTTCTTATAACGGCAAGCTGCTCTTCAAGACTGGCCCGTTCGGACAGGCGCGATTGCAAGGCGTTTTGTGCGTTTGCAAACTGTGTTTTTGCCTCTTCATACTCAGCTTGAATGCGGGCAAGTTCCCGTTCGGATTCGCCGTAACGTTCATAGGCGAGATGCAATTCATCCATCGCATGTTCCTGATCGGAAAGAATGGAGGCCTGCGTGAAAGTCAATGCACGGCGGCGTTCATCGAATACCGCCAGTTCGCGGCTGATGGCTTCGCGCTGGTTGTGCAAATCCGCGGATTGGCGATGCCATCCATTTAATTGCGAGCGCAGGCCGGAGAGACGTTCACGAAAAGCCATATAAGCTGCCTGTGTTTTCTCATAAGCCCCACGCGCTTCACGCACACGCAGTTCCTGTGCACGGACAGTTTCACGAATGTCGGTCAAATCGCGTTGGGAGCGATGCCAGTGAAAGCCGTACCACTCGCGCAAAATCATTTTCAGGTCTGCCTGGGCGCGGGAAAAATCAATGGCGCGTTTCGCCTGTCGCTCCAAACTGCGGAGACGGGGCTCGAGTTCAGCCATGATATCCAGCACGCGTTCGAGGTTTCTTTCAGTATTATCGAGGCGTTTCAAAGCGTCGTCGCGGCGGGCGCGATACAGGCCCACCCCGGCCGCTTCTTCAAACAAGCGGCGGCGCTCATCCGCCTTCAAGGCCAGCGAGGCATCCACCAGACCCTGTCCGAGGATGGTGTAGGTGCGTTCGCTCAAACCCGCCTGGGCAAGCAATTCGTTCATCTCGCGCAAACGGACATGCTGTGAATTGATTAAATATTCATTGCGTCCATCACGGTGAGCGTAACGCGCCATGGCAACTTCCGAAAAATCAAGCGGAAGCCATTGCTCGGTATTGTCGAAGGTAATGGTGGCCTGCGCCATGCCTGCCCGCGAACGATACTCGGAACCGGCGAAGATCATGTCTTCGGTTTTTTTGCCGCGCAGAAGCGTATAGGACTGTTCGCCCAATACCCAGCGCAGGGAATCGGCGATATTCGATTTGCCGGAACCGTTCGGTCCGACTATGGCGGTAATTCCGCTCGCGAATTCAAATACCGTGCGCGAAGCGAAAGTTTTGTATCCTTGTAATTCGAGGGATTTCAGACGAAGGGGCATGATCTCAATTTTCGGCTTTGGATTTTCTCTTACGATTGGTGGTCGAATCATCCAGACCACTATTTATGATTATGAATTCAATTTTTCCAGCGCATCTTTTGCGGCGGCGCGCTCGGCGCTGCTTTTACTTGATCCTGTGCCGCGGCCTTTAATCTCGCCTGCAACCTCCACTTCCATGTCATAAATACGAGCATGGTCCGGTCCGCTGGCATTGACGACGCGATAAAGCGGCATTCCCAATCTTTGTGACTGGGTAATCTCCTGCAACTCGCTTTTGGGATCGTGGAGTTCATCCAGGACAGTGGGACTCATCCACTCGAGCAAAGGCTTCATAAAATGTTTCACCGCATCAAGCCCGGAGTCAAGATACAAGGCGCCGATCAGCGCTTCGAAAGCCGAACCCAGCAAATTATCCCGAAGATGGCCGCCGGAGGATTGTTCGCCGCGCCCAAGCCGAAGGGCAGAGCCAAGTTCCAGGTGGCGGGCAAATTCTGCCAGTCGTTCATTCCGCACAAGAGAGGAGCGGATCTTCGTCAGATTGCCTTCATCCAATTCAGGGAAGCGGTTATATGCCCACTCCCCCACGATGAAATCCAACACGGCGTCGCCCAGGAATTCAAGGCGTTCGTTGTCCTCCACTCCTTCAATATGTTCATTGGCATAGGAACGGTGGGTGAGAGCACGCGTCAGCAGCGATAAATTGGAAAAGGACAGATCCAGCCTTTCGTTGAGGCTGGAGGCGGATTCCATATCCCGCTTTGATGAATTTGTTGTCACGGGGACCTCCCGGAACTCCGGGAGCGATATTCTCCTACCAGCGGTTGGGAAATTTCGTTCCATTAGTTCCAATAATTTTTGAACGGGCTGAATTGTAACCTGAATTTTCGATGGGAGTGATTTTTTAAGATAGAATCAAAAAATCCATCGAAGGAGTCCTCAATGACCGAAGCAGGCAATGAAACACGTTTTTTACACGACATCCAATTGGGGCTGGGAGCATGGCAATGGGGTGATCGTGTGATTTGGGGATATGGGCAGACGCACACAGAGAAAGACATACGTGAATCATTTGATATTTCACTTAAACTGGGCATTCGGTTTGTGGATACTGCTGAAATCTATGGATCCGGCCAGTCGGAAAGATTGCTTGGCAAATTCCTAAAAGAAACGGACCGGCCTGTATGGGTGGCCACAAAATTCTTTCCAATGCCCTGGAGATTGACCAAGGGGTTTATTCCCCGCGCTTTGAAGGGGAGTTTGGAAAGGTTGGGACTGGGTTCTGTGGATTTATATCAAATTCACTGGCCTTCCCTGGTTATGAGTACTGAAACCATGATGGAGGGAATGATGGAATGTGTAAAACAAGGTTTGACGAAAACTGTCGGCATTTCAAATTTTGGAAAGAATCACATGCTGCGGGCCTATTCGACGCTGGCGCAGCATGGTATTCCACTGGCATCCAACCAGGTTCATTACAGTTTATTGAACCGCGAGGTGGAAAAGAATGGCACTCTGGCTCGCTGCAAGGAACTTGGCATTCGTTTGATCGCATATTCCCCGCTTGAAAAGGGCCTGCTGACCGGAAAGTATTCAACAGAGAATCCACCGCCCGGCATACGCGGTTCACAATATTCCGAACTGCTGAAAAAACTGACGCCTGTGATCAAGCTGTTGCAGGAAACCGGTCAAACCCATGGCGGTAAAACCGTTTCACAAGTTGCATTAAACTGGCTGATCTGTAAAGGCGCGCTGCCCATCCCCGGCGCGAAAAATCAACAACAGGCAGAGATAAATGCGGGCGGCGCAGGCTGGCGATTGACTGAAGAAGAAGTCGCACGATTGGATGAAGCTACGGACAATATCCGCGAATATTCAAAAGGGTAAAAAATCATCCATGTTAAAATGAAAATACGATTAAATTTCAAGGAGTTTCTCAGAAAGATCACACGCCGGATCAAGAGGATATGATGGGCAAACCTACGTTGATCCTCATCGTCGGGCCGACTGCGGTTGGCAAGACAGAACTCGCCATTCGACTTGCGGAAAAGTTGAATGGCGAGATCATCTCCGCGGATTCGCGTCTCTTTTACTGCGGCATGGATATTGGCACCGCCAAGCCTTTACGCGATGAGGCGGCGCGTGTCCCGCACCACCTCATCGATATCGTCAATCCAGATGAGACCTTGAGCCTGGCAGTCTTTCAACAAAAAGCGAGAGGGGTTATTGCAGACATTCACGTACGCGGCAAACTTCCATTTCTGGTTGGCGGTACGGGACAATACATCCGCGCGGTGACAGAGGGCTGGAGTCCGCCTGAGGTGACGCCAAATGCAAGGATGAGGGACGAATTGGAAGGGATGAAAGAGGAAAGAGGTATAGATTGGCTACACGCTAAATTGAAGATGCTCGACCCTGAAGCCGCCGAGAAAATCGACGCGCGAAACTACAGGAGAACCATCCGTGCCCTGGAAGTGATTCTTACAACGGGCAGAAAATTCTCCGAACAACGCGGGCAAAGCGACTCACCCTATCATTTAATTACGGTTGGGTTGACTCGTCCGCGCGAGGAACTCTATCAACGCGTGGATGAACGGATCGACCTTATGTTTGCAAAGGGATTGATTGACGAGGTGAATGGCCTGCTCAATAAAGGTTATTCCCCCACCCTGCCCAGCATGTCTGCCATTGGATATCGGGAGTGTGTCGGGGTGATCAAAGGCGAATTGACCATCGAGCAGGCCAGGACGGAGATGAAGCGCATCACCCGCATCTTTGTCCGCCGGCAGGCGAATTGGTTCAAAGAGTCCGATCCGCAAATCAAGTGGTTCAATCCAGGCAATGCAAATGCATGCGAGGAAATTGAACAATATATCCGTATCTTGCTGTAGTTTAAAGTGTCGTAATTGACTTTTAATATTTTCACGTATATACTTATTTCATATCATCTTCACCAACAACCAAATGGAGGAAGCATGGACAGCAAGTTATGGCAGGCCAATTATGACAAAGGGGTTCCGACCACAATTGAATACCCGAATGTGCCGCTATTCCACTTTTTAGAGGATGCTGCGCGCAAATATCCCGACCGCGCCTGCACGATCTTTAAAGGCGCGGTTGTTACTTACAAAGAAATGAACGAAATCACCGACCGCGTTGCCGCCGCCATCGTGGATATGGGGGTGAAGAAAGGCGACCGGGTGGGCATGTTCATGCCGAACTCGCCGCAATTTGTAATGATTTATTATGGCATCCTAAAAGCCGGGGGCATCGTGGTCTCCACCAATCCGCTTTATACCCCTCCCGAAATCGAATATCAAGCCAGCGACGCGGGCATTGAATACATGTTCGTCATGACGAATTATTATGAGACCATCAAAAAGGCTCAGCCCAAAACCAGGATCAAAAGGTTGATCGTGACCAACCTTAAGGAAAGCTTGCCGCCTGTGATGCGGGTGCTGTTCACTTTATTGCGCGAGAAAAAAGGGGGATTCAGGATCGAAGGCGGTTTGCGAGATGGAGATGTGTGGTTCCAGGATGTGCTTGCCAAACATAAAGACGCCTCGCGGCCGAATGTCGAAGTTGACCCCAACGATACGGCATTGTTCCAATACTCAGGCGGGACGACAGGCGTTTCAAAGGGCGCAGTTGCCATGCACCGCAATGTGGTCGCCAATACGCTCCAAATCAAAGCCTGGATGCCCGGAATTGAGCCGGGCAAGGAAGTGGTGTTGATGGCCATCCCGCTCTTCCACGTATATGGCATGGTGGCAGGCATGAATTTTGCCATGGCTTGCGGAGCGAGCATGGTGATGGTTCCCAATCCGCGCGATTTGAAAGATGTGCTGGATAACATTGCAAAATATAAAACGACCATCTTCCCCGGCGTGCCTGCCATATACAACGGCATCAATAATCATCCGGATGTGAAGGCGGGCAAATATGATCTTTCATCCATCAAAGCCTGCATCTCCGGCTCGGCGCCATTAATGCGCGAGACCAAGGAACAATTCGAAAAACTGACGGGCGGCAAAGTATTTGAAGGCTACGGCCTCTCCGAAGCGCCGACGGCCACACACTGCAATCCGCTTGAAGGCGTAAACAAGACCGGTTCCATCGGAATGCCTTTGTCCGACGTGGATGCAAAGATCATCAGCCTTGACGATGGCGAGACGGAACTGGCGCAGGGCGAGATCGGCGAGATCATCGTTCACGGTCCGCAAGTGATGAAGGGTTACCACAATATGCCGACGGAAACCGTCAACACGCTCAGAAAAATGAGCGACGGGAAGGTCTGGCTCTTCACGGGCGATATTGCCCGCATGGACGAAGATGGTTACTTCTACATTGTCGACCGCAAGAAGGAACTCATCAAACCCGGCGGCTATCAAGTCTGGCCGCGTGAAGTGGAGGAAGTGATTGCCGCACATCCAAAAGTGATGGACGTAGGCGTGGCCGGCATCCCAGATCCGTACCGTGGCGAAACTGTGAAGGCCTGGGTTGTGGTGAAACCCGGCGAGACTTTGACAGACGAAGAACTCAAAGCCTTTTGCAAGGAAAGACTGGCGCCCTTCAAGGTCCCCACGCACTATGAGTTCAGGGATGAACTGCCAAAGACCACCGTCGGGAAGATTTTGCGCCGCGAGTTGGTTAGACAACACAAGGAAGCGAATCCATCGTAATGCCTGTTATGTAACATTTGTAAATCAAAAGAGCCTCCCATTCGAATGGGGGGCTCTTTGCGTATTATGAATTACGGATTATGTAACCTGCGGTGTTCCGCTTTTCTTACCCAAAGGTGAGGGGAAGAGTTTTTCAAATTCCTCCCGATTGAGAGATTCAACTTCAAGCAGCTTCTTTGCAATCAGGTCGAGTTGTTTACGATATTTTTTGACCAGGGACTTGGCTTGTTTGTATGAACCTTCCACGATCTTGCGGACCTCACGGTCAATTTGTTCGGCCACGGCTTCGGAGTAATCGCGTTGTTCTGAGATTTCACGTCCGAGGAAGATCATCTCTTCCTTTTGTCCATAGGTCATTGTGCCAAGTTCGACGCTCATACCCATCCGAGTGACCATGGCACGCGCCATGCGCGTCACCTGTTCAATATCGTTGGATGCGCCAGAAGTGATGTCATCGAAAATTAATTCCTCGGCGGCGCGTCCACCCAGGGCCATGGCGAGGGTGGCAAGCATTTTCTTGCGGGACATAAGAATACGGTCTTCGTCAGGGCGGAACCAGGTCACACCGCCAGCCTGTCCACGTCCCACAATGGTCACTTTTTGGACGGGATCCGCTTCAGCGATGGCATTGGCAACAATCGCATGACCAGCCTCATGGTAGGCAATGATGCGCTTTTCTTCGTCGGAAATCAGGCGTGATTTGCGCTCGGGTCCCATGACCACACGCTCGATGGCTTCCTCTAATTCAGTTTGACCAATGGATTTTTTATCGCGGCGAGCGGCAAGGATGGCGCTTTCGTTCACGAGGTTTTCCAAGTCCGCACCGACGAAGCCGGGCGTACCGCGTGCAACCGAGGCCAGGTCAGCCTGTGGATCCAATGGCTTGCCTTTGACGTGAACCTTTAGAATGGCTTCGCGTCCTTTTACATCCGGACGATCAAGCGTCACGCGGCGGTCGAAGCGACCGGGGCGCATAAGGGCGGGGTCAAGAATGTCGGGGCGATTGGTGGCGGCGATGATGATGACATTGGTGTCGGTATCGAAACCGTCCATTTCAACGAGCATTTGATTAAGCGTCTGCTCGCGTTCATCATGTGAACCACCGAGTCCCGCGCCGCGCTGGCGACCGACAGCATCAATTTCATCGACGAAAACAATACAGGGTGAGTGCCGCTTGGCTTGTTCAAAAAGGTCACGCACGCGGCTTGCGCCCACGCCCACGAACATTTCAACAAATTCGGAACCAGAGATCGAGAAGAACGGCACGCCTGCCTCCCCAGAAACAGCTTTCGCAAGCAGGGTCTTCCCTGTTCCAGGCGGGCCCACCAGCAAAACACCCTTCGGGATACGGGCGCCGAGTTGAATGAATTTCTGCGGCTCTTTCAGGAACTCGACCACTTCGGCCAGCTCCTGCTTTGATTCGTCAGCACCCGCTACATCGGCAAACGTCACAGTAGGATGTTCGCCGCTGAACATGCGCGCGCGGCTTTTTCCGAAGGACATGGCGGCATTGTTGCTGCCCTGCGCCTGACGGAAAATGAACCACAGCAGACCACCCATGAACAACACCGGCAGAAGATACAAAGCGCCGCTCAAGACACCCCCCCAAACGGAAGGAGCGCTGACTTCGACATCGATCTTGGCAAGCTGCTCGGCGGTCACCCCAAAACTAAGGAGTTGGTCCACCAAGGTTGTACCGGACTCAATACGAGATTCAACGGCATCGTCCTCGGTACCATTGAGCCTCACCACACGGATGGTTTCATTGCTCTGAACGATAATTCGGGCAATTTCACCATTTTGCACTTGTTGCGCCACTTTACTAATGGTCAGCGGTTCATTTGCATTGGCGGTTTGGTTAAAACCCATATACAGCATTGCGCCAATGGTAACAAGCAGAAGAAAATACACAAAAAACGATTGACTACGGGAATTCACAGAATCCTCCAAATTTGACTACGACTGGATTATACCAAGTCGAATCCATAGACGACGCGTGCGGGTGGAATATTATATGATTCTCTAATATACCTTGTTTCGACAGGATTAAAACCCAGAGCGCCTCTCGCATCTCCCAGGCCCGCCTGCAAAGACAACGGGACACAATTTCGTCTTGAGACAATCACACATGCTATAATTTTAATAAAAGAAATTAACCAATACCATGACACAAAATACCCAATTTTGCCCAATTTGCACAACCCCCGTCGAACCCTCCCAACGCTATCCACGATCTGTCTGTCCTTCATGCAGGTCAAAGGCAAAATCCAAAGACGGACGGCCGTTGAACTTTTTCAATAAAGACCTATCCGGAGGATATATCACCCAATATGCAGACACAAACGAGGTCTACTCAAGCCATGAATGTTATATAGATGGAATCCCCTGCCAGGCTGATGAAGCCAGATTTGGGGGGATTGTCATAGAAACCTGCCAGCATACTCAATCCAAAACCAACTCCACCGGGCAATGATCTGACCCCATCACTTCCTCATGAATGATCACGTCCCTTACTCGAGACACAAGGCTTTCGGAAATAAGAAAATAATCCAGCCGCCAGCCAATACAGCATAGGTGATATTACTTTTTCAATGGACGCGAGGTCAAGCGTTGGTAAAATGCGAAGCAAATTTCCTGTTGCCATTCATCTATTTTTTATAATCGACAATCAAGTTTTACTATTGCGTCGCTTCAACACAGGTTACGAAGATAGCAAATACAGTGTTGTCGCCGGCCATGTGGAGTTAGGAGAAACTGTAACTGAGGCAGCTATCCGCGAAGCTGGCGAAGAAGTCGGTGTGACACTTAAGCCTCAAGATATTCAAATTGTCCACACGATGAATCGCAGATCCAATGATGAACGGATTGATTTTTTTGCAGTTGTAAAAAGTTGGAAAGGTGAAATTACAAATAACGAGCCTGAAAAATGTGATGATCTATCATGGTTTTCGATAGATTCCTTGCCAAGCAATACCATTTCATATGTCAAATATGCCATTGAAAACTATCAAAACGGAGTTCACTATAGTGAATTTGATTGGTAGTTTTACACCCTCTTCTCCAGCGCTCCAGCAGATAAGAATTTACCCAAGTACATGCTATAATGTGATTATAATGATTTTGGCTTAGCAAATAGAAGTAATAAAAAAACAAGGTTTTTCCATGTTCAAATTTATTACCCAGTCTTATTCATTGTCACTATTATTTCAAATATTTTCAGAAAACTGGCACGGCGTTTTTTGGACAGTTGCATTCTGCACAATTACTATTCTTGTCTACAACGTGTGGCGCCAACGGAAATCGATCGCCTAACTCTGAAAAAACTATTAGGGATGGATGAAATAAAAACACTATGGGATCACTAAATCCGCCACTCATTTTCAAGACCTATCAAGATGTAAAAACTAATCTAGTTTATTGGACTATGATTTTACTAACTCTGTCCAGCATATATTTTTATTTTGTTTTCTTAGACTCCCCGTCCAGGCAAGATATTATCGATATTGTAATCAACGTTGGCGAAAATACTTTAGTGAGTACTGTAGGTGGCGCGGTAGCAATATTAATTTACGCCGGTATTTCAATATTCCTAATTTACGGCTTACAAATACACGACAAGATCTATGATAAATTTTTTATCAAATGGAGAGACTCGTACGATCTTGAGTTTATCCTTCCCAGATTAATCAGCCCTGTAAAAGACCGCCTTCCTGAAAACTTCATTGATTTTGCAAGTAAATATAAATACAAATTTATGAAACCCTACTATGATTTTGTCGGGGATGAAAAAAAGGGAATTGAGGACAACACACGGGTTCGTTTTTACGAAAGAATAACTTGGTATTGGATTACTCAGTTAAATGAGATATTCATATTAACACTGATTATAAGCACGCTTATTTACTATATAGTTTCTATCAATACTGATCTATTACCAAATTTGATTAGCTTGGCAATTTTAATCTTAGTGATACTTGGTCTGATCAACAGAGTTTTAGTGAGACACTTTCGTAAAATCGTTGCTGAAGCAACGATTGACGAGATAGAAGAGATACATTCTAAAAAAGAAAATATTGCTCAAATTAAAAGACGCTATAAAGAACTATGCAATTCGCACAATTTATGAAAAGGGATAGCCAATGAAAAGCAAGTTTCTGCGAACTGAAAATTCTGCTCAAGGAACTAAATCTAAACCAAATCCCTTTGTAAAGTTAACATTAGAAACGTTGACGAAAGATAAGAATTCTGGCTTAGATGCTAACATCAAACTTGTCGACCTTGGATGCGGGAAATTACGACATCTTGAAATTTCTTCCCACTATGCAAAGAAAATAACACTAGTCGACACAAATTATCAAGTGGAACGACTTCAAAAATTTGATGGTACCACTAACACAATGCAAGGATATATTTCATCTTTAAAATGTAACGCGACCATCGTCACAATTGACGAATTCTCCCAACAAAATAACAATATTGACGTAATATTAAATGTAGCTGTGATGGATGCAGTTCTCTCCAAAACACGGCGTTTTTTAGCAAAATCCGCACGAAGGAATCTAAGAAAGCATGGATATTTTATTGTAATCGTACCGAGAAACGATGCCTCTATATTAATAAATTGCACGCTTAAAAACAGATACCAAGACGGTTATATGATCAGCAAAAAAGGGACTGATTTCAAAACTTTTTATTCTAATTTTAGAGAATCTACTGCTTTACATAAATTGATCACAACTTGCGGGTTTGATTTATATAAAGACTTTTCAAATTACAGGCAAATATGCTGGATATTTCAAAAACCCTAACACAGTAACTGTTATATTAAATTTTTGTAGTAAAACCATCCCAATCCTTCACACTTCCTGCAAACATAAGGCAATCCGGCTGTCGCGCGAACGCCCAATCCAATGCATTTTTTCCAAGCGCGGCGCGGATGCCATTTACATTCCAAGTGATGATTTTCATCTATTAAGCCTGTATATATTTTATGGTAAACTAGATTCAAAGACAGGAGATTCATGAAAAACACAACTGTCAAAAAGATTATTTGTATTGAAGACGAACCCGGGATGATAGATTTGATCAAGCTGATCCTTGGTCGTCGTGGGTTTGAGGTATATGGTGCGGCCGGCGGCGTGGCGGGCATCAAAATGGTTCGCGAAATGCTCCCCGATCTCGTCCTGCTCGATCTAATGATGCCTGATATGGACGGCTGGGAAGTATACCAACAAATGAAAGCGGACGCTTCCCTGCGGGAAATCCCCGTCATCGTCGTCACCGCCAAGGCGCAGAACATCGATAAAGTGCTGGGTCTGCATATTGCAAAGGTGGATGACTACATATCCAAACCCTTCGCTTCACAGGAATTAATAGAAAGTGTGGATAAAGTACTCAGTAAAAGATCAACCTGATGCCAATTACTGATCCACCGGGCGGCGAACAAGCCGCCCAGTTTTATGATTACGCCATGTCCCGTTTCATTTACGTCAACAACCTGAACAAACCAGTCGAACATCCTGCCCGGGTGGGATACTGCGACTCATTCCACTGTAGACTGCGCGGGCTTATGTTTCGCACCCGCCTCCCGCCAGACGAGGGCCTGCTCCTCGTCGAGAAGCATGACTCACGCCTCGCCATTTCCATCCATATGTTCTTTGTACCGTTTGACCTGGCTGTCTTTTGGATCAATTCCGAAATGACCGTGGTGGACAAGGTCATCGCAAAATCATGGCGGCCCGCCTACTTCCCCAAGGCAGGTGCAAAATATACTCTGGAAATACACCCTACTCACCGGGGGGATTACGAAATCGGTGACAAGGTCGAGTTCAAAAATGTTTAAACGCGCAATTATTCTCCTGCTTCTTCTGGCCGGTTTGATGAATTCAGCCCGGCCGGTTCAGGCGCAGGATGCAGGCGGACCTGTTTATATTGTACAACCCGGTGACAGCCTCTCGTCCATCGCAGCGCGATTCAGCGTAAGCATGGCAGATCTGATGTCTGCAAATGGGATTACGGATCCAAATCGACTCGCAGCAGATCAACAACTCATCATCCCGGGACTCGAAGGCATTACAGGAATCTTAAGTGCCGAAGTGGTTAACTTCGGTACTTCATACCACAGTCTTATGCGGCAGACACAAGTGCCTGAAATTCTGTTCAAGAAACTTAACCACCTGGTCAGTCCCAGTGAGTTCTATGTGGGCGTGAGTATGATACTCCCCAAGCAAGATGGTAACCAGAATAACAAACGCATCTCACCCGCGGCGGGCGAGTCTTTGCTCGAAGTGGCGGTAAAAAATAGTAGTGATGCCTGGTCACTGGTAGATATTAATGGTTTACATGGTTCATGGGATGGCCTGCCCGGCGATACCTTGTTTGCGCCCGGCGATAATAATGGGGCAGCTAAAACCGGTTTACCCTCGGCATTTGTCAGCGCGGTAATACGCGACCTCCCCATCAAACAGGGCGGCACCGGCGTCATTAAAGTGGAAACCATACCGGGCGTTACCCTGGGCGGTCTGCTGGTTGACCATCCATTGAATTTCTTTCCTGATGAAGATGGCACACAGGTCGCCTTGCAGGGCGTCCATGCTTTACTCGAACCGGGCGTCTATCCCCTGCGGCTGGATGCCACCCTCCCCGATGGAAGCAAACAGTCCTACGAACAATTTGTATTGATTGTTTCAGGAAATTACCCCACCGGTGAAAATTTGATTGTCGATCCATCTTTAATTGACCCTGCCGTCACTGATCCCGAACAAAAAATGCTGGAGGAATTTACAGTTTCTGCAACAACTACGCCTACAAAATTTTGGCAGGGACAGTTTATATCGCCTGCCATCGCCTATGCAGATTCAACCTACTTCACTTCCCGGTACGGAACCCGCCGCGTATATCTCGGTCAAGGCACAGACTTAAAAGTCAATTGGTGGCATACGGGATTGGATTTTGGCGGTGGAGATGGACTTGCCATCACAGCCCCTGCAGCTGGACGGGTGGTGTTTGCAGGACCGCTTACGGTGCGCGGCAATGCAACCGTCATCGACCATGGCTGGGGCGTCTACAGCGGCTTCTGGCATCAATCGGCCATTCAGGTGCAGGTGGGGGAAATGGTGGAGCAATATCAAGTCATTGGTCTTGTGGGCGGGACGGGACGCGTTACCGGGGCACACCTGCATTGGGAGTTGTGGGTCAATGGCATCCAGGTAGATCCGCTCGACTGGCTGATTCAGGCTTACCCGTAGCGCGAAGCGTTGCTCTTCATCCGCGATAAGATGCAAAAACCTGATAAAAATAACGCTTAGATCCCTCCCGGCTTTTCCATCAACCGATTATTGGGTACTTCATCTTGAGCATTGCCCTGATTAACTCCGCCCAGGACGATCTTTTAGGCAGTTTGTTTTGGTGGTCAGGAGCTGCGATCCGCCTCCGCGCACGTTGCGTAAAAGCACATCCACGAGCAGTTTTTGTATAAACCCCACGAGTAAAAATATAGGCTGTGGCGAAAAGTCTAAACACGAACTCTTGACCTGTAACAAAAATCGTTTTATCATCATGGCTTAATAAATTTAATGGTGTTATATTATTAGTGGTTTCGGGTCAAGCCTAAAAAATCCAGACGTTAGAGGATTTAGGCTTTCTTTTTATATCAGCATCAGTTAAAAGGAGGTGAGGCCGCCACAGAAACAACCGTCCGTTATTCGTTGGCCCCCGTACATGTTGAAATCGATTTCACCTAATATAATTTTGGAGGAGTAAGAAAAATGAATAAACGTTTGTTTGCTTTGCTATCCGTGTTGGTGCTTGCCAGCATGGTACTTGCCGCCTGTGGTGGCGGAGCCCCCGCCGCTACAGAAGCCCCTGCGGCCGCCGCTGAGGCTCCCGCCGCCGCCACTGAAGCCCCTGCTGCGGCTGGCTATGAATGCACCGATGCACTCGGTTGTGTGGACTACGCCCCAGGCGACCCAATCCGCATCGCGTCTGCGCTGGTAATTTCCGGCCCGAACACTGATTTGGGTACGGATTCACAACACGGTGTTGAGATCGCGATCAAATTGCGCGGCGACGTTGCCGGCCATTCTGTGGAATTGCAGGCCGAGGATGACGGATGTAATGCTGAAGGTGGTCAAGCCGCCGGCCAGAAGATCGTCTCCGACCCGTCCATCATCGGGGTTATCGGTACCAGTTGCTCTGGTGCTGGCGTCCCAATGTCCAAGGTTATCTCTGACGCCGGCTACTTCATGATTTCCCCGTCCAACACCGCGCCCAGCCTGACCGATCCTGCCCAAGCCTGGAATCCCGGCTATCTGCGAACCGCGCATAACGACAAGGTTCAAGGAGCTGCCATGGCCAAATTCGCCTACCAGGAATTGGGTCTGAAGACAGCCGCCACGATCCACGATGGCGATCCGTACACCGAGGGTTTGGCCAATGCCTTCAAGGACGCCTTTGAAGCAGAGGGTGGCAAGGTTGTTGCCTTCACAGCTATTAGCGCGGGCGATACCGACATGCGCCCGGTGCTGACCTCCGTTGCCGCTTCAGAAGGCGGCGCACCCGAATTCCTGTTCTACCCGGTATTTACTGCAGAGTGCGCTTTCCTGACCAAGCAGGCCAAAGAAGTATCAGGCCTTGAAAACACCGTTCTGGCCGCTGCTGACGGCTGCTTCTCTTCTGCTGCGGCTGAGGCGATCGGCGTTGACGGTGAAGGGATGTACTTCTCCGGCCCGGATCTGTCTTACGCAGGCGACACATACGTCACCTTCAAAGCTACGTACCTGGAGCTGTTCGGCTCTGAGCCCATTTCGGTCTTCCATGCACATGCCTTCGACGCCACCAACATGGTCTTTGATTGCATCGAGGAAGTTGGGGTTCAGGACGCCGATGGTACAACCCACATCGGGCGCGATGCCATGCGGTCATGCTTGTACGCCACAGCGAACTATCAGGGTATTACTGGTAGCCTGACCTGCAACCAATATGGCGACTGTGCAGATGCCAAGATTTCGGTATCCATACTTGAAAATGGTGAATACAAGCGCATCTGGCCGTAATAGTTCGTAAATACTAGAGCGTGTATCACTTGTTCTAGCACCAAAAGCCTTAATTTGATGGGCCCGGGTTATGGATCAATTCCCGAGCCCATCAAATATCAAATACCAAGGGACAATAGAAGAACTGCACGAATGTTGTTGTTTTTCAGCAAGATTTGTCAACACGAGAGAAGTTGATATTTACGAACCCTAAGTGGAGTTATTCCATGTTAAAACGCTTAAAAAACATTGATTTTCTTGGCCTTATACTTTGGTTTATCCGGGCCTCCATTATTGCAGTAGTTATATGGGGATCAGTAGCAACAATCATAAAAAACCCGTACACAACCAGCAATTGGATTGACTTCATTGTGTTTGGCATTGCTCAAGGCAGTATGTATGCCCTCATTGCCATTGGATATTCACTGGTATATGGCGTGTTATTCATGATCAATTTTGCGCATGGCGAGTTTTTTATGTCCGGGATACTCACGGCTACAGTCCTTATTGCCGGACCCTTAAGCGCATCTGGGTATCTTGACAAACAGCCCGTTTGGGGATTATTGCTAATCCTGGTGGTTTCCATGGCAGTCTCCATTGGGGTTGCACTGCTCACGGAGCGGATTGCATATCGCCCTCTGCGAAAAGCGCCTCGACTTGTACCTCTTATTACAGCCATCGGAGCATCGTTCTTCTGGCAGTATACCTTTAGAGGCTTATTTGGCTCCCAGACCAAACCCTTTCCGCAAATTCAGGTACTTGCCGGAACCGTTCCTGTGCTTGGAATCGAAATATTGAAATCACAATTGATCGTTATCATCACAACCATCATCATGCTGATTGGTTTATATATCTTCGTTATGCGTACCAAGACCGGCAAGGCAATTCGTTCTGTCGCGGAAGACAAGGACGTGGCTGTGTTGATGGGCATTGATGTAAATCGAACCATCACCATCACATTCGGGGTCGGAGCCGCGATGGCAGGTGCAGCGGGTGTAATGTATGCCCTGGTATTTCGTCAGGTACATTTCTTTATGGGATTCTTCCCAGGCCTTAAGGCCTTTACTGCGGCGGTACTAGGCGGCATCGGAAGTATTCCCGGAGCGGCTATTGGTGGATTATTCCTAGGCATATTCGAGTCGCTTGGACCCGCCTTAATCCTGCAGGGGCTTGGAATTCCAGCACCTCACCAACTTAAGGATGTAATTGCCTTTACCATGTTGGTCCTAATCTTGATCTTTCGTCCGCAAGGCATTCTTGGCGAACGATTGGCTGAAAATAAAGCATGAGGTAGAAAAAATATGACCACAATGCAAGATTTCAACCTTCGCAAAGCGATCAACCTCGGGCTTATAGCCGGCTTCATCTCGTTATTCATTAGTGTGATTGGCTTGACCGCCCTCTTGAGCAAACGCCAGTTAATTGCAGGAATTCTAACCCTTGGCCAATTGCTAATCTTTCTGGCGACTGCGTTGCTTAGCTATCAAGCCGCTGAAAAGTCTTCTAAAAAGAGCACTGCCGTCCTCAACAGCGTAATTGTTGGACTAGTTTCAGCAATACCACTCGCCTTTCTCATCGTATTTGAAAGCTTAATTGACTTGCGTCAGTTTTTTGTTAATATATCGCCCGACCTCATTAAAATCATCAGTTTCGGCCAGGGTACCACAACAGGTATTGCCATACTTTTCGCGGCCATGGGTCTAGTCGGATTGATAATGAGTTTGGTCTATTTGTTGCCGCCTCAAATCCGCAGATCAATTATTACCGGCCTTGTAGCAACGCTCATTATCGGAACTTTCTCAGAACTTCTTACGGAACGCTTGCGTGTCTTCTTTGGCGTCGCATTCAGTAAAACGATATTTCAATCCAAGGCCCTCTTGCCAAGCGTGGCGGCAATCATCCTGATCGTTGTGACAGCATTGTCTTTTGTGTGGACGAAAACTGGCGATGGAATCAAACAGCGGTTTGACGTTATTCCTGACAGGCAAAAGCGCTACTTAAGGGTTGGAAACTGGGTTGTCTTATTGATAATCCTCTTCCTGCTTCCTCAATTCTTAGGTTCCTACCTTTCCGAAGTAATCAACAACGTTGGGATTTTCGTGCTCATGGGCCTGGGATTAAATATCGTGGTTGGTTTTGCAGGCCTGCTGGATCTTGGCTATGTGGCCTTTTTTGCAATCGGCGCTTATACAATGGCAGTCATGACATCCACAGGATCGCTGGGAGTGGGACATGTATCCTTCTGGTTGGCACTACCCGTCTCTGTAACGGCCGCCACACTCGCCGGCATTATGCTGGGAACGCCAGTATTGCGCATGCGAGGCGACTATCTGGCGATTGTCACATTGGGATTTGGTGAGATTATTCGTATTCTGGCAAACTCAGACATGCTTAAATCCTTCCTAGGCGGCGCACAAGGCATCCTTAATATCCCAAAACCAGAATTCATGGGAACAGTGCTCATCCAGCCGGCACAACTCTACTACGTTGTGTTGGCCGGTTGCTTGCTGGCGGCTTTTGTCTCATACCGGTTGAGCAGGTCGCGACTTGGACGTCAGTGGATGGCCATCCGCGAAGACGAAGATGTGGCCAAAGCCATGGGAATTAATCTGGTTAAAACCAAGTTGCTCGCCTTTGCAATTGGAGCGGCCTTCTCCGGACTTGCTGGAGCAATCTTTGCCAGTAAATTGACCTCCATCTTCCCACACAGCTTTAATCTTCTGATATCCATTAATGTGTTATGCCTGATTATTGTAGGAGGGATGGGTAGTCTTCCAGGCGTGGTAGTCGGTGCACTGATTTTGGTTGGATTACCCGAATTACTGAGGGAATTTGCCGAGTATCGCTACTTGATGTATGGAGCGCTTCTGATTGTCATGATGCTAGCCAAGCCGGAGGGCTTCTGGCCGTCGGCCATACAACGCCGCGAACTGCATGCCTTTAAAGACACAGAGCCTGTCCCAGATAGCACTCAAACTGAGTAGATGAGAGGAAAGAAACATGCCCATCCTAACTGCAAATAATGTCACCAAACGCTTTGGCGGATTGGTGGCGGTCAATGATTACAGTTTCGTACTAGGAGAGGGGTCTATTACCAGCATTATCGGCCCCAACGGCGCAGGCAAGACCACTTTCTTTAACTGTATCACTGGCTTTTATCAAGCTGATGAAGGCGAAATCGTTTTCAATGAGCAAAAGATCAATGGTTATTCTACAGACCAAATTACCCGTTTCGGAATTGCCCGTACTTACCAGAACATTCGCCTTTTTGCAAACATGACTGCCATTGAAAACATCCTGGTCGGGGAAGAGCCTCGCCTGAAGTCTTTCTGGATCGAAGCAATTTTCCGCACACCCCGCTTTGTCAGGGATGAACAAAAAGCGGAAGAAGAGGCCAAGCGGCTGTTGCAGTATGTAGGACTAACCGGACTTGGAGATCAACTGGCTCGCAATCTCCCTTATGGCGCACAACGCCGCCTTGAAATTGCTCGCGCGCTGGCTAGTCAACCCAAGCTGCTATTACTCGACGAACCAACCGCAGGAATGAACCCCCACGAGTCAACCGAGATGATGCATTTCATCCGGGGACTCCGCGATGACTTAGGAATCACAATCTTGCTGATTGAACATGATATGCGTGTGGTTATGGGAATTAGCGAGAATATCTCCGTCCTCGACTTTGGAGAAAAGATCGCGGAAGGCACCCCGCAGGAAATTCAGCATAACCCGCGTGTAATCGAAGCCTACTTGGGAAGCGGTACGGCTGGTGCGGGTCTAGCCCACGCCAACTAATTACGAGCTACAGGAGTAAGCATTCATGCCAATGCTAGAAGTTAACAACATACATACGTATTATGGCAATATCCATGCCTTGAAAGGCATCTCGCTTGTCGTCGAGAAAGGTGAGATTGTGACCTTGATCGGGGCAAATGGCGCTGGTAAAACCACCACATTGCGCACAATCAGCGGCCTGTTAAGACCGAGAGAGGGTAATATTGCATTTGAGAGTGAAGATACACTTCATATCCTGCCTCATCAACTCCCCTCCAAAGGCATTGCAATGGTTCCAGAAGGGCGCGGTATCTTTTCGAGGCTGACGGTTGCCGAAAATCTTGATATGGGCGCTTACGTTCGGAATGATAAGGAGGGAATCCAAAAAGACTTCGAACGGATCTATACCCTCTTCCCACGCCTCAAGGAACGCCGCAAACAGGTGGCCGGCACACTTTCGGGTGGCGAACAGCAAATGCTAGCCACCGGTCGCGCTCTGATGGCTAAACCGCGCCTCCTGCTTATGGACGAGCCTTCCATGGGACTGGCTCCGGTCCTGGTGGATTTGATCTTTGATACCATCCAGCAGATCAACAAGGAAGGCACCACAATTTTGCTCGTCGAGCAAAATGCCCTCATGGCCTTATCCATTGCAAATCGCGGCTATGTGCTGCAGACCGGCGAGATCATAATCAACGATACGGCTGAGAATCTGAGGAAAAATCCGATGGTTCAAAAAGCTTATCTGGGTATGGAATAAAAAGGATAAATTACAATCAAACGCAGAGGGTTGACTTATCCTCTGCGTTTTTTATATTAGATGTCTTAGGTGACTTAAATATAATATTGTAGTAACGAGCATAATTCATTTTGTTAACTTTGCGGCTACAATATACTTTTGCAATAGGTCATCAATTGAATCATGGAGATCACATGCTCATTCTTAATGCTGATGAAATTCGCAAAGTTCTGCCAATGAAAGACGCCATCGAAGCAATGAGACAGGCATATGCTTCATTGTCAGATGGAAAAGCGGAAGTGCCCTTACGCAGTCGTCTGCCTGTTCCAGCTCACGATGGTTTAACCTTGTTTATGCCGGCCTTCGTCAACGACAAGAAAAGTCAGGCGCTCGCCGTAAAAGTAGTCTCCATATTTCCTCACAATTCACAACTCAACCTGCCCTTGATTTTTGCCACCGTATTGGTATTGGAAGCCCATACGGGGAAACCACTCGCCTTACTGGAAGGCAACTCGCTTACTGCCATTCGCACCGGGGCGGGAAGCGGGCTCTCCATAGATTTACTTGCGCGTCCGGAGAGTTGCATAGTTGCGATCTTTGGGGCGGGCGCACAGGGACGCACCCAGTTGGAAGCAGCATGTACGGTACGGAAAATTAAGCAGGTTTGGGTTTACGATTCAGATCATGAACGCGCTGAAACCTTTGTATCCGATCTGGCAGGCGTGGGTGTCATTCCTCGTGATGTGCGTATCGCGGCAACATCCGAAGAAGCAATTCACAAGGCGGATATTATCTGCACCGCTACTACATCCATCTCGCCCGTTTTCGACGATGGAAAACTTAAATCCGGTGTTCATATCAGCGCTATCGGCTCCTATACTCCGGAGATGCAGGAAATCCCCTCCGAGACTGTAAGCCGGGCACGCATTGTAGTTGATTCTCGGACTGCTACGCTGGCAGAAACAGGCGATCTGGTCATTCCCATTCAATTGGGATTGATCCGACCTGAAGACATCGATACTGAACTCGGTGAAATTATTTTGGGCAAAAAACCCGGCAGGCAGTCACCTGAGGAAATAACCTTGTTCAAATCCGTCGGCGTAGCAGTTCAGGATGCAATGGCCGCACAAACCGCCCTCGAAAATGCCCAAAAAATGGGAGTTGGGCAATCTATCATCTGGTAAATTAAACACGAATGAAAGATATAACATGAACCTACCAACCACAGCAGATATCGTCATCATTGGCGGCGGCGTGATGGGAGCCAGCACGGCCTATCATCTTGCACAACGCGGTCTGAAAAACATCCTCCTGCTTGAAAAGGAAAATTTCTTCGGGCAGGGGGCCACCGGCAGATGTGCAGGCGGCGTGCGTTATCAATTCTCCACGGAGATCAATGTGCGGCTCTCACTCGAAAGCCTGCCAATGATCGAACGCTTCAAAGATGAAATTGGGCAGGAAGTAAGCTACAAGCAATGCGGCTATATGCTTGTGGCTACAAATGAAAAAGATGCCAGTATTTTCAAGCACAATGTTGAAATGCAAAACAAGCTCGGTGTGCCAACCCAACTCCTGAGCGGAGATGAAGTCCGCGCGCGCGTACCGTTGATGAAATTCGATGACGCCCTGGCAGGCACCTTCAACCAAAAAGACGGCACGGTTGACCCAAACAGCGTGGTGATGGGATATATCAACGCGGCGCAAAAGATGGGAGTGAAAGCCGTCAGCGGCGCAGAGGTGATTGGAATCACGGTCAGCGGAGGCGAGGTTGAAGAGGTACGAACAAGCCTCGGCGCGGTCAAGACGCGCATGATCCTCAATGCGGCGGGACCGTGGGCAGGTCAAATCGGTCAGATGGCGGGAGTGCAAATCCCAATCGTCCCCCTGCGCAGGCAAATGTTCACGACAAATCCATTAAAAGAAATTCCAGAGGATTTTCCGTTCGTGATCGATTTTGCAAAGTCGCTTTATTTTCATCGCGAAGGTGAAGGTCTGCTGATTGGCATGAGCAATCAAAATGAAAAGCCCGGTTTTGACCAAAATGTGGACGAGGATTTCGAGTTGGTGAATTTGGAGGCCGCGCTCGAAAGAATGCCATTGGTGGAAAAAGCCAGCCGCGCATCACATTGGGCTGGACTTTATGAAGTAACCCCGGATGCGCATCCAATCTATGGAAATACAGACGTAAAAGGCTTTACGCTTTGCGCGGGTTTCTCGGGACATGGTTTCATGCATGGACCGATCTCGGGAAAATTAATGAGCGAATTTATTCTGGATGGAAAGTTTTCCAGCATGGATATTTCAATGTTGGACTTAAAACGTTTTGAAGAAGGCCGTTTGATTCAAGAGTACAATGTGGTCTAATTTCAGCCACAGAGCACACAGAGTTTTACGAGGAAAGACTTTTAAACTCTTATTTTCTCTGTGATCTCTGTGGCAAAAAACTGAGAAATATTACTTACTTCGCTCCAGCCGCCGTCCCCGGCGGCGAGGACGCCGCCTAAAGCAGATTAAATATATGACATCAGCAGAGATTATCACAATTGGAACAGAAATATTACTCGGTGAAATCGTGGACACCAACACCCGCCACATCGCGCGTACGTTGCGAAACATGGGGGTCGATTTGTATCGCACCATCACCATCGGCGATAACGTGGATCGTATTGCAAGCGCAATTCGCAGCTCCATGGAAAGTGCAGACATCGTCATCACCACTGGCGGGATGGGACCCACCATCGACGACCCCACGCGTGAAGCCGTTGCCAGAGCCATTGGGGTGGAAACAGAATTTCGCGAGGACCTTTGGCAGCAGGTCGTTGAAACCATCGCGCGTTATGGACGCAAACCGTCTGAAAATCAAAAGCGGCAGGCGTATGTCCCCAAAGGCGCGCTCGGCCTTAAGAATCCTGTCGGCACTGCGCCATGTTTTATCGTCGAAAGACCCTCACCCAAATTGGGAGAGCGGATGGGGATGAGGGTGGTCATCTCCCTGCCGGGCGTTCCGCAGGAAATGGAACAGATTCTGCATGAGTCGGTCATCCCATATTTGCAAAAAAAATTCGACCTTAATGAAATCATCAAGATCCGCATTCTGCATTGTGCAGGGCTGGGCGAAGGCACGATCGATGAAAAGATCGCTGACCTTGAAATACTCAATAACCCAACCGTTGGCCTTGCCGCACATACAGGCGTTGTAGATGTGCGCATCGCCGCGAAGGCAAAAAACGAAGGCGAAGCAAATACCATGATCGCCGAGGTCGAGACTCAGGTTCGCGAGAGACTCGGCACTGTCGTCTTTGGTGCGGATGAGGATAAACTGGAAGAAGTCCTGCTGGACATGATCGCCAAACGCGGCATGACCCTGACTGCCATTGAATCCGGACTCGACGGCTTGCTGGCACGAAAAATTCCGCATACCGCTTCCCTGCCTGACACTTCGACGCCGCTCAGTGCAAGCCTCGATCCTGCTGCCCTGATGGAGGCATTACGTGCCGCCCGAGCAGATTCAAAAACAGACCTCGCTCTCGGCGTTTCCGTTTACATGGATGAACGCGCCGCTGAAATGGCGATGATCACACCCAGGGGCGAAAAGACTCATCGCATCACATACGGCGGCCCGCCACGCAGTTTGCCGCGCTGGAGCATGAACCTGGCTTTGAACTGGCTGCGCATGACCTTGGAGGAGATGGATTAATGCCCGCGCCAAAACGACGCAAAATATCTCCCTGGGTAATACTTGCATGGGCATTGAATATTATCGGCCTGGGTGCGCTTGCGCTTGTACTGATTGCCTACTGGGCCTTACAACCAGTTTCTGCCGCGTCCCAGGAACAAAAACAAATTTATACCGCCACGCTTCCGGCCACATACACAGCAGACCCATTATCGTTAAATATCCCAACGGTTACGCCAAATCCACGTTCCACGATGATTGTGGTGGAGAGCCCAACGCCATTTGTACTGGTTGAAGGCGACAATCGCCGCACAATTATTGGATACTCCGTCTCAGGCCGCCCGCTTGAAGTATATACTTTCGGCAATGGCGGAACCGAACGCATGATCGTGGCAGGTATTCACGGCGGGTATGAATGGAACACAATTGCACTGGCAGATGAATTAATCACCCATATCAATAATAATCCAGATGTGATCCCAAGTGATGTGACCTTGTACATCCTGCGAAATTTTAACCCCGACGGCGACGCCCGCGACCATGGCATGGATGGACGCATCAACGACCACGGTGTGGATTTGAACCGCAACTTCCCCACCAATTGGGCTGCGAATTGGGACCGCGATGGATGCTGGAACTACGGCCCTACAACAGGCGGCGCAGGCCCCGGCTCGGAACCGGAGACTCGCGCATTAATGTATTTTCTACAAACTCACAACGTGGAAACGCTGATCAGTTACCACAGCGCCGCGCTCGGTGTTTTCCCCGGCGGTGAACCCTGGGAAAAAAAATCGATTAAATTTGCGAAAGCGCTTTCCAGGGTAACAGAATACCCCTTCCCACCCATTGACACAGGCTGCATCTTCACAGGCACGCTGGCAGATTATGCCGTCAAACTCGGCGCCGTTGCTGTGGATATGGAACTCTCAACGCATAAATCTACAGATTTTATACAGAATTTGAAAGCGCTGGATGTGTTGCTGAATTGGGCGCCATAACGGACGTGCTATAATCAATCGTAAAATGAAGTCAATTCGTTTCTCCAATCATGCGCGCAAGAGAATGTCCATGCGCGGCGCCATCGAACAGGAAGTTTTCGAAACCATTCAGACATCCGAATGGAGACCTGCGCTTGAAACCAAAAGGCAATGCCGAAAAACTTTCCCTTTCAACAAACCTTCGCCTGTCAATCAACAAGTCTATGCTTTCAAAACGGTCCAGGTAATATTCGTAGAAGAGGCCGAATAAATTGTCATAATTACCATAATAGTTTATTACGGTAATCAGGAGAACATAAAATGAAGATAACTTACGATCCTGAAGTGGATACCCTGTATTTTGAATTCCAGTCCATTGAAACCGGGCCGGTGGAAAATCGCCAATTAACTGAAGAAATTATCGCCGATTACGCCGCAGACGGAAGCCTGGTTGGGCTGGAAATACCAGACGCCCGCCGTGTCCTTACAAAAACTTCCGGGCGGGTGATTTTTGAAATTGAGCCTGCACTAGCAATACCATAATAATACCCTTCAAGGGCGGCAGACATGCCGCCCTTATGCTAACTTACACCGGAGCATAAATGACTCAAAAAGTAGACACGCTTTTCACAAACGCCATTGTCCTCACCATGGACGGTGAATTGAATCAATATGATCCCGGCGCAGTCGCTGTCAAAGGGGATTCTATAATTGCAGTTGGGCCGCAGACACAGATCAAAAACGAATATTCAGCAAACGAGACGATTGATTGCGGCGGCAAAGTACTGATGCCGGGCCTGGTCAACGCTCACACACATGTGCCCATGACCCTCCTGCGCGGCCTCGCCGATGACCTAAGGCTCGATGTCTGGCTGATGGGTTACATGCTCCCCGTTGAGCGTGAATTCGTCTCACCGGAATTCGTGCGGCTTGGCACACTGCTGGCCTGCGCCGAACAAATCCGCAGCGGCGTGACTACATTCAACGATATGTATTTTTTCGAAGATGCGATTGCCCAAGCCACAGCTGATGCGGGCATGCGCGCGGTCTGCGGACAATCCGTCATGAAATACCCCGCTCCAGACGCGGCAGCCTACGAGGATTCGCTGGCGATGGCGCGTGAATTCATCAAGAAATGGAAAGGCCATCCCCTCATTGTCCCTGCGATTGCGCCGCACGCGCCTTACTCCACTACGCCAGAGATCCTGCGAACCTGCGCCGACATTGCAAAAGAATTCGATGTGCCTTTGCATATTCATATTTCTGAAACCGCGTTTGAAGTTGAAACCATGCGAAAAGAACAAGGCATGCCCGTTGTGCCATACATCAAAAAGCAGGGCGTGCTCGAAGCCAAGGTCATCGCCGCGCACTGTGTTCATATTGATATCGGCGAAATAATAACACTCCTGCATGTCAATGCGGGCATCGCGCACAATCCATCATCGAACCTAAAACTGGCTTCGGGGTTTGCGCCCGTACAAAAAATGCTCGAAAACGGACTCAACGTCGGCATCGGCACGGATGGTCCCGCCTCGAATAACGACCTCGACATGTTCGAAGAAGTGCGCCTCGCTTCATTCGTTGCGAAAGCCACTTCCAACGACCCAACGGTCGTCCCTGCCGCGACTGCCTTGCTGATGGCGACGCGCATGGGCGCCCAGGCGCTTCACATCGGGCATTTGACTGGCTCGCTCGAAGCAGGCAAACGCGCCGATTTGATATTGGTGGACACCTCCCCCACACATAACTCTCCCCGCTTCCGCCGCGATCCAAACAATGCCTACGCACAACTGGTATTCGCCTCCAAATCCACGGATGTCACGGATGTGATGGTCAATGGAAAATGGTTGATGCGCGCGCATGAATTGCTCACCCTGAATGAAACGGACCTGCTGAAGCAGGCGCGCCTAGTGGCACAAAAGATAGATGCCTTCCTGATCGAGCGTGAACAATCCGTGCTTTCGAAATTGATCGCGCTCGGCGGCTCGATGGAACAGGAGTCGTTCGAGGTGCAGGTCAAGGTCAAGGTAACGGAACCAGACCGACTGATCCAGAAAATGAAGCGTCCTGAGATCGAGATCACAGCCCATAAACATTATCATCAATATGACGAATATTTCATGTTCGAAGACGCGGCCCAGGGACGTTTGCGCTTCCGCGAAGATAACCTCATCGACGCCCAGGGTGAAGTGGAAAATGTGCGTTCGCGTTTGACATTGCTCGGTCAGAAGCGGGAAGGCGAGATCGGACATGACGTGCTGCTTTCGCGCAGCCGATTCCTGGCGCCCGCCGTGCATACCTCCCGTTTCTATCGCGAATACTTTACACCAAAACTGGAGGTTTCAGTTGAGAAGGACCGCTTGCGCTGGCACATCCGTTATAAAAATACGGAATTCTTTGTAAATCTTGACGAAGTGAAGGAGCCGCACATGGGACACTTCCTTGAGATCAAGAGCCGCACATGGAGCCGCAAGGATGCGGACCTCAAGGCAGAGTTGGCCAGTGAGTTGTTGAGCCTGCTCGGCGTGGGCGACGCTGAAGCGATCACACAGGATCTGATTGAGATGTTAACATAGGAAAAACGTCGTTGCGAGGGCGATGTTCTTTCGCCCGAAGCAATCCCCGACGGCGATGAGATTGCTTCGTCGCCACACCTTCCCTGGCAGGCGGTGCTAGGGTAGTACAAGAGCGGCTCCTCGTAATGACATAATAAAAACATGAAAACCATAAAGAAAATCCTTGCCACAATTTGCGCAATTCTATTTGTGATTACCGCAGTGATCGCCCTCTTTGTATTCAACTTTGACCGAAGGGCCTTCACAGCGGAAACCTATCAAAGAGCATTTGCCCGCGACGATTTTTATAACAAGATTCCCGGGTTGATGGCCGAGGCAATGACCTCCTCGTCAGCAGACCAAAGCCAGTTCCCCGTTGCGCTAAACGGCATGAGCAAGCAGGCATGGGAGGCTTTCTTCCACAGCCTGTTGCCACCAGAACCGTTGAAAGTAATGGGCGATGATGTGCTTAACTCCACTTTTGCCTATCTAAACTTGCAAACGGATTCGGCGGGGCTTAATCTCGTTCCATTGAAAGCAAGCATGGTCAGCGATAGAGGCGTGCAGGCTGTATTCTCCCTTTTGAGCACACAGCCCGATTGCACCTTCATCCAGATCGCTCAGATGGCAATTAACCTTTTTTCGGGAGATCAACCTGAATTTTGCAATCCACCCGCTGAGCTGCATCCAGCCTTCACTCCGATCATACAGGGTCAATTGCAATTGATGTCGGCAATGATTCCGGACCAGATCACCCTCATCAGCGCGCCGCCTCAAAATGACCCCCGCCAAGGATTGCAAACTGCAAGGCTATTCATGCGGATTAGCCCAATTTTGCCGCTTGCCTTCCTGTTGGGAATGACGATCTTTGCGGTCAGGTCGCTGAAGAGTTGGTTAGGCTGGTGGGGAGTTTCATTTTTCATCAGCGGTGCCATCGCTTTCATAATGAGCCTGAGCGGCGCGCCGGTAGTAAGCGCGATTTTTCAGGCTCTTCTTGTCAGGCGAATGCCAGTTTACCTGCCCTCCATCCTGCTTGGCTACGCGGGCGATCTCGCCTCCGCGATGGTGAACGCTTTGCTGCGTCCCGTTTTGTGGCAGGGATTGGTGATTGCTGTGGTGGGATTTGGAATGGCGGGTATTTCGTATTTTGTGAAGAGCCAGAAATAATGGGATTGGAAACGACTTAGACTGCGAGGCGCATAATATGAAAAGGTCTTTGATTTCTTCAATTATTTTCTCGATTTTGATAATCACCGCCTGCTCTGCTCCGCGCCAACCCGAGGTGACTGTCATTTTGGAAGTGACAGTCACCCTACCATCACCAACAGAAACCCCAACACCTCTCCCAACTCCATCCCCAGAGTCCCTCCTGCCTCAGGAAGTGAAGGAGAAATTTGAATTGGCGGGGGTTGACCTTAAGAATATGGAAAATGCCAAATATGACAAAGACGGCTTGCATATCACCCTTCCTAGTGGGGAAGTGATTGTTCTGACAAATACTGATTTACAAAAAGGGATTTATAACGGACAGGACAATGTCCTGCAATACAGAGATGAAACCAACCAAAATGTCATTTATGCTTATGACAAAGAATCAGGCAAGTGGGGGGCAAAAGTTGAACAAATCGACATTTCAAATCCAGAAAATTTTAGAACTGAGGGGTGGGAATACTTGATATCTCCTGCATATTTGGCAGAATTAGAACAAAAAGAAAAAGACGGTCTTCTTCCAAGCGTTCCAGAAGATCCAGCCTATGTAAAACCTGGGTTTGTAAATCTTTTATTTAAAAAAGAACCTTCACAAATGTTAAGGGGCTACGGTATTGACGGAATTTTCTCTCTATCAAACGAGTTTGCATATCTTGACATGGCTAAACGGCCTTTTGTTGTAGTAGACGGATACAAAACGGAGTTTCTAGGAATCAAGATGGTGGTTGTAATAACCAAGTGGGAAAATTCTGATAAATCCCATGCTTTTAAAGCCGATTTCATTTTCGATTACATAGACAGTACGACAAAAGATATCCTAGTAAGCAGTTTTACAGATCCAACTAGGTATCCAACTGGGGGATACTTTGCAAAAGAAAGTAAAAGGGGAGAGGGGTGCAAGGCATACATAGACCAGCTTGCAAAAACAGATGTTAATTCTTCTGAATTTTGCAAATATTATTATGACCATCCCGAGATATTCTTACCTGAGGATATATATACAGAGTGGCAACGTACAGGCAATCTGGTGGAAGAAGCATCACTATCCTTTGCCCCCATAATGACAAATAAGATTTCAAAATAGTAACCCCTCTTCACAAAATATCTCGACTGTGCAACAATAAATTGTTGCATGGTTAAAAAGATTTTTTTGTCTTTATTCGTTGTCACTATTCTCGCAATGGTCTTTATTTGGATTTACTTTAACCGTAAGACACTTGTTCCTGATATAACAGGTTCTTACTCCGGATTAAGATTGTATACGGGTACTCAAATAGACAGTATGCCGGTAGTTGCCTGGAAAGATATAACCTCTGGAAAAATTGCATCATTCCTAGACTATCAATATTTGAAAAAGGCAATTCCCTCATATTCAACTAGTGTAAAAGTTATGGATGCCTATAGATCGCCCAATCCTTATTTCATTGCCAATTACAATTTTGGGTACATTGAGCTCTATTATGTTGAAACGGTACTATCTAAATACATCAGACCTGAGACCCGCCCATACAGGTTTGTGGGGTTTTTCCGAACAAATATTGAAAATGAAGAATATGTGGTTTCATATCTTCAATGGCTAAGCATTGAAAACTCAATTTCATACGTCCCGTTAATGTCGTCCCTTAAGAATTTTCAGTCGCTTGCTGAAATGGACAACAATGTATTTGATGAAAAAAATACAAAGATGTTTCCTTCACCTGTGGTAACTATTAAAGACAAAGAAACCTGTTTAAAAATACCAGGATCGGGTAGCGGCTATTGTGATTGGTATATATTAAACAAAAACAAATACGATACCCTGCTTGGCGACTGGTTGGTCAACAAAAAGGTTCCTATCAATACAGGAGAATTTCCTTTCCTTCTGATTCAAACACCTTTATTTATAGACAAACAGCAACAATAATTATGCATAAAATAAAAAACTCGCTAATCAAAAAAATATTATTAATAATTACTATCATTGGATTTTTCCTTCTGTACGCCGAATCTAAACCTGTATTTGCCTGCTGCTCAGATGCAGAATGCGGAGGGGCAACTTGTGCGGGAGCGGGAGCAAATTGTCCACCAGATGTAGGCTCTTGTACCGGCGGTGGCTCCAATTGCGGATTTGGCGTTGGAGCTGGTTGTCCTGCAGGATATTCATGCGTTAATGGAGATTGCATTAGGGGTGGTGGGGGTGGGGG